>Ga0209930_1000071_pt1 | contig 545641 bp, 536 predicted proteins | sample ThiBiot_500_biof_2_FD_183948 | JGI IMG/M metagenome (GOLD analysis project Ga0209930, IMG submission 183948) | Wastewater bioreactor microbial communities from Cape Town, South Africa - Thiocy_cont_500_biof (SPAdes) | ecosystem: Engineered > Bioreactor > Thiocyanate-remediating >...
GAATTCGGAATTTTGTGCCGCCGGGTTTTGGACATTCAGCGTATCCGGCGAGCCTGCCGTGGGAAACTCGCTTATGGCCGACGCAGAGCGGCCGGGGAACACAGCGCAGCCGTCGCGACCAGCGACCGAATGAGCCGAAGGCGACGCGACCACGCTCGCCGAGGACGACGAGTACCCGCACGCGACAGGCGGGAGAAGCGGAGAGGCGATGGCTCAGGGTTTCAACGACTTCCGCTACATGACATTCGACGTCGTCGGCACGCTGATCGATTTCGAGGGCGGCCTCATCGGCAGCCTGGCAGCCATCGCCCGCGAGGCCGGCGTGCCGTTCGACGGCGAGGAAGCGCTGAGCCTCTACCGTGCCGCACGCTATATGCCCGGTGTCGGGCGCTTTCCCGACGACCTCGTCCGCGTCTACGGCGTCATCGCGCCGAAGCTCGGCCTGCCCACCGGAGAAAGCCAGGGCAGGCGCCTGCGGGATGCCGTCAAGGACTGGCGCCCCTTCCCGGACAGCGCCGACGCGCTGGCCCGCCTGTCGAAGCGCTACAAGCTCATCGCCATGACCAACGCCCAGCGCTGGGCCTTCGAGCATTTCTCCCGCGCTCTCGGCAACCCCTTCTATGCTGGCTTCACCGTCGACGACACCGGCACGGAAAAGCCCGATCCCGCCTTCTTCGAGCAGGTCTTCGCCTTCGTCGAGACGGATGGCGGCTCGCGCGAGCAGATCCTGCATGTCGCGCAGAGCCAGTACCACGACATCGGAATCTCCCGGGAACTCGGCCTGACCAATTGCTGGATCCAGCGGCGCCACGCCCAGCCCGGCTATGGCGGCACGATCGAGCCCGAACGCTTCACCGAGCCCGACTTCCACTTCACCTCGATGGGCGCGCTCGCCGACGCCGTGGAGGCCAGTCTGGTTGCCTGAAGGAACCCGAACCGAAGAAGACCAACGCCGGCACAACGGCGCAAATCAGAACAGGGGAATGAGCATGACCGACAAGATTTCTTCCAGCTGGACGAGCGCCGACGACGCCATCGTCGAGAATGCGATCCGCCGCGGCGCCAGCCGCCGTGATCTCCTGCAGATGCTGATGGCCGGCGGCCTTGCCGCCTCCGCCAGCAGCCTCGTTCTGGCCCGGGCCACCTCCGCGCTCGCGGCGACGCCGGTCAAGGGCGGCAACCTGAAGGCTGCCGGCTGGTCGTCCTCGACCGCCGATACCCTCGACCCGGCCAAGGCCTCGCTGTCGACGGACTATGTCCGCTGCTGCGCCTTCTACAACCGCCTGACCTTCTTGGGCACCGACGGCAAGCTGCAGATGGAGCTCGCCGACAAGTTCGAGACCAAGGACGCCAAGGTCTGGACCGTCACGCTCAAGAAGGGCGTCACCTTCCATGACGGCAAGCCGCTGACCTCCGCCGATGTCATCTACTCGCTGAAGCGCCATCTCGACCCCGCCGTCGGCTCGAAATCGGCCGCGCTGGCCAAGCAGATGACCGGGTTCAAGGCTGTCGATCCGCTGACCGTCGAGATCACCCTCGCAGCGCCCAACGGTGACCTGCCGACCATCCTGTCGACGCATCACTTCATGATCATCGCCGACGGCACGACGAACTTCGCCAAGGCGAACGGCACTGGCGCCTTCACCTGCGAAAGCTTCGAGCCCGGCGTGCGCTCGATCGCCGTCAGGAACAAGAACTACTTCAAGCCCGGCGGCGCGAACCTCGACTCCTTCGAGTTCTTCGCCATCACCGACGACACCGCCCGCGTCAACGCGCTGCTCTCCGGCGACATCCAGCTGGCCGCCGCGATCAACCCGCGCTCGATGCGTCTGGTCGAGAGCCAGCCGGGCGTCGCCCTGTCGAAGACCACCACCGGCAACTATACCGACCTCAACATGCGCCTGGACATGGCGCCCGGCGACAAGGCAGGTTTCGTCGAGGGCATGAAATATCTGCTCAACCGCGAGCAGATTCAGAAATCGGCGTTGCGCGGCCTCGCCGAGATCGCCAACGACCAGCCCATCCCGCCGATGAGCGTCTACCACAACAAGGACTTGAAGCCGAAGGCGTTCGACCCCGAGCGGGCCAAGTCGCTCTTCCAGAAGGCCGGCGTTCTCGGCCAGACGATCCCGATCGTCGCCTCGGATGCTGCCGGCTCCTCGGTCGACATGGCCGTGCTCGTCCAGCAGGCCGGCAACGCGATCGGCATGAAATTCGACATCCAGCGCGTTCCCTCGGACGGCTACTGGTCGAACTACTGGCTCAAGGCCCCGGTCCATTTCGGCAACATCAACCCGCGGCCGACGCCGGATATCCTGTTCTCGCTGCTCTACGCCTCCACCGCGCCGTGGAACGAGAGCCAGTACAAGTCGGAGAAGTTCGACAAGATGCTGCTCGAGGCCCGCGGCTCGCTCGACGAAGCCAAGCGCAAGCAGATCTATGGCGAGATGCAGGTGATGGTCGCCGACGAGGCCGGCACCGCGATCCCGGTCTACATCTCCAATGTCGACGCGATCTCGAACAAGCTCAAGGGGCTGCTTGCGAACCCGCTCGGCGGCATGATGGGCTACGCCTTCGCCGAATACGTCTGGCTCGAAGCCTGATCCTGGGTACTCCTGCGGGCCGGGCGCGTGCGCCCGGCCCCCATTTCGTGCCACACTCCTGTCGGAGGTGTCAGCTGCGGGAGCGTCGATGAACCTTCACCTGTTGTCCCTGCTGGGCGGACGGCTGCTCGTCGCGCTGCTGACGCTGCTGATCGTTTCCTTCGTGGTGTTCTGCGCCACCCAGATCCTGCCCGGCGACGTCGCCGAGATCCTGCTCGGCCAGGCCGCGACGCCGGAGGCCGTGGCCGGGCTTCGCACGGCGATGCACCTCAACGACCCGGCGATCCTGCGCTTCTTCCGTTGGCTGGGCGGCATGCTGACCGGCGATCTCGGCATCTCCTACGCCAACAACCGGCCGATCGCGGAGCTCATCGCCGGGCGCCTGGGCAATTCGCTCCAGCTCGCGGCCGCGACGGCGTTGTTCTCAGTCCCGATCGCGCTCGCGCTCGGCATCACCTCCGCCATGCTGCGCGGCTCGCTCTACGACCGCTCCGTCACCATGGCGACGATCACGGTGATCTCGGTCCCGGAATTCATGATCGCGACCTCCGGCGTGCTGATCTTCGCCGTCTGGCTGAAATGGCTGCCGGCCTTGTCCTTCGCGCGGGACGTCCACTCCTTCGGCGAGATGCTGCGCATCTATGCGATGCCCGTCTTCACGCTGAGCTTCGTCATCTCCGCCCAGATGATCCGCATGTCGCGCGCGGCCGTGGTCGAGACCCTCAACACGCCCTATGTCGAGATGGCCCAATTGAAGGGCGCTTCCCGCACCCGCGTCGTGCTGCGCCATGCGCTGCCCAACGCGCTCGGCCCGATCGTCAACGCCGTGGCGCTGTCGCTCTCCTACCTGCTCGGCGGCGTCATCATCGTCGAGACGATCTTCAACTATCCCGGCATCGCCAAGCTGATGGTCGATGCGGTCGCGACGCGCGACCTGCCGCTCATCCAGAGCTGCGCGATGATCTTCTGCGCCGTCTATCTGTTGCTGATCACGACGGCGGACATCATCGCCATCCTGTCGAATCCGAAATTGCGCTGACATGGCCACCGACGCCACCACCACGTCCCCGTCCCCGCGCCGCGCGGGCTACCGCTTCAACCTCACCGGCCTGGTCAGCCTCGTGATCGTCCTGGCATGGGCTGCGATCGCGATCCTGGCGCCCTACATCACGCCGCACGGCGTCAGCGACATCGTCGACACCGACTATTTCGGGCCGATGAGCCAGTCGTTTCCCCTGGGCACGGACTATCTCGGGCGCGACATGCTCTCGCGCATCCTGTTCGGGGCGCGCTACACCGTCGGCATCTCGCTGGCGGCCACGTTGATCGCTTGTACCATCGGCGTCACGCTCGGCATGGCGGCAGCCGTGACCGGCGGCTGGTTCGATACGGCGCTGAGCCGCTTCATCGATGCGCTGAGTTCCATTCCCAGCAAGCTGTTCGCGCTCGTTGCGGTCGCCGGCGTCGGCTCCTCGATTCCCGTGCTGATGCTGATCCTCGGCATCATCTACACGCCCGGCTCCTACCGTTTCGCCCGGGCGCTCGCGGTCAACGTCAACACCACCGACTTCGTCACGGTCGCGCGCATCCGCGGCGAGAGGCTGAGCTACCTGATCGGCGCGGAGATCCTGCCCAACATCATCGGGCCGGTGCTCGCCGATGTCGGCCTGCGCTTCGTCTTCATCGTACTGCTCCTGTCCGGCCTGTCCTTCCTCGGCCTCGGCGTGCAGCCGCCGGAGGCCGACTGGGGCTCTCTGGTGCGCGAGAACATCGGCGGCCTGCCTTTCGGCGCCCCCGCGGTAATGGCGCCGTCCTTCGCCATCGCGAGCCTGACGATCGCCGTCAACCTGCTGATCGACAACCTGCCGCAGAAGATCCGGGACCGGAGCGAATGATGGGCCCTCTCGTCGACATCCGGGACCTCAAGGTCGAGGCGACGACAGATGCCGGCCGCCGCGTCGAGATCATCAGGGGCGTGAGCTTCGAGATCGCGCCCGGCGAGATCGTCGCGCTGATCGGCGAGAGCGGCTCGGGCAAGACCACGATCGCGCTGACGCTGCTCGGCTATACCCGCACGGGCTGCCGCATCACCGGGGGCAGCGTCCGGGTCGACGGCCGCGACATGGCCGCACTGTCGGAAAAGGAGCGGGCAAAGGTCCGCGGCGTCGCGGTCTCCTATGTGCCGCAGAGCGCGGCCGCCGCCTTCAATCCGGCGCAGCGGATCATGGACCAGGTGATCGAGATCACCCGCATCCACGAGCTGATGCCTCGTGCGCAGGCCGAAGCCAAGGCGATTGACCTGTTCCGTGCGCTCTCCCTGCCCTCGCCCGAGACGATCGGCGGGCGCTATCCGCACCAGGTTTCGGGCGGCCAGTTGCAGCGCTTGTCAGCGGCCATGGCGCTCATTGGCGATCCGAAGGTGGTGATCTTCGACGAGCCGACGACCGCTCTCGACGTCACCACGCAGATCGAGGTCCTGCGCGCCTTCAAATCCGTGATGCGCCAGAGCCGGATGGCCGGCGTCTACGTCTCGCACGATCTCGCCGTCGTCGCCCAGATCGCAGACCGCATCGTCGTCCTCAAAGGTGGCGTCATCCAGGAAATCGGCGCAACAACGCAGATATTGTCGGCACCGAAGCATCCCTACACACAAGAACTGCTGGCCGCCTTCGCGCCGCCCGGCCGCGCCCCCGCGCAGGTAGCGAGCCCGGAAGGCGCGGCTCCCCGCCCCGTGCTGGAGCTTGCGTCCATCAGCGCCGGCTATGGCAAGCTGCAGGCCGATGGAACGCCGCTGATCCTGGCGGTCGACAAGGTGAGTTTCAGGCTGGAGCGCGGACGCAATCTCGGCATCATCGGCGAATCCGGCTGCGGGAAATCCACGCTCGCGCGCGCCATCGCCGGCATCATCCCGCCCTCCTCCGGCACGATCGCCTTCAACGGCAAGCCGATGGCACCGCGGGCACAGGACCGCAGCGCCGACGAGTTGCGCAAGCTGCAGATCGTGTTCCAATCGGCGGATACAGCGCTCAACCCGGCCAAGTCGATCGAGGACATCCTCGGCCGTCCTCTCACCTTCTACCACGGCCTGCGTGGCGCGGCCCGCGATGCACGCATCGACCGGCTGCTCGAGCTGGTGCATCTGCCGCGCGCTCTGAAGCACCGGCTGCCGAGCGAGTTGTCGGGCGGGCAGAAGCAGCGCGTGAACCTGGCACGCGCGCTTGCCGCCGACCCCGAGCTGATCCTCTGCGACGAGATCACCTCGGCGCTCGACACCGTGGTCGCCGCCGCCATCATCGAATTGCTCAAGGACCTGCAGCGCGAACTCGGCCTGTCCTATCTCTTCATCAGCCACGACCTGACGACGGTGCAGGCGATCTGCGACGAGGTCGCGGTGATGTATCGCGGCGTGAAGGTGGAGCAGTTGCCGGCCGACCAGGTCGGCAAGGCTGGCGGCCACCCCTATGCGCGGCTGCTGATGTCCTCGGTGCCCAAGCTAGACCCGAGCTGGCTGGACAAGCTCGAACGCGACCCGGAACTTGTCGCAGCCTTCTCGAAGCGCTGACGTAAGCCCTAGCTCGTCGCCGTGACCGGGAACAGGCTGGTCAGCGGCATATGCGGCTTCACGATCGGCGACTTCAGCACCACGAAGCTGAAATACTTGTCGATGCCGATATCCAGGTCGATCAGCCGCTCCATCAGCGTCTGGTACTCGATGATGCCGCTGGTCACGAACTTGACCAGATAGTCGTAGCCGCCCGAGACCAGATGGCACTCGATCACTTGGTCGAGCTTTTCGATCGCGGCCAGGAAGCGGGCAAAGTCGATCTGCCGGTGGTTCTTCAGGGTGATCTCGGTGAAGACCGTGAGCGTCTGCCCGAGCTTGGCGATGTTGATCCGCGCGGAATAGCCAGTGATGTAGCCGTCCTGCTGCAGCTTCTTGACGCGCATCAGGCAAGGGCTCGGCGAAAGGTTCACCAGCTCGGCCAGCTCGACATTGGTGATCCGGCCGTTCTTCTGCAGCTCGTAGAGGATCTTGATGTCGATCTGGTCAAGCTTCATCGGAGTTCCTCGATCGACAGACAGCCGCGCCGCCAAGGCCTGGGGCCTGCAACCCGACAGCAGATTATGCCGCGAACAGCGTGCCGAGTCTAACAGGGTTGAAGCGCAGATGACGGCAGAATCCGGCCGTCGAAACCGAAGGAAATGCCGCCACGATCGCAACTGCAGCGCACTTTCCTGCGCGTGGTCGCTAACCTTGCCTCCGCAAGGAGAGTGTCATGCCGGCGCCGCTGTTCGAGATCGAGACCAGTCCCATTTTGCCCGATCGCGCCGACGTCGTGGTCATCGGCGGCGGCATCGTCGGCGTCAGTGCCGCCTACTACCTCGCCCGCCGCGGCGTGACGGTCGCGCTCGTCGAGAAGGGCCGCATCGGCGCCGAGCAGTCGAGCCGCAACTGGGGCTGGTGCCGGCAGCAGAACCGCGATGCCCGCGAGCTGCCGATGGCGACGGAAAGTCTGTCGCTCTGGGATCGTCTGGCGGGAGAGATCGGCGAGGATCTCGGCTTCCGCCGTTGCGGCCTGCTCTATCTGAGCGACGACGACGCCCAGCTCACGGCCTGGGCGAAGTGGCGGGATTTTGCCGTCGGTGAGGGTGTCGTCACCCACATGCTCTCGTCCGAAGAAGCCTCGGCTCGCGGAAGCGCGACCGGCAAGCGCTGGAAGGGAGGCGTGTTCTCGCCGACTGACGGCACCGCCGATACCGCCCGCGCCGCGCCGATGATCGCGCGCGGCATCATCGCGGCCGGCGGCAGCGTTCATCAATTCTGTGCCGCGCGCGGCCTCGAGACGATGGGCGGGCGTGTCTCGGCCGTCGTGACCGAGAAGGGCACGATCCGCACCGCGACGGTCATCCATGCAGGGGGCGCCTGGGCCTCGTCCTTCCTCAACCAGTACGGTATCCGCTTTCCGCAATCGGCGGTGCGCCAGTCGATCATGTCGGTTTCGCCCGGGGCAACGGGTCTTCCCGAGGCGCTGCACACCGCCGAGATATCGGTGACGCGTCGCAGCAACGGCGGCTACACCCTGGCGATCAGCGGGCGAGCCCGGGTCGATCCCACGCCGCAGCAATTGCGTTACGCCCGCCAGTTCGTTCCCATGTTCCTGCGGCGCTGGCGCAGCCTCGCCATCGGTAACCTCGAAGGCTGGAAATCCGGCCACGAGACGCTGGCCCGCTGGAAGCTCGATGCGCCGACGCCGATGGAGGCCATGCGCATCCTCGACCCGACGCCCGATCCGCGCCAGATCGCCGAGACCCATGCGCGGGCTCAACGCCTGCTGCCCGGCCTCAAATCCGTGCCGGTCGCGGCGCGCTGGGCCGGCTACATCGATTCGACGCCGGACGGCGTGCCCGCCATCGGCGAGCTTGCCGGCCTGCCCGGCTTCATCCTCGCGGCGGGGTTCAGCGGCCATGGCTTCGGCATCGGCCCCGGCGCCGGGCACATGATCGCGGACATCGTCACCGGCGCGAAGCCGATCGTCGATCCCAGGCCGTACCGGCCCGAACGCCTGGAAGGCTCCGCCTTCGGCAAGGTGGCGGAGTTCTAGCGCAGGATGCCCGGCACGCCATCGCATAAGTGCGTCTTATGGCTCTGGTACGAATCCGTCTTGTCGTTCGCTCGGACAGGTACGGATGCTGCATGGCCCGGTTCCGAAAACCGGTTGGATTCAAAGCAAAGGGGAATGGGATGATCGGATTCAGGACGACGGTTGCAGCACTCGGCATGATGCTCGCCGCGGCGACGGCCCAGGCGCAGACGGTCTACAAGGTGGGCTCGACGCCGACCGGCACGCCCTTCACCTTCCTCGACGCGAAGACCAACACCATCCAGGGGATGATGGTCGATGTCATCGAGGAGATCGGCAAGGACGCCGGCTTCAAGGTCGAGATTCAGCCGATGCAGTTCTCGACCCTGATCGCCGCCCTCACCTCCGGCAAGATCGACATCATCTCGGCCGCCATGTACGGCTCCCCGGAGCGCGCCAAGGTCGTCGACTTCAGCCAGGACGTCTACGCCTATGGCGAGGGGCTGGTGGTGCCTGCCGGCGACGCGAAGGATTATGCCGGCTTCGGCGACCTCAAGGGCAAGAAGGTCGGCGCGCAGATCGGAACGCGCTACATCGACGCCCTCAAGGCCTCGGGCGCGCCCGCCGAGGTCGGCGCCTATGACAGCCTGCCGGACATCCTGCGCGACGTCTCCAACGGTCGCCTCGACGCCGGCATCGGCGACTACCCGATCCTGGCCTACAACCTCGCGCAGGGGCGCTTCCCGCAATTGCGGCTGGTCAAGTCCTACAAGCCGTCGGTTCCGGGCCCGATCAACATCGCCGTCAAGCAGGGCAATGCCGAGCTGCTGACGAAGATCAACGCCAGCCTTGCGAACATGAAGAAGGACGGACGCTTCGAGGCGATCTTGAAGAAGTGGGGTCTGTGAACGCCTGACCGACTGAGCCATGAGCCATTTCCTCAGCCAGGCTGAGACGTTCCTGCCGATCCTGATGCAGGGCGTCTACCTCACCGTGCTGGTCACGCTCGGCGCCTTCGTCCTCGCGACGGGCTTGGGCCTGGTCTGGGCCTTCATGCGGGTGAGCGGCATCGCGCCGCTCGCCTGGACGGCGCGCACGATCATCGTCGTCGTGCGCGGCATCCCGGGCATGGTGACCCTGTTCTACATCTACTTCGTGATGCCCGATCTCGGGCTCTCGCTGACCGCCCTGCAGGCCGCGATCATCGGCCTCGGCATCGCCTATTCGCCCTATATGGCGGAGGTCTTCCGCGCCGGCATCGAGGCGATCGACCGCGGGCAGACGGAAGCAGCGCTCTCGATCGGCATGGGCTGGAGCCTCCTGATGCGGCGTGTCGTGCTGCCTCAGGCGATCCGCGTCGCGCTGCCGCCCTACGGCAGCACGATGGTCATGCTGCTCAAGGATTCCTCGCTCGCCTCGACGATCACGGTCGCTGAGCTCTCGTTGCAGGGCAAGCTGCTGGCGTCCTCGACTTTCGAGAACACCACGATCTTCACGCTCGTGGCGCTGATCTATCTCGCCATGAGCCTGCCGCTCACGGCCTTCAACAGCTGGCTCGAACGCCGCATGAGGCAGGCCCGATGAGCATCATCGAACTGCGCAACGTCAGAAAATCCTTCGGCCAGCACGAGGTCATCCACGACGTCTCCTTCGCGGTCGAGAAGGGCGAGGTGGTCTGCATCATCGGGCCGTCCGGCTCCGGCAAGTCGACGCTCCTGCGCTGCATCAACGGTCTGGAAACCTATCAGGGCGGCGAGATCGTCGTGCATGGCGAGCGGGTCGATACCGGCTCCTCGCGCATCCGCCAATTGCGCACTCGCGTCGCCATGGTCTTCCAGCGCTTCAACCTGTTCCCGCATCGGACGGCGCTCGAGAACGTCGCGGAAGGCCCGATCTTCGTCAAGAAGGAGCCGCGCGAGGCGGTTCTGGCGCGCTCGCGCGACCTGCTGACCCGTGTCGGGCTCGGCGCCAAGATCGATGCCTACCCGGCCCAGCTCTCCGGCGGCCAGCAGCAGCGCGTCGCGATCGCCCGCGCGCTTGGCATGAATCCCGACGCGATCCTGTTCGACGAGCCGACTTCGGCGCTGGATCCGGAGCTGGTCGGCGAGGTCCTCGCCGTGATGCGGTCTCTGGCCGACGAGGGCATGACGATGGTCGTCGTCACCCACGAGATGGGCTTCGCCCGCGAGGTCGCCGACCGCGTGCTGTTCCTCGATGGCGGTGTCCTGGTCGAACAGGGCCCGCCCGAGGAAGTGCTGAGCCGGCCGCAGCATCCGCGCACGCAGGATTTCCTGCGGCGCATCCTGCCGTCCTGAGGGTTGCACGCATGGCACGCCTGTCCGGTCCGTTCTTCAGCGACGACGCGGTCGACACGCCCTATTGGTGGGAAGCCGCGAGGCCGGCGACAGAGCCCGCATCCGAACTGCCGGCGCAAAGCGAGGTCACGATCGTCGGCGCCGGCTTCACGGGGCTCAACGCCGCGCTGACCCTGGCGCGCGCCGGCAAGCAGGTGACCGTGCTGGACGCGGAATCCCCCGGCTGGGGCGCCTCCTCCCGCAATGGCGGCATGCTCGGCCCCGGCTGGGCCACCTTCGACACCGCGATGGCCCATGGGCCGGACAAGGCGCGCGCCATCGTCGAGGAAAGCTTCCTTGCCTTGCAGCACGTCAAGGATGTCGTGGCGCGAGAGGCCATCGCCTGCGATCTCGCTGTGGTCGGCTATTTCCGGGGCGCGATGACGCCGCGTCTCTACGAGGCGATGGGGCGCAACCTCGACCGCATCCGGCAGGTCATGCCCTGCGACGCCTATCTGGTCCCGCGCGCCGAGCAGCAGGGCGAGATCGGCACCGAGCTCTATCACGGCGGCCTCGCCATGCCAGGCTATGCCGGCCTGCATCCGGCTCGCTATATCGCCGGTCTCGCCGAAGCCGCGCGCCGGATCGGCGTTCAGATCGTCAGCGGCGCCCGGGTGACGGCGATCTCGCCGCAGGCGGGCGGGTTCAAGCTCTCGGTCGGCGAGCGCAAGATCGCGACGAAGCAGTTGCTCGTCGCCACCAACGGCTATGCCGGAGCGCTCCTGCCCTTCCTGCAGCGGCGGATCATTCCCATCCGCAGTGCGCTGATCGCGACCGGACAGCTCCCGGCCGAGGTGATGGATCGGCTCATGCCGAAACGGCGCATGCTGGCGGGTAGCCAGCGTGTCGTGACCTATTACCGGCCCTCCCCGGACGGAACGCGCATTCTCTTCGGCGGGCGGGTGCTCAAGGTGACCGGCGAGACTGTCGCCCACGCCAATGCCGCACATCTGCGCAAGCAGATGCTGCAGGTCTTCCCCGAGCTGGGACGGACGCCGATCACGCATTACTGGCACGGCCAGACCGGCTTCACCTTCGACAAGCTGCCCCATCTCGGCGAGCACGAAGGCATCTTCTACGCCTGCGGCTACAACGGCACCGGCATCGCGCGGGCAAGCTGGTTCGGCCATAAGATCGCGCAACGCATGCTGGGCAGCGCAGATGCAGCCAGCGCCTATGCCGACCTGCCCTTCCGCAGCCGCCCGCTCTATTACGGCAAGCCATGGTTCCTGCCGCTGGCCGTGCTGTTCTACGAAATGCGGGATCGCTGGGACCAGCGATAAACTTGGGAGAAGGCCCAACGGCGGTTGAAGGCTGGACATCAGCGCCGGCGGCGGCGATGTCTGCGCTATCGCCGTTGATGGGACGACAGATGCGGGCGCGCCAACTCGAAGTCTTCTGCACGCTGATGCGCTGCGGCACGGTGACCGGCGCGGCCGCGATGCTCAATATCTCGCAGCCGGCCCTGAGCCAGATCCTGCTCCATGCCGAGGGCCAGCTCGGTTTCAAGCTGTTCAACCGCGTGCGCGGCCGGCTGGTGCCGACGCAGGAGGCGGAGGAGCTTTACTCCCAGGCCGAGCATATCTTCGGCGAGCTTGATGCGCTCCGCCGCCGGACCATCGACATGCGGCATGGCCGCACCGGCCTCGTCCGGCTCGCTGCCTCGGCGCCGCCATCCATGTCGATCGTGCCGCGTGCCCTGACCGCGTTCCGGGAAGCCCATCCCGAGATCGTGGTGCGCTCGCTCATCGCCTCGCAGGTCTCCATCGTCGAGATGCTGCGCAGTGGCGAGGTCTCGCTCGGCATCGCCATGAACAACCTGCCTCATGCCGGCATACACGCCGAGACGGTCGGGCGTGCGGCGCTGGTCTGCGTCGTCTCGGCCAAGCACCGGCTGGCGGCACGCGACTGCGTCCGCTTTGCCGATATCAGCGACGAAACACTGATCTCCTATCGCGCCGATACCTTGCCGGGGCGCCTGCTGGCCGCTTCGGCCGGGGCCGAGGACTTCGCCTACGCGCCGGCGATCGAGATCGACCTGTCGATCACCGCCCTGCCTTATGTGCGCGATGGGCTCGGCATCGCCATCGTCGACAGCCTCTTGCCCTGGGAGCAATTCAACGGCGTCGTAACGCGGCCGTTCGAACCTCGGATCGAAGTGCCCATCGCGATCCTCACCAGTAACGACCGGCCGCTCTCGCCCAGTCATGAACTGATGCGCGACTGCCTGCGCGCGGCTTGCCGGGACCTTAATCGTTCGCACGGCACCTGAACACGCAGCGCTATCCGTCTGTAGCCACGTCCTGAACCAGGGCGGAGATCGGGGCCGGCCTTACCGGCGCCTGTCCGCGCAACCGGCCTGCCGCCGCTGCGCAGGCATGGCCCGCGCCATCGGCCACGATCTCTGCTGCGGCCAGTTCGCAATAGCGGCCCTGGCAGCGCCCCATCCCGACGCGCCCGAGCGACTTGACGCGATTGACCTCGCCGCCACCGAAATCGACGGTCCGACGCAATTCACCGGCGGTCACGCCCTCGCAGCGGCAGACCACCGTCTCATCCGGCAAGCCGGCCGCCGCCTCGACAGGCCAGGGAAAGGCCTCCGCGATTCCGCGCGCGAAGCGGCCGAGCCGGGCCAGCCGGCGCTCATCCACCGCCGTATCGGGCGCCGGCAGGTCGAGATCCTGCAAGCAGGCCGCCGCGGCGAGCCGGCCCGCGACCTCCGCCCCATCGGCCCCGAGTATCCTGAGCCCGTCCCCGGCGAGGTACACGCCGCGTCCCGCCCGCCCCATGCCATCGGCCTGCGGCAGCCATTGCCGCCAGGTCTCGTCATAGGCGAAGTCGCATCCGGCGAGGTCCGCGAGACGTGTCTCGGCCCTCAGATGCCAGCCCAGGCCGACCGCATCGCAAGGCGTACGCCGGTTCCGGCCCGCTCCATCGCGCCAGAGCACGGCGACCGGGCCACGCCCGTCCGCCTCGATGCGCTCCAGCCGGACACCGGCATGATAGATCCCGGCCAGGCGCCGGCGCATCATCAGCCCGCGCAAGGCGAAGAGCGGCCGTGCCGACAGGCCGGCGAAGCCGCGCAGTTGCCGGCGCATCGGCGTCGTGTCCAGCACGGCGGCAACCTGCCCGCCCGCCTTGAGCAGTTGCACCGCGAGCAGAGTGAGCAGCGGGCCCGAGCCGGCCAGTACGATGCTTCGCCCCAGTGCGGCCCCTTGCGCCTTCAGCGCGATCTGCATCGCGCCGAGCCCGTAGACGCCGGCGTTCTCCCAGCCCGGCACGGGCATGACGCGATCCATCGCGCCTGTGGCGAGGATCAGCCGGTCATAGGACATCCAGCGCGCCCCTGCGTCGCCGATGACCTGCAATCGCCCGTCCGCAATGGCGATGACGGAGCTGCGGGGGTGATGAACGAGGCGGCCTGCCGCCGCCATGGCATCGAAGGTCTGGTGTAGCGCGACGGCCTTTGCAGCCTCCGAACCGTAGAGAACCTCTGCTGGGCGCGTGAAACCAGGCGGCGGCCGGCGGTAGATTTGGCCTCCCGCGCGCTCGCCCTCGTCGATGACGATGGGCACCAGCCCTCCGGCGGCCAGTATCTCGGCAGCCCTGATGCCAGCCGGCCCGGCACCCACGACGACGATCCGGGGCTTGGCCGCCTCGCTCAAGGCCATTCCCCCGGCGCGGCTGACAGCAGGCGCATGCCTTCGGCCAACGGCGTCGAGCACGCCCGCAGCCTTGGCCCGTCCTCCTGCCAGATCCAGCAATCCTGGCACGCCCCCATCAGGCAGAAGCCGGCGCGGGCTTCAGGTCCGAACTCGGAGCGGCGCAGCGCCGGCGCGACCGAGAGCACGGCGCTGAGCACGGTGTCGCCGGTCAGAGCCTGCTGTTCGGCACCGTCGAGGAAGAAGCGCAGCGGGGCGCGATCGACCTCGGTCAGTCGGACCAGCCGGCCCGCCCCTTCGCCGGCGGCCGTGCTCATTCGGCAGCCTCCGCATGGATGAGCCTTGGCGCCGGCATTTCGGGAAACCTGAGCCTGGCCGCGGCAAAGGCTTCGTCGACGCCCTGGGCGCCAACCCTGCCCTTCATGCGCCTGAAGATCTCGGTCTTGGCGAAGAAGCGCCAATGGATCGGCAGGCCGGCGAGGATCGCCGTCAGCTGGTCATAGGCCTCGCGTGTCCACTGGGCCTCGTAGCCCTCGCGCTCCGGGCCAAAATGGAAGTGGCCGGTGACCGGCCCACGTTCGGCACGGCGCGCCCGTGTCGCCTCCTCGTCGACGACCCCGTCGCGGATAAGGACGCCGTAATCGCGCTCAGCCGCCTCCGGCGAAACGTAGCCGCGCACGACATCCTCCGCCACGCGCCAGGCCTCCCGGTCGAAAGGATGGCCACGGCCACCGCCGCCGGCCGAGCGGATCTCGAGCACGTCGCCCGGCTGCAGAACAGTGGTGTCGATATTGCCGAGCCGCCGTTCCTCCGGCTGGCCCGGGTTGACGACCATGTCGGAGAGCCCCGCCGCCTTGCCGCCCAGCACGCCCCAGGGCCGGAAGAAGCTGCGGTCGCGATTGCGGGCGGTGATGCGGCTGTCGGGCGCGAAGACGCGGAACGCCATCTCGGTGGCGAGCCCGCCGCGCCAGCGCCCGGCGCCGCCGCTATCCCGCGCCAGCCCGTATCTGACGAACTCCACCGGCGTCTCGGTCTCGGTGATCTCGATCGGCGTGTTCCTGAGATAGGCGGCGTCGGCGCCAGAGCCGTTTGTGCCGTCGCGATGCGGCATGCCGCCGCCGCCGCCCACCACCGGATTGACCGCGGCGATGACGGTGCGGTGCGTGCGCTCGTCGGTCGTCATCACGTTGACGATGCAGTTGTTGCCGGCGGGTGCCGCCGGCAGCCGCTCAGGCACCGCCTGCGAGAAGGCGCCGAAGATCACCGAGCGCAGCCGCGCGCAGGTGAGCGAGCGCATGCCGACCGCTGCCGGGAAGACCGGGTTCAGCACGGTTCCCTCCGGCGCGATGCAGGTGAACGGGCGCGTCAGCCCGCTGTTGAGCAGGATCTTCGGGTTCAGCGTGTAGAGGACGTAATAGACCCCGACCAGCAGCATCGTATGCCGAGGGTTGCCGCCGCTCGGCACGTTGAGCGAGGAGGCGAGCTGCGGGTCGGAACCGGTGAAGTCCAGCACCGCCTCGCCGCCGCGGATCGTGAGCTTGAGCTTCAGCCGGCAGGGATTGGCCTCGACCGAATCCTCGTCGGCGTAATCGGCGAATTCCCAGGTTCCATCCGGCATGCCGCGCAGCACCTCGCGCGCCTGCGCCTCGGCCTGGTCGAGCAGCGCCTCGACGCCGCCGAGGAACCCGTCGCGGCCGAACTTCTCGATCATCGCCAGTACCTTGCGCTCGCCGGTATTGAGCGCGCCGACCAGCGCCTTGATGTCGCCGATGTTGAGGTCGGGCTTGCGGACATTGGTGGTCATGATCCTGAGGATCTGCTCGTCGAAGACGCCTTCGTTGACGAGCTTCATCGGCGGGAAGCGGATACCCTCCTGGTGGATCTCGGTCAGGGCGCGGGAGAGCGAGGCCGGCACCGCGCCACCCATGTCGGTGTTGTGGATATGGCCGCCGGTCCAGGCCACGATCTCACCCTCGTGGAAGACCGGCTTCCAGAGATGGGTGTCGGGCGCGTGGGTGGCGACGAAGCAGGAATAGGGATCGTTGGTGAAGGCGACGTCGCCGGGCTTGTAGTCGTCGACCATCTTGATCGCGGGGGCCCAGGAGAGGCCCGGATACCAGGTCGCTCCCAGCTCCATCGGTACGGCGAAGGTATCGCCGCTCCGGCTGATCAGCATGACCGTGAAATCCTCCGTCTCCTTGACGAAGGCGGAGTGCGCCGTGCGGTGCAGCGTATGCGCCATGTTCTCGGCGGCGGCGCGGGCGTGGTTGGCGAGCACCTGAAGCTTCATCCGGTCAAACATCGGCATCACTCCGCGAAGGTCAGGTGCAGGTTGAGATGGCCATCGATCCGGGCGCTTGCACCGGCGGGAATCGCCACCGTGGTGTCCTCCTGCGCGACGACAGCAGGTCCGGCGAAGCGGCTGCCAGCCGCAAGGTCGCCGCGACGATAGAGGCCGACAGCCTGGCGGACGCCACCCGTGTGAACCTCGATCTCGCGCTCCGGCACCGCGGCGACATCGGTCTCCGCCCCCTCCGGGAACGTCAGAACCGGCCCGGCACCGACAGCGGAGAGGCGCAGGTTGACGATCTCGATGCGGCCGTCAGGGTCGTCGAAATCGTAGATCCGCTGGTGAGTCCGGTGGAATTCGCGGGCGATGGCGGCCGGATCGCCAGCCTCGAGCCAGGCCGGCTGCAGGGCGACCTCGATCTCGTAGCTCTGGCCGACATAGCGCATATCGGCCGAGAACCTGAGATCGGCCGGGCCGGCATGGCCCTGCGCCGCAAGCCAGCTTCGCCCCTCCTGAACCATCGCAGCCGAGGCCGCCTTCAGCTCCGGCAGCACGCCGGGCGAGAGTTCGGCGAAGAGCGTGCGGACGAAATCGCCGCGCAGATCGGCGACGAGCCCGCCCAGCGCCGAGACGACCCCCGGCCGGCGCGGCGCGAGCAGCCGGTTCATCCCGAGCTCGCGGGCGAGGAAGGCGCCGAGCATCGGGCCGCCGCCGCCGAACGGCATCAGCGTGAAATCCTTGAGATCGACGCCGGCCCGCGACGACAGCTTCTCGACCTCGACGAACATCTCGGAAACGGCGATGTCGAGGATCGCTTGCGCGGTCTCGTCGAGGGGCCGGTCGAGCTTCTCGGCAAGGCGCGCGACGGCGGCGCGGGCAAGGCCGGCATCCATCTTGAGCTGGCCATAGGCCATCTCGCTATGGCCGAGCCAGCCGCAGACCACCATGGCGTCGGTTACGGTCGCCTGCTCTCCACCACGCCCATAGCAAGCCGGTCCCGGCGTCGAGCCGGCCGATTCCGGCCCGACGCGCAGCACGCCCTGCCCGTCGACGGAAGCGATCGAGCCGCCGCCGATGCCGATCGAGCTGACCGAGACGGAGGGGATATAGAGGGGGAACTCGCCGATCATCTCGCCGGTGCCGTATTGCGGCTCGCCGTCGATGATGAGGGCGAAATCAGCGGAGGTGCCGCCGATATCGAGCGTCAGCACGCGCTTCTCGCCGGCCTGCCGGGCGAACCAGGTCGCGCCGATGACGCCCGAAGCCGTGCCGGAGAGCAGCATGGAGACGCAAGCGCGCTTGCCCTCGGTAGCGTTCATCACGCCACCATTCGATTTGGTCAGGAGCGCGCGCGCCGGCACGCCGCGGTCGGCCAGCCGCTGTTCCAGAGCGGTCAGATAGCCGGCGATGCGCGGATGCACATAGGCGTTGAGGATCGCCGTCGTCGTCCGCTCGTATTCGCGGATCACCGGCCAGACCTCCGCCGAGGTGAAGACGAAGAGCTCCGGAGCCAGCCGCGCAACCTCGGCCTTCACCGCCTCCTCCTGCGCCCCATCGCGCCAGGCGTGCAGGAAGGCGACGACAATGCCGACGGCCCCGCGCGCCTTGGCCGAAGCGATGGCGGCCGCAACCGCGTCGAGATCGGGCTTCACCCTCTCACGCCCGTCCGAGCGCATCCGGGCCGGTATGCCGAAGATGCGATCGCGGGTGATCAACTGCTCGGGGCGGGAGCAGAACAGCGAATAGACCTCCGGCATGCGCAGACGAGCGAGCTCGATCACATCCTCGAAACCGGCATTGGTGAAGAGCGCCAATGACGCCCCCTTGCGCTGGATGATGGTGTTGACGCCGACCGTCGTGCCGTGGACGAAGCGGGTGACCGCCTGCGGATCGAGGCCGTCGCGTTCGGCCAGCAGCGAGAGGCCGGTCATCAGCTCGGCGCCCGGATCGTCGGGCGTGGTCAACACCTTCAGCGAGGCGACCTGGCCAGAGCGTGTCTCCAGCGCGCAAAAATCGATGAAGGTGCCGCCGATATCGACCCCGACTTTCCAGTCCGCACTCGGCACAGTTCCGCCGTCCATATCCGCTCCTCTTGCTGGCGGCCGAAAGCTCGCATGGGGCGAAAGCGCGGTCCAAGAGACATGCAGAGCAGGCCCATAGGCTGGACTTATGGCCTGCCGGCCATCGCGACTTTGACGGCTCCGCCTGCCCACGTCAGGTTCGGCCCCGTGGAGATCTGCCGCCTGTGCGGCAAGAGGCTGGACATGGATGTGATCGTGCTCGGCGGTGGCCTGATGGGAACCGCCGCAACTTTCTTCCTGAGGCGGCGGGGCCTGAAGGTCACGCTGATCGAACGCAACCGCGTCGGAACGGGCGCCACCGTCGCCTCCTTCGGCAATATCCGCCGGACCGGGCGCCATCTCACGCAATTGCCGCTGGCGCATCGCTCCCGCAGCCTTTGGGGCGAGGCCGAACGCCTGCTCGGCCGCGACGTGGAGTTCCGCGCGACCGGCCATCTCCGCCTGATCTTCGAAGAGGATGCTCTGGCGGACATGCGCGCCTATGCCGACGCCGCGCGGCCCTGGGGCCTCGAGCTCGAGGAACTCGGCGCCAACGAGATCCAGGCGCGCTTTCCCGGCCTCGGCCCCGGAGCGATCGCCGCCTCCTTCTCCCCGCATGACGGCTCGGGCAATCCGCGCCTGATCGCGCCGGCCTTCGCCGATGCAGCGCGACGGCTCGGCGCGGAGATCGTCGAGGACTGCGAGGTCGCCAGCATCGACAATACCGTATCCGGCTTCCGCGTCACCGCATCCAAAGGCGTGTTCGAAGCCGGCAGGCTACTCAACACCGCCGGCGCCTGGGGAATGCGGATCGCCGCGCAATTCGATGAGCCGGTGCCCCTCACCCCGCGCGGGCCGCAGATGGGCGTGACCGAACCCCTGCCCCATCGCATCCTGCCGGTCGTCGGCATCTGGACCCGCCGGCATGGGACCGACGCCTATTTCCGTCAGGTCGAGCGCGGCAACATCGTCTTCGGCGGCGCGGCCGAACGGGTCGACGTCGCGCTTGAACCTGGCCACGCCAAGGCCGACCCGGCGCGGCTTCCGGCGCAGCTTCGCGCCCTGACACAACTCCTCCCGGCTCTGGAAAATGTCTCGGTGATCCGCACCTGGTCGGGCTGCGAAGGCTATCTCGCCGACATGCTGCCGGTCATGGGCCCGTCCGGCACCACGCCGGGACTGTTCCATGCCTTCGGCTTCAGCGGGCACGGCTTCCAGCTCGGCCCGGGCGTCGGCGATACGATGGCCGAACTGATCGCGACGGGTGAGACGGATATCCCGCTGCACGACTTCCGGATCGAGCGCTTCGCCGCTGCCGCAGGCGCCCGCAGCTCCGCTGTGGCTTGACCGCGCCGACCGCTCAGAGCTTGGAGCAGAGCCGGTAGGCTTCGTAGATCGCGGAATAGAGATCGCGGCTCGACACGGCGTCGCCGATGCGATGCAGGAGGAAACGTCCCGGTGCCGGCGCCGCCGCCTCTGCGCTGCCCAGCATGAAGGCGATATCGGTCACCCCATCATTGGCGGAGTGCTCGCGCAGGTCGTGATAGATCTCGGCGGCCGGCAGCGTGCCGTATTCGATGACGATCTGACTGGCCTCGACCTGGCTTTCAACACCGGTCAACTCGTTGCGGAACGTCGCCTGCAGGGCGTTGCCCCGGCGCTCGACCTTCTCCAGCCTGACATCGACCAGCGAGCGGATGCCGAGCTCGGCGAAGCGCTTCCGGAAGCTCGACTTGTCGATATAGGACATCTCGACGGCAAGCGCGTCGTCGGGCGTGGCCAGACAGACCGATCGCCCCTGCCGGGCGAGCTGCAACGCGCAGGAGGCCGCGGCCTGACGGCCGGTGCCGTCATAGACGAGCACGTCGCTCTTGCCCGGCACCGTGCCCGTCAGCACGTCCCATACGGTGTCGCAGAGCTCCGAACCTTCGAACCAGTCGGTATCGGGGACGCCGCCGGTGGCGACGATCACGAGGTCCGGCGCCTCGGCGCGAACCGTGTCGGCCTCTGCATAGCTGTTCACGCGCATATCGACGCCGAGCCGTTCGAGTTCGGCAATGCGCCAGTCGACGATGCCGATCAGGTCGCGCCGCTCCTCGGCGGCGGTGGCGACGAGCAACTGCCCGCCGAGCTTCGCGGCTGCCTCGAACAGCACGACCGAATGCCCTCGCTCGGCGCAGACGCGAGCAGCTTCCAGCCCGGCCGGCCCGCCGCCGACCACGACAGCTTTCAGGCGTCGCGAGGCCGGCACGATCTCGTGGCTGAGTGCGGTTTCGCGCCCGCTGGCGGCGTTATGGATGCAGTTGACCTTCTTGTAGAGGCAGTAGGAGGCGCCGACGCACGGCCTGATCCGCTCCTCCTCGCCGCGCCGGATCTTCTCGACCAGATGCGGGTCGGCGATATGGGCCCGCGTCATGCCGACGAGGTCGACGACGCCCTCGCGGATGGTGTGGCGGGCGGTCGCGACATCGCGAATACCGCCGGCATGGATCAGCGGCAGTTTCGTCTCGCGGCGGAACTGCGCCACCGAAGCGAGATAGGGCGCGTTGCGCTGGAACAGACCGGGCATGTTGTCCTCGGCCAGCGCCAGATCGGTATCCATGCGGCCGTAGATGCAATTGAAATAGTCGATATGGCCTTCGCGCTCGAATATCCGGGCGAGCTCAAGGCAATCCTCGAAATCCGAACCGTCCGCCACGCCCTCGTCGATCACGAAGCGGATGCCGACGATCGCGTCGTCGCCGACGCGCTTGCGGATCGCCTCATGGACCATGAGCCCGAAGCGCGCCCGGTTCTCCGGCGAGCCGCCGAAGCCGTCGCTGCGCCTGTTGGTGCGCGGCGACAGGAACTGGCCGATGAGATGGCCGCCGGTCACCGTCTCGACGCCGTCGAGCCCGCCTTCCATGCAACGCAGCGCCGCATCGGCATAATCCCGGACGATGCGCGCGATGTCCGCATCGTCCATCTCCTTGGGAAAATTGCGGTTGCGCGTCTCCCGGACGCGCGACGGCGCCAGCACCGGAAGCCAGTTCCAGCCATAGGAGGTCGCGCGGCGGCCGAGATGCGAGACCTGGCACATCACGGCCGCGCCATGGCCGTGAATGCACTCCGACAGCGCCGCGAGATGCGGAATGATCCGGTCGCTGGAGAGATCGAGCTGGCCGCCGCCCCAGCTCGAATCCGGCGACGTCATGGCCGAGCCGCCGATCATCGTCATGGCGAGGCCGCCGCGGGCCTTTTCCTCGTGATAGCGCTGATAGCGTTCGAGCGGCAGGCCGCCATCGTCCAGCATCGAGGCATGGCTGGTGCTGACGATGCGGTTGCGGAGCCTGAGCTTCTTGATCGCAAACGGCTCGAGCAGCGGGTCTCCCGCCGCAGTGGAAGGGCGAGCGTCGGATGTGACCATGGCGTTCACCGTATAGCTCCTCCGCCGCCGGGCCGGAATTGCGGCGCGGCCCCTCGCCCCGCCGACCGCACGGGCCAAGCCCCGTTTAATCGGATGCCTTGACGCACAGGGTGGCGGGATTTCCGCAGGCTGAGCAGGTTGAAAAAGCCTGGGACAGGCATACGCTCGACGTATGGCTCACCTGTCCCGCCTCGTCCCCTCCGCGCGCGGTCTTCTCGTCTTCGAGGCGGCCGCCCGCACCGGCAGCTTCACCGCCGCGGCGGCCGAGTTCAATGTCAGCCAGCCCTCGATCAGCCGCAGCGTCGCCGAGCTCGAAGCCGCACTCGGCGCGAAGCTGTTCGAGCGGCGTGCGCGGGGCCTCGCGCTGACCGGCGACGGCACCGAGCTGTACGCCGTGGTGGGCGAGGCCGTCGGTCGGATCGCCGGAGCCGTCCAGGCCATCCAGCGCCGTCGCAGCACGGCGAAACCTGTCGTCACGCTCTCCGTTTCGAGCTCCTTCGTGGCGCATTGGCTGCTGCCCCGACTCGGCACGTTCAATGCGGCTTTCCCGGAGATCGATTTCCGCTTCGATCTGATCCCGGGCGTTCTGCGCGGCGTGCCCGACAACGTCGACCTGGCGACGCGCATCGTCGCGGCCGACGATCCCGCCTATCATCGCTGGCCCTTCGCGCCCGAGGTGATCTTTCCGGTCTGCAGCCCGTCATATCTGAAGGAGCGCGGCAAGCTCGATCACCGCGGAGACGGAGCCGGCCATGTGTTTCTCTGGCTGACCGACCACGCCCAGCAGCGATGGGCCCCGGAATGGGGCAACGTCGCCCGACGCGGCAGTTCCCGCGGCATCTGGCACGAATTCACGGATTACTCCGTCATCCTCCAGGCCGCGCTGAATGGAGAAGGTGTCGCGCTGGGCTGGCTCAGCGTGGTTTCGAGCACCCTGCTGAAGGGCACGATGGTGCCGGCTTCGGACCTCATCATTCGTACGGGCCGGCACCACAGCCTGATCGCGCCACGGTCGAGGCCGGTCAGTCCCCTCGTCGAAGATGTCGCCCGCTGGCTGCAGGCGCAGATGGCGCAGGAACTCGACGCGCTCGACGAAGCCTTGCAGCTCGGGCGATCCGTGCTGCCGCGGGACCGCTCCACCCGCTCCCAACCGCCGGTCCCGCCACCCGAGCGGCGATGACTCTCGGGAAGCCCGGAACGCTCGCAGAGATCCGTCATGGAATGGCGCCAGCCGCGCGGCATCCGCTGCCGCCGATGCTTTCCGCGGCAGGCATCTTCGCAAGGAAAAGGGGCCGCCATGGGCAGCCCCTTTCTGTGATCCTGCAACGGCCTGACCCGGCCCGGCGCGGATCCCGCGGCAAGCCCGCTCAGAACGGGATGTCGTCGTCGAGATGGCTCGAAGACGAACGTCCGCCGCCGCCCGACATGGCGGGCTGGCGCGAGCCGCCGCCACTGCCTGCGCCGCCCATCGCGCCCGAACGGCCGAAGGAGCCGCCGCCGCTCGAGCGATCGTCCATGTAGCCGCCGCCACCGCCGCCCTCGCCATATTCGTCTCCGCCGCTCTGGCGGCTATCGAGGATGGTGAGCTCGCCGCGGAAGCGCTGCAGCACGATCTCGGTCGTGTACTTCTCGACGCCGGACTGATCCTGCCATTTCCGCGTCTGGAGCTGGCCCTCGATATACACCTTCGAGCCCTTCTTCAGATACTGCTCGGCGACCTTGGCGAGGTTCTCGTTGAAGATCACCACCGAATGCCATTCGGTGCGCTCCTTGCGCTCGCCCGACTGCTTGTCGCGCCAGGTTTCGGAGGTAGCGATGCGAAGATTGACGACCGGCTCGCCGCTGCCGAGGCGACGCACCTCCGGGTCCCGCCCGAGATTGCCGACCAGAATGACCTTGTTGACGCTGCCAGCCATGACAGGCTCCACTTCCTGCGCACTTCAAACACGAACCGGCCGGATGACCGGAGCCGAACCCTATCGGCCTGTTCCCTCAATATCAACGATGTTCCCGATTTGTTCAAGGGTCGTCAGAGAGGTTTTCCCCGGCTGATTCGCAGGACCTCGCGCGAGCGTCGCTCCCTGTCGGGCGCTGCAGGCAACGCGGCGTTCACGCGGGCGGGCGCCGCTCCACCAGCACCGCCTGGGCCATGCGGTCGAGCAGGATCGCGAGCAGCACGATCGCCAGCCCGCCGACGAAACCGAGGCCGGGATCGGCCCGCTGCAGACCGAGCAGAACGATTTCGCCCAACCCCTTCGCCCCGATCATCGAGGCGACCACGACCATCGCGAGCGCCATCATGATCGCCTGGTTGAGCCCCTGCAGGATCGTTGGCCGGGCCAGCGGCAATTCGATCAGCCAGAGCGTCTGGCGCGGACCGAGGCCGAGCGCGCGCGCCGCCTGCACCAGCTCGGTGTCGATGCCGCGCAGGCCGAGCTCGGTCAGCCGCGCGAAGGGCGGCAGCGCGTAGATCAGTGTCGCGACCAGCGCGGGCGCCCGTCCGAGCCCGAGCAGCATCGCGACCGGGATCAGGTAGACGAAACTCGGGATGGTCTGCATCAGGTCATAGACCGGTGCGAGCGCCTTCCCCAGCCGCGGCAACCGCGCCGCGGCGATGCCGAGCGGCAGGCCGAGCACCGCGACGAGCAGCACGGCGACGGCGACGAGCGCGAGCGACTGCATCGCCTCGGCCCAGACGCCGAGGCCGGCAAGGATCAGCGGCAGCACCGCCATCGCCAGCGCGAAGCCGAGGCTTCGCCGCACCAGCCAGGCCCCCGCGCCGACGGCCAGGACGAAGACCGGCACCGGGATATGCAGCAAAGCCGTCTCAACGCCGCGCACCGGCGCCGTCAGGAGCGCGCTGAACCCGTCGAGGCTATCGCCATAGCCGGTGACGACGGCGTCGACGCCGCGGTTGACCAGCCCCTGCAGCGTCTTGCCGAGATCCGGCAGCCAGCCAGGCGTCACAGGCTGGACGCGACCTTGGCGGCGACGTCCGCCGGCAGCCATGACTTCCAGACGTCGCCCTGCGTCTTGAGGAAGACCAGTGCCTGCTGCTCGGGCGTGACGCCCTTCTCGCGCGCCTCGGCCAGCATCCTCGAGGTCAGGTCGCTGGTCGTGGTGTACTTCCTGAGGAAGCCGGCGAGCTGCGGCGCCTTCTTCACGAAATCGACATTGGCGCCGATGACCACCCGGCTCATCGGATAGGCGGTGGCCTGCTTCGGCGCATCGCTGGTCTTGAGCGCTTCCCAGATCTTCGCGTCGAAGGCCGGCTCCTGGAGCTTGACGAGATCATAGGCGCCGAGCAGCCAGCTCGGCCCCCAATAGTAGAACACCACCGGCCGTTTGCGCTTCAGCGCGGATTCGATCGCGGCGACCAGCGCCTCGCCGGAGCCGCCGCGGACGTTGGTGAAGTCCTCGGCCAGACCGTAGACCTTGAGCTTCTTGGTATTGATGCCCTCGCAGACCCAGCCGGCGACGCAGTTGTAGAAGCGTCCCTTGCCCGGTTCCTCCGGATCGGCGAACAGCTCCTTGTAGTGCTTGAGATCCTCAACCGATTTGAGCTCCGGCGCCTTGGCGTCGGGCCCTGAAACCAGATAGCGCGGCACGAACCAGCCTTCGTTCGCATCCGGGAACGTCGTGCCCAACGGCTCGACCTTGCCCGCCTCCGCCTGCTTGACCCAGGCCTCGACCGGATTCGCCATCCAGATTTCCATGACGACGTCGACATCGCCGCGGCCCATGCCGTTGACCAGCGGCGCGATCGCGCCCGGCACGCGCTCGACCTTGCAGCCGAAGCCCTTTTCGGCGATCGCACTGGCGACGGCGGTGTGGAAGGCGGCGGAATCGTAGTCGAGCCCGGCGATCTTCAGCGGACGGTCGAGTTCGCAGGCGAGGATCGGCGTGGCGAGGCCGAGGCCGAGCATCAGCACGGCGCCTCGCAGAACGGCTTTCATCATCGGATTCCCCCGCTGGTTGCTATACCTGATCGTGCTCCCGACGATCGGTCATGTCCACGAAGCGCAAAGGCCGGTGAAATGTTCCACGTGGCGTGGAACATCGGCACCCCTCGCCGCATCATCGCCCAATCGGCCCGGAACCGCGACACCCCATCCTGTCAGCATGGGTCAGGACCGAGCGCGAGGCGAGGTTTCCGGACGAGGAGCCGGTCCGCCGAGCCGCCGCGCCGGAACACCATCCCGGGCAGGCCTGCCGCGGCTCCTGCTCAGGCGACGCGCCTGTAGGCGAAATATCGGCCGTCCGGCACGCCCTCGGGCAAGGGCACGGCCTCGAGCTTGTCGTGCTCGAGCGGCCAGCCGCTCACCACGATCGCCCCGGTCATGGCCAGTGCGGCGGTGTGGGCCGGCAGCCAGGAGAATGCGATGATGTCCCGTTCGGGCGCGCCGGTGGTGACGTCGACATGCACGAGCACTGCCGCCGCTCCGTGCCGCTCCCCGAAAGCGGGCAGCGTCTGCGCCATGTCGCCGACGACGAGAAAGCGTTCCGGCGGCATCGAACGCGGATTGGGCTGCGGGTTGCGCTCGAAGACATGGATCGCGCGGTCCGGCAGCAGCTCCCGCAGGTGGTCGTAGGTGCGCCCGTTGCCGAGCCCGAGCTCGAGAACGATACCGTCCTTGCCTTCGATGGCCGATGCGGCCCAGTTCAGCACGGTGCGCTGCGCTTCGAGGCGGCGGATGAAGCTGTCCAGGCGGCTCATCGGGTCCCGTTCGTCGGCCTGCCCGCGATCGAGATGGGCGCGGACTCCCCACAGCCGGCTATCCTACCGGCCTCGGGCGCGGCCGCCAGTCCCGGCCGGGATCGTTCTGGCGTCGGGTCACCCCGCACCGGCCGGGATGACGAAATCCCGCACGCCAAAGGCCTGCGGGATCGCGGCCGGCCGCTGCGAGGGATCAGCCGCGCGGGGCGAAGGCCTTGAGCGTGGCGGCGGCCAGCGCCGATTTCAGCACGGCGCCGAGCAGGAAGGGCACGGCCCCGACCGCGATCGCCTTGGGCAGGCCGATCAGGACGCCGAGCCAGGCCACGCCGATCACCAGGCAGAGCGCATTGCCCGCGAGCATCGCCGCGAAGGCGAGCGCGAGCCGGCTGCCGTTCCAGCCGCGCTCGGCCAGCCAGCCCGTCAGGGCCGCGGCGATGGGGAAGGCCACGAGATAGCCGCCCGTCGGGCCGACGAAATAAGCTGCGCCGCCAGCGGCACCGGCCAGGACCGGCAGGCCGATGAGCCCCTCGAACAGCCAGGCGATCACGGTGACCGCGCCGAGGCGCCAGCCATAGAGCGCGCCGATCAGCGTCACGGCGAAGGTCTGCATCGTCATCGGGACCGGATACATCGGCACCTTGATCTGCGAGGACAGCGCCAGCAGGAGGCTGCCGACGATCACGGCGCCGGCCCGCCAGGCGAAGGAGCGGCTTTCCAGGCGCAGCGGGCTGAAGCTGCGGCGGAGGGCGAGATCGGTCATGGTCGCTCCGTAAGCGTGATCGGCGACGGGTGTCGCCATTCCGGATCGCGCCTTGTGGTCCGTTTCGACATCGGGACGCAAGGCCCATCCGTGCCAGATGCCTTGGGCCTCCTGCCGGAGCAGCGTCATGCAGGCCGGGCGGGCGCGCAATGTCGCCTGACGGCTTGCGTCGGCGCGCGATATGTCCGAATGGCCTGCGGTAGGCGACCTTCCCTTCCGAGGATTCCCGATGTCTCTGGCCCAAGGCCGGCCGCTGCTCGCTATGCCCGGCCCGACCAATATCCCCGACCGCGTGCTGCAGGCGATGATGCGCCCCGCCGAGGAGCTGAGCTCCGAGAGCATCGTCGGGCTGACGGATTCGGTTTTGGCCGACCTCAAGCGCATCTTCCGGACCGGCGGCGAGACCTTCGTCTATGCCGCCAACGGTCATGGCGGCTGGGAAGCGGCCTTCACCAACGTCCTCTCGCGCGGCGACAAGGTGCTGGTGCTGGAAAGCGGGCGCTTCGCCGTCGGCTGGGGCGAGATGGCGCGCTTCATGGGCGCCGATGTCGAGATGCTGCCGGGGAGCTGGCGCCGCGCGGTCGATCCTGCGGCCCTCGAGGCCAGGCTGCGCGCCGACACCCGTCACGAGATCAAGGCGGTGATGACGGTGCAGATCGACACCGCCGCCGGCGTGGTCAACGACATCCCGGCCATCCGCAGGGCGATCGACGCCGCCGGCCACCCTGCCCTGTTCATGGTCGACGGCGTCGCCTCGGTCGGCTGCATGGAATTCGAGATGGACGCCTGGCGGATCGACGTCGCGGTCTCGGCCTCGCAGAAGGGGCTGATGTCCTCGCCCGGCCTCGCCTTCGTCGCTGCCAACGCGAAGGCGCTGGCGGCCCACAAGCGCGCCGACATGCGCAGCGGCTACTGGGACTGGAGCGGCCGCATGGATACGCTGGCCTATATGAAGCATTGCGGCACCGCGCCGGAGCATCTGCTCTTCGGCGTGCGCGCCGCGATCGACATGATCTTCGAGGAAGGGCTGGAGGCGGTCTGGCGCCGCCATGCCGCGCTCGCCAGGGCGACGCATGCGGCGGTCGAGGCCTGGGCCGGCGGCCAGGCGCTGGGCTTCGGCGTCGCCGAGCCGGCGGAGCGTGCCCCCTCCGTCACCACGATCCTGACGCCCGGCTTCGACGTCGCCACGGTCACCGACTTCACGCGCGACGTCTGCGGCGTCACGCTCGGCCTCGGCATCGGCGACTATGCGGGCAAGGCCTTCCGCATCGCCCATATGGGCCATTTCAACGCCGCCGCCCTGCTGGGCACGCTCGGCGCGGTCGAGATGGCGCTGCAGGCCAGGGAAATCCCGCACGGCTCCGGCGGCGTCTCGGCAGCGGTGGCCAGCTTGGCGGAAGCGGCCTGAAGCACCCGCCCGATCATCCTCAGCCCTCATCCCGAGGAGCCGTGCAGCGGCGTCTCGAAGGATGCTCCAGATGCCTCACCGGCCTCCTCGGGCCGAGGGCCGTTCCCGACATTTTTGGTTCCCCACACCCATGATCCGGCTCGAAAGCATCAGCAAGCAGAACGGCAAGCAGATCGTCTTCATCGAGGCTTCCGCCGCCTTGCAGAAGGGCGAGAAGATCGGCCTCGTCGGCCCCAACGGCGCCGGCAAGACCACGCTGTTCCGCCTCATCACCGGCGAGGAGGCCCCCGACGAGGGCCAGGTCTCGATCGATCGCGGCACCACCATCGGCTATTTCAGCCAGGATGTCGGCGAGATGGCGGGGATGAGCGTCGTCTCGGCGGTGATGGACGGCGCCGGCCCGGTCTCGAGCGTCGCGGCCGAGCTCGCGATGCTCGAAGCCGCCATGGCCGATCCCGACCGCGCCGACGAGATGGAGGAGATCGTCGCCCGCTACGGCGAGGTGCAGGGGCGCTTCGAGGACCTCGACGGCTATGCGCTCGACGGCCGCGCCCGCGAGGTGCTGGCCGGCCTCGGCTTCAGTCCGGCGATGATGGAGGGCGATGTCGGCACCCTCTCCGGCGGCTGGAAGATGCGCGTCGCGCTGGCCCGCATCCTGCTGATGGCGCCGGACGCCATGCTGCTCGACGAGCCGTCGAACCATCTCGACATCGAGAGCCTGATCTGGCTGGAGGAGTTCCTGAAGGGCTACGAGGGCGCGCTGCTGATGACCTCGCACGACCGCTCCTTCATGAACCGCATCGTCGGCAAGATCGTCGAGATCGACGGCGGGGCGCTGACGACCTATTCCGGCGACTACGAATTCTACCAGCAGCAGCGGGCGCTCAGCGAAAAGCAGCAGCAGGCGCAGTTCGAGCGCCAGCAGGCGATGCTGGCCAAGGAGATCGCTTTCATCGAGCGCTTCAAGGCGCGCGCCTCCCATGCCGCGCAGGTGCAGAGCCGGGTCAAGAAGCTCGACAAGATCGAGCGCGTCGAGCCGCCGAAGCGCCGACAGACCGTGAAGTTCGAGTTCCAGCCGGCGCCACGCTCGGGGGACGATGTCGCGGACCTGAAGGGCGTCGCCAAGCGCTATGGCGAGAAGGTCATCTATGACGGCTTCGACTTCCAGATCCGCCGGCGCGAGCGCTGGTGCGTCATGGGCGTCAACGGCGCCGGCAAGTCGACGCTCTTGAAGCTCGTCACCGGCACCTCCGAGCCTGATTCCGGCATCGTCACGCTCGGCGCCGGCGTCAAGCTCGGCTATTTCGCCCAGCATTCGATGGAGATTCTCGAGGGCGAAAGAACCGTCTTCGAAACCCTGGAGGATGCCTTCCCCCAGGCGAACCAGGGCTCGCTTAGGGCGCTCGCCGGCTGCTTCGGCTTCTCCGGCGACGATGTCGAGAAGCGCTGCCGCGTGCTCTCCGGCGGCGAGAAGGCGCGCCTCGTCATGGCGCTGATGCTCTACGATCCGCCGAACTTCCTCGTGCTGGACGAGCCCACCAACCATCTCGACATCGCCACCAAGGAGATGCTGATCGAGGCGCTCGCCGCCTTCGAGGGCACGATGCTGTTCGTCAGCCACGACCGGCACTTCCTCGCCGCCCTGTCGAACCGCGTGCTGGAGCTGACGCCGGACGGCGTCCACGCCTATGGCGGCGGCTATACGGAATATGTTGAGCGGACGGGGCAGGAGGCGCCGGGGCTGCGGGGCTGAGCGGGCGCCTTATGGGATCGCTCCCGCCGCGGCCTCCGTCAGTGCGCTGCGCCCTCCACAAGGATGTGCTCGGCGCACACAGTGCGGCGGTCGAAAGCCGCTCCTGGCAGCCACTTTTCCAATTTCCTATTCCGACCCCTTGCAGACATAGCGCAATGGCCATTTCATGCCGGAATGATCGGCGACCAAATCCCGCACATCTACGATGAAGTTCCGGGCGGACCAGAGCTACTCCGTTGGTTCGGCCGGGTCCCGAGTTTCCATGATGCAGAGATCATCAGCCTCGACCTGCGTCGGTCCGGGAAGAGCTTTCTTCGCGTTCATGGTTGGATGGGAACAGAGCAGGTGGATGAGAACGGCTACATCGTTCTCGATAAGGACGCTTTCGTAACATTCACTCTCCAAGAAATCATGGACCTGCAACTGGACGGCTTCAGCCAACAGAATGTTATCTTTGGCCTGAAGTTGCAGCGTGCGACAGAGCGTGGCCGATCCAACTATTATGCGCTGCCGCAGTCGCCCGAAGATATTGAGATCGAGTTGGAGCCTTGCTTCGGGCTCGACGGTGTAATCCGCGCCAAGCGCGTGTCCATCTCGTTTGAACCCGGCGTTGCTGATGAGCCGTCGATGGACCGAAACGGCAGCTGACGGCCGGTTGCGGACCTCACGCCCAAGCGGTAATTCGCTGTAACTGGGAGGCGAGACCGTGTGTAACTCAGTCATTGCGGACGGGCGCTCTTATGACACGCCTCGCCAATTGGCGGTGCTGCTTGGCGGGCAAGACAAGCTCATATGGCAGAGCCAAAACCCGTTCGTGCGCTGGCCGCAGGGCAAGGATTGGCGCGACCTCGATTTGTGCCTCTGCGGCATCAACCTGCCTGCCACGCTGGAGAAGACTGGGTTGCGATGGCGTGTTGGCGACGATGATCCGATGGAGCATTTCATCGATTGACTGAGGCACTACAAGGGTCCGCTTCCAACCCTTAGGCGACATTCAAACGCGAGACGATCCTAGCTATTGCAGGGTTCGTGAACTCCACCACGGGATCATCACTTTGATCTTTAGACCTATGGTACTCACCGGCGTCAAACGCCGTGTAGACATCCCATAAGATTGGCGGAGTTATCCGCTCTGTCATATATGCGCTTTCGTATTCCCATAAAAGATTAGCCACTGCGTCGGCCTCCTCGAAAGGAATACGTCCATCATGATATTCGATGGCAATGAACCTGCATACGGCTTCAATTAATTCGATATCTCGGCTTGTCTTGCCTCCCATCCATCGTTTGAATTTCGTTTCCTTTCGAGCAGCTATCTTCTGCTCACTGAATGATGAGCCGAGGCCCACGTTACGGGCTCTCATGCCAGTTCGACCAATTTGAGCATTGATGCGCGTTCGCTCATGCTGCCAAAAACGAGCCATCTCTCTAACGACACGCTGGATGTGGTCGGACGAGAATGCCATTGCGCCAGCTGCCTGCCGTTAAAATCAATGCAGACGATGACAGGGGTTGGCGCTAGTCAAGTCCGCTAACGACCGATCGCAGACGCTAGCCCACGGTCGTTGCACGGTGGTCCGCGATGACCTCGGCGACAACCACCCGAGCTCTCTTCCTCGACAGCTGATCCTGACCGGCTCCGGCAATAGTGATAAGGGCTTTCCATAGCGCCCATCCGCGAGCGCGTTTCCAGGTGTCGTCGTCAAACGGAAGCCTGGTACGGAACACGGTTCGGCTATCGCCGGAGAATTCTGTCCACGCCATGACCAGATCGCAGGCGGGGTCGCCTACGGCCAGTCCCCCGAAGTCAATCACGGCGCAGAGCTCTCCGCCTCTGACCAAAAGATTGCCCAAGGCCATGTCGCCATGGACCCACAACGGGCGGGAGCGCCATTCGGACGAGAGCGCTGCCGCCCACACGTCCGCAGCGGAGGCAACATCGATCTTTCCGGTGAGCGTCGATAGAGCGGCTCGGGCTTCCACATCGTAAACGGCAAGATGCCCGCCGCGATGAAAATTGTGGTTCCCCGCTGCATGTCCGCCGGCTGCGTCGATACGATGCAATGCAGTCAGAAACGACGCGATCGACCGGGCGAAGGCCGTCGGATCAGCGATGCGGCCTGCCGTCGCCGGCTGCCCTTCGAGCCATCGATAGATCGACCAATGCCAAGGATAGCCTTCGGCGGGTTTGCCCACCGCCAATGGGATCGGGATCGGAAGCGGCAAAGTTGAAGCCAGCCGCGGCAGCCAGCGATGCTCCTTTTCAATCTGCGGAGCGTAGCGCGCCGCGCTCGGCAAGCGCACGGACAGCTCCTGGCCGAGCCGAAAGGTCCGATTGTCCCAGCCGCCGGGCTGCACGGCTTCCAGTGGCAACGCGGCGTATTGCGGAAACTGCGCTTCGATCAGCCGTCTCACCAGGTCGACGTCGATAATGACCCGCGCTTGTTCCTCCGATTGGGCCATTACTGCTTCTAACAGTGCCGGTGCTGGCTTTCCACCCTCGGCGCGTCCCGCCCCGATACCGCCACAGCTATCCGGTTGAGCAGGATCGCCAGCAGCGCGATCCCGGGCCCGCCGGCGGCGAGGAGCGCCACGATGCATTCCTGCCATCCCCTGTCAGCACCGCTCCCGGCGGCCTCCCGTCCGGGCCGTCCCGCATGCTAGACATTGCCGCTGCCCGGAGGACCGGGCTGGTATGGCGCGACAATTGCCCTATCTCTAGACCTTCTCCTCGACCGGACGCCCCGATGGCCCGCAAGACCGAAACCGCTGCTGCCCAGGCTGCTGCGCTGGAAGACATGTTCGACCGCAACCGCGCGGCCGACCCGAACAGCCGCGCCATCACCGTGCGCGGCGCGCGCGAGCACAATCTCAAGAATGTCGACCTCGCGATCCCGCGCGACAAGCTCGTGGTCTTCACCGGGCTTTCCGGCTCTGGCAAGTCCTCGCTCGCCTTCGACACGATCTATGCGGAAGGCCAGCGCCGCTATGTCGAGTCGCTCTCGGCCTATGCCCGCCAGTTCCTCGAGATGATGCAGAAGCCCGATGTCGACCAGATCGACGGGCTCTCGCCGGCGATCTCGATCGAGCAGAAGACGACCTCGAAGAACCCGCGTTCGACCGTCGGCACGGTCACCGAGATCCACGACTACATGCGCCTGCTCTGGGCGCGCGCCGGCATTCCCTATTCGCCCGCGACCGGCCTGCCGATCGAGAGCCAGACCGTCCAGCAGATGGTCGACCGCATGACCGAGCTGCCGGAGAAGACGCGCGGCTACCTGCTGGCGCCGGTGGTGCGCGGCCGCAAGGGCGAGTTCCGCAAGGAGATGGCCGACTGGCTGAAGCGCGGCTTCCAGCGCGTCAAGGTCAATGGCGAGTTCTACGAGATCCCGGACGCGCCGAGCCTCGACAAGAAGTTCAAGCACGACATCGACGTGGTCGTGGACCGCATCGTGATCCGGCCCGATCTCGGCGCGCGCCTCGCGGATTCGCTGGAGCAGGCGCTGGAGCTGACCGACGGCATCGCCGTCTTCGAATATGCCGACGAGAAGGAGGAGAACGGCGAGGCGAAGCGCGTCACCTTCTCGTCCAAGTTCGCCTGCCCGGTCTCCGGCTTCACCATTCCCGAGATCGAGCCCCGGCTGTTCTCGTTCAACAACCCGTTCGGCGCCTGCCCGGTCTGCGACGGGCTCGGCCACGAGATGCGGATCGACCCGGACATGATCGTGCCGGATCATTCGCTGACGCTGAAGAAGGGCGCGATCGCGCCTTGGGCCAAGTCGACCTCGCCCTATTACGGCCAGACGCTGGAAGCGCTCGCCCGGCATTTCGGCTTCTCGATGACCAAGCCCTGGTCGGAACTGCCGGAAAGTGCGCGCAAGGCGATCCTGTTCGGCACGGGCAGCGAGCCCGTGCGCATGGCCTATAATGACGGCCTGCGGTCCTACGAGGTGAAGAAGCCCTTCGAGGGCGTCATCACCAATATGGAGCGGCGCTGGAAGGAGACGGAGTCGGACTGGGCGCGCGAGGAGATCGGCCGCTTCATGTCCGAGACGCCCTGCGCCGCCTGCAACGGCTATCGCCTGAAGCCCGAGGCGCTGGCGGTGAAGATCGACGGCCGCCATATCGGCGAGGTCTCGAAGCTCTCGGTCAAGGACGCGCTGGACTGGGTCACGAACCTCCCCGCCCGGCTCTCGAAGAAGCAGAACGAGATCGCCCCGCGCATCCTCAAGGAAATCCGCGACCGTTTGACCTTCCTGCTCGACGTGGGCCTGGAATACCTGACGCTCGCCCGCGCCTCCGGCACGCTCTCCGGCGGCGAGAGCCAGCGCATCCGGCTGGCCAGCCAGATCGGCTCGGGGCTGACCGGCGTGCTCTATGTGCTGGACGAGCCCTCGATCGGCCTGCACCAGCGCGACAATGAGCGCCTGCTCGGCACGCTGCGCCGGCTAAGGGACCTCGGCAATACCGTGATCGTGGTCGAGCATGACGAGGACGCGATCCTGACGGCGGACTATGTCGTTGATGTCGGCCCCGGCGCCGGCATCCATGGCGGCGAGATCGTCGCCAAGGGCACGCCGCAGGACATTCTCGACGATCCCAATTCGCTCACCGGCAAATACCTCACCGGCGAGATGTCGGTCGCGGTGCCGGCCAAGCGCCGCAAGGCCACGAAGGGCCGCAGCCTCAAGATCGTCGGCGCGCGCGGCAACAACCTGCGCAATGTCGATGTCGAGATTCCGTTGGGGATGTTCACCTGCATCACCGGCGTCTCCGGCGGCGGCAAGTCGACGCTGGTGATCGACACGCTCTACAAGGCGGTGGCGCGCAAGCTGAACGGCGCGATCGACCACCCGGCCCCGCATGACCGCATCGAGGGCATCGAGCATCTCGACAAGGTCATCGACATCGACCAGTCGCCGATCGGCCGCACGCCGCGCTCGAACCCGGCGACCTATACCGGCGCCTTCACGCCGATCCGCGAATGGTTCGCCGGCCTGCCGGAGGCGAAGGCGCGCGGCTACCAGGCCGGGCGCTTCTCCTTCAACGTCAAGGGCGGCCGCTGCGAGGCCTGCCAGGGCGACGGCGTCATCAAGATCGAGATGCACTTCCTGCCGGATGTCTACGTCACCTGCGACGTCTGCAAGGGCAAGCGCTACGACCGCGAGACGCTCGAGGTGAAGTATCGCGACAAGTCGATCGCCGACGTGCTCGACATGTCGGTCGAGGAGGCGAAGGGCCTGTTCAAGGCGGTGCCCTCGATCCGCGACAAGATGGAGACGCTGGCGCGAGTCGGGCTCGACTATGTCAAGGTCGGCCAGCAGGCGACGACGCTCTCGGGCGGCGAGGCGCAGCGCGTCAAGCTCTCCAAGGAATTGTCGAAGCGCGCCACCGGCCGCACGCTCTACATCCTCGACGAGCCGACGACCGGCCTGCATTTCCACGACGTTGCCAAGCTCATGGAGGTGCTGCACGAGCTGGTCGACCAGGGCAATTCGGTGGTGGTGATCGAGCACAATCTCGAGGTGGTGAAGACCGCCGACTGGGTGATCGACATGGGCCCCGAAGGCGGCGACGGCGGCGGCCAGGTGGTGGCCGAAGGCACGCCGGAGGACATCGTGCGGATCGGCAAGGGCCACACCGCGCGCTTCCTCAAGGAAGTGCTGGAGCGGCGGCCGATCAAGAAGGGCAAGGTGCAGCGGCAGGCGGCGGAGTAGGACGCAAGCAGACGCTGGACGGTGCAAGCCGCTATTCGCAATCGGGGCTAGGTCTTCAGATCGCGGATCGCCTCATCTGCTCGGCGCTCTAAGCGCTTCACCTGCCGGGCGATAGATTTCGATCCAAATGCTGTCGCGGCGCGGCGCGCGTACGCCGAAAAATTTCTTACGCCCACCGGATAAAACCTGCGCCTCAAGCGCTTAGTATAGATCTTGTCTGCACGCCCTTCGGCGATCGCTAATTCGCCGATCTTACGAGTCTTTTTGATGCTATACTTCAACTTACGCCATTGTCGCGCAAGCGAACTCGGTCTGATCGTTGCTCCGGTCTGTGTTACGTTGAATCCAAGGTACTGGAAAACTGCGTCGCTCTTCGCACCGAAGAGGGCACGTTCCGTCTTCTCGTCTTTTATTTCCAGCTTCGCCTGAGCGATCGCGGCCAACAGAGCAACGCGGATATCGGCTTCATGCTCTGGCTTGCAGATGACGAGAATATCGTCGGAATAGCGCTGATAGAGTGCCCCATATGAACGGCACAACGACGCCATCACGCGATCGAGGTCGATCATGTAGAGGTTTGAAAAGGCACTGCTGATCGGTGTTCCTTGCGGAATGCCATAAGCATTTGGGTTTGGCGTTATCGCGATACCAGCGGCTTTCACCTGGGCGATCGATGCCAGAGGTTCCGGCTTACGTGATTTTAGCCTTGGCCCGAAATCAGGATGAGCGGCGAGCGCGTCCCGACTGACGTAGTGATACCGCGTGACATGACGGAAAACGCGGTACCAATCGTCGGAAAGCTCGGCCGTACCGAGCAAATTCTTGAGCTGATCCTTAAGCAAGCGATGATCAAGATGATCAAAAAACCCACTGACATCAAAGCAAAGTACGACACATGGCGCGTTGGCTTTTGCGAATTTTTGGGCATCTGCCGAAAAATCATAATTAGACTTGCCTAGGCGACGGTAGCCAATCACATGCGACGTGAGGCCTTCGCGTTCGTAGAAATCGTCCAGTCGCCGCGTCAGCTCGAATGCGAATTTGGATAAGATGCACGCATCACGGTGTGAGGCGTACATGATCGGCCGCACCTTATAGACGGTCTGCGCATCGTTCGGCTTATAGCGCTTCAAGCGCTTTTCGTAGTGGATAAGCGGAGACCAGGAATGATTGCGGATGCTGGCGCCCGCCTCGAGGTCGCTGGCATATCGCTCCCCAACCGGCGCATCGAAGTGTTTATACCCACGTTTCGTGAACCAAGCTGGCCGCATCGAACCTCCGAACTTGCAGTGTCTGGGGGGCTAGCTCCGACCCTGAACCTCGGCTTGCGCCGAACGCCCCCCAAACGCACGCCTCAATCCGTCAGCATCTTCCTGTCTCGTCAGATCAGGCTTCTTCCAACGCGGGCCAAATAACGCAAGGCAGTATAGTGTAGTCGTGGAGGTCCGAGCGATGCTCGAAGTCTCGTCGATACGGATCGCGGCGATCGTGCTGACGCTTGTCGGCATCGTCGATGCGGGCCAGTATGAGGTTGACAGTTTCAACGACCGTACCGACGGCCAATTCCGGCGGCACCGGCAACTTGGTGGTTGCCAATCTGTTCCGCAAGGTGCCCTTACAGGCTCTCCCCGATATTTTTTGACGTTGCATGAAAACTCTTCGCGCGCGGCTAGAAGGGTGATCGAACGCGCTCGTCTCGAAGCCAGCTAAACGCCACTGTACACACTGTCGCTGCCCGCTTACGGCAACGTCGCCCTGCCCCAATTGCAGACACCCTCATCCGGCCCACCAGGAGAAAGTAGGAGGCGTCGCGTTCCAGCGCCTTTCGGCTTGGCGGAAGACCGTCCCATGAGTTAGGAGAGCGCCCCCAGAAAACGCGATGGAGGGTGCCATGACCAAGACCAAGCACGACTTCACCGACCAGCCGTCCTTTTGAGGTCACGAGCAAGCGTCGGAAGTCCTACCCGTCCGAAACCCGCGTGAAGCGCGGCGTCCGCATCGTCCATGGCGATGTCGAACTGCATGAAAAGCTCGGCCGCAACGATCTCTGCGTCTGCGGCTCCGGGCGCAGATTTCAAAAAGTGCTGCATGCCGAGCGGTCGTTTCGACGGCTCCGACCGGGATGAGTACTTTCAGGGAGTGACATGACTCCCTCGCCTCGCCGTCATGCTCGGGCTTGTCCCGAGCATCCACATCTTGCGCGAGTGATTTCAGAGCCCGAACTGAGGCTCACAACAGCACTATTAGCGCCGCTCAGGATCGAACCGAGGGATGTCGGCAAACCAACGACTGTTTCTTTCGAAATAGGCGGCAATCTCTAATCCGATTTCAGGTTTGCGATTAGGGTTCGGCGCCGCCGCACTTCCCTCCGGGAACCACATCCCGGCGCCGCGATTCACGTGCGTTACCTCGTCGTCCGTTGCCCCTAGGAACGCGGCTGCTAGGCCGATCTCCGACCGCGTTCTCGCCGATAGCAACCGACCTATGCCACGATCCAATAGTCGTTTTGGCAAGGTATCAACTAACTCGGTCGTCAAAGGTCCGCACAGCCCATCCTCATTGAGGATGGTGGTTCTACCCATCGGCTCCCACGCATGTTCGGGGCTTTGATCTGAAACGATGAGGTGAAGTACCGCCACATAAGGGAACCCTGCGTCCAGGAGTTGTCCCGCTTGCGAAAAGCCCATCTCGTTCGGTGATTTCCCTTGCCGTTGAAAGCTGGCGCGAATGATCTTGATTTCTGCGGCGATCACTCTGCTCAAAAGCAGCTCGTCACCCTCGTAAGGAATAACCAGAAGATCGATATCGCCCGGATTACTTACCTCAGGGAGAATCCGGTTTGTTCGCACGGCGATCGAAACATAAACTCCACTGTCACGCGGCATAACGTCGAAATAGTCCGGTTGGAGCAGACGGTAGACCAAGCCGAACAACTTTCGTTGCAAGATCAACGAAGCGGTCATGAGCTTCTCTTCCCGCTTCAGCGCATCAGTGCGGGATGCGAGCACGCCGATTGAGCCAGCCTTACGATACCAGCCGCGTAATCCTGTCCGGTAGCGATCGGGTACTGCTATCAAATCGGCTTCTTCTGTCACGATAAGACGATCTGCGAGTAACCAAAGCGATGTCAAGACTTTAGCTGTGGGCGCAGTCAGCGCTCCGCGCCGTAGTCTCCCATCCGGGAGAAGGAAGAGAGCGTCGCGGTTTCCATCAAACTTATCCCCGCCTTCCCCACCTCCCCTATCCTGCCCTCGCCCATCACCCAAACGGGGCGGCCGTCCGGAGGTATGCTGGAGGTTGGGTGAGGGTCGGCGCCTGCGGGCGGGGGTTACGCCCTGCTCCCGGGAGGCTTCGGGGCACCGCCCTGGGGACACTACGGTCCCTGTGCGAGGAGCTCGCTGGAAGGCTCGGCGGCGACGGACCGGTGCGGCGAGGACGCGACAACCCGCTGAGGGGAACTGGCATCCGAGCCCGCCTGTCCTGGACCGCAAAGCCGTATAAGCGCGGCCCGGAGTCCGAAATCGCCGAAGGCGGAGCGCCACGGGGCGTGCGACGGGTGGCTCAACCCCGCCGCGCCGCAGCCTGGCTCAATGGTTGCGGATCACTCTCGCGCCTCGCGGCGCTCCGCCAGCCCCGCTCATCCCCGCCGCGCCTCCGGCGCGGGCGGATCGTCCGCGCGCGCCTGCGGGCCGCGCCACCGCGGCAGAGGAGCCGATCATGGCCAGCACCGAGAAATCCCCCTTCAGCGCCGAGCACATCGCCGAGTTCAACCGCATCCAGGCCCTGCGGCCGGTGCTGCTGCGCCGGATGACCGACGCCTTCGAGGCCTATCGCGATTGCGCCAACCCGGCCTGCCGGCGGGCGCGCGGCTGCCAGCGCGACGACGGCGCCTGCCTCACCGCGATCATGCGCGCGATGCCGGAGAGCGAGCGCCGGCTCTTCCGCCATGCCATCGAGAACCGCCTCGCCGGCCTTGCGCCCGAGGAGGCGCTGAGGCGGGCCGCCGTCCGCGTCGAGGAAGAGGAGGCCCGCCTCGCCGCGCAAGGCTTCGGCCGCGCGGCCGGGACGGCCGGCCCCGGCCCGGAGGAGGCGCCGCGCGGCGCCTGAGCCGCCCGCCCCCGGGCGCGGCGGCGCGCGCCCCGGCCGCCCGGCGGCATCATGACGGGCTCTTAACGCGCCTCTGGCATAGCATCGGCATGGCGGCCGCCTCCCGCGGCCGCGCCAGCCGGGATCGCCGCCACGCCATGAGCCGGACGGGACGCATCGCAGAGGCCGCCGAGGCCGCCGCCGCGCAGGGCGACGATGCCGGCGATGCGGGCGCGGAGGCGCGGCTGCGGCGGCTGGCGCTGGCCCTGTCGGGCTTCGGGCTGTTCATCCTGATCCTGACGCTGCAGCCCTTTTCGGTGCCGCCGGAAAGCACGGGGCCGAGCGCGCCCAATACCGGCAACCTCGTCAACCAGATCGGCTATCTCGTGCTGGGCGGGCTGTATCTGGCGGCGATGCTGCGGCTGACGCCGCGGCCGGTGCTGGCCCGGCTCGGCCTCGGCAGCTGGCTCGCGATCTTCGCCGTCGCCCTGCTCTCGACCGCCCAGGCGCCCGATCCGGAGGCCTCGATCCGCGGCCTGCTGCTCGGCGCCATCGCGCTGGTCGTGGTCGCCGGGGTGCTGGTGCTGCCGCGCGACGAGGCGGATTTCGCGGCCGGGGCCGTCGATGCCTGCCTCGCCGTGCTCGTCATCGTCTATGGCGTGCTGGTCTTCGCCCATCCGCTCGCCGTCCATGGCGCCGAGGGGGCCGAGGGCGTCCATGCCGGGGAATGGCGCGGCCATCTCTCGCACAAGAACTTCGCCGCCCCGGTGTTCTCGATGATGGCGATGATCGGCATCTATGGCTGGCGCAGCGGGCTGCGATGGCGCGGCGGGCTGATCGTCGCGCTGTGCCTGGTCTTCGTCGTCAACAGCGGCTCGAAAACGACGCTCGGCTTCCTGCCGGTGGCCGTCGCGGTCGTGCTCCTCGGCCGGCTCGCCGGGCGGCCGGGGCTGGCCGTGGCGCTGCATCTCCTGCTCGTCGCCGCCCTCGCCTGCCTCACCCTCGGCACCGTGCTGTCGCAGCCGCTGCACGGCCTCGCCGCCGCCCTGCTCTCCGACCCGAGCTATACCGGCCGCGACGAGATCTGGCGCTTCGGCCTGTCGCATGTCGCCGCGCGGCCCTGGACCGGCTACGGCTATGCCGGCTTCTGGCAGACCCCCGTCGTCACCGGGCTGGAGGAGAATTACGAGGCGAGCTGGGACGTGCGCGGCATCGGCTCGGGCCACAGCAGCTATCTCGACGCGCTGCTGATGTTCGGCATCCCCGGCGGGCTCGTCATCCTCTGGCTGCTGCTGGTCCGGCCGCTGCGGAACTATCTCGCCGCGGCGCGCCACCCCGCCAACCGCCGGCTCGCCGACCTCTTCGCCATGATCGTGATCTTCATGACCTATGTCGGCATGCTCGAGAGCTTCCTGCTCAACCGCTCCGACCCGCTCTGGATCCTGTTCGCGCTCGCCGTCATGGGGCTCGAGCTGCTGCGCCGGCTGCGGGTGCGGCCCGGCTGAGGCGCCCCGCCCCCCGGCAGAGGCCCGCCCCGGGCAGGCAGGATGAAATTACTCCAATCCAACGGCAATAAAGAAAATCACGCTATCTGACGTGAATTGAAGCAGCTGGAAGCCTGGCCTATTCTCCGCGTTCGGAAAAACGAACGAAGCGGATGCATGCCGTGACGCGCCTCACCACCTTTGCTCGCCTGGCCGGGGCGCTCTGATGTCCGCCGCGGCCAAGCGCGTCCCGCTGCCGGCGATCCTGCTGGCCAACGACCTGCTCGACGGCGACGTGGTCTTCGCCACGGCCGACGGCGCAGGCGCCCTCGCCTGGACGCGCGACCCGGCCGCGGCGCTGGTCGCGGCCGACGACGCCGCGGCCGCCCGGCTCGAGGGCTTCGCCGCGGCCGCGCTCGCCGGCAACCGGGTCGTCGACGCCTATCTGGTCGACGTGGCGCTGGAGAGCGGCCGGCCGGTCCCGCGCCATTTCCGCGAGCGCTTCAAGACGCTCGGCCCCAGCAACCGTCCCGATCTCGGCAAGCAGGCCGGGGACGGCATCGCCTCCGCGCCGAAAGGCTGACCCATGTATCGCTACGACGAATTCGACGAGCGCTTCGTCCGGGAGCGGGTGGCGCAGTTCACCGACCAGGTGGCGCGCCGGCTCGACGGCTCGCTGACCGAGGACGAGTTCAAGCCGCTCCGCCTCAAGAATGGCGTCTATCTCCAGCTCCACGCCTATATGCTGCGGATCGCCATCCCCTACGGCACGCTGAATTCGCGGCAACTGCGCCAGCTCGCCCTGATCGGCGAGAAATACGACCGCGGCTACGGCCATTTCACCACGCGCCAGAACCTGCAGTTCAACTGGCCGAAGCTGCGCGACGTGCCTGAAATCCTCGGGCTGCTCGCCGATGTCGAGATGCACTGCATCCAGACCTCCGGCAACTGCATCCGCAATGTCACGGCCGATCATTTCGCCGGCGTCGCGCGGGACGAGATCGAGGACCCGCGCCCAACCGCCGAGCTGATCCGGCAATGGTCCTCGGCCCATCCCGAGTTCAGCTACCTGCCGCGCAAGTTCAAGATCGCAGTGACGGGCGCCGAAGCCGACCGGGCCGTGATCAAGGCGCACGATATCGGGCTCAGGTTGCGTCGCCATCCCGACACGCATGAGACCTGCTACGAGATCAGCGTCGGCGGCGGCCTCGGCCGCACGCCGATGATCGGCAAGGTCGTGCGCGACTACCTGCCGAAGCAGGACCTGCTCGCCTATCTGGAGGCGATCATGCGGGTCTACAATCTCGAGGGCCGGCGCGACAACAAGTACAAGGCCCGCGTCAAGATCCTCGTCCACGAGATCGGTGCCGAGGAGTTCACCCGCCGCGTCGAGGCCGAGTTCGCCCTGCTCGACGGGCCCTCGATCAATGCCGATCCGGAAGAGGTCGCACGCATCGCCGCCTATTTCGCGCCGCCGCGCTACGACGTGCTGCCGGCCGTCAGCAACACGCTGGAAGCGGCGAAGGCGAGCAACCCGGCCTTCGCCCGCTGGGTCGAGGTCAACACCACGCCGCATAAGATTCCGGGCTATACGGCGCTGACGATCTCGCTGAAGCCGCAGGGACAGGCGCCGGGCGACGCGACCAGCGAGCAGATGCGCGCCGTCGCCGATCTCGCCGAGCGCTATTCCTTCGACGAATTGCGCGTGACCCATGCGCAGAACCTCGTGTTGCCGCATGTGCGCCAGCGCGACCTCTACGTGATCTGGCAGCAGCTCGGCGAAGCCGGGCTCGCCACCGCCAATGTCGGGCTCGTCACCGACATCATCTCTTGCCCCGGCCTCGACTATTGCGCGCTGGCGACCGCGCGCTCGATCCCGATCGCGCAGGCGATCCAGAGCCGCTTCGCCGACGAGGCGCGCCAGCGCGAGATCGGCCCGCTCGGCATCAAGATCTCCGGCTGCATCAATGCCTGCGGCCACCACCATGTCGGCCATATCGGCATTCTCGGCCTGGAGAAGCGCGGCATCGAATCCTACCAGATCACGCTCGGCGGCGACGCCACCGAGAATGCTGCGATCGGCGAGATTCTCGGGCCGGGCCTTGCAGCCGAAGAGGTGCCGGACGCGATCGAGCGGATCGTGGGCGTCTATCTTGCCGCGCGCAGCGAGGGCGAAAGCTTCATCGACAACGTGCGCCGCATCGGCCTGGCGCCCTTCAAGGCCGCCTTCCAGGAGACCGCCCGTGCCGCTGCTTGATCGGAACGGAAACGCCGCGGATCGCTGGACCCGCAGCGAGGGAGCGGCGATCGGCAATATCCCGGCGGCGCTCGTGCGCTGGGAGGTGCTCGCCGAGGCACTCGACGCGCAGGAGCCCGAGCAGGTTATCGGCGTGCTGATCCCCAACAGCGTCGCCTTTGCCGAACTCGCATCCTTCCTGCCGCGGCTTGCGCTCGTCGCGATCGCCTTTCCTGCCTATGCGGACGGGCGCGGCTTCAGCCTTGCGCGTCAGATCCGGCGCGCAGGCTTTGCCGGCGAAATCCGCGCCAGCGGCCCGCTGGTCGCCGATCAGTTCGCCTATGCCCTGTCCTGCGGCTTCGACACCATCGAGCTGCCGGAGGCGAGCGCGGCGCGGCAGCCGGTCGAGCAGTGGCTGCATGCACGCGACGCCTTCAGCCATACCTATCAGCGCGGGTATCGCGCGGCAGGCCGCAACATCCTCGACCGTCGACGCGCCGCGCGCGCCGCCGCGCCGGCGGCAGGCCGATGAACCCGTGGGTTCAGGGTCCGAAGGAGACCATCGCCATGCGTCAGCGCGGCCGCGACCTTTCGGACAGCCTGGCGCGGGAGGCCGACGAGCTCTTGTCGAGTGAAACCGGTAGGACCCGTTGGCTCGATCTGTGCTTTCGCCTTATCATCCTCGCGCTCGCGGCGCTCTGGCTGCTGGCGCCGCCCGCAGGCAGGGGGCATGAGGCGACGGACGGGAAGGCGATAGCGACCACGCCATGAGCGAAAGAAGACCCCAGGCGACCGCGCGGCGCATCGAGCCGCTGGCGACCTTGCCGTTGTTTCACCGGCTGGACGGACGCAAGACCGTGCTGGCCGGCCATGGCGAAGGCGCCTTGTGGAAGGCGGAGCTGCTGGCCGCCGCCGGGGCTGAACTGCACGTCTTCGCCGGGGCCGCCTCGGCGAGCTTTGCGGCTCTTGCCGATGATCCCGCGGTGCGGCGCGTCCATGTCCACGCGCGCGACTGGCTCCCCGCGGACCTCGACGGAGCGGCGCTGGCCGTCGCCGATCTCGACGATGCCGAGGCGATTCGCGCCTTCGTTGCCGCGGCCCGCAAGGCGGGCGCGCCGGTCAACATCGTCGACAAGCCGGAGTTCTGCGATTTCGCCTTCGGCGCGCTGGTCAATCGCTCGCCGCTGGTGGTGGCCATTTCCACCGACGGCGCCGCCCCCGTCTTCGGCCAGGCCATCCGGGCCAAGATCGAGGCGCTGCTGCCGGCCGGGCTGAAGAGCTGGGCGCAGGCTGCCGCGGATTGGCGCCCTTCGGTCCAGGCCCGCGAGTTGCCCTTCGCACTGCGCCGTGCCTTCTGGGAGCTCTTCGCCGGCAAGGCGATGGCGGAGCCGCAGCGGGAGCCGACCCAGCAGGACGCGGCCGAACTCTTCGCGAGGCTCGCCGACCTCGAAGCCGCCCATGACGGCAAGGGCCGCGTCACGCTCGTCGGTGCCGGGCCGGGCGACCCGGAGCTGTTGACGCTGAAGGCCGTCCGCGCGCTGCAAAGTGCCGACATCATCCTTTATGACGACCTCGTCTCCCCCGGCGTGCTCGATTTCGCGCGGCGCGAGGCAAAGCGCATGCTGGTCGGCAAGACGGGCTACGGTCCCTCGGTGAAGCAGGGCGACATCAACGCGCTGATCGTCTCGCTGGCGGGTCAGGGCAAGCATGTCGTGCGGCTGAAGGGTGGCGACCCCGGCATCTTCGGCCGCGCCGGCGAGGAGATCGAGGCCTGCGCTGCGGCCGGCATTCCGGTCGCGATCGTGCCCGGCATCTCGGCGGCGCAAGGCGCTGCAGCTTCGCTCGGCCTGTCGCTGACCCATCGCGACCATGCCAGGCGGCTGCAATTCGTCACCGGCCATTCGCGCAAGGGCGAATTGCCCGATGATCTCGACTGGTGCGCCATGGCCGATCCCGCCGCCTCGACCGTGATCTACATGGCACGCGCCACCCTGCCCGGCTTCCGCGAGAAGGCACTGGCCGCCGGACTCGATCCGCGGACGCCAGCCGTGGCCGTGCTCTCGGCGACGCGGCCCGACGAGCAAAGGGTTGCAGCCACGATCGCGACATTGCCGGAAAGACTGGCGGAACTTTCCCAGCCCGGCCCCGTTCTGGTGCTGCTCGGGCACGCCTTCGGCGCGGCCTTGGTCGCGACCGAAGAAGCGGCCGACCGCCGGAGCGCCTGAGGACAGCTGGATCAGTAATCCGGCCATATATCCGAAGATGAATGTAGAGAGATGCATGTTCTCTCCAGTATAGGATCTTTGGAACGGGATCGCTGCTCGATCCGGTTGTAGCAATATCGCCATTTCAGTACGTTTCGTTTGTTATTCAGAACGCGGTCGAACTTTCAGATGGAAAGTTCTTCCTGAATCGCAACGGAGCCCTGATATGACACGACCCGTGTTTCACTACCTGCTTCGGGCCGGACTGGTTCTGGGAGCCTTCACGGTCTGCTTCGGCGTCGTGGCCGGAGCCCGTGCACAATCGACCGAGTTGCTCAACGTCTCCTACGACCCGACACGCGAACTCTACCGCGACATCAACGCTGCCTTCCTGGCCGAGTGGAACGGCAAGCACCCCGACAGGAAGATTGCGACCATCCGCCAGTCGCATGGCGGCTCCGGCGCGCAGGCGCGTACCGTGATCGACGGCCTCGACGCCGACGTGGTGACACTGGCACTGGCGGGTGACATCGATGCCATCGCCACTCGCTCGAAAAAGCTGCCGCTCGACTGGCAGAAGCGTCTGCCGGACAATTCGGCGCCGTATACCTCGACGATCGTCTTCCTCGTTCGCAAAGGCAATCCGAAGGCGATCAAGGACTGGGGCGACCTGGTAAAACCCGGCGTCCAGATCATCACGCCCAACCCGAAGACCTCGGGTGGCGCCCGCTGGAACTATCTCGCGGCCTGGGGCTATGCCGAAAAGGTCTTCAACAAGGACGAGGCCAAGGTCCGCGGCTATATCGGCAAGCTCCTCGCCAATGTCCCGGTGCTCGATACCGGCGCACGCGGCGCGACCACGACGTTCACCCAGCGCGGCATCGGCGACGTGCTGCTGGCCTGGGAGAACGAGGCCTTCCTGGCGCAGAAGGAGTTCGGCCGCGACAAATTCGACATCGTCGTGCCGAGCCTGTCGATCCTTGCCGAGCCACCCGTCGCGCTGGTCGACGGCAATGTCGACGCCAAGGGCACGCGCGCCGCGGCCCAAGCCTATCTCGAGTTCCTTTATACGCCGAAGGCGCAGGCGATCATCGCCAGGAACTTCTATCGCCCACGCAACCCGGACGCCGCCGACCCGAAGGACCTAGCCAATTTCCCGAAGCTCGATCTGCTGACGATCGACAAGGATTTCGGCGGTTGGCCCAAGGCGCAGCCAGCCCATTTCGGCGACGGCGGCACCTTGGACCAGCTCTACAAGCCGGCGCGGTAAGTCATGACTGTGACGGCATCATTTCGCTGGCGCGAGCCCAGCATACTGCCCGGCTTCGGGCTGGCGCTGGGCGTCACCGTGACGGCGCTGTCGCTGATCGTGCTGATTCCCCTGACGGGTCTCTTCGCAAAAGCCGCCGGCGCCGGGCCTGCCGATATCTGGGCCGTGGCGACCTCGCCGCGGACGCTCGCCGCACTCAGGCTTTCCTTCGCCGGCGCCTTGGTCGCGGCGCTGGTCAACACCGTCTTCGGGCTCATCCTCGCCTGGGTGCTGGTGCGCTACGAGTTTCCCGGACGGCGGCTGATCGACGCTGCCGTCGACCTGCCCTTCGCCCTGCCGACGGCGGTGGCCGGTATCTCGCTCGCCGCGATCTATGCGCCGAACGGCTGGGTCGGCTCCTGGCTGGCACCGCTGGCCTTCCGCGTCACGATTCCCTTCACCGACATCGCCTTCGGTTTTGACGGCAAGGTCGCCTATACGCCGCTCGGGGTGATGGTAGCGCTCATCTTCATCGGCCTGCCTTTCGTCGTGCGCACCGTCCAGCCGGTGCTGGAGGAGTTGCAGGGCGACGTCGAGGAAGCGGCCGCCCTGCTCGGCGCCAGCCGGCTGCGAACCGTATTTTGCGTCGTCCTGCCGCCGGTGCTGCCGGCCCTGCTGACCGGCTTCGTCCTCGCCTTCGCAAGGGCGGTCGGCGAATACGGCTCGGTGATCTTCATCGCCGGCAACATCCCGATGGTCTCGGAGATCGCGCCGCTGCTGATCGTGATCCGTCTGGAACAGTTCGATTACGCCGGCGCCGCGGTGATGGCAGCGATGATGCTGCTGATCTCCTTCGCGCTCATCCTCGCCGTCAACCTCGTGCAGGCGAAGGCGCGCCGGAGATATGGGGATGTCTGACGCCACTCTTCCCACCGCCGCCGCGCCGGCGCGGCGCGAAACCGGCCGCGCCCGGAGAGAGAGTCGGCGCGTTCAGTTCGTGCTGATCGCCGTCTCGCTCGCCTTCTTGCTGTTCTTCCTGCTGCTGCCCCTGGCCACCGTCTTCGTCGAGGCTGCCGCCCGCGGCTGGGAGGCCTATCGCGCCGCGATCACCGAGCCCGATGCGCTGGCGGCAGTCCGGCTGACTCTGCTGGTCGCGGCCATCGCTGTGCCGTTCAACACGATCGTCGGCATCGCGGCTGCCTGGGCCATCGCCAAATTCGAGTTCCGCGGCAAGAACCTGCTGATCAGCCTGATCGACCTGCCCTTCTCGGTGTCGCCGGTGATCGCCGGCCTCGTCTTCGTGCTGCTTTTCGGCGCGCAGGGTTATTTCGGGAGCTGGCTCCAGGCGCATGGCGTGAAGATCGTATTCGCCTTGCCGGGGCTGATCCTCGCCACGGTGTTCGTGACCTTCCCCTTCGTGGCGCGCGAGCTGATCCCGCATATGCAGTCTCTCGGCTCGGCCGACGAGGAGGCGGCGCTGACGCTCGGCGCCTCGCCGTGGCGCACCTTCCTCACCGTCACCCTGCCGAACGTGAAATGGAGCCTGTTCTACGGCATTTTGCTCTGCAACGCCCGGGCGATGGGCGAATTCGGCGCGGTCGCCGTCGTCTCCGGAAAGATCCGGGGCGAGACCAACACCATGCCGCTGCATGTCGAGATCCTCTACAACGAATATATGGGGCCGGCTGCCTTCGCCGTCGCCTCGCTGCTGGCGGGGCTCGCCCTCGTCACGCTCGTGCTCAAGACGCTGCTGGAATGGCATTACGGCGACGCCATCGCCGCCAGCCGTCGCCATTGACGCCCGCACAGGACGAAGGACGTTCCCCATGTCGGTCGCCGTCACCATCGAGGCCATCGAGAAGCGCTTCGAGAACTTCCCGGCGCTGCGCGGCGTCTCGCTCGACATCCAGCCGGGCGAACTCGTTGCGCTGCTGGGGCCCTCCGGCTCGGGCAAGACGACACTGCTGCGCCTGATTGCCGGGCTGGAAGAGGCGGATCGCGGCCGCGTGCTCTTCGGCGAGACCGACACGCGTGACCTCTCGCTGCGCGAGCGCCGCATCGGCTTCGTCTTCCAGCAATATGCCCTGTTCAAGACGATGAACGTCGCCGACAACATCGCCTTCGGCCTGCGCTCCCGCCCGCGCGACGCGCGGCCCGACGCCGCGGAAATCCGCAAGCGCGTCAAGGACCTGCTCGAGCTCGTTCAGTTGCCGGGTCTGGACAAGCGCTATCCCAGCCAGCTCTCCGGCGGCCAGCGCCAGCGCGTGGCGCTCGCTCGCGCGCTGGCGATCGAGCCGCGCGTGCTGCTGCTCGACGAGCCCTTCGGCGCGCTGGACGCCAAGGTGCGCAAGGATCTGCGCGCCTGGCTGCGCGAACTGCACGGCCGCACCGGCCACACCACCGTCTTCGTCACCCACGATCAGGAGGAGGCACTGGAGCTGGCGGACCGTGTCGCCATCCTCAACGACGGCCGCATCGAGCAGGTCGGCTCGGCCGACGACGTCTACGACCATCCGGCGACACCTTTCGTCTGCGAGTTCCTCGGCGAGGTGAACAAGCTGCCGGTCAAGGTCGTCGGCAGCCAGGCCTTCTTCGACAACCGGCCGGTACTGGGCGGGCTGACGCAGAACCAGGGTGGCGCGGCGGCGCTCTATGTCCGGCCGCAGCATCTGCGCATCGTCGACGAGACGCCGCTGGCGCTCCCTGGCACGGTCGAGCATCTGCGCCGCAACGGCCCCCTGCGCCGGGCCGAAGTCGCGATCGATGGCTTGAAGAAGCGCCTCGACGTCGATCTCGCCAGCCAGGTCGCCCCGGCGATCGGCGAGCGCGTCAAGCTGCGCATCACGCACGGCAACCTGTTCGCAGCGGCCTAGAACAAGAAGGGCGAAGGTCAGGACGGCGCACGCCGCGGAGGATGCCCGGGACTGCGGCTGCATCGACCTCCAAGGCCACCGGCAATTGCGACAAGTTCCGGGTCGAGGCATCCGCCCCAAGGACCGGCTCGAACGATGCTGGCGGATGGCTGACATGTCGGCTGCAACGAGGACCGCGCGCCGCACAGCCGCTATAAGTTCGAGGACGGCGACTCGAAGGAAGGACACCCCGGCATGGCCCAGGAATTCAGCGGCAAGCGCGTGATCGTGATGGGCGGAAGCCGCGGCATCGGCCGCTCCATCGCGCTGGGATTTGCGGCCGGCGGCGCCGCCGTCTCGATCTGCGCCCGGGGAGCGGGACCGCTCGAAGCGGCGCGCCGGGAGATCGAGGCGCTCGGCGTCGCCGCTCACGCGGCCAGCGTCGATCTCGCCGACGCCGACGCGATCGCCGCCTATGTGCCGGAGGCCGTGAAGGCTCTCGGCGGGCTCGACGTGCTCGTCAACAACGCCTCAGGCTTCGGCCAGACCGATGACGAGCAGGGCTGGGCCGCCTCGTTCGACATCGACATGATGGCGATCGTCCGCGGCAGCCACGCCGCCATCCCCCATATGAAACCGGGGTCGTCGATCGTGAACATCTCGTCGATCTCGGCCTTGCGGGCGTCGTCGCGGGCCGCGCCCTACGGCGCCATCAAGGCCGCGGTGATGCATTACACGGCGAGCCAGGCGAAGATGCTGTCGCGGCAGGGCATCCGGGTGAACTGCGTCGCGCCCGGCTCGATCGAATTCCCGGGCGGCTCGTGGGAGGACCGGAAGACCTCGAACCCGGCCCTCTATCAGGCGACGCTCGCCAGCATCCCGTTCGGCCGGATGGGCCGGCCCGAGGAAGTCGCCGAGGTCGTGCTGTTCCTGGCGTCCGACAAGGCGAGCTGGGTCACCGCGCAGAGCATCGTCGTCGATGGCGGGCAGCTCGTCGGCCCCTGACCCGGGTCGGCCGGCGGGAAGCGAAAACCGGATTCCACTTTCGCGCGCGATGCCATAGCCTCCGCCTCCGAATCCCGCCGGCATCAAGAGCGGCGGTCCTCGATCCGGACAGGAGATCGCGATGAAGGCACGCGCGAAATGGGTTGAAGGCATGGCCTTCATGGGCGAGGCCGGCAGCGGCCACGCCGTCATGATGGACGGTGCGCCGGAATATGGCGGCCGCAATATCGGCATCCGGCCGATGGAGATGCTGTTGATCGGGCTTGCCGGCTGCACCGGCTTCGACGTCGTCAGCATCCTCAAGAAGGGCCGCGAGGCGGTCACCGGCTGCGAGGTCGAGGTCGAGGCCGAGCGCGCCACGACCGACCCCAAGGTCTTCACGAAGATCCACCTGCATTACCGCATCACCGGCAGGGACCTCTCGCGGGCCAAGGCCGAGCGCGCCGTCACATTGTCGAAGGAAAAATACTGTTCCGCTTCGATCATGCTCGGGGCGACCGCCGAGATGAGCTACGCGCTCGACGTGACCGACGCATCGCAGACGGACGACGACGCATGAGCCGGCCCGCATTCGCAGGACTGATCGCGCCGGACGCCCTCGCCGCGCGGCTCGGCGACGAAAACCTCGTCGTCATCGATATCCGCACCGCCGCCGATGGCGGCCGGGGGGCTTTCGAGGCGGGCCACATCCCCGGCGCCGTCCATTCCGACTACGCGGCCGATGGCTGGCGGGCGAAGATCGGCAACGCGCCGGGCATGCTGCCGTCCACGGCTCATCTCGCAGCACTTGCCGGGCGCCTCGGCATCGGGCCGCATGACGACGTCGTCATCGTTCCGGCCGGCACGGCCGCGACCGATTTCGCCGCGGCGGCACGGGTGTACTGGACGCTGAAGTTCATCGGCCACGGCCAGCAGGCGATCCTCGACGGCGGCTTCAAGGCCTGGACGAGCGATGCCGAGCGCCCGGTCGAGAGCGGCCCGTCGCAGCCGGAGAACGCCGCGCCCTACCCGGTCGTGGCGCAGCAGCAGCTCCGCAGCACGACCGACGCGACCTTCGTGGCCTCCCGCAGCAAGCAGGCTAGCCTGGTCGATGCGCGTGGGCCGGGCTATTTCGAGGGGCGCGAGAAGGCGGCCGAGGCGACGCGCGGCGGCCATATCCCCGGGGCGATCGCACGCGACTATGCAGGCGCCTTCGAGCCGGGCACCGGCAGACTCAAGCCGCGCGCCGAGCTGGAACGGCTCTTTGCTCCGGTGCCGCGGGGACCGGTGATTTCCTATTGCAACACCGGTCATTCGGCGGCCGCGAACTGGTTCGTGCTCTCCGAGCTACTCGGCCGCGACGAGGTCGCGCTCTATGACGGCTCGATGACCGACTGGACGCAGGACCCCGAGCGCCCGGTCGCGACCGGCAAGGCGGCCTGAGCCGCTTTCGATTGCAAATCAGGCTGAAAAGGTTCAAAGGAAGCGCCGATCGCGTGCCCCGACGCGCGGCGCTTCCTGACATTCTGGACATAAGCCATCAGCCGATGAACGCCGTCGCGCCGAAAATTTCCTTTGTTTCTCTGGGCTGCCCCAAGGCGCTCGTCGATTCCGAACGGATCATCACCTCGCTGCGTTCCGAGGGTTACGAGCTCTCCAAGAGCCATGCCGGCGCCGATCTCGTCATCGTCAACACCTGCGGCTTCCTCGATTCCGCCAAGGCGGAGTCGCTCGAGGCGATCGGCTCGGCCATGGCCGAGAACGGCAAGGTCATCGTCACCGGCTGCATGGGTGCCGAGCCGGAGCAGATCCGCGACGCTTTCCCGAACGTGCTCGCGATCACCGGCCCGCAGGCCTATGAGAGCGTCGTCTCCGCGGTGCACCAGGCCGTGCCGCCCAAGCACGATCCCTTCATCGATCTCGTGCCCGACCAGGGCGTGAAGCTGACGCCGCGACACTATGCCTATCTCAAGATTTCAGAGGGTTGCAACAATCGCTGCACCTTCTGCATCATCCCCAAGCTGCGCGGCGACCTGGTCTCCCGGCCGATCGGCGACGTGCTGCGCGAAGCTGAGAAGCTGGCCAAGGCCGGCGTCAAGGAACTGCTGGTGATCTCGCAGGACACCAGCGCCTACGGCCTCGATATCAAATATGCGCCCTCGATGTTCAAGGATCGGGAGATCCGCACCCGTTTCTTCGAGCTCGCCCGCGAGCTCGGCCAGATGGGGATGTGGGTGCGCCTGCACTATGTCTACCCCTACCCGCATGTCGACGAGGTGATCCCGCTGATGCAGGAAGGGCTCGTGCTGCCCTATCTCGACATCCCGTTCCAGCACGCCTCGCCGAACGTCCTGAAGGCGATGAAGCGCCCAGCGCATCAGGACCGCACGCTCGACCGCATCCGGAAGTGGCGCGAGATCTGCCCCGACCTCGCCATCCGCTCGACCTTCATCGTCGGCTTCCCCGGCGAGACCGAGGAGGATATGCAGATCCTGCTCGACTGGCTGAAGGAGGCAAGGCTCGAGCGCGTCGGCGCGTTCAAATACGAGCCGGTCAAAGGTGCCCCCGCCAATGACCTCGGCCTTGCCCTCGTCCCCGAGGAGGAGAAGGAGGCGCGCTGGCACCGCTTCATGAAGGCTCAAGCCGAGATTTCCGCCCGCATCGTCAAGGGCCGCGTCGGCAAGCGCATTCCGGTGATCATCGACGAGGCCGGCCCGACCGTCGCCAAGGGCCGCTCGAAATGGGATGCGCCCGAGATCGACGGCAACGTCTATGTCGCGAGCCGTCGCCCACTGCGCCCGGGCGACATTGTCACGGTCAAGATCGAGCGGGCCGACGCCTACGACCTGCACGGCATCGCGGTTTGAAGCCAGCTTTTCGGAGCCCTCATCCTTCGGGACGCCGCTCCCCACGGCACCTCAGAATGAGGGTTGAGGTTTTGCCTCCAGGTCGGACCATTTTCAATTGAAGGCGCAGAGCCGGCGGATCGTCCGGCCGTTACGGTCATGCGCCGTGCCGAGGCTGCTGCAGCCATCGGCAACCGGAACCGCCTGCGCCTGCTCGGCCCGCTTCGGCGGCTCGGCGCAGATACCGGGAGCGCAACCCATATCCGCATAGCGCAGGAGCACCGGCCTGGTGACACGGACCCGTCCCTGCTCCGCATCCTTGACGACGGCGGCGGAGGCCGCGTCCTGCCCGCCAGGCCCCCGCAATTGCTGTGCCAGCGCAACGCCGGAAAGACCCAAAGTACCGATCAGAAAGATGACTGCCTGAAACCTGGTCGACATGACCGTCGTCCTGAAATGAACGTCAGCATCGCGCTGGCGCTCATTCGTCGCGACGTCGGTCCGCGGGGTTCACGAGGCGGAAGAAAAAACGCCTCGTGCATCGTGGCGCCGGCAAGCGCGGCCTGTTCCATGCCGGGGCCGGCGAACGGGCCCCGGCACGAAGCGGCTGTCAGGGCATCAGCACCGTCGAGCCGGTGGTGCCGCGCGATTCGAGCGCGCGGTGCGCCTCGGCGGCGTCCTTCAGCGGGAAGGTCGCGTTGACCTGGATCTTGACCTTGCCGGAGAGCACGGCGTCGAACAGGTTCTTCGCCATCGCGACCATGGTCTCGCGCTTGGCAGTGTGCGTGTTCAGCGTCGGGCGCGTCACATAGAGCGAGCCCTTGCTGGCGAGGATGCCGAGGTTGAAGGCATCGACGGGACCGGAGGCATTGCCGAAGGATACCATCATGCCGAAGGGCTTCAGCGTATCGAGCGACTTCATGAAGGTGTCCTTGCCGACGCCGTCATAGACGACGTCGCACAGCGCCCCGCCGGTGATCTCCTTGACCCGCGCCGCGAAATCCTCCTCGCGGTAATTGATCACATGATCGGCCTTGTGGGCCTTGGCCAGTTCGGCCTTCTCCTTCGATCCGACGGTGCCGATCACCGTCGCGCCCAGCGCCTTGCCCCATTGGCAGAGGATCAGGCCGGTCGCCCCCGCCGCGGCGTGGACGAGGATCGTATCGCCGGGCTTCACCTTGTAGGTCCGGTGCAACAGATATTCGGCCGTCAGTCCCTTCAGCATCATGCTGGCGGCGGCCTCGTAGGAAACCCCGTCCGGCAACGCCACGACCGAGGCAGCCGGCACGATGCGCTCCTCGGCATAGGCGCCGAGCGCCGACACGACCGCGACCCGGTCGCCGACCTTGAATTCCGTCACGTTCGGCCCGACGGCGAGCACGTCGCCGGCGCTCTCGTTGCCGAGCGTGAAGGGCAATTGCGGCGCCGGATAGAGGCCGGAGCGGAAATAGGTGTCGATGAAATTCAGGCCGATGGCGCGGTTGCGGATGAGAATTTCGCCCGGCCCGGGCTGCGGCAGTACGACGTCCTCGAACACCAGGACCTCCGGACCGCCGGTCTTATGGGCGCGAATGGCTTTGACCATGAGAAGCATCTCCCTCGATGAATGGTTCGAGCATAGTTCATCGCCCATGCAAGCAGCATCCTCGCGTAACGCAAGCCGCCCCTTGCGACTTTGCGGCCCGTGGCCAAAACGCCGCCTATCGGCTAGCGAGGGAGCATGAGCACGCGCGCCGAGCAACCGGTCGATATCGCCATCGTGGGAGCCGGCCCCGTCGGGCTCGCCGCAACCCTCGCCCTCGCGACCGAGGGGCGCAGCGTCGCCCTGCTCGGCCCGCTGGCGACGCCGCGGGATGGGCGCACCGTCGCATTGCTCGACAGTTCCTGGAGCCTTCTCGCCGCGCTCGGCGTTCAGGACAGGCTGATCGAGAGGGCCGCGCCGCTCGCCGTGATGCGGCTCGTCGACGACAGCGGCAGCCTGTTCCGCCAGCCGCCGGTGGAGTTCCGCGCCTCCGAGATCGGGCTGGACGCGTTCGGCTGGAACATCGAGAACGCCGACCTGACCGAAGCCCTGGCCGAGGCCGCCAGGAAGCGGCCAGGCCTGCGCCTGCTGCCCGGGCTCGTCCGTACGATCGAGCCCGGGGACGGCGCGGTGCGGCTGTCCGGCGAAGGCTTCGCGCCGCTCAGGGCACGGCTCGCCGTCGGTGCCGACGGGCGCAACTCCCAGATCCGCGCAGCGGCCGGCATAGCGAGCCGCGAATGGAGCTACCCGCAGGTCGCGCTGACCGGCATCTTCGAGCACCGCCGCGACCACCGCGAGACCTCGACAGAGTTCCATACCCGCAAGGGGCCCTGCACGCTGGTGCCCCTGCCCGGCCGGCGCTCCTCATTGGTCTGGCTGCTCGATCCAGAAGAAGCGGAAGCCGTCGCGGCGCTCGATGATGACGGTTTCGCCCGCCGCGTCGAGCGTCAGGTGCAGTCGCTGCTCGGCGCGATGCGCGTCGCAGGCCCGCGCGGTCGCATCCCGATGGGCGGGCTTTCGGTCGACCGCTTCGCCGCCGGCCGCATGGCCCTCATCGGCGAGGCCGCGCATGTCTTCCCGCCGATCGGGGCGCAGGGGCTGAATCTCGGCCTGCGCGACGTCGCGGCCCTCCGCGATGCGACCGCCGGCTCGCAGGATCCGGGCGCCGCGGCGGCGATGGCGGCCTATGGCGCGGCGCGCAGCACCGATGTCCGCTTGCGGACCGGCGCCGTCGACGCCCTCAACCGCACGCTGCTCACCGACCTGCTGCCGGCCGACCTGATGCGCGGCGCCGGACTTCTGGCCCTGTCGCGGATCGGGCCGTTGCGGCGCTTCGTGATGCGGCAGGGTCTGGCGGGCGGCTCGGCGCCGCGGCGCGGAGCCGCCTAACGCTCCTCCAGCACCGCCGGGGTATCGGCGCCGCTGGCTGGAACGCGACGCACACCCGCCGCCTGCTGCCGGAACACCGGCGCCAGCGGCAGGGGCGTCGAGACGAGGCGGCGACCGCCGGGCTCCTCCGACTGGGCCTCGAGCAGGCCGCGCGCCGCGACCTGCGGATCGGCGATCGCCTCCTCCAAGGTGCGGACCACGGTGCAGCAGCAGTCGAGCGGCTCCAGCGTGGCGCGCCAATGCGCGGCGCTCTTTCCGGAGATGATCGCGGCGATCGCGCTTCGCGTCGCCTGCGGGTTGCGGCGATCGTCGCGCAACGCCTCGTCGAGACCGATGCCGTCGCAGAAGCCCTGCCAGAATTTCGGCTCCAGGGCGCCGACCGCGAGGAACCAGCCATCGGCGGTGGCGTAAAGGCCGTAGCGCGGGCTTGCCCCCGTCAGCAGCCCCTCGCCGCCATCGGGAAAGGAGCCGGTCGCCTGTCCCTGGGCCAGCCCGTACCAGGCGAAGGTCGGCATGGCATCGGCCATGGCGATGTCGAGATGGCAGCCCTGCCCGCTGCGTCCGCGCTGCAGCAGCGCCAGCAGGATGTTGAGCACCGCCGGCATGGTGCCGCCGGCGATGTCGGCCACCAGAGGCGGTGGCAAGGGCGGCGCCGCGCCGCGCTGCAGCGACTGGCCGAGCAGGCCGCCGATCGCCTGGTAGTTGATGTCGTGCCCGGCCTCCTGCGCGCGCGGCCCCGCCTGGCCGTAACCGCTGATCGAGCAATAGATCAGCCGCGGATTGAGCGCCTTCAGCGCCTCGTAGCCGAAGCCGAGGCGCTCCATAACGCCGGGCCGGAACTGTTCGATCAGGATATCCGCGGCGGTGATCAGAGGCGTCAGCTTCTCCAGCGCGTCGGGCGCCTTCAGGTCGATCTCGACGCTCCGCTTGCCGCGATTGAGCACGGCGAAGGGTGCCGCCGTCTCGCCGAAGCGTGGCGGGAAGCCGCGCATGTCCTCCCCGCCCGGCCGCTCGACCTTGACGACGCGGGCGCCAGCCTCCGACAGGAACAGGCTGGCGAGCGGCCCGGGCAGCAGCGTCGAGAAATCGAGGACCAGCAGGTCGTCCAGCGGCAGCATGGCTTCCTCAGTGAAATAGATCCGCCGTTATCCTGCCCGTCTTCACCAGCCACAGGAAGCCCGGCAGCGTGATCATCGACACGATCGTGCCGACCAGGATGCAGGCCGAGGCGCGTTCGACGCCGACCCTGTACTGCGTCGAGATGACGAAGATGTTCAGCGCCGGCGGCAGCGCCGCCATGATGATCGCGGCATAGATCCAGTTCATCGGGATGCCGCCGATGGCCGAAAGCAGCAGCCAGACCAGGAGCGGGTGCAGCAGGAGCTTGATGGCGACGAGCCCCGGCACCTCGCCCGGCATCGACTTCATCGGCCTGAGCGCCACAGTGACCCCGAGCAGGAACAGAGCGCAGGGCGCGGCGGCCTGGGACAGCCAGAGCACCATCCTGTCGATCGCGGTCGGCAGTTCCAGCCTGAAGTAGCTCGCCAGAACGCCGGCCAGCGTCGCGACGTTGAAGGGATGCGTCAGCACCCGCCAGATCACCTCGCCGGCCGTGGCGAGCAAGCTCTTCTTCTCGACGCCAGCGATCGCCATCAGCAAGGGAACCAGCGAGAACAGCAGGACGCTGTCGAAGACGAAGATCAGCACGACCGGAGCGCTGGCGTCCGGCCCCAGCGCGGCCAGGATCAGCGGCGGCCCCATATAGCCGATGTTGGAATAGGCCCCGGCGACGCCCTGCATCACGGCTTGCGGCATGTTGCCGTGGGCGTGCTTGAGCCCGAGCGCGAAGGAGAGGCAGAAGGCGCAGAAGGTCGCGGTGGTCGTGCAGAGGATGAACTTCCAATTGGCGAGCTCGCTCAGCGGCTTGTCGGCGATCAACCGGTAGAACAGCGGCGGCAATGCCACATAGATCAGGAAGAACTGAAGCCAGGCGAGTCCCTCCGCCGGCAACCGCTTGTAGCGTCCGATGACGAAGCCGAGCAGGATCAGCCCGAAGAAAGGCGCGACCAGATTGAAGATGCTGACGAGGTCGGCCATGGCAGGGTTCTGTCCCGATGCGAATGGGCCCGCCCGCGGCCGGGCCATTGCGGATACTTGCCTCTAGCGCATGACGAAAGCCCTGCAAGGCCATTTGCGGCAAGGACACCCTCCCCGGACGCAGGATGAGGACTTTGCACCTAGGATAAAATACCTTTCGTCATGATCAGGTATTATATCCTAGGACGCAATACCCGAAGACGCGACCCCAAGCCCAGCCGAAAGGCCGATGGACGCCCGGCGCGCGGTCCGCCACATTCGCTGCATCGCAGCATGGAGCGCCCGATGACGAGCAAGACGCCCCGCCAGTTCTTCCGGCCCCTGGCTATCGGCGCGCCGGAGCCGTTCCGCGAATTGCCCCTCCGACTCGAACGGATGATCCATTTCGTGCCCCCTCACCTGGAGAAGGTGCGCGCCAAGGTCGGCGAGCTCGCCGGACAGGTCGATATCGTGCTCGGCAATCTCGAGGACGCGATCCCGGTCGAGGCGAAGCAAGCGGCGCGCGATGGCTTCATCGCCATGGGAAAAGCGGTCGATTTCGGCAGGACCGGGTTGTGGACGCGGGTGAACGCTCTGAATTCGCCCTGGTTCCTGGACGACATCACCGCGATCATGGCCGAGATCGGCGGCAAGCTCGACGTCGTCATGGTCCCCAAGGTCGAGGGCCCCTGGGACATCCACTACGTCGACCAGCTGCTGGCGCAGTTCGAGGCACGCCACGCCCTGCCGAAACCGATCCTGATCCACGCCATCCTGGAGACGGCCGAGGGCGTGAAGAATGTCGAGGCGATCGCCACCGCCTCGCCGCGCATGCACGGGATGAGCCTGGGGCCAGCCGACCTCGCCGCCTCGCGGGCGATGAAGACGACCCGCGTCGGCGGCGGCCATCCGGAGTACAAGGTCATCGCCGACCCCTCCCCCGATGGCGGCCCGCGCGGTATCGCCCAGCAGGATCTCTGGCATTACACCCTGGCGAAGATGGTCGACGCCTGCGCCGCGGCTGGAATCAAGCCGTTCTACGGCCCGTTCGGCGATTTTGCCGATGCGGCTGCCTGCGAGGTTCAGTTCCGCAACGCCTTCCTGCTCGGCTGCGCCGGCGCCTGGACGCTGCACCCCTCGCAGATCGCGATCGCAAAGCGGGTCTTCAGCCCCGATCCGGCCGAGGTCGCCTTCGCCCGGCGGATCCTCGAGGCGATGCCCGACGGTTCCGGCGCCGTGATGATCGACGGCAAGATGCAGGACGACGCAACCTGGAAGCAGGCCAAGGTGATCGTCGATCTCGCCCGCCAGGTTGCCGCGCGCGATCCCGACCTGGCCGAGCACTACGGAATGTGATGGGGATTCCGCTGCGGGTCGGTTGATTTCGACGCATTTGCGACGCAATTCTTCCGCAAGGGCGGCAAAGAACCGAGCCGGCTGCGTATCGGGCCGGTGCAGCATGGACGTATCATGGAACCGCGTTCCGCCAAATTCCGCATCGGGCAGGTCGTCAAGCACCGCATCTACCCGTTTCGTGGCGTGATTTTCGATGTCGACCCGGTCTTCTCCAACACCGAGGAGTGGTGGGAAGCGATTCCGGAGAACATGCGCCCGTCGAAGGACCAGCCCTTCTACCATCTCTTCGCCGAGAACGATGAGACGGAATACGTCGCCTATGTTTCCGAGCAGAATCTCGTCGTCGACGATTCGGGTGCGCCCATCCGCCACCCGCGGGCGCGCGAATTCTTCCGGCGCGACCGCAAGGGCCACTATCGGATCGACCGCGCCGAGCTGAACTGACCGGCTCGCGCCCGCACCCTTAGCTCGCGGCCGCGACCGGGCCCACCAGCAAAAAGGCCGGCCCCCGAGGGCCGGCCTTTTCGCTGTCTTGCGTGCTGGCCCGGTCAGGGCTTCGGCGGCGTCGCCGGAGCCGGAGCAGCGCCGCCGGGCGCGGCCGGAGCGGCATCGGCGCCAGCGCCGAGGCGCTTGCGCAGCTCCTCCTGGCGCTTGGCGACCTCGTCCTGCAGCTTCTTCTGCTGCTCCTCGAGCACCTTCGGGTCGATAGGCGCGCCGTCGAAGCCCTTGGTGAAATCAGCGAGCGGGATCTGGAAGGTGACCTCGCGGCCGCCCTGGTTCTGGACGCTGACGTTGAGGTTCGTGCCCTTCTTCATCTGGTTGATGAAGTCGTCCTTGATCTGCGCCTCGGCAAAGCAGCCATTGGGGAAGCAGATCGCATAGCGGCCGCCCGTCGGCTGGGCGTTGTCGACGCCGAAGCGAATGCCCGGCTGCAGCAGCAGGCCGAGCGGCATCAGGAAGCGTACGATCTTGTTGGCGTCGCCCTTGACGTCATAGACGGCGACGGCCAGCACCGGCTGGTCCTGGTCCGAGACGAAATCGCGGGTCGTGTAGCAGATTTCCTTGTTGGCGGCCTGGTCCTTACCGCAAACCTTGGTCCAGCTCGTCTGCTCAGGGTTCGACTTGACCTGGACGACGGTCGGGCCGGTCGGCGCGGCGGGCTGCTGGGCCGGGGCCGCGGGCTGCTGGGCGGGCTTGGCCGGCGGCTTGCCCTGCGCGAAGGCGGGGACCGGCGCAAAACCGACGGCCGCGCTCAGTGCGAGCGCCATGGCGCATGATGACAGGCGAAACGAAGCGGACATTCCTTGTCTTTCCTCACAAGCCTTAACAGGCGAATTCGGGGGCACGACTTCGCAAGCCGCGTGCGTCACCGCCGGCGGCCCAATCGCATGGTTGCGCCGGCCACCGCAAGCCGTGCACATCAGGGGCGATTGAGGCGTTTGAATGACACCTGACCCGCCTTTAACGACTTCGTCCGGCCAATTCCAGCCCGAATAACTGCCTGACGGCCGCACCACCATGCTATTCTTCGGACAGGGAATCAGGTCACGCGATGGATTTGCCTCGATTGACCGTGACGCCATCGCGTCGCGAACTCAGCTTGCTGCTCTCCTTGCTCCCGCTCGCTGCGGCAGCGGGGGAGCGAGCGCGTGCCGATTCGCCGGTCCCCGCCTCCGGTCCGGTCGATCACGCCATCGCCATGCACGGCCTGCCGGCGCTGCCGCCGGGCTTCGACCACCTGCCCTATGCCGATCCCAAGGCGCCGAAGGGCGGGCGCATCGTCTTCGGCATCCAGGGCACCTTCGACAGCCTCAATCCGCTGGTCGTGCTCGGCGTCGCGCCTGACGCGGTGCCGAAATACGTCCAGCAGAGCCTGCTCTACCGCTCGGCGGACGAGCCTTTCACCGCCTATGGCCTGCTGGCCTCGCGCGTCGAGCTCGATCCCGACAGGACGCGGCTCGCCTTCGAGATCGACGAGCGAGCCCGCTTCTCGGACGGCAAGCCGGTCACCGCGCAGGACGTGCTCTTCACCGTCGAGATGCTGAGAACGAAGGGAAAGCCCTATCATCGCGCCAGCCTCGCCGGCGTGACCCGGGCCTCGGCCCCCTCGCCCCGCCGCGTCGAGTTCGAGCTCGGCGACGGCCTCAACCGCGAGCTGCCGCTGGTCATCGGCGCCCTGCCGATCTTCGCCCGCCATGCGACCGATGCCGAGAGCTTCGGCGACACCAGCTTCAGGCCGGCTCTGGGTTCCGGTCCTTATCGCGTCAGCGAGGTCAGGCCGGGCGAATCGCTGACGCTGACACGGCGAACCGACTGCTGGGCCGATTCATTGCCCTTGATGCGCGGCCTCTTCAACGCCGCCGAGATCCGCTACGATTTCTACCGCGACTCCAACGCGCTGTTCGAGGCGTTCAAGGCCGGGCTCTGCGACGTCCGACTCGAAGGCGATCCGACACGCTGGATGACCGGCTACGACATCCCCGCCGTCCAAGACGGCCGCATCGTCCGCGAGACGCTGCATTTCGACGCGCCGAAGGGCATGACCGGCCTCGTCTTCAACACGCGCCGGCCGATCTTCGCCGATATCCGGGTGCGCGAGGCGCTGGGGCTGCTGTTCGATTTCGAGTGGGTCAATCGCAATCTCTTCTACGGCGTCTACCGGCGCGCCGGCAGCTTCTTCTCCGATTCGGAGCTGTCGGCCCTGGGCGTGCCGGCCGATGCCCGCGAAAAGGCGCTGCTCGCCGGCTTTCCGGGCGCCGTCCGCGACGACATTCTGAGCGGGGCCTGGCGCCCGTCGGAGACGGATGGCTCGGGCCGCGACCGCAAGCAGGCTCGCAGGGCGCTCGACCTGCTGAACCAGGCGGGCTTCTCCCTGCGCGAGGGTTCCCTGCGCAATCGCAAGGGCGAGCCCTTCGACTTCGAGATCATGGTGACGAGCCGCCCGCAGGAGCGGCTGGCGCTGAACTACGCCCAGTCGCTGGTGCGGCTCGGCATTGCCGCGCAGGTCCGGCTGATCGACGACGTGCAGTATTGGCGCCGGCTTTCCGCCTTCGATTTCGACATGATCCAGTGGACCTGGCCGGCCTCGGCCTCGCCCGGCAACGAGCAGATCGGCCGCTGGGGCTCGGCCAATGCCGAACGCCGCGGTGCGCTCAACTATGCGGGCGTGAAGTCCCCGGCCGTCGACGCGACCCTGCAGGCGCTGCTGCGGGCACGCCGGCGGGAGGAGTTCGTCGCCGCCGTGCGAACCCTGGACCGCCTGCTGATCTCGGGCTTCTACGTGGTGCCGCTCTACTACTTGCCGGACACCTGGCTGGCCCATGCGCGCGACGTCGTGCTGAGCGGGCGGCAGCCGTCCTATTTCCTGGCCAACGAGACGCTGGCGCGCCTTTCGGCGCCGGCCGCGGCAAACTGAGGGATCGGCGAATGCGGGCTGAACAGGACGAGGCGACCGCCCTGCTCGACGGCCTCGATCTCGACGCGCTGCTGGCGGCGCTGGCCCGCGGGCGCGGCTACGAGACGGCCCTCCGCGACCCGCCGGGCCGGCGCGGCTGGAGCGACGTCAATGCCGCCTCGCTGAATTTCCTGCAGCTCGACCAGCGCATCGACCGCCTGGCCCGCCTGCTGTCGATCAACCGCGGCCAGCCGGGCGCCAGCGTCGCGATCCTCGCCCCGCTCGGCCCCGAGGCGATCGTTTCCGTTCTCGCCTGCCTGCGGGCCGGGCTCTCTCCCGTGATGCTGCCGCTGCATGGCAACGAGATCGAATTGCTCAGGCTCGTCGAGGCGTCGGGCGCGGTGATGGCGCTCGGCGTCAGCCGGATCGGCCCGCTGCGCCCCCTGCTGATCCTGCGTAACCTGGCGATGCGCGCCTTCAGCACCCGCTTCGTCGGGGGTTTCGGCCCGGATGTCCCGGAAGGCGTCGCGCCGCTCGACATGTTGATGGCCAATGCATCCTTGCACCCGCTGCCGCCGGTCTCGGAGCGGCCGCCGATCCAGGTGGCCGATGCGACGACGATGGCGGGTCCTGTCGCACTGCCCGAGCGCGATGTTCTCGCCAAGGCACTGGAGCTGTCCCGGCTGCTGAAGCCCGTCGCGTCGTCGCGCATCGTCACCACGCTGGTCGGGGGCGATCTCGCCGCGCTCGCCAGCGGGCCGGGCATGGCCATGCTCGCCGGGATCGAACTGCTGCCGCTCGGCTTGTTCAACCTGGGCGATCTGCAGGCCTGCATCGAGGGCGGCCGCCACGTTCATCTCGTGCTGCCCGGCGAGATGGAGCCGGCGCTGGCCCATTCGCGGCTGGCGGAGCATCAGGCGCTGGCGAGCGTCATCTTCGTCAGGCGGGCGGAGCACCCGGCATACCCGGCGCTCGACCGGCCGGATCTCGCCATCGTCGAGGTCGAGGCCCGCTCGGCATCGGAGATCTTGATTTCCCGGCGCTGACGGCGGAACCGTATCGGTGCCCGCGCGTTGACGAGGCCGGGCGCGCCACGGGAGGTCCGCAATGCTGATCGCAGGTCTGGTTTCGCTGTCCCTTTCCTCCGGCCTGCTCGTGCCCGTCGCCGACGGCCCCCCGAAATTCAACATCGAGGCGACCTGCCGCGATGTCGGCAAGGCCGGCGGCGGCATCGGCGGCTCGGTCGAGGCCTGCCGCAGCGACGAGACCAAGGCGCGCGATTCGCTCGCCGCGAAATGGACGCAATACCCCGCGGCGAAGCGCAACAGCTGCGTTGCCAGCGCCAGGCTCGGCACGTCGCCGAGCTACGTACAGGTCATCACCTGCCTGGAGATGTAGGACCGCCTGCGCGGCCCTCGCGGGACAGCTTGCTCCCGGCCACCGGTTCCGTCACAACGATCGGGCCGAAGAAGCATGTCGGCCGGAAGGGTCATCGCAATGCCTCATCTTTCCGCGTTCATCATGCCTGCGCTGGCCGGGACCGGGATGCTGGCCCTCGCCATGGCAGCGCCGGCGCCGGCCGCAGCCGAGAGCTGTGCCGATCTGTGGACCGCGCGCAACGAGATCTACAAGGCGCAGGGCTACTGCTTCCGGACGGCGCGGGCGATCGCGGCGTTCGGCAATGCCGGCTGCCAGTACGACGATGTCGAGGATGTGCCGCTCTCGGCCCACGACCGCCGCATGATCGCAGACATTGTGCGCCGCGAACGGGCCTTGCGCTGCCCGCGCTGATCGGCCCGGCCCCGTCATTGCCTGTGGAATGCAGCCCTGCCCTGCACCCGGCGGGAACCATGCCATGCTAGAAGCGCCGGCCGCGCCTTCGCGCGCGCCCAAACGAGACGACGCACGACCGGCATGACGACAGCGATCGAGATGGGAACGACAAGGACCGGCGAACCCGGTCTGATCGATCTCGCCGAATTGCTGGCGACGCGGCTGCTCGTGCAGGGCAATTCCGGCTCGGGCAAGTCGCACCTGCTGCGCCGCCTGCTCGAGCAGAGCGCACCGCTGGTGCAGCAGGCGATCATCGATCCCGAAGGCGATTTCGTCTCGCTCGCCGACCAGTTCGGTCATGTCGTGGTCGATGCCGAATGCGGCGAGGCCGAGTTGCAGCGCGTCGCCTTGCGTGTGCGCCAGCATCGCGTCTCGGTGGTGCTGAATCTCGAGAATCTCGAAGCCGACGAGCAGTTGCGCGCCACCGCCGCCTTCCTCGGCGGGCTCTTCGACGTCGACCGCTCGCTCTGGTTCCCGATGCTGATCGTCGTCGACGAGGCCCAGCTCTTCGCACCGGTGATGGCGGGCGAGGCCTCGGACGAGGCGCGCCGGCTCTCGCTCGGCGCCATGACCAACCTGATGTGCCGTGGCCGCAAGCGTGGGCTCGCCGGCGTCATCGCGACGCAGCGCCTCGCCAAACTCGCCAAGAACGTCGCGGCCGAAGCCTCCAACTTCCTGATGGGGCGCACGTTCCTGGACATCGACATGCAGCGCGCCGCCGACCTGCTGGGCATGGACCGGCGCCAGGCGGAGATGTTCCGCGATCTGGAGCGCGGCCAGTTCGTCGCGCTCGGCCCCGCCCTGTCGAAGCGCCCGCTGCCGATCCGGATCGGCTCGGTCTCCTCGGTCGATCGCGGCGGCGCCCCGGGCTTGATGCCGCTGCCCGAGCAGGCGCCGGAAGAGGCCGGCAAGCTGATCTTCACGCCCGGCGAGGACGAGCCGCCGCCGCTGGCCCGCGCCGTCCGCCCCGCCCCGCGGCCGCGCCCGGATCCCACCGAGGTGCTGCGCCGGATCGAGACCTACCGCCCTGCCCCGCTGCCGGAGCCGGAGCCGGAAATCGAGCTCGAGCCGCACGAGCGCGAGGCCATCATGACCGATATCCTGCGTGAGCTGATGGCCGATCCCGAAAGTCAGTCGCGTCAGACCGCGGTGCTCTATCAGGATTTCACGGTGCGCTGCCGGATGCGCCGGCTCGGCCGCACGCATCTGAGTCTGGAGGAGTTCCGCCGCCGTCTCGCCGTGGCGCGTGCCGGCGTCAGCGACAGCATCGCCACGAGCGAGGGCTGGCAAGCCGCAGTGGCGGCCTCCGGCAGCCTGCCGGAAGATCTGCAGGGGCTCTTCCTGTTCATCGCCCGGACGGCCATTGAAGGCGGCACCTGTCCCAGCGACGCCGAACTCGCGCGGGTCTATGGCAGCCATTCGCCGAGCCGGGCGCGCCGGTTGCTCGGCTACATCGAGGAGCGCGGCCTCATCGTCTGCCACATCGATTTCCGCGGGCAGCGCACGCTCGCCCTGCCGACGCTCGGCGTCGAAACCGCGCCGGGCCTGGCGCAGCCCCGCACGGCCGGCATGCCGCGCAGCGCGCGCGGCTGAGCCGGCGTCGCAGCGCCCGCTCGATGACTTGAACTCACGAATGATGTTCCCGCGCCGGGGCTAATCGGGCCCTCCAAGGGGCGCCATCTTCCTGCTCTCACAGGAGATCAGGATCATGGAATACAGGCGTTTGGGCCATTCGGGATTGATGGTTCCGGCCCTCAGCTTCGGCGCGGGGACCTTCGGCGGACAGGGGCCGCTCTTCGGCGCCTGGGGCAATACCGACGCCGAGGAGGCGCGCCGCCTCGTCGACATCTGCCTCGATGCCGGGCTCAACCTCTTCGATACGGCCGATGTCTATTCGAACGGTGCTTCCGAGGAGGTTCTCGGCGCCGCCATCAAGGGCCGGCGCGACAAGGTCCTGATCTCGACCAAGACGACCCTGCCGATGGGCGATGGTCCGAACCAGGCAGGCTCATCGCGCGGCCGGCTGATCAAGGCGACCGAAGACGCCCTGCGACGGCTCGGCACCGACTACATCGATCTGCTGCAGTTGCACGCCTTCGATGCCGGCACGCCGGTCGAGGAGGTTCTGTCGACGCTCGACGCGCTCGTCCGGGCAGGCAAGCTGCGCCATGTCGGCGTCTCGAACTTCTCCGGCTGGCAGTTGATGAAGGCGCTCGCCGCCGCCGACCGCCATGGCTGGCCGCGCCATGTCGCGCATCAGGTCTATTACTCGCTCGTCGGGCGCGACTACGAGTGGGAGCTGATGCCGCTCGGGCTCGACCAGGGCGTCGGTGCGCTGGTCTGGAGCCCGCTCGGCTGGGGCCGCCTGACCGGCAAGATCCGGCGCGGCCAGCCACTTCCCGCGGGAAGCCGCCTGCACGACACAGCCGAATTCGGCCCGCCGGTCGAGGACGAGCAGCTCTATGCGATCGTCGATGTGCTCGACGCAATCGCGCAGGAAACCGGCAGGAGCGTGCCGCAGATCGCGATCAACTGGCTGCTGCAGCGCCCGACGGTGTCCTCCGTCATCATCGGCGCCCGCAACGAGCAGCAATTGCGCGACAATCTCGGCGCGGTCGGTTGGAATCTGACGGCCGAGCAGGTTGCACGGCTCGACGCCGCAAGCGAGCGCACGGCGCCCTATCCCTACTTCCCCTATCGGCGCCAAGCGGGCTTCGCCCGCCTGAACCCGCCGGCGGTCTGACCAACCATTGGAAGCCGAGCCCTCATCCCGACGAGCGCCGCAGGCGCGTCTCGGAGCATGAGGGCCCGGACGATCGTCGGCCCGCCATCGGCCCTCGCCCTGCGGCGCAAAACTTGACCACCCCGCCCCCGAACGTGCATGACCTGTGGCCATCTACACAGGTCCGGCCATGCGCGTTCTGTTGATCGACAACTACGACAGCTTCACCTGGAACCTGGTCCACCTGATCGGTGGGCTGGGCGCCGAGGTCGATGTCTGGCGTAACGATGCGCTCACCGTCGACGAGGCGCTCGCCGGAGAGCATGACGCGATCGTGCTTTCCCCCGGCCCCTGCACCCCCAACGAGGCCGGCATCTGCCTCGACCTCATCAGGCAAGGCGCTGGACGGAAGCCGATCTTCGGCGTCTGTCTCGGACTGCAGGCGATGGGACAGGCCTTCGGCGGCCAGGTCGTGCGCGCGCCGCTGCCGATGCACGGCAAGGTCTCGCCGATCCGCCACAACGCGCGCGGGCTGTTCCGCGGCATCAACGGCCCGCTGCATGCGACGCGCTATCACTCGCTCGTGGTCGAGCGTGCCTCCTGCCCGGCGGTCTTCGACATCGAGGCGGAGAGCGATGACGGCCTGATCATGGCGCTCTCGCACCGGGAGCTGCCGGTCCACGGCGTGCAGTTCCATCCGGAGAGCATCGCTTCCGAGCACGGAGCGACCATCCTGCGGAACTTCCTCGATCTCGCGGAGCGATGGCAGAGCGAACGCGAAGCCTCCGCCCTGACCCTTTCAGCCTGATTCCGCAGAGTTCCAATGGACGATTTCAAACCTTTCGTCGCCAAGGTTGCGACCGGCGCGAGCCTCTCCCGCGAGGAAGCGCGCGACGCCTTCGACACGATTCTGTCCGGTGAGGTCACTAACGCGCAGTCCGCGGCCTTCCTGATGGCGCTGCGCGTGCGCGGCGAGACGATCGACGAGATCGCCGGCGCCGTCGGCGCCATGCGCGGCAAGATGCTGCCAGTCAAGGCGCCGCCGGACGCGATCGACATCGTCGGCACCGGCGGCGATTCCTCCGGCTCCTACAATGTCTCGACGCTGGCCTCGATCATCACTGCCGCCTGCGGCGTGCCGGTCGCCAAGCACGGCAACCGCGCGGCGTCCTCGCGCTCCGGCGCCGCCGATGTGCTGACCGCGCTGGGCGTCAAGGTGGGGCTCGACCCGGCCGCGACCGAACGCTGCATCCGCGAGGCCGGCGTCGGCTTCATGTTCGCGCCGACGCATCACGCCTCGATGCGCCATGTCGCGCCGGTGCGCACCGAGCTCGGCACGCGCACGATCTTCAACCTGCTCGGCCCGCTCTCCAACCCGGCAGGCGTCAAGCGCCAGCTCATCGGCGCCTTCTCCGAGACCTGGCTGGAGCCGATGGTCAAGGTGCTCGCCTCCTTCGGCTCGACCCGCGTCTGGGCGGTGCACGGCTCCGACGGTCTCGACGAGATCACCACCACCGGGCCGACCCGCGTCGTCTCGCTGGAGAACGGCAAGATCGAGAGCTTCTCCATCAACCCTGCCGATGTGGGCTTGAGCCTCGCGAAACCCGAAGATCTGCGCGGCGGCACGCCGGAAGAGAACGCCGCGGCCCTGCGCGCCGCGCTCGACGGCGGGAAGACCGCCTTCCGCGACATCGCCGCCTTCAACGCCGCGGCAGGCCTGCTCGTTGCAGGCAAGGCGAAGGACCTCCGGGACGGCTTCGCCCAGGCGACGGCCGCGCTCGATTCCGGCAAGGCCAAGGCGGTGCTGGCGAAGCTCGTCGCCGTCTCCAACGCCTGAGGGAGCTGGTCGAATGACCGATATCCTCGCGAAGATCGAAGCCTATAAGCGGCAGGAGATCGCCGCCGCAAAGGCGGCTGTACCGCCGGCCGAGATCGAGAGGCGCGCTCGCGCGGCGGACCGGCCGCGCGGCTTTGCCGCTGCGCTCGCAACCAGGATCGCCGCCGGGACGCCGGCGCTGATTGCCGAGATCAAGAAGGCGAGCCCGTCCAAGGGCCTGATCCGCGCCGATTTCGACCCGCCCTCGCTTGCACGCGCCTATGCGGCGGGCGGCGCGGCCTGTCTCTCGGTCCTGACCGACGAACCCTCCTTCCAGGGCCGCCCCGAATTCCTGACCGCGGCGCGCGCGGCCTCCGGCCTGCCGGCGCTGCGCAAGGATTTCCTCTACGATCCCTATCAGGTCTACGAGGCCCGCGCCTGGGGCGCCGACTGCATCCTGATCATCATGGCCGGCGTCGACGACGCCACCGCCCGGGCACTCAACGAGACCGCGCGCGAACTCGGCATGGACGTGCTCGTCGAGGTCCATGACGATGCCGAGCTCGACCGGGCGCTCGAACTCGAAAGCCGGCTGCTCGGCATCAACAACCGCGACCTGCGCAGCTTCCACGTCGATCTTGCCGTGACCGAGCGGCTGGCGCCGCGTGTCCCGGCCGACCGCATCGTCATCGGCGAAAGCGGCATCTTCACCCATGCCGACGTGCAGCGGCTGAACAAGGTCGGCGTCAACGGCTTCCTCGTCGGCGAAAGCCTGATGCGGCAGGCCGATGTTGCAGCCGCAACCTCGCTGCTGCTGACCGGCAAGGTCCGCGAGACCGCAGCGTGAGCCGGCTCAGCCATCTCGACGCGCAAGGCGCTGCGCATATGGTCGATGTCGGCGGCAAGGCCGAGACCAGCCGCATGGCGGTCGCCGAAGGCCAGGTGGTGATGGCGCCCGAGACCATCGCGATCGTGCGCGACGGCAACGCCAAGAAGGGCGACGTGCTCGGCACCGCCCGTCTTGCCGGCATCATGGCGGCGAAGCGCACCCATGAGTTGATCCCGCTCTGCCACCCGCTGCTGTTGAGCAAGATCGCGGTCGATCTGGAGATCGACGAGGCCCTGCCGGGCGTGCGCGTGCGCGCGGAGGTGAAGATGAAGGGCCAGACCGGCGTCGAGATGGAGGCGCTGACCGCCGTCTCCGTCGCCTGCCTCACCGTCTACGACATGGTCAAGGCGGTGGACCGGGCCATGCGGATCGAGAATATCCACCTGATTCACAAGTCCGGCGGGCAATCCGGCGATTACGACGCCGTGGGCTAGGACCGACAAGCGGGTTTCCGTTTTCGAATGCACCCGATGCGATCCCAAAAGGCATCCTGACATGGCTCTCACTCCGGTCCCGGTCGCGCTCAAGGCCCTGCTCGACAGCGTCCCGGGGCCGACCGGCAGCGAAACCCTGCCACTGGCGCGCTGCGCCTGGCGCGTGCTCGCCGCCGATGTGAAGGCGCTGCGCACCCAGCCGCCCTTCGCCAATGCCGCCATGGATGGCTATGCCGTCCGTGCCGACGACATGGCGGCCGGCCAGCAGCTCCGCGTCATCGGCGAATCGGCGGCCGGCCGGCGCTTCGACGGCAGCCTGGGCTCAGGCGAGGCCGTGCGCATCTTCACCGGCGCACCGATGCCGGAAGGAGCCGACAGCGTCCTGATGCAGGAGAATGCCGAAGGCGTCGGCGGGCCGGTCATCACGGTGCGCGAGCCCGTCGCCAGGGGCCGGCATGTGCGCGCGGCCGGGCTCGATTTTCGCGAAGGCGACGTTCCGCTGATGGCCGGGCGCGTGCTCGACAGCGCCGCACTCGGCCTCGCCGCCGCGATGGGACATCCGCGATTGCCGGTCCGGCGCAAGCCGCGCGTCGCCATCCTCGCCACCGGCGACGAACTGGTCGCGCCGGGGGAACCGGCCGGTCCCGACCAGATCGTCGCATCCAATTCCTTCGCCTTGATGGCGCTGGTCGAAAAGGCCGGCGGCGAAGCGCTCGACCTCGGCATCGCGCGCGACGACCACGACGATCTCGCCGCTCGGATCGGCGCCGCTCGGGCCGCCGATGCCGACGTGCTGATCACGCTCGGCGGGGCGTCGGTCGGCGACCACGACCTCGTGCAGGAGGCGCTGAAGCGGGCCGGCATGAATCTCGGCTTCTGGAAGATCGCGATGCGGCCCGGCAAGCCGATGATGACCGGCCGGCTCGACCGCATGGTGGTGCTCGGCCTGCCCGGCAATCCCGTCTCCTCGATCGTCTGCGGCCACCTCTTCCTGCTGCCGCTGGTCGAGGCCCTGCTCGGCACGCACGACCCGGGTCGCGATCGCTCGATCCCGGCGATCCTCGGAAAAGATATGCCGGCTAATGATGAGCGCGAGGATTATGTCCGCTCCGATCTCGCACTGACTCCCGCCGGATGGGTGACGACGCCCTTCGACAAGCAGGACTCTTCGATGCTCGGCACATTGGCACGCGCCGGCGCGCTGACGATCCGGCCGGCACATGCAAAGCCGGCTAAGCAGGGCGATGCCTGCCGGATCCTGCCATTGCGCTAGCTGCCGCTTGCGGAACACAAGGCGAACAGCTATAGTGTTCTGGCTTTGTTTCGAATCTGCGAGGCGCCGGCGAGGATCATGCTCACACGCAAGCAACACGAACTCCTGCGCTTCATCCAGGAACGCTTGCGCGAAAGCGGCGTGCCCCCGTCCTTCGACGAAATGAAGGACGCGCTCGACCTGCGCTCGAAATCCGGCATCCATCGGCTGATCATGGCGCTCGAGGAGCGCGGCTTCATCCGCCGCTTGCCGAATCGGGCACGGGCGCTCGAGGTCATCAAGATGCCGGACGGGCTTGCCGGCCCGCAGCCGCGCCGCTTCAACCCTGCGGTGGTGCAGGGCGGTCTCGGTACGCACCCCAGCCTCGCCAAGCCGCGCCCGGCCGCGGTCGAGGACGACGGCCGCTCCCCGGTCGCGATCCCGGTGATGGGCCGGATTGCCGCCGGTACGCCGATTTCGGCGATCCAGAGCCGCAGCCACACGGTGTCGCTGCCGCCGGACATGCTGGGCGCCGGCGAGCATTACGCGCTCGAGGTGCGCGGCGATTCGATGGTCGAGGCCGGCATTCTCGACGGGGATACCGTCATCATCCGGCGGCAGGACACCGCCAATACCGGGGACATCATCGTGGCCCTGATCGACGACGAGGAAGCGACGCTGAAGCGGTTGCGGCGGCGCGGTTCCTCGATTGCGCTCGAAGCGGCGAATCCCGCCTATGAAACCCGCGTGCTCGGCCCGGACAGGGTCAAGATCCAGGGTCGCCTGGTCAATCTGCTGCGCCGCTACTGAGCGGTTGTGCCGCCGGGCCGGGGTGTCTGCGGCGATTCTTGCCAGGACGCGAGGCCTTTCGTCTTATCCGGGCGAGACGGCGCGTTGCGGCCGGATGAGTGCGGAACGCCTGGCGGCGTCGGGAGGCATCTCCGGTTTCCGTGTGCTCATGGAGGGCCTTTAGAGACGCTCGGAATCGCTGCTATCGGCCTCGGGCTCTTGCGGTCGATTCGGACGAGTCCGTTCGGGCGGCGGCGGTCTGGGGCGGCTCCATGGCCGCTCGCCGCTGCCGGTCTCTGAGGAGCGGCTGCTCCAGCCGCCGACCGTGGAGTAGAAGGAGGTAGCGCCGTCGCGCGTCAGGGCCATGCGATCGACGAGTCTGGCCTCGCAGGGCGCGCTCCATGGAATGTTGGTGACGACGAGATCGGCGCGGCGGCAATCCTCGATGATCGCCACCCGGTCGCGGGCATAGGATATGCTGCGTCCGCGGGCGTCGTGGACGACGCAGGCGCGGCTGTCGCATTCGATGCCCTTGCGCAGACTCGGGTCCTCCGGCGGACGGCCGTCGCCGTCGGCCACGAGCCATTGCTGGATAACGAAGCGGCTCGGCCGGCCGGCGATGGCGAGGCGGCCGTCGCCGCCGCGGATGGCGAGGCCGGCGCCGTCGCGCTCGATCAGGATGTCAGGTCGTTCCGGCTTGGCGGCGGAGGCGACGCCGAGGACGAGCGGAACGGCCGCGAGCCAGCGCAGCCACGTCGTCCAGAGCGTCAGCCAAAGCAGCGACAGGGCAAAGCAGAGCAGGACGGCCGGGCCGAAGGCGACGACCGAGACGGTCGAATGCTCGATGCCCGCGACCCAATGCGCCACCTTCAGCACGATCTCTGACGCCAGCCCCATCAGCGCCCAGGCCGGCCAGTCCAGCCCGAACGGATAGGCGAGCACGCCGAAGACGGCCGCCGGCATCACGCAGAGCGAGACGAAGGGCAGCGCCATGGCATTGCCGAGCAGGCCGAAGGGGTTGAACGTCTGGAAATGGTAGGCGCCGAAGGGCGCCGTGGCGGCCGTGGCGAGGATCGTCGTCACCAGAATGCCGAGCGTGGCGGTCCAGAGCGTGTGCAGCGGCCAGGGCAAGGCCGAGGGCGGCTGCGATCGGTCGCGCCTGTCCCAGCGCTCGGCGAAGGCGATCAGTGCCGCGACGGCGCCGAAGGACATCTGGAAGCTCGGGCCGAGCAGGGCATCGGGCTCGCGCAGCAGGACGATGATCGCCGCGAGCGCGAGGTTGCGCATGCTGAGCGCCGCCCGGTCGACGAGGATCGCACCCAGCATGACCAGCGTCATGATCAGCGAGCGCTCGGTGGCGACGTCCCCGCCGGAGAAGACGCAATAGGCGGTGGCCCCGAGCATGGCGGCAACCGCCGCTGTCTTTTTCACCGGCCAGCCGAGCGCCAGCGTCTGCGACAGGGCCAGCAGGGCCCGCACCAGCCAGAAGATCGTTCCGGCGGCCAGCACCATGTGCAGCCCGGAGATCGAGACGATGTGATAGATCCCGGCAGCGCGCAGGTCGTTGTTGGTCGCCTCGGTGATGAGGCCGCGCTTGCCGGTGACGAGCGCTGCCGCCACGGCCCCTCCCTGCCCTCCGCCGACATCGGCGATGCGCTGGGTCAGGCCGTTGCGCGCCTTGTCGATCGCGACGTCGAGGATAAGTCGCCACGGTCTTTCGGCAGGTGCCGGGCTGAGCACGATCTTGCCGGCGATGCTGCCCACGGCACCCAGGCCGCGGAAGAAGGCGTCGCGCCCGAAATCATAGCCTCCGGCGCGCGCCGGCCCGGGCGGCGGCAGGAGCCGCGCGGTCGCGGTGATGTGGTCTCCGGCCGCGACCGTGCCGCTGCGGATGTTGACGCGCACCCGTTTCGGCCGCTTCTCAGCCGGCAGACCGGCAATGTCCGTCACCAGCAGGACGAGGCGCGCGCCGGCGTCGCGAGCCTCGACGCTTTCGACGAAGCCGCTGATCCTGCCGATGCGCGGCCGCTCCAGCATCGGCGCCGCGATGTCGGCTGTGCGCCAGATGCCCGCGGCGAAGCCGGCGAACGCCGCCGCGAAGGCGATGCAGAGCGCAGCGGCAACCGGCCGCCCGCGCAACGCCACGGCCAGCCCCGCGATGATCGCGAAGCCTCCGAGCGGTGCCCAGAGCACGGGCTCCCGGTCCGCCGCAAAATACAACAGGATGCCGCAGCCCATCGCCACCGGCAGCCAGAGGAACGGCCGGCGTCGCTCGGCCTCCGTCAGGAAGGCGGCGCCGAGCTGGCCGCGGAGCCAGTCGAGCCAGCCGGCGGCGGGCAGGCCTGCGAGCGCGGCGGAAGGCAGGCGCGCCGGCAGGATGCCGGCCACGGCCCTCAGCGCGCTACGGCGCCCCGGCGCTGCCGGTTGCCTCGCCATCCTCCCGCGACCGCCCCCTGGCGGCGAGCCCCGTGCCGCGCCGCCCTCGAAACCTGCCGGCTGCGCATTGAGCGCTTAACCGCCCGGCGAAGCCATGTTACAGGGCGCGCGCCGATTGTCATGCCTGCTTCGCGGTGTATGGCATTGCCCTTTCCCACGTCTCGCCCCGGGCGGAATTCCGCCCGGCTGGAGTTGCCTTCCATGAGCAATGCCGTCGTCACGCGCTTTGCGCCGTCCCCCACCGGATTCCTCCATATCGGCGGCGCCCGCACCGCGCTGTTCAACTGGCTCTATGCCCGCCGCCATGGCGGCAAGATGCTGCTGCGCATCGAGGATACCGATCGGGAACGCTCGACCGACGCCGCCATCGCCGCCATCCTCGACGGACTGGAATGGCTCGGCCTCGATTGGGACGGCCAGACGGTCTATCAGTTCCAGCGCGCCGCCAGGCACCGCGAGGTGGCCGAGCAGATGCTCGCGGCCGGCAGGGCCTATTACTGCTATGCGACGCCGGCCGAGCTCGAGGAGATGCGCGAGAAGGCGCGCGCCGAGGGCAAGCCGCTGCGCTATGACGGGCGCTGGCGCGATCGCGATCCGGCCACGGCGCCGGACGGCGTCAAGCCGGTCATCCGGCTGAAGGCCCCGCAGACCGGCGAGACGGTCGTGAACGACGAGGTCCAGGGCCGCGTCGTCTGGCAAAACGAGAACCTCGACGACCTCGTGCTGCTGCGCTCGGACGGAACGCCGACCTATATGCTGGCCGTCGTCGTCGACGATCACGACATGGGCGTCACCCACATCATCCGCGGCGACGACCATCTCACCAACGCCGCCCGCCAGACGCAGATCTACGACGCGCTCGGCTGGGACGTGCCGAGCATGTCGCATATCCCGCTGATCCACGGCCCCGACGGCGCCAAGCTCTCGAAACGCCACGGCGCGCTCGGCGTCGATGCCTATCGCTCGATGGGCTATCTGCCGGTGGCGCTGCGCAACTACCTGCTGCGCCTCGGCTGGAGCCATGGCGATCAGGAGATCTTCTCGACGCAGGAGATGATCGAGCTGTTCAATCTCTCGTCGATCGGCCGCTCGCCGGCCCGCTTCGACTACGCCAAGCTGGAGAACCTCAACGGGCTCTACATGCGCCAATCGAGCGATCGTGATCTGCTCGAGGCGCTGAAGGTGATCCTGCCCGAGATCGGCCCGGCGCGCGGCATCGGCCCCGCGCTTTCGCCCGAGCTGGAGGCGAAGTTCCTCGCGGCCATGCCGGGGCTGAAGGACCGCGCCAAGACGCTGGTCGAGTTGCTCGACAGCGCCTTCTATCTCTACGCCGCGCGCCCGCTGCAGCTCGACGAGAAGGCCAAGGGTCTGCTCGACGATGCCGCGCGCGCCCGTCTGCCGGCGATCGCCGCAAAGCTCGCCGCCGTCGCGGACTGGTCGGCCGCACCGCTCGAGGCCGCCGTCCGTGCCTATATCGAGGAAGCCGGCATCAAGCTCGGCCAGGCCGCGCAGCCGCTGCGCGCGGCCCTCACGGGCCGGGCGATGTCGCCTGGGCTGTTCGACGTCATGGCGGTTCTCGGGCGCGAGGAAACGCTGGCGCGGCTGGCCGATCAGGCCTGATCCGGCGCCTGCCCGGCGGGGGCTGCTGCCGCTTGGGCAGGCCATGCTCCGGAGGCGGCACAAGCCGCCTTTCGGCTCGGTTGAATGCGCTGGGCAAATGGTCTAGTGACGCGCAAGTGCATTGCGCCGCAACACGACGCGACGTGCGAATATTGCTTGTACATCAGCCGCATGGATTGCCGTTGCCTCTTCCGCTGACATGCTCTCGTCACGTCAGGCCACTCGGATGACGCACCTTCCGCAGAGCGCCGCGGACGGGGCACGGAAACGCCGGCTGAACAGCAGCGAGCCTTGAAAGGATCGGTATCGATGAGCGGAAATACCAGCCAGCTCCACGTCGGCGACAAGACCGTCGACATGGCGATCAAGGAAGGGTCGGTCGGCCCGGCCGTCATCGACATCGCCAAGCTTTACGCCCAGACGGGCATGTTCACCTACGACCCCGGCTTCACCTCGACGGCGAGCTGCGAGTCGCAGATCACCTATATCGACGGCGATGCGGGCGTCCTGCTCTATCGCGGCTATCCGATCGAGCAGCTCGCCGAGCATGGCGACTTCCTCGAGACCTGCTATCTGCTGCTCTACGGCGAGCTGCCGACGGCCGCGCAGAAGGCCGATTTCGACTACCGGATCACGCGCCACACCATGGTGCACGAGCAGATGGCCCGCTTCTTCCAGGGCTTCCGCCGCGACGCGCACCCGATGGCCGTGATGGTCGGCTCGATCGGCGCGATGTCGGCCTTCTACCACGACTCGACCGACATCTCCGACCCGCAGCAGCGCATGATCGCCTCGATGCGGATGATCGCGAAGGTGCCGACGCTGGCCGCGATGGCCTACAAGTACACGGTCGGCCAGCCCTTCGTGTACCCGCTGAACTCGCTGGACTACACCTCGAACTTCCTGCGCATGTGCTTCGCCGTGCCGGCCGAGGAGTACAAGGTCAATCCGGTGCTGTCGCGCGCGCTCGACCGCATCTTCATCCTGCATGCCGACCACGAGCAGAACGCCTCGACCTCGACGGTGCGCCTCGCCGGCTCGTCGGGCGCCAACCCCTTCGCCTGCATCGCGGCCGGCACCGCCTGCCTCTGGGGCCCCGCCCATGGCGGCGCCAACGAGGCGGCGCTGAAGATGCTCGAGGAGATCGGGACGGTCGAGAACATCCCGAAGTACATCGCCAAGGCGAAGGACAAGAATGACCCCTTCCGCCTGATGGGCTTCGGTCACCGGGTCTACAAGAACTACGATCCGCGCGCCAAGATCATGCAGAAGACCACGCATGAGGTGCTCAACGAGCTCGGCATCAAGGACGACCCGCTCCTCGACGTCGCGGTCGAGCTGGAGCGCATCGCGCTCTCGGACGAGTACTTCATCGAGAAGAAGCTCTATCCGAACATCGATTTCTATTCGGGCATCACGCTGAAGGCGATGGGCTTCCCGACCTCGATGTTCACCGTGCTCTTCGCCGTCGCGCGCACCGTCGGCTGGATCGCGCAGTGGAAGGAGATGATCGAGGATCCGTCCCAGAAGATCGGCCGCCCGCGCCAGCTCTACACCGGCTCGCCGAAGCGCGACTACACGCCGATCGGCCGCCGCTGAGCCGAAGGGCCGAGACTGCTGCTAAGAGGGCGCGGGGCATGACCCGCGCTCTTTCTGTTTTCGGGGACACGCTGCAGGAACGCGTCGACGGCCGGCAGGGGCGGGACACCTGGCCCGGCGCCACGCGCGACGGTCTAAGGCCTTTCGCCGGCCGGCAGGAGCGCGAGCGCGGCCTCGACGGCGTTGACGGCCGGGCTCGGCCCCGCCGAGCGCATGATCGTCTCGACTTCCGCGAAGCCGTCGCATTGTGCCTGCCGGGCCGGGCCTTGCGCCAATATCTCCAGCATGTGCCGGCTCAGGGCGTCGGCGGTGGCCTGCTCCTGAATGAATTCGGGGACGATGTTCCGCCCGAGGATGAGGTTCGGCAAAATGACGCTCGGGAGCTTGACGAGCCGCCGGGCCAGGGCCGCCTCCCAGCTCGCTCCCCGATAGGCCGCGACCGTCGGCACGCCCGAAAGGGCCAGCTCCAGCGTCACCGTGCCGGATGCCGCCAGCGCGCCCCGGGCCGAGCGGAAAGCGGCGAGCTTGCCCGCCTCCCCGACCACGAGCTCGGGCGCAACCGGCCAGCGGGCTGCCGCCTCGGCGATGATCGGCTGCAGCCGCTCGACCGCCGGCAGGATGAAGCGGGCCTCGGGACGCGCAGCGGCGGCCCGCGCCACCGCCTCGCCGAAAACCGGCATCAGGTGATGGATTTCCGACCGCCTGCTGCCCGGCAGAACCAGGACCTGCGGCCGCTCGCTCCGATCCCGCGCCTGCTGCTCCAGCTCATCGGGGCGCAATTCGCCGAGCCGCTCCATGAGCGGATGGCCCACATAGATCGTTTCAGGTCCATGGAGACGGGCGAGCGCGGCCGGCTCGAACGGCAACAGCGCCAGAATGCGGTCGACATGCGGTGCCATCCGGCGTGCACGGCCGGACCGCCAGGCCCAGACGCTCGGGCAGACCCAGTGCACGATCGGAATGCCCGGAGCCCGCGCGCGCACCTTCTTGGCCACGCGCAGGCAGAAATCCGGGCTGTCGATGGTCAGGAGCAGGTCCGGCTGGAAGGCGGCGACGCCGCGCGCCGCATCCTCGATTCGCCGCAGCAGCAGCGGCAGCCTTGCGATCACCGGGCCGAAGCCCATCACCGCGATGTCGGCTTGGGGAAAGAACGGCCGCAGCCCCGCCTCCGGCAAGCCATGATCGCCGACGCCGCGCAGCTCCAGCGGGCGCTCGCCCAGTCGCTCCCGCAGCGCGGCCAGGAAGCGCAGGGCCAAGGCGTCACCCGACGCCTCGCCGGCGATGATGGCCAGGCGGAAGGGGCGCATCAGGCGAAGCCTTCGACGAAGAGACCGAGCTCATCCGCCTGGCGGCCGAGCGCGGCCCGGTCGCCGACCAGCACCTCGCCGGCCCGAACCCCGACCCCGGAGAGCCCGGCTTCAGCGATGTTCCTCAGCGTATCCGGCCCGATGGCCGGCATGTCGACCCGCAGGTCCTGGCCCGTCTTCGGAACCTTGACGAGGAAGCCGTCGCCCTTGCCGATCTTGAGGCGCCCGCGTGCCACCAGATCGGCGACCCGGCGGATCATCGCATCCGTGCCTTCGGCAGCTTCGATCGCGACGACCCGATGATCGGCCAGGATCGCCGCCTGCCCGACATCGAAGGGCGACAGGGCGGCCAGCAACGCGAAGCCGCGCTCGAGCTCGGTGCGCTGCTCCGGCGACACCTGCCGGCGGCCCAGCGGCCCAAGCGGCGCCGTCATCTCGGGAGCGATCTCCGCCGGCCCGTGAACGCGAAAGCCCTGCATCTCGAAGAAGCGGACGACGCCTCGCAGCAGATGGTCGTCGCCGCCCTGAAACGCCTTCGCGAAATGCGGCAGGTGCTTCAGTGTCGAGACCTCGGGCCGCAGCGAGCCGAAGCTCGGCCGTGGCAAGGCCCCGAGCATGACGATATCGGCAATCTCGCGCCGGCGCAGTTCCTTGAGCAGACTGCCGAGCTGGCCGAGGCGATAGCGCCGGACATCGGCGCCTTCGCCGAAGGCTTCGGGGTCGGCCGCGCCGTCCAGCGCCACGATATAGGGGCGCTCGCCATGCCCCGTCACGATGCGGGCGAGCTGAAGCGGGTAGTCGCCGCTTCCCGCGATCATCGCCAGCGGCCCGCGCATCGGGGCCGCTCCTTGCATATCGGCGCTCACCGCTCCGCTGCGGTGGCATCCCGCGGCGTGCAGAGCGGCTTGTCGCCGCCTTCCCTGATGAAATTCAGGATCTCGTCGATCAGGGGATGCTCCGAAAACTCCGCCCCGACATCCTCGACGCGCTCGGCCAGCGTCCCTTCATCGGCGAAAAGCAGCCGGTAGGCGCGGCGCAGCTCGTGGATCTGCTCGCGGGTGAACCCGCGCCGCTTCAGCCCGACGAGATTGAGACCGGCCAGATGCGCCGGGTTGTCACGCACCAGGCCGAACGGAATGACATCGCTCGTCACGCCTGCGCCGCCCCCGATGAAGGAGTGATCGCCGATCCGGATGAATTGCAGCAGGCCGGCGCCGCCGCCGATGATGACGAAATTACCGATCTTGACATGGCCGGCGCACATCGCGTTGTTCGAGAACACCACGCCATTGCCGATCTGCGCATCATGCCCGACATGCGAATTGGCGAGGAAGGCGCAGCTGTTCCCGATGACGGTGGCCATGCCGCCGCCTTCGGTTCCGGGATTCATCGTCACGCCCTCGCGGATGATGCAATCATCGCCGACCGTGAGCGTCGAGGGCTCGCCCCGGTACTTCAGGTCCTGCGGCGGATGACCGATCGAAGCGAACGGGAAGATCCGCCCGCGTGCGCCGATCGTGGTGCGCCCGGCGACCACGACATGGCTGACGAGCTCGACACCGGCGCCGAGGACGACATCCGGGCCGACCAGGCAGAAGGGGCCGATCTTGACCCCCTCCCCGACCTGCGCCTTGGGGTCCACGATCGCGGTGGGGTGGATGGTGCTACTCATCGAAAACTCTTTGACCTAGCTCGCGCGCGGACTGCTCAGGACACCATGGCCGAAATCTCGGCCTCGGCGACGAGGACGCCATCGACTTTCGCTTCGCCGCGGTAGAACCAGATGTTGCGCCGGCGGGCGAGCTTGGTGAGATGGAAGCGGAGCTGGTCGCCCGGAGTCACCGGCTTGCGGAACTTCGCCTTGTCGATCGTGGTGAAGAGCACCGAGTTGACGTGCTGCTCGCCGATGCCGCGCGCGTTCACGACGAGGACACCGGCCGTCTGCGCCATGCCCTCGATCATCAGCACCCCCGGAAAGACCGGCCGCTCGGGAAAATGACCGGTGAACTGCGGCTCGTTGGCGGTGACGTTCTTGATGCCGATGCCGGATTCGTCGCCCTTGATCTCGACGACGCGATCCACCAGCAGAAACGGGTAGCGATGCGGGATGCACGCCATGATCTTCTGGATGTCGATCACATCCAGCGTCGTCGTCGGCTCGCTCATCGCCCCTGTTCTCCACAACTGCGGCGCGCCTGCCCAATCCGCGCGCCGTTTGATCTGTCGCCGCGCCGCCGATCCTTCGCGCCGGGCTGGTTTCTTGCAATGACCGCCCCTTTGCCGGAAACGAGGCCGGTTCGGCAACAGAAATCTCGGCCGCTCCGGGGATAAGGTCCGTGCCGCCCCGCCTGTCCGGTCTCGTCACTCCTGCGGAGCGTCCCCCTTGCGGCCGCGTCGTGCGACCGCCGCCTTGAGCCAGGCGCTCTCGCGCGCCCAGCTCAGCGCCGGCTGGGCCGGGTAGCCGCCGAAGCGGGCGCCGCGCGGAATATCGCCGGCGACGCCGCTCTGTGCGGCGACCTGGGCCCCAGCGCCCACGGTCAGATGACCGGCCAGGCCGACCTGCCCACCCAGCACGACGAAATCCTCCAGCGTCGAGGAGCCCGCCAGCCCGGTCTGGGCGCAGATGACGCAATGGCGGCCGATGACGCAGTTATGGCCGATCTGGACGAGGTTATCGATCTTGGTTCCCTCGCCGATCACCGTGTCGCGGCTGGCGCCGCGGTCGATGCAGCTGTTGGCGCCGATCTCGACATCGTCCTGGACGATCACCCGCCCGATCTGCGGCACCTTCATATGGCCCTTCGGGCTCATGGCGAAGCCGAAGCCGTCCTGCCCGATGCGGGCCCCGGGATGGACGATCACGCGGTTGCCGATCAGCGAGGCCTGAATCGTGCTGCCGGCGCCGATCGAGCAGTTGCGCCCGATACGGACCTGCGGGCCGATCACCGCGTGCGAGGCCACGACCGTGCCTGCTCCGATCTCGGCGCCGGGGCCGATCACGGCTCCGGGGTCGACCGTCACGCCCGGCTCCAGCACCGCCGTGGCATGCACGATGGCGCCGGGCGCCACACCCTGCGAGGCGAAGACCGATTCAGGCCGCAGCGCCGCCGGGAAGAAGCGCGCCAGAACGCGGGCGAAGGCATGGTAGGGCGCAGGCGAAACCAGGGCCACGGTCCCCGCCGGTACGCGGTCGGCGAAGCGCGGCGAGACCAGGCACAGGCCGGCCTTGGTGGCAGCCAGCGCCTCGACGTATTTCGGGTTGTCCATATAGGCGAGATCGGCCGGGCCGGCCATCTCGAGCGCCGCGGCACCCTCGACGCGGCGAGCCGCATCCGCCCCCTCCGGCAGGGAGGCGCCTGAAATGCTTGCGACCTCGCCGAAATCGAGCGAGGTCGCGAAGGGAAAGAAAACGGGATCTGCCATCGCAATATCCGAAGCGGGGCCGGAGCCCCGCCCCGTCAGAACCGCGTGCCGCCGGAGAAGCGGAAGGCCTGGGTGCGGTCGCCACCATACTTGGCGAAGCCGAACGGGCCGTTGCCCCACTGGCCGTCGTCCTTGCTCAGCGCATAGGCGTAGTCGAAGCGGATCGGCCCCAGCGGCGACTGCCACAGCAGGCTCACGCCGACAGACGAGCGCAGCACGTTCTTGTCGCGCACGCAGGCGATGTTTGACTGGCCATAGGGCCCACCGCCAGTCGTGACGTTGAACGCCCTCGCCTCGGAACCCGCGGGGCAGCTGCCCAGCGCCGTCTTGGTGCCGCCGTCGTAGTTGAACAGCGTACCGGCGTCGGCGAAGACCGCGCCGCGCAGGCCGATATCGCGCGGCAGGCCCCAGATCGGGAACTGCACCTCGACCGTGCCGCCGAAATAGGTCGTGCCGCCGAGCGCGTTGGCCGTGGGATCGTTCAGCACGTCGCGCGGGCCGATGCCGGACGGAGCGAAACCGCGAACCAGTGTCGGTCCGAGGAAGTAGTGATCGGCCATACGGAGGTTGCCGCTGGTCGCCTGGACGTGGCCGCCCTGGACGCGGATGAAGCCGACGACGTCGTCGAAGATCTCGCGATAATACCGGGCATCGGCCGCGATGCGCAGGAACTTCGAGTCGCCGCCCACGCCCGCGAACTCCGGCTTCAGCTCCGCGACGAAGCCGTTGCGGGGGTTCTGCACGTTGTCGAGCGAGTTGTAGTTGAAGTTCAGGCCGACGAGCGAGGTCAGCGTCGAGCCCTGGGCTTCCTTGACCGCGACGCTGGCTTCGCCGTTGGTCACGCAGTTGTAGACCGCGTCGGCCGGCAGGCCCGACGTATAGCCGGGGGTGATGCCCGGGATCGGATAGGTACAGTCGTTATAGGGACGCGAGGCCTCGTTCGGGATCTTGATGTTCGTCACGTAGAGCGAATAGCGCGGCGTGACCGAGAATTCTTCCGTGATCGGGAAGGTGAACCGCACCTGACCGCCGGTGACGCGGCTCTCGAAGCGGCCGACATTGTAGTTGTCGTTGTACTTCGAGAACAGGTCGAAGCCTGCCGCCACCCGGTAGCCAAGGAAATACGGCTCGGTGAAGGAGAAGTCGACGCCCTGCGTCCGCTGGCCGAGCGTGCCGGCGATGCGGACGAACTGGCCCTTGCCGAGGAAGTTCGATTCCGACAGCGAGATCTCGCCGATGGCACCGTCCGAGGTCGAATAGCCGCCGGCGATCGAGAACGAGCCGGTCGCCTTGTCCTCGACGTCGATGTTGACCACGACACGATCCGGTGCCGAGCCGGGCTCGTTGGTGATGCGGACCTTGTTGAAGAAGCCGAGATTGGTCAGGCGCCGTTCGGCGCGGTCGACCATGACCTTGTTGTAGGCGTCGCCCTCGCCGAGATCGAGCTCGCGGCGGATGACGTAGTCGCGGGTGCGGGTGTTGCCGCGCACGTTGATGCGCTCGACATAGACCCGCGGCCCCTCGTCGACGACATAGGTGATGCCGATCACGCGGCCCGACGCATCGCGATCGCCGCGCGGGCGAACCTGCGCGAACGGATGGCCCTCGCGATTGACCTCGGTGGTCAGCGCGACGAGCGACTTCTCGACCGCCTCGGCGTTGTAGGTGTCGCCCGTCGAGGTGGCGAGATAGCGCTGCAGCCGCCCCGCATCGACGCCGGGGACCGACGAGTCGACGCCGACATTGCCGACCTTGTACTGCGGACCTTCCTCGACCTGGATGTCGACCACCCAGCCGCCGGCCTGCTCGTCGAAGCGCGCGGTGTTGTTGACGATCTGGAAGTCGGCATAGCCGTTCTTCAGGTAGAAGCGCCGGATCAGTTCGAGATCCGAATTGATGCGGTCCGGATCATAGACGTCCGAGGTCTTGATCCAGCTCAGGAAATTCATCTCGCTCGAGGACATCAGCCCGCGCAGGCGGCCCGACGAATAAGCGTTGTTGCCCGAGAAGTTGATCGACTTGATGCCGGTCTTCCCGCTCTCGTTGATGGTGTAGACGACGTCCTGGCGGCCGTTCGGCAGCGGCGCGATGCGGCCGCTGACGGAGGACAGGCCGTAGCCGGCGCGGCGATAGGCCTCGCGCAGGCGCTCGACGTCGGAATCGATCAGAGCCTGGCTCAGCGGCCCGCCGGCGCGCGACTGCACCACCTGCGACAGCTGCTCGCTCTTCAGGCGGCGATTGCCCTCGAAGGCCACGCGATTGACGACGCCGCCCTGCTCCTTGACGGAGATCACGGTCTGGGCGCCGCGTCGGCTGACCTGGACGCTGCTGAACATGCCCGTCGCCAGCAGGCTCTCGCGAATCTCCTGCGGATTCTCGCGGCCGACGGCGTAGGAGCGGATCGTTTCGGCATCGACTCGCTGATTGCCGTGGACAACCACGGCCTGGGCGAACGCAACACCACCACTCACGGCCAAGATCAGGGCCGAAAGTCCGATCGATCGAGAGAGCCGCGCCTTGGTCGTCCGGCTCTTTTGGGTCGACGTCATCGGGTCGCCTATTCCATTTCTCTGGTCACCACCCCAACAGGGGTCCGCAATCTGGGGGATCGCGGCAGGGCGAGATTTGCAGTGCAATCGCTTCTACAAAGTTTCCCGCAGGGTGCAAACCGCCATCATCGTTAATAAAGTATTTTTAAAGACCTCGTTGCCGGGGTGCCACGCGAGCCGCCGCGATTCCGCCGCAAACGCGGCAGGCGGGGCCGCTCAGAGCAGCCCCTTGACGTGGACGAGGTCGTTCCACGTCACGAACAGCATCAGCATGAGAACGAGCGCCAGCCCGAGCCGGAATCCGATCTCCTGGGCGCGCGGGCTCAGCGGGCGGCCGCGAACCGCTTCGTAGAGATAGAACAGCAGGTGCCCGCCATCGAGCATCGGCACCGGCAACAGGTTCATCAGCCCGATCGAGACCGACAGGATCGCGGCGAGATTCATCAGCCCGAACAGGCCGGCGTTCTGCGCCACGGCGCCCGATACCTGCGCAATCCGAATCGGGCCCGATAGCTGGTCGGTCGAGGCGCGGCCGCGCACCAGCTTGGCGATGTAGTCATAGGTCTGGGTGACGATGAACCAGCTTTCGGTGACGCCCTGCTTGACGGAATCGACCAGCCCGAACCGCTGCGTCGTCCAGTCTTCCGGCCGCGGCGAGGCCTTCACGCCGATCACGCCGATGCGCTGCTTGCCGAGCGGCGAATCCATCTCGACGAGGGCCGGCGTCACCGGCAGGGTCACCGTGCTTCCGCCTCGCTCGACCGTGACGGACAACGTCTCGTCGGGGCGCGTCTGCACGATGCGCTGCATGTCGGAGAAGCTGTGGATCGGCTGCCCGTCGATCGTGATGACCAGGTCGCCAGGCCGCAGGCCGGCGCGCTCGGCCGCGCTGCCGGCCACGATCTCGTCGACGCGCGGGGTCAGCATCGGCTTGCCGAAGATGAAGGCCGAGCCGGCGAAGATCAGGATCGCCAGCAGGAAATTGGCGATCGGCCCGGCAGCCACGATGGCCGCCCGCTCGCCGATCGACTGGGCCGGGAAGGAGCGCGCCCGTTCCTGCGCCGTCATGCGGCTGACGGCCTCGTCGTCCGGGGCGCTGGAGACGTCGGCGTCACCGGAGAACTTGACGTAGCCGCCGAGCGGGATCAGCGCGAAGCGCCAGCGCGTGCCGTGCCGGTCGTTGAAGCCGAAAATCTCGCGCCCGAAACCGATGGAGAAGGTCTTCACATCGACGCCGCACCAGCGTCCGACCAGGAAGTGGCCGAGCTCGTGGATGAAGACGACCAGGGTCAACACAAACAGGAAAGGCACCAGATAGACGAGCACGGAATGCCCGGCGCTGCCGATCGACCCCAGGATTTCCATCGAACTCTCCCGATCCTTTCTTGTTAGGTGACAGTGAACGAGGCTTGCGACAAGAGCGAGGCGGCCCGTCGTCGCGCATCATGGTCAATGGCGAGCGCCTCGGCGACGTCGCGCGGGGCTTTCGCCCCTCCGGCATCCTGCGCGCAGACCTCGGCGACCAGCGCCGCGATCCCGGGAAAGCGGATCCGTCCGGCAAGGAAGGCCGCGACCGCGACCTCGTTCGCGGCGTTGAGAATGGCGGGCTTGGCGCCGCCTTCGGCGAGCGCCGACAGGGCGAGCCCGAGCGCCGGAAAGCGCTGCAGGTCCGGCCGTTCGAAGCTCAGCGGCTCGCCGGCAGCGAGATCGAGGAAGCGCGCCGGCGGTGCGTCGAGCCGGCCGTCGATGCCCAGGCAGTGTGCCGCCGCGACCCGCATGTCGGGCACCGCCATGCCGGCGCTGACCGAGCCGTCGCGGAAGGTGACGAGCCCGTGCACGACCTGTTGCGGATGGACCAGAACGTCCAGCTGGTCCGGCAAGAGATCGAAGAGGAAGCGGGCCTCGATCACCTCCAGCCCTTTGTTCATCAGGCCGGCGGAATCGATCGTGATCTTGGCACCCATGGCGTAGTTCGGGTGCTTGAGCGCCTGCTCGGGGCCGGCGGCCGCGATCCTCTCGGCGCTCCAGGTCCGGAACGGCCCACCCGAGGCGGTGAGCGTCATGCTCCGGATCGAATCGAGCGGCTCCTGGCCGAGCACCTGGAACAGCGCGTTGTGCTCGGAATCGAGCGGCAGCATCCGCGCGCCGGCGGCGGCCGCGCGCGCCATCACCGCCTCGCCGGCGCAGACCAGGCTTTCCTTGTTGGCGAGCGCGATCGTCCGGCCCGGCGTCAGGGCCGCGAAGGTCGCCTCCAGCCCCGCCGCCCCCGCAATCGCGCTGACGACGATGTCGGCCGGTCGGGCCACGGCCTCCAGCACGGCCGCGCGCCCTGCCCCGCTCGCGATCCCGGTCCCGGCCAGCGCCTGCTTCAACACCGCGCCGGCAGAGGCGTCGGCGAGCGCGGCGTATCGCGCGCCGACATCGATCGCGACACGCGCGAGCCCCTCGGCATCCCGGCCGCCCACGACGGTATCGATCGCCAGCCGTTCCGGATTCTCGGCCACCACGTCCCGGACGGAGCGGCCGACGGAGCCGGTAGCCCCCAGAAGCGTGACGGTGCGAAGCGGCATCGGCTCAGAGTTCGATATGGAAGGCGAAAAGAGCGAGCCCCGCGAGGACCAGCACGGCCCAGTAGCCGTCCAGCCGGTCGAGGAAGCCGCCATGGCCCGGGATGAGTCCGCTCGAATCCTTGGTGCCGAAACGCCGCTTCAGCGCGGATTCGTAGAGATCGCCCGCCTGGCTCGCGACGGAGGCGGCGAGCGAGGCCGCCAGGACGCGGCCGTTCACGCCGAACCCGCCGGTCGCCGCCCAGCTCCAGATCAGCGCGCCCGCGACCGTTCCCGCCAGCGTGCCGCCGATCGCGCCGGACCAGGTCTTCTTGGGGCTGACGCGCGGCATCAGTTTGGGGCCGCCGAGCGTCCGGCCGGTGAAATAGGCGGCGATGTCGGTCAGCCAGACGACGGCGAAGCTCCACAGGATCAGCGCGAGGCCGGCCACCGGCCAGTCGCGCAGGGCCGGCGTGATAATCGCGAAGGCCAGCGCATAGGCGACGCCGCAGAGCTCGAGCGGCAGGCGTCCCCGGACGAAGGGAGCCGACAGGGCACCGAGGAGCGCGGCCGCGGCCGTCACCCCTACGACGGCCGCGGAGGACAACGGCAGGAGCGCCAGGGCGAGGCCTGCCACGGCGACGCCCGCTCCGGCCGCGACGGCGTTGGCACGGCTGACGATCGAGAGCCATTCATAGGCGACGATGCCGGCGACCAGCACCCAGACCAGACGGAACGGCCAGCCGCCCCACAGCGTGACGGCGAGCACAGCGGCCGCCAGCACCAGCGCCGAGACGACCCGCCGCTTCAGCTCGCTGGCGCCCGGCCCGGGCGCTGCGGAGGCAGGTTCATTCACGCGACGTCCACGCTGCGGTCTGCCGGAGCCGCGAGCCCGCCGAAACGACGCTCGCGCTGCCGGTACTGTGCCAGCGCATCCTCGAAGGCGGCGCGGTCGAAATCCGGCCACATCACCGGGGTGAAGACGAATTCGGCATAGGCCGCCTGCCACAGCAGGAAGTTGGAGATGCGCGTCTCGCCGGAAGTGCGGATCACGAGCTCCGGATCCGGCAGGTCCCGCGTGTCGAGCCGCGCGGCGAGCGCGGCCTCGTCGATGGCCGATGGATCGATGCGCCCGGCCGCGACATCAGCGGCGAGCTCGCGAGCGGCCCGCACGATCTCGTCGCGCGAGCCGTAGTTGAAGGCGATCGCCAGGATGAGGCCGGTATTGCCGCGGGTGCGCGCCTCGGCATGCTCGACGAGGCGGCGCAGCTCCGGCGCCAGGTCCTGCCGGCTGCCGATGATGCGCACCTGCACGTTGGCGCCGGCGAGCTCGGCCAGATCCTTCTCGACGAAATGCTTGAGCAGCCCCATCAGGAAGCTGACTTCGGCATGGGGCCGACGCCAGTTCTCGGTCGAGAAGCTGTAGAGCGTCAGCACCGCGATGCCGAGATCACTGGCATTGCGCACCGTACGCCGCAACGCTTCCAGCCCGCGCCGGTGGCCTTCCTGCCGCGGCAGACCGCGCATCTGCGCCCAGCGGCCGTTTCCATCCATGATGATGGCGACATGGTTGGGGGTCGATCGCCCCGCATCGCGCTGGCCAGATGACATTCGGATGAGCCTCGCTGGGCCGAACTGGGACATCACCCCGTCCACGGACGGAGCCGGATCAGACGTGCAGGATTTCCTTTTCCTTGGCCGCCAGCGCCTGGTCGATCTCGGCGATGTGCTGGTCGGTCGCCTTCTGGACCTGGTCGGACTGGCGCTGGGCGTCGTCCTTGGTCATGTCGCCGTCCTTCTCGAGCTTCTTGAGGATGTCGATGCCGTCGCGGCGGACATGGCGCACCGCGACCTTGGACTCCTCGGCGTATTTATGGGCGACCTTGACCATCTCCTTGCGGCGCTGCTCGTTGAGCTCGGGGATGCGGATGCGCAGCACCTGCCCTTCGGTCTGGGGATTGAGGCCGAGGTCGGATTCGCGGACCGCCTTGTCGACGGCCTGGACCATCGAGCGGTCCCAGACCTGGACGCTGAGCAGGCGCGGCTCGGGCACGGAGACCGTGGCGAGCTGGCTCAGCGGCGTGCGTGCGCCATAGGCCTCGACCGTGATCGGATCGAGCATGTTGGCGGAGGCGCGGCCGGAACGCAGCGAGGCGAGATCGCCCTTGAAGGACTGCACGGCACCAGCCATGCGGCGCTTGAGGTCGGCGAGGTCGAACGTCGTCTGGGCCATTTCAATCAGGACCTTGCAGATAATCGAAAATCGGCGCGACCATGGCGGCGAGGCCGCACAGGGTCAAGATTTACCTGTCCGAACAGCATTTTCCTTGCACGGGAGCAAGGAGAAAGCCGCCCGAAGCGGGGAAACCGCGGCGGGTGGCTGGAACCAAGCTTGGCAGCCGCCTCCCGCACACCCATCTCCACATTACCGTCTCGCCCCGCTGCGAGCCAGTTCCCGTTCGCATAAAGCCTTGGAGAAACGGCGTGCCCCGGCTGAACCGCATCATCGAGACCGCGCTCTATGTCGACGACCTCGAACGCGCCCGCACCTTCTACGAAACCAAGCTCGGTCTCGAGCCGCTGCTCAAGACCGCGACGCTGTTCGCCTATGATGTCGGTGGCCAGAGCGTCCTGCTGCTGTTCCAGCGCGGTCAGTCGCTGCATACCCAGTCCTCTGCCGGCGGCAGCATTCCGCCGCATGACGGGCATGGGCCGCTTCATATCGCCTTCGCCGTGGAGGAGAGCGAACTCGCCGCCTGGGACGAGAAGCTGCAGCAGCTCGAAATCGCCGTCGAGGGCCGGATGGACTGGGACCGGGGCGGCAGGAGCCTCTATTTCCGCGATCCCGACGGTCATCTGCTCGAGCTGATGACGCCGGGAATCTGGCGCACCTACTGAGAGTTCGCCGGGTCTTCAGCGCTCCCCATTCTTCGAGATGCCGTTCCTCGCGGAGCGGCATCTCGGGTCGAGGGCTTCGGAAGTCTCGGGCAGAACCTAGAAATGCCGCCGGCTCAGGGCGTCACATAGGTCGCCCGGCCTTCACCGCGCAGCACCGCGGCGAGCGCGCCCTTCTCGGCGATCGAGAACACGACGATGGTGAGCAGCGCATCGCGGGCCAGCGCGAAGGCGGCCGTGTCCATCACCTTGAGGTCGCGCCGGATCGCTTCCTCATGGGTGAGCGTGTCGTAGCGGGTTGCGCTCGGATCCTTCTTCGGATCGGCGGTATAGACGCCGTCGACCTGCGTCGCCTTGAGCAGATGGCTGCAGTCCAGCTCGGCGGCGCGCAGCGCCGCGCCCGTATCGGTGGTGAAGTACGGATTGCCGGTGCCGCCGCCGAGGATGACCACCTTGCCGTTGCTGAGATGGTCGAGCGCACGCTTGCGGGCATAGCTCTCGCAGAGCGAGGGCATCGGCACCGCGGACATGGCGCGGGCCGGCGCACCGGCCGCCTCGATGGCATGCTCCAGCGCGAGCGCATTCATCACCGTGCCGAGCATCCCGATCGAATCGGCGGTCGTGCGGTCGAGCCCCTTGTTGAGGCCCTGCACGCCGCGGAAGAAATTGCCGCCGCCGACGACGATACCGACCTCGACGCCCTCGCGCGAAGCATGGGCGATGTCGGCGGCCAGCGCGACCAGCGTGCCGCCATCGAGGCCGGAACCCTGCGGCCCGGCCAGGGCCTCGCCGGAGAGCTTCACGAGAACGCGTTTGGGTCTCATCGATGGTCTCTCCGTGATTGTGGCGGCCGCGGGGATCGGCGGCTCGTCCTCCTACAAGAAAGGCCGCGCGATGCGCGGCCTTTCTGTCACCTCGTCAGGGGCTTGTCAGCCCGTCTTTGTCCGGGCGGGTCGCTCAGCCCGTGGTGCCGCCGGCGGCGGCGACCTCGGCGGCGAAGTCCTGCTCTTCCTTCTCGATGCCCTCGCCGAGCGCGAAACGGGCGAAGCCGGTGAGCTTCACCGGAGCGCCGACCTTGCCCTCGATCTCCTTCAGGACCTGCGAGACCGACTTCGAGCCGTCATGGATATAGGCCTGCTCCAGCAGGCAATATTCCTTGGCGTAGCTCTTCAGGCCGCTCTCGGTGATCTTGGCGAGGACATGCTCGGGCTTGCCGGCGTTCTTCTCGGCCAGGATCGCCTTCTCGCGCTCCAGGACCTCCGGAGCGACCGAGGCGAGATCGAGCGCGACCGGGTTGGTCGCTGCGACATGCATGGCGAGCTGGCGACCGAGCATGGCGAGCTCGTCGCCCTTGCCGGTCGACTCGAGCGCGACGATGACGCCGATCTTGCCGAGCCCGTCGGCGATCGCGCCATGGACGTAGGAGCCGATCACGCCCGACGACACCTTGAGCGAAGCGACACGGCGCAGCGTCATGTTCTCGCCGATGGTGGCGATGGCGTTGGCGATCGCGTCCTGCACGGTGCCGCCACCCGGATAGTGATGGCCGAGCAGCGCCTCGACATCGCCGCCACGCTCGAGCGCGACATCGGCGATGGTCTTGGCCAGCGCCTGGAACTCGGGGTTGCGCGCGACGAAGTCGGTCTCGGAGTTGACCTCGACGACGACGCCCTCATGGCCCTGCACCGCGACGGCGACGAGGCCTTCGGCGGCGACGCGGTCAGCCTTCTTGGCAGCCTTGGACAGGCCCTTGGCGCGCAGCCAGTCGATGGCGGCTTCCATGTTGCCGTCGGTCGCCGACAGCGCGGCCTTGCAATCCATCATGCCCGCGCCGGTCTTGTCGCGGAGTTCCTTCACGAGTGCGGCGGTGATCGCTGCCATGGTCTCAAATCCTTGCTGTCGTTGCGGCGCAGGTCCGGTGACCGGCCGCGGATCATCTCATTGCGAGGCCGCTGATGGTGAAACGCCGACGCTCCGTTTCCGGCCGTCGGCGCTGGTCGGCATCACATCAGAAGCCCGATTGCGACGCGCCGATGACGCGTCGCAATCGTGAGGCCTAATTACGCGTCGGCGAGCTCGCGCGCCTGGGCGACCCAGCCCTCGCGCTCGATCTTGCCGCCGAGCTTCAGGTCGTGATCGACCTTGGTCACGTCGGCCGGCGACATCGCCGCGATCTGCCAGAAGTGGTAGATGCCGCCGTCGTTGAGCTTCTGCACCGCGTCCGGGCCCATGCCCGAGAGCTTGGTCAGATCGTCCGGCGCGCCGCGCGGGGCGGTCAGCGTCTCGAAAACCTGGCCGTCGGCCGCGACCGGCTCGAGAGCCTCCTCGACGACCGGCGCCTCGGCGGCACCGACGTCGATGCCCTGGTCGCCCGAGGCGCGGCCGATGCCGTCGATCGCCGAGCGGGCGATCAGGTCGCAATAGAGCTGGATCGCGCGGCCGGCGTCGTCATTGGCCGGGACCGGGAAGGTGATGCCGTCCGGATCCGAGTTCGAATCGACGATGGCGGCGACCGGGATGCCGAGGCGCTGGGCCTCCTTGATCGCCAGCTGCTCCTTGTTGGTGTCGATCACGAAGATCATGTCCGGCGTGCCGCCCATGTCCTTGATGCCGCCGAGCGCCTTCTCGAGCTTGTCGCGCTCGCGCGACAGCATCAGGCGCTCCTTCTTGGTCAGGCCGGTGCCGCCGCCGTTGAGCAGCTCCTCGACCTTGCGCAGGCGCTGGATCGAAGCCGAGATGGTCTTCCAGTTGGTCAGCATGCCGCCGAGCCAGCGGGAGTTGACGTAGTACTGCGCCGAACGCTTGGCCGCATCGGCGATGGCATCCTGCGCCTGGCGCTTGGTGCCGACGAAGAGGACGCGGCCGCCACGGGCGACGGTGTCCGAGACCGCCTGCAGGGCGCGGTGCAGCATGGGCACCGACTGCGACAGGTCGAGGATGTGGATGTTGTTGCGGGTGCCGAAGATGTAGGGCGACATCTTCGGGTTCCAGCGGTGAGCCTGGTGGCCGAAATGGGCACCGGCTTCGAGGAGCTGGCGCATGGAGAGATCGGGCAGAGCCATGGTGTTCGTGTCCTTCCGGTTGAGCCTCTGGGGAGCGAATGAAACGGCCATAGGCTGGCCGATCACCGGAACGCCTCGGTGTCGAGGTGATGCTCCCCATGTGGAATGCGGTGCGCCATACACGCGATCCCGCCGGATTGCAACCCGCCGGGAGCGGCACGCCCTACTCTCGCCCGGCGGCAACCGGCTGCGCCGCCATGGCCTGCGCGATCGTGGCGAAGTCGCCCTCCTCCACCGCAAGCACGCCGAAGCGCAGCCGGTAACCCCAATTCGGCGCGCCCTCGCTGAAACGCAGGACCGGAAGCAGCGGTCGTATCGGGGCCGGCCGCGCTGAAGACCAGTTCACGTCCCGCCGGAACGGCTCGAAACCTGCGGCCATCACGCCCCGATACGGCTCGCCTGCCCCGATACGGCCGATCGCGGTGAAGGATTGCAGCCCGTCGGGCTGGCCCATCTTCTCGCTCGGCGAATAATAGACGATGCCGTCACCGGGCTCCATCCTCCGCAGCGGACCGGCCTTGCCGTGATTGACCTGCATGAAGCCGCCGGCAACGCCGCGCCGGACATGTGTGGCGCAGGCGACCGCGATCCAATGCCCCGTCACGACATCGCCTCAGGATTCGGACGGCCAGAATACGCGCAGGCGGTGTCCGTCGGGGTCCGCCGCGGTGAAGGTCCGGCCGAAATCGAGATCGGTCGGCTGCTGCAGGATCGTGATGCCGCGCCCGCTCCACGCGGCGCAGGTCGCATCGACCGCCTGCGCCGAGGGCGCGACCATGGCGATCTCTGCAGCTCCGCCCTGCGCTGCGGCGGCGGGCTCGACCGTATGCCGCGACCATAGGCCGAGGCGAGCCCCCGACGGCAGCGCGAACATCGCAAAGGTCGGCGACTGCTCCAGCGGCGGCTGGCCGATGAGATCCGCATAGAAGCGCGCGCTGGCCGCCGGGCTTTCGACATGCAGCAGGATGAAATGGGCATCGAACATGGTGGGCTCCCGCGATCCGTCCGGAGTGGACAGGACGGAACGCTAGAATCAGATGCTGCCAATTTCCGGCAGCGTCCCTCACCGGGGCGACGGAATGCCTTCCTTCTCGCGCCAGGCCTTGAGCAGCGCCGCGCGCCGCTGCGGGTAACGCTCTTCCAACGGAACGAAGGCGGCGATCCTGTCGGTGCGGAAATGCCGGAAATCCCGCCTGAGCTCGCACCAGGCGACGAGGACGCGGACATGGTCGAAGAAGGAGAGCGCCAGCGGCCAGACGACGCGCTCGCTCGCCCGCCCCTCGCCGTCACCATAGGTGATCCGCGCCCGGCGTCCGGAGCGGATGGCGCGGCGGACGGCCGAAAGATCGACGGTATCGCCGGCGGCGATGGCGGAACCCGGCCCGAGCATCAGCACCGCATCGTCGACTCGGCCGGCGAGATCCGGCGGCAGCACCGCGACGATCTTGGCCATGGCATCCCGCGCCGCGAGCGCGAGCGGTCCATCGGCCCGGTCGGCAACCCAGCGCGAGCCCAGCAGCAACGCCTCGATCTCATCCTCTCCGAACATCAGCGGCGGCAGCATGAATCCGGGCTTGAGCACGTAGCCGAGCCCCGGCTCGCCCTCGATCGGTGCGCCCTGCCCCTGCAGCGTGACGATGTCGCGATAGAGCGTGCGGATGCTGACGCCGAGCTCATCTGCAAGCTTGCGGCCCGACACCGGCCGCCGGTGGCGGCGCAGGAGCTGGACAAGATCGAGCAGCCGCTCGGTGCGCGACAAGGCGGCTCCTTCAGCCCGGCAGATCGGCCGTCTTGATCCGGCTCACATCGTTCTCCGCCATCTCGGCCCAGGCACGGGCCAGCGAGCCTTCGAGATCGATGGCGCGGCAGGCGTCCTCGACGACATAGGCGTCGAAACCCGCCCGCGCCGCATCCTGCGCCGTCCAGTTGACGCAGAAATCGGTGGCAAGCCCGACGATGACCGTGCGCAGGATGCCTCGCTCGCGCAGATAGCCGGTGAGGCCGGTCGGCGTCGTGCGATCCGCCTCGACGAAGCCGGAATAGCTGTCGACCTCCCGGCGATAGCCCTTGCGGATCACCGCCTGCGCCGGCGTCATGTCGAGACCGGCATGGAACTCCGCTCCCTTGCTGCCCTGGACGCAATGCTCCGGCCAGAGCACCTGCTGGCCATACGGCATCGCGATCACTTCGAAAGGCCGCTTGCCGGTATGGCTCGAGGCGAAGGAGGAATGCCCCGCCGGGTGCCAGTCCTGCGTCATCACCACATGGGAGAAGCGCTTCGCCAGCGCGTTGATGACCGGCACGACCTCGTCGCCGCCGGGAACCGCCAGCTTGCCGCCGGGACAGAAATCGTTCTGGACGTCGACGACGATCAGAGCGGTCCGCGCATCGATCACCGGTATCTCCTGTGCCCTGGCGCCGCGCGCGGCTGCCGCGGCGCCGACTGCCACCGCTCCCGCCATCAAACTGCGCCGGTCGATCCCGAAAGCTTCCGCCATGGCCGCCTCCCGCGACACCGGCCGGGATGCCTTGCCACCCCGTGGAGCCGATGCGACGCCGGTCCAGCCTGCGTCAGCCCGGAAGAGACGGCAAGAGGCGGGCTGCGGCACGACGCTCAACTGTGCGAGAGCGCAGAACCGCCTGTCAGCGCAGCTCGACCGAAACCACGCCGGGCGCGGCACGCACCGCATTGGCGACCTGCTGGCTGACCGGATACTTGCCCGGCAACTCGATCTCGACCTCCTGCGCGCCGTCGTCGAGGATCATCACGATCGAGACCTTGCCGTCGGAGCGCGAGGCCTCGCCGCGCGGCCGGATGCGCTCGGCGATCGAAGACACCGCCTTGTCGTCGCGCAGATAGATCAGCAGATCCTGCTTCTGGCGCGAGGCGAGGTCGTCGAGCACCTCGACATCCTCGATCCGTGGCCGAACCTCTTCGCCGTCGAGCACCGCCGACAAGCGCAGCACCAGCGCCCTGCCCGGCTCCAGCAAATCGCGGTAGCGCATCAGCCCTTCAGAGAACAGCACCGCCTCGAACTGGCCGCTCGGATCGGACAGGTTGACGATGCCCATCTTGGAGCCGGACTTGGTGCGCCGCTCCGATTTATCGATGACGGAGACCGCGACCTTACCGACGCCGGTGCCGTTGACGCGCACGGTCTGGGAGAAATCGGCATAGCGTTGGACGCGCAGGCGCTTGAGCACATGCTCGTAATCGTCCAGCGGATGGCCCGAGAGGAAGAAGCCGACAGCCTCGTGCTCGCGCTTCAGCTTCTCGGCCGGCGCCCAGGGCTCGACCTGCGGGATGCGGAAGGCCTCCTGCACCACGCCGCCGCCGAGCAGGTCGAACTGGCCCGCTGCCGCCTCGTCACGCGTGCGGTTGGAGAGCGCCAGCATGCCGTCCAGCGCCGCGACGGCCCGGGCACGATCCGCCTCCAGTTCATCGAGCGCTCCAGCCGCGATCAGCGCTTCCAGCGTGCGGCGGTTGACCAGCCTGGTGTCGATGCGACGGGCCAGATCGGCGAGATCGCGGAACGGGCCGGCGGCCTGTCGCGCCGCGACCAGCGATTCCACCGCTGCCCGGCCGACGCCCTTGATGGCGCCGAGCGCGTAGAAGATCTTGCCGTCGGCGACATCGAACTCGACGCCGGACTGGTTGATCGCCGGCCGCTCGACCTTGATCCCGAGACGCTCGGCATCGCGGCGGAATTCCGAGAGCTTGTCGGTATTGCCCATGTCGAGCGTCATCGACGCGGCCAGGAACTCGACCGGGAAATTCGCCTTCAGATAGGCGGTCTGGAAGGCGACGACGGCATAGGCCGCCGCATGGCTCTTGTTGAAGCCGTAATCGGCGAACTTGGCCAGCAGATCGAAGATCTCGGAGGCGGTTTCCTTCTTGATCTTGTTCTCGATCGCGCCCTTGACGAAGCGATCGCGCTGGGCGTCCATCTCCGCCTTGATCTTCTTGCCCATGGCGCGGCGCAGAAGGTCCGCCTCGCCGAGCGAATAGCCCGAGAGCGCCTGCGCCACCTGCATCACCTGTTCCTGATAGACGATGATGCCGTGGGTCTCGCGCAGATAGGGCTCCATGCCGGGATGGAGATAGGTCGGATCCTCCAGACCGAGCTTGCGGCGGCAATAGGTCGGGATGTTGTCCATCGGGCCCGGCCGGTACAGCGCCACCAGCGCGATCAGGTCCTCGATGCGGTCGGCCTTCATCTCGACCAGCGCCTTGCGCATGCCGACCGATTCCACCTGGAACACGCCGACCGTCTCGCCCCGCGCCAGCATGGCGTAGGTCGCAGGGTCGTCGAAGGGGAGCTGCGCCAGATCGATATGGATGCCGCGCTGGGCGATGAGCTTCACCGCGGTCGTCAGCGTCGTCAGCGTCTTGAGGCCGAGGAAGTCGAACTTCACCAACCCGGCCTGCTCGACCCATTTCATGTTGAACTGGGTCACGCGCATGCCGGTGCGCGGATCGACCGAGAGCGCGACGAGCTGTTCGAGCGGCCTGTCGCCGATCACCACGCCTGCGGCGTGAGTCGAAGCATGGCGGTGAAGCCCCTCCAGCTTCTGGCCGATTTCGAGCAGGCGCGCGACGATCGGCTCGTCCTGCGCCGCCTGCTGGAGCTTGGGCTCGCCCTCGATCGCGTCCTTCAGCGAGATCGGCTTGGCCGGGTTCTGCGGTACGAGCTTGGTCAGCTTGTCGACCTGGCCATAGGGCATTTCCAATACGCGGCCGACGTCGCGCAGCACGCCACGCGCGAGCAGCGTGCCGAAGGTGATGATCTGCGCGACGCGCTCCTGCCCGTAATGATGCTTGACGTAGTCGATCACCTCTTCGCGCCGGTTCTGGCAGAAGTCGATGTCGAAGTCCGGCATCGAGACGCGGTCGGGGTTGAGGAAGCGCTCGAACAGCAGGCCGAAGCGCAGCGGGTCGACGTCGGTGATGGTCAAGGCATAGGCGACGAGCGAGCCCGCGCCCGAGCCGCGGCCCGGCCCGACCGGAATATCATGGGCTTTCGCCCATTTGATGAAGTCCGAGACGATCAGGAAATAGCCCGGGAACTTCATCCGCGTGATGATCGAGAGCTCGAAATCGAGCCGCTTCTCGTAATCCTCGACGGAAAAACCCTCCGCCGGGCCGTGCTTGGCGAGCCGCGCCGCGAGGCCGGCGCGGGCCTGCGCCTCCAGCTCCTCGGCCTCGTCGCGCCCCTCCTCGCCGAAGCGCGGCAGGATCGGCTTGCGGGTGGTCACGCGCCAATGGCAGCGCATCGCGATCTCGACCGTGTTGGCCAGCGCCTCGGGCAGGTCGGCGAAGCGCTTCTGCATCTCGGCGCGCGAGGCGAAATAGTGCTCGGGCGTGACACGACGGCGCGTGCCATCCGAGACGAGCCGCCCCTCCGCCACCGCGAGCAGCGCGTCATGCGCGTCGAAATCCGCGGGCTTAGCGAAGAAGGGTTCGTTGGTCGCGACGATCGGCAGATCGGCATCATAGGCGAGGCGCAGGAGATGCGCCTCCAGCGCCGCTTCGTTCTCGCGGCCATGGCGCTGGATCTCGACATAGAGCCGGTCGCCATAGATGCCGGCGAGCGTGGCGAGGCGGGTCGCCGCCACCGGAAGCTGGCCATTGCGCAAAGCCGTGTCGATCGGCCCGTCGCTGCCGCCAGTCAAGGCGATGAGATTGTCGTGATAGGCCGCGAGGCGTTCGACCGTCGTCACCGGCTGGCCGGCGCCACCCGTCGCCAGCGCCGCGTCGCTGACGAGCTTCATCAGGTTGCCGTAGCCGGCCTCGTCCATGGCGAGCAGGACGATATGCGGCAGGCGCTGCGGCTGGACCGGCTTGCGGCCCCCTTCGCCCTCGTCGGCGAAATCGACCGAGAGCTGGACGCCGGCGATGGGCTGCAGGCCGGAGCCCGAGAGCTTTTCGGAAAACTCCAGCGCCCCGAACAGATTATCGGTATCCGTCAGCGCCAGCGCCGGCTGGCCATCGGCCGCGGCGAGCTTGGCGATGGTCGCGACCGTCATCGCGCCTTCGAGCAGGGAGTAGCTCGAATGGACATGGAGATGCACGAAGCCGATCTCCGACAGGATGCGCGCCTCGCCTGCTTCCCGTCCCATGTCCCTCTCCTGCCGCGGCGCCGCGACTCGTCCAGCCGCCTCTATCGCTTATGCCGCCGCGGCCCTGCCGGCGTCGAGGCCGATCCCGCCGGCACGGGCCGGCTGTGGATGACTCCTGCCGCGATCAGACATGCGGGCCGGAGAGAAGTGCGGCCCAGAGCCAGATCATGCCCAGGAACACCGCCAGCGAAGTGATCTCGGCCAGCCCGGCGGCGAATTTTCGCGCTGCAGTCATGACGAACCTCCGTCGTTCTCGATAGGTTCATTTTAGTTCATGTTTTGTTCTGGTCAATCGCACTCGTTGAAACGCGCGGCCGCCCGGCTCGAAAGAGTCAATGATCGCTTAACGACTCGGATATTCAGCGTGGTTTCGCCAGCGACCGCCCAGCCTGAAAATTCATCGCGCCCTCATTCCGGGGAGCCATTTCATCGGCAATGGCGTCTGGAAGGACGTTCTGGAAGGCTCCGGAACCATCGGACGCATCCTTCGAGACGCGCTTGACCGCGCGCCTCAGGATGAGGGCTGCCGTGCGTGTCGTCCTTTCGGATTCCCGGGCCGCCGCTGCGGGCGATCCCAGACTGCAGCCGCTCAGCGCAGCGGAACGACCAGCCCGTCGCGGATCGTCACCTGGCGATCCATCTGACGCGCGAGTTCAAGGTTGTGCGTCGCGATCAGGGCCGCCAGCCCGGAGGCGCGGGCGAGCGCGATCAGCGTGCCGAAGACATGCTGCGAGGTGTGCGGATCGAGATTGCCCGTCGGCTCGTCGGCCAGCAGCAGGCGCGGGCCGTTGGCGACGGCCCGGCCGATGGCGACGCGCTGCTGCTCGCCGCCGGAAAGCTCTCCGGGCAGATGGTCGAGCCGCTGGCCGAGGCCGAGGAAGCTCAGGAGCTCGGTCGCACGCTCTTCGGCCTCGCCCCGGTCGAGGCCGCGGATGCGCTGCGGCAGCACCACGTTCTCCAGCGCCGTGAACTCCGGCAGCAGATGGTGGAACTGGTAGACGAAGCCGATCTCGGTGCGGCGCAGCCGCGTGCGCCCCTTGTCGTCGAGCTTGGTCGTCGCGAGCCCGCCGACGAAAACTTCGCCGGCATCCGGCTTCTCGAGCAGCCCGGCGACGTGCAGCAGGGTCGACTTGCCGGTGCCGCTCGGCGCGACCAGCGCGACGACCTCGCCTGGCCAGAGCGCGAAATCGGCCTTGCGCAGCACCTCGAGCGGCGCGTCGGCCTGTGGATAGAAGCGCTCGACCTGCGAGAGGAAGAGCGTCGGCGTCTCCTGTGCCATGCTCAGCCCATCCTCAACGCTTTGACCGGGTCGAGGCGGGCGGCCTTCCAGGCCGGGTAGAGCGTCGCCAGCAGCGACAGCACCAGCGCCATCAGCACCACGCTCGACACGTCGCGCCAGTCGAGCACGGACGGGATGTCGCTGAGGAAGCGCACCGTCGGGTCCCAGAGATTGGCGCCGGTGATCCAGTTCAGCGCGGCCATGATCGACTTGATGTAATGCGAGAAGAGAACGCCGAGGATGAAGCCGGCGAGCGTGCCGACGACGCCGATCGTGGCGCCTGTGATCAGGAAGACGCGCAGCACCGTGCCGGCGGTCGCACCCATGGTGCGCATGATCGCGATGTCCTCGGTCTTGTCCTTCACCAGCATGATCAGGCCGGACACGATGTTCAGCGCCGCCACCAGAACGATCAGCGTCAGGATGATGAACATCACGTTGCGCTCGACTTCCAACGCATTGAAGAAGCTGCGGTTGCGCTGCCGCCAGTCCGAGAGCACGAGCGGGCGCGGGGCATCGGCCTCGATCGCGTCGCGAACCTTCTGCGTGTTGTCGGGATTATCGACGAAGATCTCGATGACGTTCACGTCACCGTCCCGGTTGAAATAGGCCTGGGCCTCCGAGAGCGGCATGTAGACGAAGGTGCCGTCGAACTCGGTCATGCCGATCGAGAAGATCGCCTTGATCGGATAGGCCTTGATGCGCGGCGCGGTCCCGAACGGGGTGGAGGCCCCCTGCGGTGTTACCAGGGTGATGGTGTCGCCGACCTGGACGCCGAGCGCATTGGCCAGCCGGATGCCGATCGCGACGCCGGGCGGCGCGGCGTCGAAGCCTTCGAGCGTGCCGGACTTGATGTTGCCACCGATGAAGGGGATCGCCTTGATGTCGGCCTCGCGCACGCCACGCACGAGCACGCCGCTGTTCCCGGTCTGCGAGGAGGCGAGCGCCTGCCCCTCGACCAGCGGAATGGCGAGCTTGATGCCCTGCACCTTGCGCAGCTTCTCGGCGACGCTGTCGTAATCGTCGAGCGGGCGGTCGATCGGCGTGGCGAAGATGTGGCCGTTCACGCCGACGATCTTGCTCAGGAGTTCGATCCGGAAGCCGTTCATCACCGACATCACGATGATCAGCGTCGCGACGCCGAGCATGATGCCGAGGAAGGAGAAGCCGGCGATGACCGAGACGAAGCCCTCGCGCCGGCGGGTCCGGAGATAGCGCCCGGCGAGCGTCCATTCGAAGCTGGCGAAGGGCTTCGTTCCGGTCGGGATATCGGCGTTGTCGGCGACGGCGCTCACATCCGCGCTCCGGCCCTGCGAGACGTCATGACGGCGGGTTTCCTCACGCCGCCCGGCCCTTGAAGCGGTCGAGCGCGGCCTCGAGCGAGACGGTCTCGCGCTCGCCGCCGGCACGGCGCTTGATCTCGACCTTGCCCTCGGCCAGCCCCTTCGGGCCGATGATGATCTGCCAGGGCACGCCGATCAGATCGGCGGTGGCGAATTTCGCGCCGGGGCGATCGTCGGTGTCGTCGAGCAAGGCATCGTAGCCCTTGGCGAGCAGGTCCTTGTAGATGCGCTCGGAGGCGCCGTCGGTCGCCGCATCGCCGGCCTTGAGGTTGATGACCGCGACGTCGAAGGGCGCGATCTCCTCCGGCCAGACGATGCCGGCGTCGTCATGGCCGGCCTCGATCAGCGCCGCGACGAGGCGGCTCGGGCCGATGCCGTAGGAGCCGCCATGCAGCAGCACCGGTTGGCCGTCAGGCCCGGCCACGGTCGCGCCCATCGGCTCGGAATATTTCGTGCCGAAATAGAAGATATGCCCGACCTCGATGCCGCGCGCCGAGACGCGCTTGTCTTCCGGAACCGCCTCGAAGGCGGCCTTGTCGTGCATCTCCTCGGTCGCGGCGTAGAGGCTCGTCCACTTGTCGAAGATGCCCTGCAGTCCGGCGACGCTGTCGAAATCGGTGTCCGCCGCCGGCGTCTCGAAATTCAGGTAGTCGCTGTGGCAGAAGACCTCGCTCTCGCCGGTCGAGGCGAGCACGATGAATTCATGCGAAAGGTCGCCGCCGATCGGGCCGGTATCGGCCTTCATCGGAATCGCCTTGAGGCCGAGCCGCGCGAAGGTGCGCAGATAGGCCGCGAACATGCGGTTATAGGCGTGGCGCGCCGCGTCCTTGTCCAGATCGAAGGAATAGGCGTCCTTCATCAGGAACTCGCGGCCGCGCATCACGCCGAAGCGCGGGCGGACCTCGTCCCGGAACTTCCACTGGATATGGTAGAGGTTGAGCGGCAGATCCTTGTAGGACTTGACGTAGGCGCGGACGATCTCGGTGACCATCTCTTCGTTGGTCGGCCCGTAGAGCATCTCGCGGTCGTGCCGGTCCTTGATGCGCAGCATCTCCTTGCCATAGGCATCGTAGCGCCCGCTCTCGCGCCAGAGATCGGCCGACTGGATCGTCGGCATCAGGATCTCGATGGCGCCCGAGCGGTTCTGCTCCTCGCGGATGACGTTGCTGATCTTGTTCAGCACGCGCAGGCCCAGCGGCAGCCAAGCATAGATGCCGGCCGATTCCTGGCGGATCATGCCGGCGCGGAGCATCAGCCGGTGCGAGACGATCTCCGCCTCCTTGGGCGTATCGCGCAGAAGGGGCAGGAAGTAGCGGGAGAGACGCATCGGGAAACCTGTCGGAGGGCAGTGCGCGAACAACCGCGCCGGAAACTACGCAACGAGTCGCTTGACCTGAGAGACACCATCGCTCTCGGCAAATTGCAAACCAAAATGAGCAGGAAGCGGCGGAAGATGGCGAAGTTATGTGCCTTTCGCCGCGGCCCGGTCAGCGCCGGGCGAAACGCGCCTTGAGCGCGGCCAGCACCGGGCGCGGCACGAAGGCCGAGACGTCCCCGCCCATCGCCGCGATCTGCCGGACGAGCGTCGCGGTGATGTGCCTCGCGGCCGGGGAAGCGGGGAGGAACACAGTCTGCAGTTGCGGCGCCATGGTCGCGTTCATGCCGGCCATCTGCATCTCGTAATCGAAATCGCTGCCGTCGCGCAGGCCGCGCAGAATGATGCCCGCCCCTGCCCGCTTCGCCGCATCGACCGCGAGGTCGTCGAAGGTCACGACCTCCAGCGCCGTGCCATGCCGGGCCAGCAGCGGCATGGCCACCTCCTTCAGCAGACCGGCGCGCTCCTCGGCGGAAAACAGCGGCGTCTTGCCGGGATGAACGCCGATCGCCAGCACCAGCCGGTCGCAGAGGCTGGCGGCGGCGGCGATCACGTCGGCATGACCGTTGGTCACGGGATCGAAGGAGCCGGTATAGAAGGCGATGCGGGTCATGCTGCAGCGTTAGAGCATCGGATCGAAAAGGGGAATCCGCATTTCGACGCCGTGCCAGGTCATGCCGCCCGAACCTGGACGATGAACTCGCCGACCCGGGCGTTCAGCCGGTTGGCCAGCTCCGAGAGATCGGCGGAGGCCCGCTCGACCGCCGCAGCCGCTTCCGCCGTCTGGGCCGAGGCGGCCGAAACCAGGCTGGTCGCCTCACCGATGCGGACGAATTCGTCGGTCGCGGTTCCCACGTCGAGGACGATCTCATGGGTCACGCCATGCTGATGACGCATCGTCTCGGCGGACCGGCAGACGACCTCGCTGAGACTGGCGATCATCTCCCTGATCCCGGCAATGGCATCGACGGTCGCGGTGGTCGCCTGATTCATCGCCGCGATCTGACGGGCGATATCGTCGGTCGCGCGCGCCGTCTGGCCCGACAGCCCCTTCACCTCGGAGGCGACGACGGCGAAGCCGCGGCCCGCCTCTCCGGCACGGGCGGCCTCGATGGTGGCGTTGAGCGCCAGCAGGTTGGTCTGCGCCGCGATCTCGGAAATCAGGCCGACGACGTCCGACACCCGCGCCGCGCCGACCGCGAGCGAGTCGACCACGGCGCCCATGTGATCGGCATAGTCCCGGGCGGTCCGGGCCGAGCGGTCGGAAGACTGCATGTCGCCGTCCAGCCGATCGATGACCACGCACAGGCCTTCGGCCGCCGAGCCGATGGAGCGGATGCTAGAGACCGCCCGCGCCGCGGAATCGTGAACGGTCCCGGCGCTTTGCCGGGTTTCGTTCACCCCGCTGTTCAGTTCCGCCGCCGTGACCTTGAGCCCCTCCGCCGCAGCCGAGACGGCCGTGGTGGCGCTGAGCACGGAGCGTTCGAGATCCTCCGCGAGATCCGACAGCAGCAGCTCGCGCTGGCGCCGGCTCTCCAGATCGCGCTCCTCGCGTTCCCGCAGGCGCAGGCTTTCCTCCTCGCGCACGCGCTGGCGGATGTGCTGGACGGAAGCGGCGATGGCGCCGATTTCGTCGCGCCGATGCGCGCCCGGTATCGGCATCGCCGTGCGGCCGGCGGCTGCTTCCGCCAGCGCCAGCGCCAGACCGCCGATCGGCCGTGCGACCGAGATGCCGAGCAGCAGAGCGACCGCCGCGATCGGCACCAGCGCGCCGAGGCCCGCGACGATGATCGCATTGTCGATCTGGTCGACCACCGCGAAGACGTTCTTTTCCGGCTCGGTCAGCCAGAGAAGCCAGTGCAGGTCGCCCAGCTGGATCTCGCGCCCCTTGGCGACCAGCGCTTCGCCGGCACGGCTGCGCAGCTTGAGGAGGCCGCCTTCGGCGGCATCGAGCCGGCGCTGGTCGAGCGTGCCCTCAGGCGCCCGCGCGTCACGCCGCGCCGCGGGGTCGGAGCGCATGAAGCCGTCCCGGCCGAGCACATAGCTGCGGATCTGCGGAGAGCTGGCGGAGAGCGCCGACAGGCTCTCGTCGATGAAGCGCGGCCCCACCGAGACCACGAAGGTCCCCATCACCTCGCCGCCGCCGTCGGCATTGCGGAATTGCTGCGCGATGAACGCGCGGGGCGGCCCGCCGATCAGGTCGTAGGGCGCGAAATCCACGGTCGCCTGCTGGTTGGCCGGCAGCCTTGCGGCGGCCGTCACGGCCTGGGCGAGCCCGGTTCCGGCCAACTCGGGGGCGCTCAGCAGCCGGCCGAATTCCGGGCCCTTGGTCACGCTGTAGACGACGCGCCCGTTCGGGGCGACGAGGTAGATGTCGGCGTAGCCGAATTGCTGGAGCACGGAGAGATAGGTTTCGTGGATCGGCACGTGCCGCCAGGAATAGGCGGTCCTGTGGTCGACGCCGCTCCTCCTGCGCCTGTCCGCCGGTGCGACGGCGGGGTCGTCGCGGAAATAGTCGGTGATGTCGCGCAGGCTCTGCGGGTTGATCTCCATCCATTGCGCCAGCGCGTCGATCATGCTGACCGCATAGGCGCTGCGCGCCTGCACGGCGACTTCGGCATGAAGCCGCTGCCAGCGCTGCTCGATCACCTGAGCGTGGCTGTCGGCGAGGAGGCTCAGATGCTCGCCGGCCGCCGTCTCCGCCCATGATGATACCGTCCGGTAGGCGGCCCACCCCACCGAAAATGCCGACAGGCAGGCGAGCGCCAGCATGGCGAGGGGAAGCCTAACCCTGAGACTGAACAAGCTCCCCGCCCTCGACCTTGCAGAAACGCTGCGTCATCGAAGCAGAGCCATGTTAAATTTCGCTGAAACAGCGGCCGGCCAAGCAAGCCGACCGGTCGCTGCCAGCCCGTGCCGGGCGGCCGGTCTCGTCGGCACCGAAGCCCTCCTTCGGCACCAGCCCGTCGAAAAGCCGGCCAGGCGGTTCAGGAAAGCGGAACGAAGGTTGCGAGCGCGGCCAGGCTGGCGGCGACGATCGACGCGAAAACGAGCAGCGACGCGCAGACCGAGACACGACGCGGATAGGCATAAGGCTGACCGGCGAACATGGGCATGATCTCGACGAATCACGAATTACTTCCGTTCCGCTAGGTGAGGATCCGGGCGGGCCGCGCCAAGGCAACAACGTGACGAAACGGTGACATCGCCGGCGTTTCGGCGGCTTTCGATTGGCTTTTCGCGCCGGGCACCCTAAATCGCCCGCCATGCTCACGCTCAACGACATCACCTATCGACTCGGGGAACGCCTGTTGCTCGACCATACCGGCGTCGCGATTCCCGACGGCGCCCGGGTCGGCTTCGTCGGCCGCAACGGCACCGGCAAGACGACGCTGTTCAGGATCATCACCGGCGAGCTCGGCACCGAGAGCGGCAATGTCAGCCTGCCGAGGGGCCGTCGCATCGGCGGCGTGGCACAGGAGGCGCCCGGCGGCCCGGAGACCCTGATCGAAGTCGTGCTCGCAGCCGATACCGAGCGCACCGCCTTGATCACGGAATCCGAAACCGCGACCGACCCGCACCGCATCGCCGAGATCGAGACGCGGCTCGCCGACATCGGCGCGCATTCGGCCCCGGCGCGGGCCGCGATGGTGCTGCACGGCCTTGGCTTCGACGAGGCGGCCCAGCAGCGCCCCTGCGCGGATTTCTCCGGCGGGTGGCGCATGCGCGTCGCGCTCGCCGCCGTGCTGTTCTCCGAGCCCGACCTGCTGCTGCTCGACGAGCCGACCAACTATCTCGACCTCGAAGGCACGCTCTGGCTCTACGACTACCTGGAGCGCTATCCGCACACCGTGATCGTCATCAGCCACGATCGCGAATTGCTGGACACCTCGGTCGACCACATCATGCATCTCGACCAGGGCAAGCTGACGCTCTATCGCGGCGGCTACTCGTCATTCGAGAAGCAGCGCGCCGAGAAGCAGATGCAGCTTGCCCGTGCACGGGAGAAGCAGGAGGCCGAGCGCAAGCATCTCCAGTCCTTCGTCGACCGCTTCAAGGCCAAGGCGACCAAGGCCCGGCAGGCTCAATCGCGCGTCAAGCGGCTGGAGAAGATGCAGACCATCGCCGCGATCGTCGATCGCGACGTGCAGCCTTTCATGTTCCCCGGCCCGGAGAAGCCGCTCTCGCCGCCGATGATCGTGCTGGAGGATGCCGCCGCCGGCTATGGCGAACGCAAGGTTCTATCGAAGCTCAATCTCTCGCTGGCGCCTGACGATCGCATCGCCCTGCTCGGCTCGAACGGCAACGGCAAGTCGACCTTCTGCAAGCTGATCGGCGGGCGGCTCGACGCCATGTCCGGCGAGATGAAGAAGTCGAGCAAGCTGGAGACGGCCTATTTCGCCCAGCACCAACTCGACGAGTTGCGCATCGAGGACACGCCGGTCGGCCATCTGCGCGACCTGATGCCGGACGCGCCCGAGGCCAAGGTGCGCGCCAAGGCGGCGCAGATCGGCTTTCCGGCCTCGAAGGCCGATACGCCAGTGAAGCTGCTTTCGGGCGGCGAGAAGGCGCGGCTGATGCTCGGACTCGCAACCTTCCACGGCCCGCATCTGCTCATTCTCGACGAGCCGACCAACCATCTCGACATCGACAGCCGGACCGCGCTGGTCAGCGCGATCAACGACTATCCGGGCGCGGTCATCCTCGTCAGCCACGACCGCTTCCTGATCGAGGCTTGCGCCGACCGGCTCTGGCTCGTCGGAAATGGCTCGGTTAAAAACTTCGACGGCGACATGGACGACTACCGCGCCTATGTGCTGGGCGCCGCCAAGGCCGAGAAGCGCGGCAAGCCGGCCCCGGAGGCGGCAGCCAGGCCGAAAGCCGACGAGCGCAAGGAAGCGGCGACGAAGCGCGTCGCGCAGGGTCCGCTGCGGCAGAAGCTCAACCTCGCGGAGGCGCGCATCGCCAAGCTGACCGGCTTGATCGAAAAAGTCGACGAGGCACTCGCCAACGGCGCTTTCGCGCGCGATCCCGACAAGGCGCTGCAAATTTCGCGGCAGCGGGCTGAGCTGGCCGAGGCGCTGACGGCGGCGGAAGAGGAATGGCTGCTGTTGGGTGAGGAGCTGGAGAGCGCCTGAGGCGTCCGCCCGGCCGCAAGCGGGCCGCGGCGTTTGCCTCTCTGAAACGACTGTCGGGCCATGTTTGACGGGTCGCCCGGAGAGCCGATGTGGAAACGTCCCTTTATCTGCCCGTCAAAAGCTTCCTCGAGGGCCTGGGCTACGCCGTCAAGGGCGAGATCGGGCATTGCGATCTCGTCGGGCTCCGGGATGGCGACCCGGCCGTGGTGGTGATCGGCGAGCTCAAGCTGACATTCAATCTCGAGTTGATTCTCCAGGGCGTGGATCGCCTGAGCCTCGGCGACGAAATCTGGCTGGCCGCCCGGCTTTCTGCCAAGGGCAAGGGGCGCGAAAGCGATCCGCGATACCGCAATCTCTGCCGCCGTCTCGGTCTCGGACTATTGGGCGTGTCCCCGTCCGGCCGCGTCGACGTCCTGGTGTCCCCGAGCGCACCCGAACCGCGCAGGAACCATCGCCGGCGATCGAGGCTGGTCGAGGAGCACAGGCGGCGGCAGGGCGACCCCGTCGCAGGCGGAGGCACGCGCAAGCCGATCATGACGGCCTATCGCCAGCAGGCGCTCGCCTGCGCGGCCGCAATGTCGGAGGGCCCGCAACGGCCGCGCGATCTCAAGCCGGCCTTCCCGGATGCCCAGAAGATTCTGCGGCGCAATGTCTACGGCTGGTTCGAGCGGTCGGCGCGCGGTGTCTATGCGCTGACGGAAACGGGCCGGAGCGCCTTGTCGACATGGCTGCCGGAAGCAAGGCAGGGCAGCGATCCGGGCGCCGAGGTTGAGGCTCGCGCCTGATGGGAGGGGCGGCTCAGCCTTCTCCGCCCGGCTTCACGATCCGCCCCAAGCGGTTGTCGGTAAACAGATAAAGCTCGCGGCCGCCGGGCTCGGCATAGAGCACCTGCACCTCGCGCTGGCCCTTGCCGCTCTCGCCGATCAGCACGTCGGTCGGCGGCTTGCCCTTGAGCTTGACCAGCTCGCATTCGGTGATCCCCGGCGCGATCTCTTGCGGCAGCGGCCGGGTCGAGGGGTCGAGCGAGACGCCGACGCTGCATTCCCCCTCCGGCGTCAGCACGGGCTCGCGCGTCGAAATGCCGGCACTGGCCGTGCTCGTCGTCGTCGTGGTGACGCCGCCCTTCGTCTCCGATTGAAAGGCGAAACCCCCCATGTCGACCGAGCAGCCGCCGAGCGCCGCGGCGCAAAGAAATAGAACGGGCAGTCTCACGCTTTTTTCTCCCAGCGCCCCGCTTCGTCCTGCTGCCAGTAGCTGGCCGCATGTCCGGAGGCCCGCGCCTTCTTCCAATCCGCACGGGCGGCATCGAGCGCCTCGGGATCGTCGCCATCGAATATCAGAACGACGCGCTCGTAGTCCTGCAATGCGTCGGGAATGCGGACTCCGTCCGCGCAGACCCGGACGTGCGCCGCATTGGGATTGTGTGCCTGCGTCGTCAGCACGACCGGGTTCTGCGGCGCATCCGCCTCCAGCGCCGTGACATGCGGCAGGAAGCTCTCGTCGGCATAGGTCCAGAGATGATCGTCGACGGCGCTCAGGCGCTCCTGGCTGGAGACTTCCACCACGACCTTCTGCTCGCGCGCCAACGCCCGCTCGAGAATGGTCGGCAGGACCTGCTCGAGCGGGCGCGACTGCAGATGAAAGAACAGGATCTCAGCCATGTGCGACAGTCGGCGGTGGGCCATCGGCAGTCCGGATCTGCCGGCGCCGGAATCCCGGCCACCGACGGCCCATTGCCGACCGCCGACCCCAGCCTCTCCATGTCCGCGACGAGAGCATCACCCAGCCGCCTTCAGCTCTCGTAATGATCCCTCACCAGCCGGTCGAGCAGACGCACGCCCCAACCGGGCCCCCAGGAGCGGTTGATCTCGCTGTCCTTGGCTGCCATGCCGGTCCCGGCGATGTCGAGATGCGCCCAGGGCACGTCGTTGACATGGCGCTGCAGGAACTGCGCCGCCGTGATCGAGCCGGCATAGCGCCCGGCGGAGTTCTTCATATCCGCGAATTTCGAATCGATCATCTTGTCGTAGGCCTTGCCGAGCGGCATGCGCCAGACCGTCTCGCCGGTGGCCAGCCCCGCCGCCGTCAGCCGCTGCGCCAGCTCGTCGCTGTTGGTGAACAGGCCGGCATTCTCCTGCGCCAGCGCCACGAGGATGGCGCCGGTCAGCGTCGCCAGGTTGATCATGAAGCGCGGCTTGAAGCGGTCCTGCGTGTACCAGAGCACATCGGCCAGGACGAGGCGCCCCTCCGCATCGGTATTGATGATCTCGATGGTCTGGCCGGAGAGCGAGGCGACGATGTCGCCGGGCCGCTGGGCATTGCCGTCGGGCATGTTCTCGACGAGGCCGATGACACCGATCGCGTTGACCTTGGCCTTTCGGGCGGCGAGCGCGTGCAGGAGCCCGACGACGCAGGCGGCGCCCGCCATGTCGCCCTTCATGTCCTCCATGCCGGCACCGGGCTTCAGCGAGATGCCGCCGGTATCGAAGGTGACGCCCTTGCCGATGAAGGCGACCGGCTCGTCGCTCTTGCCCGCACCGTTCCAGCGCATCACGACGACGCGGCTCTCGCGGCGGGAGCCCTGCCCGACACCGAGCAGCGCCCGCATGCCGATCTTCTTCAGGTCCTTCTCGTCGAGCACCTCGACCTCGACGCCGAGCTTCTCGAGCTTCTTCGCGCGATCGGCGAACTCTTCGGGATAGAGGACATTCGGCGGCTCGTTGACCAGGTCTCGCGCCAGCAAGACGCCCGCGGCGATCGCCTCGGCCACCTTGAGCGCCTTCCGCGTCGCCGCCGGATCGGTGACCCGAAGCGTGACCGAAAGCGTGCCGGCCTCGTCCTTGTCCTTGCTCTTCGTCTTGTAGCGATCGAACCTGTAGCTGCGCAGCCTCAGCCCCAGCGCGAGCTCGGCCGCCTGCTTCGCCTCGATCTCGGCGCCGGGCATGGCCGCCACCACATCGGCATCGCGGCCGCCGCCGAGCCGGCCGGCGATCGCACCGCCGAGCTTCACGAAATCGAGCTCGCCGCGCTCGCTCGAAGGCCCCAGGCCCACGACGATCAGCCGTTCATAGGCCGCTCCCTCCGGCGAGGGCAGCGTCAGACCGGAGAACGCCTTGCCCTTGAAATGCGAGGCCGCCGCCATGCGCGCCAGCAGCGAAGCCGCATCGCGGCCGGCCAGCGCCTCCGCCGGCCCCGACAGCACGAGGTCTTCGCCGACGAGGACGACGAGATCGCGCCCCTCGACGGCGTCCAGGGCTTTGATCTCGAGCTTCAGGCGCTGCGACATGGTCCGCTCACAATCTTGCGAAAGTCGTCGGGAAGAGACAGTTGAAAGGCACGGCGCGGGCGATTCCCGTTTGCGCCGCAAATCCGCCTATACCATAGGGTGTGTTCGACGAACCACCTTGGGGAGTTCCTCTCCCCGCCTCCCGGAAAGCGACGCGTGCTCCTCAACCGTCTCGACCGATACATCCTGAAGATCGCGGCGGTCGCGGCGATCGTGCTGCTGCTTGGCCTGACGGGCGTGATCTGGGTGACGCAGGCCCTGCGCGAGGTCGACCTGATCACCGGCAAGGGCCAGACCGTCCTGATCTTCTTGACCGTCACGCTGCTCTCGCTCCCGGCGCTGCTCGCCGGCATCGCCCCCGTCGCGCTGTTCATGTCGACCCTCTACACATTGAACAAGCTCAACGGCGATTCCGAGCTGATCGTCATGAACGCCGCCGGCGTCGCCCCGCATCGGGTCACCCGGCCCTTCCTCGTCCTGACGATGGCGACGGCGGTCATCGTCGCCTGGATGACCATCTCGGTCATGCCCGCAAGCTTTCGCACGCTGCGCGACCTGATCACCCTGATCCGAGCCGATTTCGTCGCCAACGTCGTCAAGGAGGGCCAGTTCGTCTCGCTCGATTCCGGCGTGACCTTCCACTATCGGGAGAAGGTCGGCGACGCGCTGGTCGGCATCTTCATGCAGGACCGCCGCGACCCGACGCAGCCCTCGATCTATCTCGCCGAGCGCGGCCGTACCGTCGAGGCCGAAGGCCAAAGCTTCCTGATGCTGGAGAAGGGCACCATCCAGCGCGAGGCCAAGAACACCAACACCACCTCGATCATTTCCTTCGAGCGCTACGCGCTCAACCTGTCGGCCCTGACCGGCGACAGCAGCGGCGGCCCCGGCGAGGGCGACGGCGACAAGGTGGTCTACAAGCCGCGCGAGCGCTCGACCTGGGAACTGCTCAACCAGAACCCGAACGAACCCTATTACAAGATCCAGGAAGGCCGCTTCCGGGCCGAGCTGCATAACCGCCTCTCGGCTCCGCTCTACCCCTTCGCCTTCATGCTGATCGCCTTTGCCGCGATCGGAGAGGCGCGCACGACGCGCCAGGGCCGGGCCCTCGCGATCCAGGCCGCGATCATGATCGTCGGCGCGACCCGCCTCGCAGCCTATGCGGCCTGGACGGCGAGCGTCCGCTCGCCTTTCGCCGCCGCGCTGCTCTACATCCTGCCGATCGCCGCCATCCTCCTCGCGATCGCCTTCATCTTCTACGGCGAGCGGCTGCGGCCGGTGCTGTCACGGGTGATGACCCCGCTGACCCTGCCCCTCGCCCATCTCGCATCTCGTTTCCGGCGCGCCTGATGCTGCTCTTCACCACCCTCGGCCGCTACCTGACGCTGCGGTTCACGCGCGCCATCCTCAGCGTGTTCAGCACCTTCTTCTTCCTGATCGGCACGCTCGACTTCGTGGAGCTGATGCGCCGCGCCGGCGACTCGCCGATCGCCACCACGCCGAAGATCATCATGCTCGCGCTCTATCGCGTGCCGAGCGTCGCCGAGCAGATCTTTCCCTTCGCGGCGCTGTTCGGCGGCATGTTCGCCCTGCTGACGCTGAGCCGGAAGCTCGAGCTGGTCGTGGCGCGCTCCGCCGGCGTCTCGGCCTGGCAGTTCCTGCAGCCGGCGGTCGTCGTGGCCGGCGTGATCGGACTCGTTTCGGTGATGGCCTACAACCCGCTCGCCGCCGAGATGAAGCGGCGCGCCACCGCGCTGGAGACGAGGCTCTTCGTGCGCGCGGGCGGACAGTCCGCCGCAAGCCTGCCGGAGATCTGGCTGCGCCAGACCAGCGTCGACGGGCAGGCCATCATCCGCGCCGCCGGAGCACGGCCGGATGAAGACGGGCTCTCGGGCGTGACCGTCTTCAATTTCAACCACGACGGCTCGTTCCGGGATCGAATCGACGCTCGCCAGGCCGTGCTTCGCCCGGGACATTGGGAGCTCAGCGACGCGCGGCTGACCTCCGCCACGGAAGAGCCACAGAGCTACAAGAATTACACGCTGGCGACGACGCTGGAGCCCGACCAGATGCGGCAGAGTTTCACGCCCCCCGAGGCGGTCGGCTTCTGGGCGATGCCGTCGGCGATCGAGCGGACGCGTCGCGCCGGCCTCGACATCACGCCCTATGAGCTTCGTTATCAATCACTTATGGCGCGCCCGCTGCTGCTGGTCGCCATGGTGCTGGTCGCCGCATCCGTTTCTTTAAGATTTTTCCGGTTTGGTGGAGTGACCAAACTGGTGGTGGCTGGCGTCACGGCGGGGTTCGTGCTCTATGTGGCGACGCAACTGTCGGAGGAACTCGGATCGTCGGGAATCGTCAATCCGGTCGTCGCGGCGTGGCTGCCCGCAGCATTGGGAACGATGCTGGGGGCGCTGGCCCTCCTCCATCAGGAAGACGGGTAGAACGTACTGTGCCTATGGTTAATTTTGTGTTGAACGGACAGGTCGGAGCGTGACGAGCGTGGCGCGATTCGCTGCGGCGACTGCCCTCGCCTCCAGCCTTGCCTTTCTGCTGGCGGGTCCGGGCTTCGCCCAGGGCAAGCCTGCGGCCGGCGGCAAGCCTGCGGCTGCGGCTGCGGCCAAGCCGCAGGACCGGATGGTCGTCGACGCCCGCGAACTCGTCTATGACAACGACAAGAAGACGGTCGCTGCCGTCGGCAACGTGCAGATCCTCTACCAGGGCCGTACGATCGAGGCCGACCGCGTCGTCTACGACCAGGCCAACAAGCGCGTCATCGCGGTCGGCAACGCGCGCATCACCGAAACCAACGGGTCGGTCATCACCGGCGACCGCTTCAACCTGACCGACGACTTCCGCGACGGCTTCATCGACTCGCTGCGGGTGGTGAATCCCGACAAGACCCGTTTCTCGGCGCCGCGCGCCGAGCGGACCGACGGCGAGACCTTCGTCTTCGACAAGGGCATCTACACCGCCTGCGAGCCCTGCAAGGAGCATCCCGAGCGGCCGCCGCTCTGGCAGGTGCGCTCGGCCCGCATCATCCACAAGAAGTCCGAGCAGACGATCTACTACGAGGATGCCAGGCTCGAATTCGCCGGCATTCCGATGGCCTACATCCCCTACATGTCGGGCCCGGATTCGACGGTGAAGCGCAAGACCGGCTTCCTGGCGCCGAAATTCATCAACACCTCGGCGCTCGGCTACGGCGTCGGGCTGCCCTACTTCATCAATCTGGCGCCGAACTACGATCTGACGCTGACGCCGACCTACCTGACGCGCCAGGGCCTGCTCGGCCAGGTCGAGTGGCGCCACCGCCTGCTCAACGGATCGTACACGATCCGGGCCTCCGGCATCTTCCAGCAGGACAAGGACGCCTTCCTCGCAGCTCCGCTCGGGCCGCGCGACAAGGAATTCCGTGGCGCGCTCGAAAGCACCGGCAAGTTCTTCATCAATCCGCGCTGGACGATCGGCTGGAACGTCGCCATGTCGACGGATCGCTGGTTCTACAAGAACTACCGCATCCTGAACGCGAGCCTCAGCAACACGACCTATCTGCAGGAATCGATCTCGACGGCCTATCTGAACGGCCAGAGCCCGACCGCCTGGTTCGATCTGCGCGGCTACTACTTCCAGCCGCTGAACTATCAGGACTGGCAGAAGCAGCAGCCGGTCGTCATGCCGGTGCTGGACTACGACAAGCGCGTCCACAAGCCGTCCTTCCTCGGCGGCGAGCTCGAATTCAACGTCAACGTCACCAGCCTGCACCGCGACACCGCCGCCTTCGCGGAGCTGCCGCAGCAGAAGGCCTATCTCGTCAACGGCACGACGAGCAGCGGAACCGGCTACTCGCTCTATGACGGCTGCGCCGTCTACGACAAGAATCACTGCCTCGTGCGCGGCCTGGCCGGCAACGTCTCGCGCGCGACGGCGCAGGTCTCGTGGCGGCGCAACATCATCGACCCACTCGGACAGATCTGGACGCCCTACGCCTCGCTGCGGGCCGACGTCTTCGCGGTCAATCCCGATACCAGCGGCATCATCAATTCCCACGTCGCGACCATCGCCGACACCTCGGACGAGGTCTTCGGGCGGGTGATGCCGGCGATCGGGCTGATGTACCGCTATCCCTTCGTCGCCAAGACGGATTGGGGCACCCATATCATCGAGCCGGTGGCGCAGATCGTCGCCCGCCCGAACGAGACCAATAGCCTGCGCGTCGCCAACGAGGACGCCCAGAGCCTGGTCTTCGACGCCAACAATCTGTTCGAGTGGAGCGGCAAGTTCTCGGGCTATGACCGGCTCGAGGGCGGAACGCGCGCCAATGTCGGCGCCCTCTATACCGGGCGCTTCGGCAAGGAGGCCTATGCCAACGTCCTGATCGGCCAGTCCTTCCAGCTCGCCGGCCGCAATTCCTATGCGACGGGCGACCTGCTGAACACCGGCCTCGACTCGGGCCTCAACACGGACAGCTCGGATTACGTCGCCCGGGCCCAGTTCTCGCCGGCGAAGGGCTTCTTCCTGACCGGCGCCACCCGGCTCAACGCCACGACTTTCGAGGCGCAGCGCATCGACGCCGCCGCGACCTATTCGAACAGCGTGATTTCGGCCTCGGTCGGCTACGGCCGCTACGAGCCGCAGCCCAATCTCGGCATCTTCCGCCGCCGCGAAGGTCTTTCGCTCAACGGCTCGCTGCTCGTCGCCCAGAACTGGCGCGTCAGGGCCGGCGTGCTGTTCGACCTCGACAAGTACAAATACGACCGCGAGCTCTGGCGGACGGCCTATGCCGCCGCCCAGGCAGCCTCGACGGCGGTGCCGGCCTATCCCAACACCGGGCCGTTCCAGACCGCCTCGACCTCGTTCGGCATCAACTACACCGACGAGTGCACGGTCTTCGACGTCTCCTACACGCAGAGCTATGCCGACCGGCAGGCGGGCGCGACCAAGGACACGCGCACCATCATGTTCCGGCTCGAGCTGCGGACCCTCGGCGAGATCAACTACTCGCAGAATCTCGGCAACAGCTCCGCGTCGAGCGACGGCATCAGCAGCAGCAATTGAGGCGCCGCGGGGCGCCCCGTGCAATCGCCAGACCGGAGCATTCCTTGCCGCGCCTGCCGCTAGCGCTGACCCAGGGCGACCCGGCCGGCATCGGGCCGGAGCTCAGCCTGCGCGCCTGGCTGGAGCGGCGGGAGCGGGCGCTGCCTGCCTTCGCCTGCGTCGCCGACCCCGCCGAGCTCGCTCGGGCCGCCGGGCGGCTGGGCTGGCAGGTTCCGATCAGGGCGTCCAGCTGGGAAGAGGCAACGGCATTGTTCGCGCAGGCGCTGCCGGTCATCCCTCTCGCGCAGAGCGTCGCGGCCACGCCGGGCGAGCCGGACCCTTCTTCCGCCGCAGCGACGATCGACTCCATCGACCGGGCCGTCGCGGCCGTGCGAACCGGCAGGGCCGGTGCCGTCGTGACCAACCCCATCGCCAAGTCGGTCCTTTATGCGGCCGGGTTCAAGCATCCCGGCCATACCGAATACCTCGCGCATCTCGCGGCGGAAGCCGGCACCGAACCTCTGCCGGTGATGATGCTGTGGTGCGAGGAACTCGCGGTGGTTCCGGTCACCATCCATGTCCCGCTGCGGCGCGTGCCGGAGCTGCTGACCCGGAAGCTCATCGTCGATACGGCCCGGATCGTCGCGGTGGGCCTGCGCCGGCAGTTCGGCATCAAAAGCCCCCGGCTCGCCATCAGCGGGCTCAATCCCCATGCCGGTGAGAACGGGACGATGGGCCGCGAGGACGAGGAGATCGTCAAGCCGGCGATCGCCGAGCTCCAGGCCGAGGGCATCGATGCGCGCGGACCCTATCCGGCCGATACGATGTTCCATGCCAGGGCGCGGGCCGGCTATGACGCGGCGTTGGCAATGTATCACGACCAGGCGCTGATCCCGATCAAGACCATCGCCTTCGACGAGGGCGTCAACGTCACATTGGGACTGCCCTTCATCCGCACCTCGCCCGACCACGGCACCGCCTTCGACATCGCCGGGCAGGGCATCGCCCGGCCGGACAGCCTCTGCGCGGCCCTGAGACTCGCGGCTCGCATGGCCGAACGTCAGGAAGCCGCGCGATGAGCCAGATCGATGATCTGCCGCCGCTGCGCGAGGTCGTCGAGCGCCATGGCTTGATGGCCCAGAAGGCGCTCGGCCAGAACTTCCTGTTCGACCTCAACCTGACGAGCCGGATCGCGCGCGCGGCCGGCCCGCTCGACGGCGAGACCGTCGTCGAGATCGGCCCCGGCCCCGGCGGGCTGACGCGCGCGCTGCTCGCCAACGGCGCCGGCCGCGTCATCGCGATCGAGCGCGACCGGCGCTGCCTGCCGGCGCTGGCTGAGATCGCGGCACGCTATCCGGGGCGGCTGGAGGTCGTCGACGGCGATGCGCTCGCGACCGACCTTGCACCCTATCTCAAGGGCGAGCCGGCCCGCATCGTCGCCAACCTGCCCTACAATATCGGCACGCCGCTGCTGGTCGGCTGGCTGAGCCTGGAGCCCTGGCCGTCCTGGTGGACGTCCCTGACCTTGATGTTCCAGCGCGAGGTGGCCGAGCGCATCGTCGCCTCCCCGGAAGAGCGGGCCGACTATGGCCGGCTTGCCGTGCTGGCGAACTGGCGCTGCCGGACCAGAATCCTGTTCGACGTGCCGCGTGGCGCCTTCGTGCCGCCGCCGAAGATCACCTCGTCGGTGGTTCAGCTCGTGCCGCGGCCGGAGCCCGAGCCCTGCGACCGGCGCCTGCTGGAACGGGTCACGCTCGCCGCCTTCGGCCAGCGCCGCAAGATGCTGCGCCAGAGCCTGAAGGCGGTGCTGCCGGACCCTGCGCCGATCATCGCGGCGGCCGGCCTCTCCGAGACGGCCCGCGCCGAGGAGGTGCCGGTCTCGGGCTTCGTGCGGCTCGCCAACGCGCTCGCCGCAACGCTTCAGGCCAATTCCTCCGCCAGGAGCTGATCGACGAAATCGCCGAGGCCGACGGCGCGGCTGCGCTTCAGGCGCTCGGCCGTGAGGATCGCCTTGATCGCGTCATAGGCGGCATCGAGATCGTCGTTGATGATGACGTAGTCGTACTGGCTCCAGCGGGCGATCTCGTCGCGGGCATTGGCCAACCGCTTGGCGATCACATCCGGCGCGTCCTCGGCGCGGCGCACGAGGCGCGAGCGCAGCTCGGCCATCGACGGCGGCAGGATGAAGATGGTCACGACATCCGCCCGCGCCTTCTTGACGATCTGCTGCGTGCCCTGCCAGTCGATGTCGAACAGCACATCGCGCCCGGCCGCCAGCGAGGCCTCGACCTCCTTGCGGGGCGTGCCATAGCCGTTGCCGTGGACCTCCGCCCATTCCAACAGGTCATTGTGCTGGCGCATGGCGTCGAAGGTGCCGCGATCGATGAAGCGGTAGTGGACGCCGTCGATCTCCGAAGGGCGCCGCGTCCGCGTCGTCACGGAAATCGACAGGTCGAGGTTGTTCTCGCTCTTGAGGTTGCGGGTGAGCGTCGTCTTGCCGGCCCCGGAGGGCGACGACAGGATCAGCATGAGGCCGCGGCGGGCCGGACGATGGCTCTCGGCCGTCATGTCTCACTCCACATTCTGAACCTGCTCGCGCATCTGGTCGACGACCGTGCGCAGGTCGAGGCCGATCCGCGACAGGTCGGGGTCGTTCGCCTTGGCGCAGAGCGTCGAAGCCTCGCGGCCGAACTCCTGGGCCAGGAAATCGAGCTTGCGGCCGATCGGCCCGCCCTTCGCCAGCAGCTCGCGCAGCGCTGCGACATGGGCATGGAGCCGGTCGATCTCCTCGCGGATATCGGCGCGCACGGCGATCAGCGCCGCCTCCTGGTGAAGGCGCTGCGGATCGAGCCCGTTCGCGGAACCGAGCAGTGCCTCCACCTGGGCGGCGATACGGGCGCGGATCGCCTCGGACCGGCGGGCGGGATGGTGCTCGGCCTCGCTGGCCAGGCGCGAGATCGTCTCGACATGACCCAGCACGATCGCTTCGAGCGCCCGGCCCTCGTCGGCGCGGGCTTCCTGCAGCGCCTCGACTGCAGCCTCGAGCCCGGCGAGCGCCGGCTTCTCGACGGCTCCGAGCACATCCTGCGCCTCGTCGGCGTATTCGACCACGCCGCGGACGGCGAGGAGCCCGTCGAAGGTCGGCCGATCGATGCCGCTGGCCGGCAACGCCTCGATCGCCGCCAACAATGCGGCGAGCACGGTTTCGTTGACGCGCGGGCGCGGCGGCCCGGCATCGCTGGTCACGGCGAGATTGACGTGCAGCGTGCCGCGGGCGAAGGCCCCGGACAGGCGCTTGCGGGCGGCTTCGGCGAGGATTTCAAGGCCCGGCGGGACGCGAACGCGCACATCGAGCCCGCGGCCGTTGACGCTGCGAATCTCCCAGGCCCAGCCATGGACGCCGGTGGTTCCTGCCGCGCGGGCGAAGCCCGTCATGCTCTCGATGCCCATCAAGCTCCCCACTCCGCAAGCCGGTCGACACGGCCGGCGCGGCGGGACCCTAGAGCACGGGCCGATCAGATTGCAACGCTGCCACGGCCGGCCAGGCGCTTGCTATCAACATGTTGGAAGGCCCGGCCGTCCCGCGGCCGGGCGAACTGTCACTGGAACAGCCGACGCGCCGTCTTGCCGATCAAGGCCCCTTGAGCTGCGGGACCTGCTTGGGAGAGTTGAGATCGAAGGTCTTGTTCAGCAGCGGGTCGCGCGCCGTGCCTTCCGAAGCGTCGAAGGCGCGGGCACGGGTCCCGGCCACGCCGGCAGGCTGCGCGATCGGCGCGCCGCCGGATCCGATATCGGAGGCCGGCTGCGTCGTCGCCGGCGCCTCGGTCCGGTTGTCCGGACCCGCGGGCGGCTCGACCTTGTCGATCGCATCGGCCGGCGGCTTGCCCTGCTGGGTTCGCGTCGTCTCGATCTGGCGCCAGCGCGAGACGTTGCGATTGTGCTGGTCGAGCGTCTCCGAGAAGACGTGCCCGCCGGTGCCGTCGGCCACGAAGTAGAGGTCCTTGGTCCGGGAATGATTGACCACGGCCTCCATCGCGGCGCGGCCGGGATTGGCGATCGGTCCGGGCGGGAGACCGGAAATGACATAGGTGTTGTAGGGCGTCGGCTGGGTGATCTCGCTGCGCTGGATCGGACGGCCGAGCGTGCCCTTGCCGCCGACGAGGCCGTAGACGATCGTCGGATCGGACTGCAGCTTCATCTTCTGGTTCAGCCGGTTGATGAAGACCCCGGCCACGCGCGGGCGCTCGTCGGCGCGCCCGGTCTCCTTCTCCACGATGGAAGCGAGGACGACCAGCTCTTGTGGCGTCTTGATCGGCAGGTCGGCCGGCCGCTTGGCCCAGATTTTCTCCAGGACCACGTTCTGGTCCCTGGCCATGCGATCCAGGATGCCCTTTCGCGAGAAGCCGCGCGGGAAGCGGTAGGTGTCGGGAAGGATGGATCCCTCCTTCGGAATCTGGGCGATCTCGCCGGTCAGCAGATCGTTCTCGCGCAGCCTCTCGACGATCTGCTCGCTGGTCAGGCCTTCCGGAATGGTGATGGAATGCTCGACCACCTTGCCGCTCGAGATCACGTCCAGGATCTCCTGCGGGCTGACGCGCGCCTTGAACAGATACTCGCCCGCCTTGAGCTTGTGCCAGTCGCCGCCGATGACCGCGGCGATCCGGAAGGAGAGCGGGTGCTCGATCAGCCCTTCGCGCTGCAGCAGTTCGGCGATCTCGGTCAGGCCGCTGTCCTTCGGAATGATCACGGCGCGGTCGCTGGCCAGCGGGCCGGGCGCCTTGCTCTGGTTCGAGACAATCGCGATACCGGCGCCGACGACGCCGGCTGCGACCAGGAGCAGCGTGAACAGGCCGCTCAGCATGGCCAGGAAGGGGCTGCGCCGGCGGCGACGAAGTTTGGGAGGCGGCGCCGGTGGCGCGACCGGCTTGAGGGCCTCGCTCGGGCTCTTCGGGGCGACGCGGGGCGTATCGTTCACAGTTTCAGCGCTCGCAGCACAAGGTAGACAACCTCGGCACGATGCGCTCGAGCACATCGCGCCGGATGGAGAACCGGGCATATCGGGCCCCGGATCGTGGCGCGCCCCACAGGTGCGCCTGACGATCCATCACACCTGAAGCATCGGGACGTCCCCGGCTTCGGGCCGTCGCATTAGAGCCCGTTTCGTCACGGCTGTGAACGCGGAATCGCGCATCCATCAGCACCGGCGGCGAACTCTACCCAACATTATGGCGAAACCGCGCTTCACCGCCGGCAGGCCATGCAAGCGCCCAGTCGCAGCGCAACGGACGGCCCGGTTGCCGGACGGGCACGGCGCGGCCCGGAGCGCGACGAAACGATGCCGCCCCCAACGGGCCGGGCGATCAGTTCGCGGCCGCGTAGCGCCGCAACACCAGCGAGGCGTTGGTGCCGCCGAAGCCGAAGGAGTTCGATAGCGCGTACTCGATCTCGCGCTTGCGCGCGACATGCGGCACGAGGTCGATCTCGGTCTCTACGGAAGGGTTGTCGAGATTGATCGTCGGCGGCGCGACCTGATCGCGGATCGCGAGCACGGTGAAGATCGCCTCGATCGCGCCCGCCGCCCCGAGCAGATGGCCGGTCGCCGACTTCGTCGAGGACATGGACGGGCGCTTCGGCGCGTTCGCCAGCAGGCGCTCGACGGCGCGCAATTCGATCTCGTCGCCGAGCGGCGTCGAGGTGCCGTGGGCGTTGACGTAATCCAGGTCGGAGGCGGCGATGCCCGCGCGATCGAGCGCCATGCTCATGCAGCGATAGGCGCCGTCTCCGTCCTCGGCCGGCGAGGTGATGTGATAGGCGTCGCCCGACAGCCCGTAGCCGATGACCTCGGCATAGATGCGCGCTCCGCGAGCCAGAGCATGCTCCAGCTCCTCGAGCACGACGACGCCGGCGCCCTCGCCCATGACGAAACCGTCGCGGTCCTTGTCGTAGGGGCGCGAGGCCTTCTCCGGCGTGTCGTTGAATCCGGTGGAGAGCGCCCGGCAGGCGCAGAAGCCGGCGATGCCGATGCGGTTGATCGCCGATTCGGCCCCGCCCGCAACCATGACGTCGGCATCGCCGAGCGCGATCATGCGGGACGCGTCGCCGATGGCATGCGCGCCGGTCGAGCAGGCGGTGACGGCCGAATGGTTGGGGCCCTTGAGCCCGTGCTCGATCGAGACGTAGCCCGCGGCAAGGTTGATGAGGCGGCCCGGGATGAAGAACGGAGAAAGCCGGCGGGGGCCCCGCTCCTTCAGCAGCAGCGAGGCCTCGTAGATGCCGCCAAGCCCGCCGATGCCGGAGCCGATGGCGACGCCGGTGCGGATCTGGTCCTCGTAGGTTTCCGGCTTCCACCCGGCATCCGTCAGGGCCTGCTTGGCAGCCGCCATGGCGAAAACGATGAAATCGTCGACCTTGCGCTGCTCCTTGGGCTCCATCCAGTCGTCGGGATTGAAGGTCCCGTCGCTGCCGTCACCCCGCGGGATATTGCAGGCGATCTGCGCCGGCAGGTCGCTGGCGTCGAAGCTGGTGATGGGGCCGGCGCCGCTGGCGCCGGCGAGGATTCGCGTCCAGGTCGGCTCGACGCCGCAACCAAGCGGCGTCACCATGCCGAGGCCGGTCACGACGACGCGCCGCATCGAAACAGTACGAGGAGCCATGATGCCTTCTGCAGGAAACGACCCGGAAGGGTCGATCGGGCGCCCGATCAGGCGCTCTTGGCGGACAGGAACTTGACCGCGTCGCCCACCGTCACGATCGTCTCGGCCGCATCGTCCGGGATCTCGACGCCGAACTCTTCCTCGAAGGCCATGACGAGCTCGACGGTGTCGAGGCTGTCCGCACCCAGGTCCTCGATGAAGTTGGCGCTATCGATGACCTTCTCGGGCTCGACGCCGAGGTGCTCGACCACGATCTTCTTCACGCGCTCGGCGACATCGCTCATGAGTCTCTTCCTTAGAAACTGGAAACGCACCGCGGATCCGCGACACGCATATGGATCTTCATTCCGACCCGCCGCGCCATCGGGGTGATGCACGCGATCCGGAAAGCTAGAAGCCTGCACAAACGCAACAACCGGGTTTTCGTCAAGTCCCCGAGCGTTCGAAAGGCAGCGCGACGGCGCTAGTTAACATACACTGTCCACAGAGGCGAGAGCGGCCAACAGCTTCTGGAACGCTTCCAGAATGCGTCGTAACGCCTTCAGATCATGGCCATTCCGCCGTTGACGTGCAGGGTCTGGCCGGTCACGTAGCCGGCTTCGTCGCTGGCGAGGTAGGCGACGGCGGCCGCGATGTCGGCCCCGGCGCCGAGCCGGCCCATCGGCACGTCGGCCAGGATGCCGTCGCGCTGCTTCTCGTTCAAGGCCTGGGTCATCGGGGACTCGATGAAGCCCGGCGAGACGACATTGACGGTGATGTTGCGGCTCGCGACCTCCGCCGCGAGCGCCTTCGACATGCCGATCAGCCCGGCCTTGGCGGCGGCGTAGTTGCCCTGGCCGGGGTTGCCCGTCGTGCCGACGACCGAGCCGATCGCGACGATTCGGCCATAGCGGCGGCGCATCATCGACTTGACGGCCGCGCGCGAGAGCCGGAAGGCCGCGGTGAGGTTGACCGCGAGCACGCTGTCCCAATCCTCGTCCTTGAGGCGCAGGAACAGGTTGTCGCGGGTGATCCCAGCATTGTTGACGAGGATGTCGAGCCCGCCGAGCTTTTCCTCGGCCGCCGGCACCAGCGCCTCGACCGAATCCTTGTCGGCAAGATTGCAGGGCGTGACCACGACCCGCTCGCCGAGCTCCGCGGCGAGAGCTTCCAGCGCCTCGGCACGGGTGCCGGAGAGCGCGACGCTCGCGCCCTGGGCATGAAGGGTTCGCGCGATGGCTCCGCCCAGCCCCCCGGTCGCGCCGGTGACCAGGGCCTTGCGGCCGGTCAGATCAAACATGTCGTTTCCCCTTCTGCGGCCTTCTGCCGTGCTTGTACGTCCGCTTCTTGGCCGGCGCGATCCCGTCAGCCCTGACGGGTCTTGTAGGCTGCGATGTCGTCGGCCGTGCCGATCGAGGCCGTCGTGGTCCCGGCGGCGATGCGCTTAACCAGACCGGCGAGAACCTTGCCGCTGCCGAGCTCGACGAAATCGGTCACGCCCGCCGCCGCCATCGCCTGAACGCATTCGCGCCAGCGCACGGTACCGGTGACCTGTGCCACCAGCGAGGCGCGGATCGCATCCGGATCGCTCAATGGGGCTGCGCCGACATTGGCCATGACCGGCACGACCGGCGGCTGCATCGCGACCTTCGCCAGAGCCTCCTGCATCGCCTCGGCGGCCGGCTGCATCAGCGCGCAATGGAAGGGCGCGGAAACCGGCAGAAGCATGGCGCGCTTGACGCCGCGCTCGGTCGCCAGCGCGATGGCGCGCTCGATCGCCGCCTTCGCGCCGGAGAGCACGACCTGTCCGCCGCCATTGTCGTTGGCCGCCTCGCAGACCTCGCCCTGGGCTGCCGCCGCCGCGATCTCGCGAGCGAGATCGAGCTCGGCGCCGAGCAGGGCCGCCATGGCGCCCAAGCCGGCCGGCACGGCTTTCTGCATGGCGTCGCCGCGGATGCGCAGCAGCCGGGCGGCATCGCCGATCGAGAACGTTCCGGCCGCGGCCAGCGCCGAATATTCGCCGAGCGAATGCCCCGCCACGAAGGCGGCGTCGCGCTTCAGCTCGAGTCCCGCCTCCGCTTCGAGGACGCGCACGACCGCGAGGCTGACCGCCATCAGGGCCGGCTGCGCATTCGCGGTCAGCGTCAGTTCTTCGGCCGGGCCGTCCCACATCACGGCCGATAGCTTCTGCGACAGTGCCGCATCGACCTCGTCGAACACCGCCTTCGCCTGCGGGAAGGCTACGGCCAGGCTCTTGCCCATGCCGACGGCCTGCGAGCCCTGGCCGGGAAAGATGAACGCTGTGGTCATGCTGGAGGCGCCTCGTCCTTAACGATCTATGTATTTATGACGCGGCTGTCACAACGGTTTCGCTGTCGAGTCAAGCATGGAGCCCGGATTTTCCGCTCCTCCTGCAGGTTTTGCCGCCAGATTCCGGTTGCCATGGCGGCGCGGACACTGTAACGACCGCCTCCTGCTTGTTCGGCCGGAGGCTGAACGGATGGCGCTTGCCCGTAAGGATCAAGCGCAGGTTCTTCGGAACCGGCATCCCGTGTCTCCGCCTTCGATGAAATCCTGTCGGGCCTTATCCAGGGCTCGAAGGGCTCCGCGCCGGACGAAGCAGGGTGAAACAAGGAAGGCCACATATGGCATTGTACGAGCATGTGCTGCTCGCGCGGCAGGATGTCAGCGCGCAGCAGGTCGAAGCCCTCGTCGAGCAGTTCAAGGGCGTGATCGAAGCGAATGGCGGCGCCATCCGCAAGGTCGAGTACTGGGGCGTCAAGTCCCTCGGCTACCGCATCAAGAAGAACCGCAAGGCGCACTACACGCTGCTGAACATCGAGGGCCCCTCCGCCGCCGTGCTGGAGATGGAGCGCCAGATGCGCATCAACGAGGACATCCTGCGCTTCATGACCGTCAAGGTCGACGAGCTGGAGGAAGGTCCCTCGGCCATGCTGCAGAAGCGCGACCGCGACGACCGTCCGGAGCGTGGCGGCGACCGTTTCGAGCGCGGCCCGCGCCGCGACCGCCCGCGTCGTGAAGACGAAGCGACCACCGAAACCGCCGAAGCGGAGGCCTGAGAATGTCGACTGCATCCGCCGGCGCCCGCCGCCCCTTCTTCCGCCGCCGCAAATCCTGCCCGTTCTCGGGCGAAGGCGCCCCGAAGATCGACTACAAGGACGTGCGCCTGCTCTCGCGCTACATCTCCGAGCGCGGCAAGATCGTTCCGTCCCGCATCACGGCGGTCTCCGCCAAGAAGCAGCGCGAGCTCGCCCAGGCGATCAAGCGCGCCCGCTTCCTCGGCCTGCTGCCCTACGTCATCCGCTGATCCGTTCATTCGGATCTGGATACCGCTAATTCCCGGAGGCGCATCTCGCGCCTCCGGTTCTCGCTTTCAAGATCAACCAGTCGCCCGGCGGTGAAACTCCATCGGGTTCGTTGAGGCCAGCAGCCTCTCACCCTGCCGAGCCGAAAGGCTTGCGAGCAGCGGGACAGCAGGACGGACCATGATTCCGATTGTCGGCATCGGCGCGGGCCTCGTTGCGGCCCTGCTCTTCTCAGTGGTGATCACCGGATCGCCGCTGGCCGCGCTGCTATATTCCGCCGCTCCCCTCCCGATCTTCATCGCCTCCCTCGGCTGGAACCATCGCTCCGGGCTGTTCGCTACGGCGGCCGGCGCGCTGGCTGTCGCGGTGGCGCTGGCCCCGACCGGCGGCATCGCCTTCGCGCTGATCATCGGCCTGCCGGCTTGGTGGATCGCCTATCTCGCGCTGCTGGCCCGCTCCGATGCCCAGGGCGCCGTCGAATGGTATCCGCTCGGCAATCTCATGGTCTGGATCGCCGCGACCGCCGCACTCGCCACCGTCGGCAGCGCGCTGGTGATGACGACCGACTACGAGACCTATCGCTCCGTGATCGCGCGGATGATCGAAGGCCTGCTCAACGAGATGGTACGCAGCCGCCTGGTCTCGCTGCCGGCCGGGATCGAGGTCGGCGAACTGGCGCACAGCCTGGCCCCCGCCGTGCCGCTCGGCATCGGCGCCTCCTTCGTCACCACCATCACGGCCAATCTCTGGCTCGCCGCCCGGGCCGTGAAGGTCTCCGGCCGGCTGCCGCGGCCCTGGCCCTTCATCCCGGCGACGACCTTGCCGCGAAAGGCGCTGCTGCTCTTGCTGCTCTGCATCTTTCTGGCACCGCTCGGCGGCTTCCTCGGCGTCGCGGCCACGGCCTTCGCCGGCGCACTGCTCGCCGCTTTCATGTTCAGCGGGCTCGCCCTGCTGCACGACATCTCGCGCGGCCGCCCCTGGCGGGGGCCGCTGCTGATCTCGGTCTATGTCGCGCTCGTCGTGATGCAGGCCGTGCTGACACCGCTGCTCGCGCTCATCGGGCTCGCCGATTCGCTGTTCGGCCTGCGCAAGCGCGCGGCGCTGCCGCCTCCGCCGACCCAAGCCTGAAATCCGAAGACCAACTCAAGGAGAAGACAAAATGGAAGTGATCCTGCTCGAACGCGTCGCCAAGCTCGGCCAGATGGGCGACATCGTCCGCGTCCGCGACGGCTTCGGCCGCAACTTCCTCCTCGCCCGCGGCAAGGCGCTGCGCGCCACCGAGGAGAACAAGAAGCGCTTCGAGAGCCAGAAGCTCGAGCTCGAGACCCGCAACCTCGAGCTGAAGTCGGAAGCCGATGCCGTCGCCGAGCGCCTGAACGGCCAGAGCGTCATGATCCTGCGCCAGTCGGGCGAGTCCGGCGTCCTCTACGGTTCGGTCTCGACCCGCGACATCGCCGAGGCGCTGTCGGCCGAGGGCTTCAAAGTCGCCCGCAACCAGGTGACGCTGAACACCCCGATCAAGACGCTCGGCCTGCACACCGTCCCGGTCGTGCTGCATCCGGAAGTCGCGGTCACCGTCACCGTCAACGTCGCCCGTTCGGCCGAAGAGGCCGACCGTCAGGCCGCCGGCGAGAACGTCACGGCCCGCGAGGAGTTCGACCTCGACGATCTCGGCCTCGAGGTCGGTGCGGCGCTGGCCGAGGCCGGCGACGACGAGCGCTGAGCCCTATTGCTCGGCCGACGAGTCAAGGGCGCCGTGGCAACACGGCGCCTTTTTCGTCCTTGGCCTCTGGAGAACGGGGGTAACCGCATTCCGCTGCTGGCGCGGGCTGACAAAGTGCTAAGCTAGGCCATTCCCGACAGAGTCGCTGTGACACCGTGCGCGAGCGGCCAATTGTCGGCTTGAAGTATCGATCAGCCCTGCTTTATCGGGATGGCCATGGCCACCGCTACCGCCCTCGTTGCCCGCCTCGACAACCGTGAGGCCGAGTACCGCGTCCAGCCTCACAATATCGAGGCAGAGCAGGCGCTGCTGGGCGCGATCCTGGTCAATAACGACGCCTTCTACCGCGTCTCCGACTTCCTGCTGCCCGACCATTTCTTCGAGCCCATCCACCAGCGCGTCTTCGAACTGACGGCGAGCCTGATCCGGGCCGGCAAGATCGCGACGCCGATCACGCTCAAGACCTTCGTCAACGACCTCGATCTCGGCGAGATCACGCCGAGCCAGTACCTGGCGCGGCTCGCTGCCGAGGCGACGACCGTCATCAACGCCGGCGACTATGGCCGCACGATCTACGATCTCGCCGTGCGCCGGCAGCTCATCGGCGTCGGCGAGGATCTGGTGAACGTCGCCTACGACGCCCCGGTCGAGATGGCGCCGCGCGAACAGATCGAGGACGCCGAGCGCAAGCTTTACGAGCTGGCGGAAAAGGGCCGCTATGAAGGTGGTTTCCAGAAATTCGACGGGGCCCTGCGCCTCGCCATCGACATGGCCGCGAGTGCCTATCAGCGCGCCGGCGGCCTCTCGGGCATTTCGACCGGCCTGCGCGACGTCGACCAGCGCATGGGCGGTCTGCAGCGCTCGGACCTGCTCGTGCTCGCCGGCCGCCCGGCCATGGGCAAGACCTCGCTCGCCACCAACATCGCCTTCAACATCGCAAAAGCCTGGCGCGGCGAGCGCCAGGAGGACGGCTCGATCAAGTCGGTCGACGGCGGGATCGTCGGTTTCTTCTCGCTCGAAATGTCGGCCGACCAGCTCGCCACCCGCGTCGTCGCCGAACAATCCGGCATCTCCTCCTACAAGATCAGGCAGGGCCGCATCACCGAGGGCGACTTCGCCCGATTGACGGACGTCGCCGCGCAGATCGAGAAGCTGCCGCTCTACATCGACCAGACCGGCGGCATCTCGATCGCGCAGCTCATGGCGCGCGCCCGGCGGCTGAAGCGCCAGAAGGGGCTCGACGTCCTGTTCATCGACTACCTGCAACTGCTCTCCGGCTCGTCCAAGAACAGCCAGAACCGCGTGCAGGAGCTGACCGAGATCACAACCAGCCTGAAGGCGCTGGCCAAGGAGCTGAACGTCCCGATCGTCGCGCTCTCCCAGCTCTCGCGCCAGGTCGAGAACCGCGACGACAAGCGCCCGCAGCTCTCGGACCTGCGCGAATCCGGCTCGATCGAGCAGGACGCCGACGTGGTGATGTTCGTTTACCGCGAGGAATACTACCTCAAGGGCAAGGAGCCGCGTCCCGGCACGGAAGAGCACAACAAGTGGCAGATCGAGATGGAGGCGGCCCACGGCCTCGCCGAGCTGATCATCGGCAAGCAGCGCCACGGCCCCACCGGCACGGTTGCCTTGCAGTTCGACGCCGATGTGACACGCTTCTCCGACCGCGCCGACGAATTGCGCCTTCCGGACCGTGAATGATGACCGCCGACACCACCGATGCCGCTTATGGCGCGACGCTGACCATCGACCTCGACGCGCTGGTCTCGAACTGGCGCTTCCTCGGCCGGCGCGCCGGCACGGAAGCCGGCGCGGTCGTGAAGGCGGACGCCTACGGCATCGGCATCGAGCCGGCCGTGACGGCGCTGAACCGGGCGGGCTGCCGAAACTTCTTCGTCGCGCATCTCTCCGAGGGCATTCGTGCCCGCAAGGCCGCGCCCGAGGCGACGGTCTACATCCTCAATGGCCTCCTGCCCGGCAGCAGCGGCATCTACGCCGAGCATGGCCTCTCGCCGGTGCTCGGCTCGCACGAGGAGCTGCTGGAATGGGCTTCCTTCCGGCAGACCGGCGCGCAGGTGCGCTCGGCGGCGCTGCATGTCGATACGGCGATGAACCGGCTCGGCCTCTGGCCGGGCGAAGGCCTGAACCTCGCCCGCGAGAAGTCGGGCGCGATCGCGGCCGCCGATATCGGGCTGGTGATGAGCCATTTCGCCTCCTCGGAGGATGAGGCCGATCCGGCCAATGCCCGCCAGATCGCCGCCTTCGCCGAGATCGCTGCCGCCTTCCCGGATCTGCCGGCCTCGCTCAAGAACTCGTCCGGCCATTTCCTGAAGGATTGCCCGTCCTATCAGCTCACTCGGCCTGGTTACGCCCTCTATGGCGGCAATCCGACGCCGGGCAAGCCGAACCCGATGCAGCCGGTCGTCGGACTCGAAGCCACGATCATCCAGACCCGCGAGGTCGAGGCCGGCACGCAGGTCGGCTACAACGGCCGCTGGACGGCCAAGGGCCGGCGCAGGCTCGCCACGATCTGCCTCGGCTATGCCGACGGCTATCCGCGCAATGGCAGCTGGACCGATACGGTGACCGGCGGCTCGGCGCTGGTCGGGGGCGTGACCTGTTCCTTCGTCGGTTCGGTCTCGATGGACCTGATCATCGTCGACGTCACCGATGCACCGGAAGGCTCGGCCGTCCGCGGCGCGACGGTGACGCTGATCGGCGGCCCGCTCGATCTGGAAACGGTCGGCGCCGGCGCGAAGACGATCGGCTACGAGATCCTGACCAGCCTCGGCCGCCGCTATCGCCGGCACTATATCGGCGGCTGATGGCCAAGCGCGGACCGACCTATCACTGCCAGGCCTGCGGCGCGGTCTACCATCGCTGGCAAGGCAAGTGCGACGCTTGCGGCACCTGGTCGTCGCTGGTGGAGGATGCGCAGGCCGCGCCCGTCCCCGGCGGCGGCAGGCCCTCTTCCGGCGGCCGGGCGCGCGGCCGCGTCTTCGCACTCGAATCGCTGAAGGGCGAGACGCAGGACGCGCCGCGCATCGTTTCCGGCATCGGCGAGCTCGACCGTGTCACCGGCGGCGGCTTCGTGCCGGGCTCGGTACTGCTGATCGGCGGCGATCCAGGCATCGGCAAGTCGACGCTGCTGATGCAGGCCTGCGCCGCGCTCGCCAAGGCCGGCCGGCGCGTCGTCTACGTCTCGGGCGAGGAATCGACGGGCCAAGTCCGGCTCCGGGCCGAGCGCATGGGGTTGGCCGAAGCACCGGTCGAGCTCGCCGCCGAGACCAATGTCGAGGATATCGTCGCGACACTGGGCCAGGGCCAGCGCCCTGCCCTGGTGGTGATCGATTCGATCCAGACCATGTGGTCCGGCGAGGTCGAGAGCGCGCCCGGTACGGTGACGCAGGTGCGCGGCTCGGCCCAGGCGCTGATCCGCTATGCCAAGACCAGCGGCGTCTGCCTGATCCTGGTCGGCCATGTCACCAAGGACGGCCAGATCGCAGGCCCGCGCGTGGTCGAGCACATGGTCGATGCGGTCCTCTCCTTCGAGGGCGAAGGCGCCCATTCCTTCCGCATCCTGCGCGGCCAGAAGAACCGCTTCGGCGCGACCGACGAGATCGGCGTCTTCGAGATGACCGGCAAGGGTCTCTCGGAAGTCACCAACCCCTCGGCGCTCTTCCTCGCGGGCCGCGACCAGCCGGCGCCGGGCGCGGCCGTCTTCGCCGGAGTCGAGGGTACCCGCCCCGTGCTGGTCGAGATCCAGGCGCTGGTCGCGCCGACCGCGCTGGGCACGCCGCGGCGCGCCGTCGTCGGCTGGGAGAACAGCCGGCTCGCCATGGTCCTCGCGGTTCTGGAAACCCATGGCGGCCTGAGGCTCGGCCAGCACGACGTCTATCTCAACGTCGCCGGCGGGCTTCGCGTCAACGAGCCCGCGGCAGATATCGCGGTGGCGGCGGCGCTGGTCTCCTCGCTGACGGGGGCAGTCCTGCCGCAGGAGGCGGTCTATTTTGGCGAGATCGCCCTGTCGGGTTCGATCAGGCCGGTCTCGGTCTCGGCGGCACGGCTGAGGGAAGCGGCGAAGCTCGGCTTCGAGTCGGCGCTGATGCCGGCCGGCGGCGCCGACCATGGCGACGGCAACGGCCTGTCTTTGCGGCGTTTCGGCCATGTCACGGAACTCGTTGCCGATATCGCCGCACGCGCGCCGCGCAAGAGTGTGAAATGACCTTTGCGGATGGGTGACGCAGAAGCCCGGAACGCGTATAGCAAAGCCGAAACGGTGGCCCGCCTGCGGGCCGCTGCGCCTTGAGTCATCAGCAAAGCGGCCCTCCCATGCCTGTCACCATTCTCGATCTCGTCGTCATCGGCGTGGTTCTGATCTCGGCTTTGCTGGCGGCAGTCCGGGGTTTCACCCGGGAAGTGCTCGCGATCGTCTCGTGGATCGCCGCGGCGGCCGTGGCCTGGATGTTCCACCCGCAGCTCGTGCCCTTCATCCAGCAATATATTCCGGCGAGCTCGGCTCAGCCGACCATTGCCCTCGTCGCCTCGATCGCAGCGCTGTTCCTGGGCACGCTGATCGTCGTCTCGCTGGTCACGGCGCGCATCTCCGACTTCGTGCTCGACTCGCGCATCGGCGCTCTCGACCGCACGCTCGGCTTCGTCTTCGGCGCGGCGCGCGGCCTGCTGCTCGCCGTGATCGGCTATCTCTTCTTCGCGGCGCTGGTCGGCAACGAGAAGATGCCGGTCTGGGCCAAGGAGGCCAAGGCCAAGCCGATGCTGGAGGAAACCGGCCGCTCGCTGATCGCCATGCTGCCGCAGGATGTGAACGCCGACTTCATCAAGAACCTGCTCAAGAAGCAGGCGGCGGAGCCCGCCACCGAGGCCCCTGCGGAGGAACCGCGTACGCCGGCGACGCCGGCCCCGGTTGCACCTGCCCCATCCCGTCCCTAATTAGCGCGTAAGAGAGTTCGCCCGCAGCCCTCGTGGAGCTCGCCATGATCCCGCAGACCGAGACGGATGCCGCCTTCGACCCCAACGCCGACAGGCTGCGGGAGGAATGCGGCGTCTTCGGCATCTATGGCCACGCCGATGCGGCGGCGCTGACGGCGCTCGGGCTGCACGCCCTGCAGCATCGCGGCCAGGAGGCGGCGGGCATCGTCTCCTTCGACGGCAAGCGCTTCCATTCCGAGCGCCGCCTCGGCCTTGTCGGCGATGCCTTCTCGGAAGCGAGCGTCATCGACAAGCTCCAGGGCAGGCAGGCGATCGGGCATGTCCGTTATTCGACCACCGGCGAGACGATCCTGCGCAACGTCCAGCCGCTCTTCGCCGAATTGCATGGCGGCGGCTTCGCCGTGGCGCATAACGGCAACCTGACCAACGGTCTGACGCTGCGGCGCAACCTGGTTCGCGACGGGGCCATCTACCAGTCGACCTCCGACACCGAGGTGCTGCTGCATCTCGTCGCCCGCAGCCGCAAGCAGAATTTCGTCGACCGCTTCATCGAGGCGATCCGCCAGATCGAGGGGGCCTACGCCTTCGTCGGCATCACCAACAAGAAGCTGATCGGCGCCCGCGACCCGCTCGGCATTCGCCCGCTGGTGCTCGGTGAGCTCGACGGTTGCCCGATCCTGACCTCCGAAACCTGCGCGCTCGACATCATCGGTGCCAAGTTCATCCGCGAGGTCGAGAACGGCGAGGTCGTGATCGTCTCGGAAAACGGCATCGAGAGCCACAAGCCCTTCCCGCCCGTGGCGGAACGGCCCTGCATCTTCGAGTACATCTATTTCGCCCGGCCGGATTCCATCGTGAAGGGCCGCAGCATCTACGAGCGCCGCAAGGCCATGGGCGCCGTTCTGGCCCAGGAAGCGCCGGCCAATGCCGACGTCATCGTCCCCGTCCCGGATTCCGGCGTTCCGGCCGCGCTCGGCTACGCCCAGGCCAGCGGCATCCCGTTCGAGCTGGGCATCATCCGCAACCACTATGTTGGCCGCACCTTCATCGAGCCGACGCAGAAGGTCCGCGAGCTCGGCGTCAAGCTGAAGCATTCGGCCAACCGCTCGGTGGTCGAGGGCAAGAGCATCGTCCTGGTCGATGATTCGATCGTGCGCGGCACGACCTCCTTCAAGATCGTGAAGATGATGCGGGAGGCCGGCGCCCGCGAGGTGCATTTCCGCATCTCCTCGCCGCCGATCACCCACCCCGACTATTACGGCATCGACACGCCCGACCGCGAGAAGCTGCTCGCCGCGACGCACTCGCTCGAGGAGATGCGTCAGTTCGTCGGCGCCGACTCCCTCGCCTTCATCTCGGTCGACGGGCTCTACCGAGCGATGGGCCATGAGCGGCGCGATCCGTTACGGCCGCAGTTCACCGATCACTGCTTCACTGGCGACTATCCGACCTCGCTGACCGACGTGATCGGCGAAAGCGCCAAGCAGCAGATTTCCCTGCTGGCCGAAGCCGGCTGAACCGGCGGCCCTCTCGATGTCCAAGACGCTTCAGGGGCGCATCGCGCTCGTCACCGGCGCTTCACGCGGCATCGGCCGGGCGGCCGCGCTCGCCTTCGCCGAAGCCGGAGCCCATATCGTCGCGCTCGCCCGCACGACGGGCGCCCTGGAGGAATTGGACGACGAGATCCGCGCCATCGGCGGCAGCACCACCTTGGTGCCGCTCGACCTTTCCGACGCCGGCGGTCTGGAGAAGCTCGGCCCGGCCCTGCTGGAGCGCTGGGGCAAGCTCGATATTCTTCTCGCCAATGCCGGCATGCTCGGCCCCCTGACGCCGCTCGGCCACGCCACCGAGAAGGAGTGGGCGAAGACCTTCGAGATCAACGTCACCGCGAACTGGCGGCTGATCAAGTCGCTCGACCCGGCACTGCGCGCATCCGAAGCCGGGAGAGTCATCCTGATGTCGTCGGGCGCGGCCCATAAATGCACGGCCTATTGGGGGCCGTATTCGATCTCGAAGGCGGCGGTGGAAGCGCTGGGGCGCACCTATGCGGCCGAGACGGCGACGACGCCCGTCAAGGTCATGCTGGTCAATCCCGGCCCCCTGCGGACCCGGATGCGCGCCGAGGCGATGCCTGGCGAGGATCCGAAGACGCTGAAGACGCCGGAAGAACTGGCGCCGCATCTGGTGCGGCTAGCCTCGCCCGACTGGATGGAGAGCGGCAAGATCTTCGACTTCCCGCAAGGCAAGGTGCTGACGCCGCAGATGCCGGCCTGAGCGGTTTCCCTTCCCCCTGGGGAATAAGGCCTCTACGGAGCAGACGGTTAGGGAAGGGTCGCGCATGCGGCCCTTTCTTGTTTCGGATCGAGGGTCAGCCCTGATCCGTGGGCGCAGCGCGCTACCGCCTTCTCGCCCGAGGAGAGACGGAAAGCCCCCGCGCTAACCCTTGCCCTTGTCGTAGGGATTGTGCCCGCCGCGCCGGTGCAGGCGGATCGGCGTGCCCGGCAGCTCGAAGGCCTCTCGCAGGTTGTTGACGAGATAGCGCGTATAGGACACCGGCAGATGCTCGAGCTGGTTGCCGAACAGCGCGAAGGTCGGCGGGCGCGCCTTGGCCTGCGTCATGTAGCGGATCTTGATGCGTCGACCTGCGACGGCCGGCGGCGGATGTGCCGAAAGCACGCCTTCGAGCCAGCGGTTGATCCGCGCGGTCGAGACGCGGCGGTTCCAGACCCCGTAGGCCGAAAATACCGCCTGCATCAGCCGGTCGATGCCCTCGCCCGCGAGGCCGGACAACGGCACGATCGGGACACCTCGCACCTGCGCCAGCAGATGGTTGGCCTTTTCCTTGAGCTCGGCGAGCAGGCCCTGCTTGTCGGCGACCAGGTCCCATTTGTTGAGGCCGATCACGACGGCCCTGCCCTCGCGCTCGGTCAGGTCGACAAGCGTCAGGTCCTGCTTCTCGAAAGGGATGGTCGCGTCGAGCAGCACCACGACCACTTCTGCAAAGCGGATAGCGCGCAGCGAATCAGCAACCGAGAGCTTCTCCAGCTTCTCCTCGATGCGCGCACGCTTGCGCATGCCGGCGGTGTCGAACAGCTTGACCTTGTGGCCGCGCCATTCCCAGTCGACGGATATGGTGTCGCGCGTGATGCCGGCTTCGGGACCCACAAGCAGGCGATCCTCGCCGATCATGCGGTTGACCAGCGTCGACTTGCCCGCATTCGGGCGGCCGATGATGGTGACGCGCAAGGGCCGGTTCGGGTCGAGATTATCCTCGGAATCATCGCCCGCGGTATCGTCCCAGGCCGCCTGCTCGTCTCCGTCCTCGTCTTCGGGCTCATCCGCGACGAAGGGCGCGAGCGCCTCCAGCAGGTCGGCCGTGCCCTCGCCATGCTCCGCCGAGAACGGGACGGGATCGCCGAGGCCGAGCGAATAGGCGTCGATGATGCCGTCCGCGCCCTTCTTGCCCTCGGCCTTGTTGGCCAGCAGGATCACCGGCTTGCCGGACCGGCGGACGAGATCGGCGAAGGGCTGGTCCATCGGGGTGAGGCCGAGCCGGGCGTCGATCATGAACACCACGACATCGGCCTGGGCGATGGCCGTCTCGGTCTGGGCGCGCATGCGGCCGGCGAGCGAATCCTTGTCCGCCTCTTCCAGCCCGGCGGTGTCGATCACCTTGAAGCGCAGATGACCCAGCGTCGCGTCGCCCTCGCGGCGGTCGCGCGTGACGCCTGGCCGGTCGTCGACCAAGGCCAGCTTCTTGCCGACCAGCCGGTTGAACAGCGTCGACTTGCCGACATTGGGCCGGCCGATGAGGGCGACGATGGCTGTCATTTCAGTCAATCAATGCGTCGGCCGAGGAAGCGCCGACCGGAGAGCGCGTCAGATCAGTTCTGTACCGTCACGGGGCCGCCGCGGACCAGCGCCAGATAGAGGTCGGCGCGCTGGCGCTCGGCCTGCGGCGTCGCCGGGTCGGTGACGATCGCGTCGAACCAGCGCCCGGCATCGTCGAACAGGTTGTGCTTCAAGGCCGAGATGCCGAGAAATTCGCGGGCCGAATGGCGCCAGACTCCCGTCGGCGTCGCCAGCGGCTCAAGCGCCTGCTTGATCTCGGCATAGGGCACGAGGTCGACACGCAGGATGCCGGCCCGCAGACGGGCGAGATCGCGATAGGTCGCGTCGAGCGAGGCGTCGTTGGCGAGCGCGTCGAAGGCGGTCGCGCCGGCCGCCGGATCGCCCTTGGCGGTCTCGGCGGCGAGGCGGAAGCGGGCGATCTCGCGATAGCCGGCCGGCGCATTGGCGGCGAGTTCCTTCAGGATCGACTCAGCCTGGCCGCTGTCGCCGTCGCGCGAGGATTTCAACGCAGCCTCGAGGCGCGCGCCGACGGCGGCGGCGGCCTGGTTGCGTTGATGCTGCCAGAACTGCCAGCCGGCGACGCCGACGACGACAAGCACCGCCAGCGCGGTGACGACCCAGCCATATTTCTTCCAGAGCTCCGCCGCCTTGTCCCGGCGAACCTCCTCATCGATCTCGCGAAAAATATCGGCCATCTGACTGTCAAAATCCCTGTTGGGAGCCCGGTAGCATTTTCGTGCGGGGAATGCGAGCGGGAACGGCTCTTCAGGCTTGCGGCCGGCTTGCCCTGAACAGCAGGCTGCCGTCGCCATAGCTGTAGAAGCGATATTGCTCGGCGATCGCATGGGCATAGGCCCGTTTCATCACGTCGAGGCCGCAGAACGCGGAGACGAGCATGAACAAGGTCGACCGCGGCAGATGGAAATTGGTCATCAGCACGTCGACGGCGCGGAAGCGATAGCCCGGCGTGATGAAGATCGCCGTGTCGCCGGAGAACGGTCCGACGACGCCGTCCTCGCCCGTCGCGCTTTCGAGCAGCCGCAGCGAGGTCGTGCCGGCGGCGACGATGCGCCCGCCTCGCGCCCTCACGGCATTGAGCGCGGCCGCGGTCTCGGCGGAAACGGTGCCCCACTCCGCATGCATGCGGTGCTCTTTGGTGTCCTCGGCCTTGACCGGCAGGAAGGTGCCCGCGCCGACGTGCAGCGTCACGAAATGGCGCGATACGCCGCGCGCATCCAGCGCCGCGAACAGCTCCGGCGTGAAGTGCAATCCGGCCGTCGGCGCCGCGACGGCGCCCTCGTGCCGGGCATAGGCCGTCTGATAGTCGGAGGCATCGGCGCTGTCGGCCGGGCGCTTGCCGGCGATATAGGGCGGCAGCGGCAACTCGCCCAGCCGCGCGATCGCCTCGTCGAGCCAGGCGCCGGTCAGGCTGAAGCGCAGCTCGACCTCCCCGCCCTCGCCCCTGGCGACGACTTCGGCCTGGAGGCGGCCGAGCTCGCAGGCATTGCTGGCGCCTTCGGAATCGAAGACCACCGTCTCACCCGGCGCGAGCTTCTTGGCCGGGCGGGCGAAGGCCAGCCAGCGATCCTCGCTCTCACGCTTGTGCAGCATGATCTCGACGCGGGCAGAATCCTCGCCGCGATAGCGTCGGCCGCGCAGCCGCGAGGGAATGACGCGCGTATCGTTGAGCACCAGCGCGTCCCCCGGCTGAAGCAGCGCGGGCAGGTCGCGGATTCCCATATCCGCGAAAGGCTCGGGCGTATCCGGCCGCACGACGAGCAGCCGCGCCGCATCGCGAGGGCTTGCGGGCCTCAGCGCGATACGGTCTTCCGGCAGATCGAAATCGAAAAGATCGACATTCATCGGTGTTTACCGGACCCAGGCCCGGTTCTCGAGCACGACCCGATAGCCGTCGGCATCCTCGAAGGTCCGCCCATGCGTCGACCACCAGGGGTTGGCAGGTTCGACGGGGTCGAAACCGGCCGCCTCCATGCGGACGACCGCACGGGTCCAGTCCGCAGCATCGGGGAGATAGAACACGAGCAGGTTCTCAGGCGTCGACGCGCCGGAGACATAATGCCCGTGCCGAACGGTGAATTCGAGATGATAGGGCCATGCGGGATGGCCCATCATCGCGCCGTCGAAGCCGTCATGGTTCTCGAAGCCCGAGATTTCCTCGAAGCCCAGCCCATCAGAATAGAAGCGGCGCAGCGGCGCGAGATCGTTCGTCGCTCGCGCCACCCGCATGACAGGGACAGATCCCTGAGCCGTCTTCATCAGGCCGCGTCGGCCATCACCTTCATCGAGACGATGGAGTCGGGATCGCGCACCGGCTCGCCGCGCTTGATCTTGTCGACGTTCTCCATGCCTTCGACGACCTCGCCCCAGACGGTGTACTGCTTGTCGAGGAAGCGGGCATCGTCGAACACGATGAAGAACTGGCTGTTGGCCGAGTTCGGGTTCTGGGCGCGAGCCATCGAGCAGATGCCGCGGACATGCGGCTCGGCGTTGAACTCCTGCTTCAGGTCCGGGTAGCTCGAGCCGCCGGTGCCGGTGCCATGCGGGCAGCCGACCTGGGCCATGAAGCCGTCGATGACACGATGGAAGACGATGCCGTCGTAGAAGCCCTCACGGGCAAGCAGCTTGATGCGCTCGACATGGCCGGGCGCGAGATCGGGGCGCAGCTTGATCACCACGCGGCCCTTGGTCGTCTCCATGACGATGGTGTTTTCCGGATCGAGCGACATCAGCTCTGCCTTTCGTTGAGCGGCACATGGCCGTGGAAGCGTATGGTGAAGGGTCGCCCCGCGATACTCGCTCCGAGGCCCTTCGACAACCTCATCGGCGTGCAGGCGTCCACCGCGGCGACGGCGGACTCGCTGAAGCGCCGCTGGAAAGCGGCATCGCCCCGGCGGGTTTCCCAGGTGACGCGGGGCTGGCCGAAGAGAGTCCCGTCGCGGCGCAGGCTGAAGCGCAGCGAGACCATCGCGCCGGTCAGGTCCCCCGGCAAGGCCGGCGGCTGCCAGCAACGGCGCAGCGCCGGGCCGATATCGACGAGCTTGTCGACGGTGCCGCCCTGCTCGGCCGGCGTCTGGGGCGAGACGTCCCCGACGAGCCCGATATCGCCGCTGCCGCTCCTGAGGCGCGGTGGGCCGATGCGGCGCTGATCCAGGCCGGGAATGTCGCTGCCGCTGAACGGGCCACCGACGCCGGGAGCATAGCGCTGCCCGCTCGGCGGCGGCAGGATCGGATTCTGCGAGCCGGAGGGCGGCGGCAGAACGGGGTTTTGCGAACCGGAAGCCGGCGGCCGTCCGAGATCGAGCGTCTCCTGCGCCTCAGCCGGCGAAAGCGCCGCGGCGAGGACGATGGCGGTCAGGGCGAGATGGCGCATGCTTCACTCCTTTGCACCAGAACGCCCTGCCTCTTCCGATGTTCGCAGCGGCTTACTTGGCGTCCGACAGCATCCGCATCGAGATGATCTTGTCGGGATTCGTCACCTGGCCGCTGCCGGACGCCCCCTTCTTGATCTTGCGGACCGCATCCATCCCGGAAACCACCTCGCCGAACAGCGTATAGCTGCCGGTCAGCGAGCCGCAGCCCTCGTAGCAGATGAAGAACTGCGAATTGGCCGAGTTCGGCGACTGCGAGCGCGCCATGCCGACCGACCCGACCTTATAGGGCGTCTGGCTGAACTCGGCCGGAATGTTCGGCAGGTCCGAGCCGCCGGTGCCGGTGCCCGTCGGGTCGCCGGTCTGGGCCATGAAGCCGTCGATGACACGGTGAAAGACGATGCCGTCGTAGAAGTGGCGCTTCACCAGGGTCTTGATCTGCGCGACGTGCTTCGGCGCGAGATCGGGCCGAAGCCGGATCGTCACCGGGCCATCCTTGGTGGTCAGCACCACCGTGTTCTCCGGGTCGAGCTTCGGGGCCGGGGCGGCGGTCTGCGCCTGGGCAAGGCCGAGCGAGGCGACGAGGGCTAGGGCGGCAAGCGGGCTGCGCAGCATGAACATCTCCATGGCCGCCAGATCCCGGCGGCGCTGCCCCGGTGAGTAGCCGCATCCTTTGGCCGGAACAAGGCGCGACCGCGCCTCTGATTCCGCCTTTGTTGCACTGCACAAGTGCAATCGAGATTGAATTTGCAAAAAGTTGAGGCGCGACGTGCCTAAACTGATGACAGCTCCGTCACAATCGGCTAATCCTTCCCGGGCTGGGCACGCTTTGTTAGGCAGAGCGCCGCGGACCAGGTCTCGGGAGGAACGAACGCCCGCTAGTATACAAGTCGTACGCTTTTGAGACGTGCGCCGATACTGCGGAAAAAAGCGTACTTACCAAGGCAAGGCATCGGCCTTGCCTTTTTCTTTGGCCGCTTCCCCTGAGGCGTCACCCTGCGGCATCCCCGCACTGAAGCGATGCTGCAGTTGCGCTCGATGCGCGTGCTTTTGCTCCGATTCGGACGAAACAGCTTCTCGCGGGAGGCTTTCGGCACATTGCCGAGCGAAGACGCCGCTGACGGGGCGCATGCCCTCAGAAATCGTAGGCCGACCAGATATACCAGACGAAGACGAAGATGACGGCGGCGATGACCGAGGTGATCGCTGCCTTCTTCAGCAGGCCCGGCAGCACCGGGGCACCGGGCTCGGTGCCATCGACGACATCGCCGCTCTCCTGCTGGCTCCGAATGCCGAAGGGCAGCACGGCGAACAGCACCGTCCACCAGATGATGAAATAGACCGCGAGCGCGCTGGCGATTGTCATGATGCGGCTCCCGCCAGGGCGATGCAGGAAAAGGCGACCCGCGCCTCGGTCGGGACGCCGAAGCGGGCGGTATGGCGCGCCGGCAGGCCGCCGGGGAAGTGCGTCACATACGCGGCGTTGCAGGCGGCATAGTCGGCCGGATCCGTGATCAGCATCGTCATCTGCACGACGCGATCCAGCGAGCTTCCCGCCTCCGCCAGGATTTCCGCAACGCGGCCCAATGCATTGCGCACCTCCTCGGCCGGGGTCGCGCCGCGGTGGATGCCGCGGGCCGGATCATGCGGTGCGGAGTGCCCGGAAACGAAGACGAGGCCTCCGGCAACGGTCGCGGCACTGAACGGGCGCGGCGAACCGGCCTCCGGCTGACCGAAGAAGACGATGTCGGACATGGGCTCAGGCCTGTTCCAGCTCGACCAGCGTGCCGAGGAAATCCTTCGGGTGCAGGAAAAGCACCGGCTTGCCGTGAGCGCCGATGCGCGGCTCGCCGGAGCCCAGCACGCGCGCGCCCTGCTCCTTCAGCCGGTCGCGGGCGGCGAGGATATCGTCGACTTCGTAGCAGATGTGATGGATGCCGCCATCGGGATTGCGCTCGAGGAACTTGGCGACGGGAGAGTCAGCCCCCAGCGGTTCCAGCAACTCGACCTTGGTGTTGGGCAGTTCGACGAAGACCACGGTGACGCCGTGATCCGGCTCGGGCTGCGGCTGCGAGACGCGCGCGCCGAGCGTGTCGCGATAGAGCGCCGTCGAGGCCGCGAGATCCTTCACGGCGATGGCGACATGGTTGAGGCGTCCGATCATGGCAGCTCCGCTCAGGCAGTCGGCAATGGGCAGTCGGTAGCCGCAGTGGCGTTCGCGTCCCGACTGCCTACTGCCTACTCCCGACCGTCCTACACCTCAATCACCAGCGCATGCACCAGCGGCTTCTTGCCCCATTCCTCGTTGACGGCACTGCGCACGCCGCGCTCCAGCGCGTTGCGCAGGGCTTCAGGGTCGCGTCGGCGGGCCTCGGGGATGCCGTCGAGGAGTTCGGCGACGGTGTCGGCGACATATTCGTCGAAATCCGTGCCGTCCTGGGTCCGCGGCGGCAAGCCGAGGATCGCGATCTCCGGCTCGCCGGCGATGCCGCCCTTCTCGTCGACGGCGACCGCCACCGAAACCATGCCGGCGAAAGACAATCGGCGGCGCTCCTGGATGGTCTTCTCCAGCGCGTTCACCAGCAGGCTGCCATCCTGATAGAGCCGGCCATGCGGCGCCTCGTCGGCCTTGCGGGCGCCGTCGCCCGAGATCGCGACCACGTCGCCATTGCCGGCGCGCAGCACGTGCCTGACGCCGAGACTGCGGGCGAAGCTCTCATGCTCGGCCAGATGCAGATCCTCGCCATGGGCGGGGATCGCGATCTGCGGCTTCAGCCAGCCATAGAGCCGGGCCAGCTCCTCGCGGCGCGGATGGCCGGAGACATGGACCAGATGGGTGCGGTCGGTGATGATCTCGATATTGTCGCGGGCCAGCGCGTTCAGGATGTTGCCGACCGATTTCTCGTTGCCGGGGATGGTGCGCGAGGAGAAAATGACCCGGTCGCCCGGCGAAAGCGCGATCTCGGGATGGTCGTCGGCAGCGATGCGCGAAAGCGCCGCACGCGGCTCGCCCTGGCTGCCGGTGAGCAGCGCCACCACCTTGTCGCGCGGCAGGTAGCCATAGGCGTCGACCGGGCGAAAACCCGGTATGCCGTCGAGATAGCCGCATTCGCGCGCCACGTCGATCACCCGCTCCATGGCGCGGCCGACGACAACGACCTCCCGCTCGTTCGCCATCGCCGCCTCGGCCACCGCGCGCAGGCGTGCGACGTTCGAGGCGAAGGTGGTGACGGCGACCCGGCCCGGCGCCGACTGCACCAGCTCCTTGAGCTTGGCCGCGACATCGGCCTCGCTCGGGCTGATGCCTTCGCGCATGACGTTGGTCGAGTCGCAGATCAGCGCGAGGACGCCCTCCTCGCCGAGCTCGCGCAGGCGCTTCTCGTCGGTCGGCAGGCCGACGCGCGGGGTCGGGTCGATCTTCCAGTCGCCGGTATGGACGAGCAGCCCGGCCGGGGTCCGGATGGCCAGCGCGTTCGACTCGGGGATGGAGTGCGCGACGGGCACGAACTCGATATCGAAGGGGCCGAGCGTGATCCGCCCGCCCTGCGGCACGACGTTGATCTCGACCTTGGGCGCGCCCGGCTCCGACAGGCGGCGCGTGCCGAGCAGGCCGGCGGCGAACGGCGTGCAGTAGACCGGCGCGCGCAACGAGGGCCAGAGCGCCGCAAGCGCGCCGATATGGTCCTCATGGGCGTGGGTGATGACGATCCCGAGAAGGTTCGCCCGCTCCTCGATGATGTAGCGCAGGTCGGGCAGGACGATATCGACGCCCGGCGCCTCCGGCCCGGCGAAGGACAGCCCGCAATCGACCAGGATCCATTTTCGCCGGCCCTCGGGCCCGAAGCCGTAGAGAGCGGCGTTCATGCCGATCTCGCCGAGGCCGCCGAGGGGAACGAAAACGAGCTGGTCGCTGGAACGGGTCACTGGCAATCCTGATTCTGGCAATGGCTTGATCGATGCCGCGTGATGGCAACGAGCGGTATAGCATCGGAAGGCGGAATTCACATTTCCGCGGATTCCGATGCGATAACAATCCGATAGAGCATCACAACCGCGTCCGGTCGAGCGCCCGATGATCTAGCACGCCGGCGGCTTCGTCTCCAGATCGAAGCAGGTCGAGCCGGGGCCAACGATCAGGCGGGACGTCCGAAGAACAGGTCGCCAGCGTCGATCAGGCGCCGTCCGGCCTCGGTTTCGAGTTCCAGGCGCCCGATCGGATCGAGGCCGATGAAGATGCCGGCGAGTGGCCCTTCCGGCAGTCGGATCGTGATGGTCTCGCCCAGGAAGGCGGCCCGCTCGAGCCAGGCGGCACGCGTCGGGCCGAAGCCGCCGGGCTGCGACCAGACGGCGAAGCGCCTGGCCCAGGCGTCGCTGAGGGCGCCGAGCAGCGCCTCGACGCTCGCCTCCGGCGCAACCGCCTTGAGATAGGTCGCGGGATAGGGCGTATCGGACGGGCAGGAGGCGATATTGACTCCACAGCCGAGAATGACGTTGAGCCGCCCGCCGCGGCTCTCGCCTTCGAGCAGCAGGCCGGAGGTCTTGGCGCCGCCGAGCAGCAGGTCGTTGGGCCATTTCAGCCTTAGGCCGGAGGCCGCAGGTCCGAGCAGCCCGGCTGCGGCATCGTGCAGCGCGAGGCCGGCGACGAAGCCGAGCTGCGGCGCGAGCGCCGGCTCGCAGGGGTCGGTCAGGAGCAGGCTGGCGTAGAGATTGCCGGGCGGCGAGCCCCACTGCCGGCCGTGGCGCCCGCGCCCGGCATGCTGGCTGCGGGCGACGATCCAGAGCTTGCCGGGCTCGCCCTGCTCGAGAGCCCGGCGGGCCTCGTCCATCGTCGAGGCCACCTCGTCCCGGACGACCAGCCGGTAGCTCGCAGCACGAGCCGCTTCGCCGAGCACGCGCTGCGAGCTCAGAACAGCGACTTCGCCGCCGCGGCAGCCGAGTCGAACAGGGGCGCCGGAACGAAGGACAGCACCAGCACGAACAGCGCCGAGATCAGCAACACCGTGCGCACCCCGAGATCGGCCTCCTCGAAGGCCGGTTTCGGATCGTCGAAATACATCACCTTGACCAGGCGCAGATAGTAGTAGGCGCCGACCACGCTGGTCAGCACGCCGACCACGGCCAGCACGTAGAGCTTGGCGTTGATCGCGGCGAGGAAGACGTACCACTTCGCCCAGAAGCCGGCGAGCGGCGGGATGCCGGCGAGCGAGAACATCATCATCGACAGCGCAAACGCCATCCAGCCATTGGTCCGCGACAGGCCGGCGAGCTCGGAGATGTCCTCGACCAGCTTGCCGTCGCGGCGCATCATCAGCACGCAGGCGAAGGCGGCGAGCGTCGTGGCGAGGTAGATCGCCATGTAGGTCATCACGCCCTGCACGCCTTCGGGCGTGCCGGCGGCGAGACCGACCAGCGCATAGCCCATGTTGGCGATCGAGGAATAGGCCAGCAGGCGCTTGATGTTGCGCTGGCCGATCGCGGCGAACGCGCCGAGCGCCATCGAGGCGATCGCGATGAAGATGATGATCTGGCGCCAGTCGTGGATCGCGCCCGGGAAGGCGCCGATGAAGATCCGGATCACCATCGCCATGGCGGCCATCTTCGGAGCCGAGGCGAAGAAGGCCGCGATCGGGGTCGGAGCGCCCTCATAGACGTCCGGCGTCCACATGTGGAACGGCACGGCCGAGATCTTGAAGACGACGCCGGCCGCGATGAAGACGATGCCGAAGATCAGGCCGAGCCCGGCGTGGCCGCCCTGCGTCGCCGCGGCGATCCCGGTGAAGCTGACCGTTCCGGTGAAGCCATAGACCAGCGAGCCGCCATAGAGCAGCATGCCGGAGGAAAGCGTGCCGAGGATGAAGTACTTCAGGCCGGCTTCCGTCGATTTCGCATTGTCGCGGTCGAAGGCCGCGACGACGTAGAGCGCCAGCGACTGCAGCTCGATGCCGATATAGAGCCCGATCAGGTCGTTGGCCGAGATCATCATCATCATGCCGATGGTGGCCAGCACGACGAGGACCGGGAACTCGAAGCGCATCACGCCGTCACGGCGCAGCGGGCTGGAGGCGAGCAGGATCGCCGCGCCGGCGCCGATCAGCGTCAGCACCTTCATGAAGCGCGCGAAGCCATCGACGATGAAGCCGCCGTTGAAGGTCAGGAGCTTGCCCGTTCCCGACAGGACGAGCACCAGCGCCACGGCCAGCAGGACCAGCGCCGCCCCTTCCAGGAGACGGGCGGAGCGCTCGCGCTGGATGGCGCCGACCAGCACCATGGCGATGGCGCCAAGCGCCAGAATGATTTCCGGCAGGGCCGGGCCGAGAGCGGGCAGAGCCATGTCCGAGACCTTACTGCGCGGCCGCGAGCGCCGTCTTCGCGACGGTGAGCGCGGCCTGATAGTTCTTGATCAGCATTTCGGTCGGCGCCGCGAAGGCGTCGAGGATGGTGTGCGGCTGGATGCCGTACCAGATCGTCAGCAGGACGAGCGGGACCAGGATTGCGACCTCGCGGCCGTTCAGGTCCTGGATGTCCTTGAGCTCGGGCTTCACCAGTTCGCCGAACACGACGCGGCGATAGAGCCACAGCGCATAGCAGGCCGAGAGGATCACGCCCGAGGTGGCGAAGAAGGCGACCCAGGGATTGGCCCGGAACGAGCCGAGGAGCGTCAGGAATTCGCCGACGAAGCCCGAGGTACCCGGCAGGCCGACATTGGCCATGGTGAAGACCATGAAGACGACCGCATAGAGCGGCATCCGGTTCACCAGCCCACCATAGGCGGCGATCTCGCGGGTATGCATGCGGTCGTAGATCACGCCGACGCAGAGGAAGAGCGCGCCCGAGACCAGCCCGTGGCTGACCATCTGGTACATCGCGCCCTGGATGCCCTGCGGGGTCAGCGTGAACAGACCCATGGTGACGAAGCCCATATGCGCCACCGAGGAATAGGCGATCAGCTTCTTGATGTCCTCCTGCATCATCGCCACCAGCGAGGTGTAGACGATGGCGATGACCGACAAAGCGAAGACCAGCGGCGCGAAATAATGCGACGCCTCGGGGAACATCGGAATCGAGAAGCGGATGAAGCCGTAGCCGCCCATCTTCAGCAGGATGGCCGCCAGCACGACGGAGCCCGCGGTCGGCGCCTCGACGTGGGCGTCGGGCAGCCAGGTATGGACCGGCCACATCGGCATCTTCACCGCGAAGGATGCGAAGAAGGCGAGCCAGAGCCAGGTCTGCATGCCGGCCGGAAACTTGTGCGCGAGCAGCGAGGGAATGTCGGTGGTGCCCGCGTTCCAGTACATCGCCATCACGGCCAGCAGCATCAGCACCGAGCCGAGGAGCGTGTAGAGGAAGAACTTGTAGGAGGCGTAGACGCGCCGCTTGCCGCCCCAGATGCCGATGATCAGGAACATCGGGATCAGGCCCGCCTCGAAGAACAGGTAGAACAGCACGAGGTCGAGCGCCGCGAAGACGCCGATCATCAGCGCCTCCAGCACCAGGAAGGCGACCATGTACTCGGCCACCCGCTTCTCGACCGAGGTCCAGGATGCGCCGATGCAGAACGGCATCAGGAAGGCCGTCAGCACGATGAACGGGAAGGAGAAGCCGTCGACGCCGAGCTTGAAGCGGATCGCCTCCGAGATCCAGGCATGGCTCTCGACGAGCTGGAAGCCAGGATCGGCCGGGTTGAAGCGGCTCCAGGCGATCCAGGCGAGGATGAAGGTCAGGACCGTCGTGAACAGCGCGATCCAGCGCGCGTTCGAGCCGACCGAGGCCTCGTCGCCGCGCAGCACGAGGATCAGCGCCGCGCCGACCAGCGGCAGGATCAGGAGACCGGTGAGGATACCGAAACCGAACATCATCTCACCCGCGGGTCAGGAGATACCAGGTCACCAGCCCGGCGACACCGATCAGCATGGCGAAGGCATAGTGATAGAGATAACCGGTCTGCAGCCTGACGACGCGGTTGGTCACGTCGACGACGCGGGCCGAGACGCCGTCCGGGCCGAAGCCGTCGATGACGAAGCCGTCGCCCTTCTTCCACAGGAAGCGGCCGAGCCACTTCGCCGGACGCACGAACAGGAAGTCGTAGATCTCGTCGAAATACCACTTGTTGAGCAGGAACTGGTACAGCGCCGGGTTCGCCGCAGCGAGCCTGCCCGGGATGTCCGGCCGGCTGACATACATCCAGTAGGCCAGCGCGAAGCCGATCACCATCGCCGCGAACGGCGACCAGACCACCCATTTCGGCACCTCGTGCATCGCGTGCAGGATGTGGTTGTCCTTGCCCATGAACAGCGCCGACTTCCAGAAATGCTCGAAGTCGTGGCCGACGAAATACTCCTTGAAGGCGTAGCCGGCGAAGATCGCCCCGGCCGAGAGCATGGCGAGCGGCAGCAGCATCACCCACGGGCTCTCATGGGGAGTGTGGTCATGGCCGTGGCCGCCATGGCCGTGATCGTCATGCGCCTGCTCGTCATGACCGTGCGCGGCATGAGCGTGGTCGTCGTGGCCATGCGCGGCATGGCCCCAGCGCGGCGCGCCCTCGAAGGTCATGAAATAGAGGCGCCAGGAATAGAACGACGTCATCGCCGCCGCGACCACCAGCAGCACGAAGGCATAGGAGGAGGCGAAGCCGCCATGCTCGACCGAGGCATAGGCGCTCTCGATGATCGCATCCTTCGAGAAATAGCCGGCGAAGCCGGGAAAGCCGGTCAGCGCCAGCGTGCCGATCGTCATCGCCGCGGCCGTGAAGGGGATGTATTTCCGCAGGCCGCCCATGTTCCGCATGTCCTGCTCGTGATGCATCGCGTGGATGACCGAGCCGGCGCCGAGGAACAGCAGCGCCTTGAAGAAGGCGTGGGTGAAGAGGTGGAAGATGCCGGCGCCGTAATTGCCGACGCCGAGCGCGACGAACATGTAGCCGAGCTGGGAGCAGGTCGAATAGGCGATGACGCGCTTGATGTCGTTCTGCACCAGGCCGACGGTCGCGGCGAAGAAGGCCGTGGTGGCGCCGATGACGGTGACGACCGTGAGCGCGACCGGCGCATATTCGAAGATCGGCGACAGGCGCGCCACCATGAAGACGCCGGCGGTGACCATGGTCGCGGCATGGATCAGCGCCGAGACCGGGGTCGGGCCTTCCATCGCGTCCGGCAGCCAGGTGTGCAGCAGGAACTGCGCCGACTTGCCCATCGCGCCCATGAACAGCAGCAGGCTCGCGATCGTCAGCGCGTTCCAGTCATAGCCGAGGAAGTGGAAGGGCTTGCCGACGAGCTCGCCGACATGCGGGAAGATCGAGTCGAAGGCGACCGAGCCGAACAGCACGAAGACCAGGAAGATGCCGAGCGAGAACCCGAAATCGCCGACGCGGTTGACGATGAAGGCCTTCATCGCCGCGGCGCAGGCAGAAGGCTTCTGGTACCAGAAGCCGATCAGCAGATAGGAGGCGAGGCCCACCCCTTCCCAGCCGAAGAACATCTGGACGAGGTTGTCCGACGTCACCAGCATCAGCATGGCGAAGGTGAAGAGCGAGAGATAGGCGAAGAAGCGCGGCCGGTGCGGGTCCTCGTGCATGTAGCCGATCGAGTAGAGGTGCACGAGCGACGACACGGTGTTGACCACGACCAGCATCACCGCCGTCAGCGTGTCGACGCGGAAGGCCCAGTCGACCTGCAGCTCGCCGGAGGAGATCCAGCTCGCCACCTGGACGCGCGTCGTGCCGCCGCCGAAGCCGACCTGGGCGAAGGCGACCCAGGACAGCACCGCCGAGACGACCAGCAGGGCCGTGGTGACGATCTCGGAGCCGCGGGGGCCGATCAGCCGGCCGAACAGGCCGGCGATCAGGAAGCCGATGAGAGGGAGGAAGACGATCGCGTGATACATGGCCGTGAGGTCCAGGCGCCCTAAAGCGCTCAGCCTTTCATCATGTTGATGTCTTCCACCGCGATCGAGCCGCGGTTGCGGAAGTAGACGACGAGGATGGCGAGGCCGATCGCGGCCTCGGCCGCCGCCACCGTCAGCACGAACAGGGCGAAGACCTGGCCGAGGATGTCGCCGAGATAGCTCGAGAAGGCGACGAAGTTGATGTTCGCCGAGAGCAGGATCAGCTCCAGCGACATCAGGATGACGATGACGTTCTTGCGGTTGATGAAGATGCCGAGCACGCCGAGCGTGAACAGGATGGCCGCGACGGCGAGATAGTGGCCCAGTCCGATCATCATGCCATCTCCTCGGGAACGCCGGCGCGCGAGGGCACCTGCTTGACCGCCATGGCGGTCTCCTTGGTGCGGGCGTTCTGGGTGGGAACGTCCTGGCGCTTGATGCCTTTCCGCTCGCGCAGCGTCAGCACGATCGCGCCGATCATCGCGACGAGCAGCACGAGGCCCGCCGCCTGGAAGTAGTAGACGTATTGCGTGTAGAGCACGCGGCCGAGCGCCTCGGTATTGGTCATGCCCGCCGGGATCGCGGCGACCGGCGCCTTGACGAGCTGCGGGTCGATCGCCCAGGCGCCAACCACCATCAAAAGCTCGACGGCGAAGATGAAGCCGATCAGCGCGCCGATCGGCAGGTAGTTGAGGAAGCCCTGGCGGAATTCGGCGAAATCGACGTCGAGCATCATCACGACGAAGAGGAAGAGCACTGCGACCGCACCGACATAGACGACGACCAGCAGCATCGCGAGGAACTCGGCCCCGAGCAGCACGAACAGCCCGGCCGCGTTGACGAAGGCCAGGATCAGATAGAGCACCGAATGCACGGGATTGCGCGAGGTCACCACCATGAAGGCAGATGCCACGGTCACCCCTGCGAAGAGATAGAAGAAAGCCGCTGCGGCATTCATCTCGGCCAGCCCTTCCCGCCCCTTCTCGGCGCGGTCCTCGTTTGGTTCGTGCGCCGGGACTCAAGAGCCCGGTGCAATTTGGAGCGTCTATAATCAGGCCCGCCGGGAGGGACAACCGCACGGCGGGTCTATGAATTCAATCGCATCCTGCGGCATCGTCGCGGGACGACGCCGGAGGTCGGTCAATCACCGATACGGCGCGTCCATCGCGATGTTGCGCGCGATCTCGCGTTCCCAGCGCGCGCCGTTCGCAAGCAGCTTGTCCTTGTCGTAGAACAGCTCCTCGCGGGTCTCGGTCGCGAACTCGAAATTGGGCCCCTCGACGATGGCATCGACCGGGCAGGCCTCCTGGCAGAAGCCGCAGTAGATGCACTTGGTCATGTCGATGTCGTAACGGGTGGTGCGGCGCGTGCCGTCGTTGCGGCGCGGACCGGCCTCGATGGTGATGGCCTGCGCCGGGCAGATCGCCTCGCAGAGCTTGCAGGCGATGCAGCGCTCTTCACCGTTCGGATAGCGGCGCAGCGCATGCTCGCCCCGGAAGCGCGGCGAGAGCTGGCCCTTCTCGAACGGGTAGTTCAGCGTCGCCTTCGGCTTGAAGAAATAGCGCATCGACAGGCCGATCGCCCCGACGAACTCCTTCAGCAGCAGGCCCCTTGCGGCTTGCGCGAGTGACATCGCCTTCGTCCTTTGCATCCTCAGCCGGACAGCGTCCGGCCGATCACGAAACCCAGGATCGGCATGACGCCGATCGTCATCACGACCAGCACCGCCCGCAGGATGCGGATGCGGCGCTCGTAATCAGCCTTTTCGGCCTCCGTCGTCGAGCGATCCGTGCGCCTGAGCGCCCCGATCACCACCGCCGACATCAGCCGGTATTCCAGCAGGCCCAGCCCGAAGCCGATCAGGGCGCCGAGCGGGCCGGCACTGCTCATGGCGCCACCAGCCCGAGCCAAGCAACGCTTTTGTATCCAACGAGCCCGCCGACGAAAGCCGCGACGGCGAGTTCACCAAACCCATCCGTGGGAGTGTAGCCCCATCGCCAAGACGCGAAGCCGACACAAACCACGTAACATATTCCGCCGACGACCATGCCCGCTGCCGGGCCCACGATCGCCGGGTTGATCATCCGCCGACCGGGCCCCAGCCCGTCAGCTGCAGCACCAGCGCCACGATCACCACGCTCGCGATCGACAACGGCAGGAAGACCTTCCAGCCCAGGCGCATCAGCTGATCGTAGCGGTAGCGCGGCACGAAGGCCTTCACCAGCGCGAACATGAAGAACACCAGGCAAACCTTGAGCGCGAACCAGAACACGCCAGGCAGCCAGGTGAAGGGCGGCAGCGCTACCGGCGGCGCCCAGCCGCCCAGGAACAGGATCGTGGTCAGCGAGCACATGGTCATGATCGCCACGTATTCGCCGAGCATGAACAGCAGGTACGGCGTCGAGGAATACTCGACCATGAAGCCCGCAACGAGCTCCGACTCGGCTTCAGCCAGATCGAAGGGCGGCCGGTTCGTCTCGGCCAGCGCCGAGATGAAGAAGACCACGAACATCGGGAAGAGCGGGATGAAGTACCAGTTCAGGATCGAGAGCCACGGAACGCCCAGGGCATGGGCAAGGCCGCGGTTCTGCTGCGCCTCGACCACGGCCGAGAGGTTGAGCGAACCGACGCAGAGCAGCACGGTGATGATCACGAAGCCGATCGAGACCTCGTAGGACACCATCTGCGCCGCCGAGCGCAGCGCGCTCATGAACGGGTATTTCGAGTTCGAGGCCCAGCCGGCCATGATGATGCCGTAGACGCCGAGCGAGGAGATCGCGAGGACATAGAGGATGCCGACATTGATGTCGGCGATCGCCCAGCCTTCCGCCACCGGGATCACCGCCCAGGCGCCGAGCGCCAAGAGGCAGGAGATGAAGGGCGCCAGCAGGAAGATGCCCTTGTTGGCGCCGGCCGGGATGATCGGCTCCTTGAGCGCGAACTTGATCAGGTCCGCGAAGCTCTGGAACAGCCCGAAGGGGCCGACGACGTTCGGGCCGCGGCGGAGTTGCACCGCCGCCCAGACCTTGCGGTCGGCCAACAGGATGTAGGCGATGAAGACCAGGAGGCAGACCAGCAGCAGCAGGCTCTTGCCCAGAACGATCGCGATATCGAGGACGAGGTCCCAGTTCATGGCCGCTTACTCCGCCGCCTGCCGGTGCCGGCCGGAGGCCAGCGCCGAGCATTCCGCCATCACGGCGGAAGCGCGCGCGATCGGGTTGGTCTGATAGAAATCGCCGACGGGCGAGACGAATCCCGCCTTGTCGGTCTTGCCGCCGAGGCCGGCGAGACCGCCGATCGCGCCCGCATCGCCTGCGGGCAGCCCGTCGATGGCGGCGAATTGCGGATAGGCCTCGTAGAGCGCCCTGCGCAGGCCCGCCAACGAGTCGAAGGGCAGCGTCTTGCCGAGATGGCCCGAGAGCGCGCGCAGGATCGCCCAGTCCTCGCGGGCGTCGCCCGGCGGGAAGGCGGCCCGGTCGCCCATCTGGACGCGGCCTTCGGTGTTCACATAGGTGCCGGACTTCTCGGTATAGGCCGCCCCCGGCAGGATGACGTCGGCGCGGTGCGCGCCCTTGTCGCCATGGGTGCCCTGGTAGATCACGAAGGCGCCTTCCGGCACCTCGATCTCATCGGCACCGAGCAGGAAGAGCAGATCGAGCGCGCCCGGCTTGACCATCGCGGCAGCGTCCAGACCGCCCTCGCCCGGCACGAAGCCGAGATCGAGCGCCCCGACGCGGGCGGCGGCCGTGTGGATCACGCCGAAGCCGTTCCAGCCTTCGGTGACGGCGCCCAGCGCCTGCGCTGCCTTGGCGGCGAGCGAAAGCACCGCCTCGCCGTCGGCGCGGGCGAGAGCCCCCTGCCCGACCAGCACCATCGGCTTGCCGCCACCGGCCTGGGCGGACTTGACGACCTCGGCCAGCGTCTCCGGGCCGGCGCCGAGATAGTCGTAGGGGTAGGTCAAATCGGCCTTCTCGCCGATCAGGCTGACCTTGAAGTCGCCGCGCAGCCAGCGCTTGCGGATGCGGGCGTTCAGGATCGGCGCCTCGCGGCGCGGGTTCGAGCCGACGATCAGCAGCGAGGTCGCATCCTCGATCCCGGCGATGCCGGCATTGAGGAGGTAAGATGCGCGGCCGAACTTCGGATGCAGCTTCGTGCCGTCCTGGCGGGCATCGAGATTGGCCGAACCGAGCGAGGCGATCAGGCTCTTCAGCGCGAACATCTCCTCGACCGCGGCGAGATCGCCGGCAATCGCGCCGATCTTCTCAGGCGCGGTCGCCTTCACCTTGGCAGCAACCGCGGCGAAAGCCTCGTTCCAGCTCGCCGGGCGCAGGCGGCCATGCTCGCGGATATAGGGCCGGTCGAGGCGCTGGGTCTTGAGGCCGTCGACGATGTGGCGGGTCTTGTCGGAGATCCACTCCTCGTTCACCGCCTCGTTGAGACGGGGCAGGATGCGCATCACTTCCTTGCCGCGCGAGTCGACGCGGATCGCCGAGCCGACCGCGTCCATGACGTCGATGCTCTCGGTCTTGGTGAGCTCCCAGGGCCGCGCCTTGTTCTGGTAGGGCTTCGAGGTCAGCGCGCCGACCGGGCAGAGGTCGACGACGTTGCTCTGCAGCTCCGACGACATCGCCTGCTCGAGATAGGTGGTGATCTCCATGTCCTCGCCGCGGCCGATGGCGCCGAGGTCGGAGGCGCCGGCGACCTCGGTGGTGAAGCGGACGCAGCGCGTGCACTGGATGCAGCGCGTCATCGTCGTCTTGACCAGCGGGCCGATATACTTGTCCTCGACGGCGCGCTTGTTCTCCGCGAAGCGCGAGGAATCGGTACCGAAGGCCATCGCCTGGTCCTGCAGGTCGCATTCGCCGCCCTGGTCGCAGATCGGGCAGTCGAGCGGGTGGTTGATGAGCAGGAACTCCATCACCCCCTCGCGCGCCTTCTTGACCATCGGCGACCGGGTGGAGACCACCGGCGGCTCGCCGTTCGGGCCGGGGCGCAGGTCGCGCACGCCGATGGCGCAGGAGGCCTGCGGCTTCGGCGGGCCGCCCTTCACCTCGACGAGGCACATGCGGCAATTGCCGGCGATCGAGAGCCGCTCATGGAAGCAGAAGCGCGGGATCTCGGCCCCGGCGGCCTCGCAGGCCTGGAGCACCGTGTAATCGGCCGGGACGTCGACCTCGATGCCGTCGATGACGAGTTTGGTCATGGTCTCACTCCGCCGCCATCAGTCGCACAGGCTCGCTGTGCGGGTTGGCGGCATAGTCGTCGATGCGCTGCTCGATCTCGTGACGGAAATGCGCGATCAGGCCCTGGATCGGCCAGGCCGCGGCGTCGCCGAGCGCACAGATCGTATGGCCCTCGATCTGCTTGGTGACGTCGAGCAGCATGTCGATCTCGCGCTTCTGGGCGCGGCCCTCGGCCATGCGCTCCATGACGCGCCACATCCAGCCCGTGCCCTCGCGGCAGGGCGTGCACTGGCCGCAGCTCTCATGCTTGTAGAAATGGCTGATGCGGGCGATGGCGCGGACGATGTCGGTCGACTTGTCCATCACGATCACCGCCGCCGTGCCGAGGCCTGAGCGCAGCTTCGAGAGCGAGTCGAAATCCATCGGCGTGTCGATGATCTGCTCGGCCGGGACCATGCGCACCGACGAACCGCCGGGGATGACCGCCTTGAGATTGTCCCAGCCGCCGCGGATGCCGCCGCAATGCTTGTCGATCAGTTCGCGGAAGGGAATGCCCATCGCCTCTTCGACGTTGCAGGGCTTGTTCACATGGCCCGAGACGCAGAAGAGCTTGGTGCCGACATTGTTCGGCGTGCCGATCGAGGAGAACCAGGCAGCGCCGCGGCGCAGGATGGTCGGCGCGACCGCGATAGACTCGACGTTGTTCACCGTGGTCGGGCAGCCATAGAGGCCCATATTGGCCGGGAATGGCGGCTTCAGCCGCGGCATGCCCTTCTTGCCCTCGAGGCTCTCCAGCAGCGCCGTCTCCTCGCCGCAGATATAAGCGCCGGCGCCGTGATGCACATAGAGATCAAAGGGATAGCCATGGACGTTGTCCTTGCCGATGAGCTTCGCTTCATAGGCCTCGTCGACGGCGCGCTGCAGCGCCTCGCGCTCGCGGATGTATTCGCCGCGGATGTAGATATAGGCCGCATGCGCGCCCATTGCGAAGGAGGCGATCAAGCAGCCCTCTACCAGCGTATGCGGGTCGTTGCGCATGATCTCGCGGTCCTTGCAGGTGCCCGGCTCCGACTCGTCGGCGTTGACGACGAGATAATGCGGGCGCCCGTCGCTGACCTTGGGCATGAAGGACCATTTCAGCCCGGTCGGGAAGCCGGCGCCGCCGCGGCCGCGCAGGCCGGACTTCTTCATCTCGTCGATGATCCAGTCCCGGCCCTGCTCGAGCAGGAACTTGGTGCCGTCCCAGGCACCGCGCTGGATCGCACCCTTCAGGGTACGGTCATGCAGGCCGTAGAGATTGGTGAAGATGCGATCGCGATCTGCGAGCATGTCCTGGTGCCTCACTCTGCCGGCTTGTCGCCAAGCTTCGACTCCGGGCGCCAGCCCGTCGCGAGCTTCTTCGACTGAGCGATCCAGTCGTCGCGCAGCGCCCGGCCCTTGAAGCCGGTCAGTCGCGCATCGACCCAGGCGAGCTCCGCCGGTGTCCATTTGGCGATCTGGTCATAGTGCCAGACCCCCATCTCGTTGAGCATCCTGGCCAGCTTCGGCCCGACGCCCCAGATCAGTTCGAGATCGTCGCCCTTGCCGCCACGCGCGGCGGTCAGCAGTTCGGGTTTGCTCTCGTCAGCCGCCGGCTTGGCCGCCTCGGCAACATCCTTCTTGTCCATCTTGCCCTTGGCGGCCGGCGTGTCGTTCGCAGCGCCCGAAGGCTGGACGGGCTCGGAGGGCTTCGGGCGACCGGCAGCGGCTGTCTCGCTCGCCGGCTTGGCGGCGACGGCCGACGGGGTTGCCTCGGCCTTCTTGGCTTCCGCCTCGGCGGCGGCCTTGGCGGCGGCGGCCTCGGCAGCGGCCTTGCGCTGCTCGCCGATGCGCTTCCGCCAGTCGCCGGCGCCGATCATAGAGCCGTCGTAGAGCGTCTTGTCGGTCAGGGTCTGCGGGCCGCCTTCGGGCTCGGAGCCGATGCGGCCGTTCTGCGGGCCGGGCTTGGTCGGCCGGCCGTTGCGCATGTCGTCGAGAAGCTGGCGGAAGGAAGCCGGCGTCAGGTCCTCGTAATAGTCGACATTGATCTGCGCCATCGGGGCGTTGCAGCAGGCGCCGAGGCACTCGACCTCGAGCCAGGACAGCTTGCCGTCGGCGGTGACGGTCGATTGCGGGCCGATGACCTCCTCGCAGACCTTCTTCAGCGCTTCCGCACCGCGTAGCGCGCAGGGCGTGGTGCCGCAGAGCTGGACGAAATATTCGCCGACCGGCTGCAGATTGAACATGGTGTAGAAGGTCGCGACCTCCAGCACCCGCATCGGAGCCATGCCTAAGCGCTTCGCGACGGTCTCGATCACGGCGCGCGAGACCCAGCCCTCCTGCTCCTGCGCCTTCCACAACAGCGGGATGACGGCGGACGCCTGCCGGCCTTCGGGATATTTGGCGATCTGCTGGTCGATCCAGTTCTCGTTCGCCGCAGTGAAGGCGAAGGAGGCGGGCTGGACGGGATCAGGTGCGAGACGACGGACGGACATCAGCGGTCAACTTCACCAAAGACGATATCGAGGGAGCCGAGGATTGCGGAGACGTCGGCGAGCATGTGCTTGCGGCACATGAAATCCATGGCCTGGAGATGGGCGAAGCCCGGGGCCTTGATCTTGCAGCGATAGGGCTTGTTGGTGCCATCCGAGACCAGATAGACGCCGAACTCGCCCTTCGGAGCCTCGACGGCGGCATAGACCTCGCCGGCCGGCACCTTGTAGCCTTCGGTATACAGCTTGAAGTGGTGGATCAGCGCTTCCATCGAGCGCTTCATCTCACCGCGCTTGGGCGGCACCATCTTGCCGTCGAGCGAGGAGACCGGGCCGCCGCCATCGGGCGCCAGCAGCTTGTCGCAGCACTGCTTCATGATGCGGACCGACTGGCGCATCTCTTCCATGCGGATGTGGTAGCGGTCGAAACAGTCGCCGTTCTTGCCGACGGGGATGTCGAATTCCATCTCCTCGTAGCACTCGTAGGGCTGCGACTTGCGCAGATCCCAGGGTGCGCCGGAGCCGCGCACCATCACGCCCGAGAAACCCCATTTCCAGCAGGTCTCGAGATCGACCACGCCGATATCGACGTTGCGCTGCTTGAAGATGCGGTTGTCGCTGAGCAGGCCTTCGAGGTCGTCGCAGACCTTGAGGAACGGGTCGCACCATTCGGCGATGTCGTGGATCAGCGAGACCGGAATATCCTGGTGCACGCCGCCCGGCCGGACATAGGCTGCGTGCATGCGCGCGCCGCAGGCCCGCTCGTAGAAGATCATCAGCTTCTCGCGCTCCTCGAAGCCCCAGAGCGGAGGCGTGAGCGCGCCGACGTCCATCGCCTGCGTGGTGACGTTCAGCAGATGCGAGAGGATGCGGCCGATCTCGGAATAGAGCACGCGGATGAGCTGGCCGCGGCGCGGCACGGTCACGCCGGCGAGGCGCTCGACCGCGAGCGCATAAGCGTGCTCCTGGTTCATCGGCGCGACATAGTCGAGCCGGTCGAAATAGGGCACCGCCTGGAGATAGGTCTTGGCCTCGATCAGCTTCTCGGTGCCGCGATGCAGCAGGCCGATATGCGGATCGACACGCTCGACGATCTCGCCGTCGAGCTCCAGCACGAGGCGCAGCACGCCGTGCGCCGCCGGGTGCTGTGGGCCGAAATTGATCGAGAAGTTGCGGATATTGTGCTCGGTCATGCCGTGCCGCCCTGCTTTGCCGCGACGCGGGCCAGGAACTCGTCCCCGGTCAGCCGTGGCCGATCGCCGGCAAACGCATAGAGCGCCGGCTTTTCATCGATGAAGATCTCCGCGACGAAGTCGAAGGGCGATTGGTCGTCGAAGGCCTGGAAGGCCACCGCGACATGACCGTTCGCACCTTCGCGCAGGCGCCAGAACAGGCTCGTCCCGCAGGTCTTGCAGAAAACCCGCTCACCCCAGTCGGACGATGGATAGACGCCGAGCGCCTGCTCGTCCGCAACGGACACGCCGGAGCACGACACCGCCATGAAGACGCCGCCGCTCCATTTCCGGCACATGCCGCAATGGCAGACATCCATCTCCTGCTTCTCGGGCGCCGCGGTGAAGCGCACCGCGCCGCAGAGACAGCCGCCGGACAGGGGTTGGTGGCTGGACGCCATCACGCCCCCTTCGCCTTCTCGTCGCCCGGCAGCACGTAATCCGTGCCTTCCCAGGGCGAGAGGAAATCGAAGTTGCGGAATTCCTGGTTGAGCTTCACCGGCTCGTAGACGACGCGCTTCTGCTCGTCGTCATAACGAACCTCGACGAAGCCGGTCAGCGGGAAGTCCTTGCGCAGCGGATAACCCTCGAAGCCGTAATCGGTGAGGATGCGACGCAGGTCCGGGTGGCCGGAGAACAGGATGCCGTAGAAATCGTAGGCCTCGCGCTCGAACCAGTTCGCCGCCGGGAAGACCTCGACGACGGAGGGAACGGGCGTCGCCTCGTCGGTCTGCACCTTCACGCGGATGCGGCGGTTATGGTGCGGCGCCAGCAGATGGTAGACGACGTCGAAGCGCTTCTCGCGGCCGGGATAGTCGGCGCCGGCGATGTCGGTGAAGTTGACGAAGCGGAAGCGCGGATCGCTGTAGAGCGTGCGCAGCACCGCGACGATCGACGCCGTCTCGGCATGAACAGTCAGTTCCTCGAAGGCGACGACCGCCTCGGTGACCGCGCCGGGCAGCGCGGCCTTGATCTCTTCGCCGAGTTGTACGAGCGCTTCGCTCATCGTCTCACCTTCATCGCCTGCAGCATCGACCGACAGAGCGCTCAGCGCTCGATCGTGCCGGTGCGGCGGATCTTCTTCTGCAGCAGCAGGACGCCGTAAAGCAGCGCCTCGGCCGTCGGCGGGCAGCCCGGGACATAGATGTCGATCGGGACGATGCGGTCGCAGCCGCGCACCACTGAGTAGCTGTAGTGGTAGTAGCCGCCGCCGTTGGCGCAGGAGCCCATCGAGATGACATAGCGCGGCTCCGGCATCTGGTCGTAGACCTTGCGCAGCGCCGGGGCCATCTTGTTGGTCAGCGTGCCCGCCACGATCATCACGTCCGACTGGCGCGGAGAGGCACGCGGCGCGAAGCCGAAGCGCTCGACATCGTAGCGCGGCATCGAGAGCTGCATCATCTCGACGGCGCAGCAGGCGAGACCGAACGTCATCCACATCAGCGAGCCCGTGCGGGCCCAGTTGATCAGATCGTCGGTGGCGGTGACGAGAAAGCCCTTGTCCGCCAGTTCGTTGTTGATCTCGACGAAGAACGGATCACGCGTTCCCACGGGCTTGCCGTCCGGGCCGAGCAACCCTTTCGGGGCCGGCGCGACGAGCGGATCACCACGATCGATCGCTGTGACTGCCATGTCCTAATCCTCGTGAACGTCAAAACTGCCAGATAGGAAGCGGCGCGCCGCGTCGCGATCGGACAGTCAGTCCCACTCCAGCGCGCCCTTGCGCCACTCGTAGACGAAGCCCACGGTGAGCACGCCGAGAAAGATCATCATCGACCAGAAACCATACCAGCCAAGGCTGCCGAAGGCGACGGCCCAGGGGAACAGGAACGCGACCTCGAGATCGAAGATGATGAAGAGAATCGCGACCAGATAGAACCGGACGTCGAACTTCATGCGGGCATCGTCGAAGGCGTTGAAGCCGCATTCGTAGGCGGAGAGCTTTTCGGCGTCCGGCTTCGAATAGGCGATGGCGAAGGGCGCGATCAGCAGCGCCAGGCCGATGACCGCCGAGACGCCGATGAACAACACCAGCGGCAGATAGTCGGTCAGAAGGGAGTGCACCGGGAGAGCTTGCATCATCGAACTCGCTTCGCGCGCGGCCACGCAGGCCTGCCGCCCCGTTCGCTTAGACCGTCGATTAGAATGAAGCAAGACTCCGCCGCGCCGCACAATCGCGCAGGCGGGTTGAATGCGGCGCAGGATGAGGCAAAAGCGGCCCGCTTCCGGAGCCTTCCCCGAACATGCGGCGAAATTCCATCGTAAACGCCGGTTTTTTTGCTATCCGCGCATGGGCAGGCTCTGCCCTCGCCGAATCGCCGGTGGACGGCTTGCTTTTTTTGAAAGGCATCCCATGCATTTCCGGATCCCGATCCGATCCGGCGCGGCCGCCATCGCGCCGCGCCCGGCGTGACGCCCGCCTGCCTGCCGGCGAGCCTGACCCTCGCCATGCTTCTCGTGCTGTCGGGCGCCGTTCGCGCCCAGACCGGCGAGAGCGTGCGTGCACCCCTCCCGCCGCAGCGTCCTTTCGACCTCGATCTCGAGGGCACCCCCAGGCTGCCCACCATCGTCGTGCCGCCGCACCAGCGCTCCCCGCGGGAGACGCCGGCAAGCGCCGCCGACGAAGGGACGCCGCCGGCCGCTCCCTCACCCGAAACGCCCGGGTCCGACGTCCCGCTCCCGGAAACGCCACAGGCCGAAGGAACCTTGCCGGCGATCGAGCCGCCGGACGACGACGAGGGCCCGGAATGGCCGAAGCTGACGCCCGGCCAGAAGGCCGGAGCCGAGCCCCAGTTCGATCCGAACGAGAAGCCGGACCGGCCGGGCATTTCGACCGATCCGGGAACCTCGATCGCCTGCCTGCCGGAACGGTTGAAGACGATCCTCGGCAGGATCGCGGGGAAATACGGAGCGGTGAAGGTGACCTCGACCTGGCGCCCGCCCTGGCGCGCGCGCCGCGGCTCTTATCACAGGCGCTGCGAGGCAGTGGATTTCCGCGTTCCCGGCGTCAGGCCGCGACTCGTCCTGGAATGGGCGCGATCGTTGCCGGAGGTCGGCGGCCACCACGTCTACTGGAACGGTTTGATCCATATCGACACCGGCCCGCGCCGGCCCTGGTAAGCCGATGCGGGCCTGCGCGACCGTCAGGCCGCGCGCCGCGTCGCAACGATGAACAACCGCGGGAACCGCAGCAGTACCTTGCCGTCGGGCTCGGCCGGATAGGCGCGCGCGATGCGTTCCCGGTAGCTCGCCAGAAAGCCTTCGCGCTCGCCGGCCGGCAGCAGATCGAGATAGCGCTTCAGGGCCGTGCTCTTGAACCATTCGATGATCGCCGTGCAATCGGCGAGAGCGTGGACATAGGTCGTCTGCCAGAGATGGACGGTGCAGCCCGCCTCCATGAGCCAGCGGCGATAGTCGGAGAAGCTGCCGAGCGGCTCCCGTGCTTCCGTGGCATGCGCGAAGCGAACCGCCCAGGGCCCCTCCGCCGCGGTCTCCGCCATCGCGACATGCGATGGTTCGGCCAGATTGTTCGGCATCTGCACGGCCAGAACGCCGCCCGGCTTCAGCGCCGCTGCCAGCCGTGCGAACAGGGCTTCGTGATCCGGCAGCCATTGCAGCACCGCATTGGCGAAGATCAGGTCGTAGCGCTCCTCCGGCGCCCAGCCGGCAAGATCGGCCTGGACGAAAGACAGCCGTGGCAGTCGCTTGCGCGCCTTTTCGATCATGTCGGGCGAGGAATCGAGACCCGTGACCGCGGCCTGCGGAAACCGCGCCGCCACCAGTTCCGTGCTGTTGCCCGGACCGCAGCCGAGGTCGATGCAGCGCGCCGGCGCTGTCAGCCTGACGCCCTGGAGCAGATCCAGCGAGGGCCGCGTCCGCTCGTCCTCGAAGCGCAGATACTGATCGGCATCCCAATCGACCTTGGCGCTCATGGCGCATTCCCATCCGGAGTTCGAGCGGTCCGCGCCCAGCGCGTCGGAGCCGGCGCAATCTAGGGCCGCGGCCAGCGCGAGGCCAGCCGCCGGGGCAGCCTAGGACGCCGCCCTGACCGGCGCCGGAGGCAGGACACGCAGGGCCTCGGCCAGACACAGGAAGAGATGGTAGAGGACCCGGCTCGGCAACACGACCGGCAACGGCGTTCCCGCACGATCGAGCTGGTTGTGCCAAAGCCCCGTCGACGCGTCGACGAAGTACCGGAAGATCAGGGCGAGATGACCGGGCAGCCTGCTCGTCGCCGCCTCGTCGCCGGCAAATTCGATGCGTGCGGCGAGCGCCTTGACGAACTCGGTCTGCGGCCAGAGCAGCTTCGTCGCTGCGACCACGGCGCCGTCGGGCTCGATACCGTCGAGCACGAGCGGCGCGCAGCCGGGCGCGCGGTCGATGCCGTGTGCAAGGCCGAAGCGATGGAGCCCCTCGGCCAGCGCTCGTGCCGTTTCGCAGCCGGTCAGGCGATGGTGGTGATACAGCAGCCAGACCCACTCGAACTGGTGGCCGGGTTCGCGCAACCGGCCGGGAGCCCCGGCGACAGGCTGCCAGATCGTATCGAAATACTCTCCCAGCGTACCGTTCGCGTCGATGAAGCGTTCCGCCGCGAGCCGGACGATGCGACCGGCGGCGTCAAGCCAACGCTGATTGCCGGTCGCCTCCGCCAGGGCGTGGAACGCTTCGAGGAGGTGCATATGCGGGTTCTGGCGCCGCGGCAGCGTCCCCAGATCGTCCTCCGCATAGCCGCCATGCGGGGCGGTGAGCTCGCTCTCGATCCCGTCCATCGTCGCCTCCGCCAGGCGGATGGCCGCGGCCTCGCCGGTCGCCCGGTGATAGTGGGCGCAAGCGAAGAGCACGAAGGCGAGATCGTAGAGGTCGCGGCGCGGCACGCTCGCGCTCCCGTCCGGTCGAAAGCGCTTCGGAACATAGCCGTTCGCAGTCTGCGCTTTCAGCAGTAGCGCGAAACCGTGGCGGGCCGCCTCCAGCGCGCCCGCATCGCCGCGCAGCCGGCCGGCGTGGCTGAAGGTGTAGGTCAGGCGTGCCGTCGTCAGCGCGCCGCGATCCGGCGCTGCAACCGGTCGCCCATCCGCCGCGAACTCCTCGACGAATCCGCCGTCGGCACGATCGACCGCGCGCGCGATCCAGGCCGGAATCAGCGTCCCATAGGTCCAGCGCTCCAGACCGTCAGGCGAAAGATCGAGCATCGACCGGCTCAATGGGCCTGGGTCTGCGCGTGCAGGATCTGGCCGAGGAACTTGCGCGTCCGCTCGTTCTCCGGTGCCGAGAAGAAGCGTTCAGGCGGGGCGACCTCGACGATTTCGCCGGCGTCCATGAAGATCACCCGGTCGGCGACCTTGCGGGCAAAACCCATCTCATGGGTGACGCAGAGCATGGTCATGCCGCTCTCGGCCAGCTCGACCATGACGTCGAGCACCTCGGAGACCATCTCGGGGTCGAGCGCCGATGTCGGCTCGTCGAACAGCATGATCTTCGGATTCATGCACAGCGAACGGGCGATGGCCACGCGTTGCTGCTGCCCGCCCGAAAGCTGGACCGGGTATTTGTTTGCCTGTTCCGGGATATGGACGCGCTCGAGGATCTTGCGGGCGTTCGCCTCGGCTTCCGCCTTCGCAATGCCACGCACCCGCATCGGCGCGAGCGTGCAATTCTCCAGGGCCGTCAGATGCGGAAAAAGGTTGAAGCTCTGGAAGACCATGCCGATCTCGCGGCGAATGTCCTCGATACCTTTGAGCTTCGCGTGGACAGCGGTGCCGTCAATGACGATCTCGCCATTCTGGTGTTCTTCGAGCTGGTTGAGGCAGCGGATCAGCGTCGACTTGCCGGAACCCGACGGCCCGCAGATGACGATGCGCTCGCCGCGCGAGACCGTCAGGTCGATGTCGCGGAGAACATGGAAGTCGCCATAGAACTTGTCGACATGGCGCATCTCGATGATCACGTCGCCGATTGCATGATCGGCGGGGGCGCTGGCGGTCATCTGGAAAACCGTTCGGTACGGGGTGATGGAAGATGCGCCCGGCCGCAGCCGGGCGCATCCGTCTTTGCGATGTCGCAGCGATCCTGCAGAGCAGCCGATCTTCCTCGGTCAGGCCCGAGGCGAGGCCGCCGCTCCGCCGGACATCACCACTTGTCGCCGGAGAACTTCGGCATCGGCGGCAGCTTCTTGAGCGGGATGCCGAACCACTTCTGGTTGATCTTCGAGAGCTCGCCATCGCCCTCGATCTTGGCGATGAAGGTGTTGGCATACTCGGCCAGCGCCGTGTCGGCCTTGCGGAAGGCCATGCCGTTGGCCTGCTCCTTCAGCGTGATCTTCGGCTCGATGCCGAGCTGCGGATAGTCCTTGTTGAGCTGGGCCAGGATGGTGTTGCTCGCGCCCATCGCCTGGACCTGGCCGGAGATCAGGGCCTGCAGGGCGGTGGCGTCGTCGTCATAACGCTTCAGCGGCGTGCCCTGAGGCGCGATCGCGCTGATCGCGATGTCCTGCGTCGAGGCGCGGGCGACGCTGATCGTCACCGACTTCAGGTCTTCCGGCTTCTCGATCTTCAGGCTCTTGGGCGCGAGGACGTAGATCGTCAGCGTGCTGTAGGGGTTGGAGAACAGCACCTGCTTCTGGCGCTCCGGCGTGATGCCGAAGGTCGCGATCAGCACGTCGACCTTGTTGGTCAGCAGATACGGGATGCGGTTCGGTCCGGTGACCGGGACGAGCTCGAGCTTGACGCCGAGGTCCTTGGCCATCAGCGCCGCGACGTCGGCATCGTAGCCTGCCGGCTGCTGGTTGGCATCGGTGCCGCCGAAGGGCGGATAGTCGGTCAGCACGCCGACCATCAGCTTGCCGCGGGCCTTGATCTCGTCGGGCGTCGCCGCCTTGGCCGGCGCCGTATTGAGCGCCGAGGCGGCTAGGCCGGCGAGGACCAGCGCGCCGAAGCCACGCCGGCAAATCGATTTAAACAGGGACATGGGTCGTTCTCCTCTAGGTAGGCTGGTGTTGCGTCGACGTGTTCAGCGCGCGGCGACGAGGAGCTTTTGCTCCATCCTCTTGCTGTAGGCCGAGAGCGGCCGGCAGATGACGTAGTAGACCAGCGCGACGAGCGCGAAGATCGTGAACGGGCGGAAGGTGGCGTTGTTGATGATCTGTGCCGCCCGGGTCAGCTCGACGAAGCCGATGATCGAGGCGAGCGACGTGCCCTTGATGAGTTGCACCAGGAAGCCGATCGTCGGCGGAATCGCAATGCGGATCGCCTGCGGTGCGATGACCAGCACCATCTTCGGCCAGTAGCGCAGGCCGAGCGAGGTCGCCGCCTCCCATTGTCCGCGCGGTACCACCTCGATCGCACCGCGCCAGATCTCGCCGAGGAAGGCGCTGGCATGCAGCGACAGGCCGAGCGCCGCCGCCGTCCAGGGATCGACCGACCAGCCGAACAGCCCCGGCACGAAGAAGGCGAGGAAGAGCTGCATCAGCAGCGGCGTACCCTGGAAGAGCTTGATGTAGCCGGTCGAGACGATCCTCAGCCATTTGAAATCGCTGGTACGGGCGAGCGCGACCAGCGCACCGCCGAGCGCCCCGCCGAGGAAGGCGACGAGCGAGAGCAGCAGCGTCCAGCGGACCGCCATGATGATGTAGATGATGTCGCCTGATCCGAGCGTGCGCATGGGTCACCTACCGTGTCGGCTTGCGCAGGAAGGCGCGTTCGATCCCGGCGAAGACCGTCCAGAAGAAGACGGACAGCGCGAGATACAGGCATGTGGCGACGAAATAGACCTCGAAGCTGCGGAAGGTGCGCGACTGGATGTCGCCCGCCACCGCCGTCAGCTCGCTCGCCGCGATCGCCGAGCAGACGCTGGTGTTCAGCATCAGCAGGATGAACTGGCTGGTCAGCGACGGATAGATCGCCTGAATCGCCGGTTTCAGGATGATGTAGCGGAAGATCTGGAGCGGGCGCATGCCCAGGGACTTGCCCGCCTCGACCTGGCCCTTCTGGATGCTCTCGATCCCGGCGCGGATGATCTCGATGCCGTAGGCGCCGACATTGACGACGAGCGCGAGCAGCGCCGCGCCGTTCGACGAGAACTTCAGGCCGAAGGTCGGCAGGCCGAAATAGATCACGAAAATCTGGATCAGGAACGGCGTGTTGCGGATCAGCTCGATATATTCGTCGATGATCCGGCGCAGCCAGGGCGGACCTGATGTCTTGCCCAGCGCGCCGGCAACCGAGAGCACCATGCCGATCGCCATCGCCAGGGCCGACAGCACCAGCGAGTTGACCAGTCCCTGCAACAGCTCCGGCCAAGCCGCGAAGACGTCGGCGAAGTCGAATTCATAGCTCATGCTGGCCGCCCGCTCCGGGCGGCGAAAGCGGGATTGCCTTCATGCGCCTTCCTCTACAAGTCCATCCGGGCCGGCTTCCGCGCCGGTCTCTTCTTGCCGCCGCAGAAACCCTACAATCGGGGAATGAGCAACCCGCCATCGACGTTGATCACCGTTCCCGTCGCATAGGCGAATTGCCCTGACGTCAGGCCGGCGACCGCAGCGGCGACGTCGTCACCCTCGCCCCAACGTCCGGCCGGGATCAACCCCTCCGCGATTCGGGCATCGTATCGGGCGGCCACCTTCGCCGTCATGTCGGTCCGGATGACGCCTGGCCTGACCTCGAAAACGGGAATTCCCTCCGGCGCCAGTCTCACGGCCAGCCCCCTGGCCCACATCGAGAGGCCGAGCTTGGAGACGCAGTATTGCGCCCGGTCGATCGAGACCAGTTCCGTCGAAGCCGAGGTGATGAAGATGATGGCGGGACGCTCCGGCCTGTCCGCGAGCATCGCCTTCGCGACCTCCTGGCTCAGGAAGGCGGCGCCGCGCAGGTTGATGTCCATCACGAGGTCGAAGCTCTCCTCGGTGATCTCCAGCATGTCGCCGCGCATCGGCGCGCCGATGCCGGCGTTGGAGACGAAGAGGTCAAGCCGGCCGAAGGCCGTTTTGACATTCGCGACCAAGCCGGGATGGCTCGGAACCGCCGCGACATCGTGCCTGAAGAACCGCGCCTTCGCGCCTGCGGCTTCGAACAGATTCGCGGCTTCGGCAACCGCTTCGTCCTCGGCGATGTCGGTGAAGGCGATGTCGTGCCCGGCCTTCGCGAGGGCTACGCCGATGGCGCGGCCGATGCCACGCCTTGCGCCAGTAACGAGAGCAACGGGGCGCGTCATCTCATTCCCCCCGATAGGTCGGCGTACGCTTTTGCTGGAACGCCGTGACACCTTCCTTCACGTCGTCCGTATAGGAGACGAGCGAGCTTGCCAGCGTCTCCATGATCGCGCCGCTATCCTCGTCCTCCGCCGCATTGATGAGCTGCTTGACGACGAGGTTCGCGACCGGCCCGCGCTGGCAGATGCGCTCGGCCATGGCCTGCGCGGCGGCGAGCGCCCCGCCCTTCTCGACGACCTGATCGATGATGCCGAGCGTCAGGGCCTGCTCGGCCGTGACGATCTCGCCGGTCAGCGCCAGGCGCCGCGCTACCTGCCCGCCGAGACGGCGGACCAGACGCTGCGTGCCCGACCAGCCGGGGATCATGCCGAGCCCGGTCTCGGGCAGGCCGATCTTGGCCTGCGCCTCGCAGATGCGGATATCGGCGGTGACCGCGAGTTCGAGCCCGCCGCCGAGCGCATGGCCGTTCATCGCGGCGATGACCGGCGGCTTCATCCGCGCCAGCTTGTCGAAGACGCGATGGCCGGAGCGGACCCAGCCCTGGCCCATCTCCAGCGGCGAAAGCCCGCCCCAGACGACGATGTCGCCGCCGGCGCAGAAGGCCTTGCCCTCGCCCGTCAGGATGACGGCACGCACCGAGCGGTCGGCGTCGATCGCGTCGGCGAAGCGGCCGAGCAGCCCGACCATGACGTCGTCGAGCGCATTGAGTTTTTCCGGTCGGGCGAGCGTGATCGTCGCGATGCCCGAGGCGATGTCGAGGCGGACAGGGTCGCTCATGCCGCCCTCGCGGGGAGTTCGAGGCCGATCAGCGCCTCATCGAACAGCGCGGCGTCCATCAGCTTCGGCGGCTTCGGCACCAGCAGCGGGAACTCGCTCTGGCTGAGGATATCGCGCTCCAGATCGACGCCGGGGGCGATCTCGGTGACGACGATGCCGTCCTTCGTCAGCTTCATCACGCAGCGCTCGGTGACATAGGTGATGTCCTGGCCCTGTGCGATCGCGCGCGGGCCGGAGAAGGAGATATGCTCGACAGCCTCGACCAGCTTCTTCACCTTGCCCTCCTTCTCGATGACGAGCTTGCCGTCCGCGATCGCGAGCTTGGCGGCGGCGCTGAAATAGCCGGAGAAGACGATGCGCTTGGCCCGCGCGGTGATGTCGATGAAGCCGCCGGCGCCGGCGGTGACGTGTGGACGCACGCCGAGCTTCGAGACGTTGACGCAGCCCTGGCGGTCGATCTGCAGGAAAGAGAGCAGCGACATGTCGAAGCCAGCCCCCTGGAAGTAGGTGAACTGATAGGGCGAGGGCACGATCGCCTCGGCATTGGAGGCGCAGCCGAACTGGAATTCGAGCAGCGGCACGCCGCCGACGGCACCCTGCTCGATCACCCAGGTGACGGCGCCGTGACGGCCTTCCTCGATCAGGATGCGCGGGACATTGGCCGAAATTCCGAAGCCGATATTGACGGCATCGCCGTAGCGCAGCTCTTGCGCAACCCGGCGCGCGATCACCTTGGCGACGTCGAAGGCCGGCGTCTCGAAGCTCGACAACGGGCGGCGGACCTCGCCGGAAATGGCGGGATCGTAGACAGTCTGCGTCGTCTGCATCTGGTCGGGCGCGACCACGATCGCATCGACGAGAATGCCGGGAACGAAGACGGCCTGCGTGTTGAGGCTGCCGGCCTCGACCACGCGCTTCACCTGCGCGATGACGATGCCACCATTGTTACGGACCGCCAGTGCCTGATCGAGCGGGCCGAGCAGGCCGCCCTCATGTTCGTAGGAGAGATTGCCGCGCTCGTCGGCCGTGGTGGCGCGGATGATCGCGACCTTCGGCACGATGCTGCGGAAATAGAGCCAGTCCTCGCCGTCGAATTCGACGCGGGACACGATCGGTTCGGCCATGGCGCGCGCATTCATGGCGCAGCCCTGGTGCTTGGGATCGACGAAGGTGTCCATGCCGATCTTGGTCAGCACGCCCGGGCGCTTGGCCGCGGCCTCGCGATGCATGTCGAACAGGATGCCGCTCGGGATATTGTAGGCCGGGATCTCGTTGCCAGTGACCATCTTCCAGATCGCGGGCGGCTCGGCCGAGGACGGGCCGGAGGGGTAGGAACCGCCCATGATCCGCGCGAGCAGGCCGGGCTTGGCGATATGGTCGACGCCCTTGACGCCCCACATGTCGCCGGCCGCGATCGGGTGCAGCGTCGTCAGGTTGCGGGGATGGCCGGAGGCGTCGAAGCGCCGGCCGATGGCAGCCAGCACGGCATCGGGACAGCCGAGGCCGGAAGAGGAGGAGACCGTGACGATCGCGTCGTCCGGGATCAGGGCAGCAGCTTCGTCGGCTGAAAGGATGCGGGGAAAGGCCATGGATCTTGTCTCTGATGGAACTCAACCGGCTGCGGCGAGCGCGCGCTGATAGGCGCCGCAGGATTCGCGGATGACGAGATGGGCGGGGCCGATGAAGCTTTCCGGCTCGGCGGCGGGGTCGGCAATCTGCTTGAGCAGCAGCGCTGCGGCGCGCTCGCCCAGGCCGACGGGATCGACCGCGACGGTGGTGAGCGCGGGTGAGACATGGCGCGCCTCGCTGGTGTCGTCGAAGCCGACGATGGCGATGTCGCGCCCCACGACGAGGCCATGCCGCGCCGCCGCCAGCATCGCGCCGATGGCGGTGACATCGTTGTAGCAGACGACCGCGGTGGGCCGGTCGGCGAGCGAGAGCACGGCGCTCATCGCGCCGAAGCCGCCGTCGCGCGTTGGCATGCTCTCGAGGTTCAGCGCCGGATCGACCCTGCAGCCAGCCTCCTCCATCGCAGAGAGGAAGCCGCCATGCCGCTCCTGCCGGACGACCATGGAATGCATGCCGCCGAGAAAGGCGATGCGCTCATGGCCGAGATTGATCAGGTGGCGAGTAACGCGACTGGCACCGGCGAGGTTCTCCGGCACCACGACGCTGGTATCGGCGCCGGGCAAGCGGCGGATTGCCACCAGCAATGCTGTACCGGCCGCCCTCACCCAGTCGAGATGCTCGGGCCGCGTATCCAGCGCCGGGCACAGGATGATGCCGCCGGCGCCGTGCTCGCGCATCATCCGCATCACCTGCTCCTGCCGCACCACGCTCTCGGCGGTGTTGGCCATGAAGGCGACATAGCCGGCCATCTGCAGCACCTTCTCCACGCCGATCGCGAATTCCGCGAAGAACGGGTTGGAGAGGTCGTTGAGCACGAGGCCGACGATGCGGGACTGCGCATTGCGCAGGTTGGCGGCGCCGCGGTTGTAGACATAGCCGAGCCGGTCCATCGTCTGCAGGACATGCTGGCGGGTTTCGGGCTTCACTGCGCCGCGGCCGGTGAGGACGAGCGAGACCGTCGATTTCGAGACGCCGGCAGCGTCTGCGATCTCGATGATCGTCACCTTCCCCTTGCTGCCTTTCGGCTGCGACATGGTTTCGTCCCTGATGCGCGTCGCGCTGTTCTTATCTTGGAACGTTCCATTATCAGCGAATGGCACCGCGTGCAATATCGCTCTTTCAAACGATTTTATGCGGCTGTATAAGACTGGAAATACGTTTCTTTGTTGGAACGTTCCAATAAATTCGATGGAGGAAGCGATGGTCGAGATCAGCCTGCCCTGCCCCGACGGCAGCAGCGCGCGCTACAGGCTGGCGCCGCCTTCGCCTTTTCCGCAGACGGCCACGCCCAACGGCATCCGCACCGTCTATGCCGCCGCCCATGTCGTCGCCGACCCGCTGAAGCTGGTCGATCCCTGGCGCGAGCCGGCCGTCGACTGGGATGCGACGCTAGCCTTCCGGCGCCATCTCTGGGGCCTCGGCTTCAAGATCGCCGAAGCGATGGATACCTCCCAGCGCGGCATGGGGCTGGACTGGCAGAACGCAGCCGAGCTGATCACCCGCGTGCTCGCCGAGGCCAAGGCCACACCCGGCGCCGACCTCGCCTGCGGCGCCGGCACCGACCAGCTTGCTCCGCAGGAGGCGCACAGCCTCGATGACGTGATCCGCGCCTATGAGGAGCAGATCGGCCATATTGAAGAGCATGGCGGCAAGATCATCCTGATGGCGAGCCGCGCGCTCTGCCGGGTCGCCAAGAGCCCCGACGATTATCTCGCCGTGTACGGCCCCCTGATCCGGCAGTGCCGGGGCAAGGTGATCCTGCACTGGCTCGGCGAGATGTTCGATCCGGCGCTCGCCGGTTATTGGGGCAGCCGCGATTTCGAGCCGGCCATGGAGACGGTGCTCACCCTGATCCGCGAGCACGCCGACAAGATCGACGGCATCAAGATCTCGCTGCTCGACGCCGGCAAGGAGATCACCATGCGGCGGTGCCTGCCTGAAGGCGTCGCGATGTATACCGGCGACGACTTCAACTATGCCGAGCTGATCGGCGGCGACGATCGGGGCTTTTCGCACGGCCTGCTCGGCATCTTCGACCCGATCGCGCCGGCAGCGGCTGCGGCCTTCGCCAAGCTGGAGGCGGGCGACCGCGCCGGCTTCCACGCCATCCTCGATCCGACCGTCGCGCTTTCGCGCCGGCTCTTCGAGGCGCCGACGCAGCATTACAAGTGCGGCGTCGTCTTCCTCGCCTGGCTCAACGGCTTCCAGAACCATTTCCGGATGGTCGGCGGCGCAGAATCCGCGCGCGGCATCCTGCATTATGCCGATCTCTTCCGCCTCGCCGACCAGTCGGGGCTGCTGATCGATCCCGAATTGGCGGCGCGGCGGATGACGCATCTCTGCGCCCTCAACGGCGTCGCCTGAGGGAGGGCAAGCCATGTATGCCCCCCTGCTCGACAGCGAAATCTACGACCAGATCCGCGAGACCGCCCGGCGCTTCGCCGCGGATGTCGTCAAGCCCGCCGCCGCCGATCTCGACCGCGACGAGGCCTTCCCGGCCGATATCTACCGCCAGATGGGCGCGCTCGGCCTGTTCGGGATCACCGTGCCGGAGGAGCATGGCGGCGCCGGTCTCGATACCTATGCGTATTCCATCGTCATGGAGGAACTCTCGCGCGGCTATTCCTCGGTTGCCGATCAGTGCGGCCTCGTCGAACTGATCGGCACGCTGCTGACCCGCTACGGCACGCCCGACCAGCTCAAGCGCCTGCCCGACATCCTCGCGGGCAAGACGCGCGTCGCCTATTGCCTGACCGAGGCCGAGGCGGGCTCCGACCTTTCCAATGTCCGCACCACCGCGCGCGAGACGGCTGAAGGCTACGTCATCGACGGCGGCAAGCTCTGGATTCACAACGCTCCCGTTGCCGATCTCGGCTTCGTGCTGGCCTCGACCGACCTCGCCGCCGGCCATCGCGGCATGAGCATCTTCCTGGCCGATCTGCATGCCCCCGGTGTCTCGCGCGGGCCGAAGGAGCACAAGATGGGGCAGCGCGCGAGCCAGGTCGGCGCGCTGACGTTTGATGGCGTCACTGTGCCGCGCGAAGCGCTGCTCGGCCCCAAGGGGCGCGGCTTCCACATCATGATGAGCGTGCTGGAGAAGGGTCGCGTCGGCATCGCCTCGCTGGCGGTCGGCATCGCGCAGGCGGGGCTGGAGGCGGCGCTTGGCTATGCCCGCGACCGGCGCCAGTTCGGCAAGCCGATCCTCGACAACCAGGGCCTGCAATGGCTCCTGGCCGACATGGCCAAGGATATCGCTGCCGCCCGGGCACTGGTCGAGCGCGCCGCCTTGCTGATCGATCACGAGAAGCCCGCGACCTCCGCCTCCTCGATGGCGAAGTGTTTCGCCAGCGATATGGCGGTGGCGCAGACGGCCAATGCGGTGCAGGTCTTCGGCGGCTCCGGCTATATCCGCGGCTTCGAGGTTGAGCGCCTCTATCGCGACGCCAAGATCACGCAGATCTACGAAGGCACCAACCAGATCCAGCGCACCATCATCGCGCGCGAGCTGGTGAAGAACGGCGCCTGACGCCCAATACGATCGGTCGGGCCGGACAGCCGGCGGCCGATCCATCGCCCTTGCGAGGCGGACGTTGCCGAGGCTGCCTCGCGTGAGGTGGGTTGCGGCCCATTCCGCCACCTCTTCCGCCGCCGCCTCGGCCTGACGCCAAGCACCAGCAAAGTCGTGAAAGGCGCGTTCTCTCACAGCAACCATGCGCGCCGGGAGCGAGCCGCTCTTGTCTCGACGCGAATTTTGGCATCAAGCTCGCCCGCTCACGGAGCCGCCGGCAGCGATCTCTTGCGCCGGCTTACCATGGATTGCAGGAACGGCCGGGTCGCGAATGGTTTCGGTAGAACTCAAGGCCGTGTCGAAAAGCTGGGGCGGCGCGGCCGCCGTGGACGGCATCAGCTTCACGGTCGAGGGAGGCAAGCTCGTCGCCCTGCTCGGCCCCTCCGGCTGCGGCAAGTCGACCACGCTCAGGCTGATTGCCGGGCTGGAGGACTCGAGCGGCGGCACCATCGCCATCGGCGGGCGCGACGTGACACATGCCGCCCCCTCGCGCCGCGGCATCGCGATGGTCTTCCAGAACTATGCCTTGTTCCCGCATCTCTCGGTCGCCGAGAACATCCTGTTCGGCCTGAAGGTGCGAAAGGTCTCCCGTGCGGAACGGGACGCCCGCCTCGCCCGCGCGGCCGCCATCCTCGGGCTCGCGAACCTGCTCGACCGCAAGCCTTCCCAGCTCTCGGGCGGCCAGCAGCAGCGTGTCGCGCTCGGCCGCGCGATCGTCGCCGAGGCACCGGTGTGCCTGATGGACGAGCCGCTCTCCAATCTCGACGCGCAGCTGCGCGTCGAGATGCGGCGCGAGATTCGCGAGCTGCAGCAGCGGTTGGGCATGACCATGGTCTACGTCACGCACGACCAGGTCGAGGCCATGACCATGGCCGACCAGGTCGTGCTGATGCGCAACGGCCGCATCGAGCAGGATGCCGCACCGGACGCCCTCTACGAGAACCCGCAGACGATCTTCGCCGCCCGCTTCGTCGGCACGCCGCCGATGAACGTGCTGCCGCTGACGTCCGTGCAGGCACACGGCGGGACAATCACCCCACCCCCCGCCCTGGATCCGGCTGCGCTGTCCGTCGGCATTCGCCCCGAAATGACGGAGATCGGCGAAAGCGGCATCGCAGCCGAGGTGGTGACGGCTGAATATCTCGGCGCCGACACGCTGATCGAGACGCGCATCGACGGCCATTCCTTCATCGTCAAGCGCCCGGGCAAGATCCGCGCGACGGCCGGCGAGACCATCTACATCAGATTGTCACAAGCGGCGCTGCATTGGTTCGACCAGGCGTCGGAACGGAAGGTGGTTCGAAACTGAACCGGCCGCGCGAGTCGGACGCTCGAACCATCCCAACAAGGGAGAGAGGGTATAATGGACAGGCGTGAATTTCTCGGCGGCAGTGCCGCTCTTGCCGGCGCAACGGCCTTTCCCGCAATCGCGCGGGCGCAGGACGCGGAGCTCTCCTTCTTCTATCCGGTCGCGGTCGGCGGTCCGATCACCAAGCTGATCGACGCCTATGCCGCCGGCTTCGAGAAGGAAAATCCCTCGATCAAGCTGAAGCCGATCTATGCCGGCACCTATCAGGAGACGATCGTCAAGGCGCTGACCGCGCATAAGAGCGGCACGCCTCCGGTCACCTCGGTGTTGCTCTCCACCGACATGTTCACGCTGATCGACGAAGAGGCGATCGTGCCCTTCGACGACTTCATCAAGACCGAGGACGACAAGAAGTGGCTTGCCGGCTTCTATCCCGGCTTCATGGAGAACAGCCAGACCGGCGGGAAGACCTGGGGCATTCCGTTCCAGCGCTCGACCATCGTGCTCTACTGGAACAAGGAGCTGTTCAAGGAGGCCGGGCTCGACCCCGAGAAGCCGCCGCAGACCTGGGCCGAGCATCTCGCCTTCGCGCGGAAGCTGACGAAGCGCGACGCGTCCGGCAACGTCACGCAGTGGGGCACGCAGATCCCGTCCTCGGGCTTCCCCTACTGGCTGTTCCAGGCGCTGACGACGGAGGCCGATGCCATCCTGATGAACCCCACCGGCGACACCACCTATTATGACAAGCCGGGTGTCGTCGAAGCGCTGCAGTACTGGGTCGACCTTGCGCAGAAGTACAAGGTGCATCCGCCCGGCATCGTCGAATGGGGCACCACGCCGAAGGACTTCTTCGAGAAGAAGGTCGCGATGATCTGGACGACCACGGGCAACCTCACCAACGTCCGCACCAACGCGAAATTCCCCTTCGGCGTCGCGATGCTGCCGGCCCACAAGCGCCGTGGCTCGCCGACCGGCGGTGGCAACTTCTATATCTCGAAGAAGGCCACGCCGGCCCAGCAGCAGGCCGCCTTCAAGTTCATCAAGTGGATCACCCAGCCCGAGAGGGCGGCGCAATGGTCGATCGACACCGGCTACGTCGGGGTCAGCAAGGCGGCCTACGAAACCGAGGCGATGAAGAAATACGTCGCGGAGTTCCCGCCGGCCGCCGTCGCGCGCGACCAGCTGGAATTCGCCGTCGCCGAGCTCTCGACCCATGAGAACCAGCGCGTCACCAAGGCGCTGAACGACGGGTTGCAGGCCGCGCTGACCGGCACCAAGACGCCGCAGAAGGCGATGGAGGACGCGCAGGCCGAGGCCGAGCGCATCCTCAAGGCCTATCGCTGATCCGGAAGCCGATGACGAACCGCGCGACCGCGACGATCCATGGCTGGCTGCTCCTGCTGCCGGCCATGGCGTGCCTGGCCCTGTTCACCCACTGGCCCGCGGTCGCGAGCTTCATCGAGAGCTTCTACTCGACCCCGAAGGCGCGCCGCCCGGCGCGCTTCGTCGGGCTCGACAACTATCAGCAGATGCTGGCCGACCCGATCTTCTGGAAGGCACTGAGCAACAACCTCTGGTTCGCGCTCGGCACCATCCCGACCTCGATTGCGCTGGCGTTGTTGATGGCGGTCTGGGTCAACGACAGGATCGCCGGCCGCACGCTCGTGCGCATGGCCTATTTCACGCCGACGATCCTGCCGATGATTGCGGTCGCGAACATCTGGCTGTTCTTCTACACCCCCCAATACGGCTTACTCGAGCAGGTCACGGGCCTGTTCGGCGCGCGCTCGACCAACTGGCTGGGCTCGCCGGATACCGCCCTCTACGCCATCACCATCGTCGCGATCTGGAAGGAAGCCGGCTTCTTCATGATCTTCTACCTCGCGGCGCTGCAGGCGATCCCGCCGAGCCTCGGCGAGGCGGCGGCGATCGAAGGTGCCTCGCGCTGGACCTTCTTCCGGCGCATCCAGTTCCCGCTCCTGATGCCGACCACGCTGTTCGTGCTGATCAATGCCGTGATCAACGCCTTCCGCATGGTCGACCATATCGTGGTGATGACGCGCGGCGGCCCGGACAATGCGACGACGCTGCTGCTCTACTACATCTATCAGGTCGGCTTCGGCTTCTGGGACACCGCCTATGCGGCGACGCTGACCTGCGTGCTCTTGGCGCTGCTCGCGCTGGTCGCCTTCGTCCAGTACGGCTGGCTCGAACGCAGGACGCACTATCAATGAGCGCCGCGCAACGTCCCGCCCCGGCCGCGACGCGCGCCGACCCCTACGCGCCGAAGGGCCTCGCGCTCACGCTGGAATCGGCGGGAGCGATCCTGCTCGCTTTGCTCTGGGTGCTGCCGCTGGCCTATGCCGTCTGGGCGGCGTTCCACCCGGCCGAATACACCACGCGCTTCGTGCTGACCGCGCCGCTCACGCTCGACAACTTCACCCGCGCCTGGGCGGCCGCGCCCTTCGCCCGCTATTTCCTCAATACCTTCATCCTGGTCACGATGATCCTGGCCTTCCAGATCGTGCTGGGCACGCTCGCGGCCTATGCCTTGGCGCGGCAGGATTTCTGGGGTCGCGACATCGCCTTCGTGCTGATCCTGGCGCAGCTCATGATCATGCCGGACGCGCTGATCGTCGAGAACTACCGCACGCTCGCCAAGGTCAACCTGATCGACACGATCCCCGCGATCGCCCTGCCCTATATCGCCTCGGCCTTCGGCATCTTCCTGCTGCGGCAGACCTTCAAGACCGTGCCGAAGGAACTCGACGACGCCGCGCGCGTCGAAGGCGCGAGCCCTTTGCAGGTGCTGATGCGGGTCTATGTGCCGCTGGCGAAGCCGACCTATATCGCCTACGGCCTCGTCTCGGTCAGCTATCACTGGAACAACTTCCTCTGGCCGCTGCTGGTGACCAATTCCGTCGAGTCGCGGCCGCTGACGGTCGGCTTGCAGGTCTTCTCCTCGGCCGACCAAGGCATCGACTGGGCGGTGATCTGCGCGGCGACCCTCATGACCTCGGCACCATTGCTCGTCGGATTCCTGCTGTTCCAGCGCCAGTTCGTGCAGAGCTTCATGCGCGCCGGCATCAAGTGACGCCGAGGCTGATCCGATGAAGCTGATCACCTGGAACATCCAGTGGGCCCGTGGCGTCGACGAGAAGGTCGATCCGCATCGCATCATCAACCATGCCCGGCAGATGGCGGATTTCGACGTGCTCTGCCTGCAGGAGGTCGCGGCCAACTTCCCCGATCTCGACGGCAATGACCGCACCGACCAGTTCGCGCTGTTCGGCGAACTCCTGCCGGGCTTCACCGCGATCGAGGCTGTTGGCGTCGATGTCCCGGATGGGGCGGGTGGCCGCAAGCGCTTCGGCAATCTCATCTTGTCGCGATTGCCGGTGGCGCAGGCACTGCGCCACGTCCTGCCCTGGGAGGCGGCCGCAACGCGCAACATGCCGCGCGTGCTCGTGGAGGCGATGGTCGAGACGCCCTTCGGGCCGCTCCGGGTGATGACGACCCATCTTGAGTATTCCTCGCCCGTGCTACGTTCGGCCCAGATCGAGGGCATCAGGCAAATCCACCGCATGGCCGCAGCGAGACAGGCGACTCCGCGTGCGCCGGGCCCGCACACCTATGCGCCGACACCGAACGCGGCGAACGCCATCCTCACCGGTGACTTCAACATGCGGCCCGACGATGCCGGGCTGGCCGAGTTGCTCGTTCCGTTCGCGGGCGATGTCCCGCCGCTGCTCGATCTGTGGCCTGTGCTGCGGGGCGATGAGCCGCATCCGCCCTCCGCCTTCATCTGCGACCAGACCTATGGCCCGCCCGGCTGCCTCGACTATGTGCTGGCAACGCCGGACCTCGCCGAGCGGGCGCGCTCGATCACCTACGACATCGAGACCCGCGCCTCGGACCACCAGCCGATCCTGGTCGAGTTCGATCTCGGATGATCTTCACCCGGCAGGACCATGAGCGGCTCGACGCCATCCTGCGCGAGGCGGCACGGCGCGAGGTGATGCCGCGCTTCCGGCGGCTGGCAGCGGGCGATATTCGCGCCAAGCAGAACCCGGTCGACGTCGTCACCGAGGCCGACGAGGCCGCCGAGCGCTTCATCTGCGCCGAGCTGGCCAAGGCTTTCCCGGGCGCGGCGCTCATCGGCGAAGAGGCCGTGACGGAAGATCCCTCCCTCCTCGCCAACCTGGGACAAGCCGACCTCGCCATCGTCATCGACCCGATCGACGGCACGCTGAACTATGCCAGCGACCTCTCGCTCTTCGCCGTAATGGCCGCTGTCGTCGTCCGGGGAGAGACCGTCGCCGCCGTGATCCACGATCCAACAGCCGACGACAGCGCCATGGCCCTGCGCGGCGAAGGAGCATGGATGGCCTCCGCGGACGGCGCGAGCCGCGACCTGCGCGTCGCAGCTGCCATCGCGACGCGGCAGATGAACGGCATGGCGAGCTGGCAATATTTTCCGGAGCCGCTGCGCAGCACGCTTCCCGGCCGTTTCCCGGCCTTCCTCGAAGTCGGCTCGCTGCGCTGCTGCGGGCAGGAATACCGGCTGGCGGCTGCCGGACGCTTGCAATTCCTGCTCTATGGCGTGCTCAATCCCTGGGACCATGCGCCGGGCGTGCTGCTCTACAGCGAGGCCGGCGGCCATGCACGCCTGCTCGACGGCCGGACTTATTCGCCGGCCGGGCGCCCGGCCGGCCTGCTCTGCGCGCCCGATGCCGAGAGCTGGCGAGCCATACGCTCCGTTCTGCTCGGCTAAGGCGGTAAAGGACTGCAGGCCGCTACCAGCGCCGCCAGTGATACCACGGCCCCCCGCCGAAATCGGCATCGAAGCGCTCGAACTGGTAACGCCGCTCGGCCGAACGGTCGAGGTCGACCTGCAGCAGGCAATTGGCGAACCCCTCCGTGCCCGGCCGGAACCCATAGGAACGGCAGCGCGCCTCGTCGGCCGCGCGCCGCTCCTCAAGCGTGACGCAGCCGCTGCAGAGGAGCGCCAGCAGGAGGCCGGCGGCGAGTTTCGGTCCGATCATCCCAGTCTCCTCTCCGCGCTTTCGGGGATTAACCGCCGGACGGCGCCACGGTTCAACCCCAGCCACTGTCCTATCGCGAGAATCTGATCGGCACGGCGAGCGCGATCGAACTGCCTCCAAGGCCGTCCGGCGGTGCCGGAACCGGACTCGCCCGGCGGATCATGGCCACCGCCTCCTCGTCCAGCGCCGCATCGCCCGAGCCGCGTACCAGCCGCGCCGACAGCACGCGTCCGCGCCTGTCGATGCTGAAGGCGACCTGCACAGTGCCGGGACTGGCCCCGCTCGGAAAGCGCTTGAAGCGATTGAGGTGCGCGATGAGGCTCCCGCGCCAGCTCGCCGCCGCCGCCGGCGAGGCCGTGGCTGCACCGGCCGCCGGAGCCGCAGCGCGCGCGGCCGCCTGCGCCTGCGCGGTCGGCGCGGATGTCCGCTCCGCCCGGGGCTTGTCGGGGTTCACCGGTTTTTTCCGATGCACGACCTTCGGCCGCGGCGGCGGCTTGCGCTTGACCTCCTTGGCCGGCGGCGGCTCCTGCTTCGGCGGGGGCGACAGCAGCGCCAGCGGATCAGGCAATGGCGGAAGCTCCGGGACCTTGATCTCCGGCTCCGGCAGCGCCACCGGTTCCGGCTCGTCCTGCGGCAGTGGCTCCACATCCTTGGGTGGCTCGACGGGATCGGGCAGCGGCTCGGGTTCCGCCTCCGTCATCTGCGGGCCGGGCGCGATATCCTGCTGCGGCGTTTCCGGCGCCACCGCGAGCGGGGCGAGCTCGATCATCACCGCCGCGGGCGGTGCCCCGGCCGCGGCCTCGGCGGGCTCCCAGCTCGCGACCAGCCAGCCGGCGGCGCCATGAACTCCGGCCACCAGGAACGCCGCGGCGCCCCAGCGCAGCGCAGCAGGCCAAATGCGCGCCGGGGACGGACGTCGCAGGCTCATGGCTTCGCCGCCGTAGCGCCCTGCCCGGTATCCTCGAGACCGACCAGCGCGATCTTGAGGTAGCCGGCATTCCGCAGCAGGTTCATCACGTCCATCAATTCGCGGTAGGCGACTGCGCCGTCCGCCCGCAGGAAGATGCGCTGCTCGCGGTCCTGGCCGGTGCGCTGGTCGAGCGTCGCCTGCAGGGCCTCCCGCGGCACGGCGTCGTTGCCGAGCGTGAGCGACAGGTCGCCCTTCACCGTCAGGAACACCGGCGTCTCGGGCCGCGGCTGCGGCTGGGCGTTCGAAACCGGCAGGTCGACCGCGACATCGACCGTCGAGAGCGGCGCCGCCACCATGAAGATGATCAGCAGCACCAGGATGACGTCGATGAAGGGCGTGACGTTGATGTCGGCGACCTCGCCGAGATCGCCGTCCTGCGGGTCCTTGAGTGAGACGGCCATCTGCTTACTCCGCCGGAACGCGCGGGAGGGCCGCCGGCGCCACCGCCTGCAGCGGCGACCGCGGCGGAGCGGCGACAGCGGCGCGTTGGCGCCGCTCCAGGTCCCGCGAGAGGTGGCGCAGGATCTCTCCGGAAGCATCCGACAACGTCGCCCGGTAGCCGGTGATGGCGCGGGCGAAGACGTTGTAGATAATGACGGCGGGAATGGCTGCGACCAGGCCGATCGCCGTCGCCAGCAGGGCCTCGGCGATACCTGGCGCGACGACGGCTAGATTGGTCGTCTTCGACTGGCTGATGCCGATGAACGAATTCATAATGCCCCAGACCGTGCCGAACAGGCCGACGAAGGGCGCGGTGGAGCCGATCGTCGCCAGCAGTCCCGTGCCACGCGCCATCGCCCTGCCGGCGCGTGCCTCGACCCGGGAGAGCGCGATCGCGGCTCGCTCCTTGATGCCGTCCTCGCCGAGATCGGCGGAGCGGCGCGTCTCGTCCCCGGCAGCGGCCAGCAAGGCACCCACGGCCCCGCGCAGCCTGCCATCCTTGCCGGAGACGGTGCGGGTCGCGTCGCCGAGGTCGTCGGCGGCCTCGATCCGCCGGAGGGCGCGCCGAGCTCCCGCCTTGGCGGCCGCAAGCTCCATCACCTTGGCGAGCCAGATCGTCCAGGTCACCAGCGACGCGAAGGCGAGGCCGATCATCACCGCCTTCACGACGATGTCGGCGGCCATGAACATGCCCCAAGGCGACAGGTCGTGCGGCAGCATGGCCATAGCGGGCGTATTGGCGGCCGCGGCCTCGGTCGCCGGGAGTGGTGGATGGGCAGCGCTCGGCGGTGCGATTCCCATCTGTGGTGCAGCCGGCGGCAGCGGGTTCATCGGCCCCGTGGCGGGAGCCGAAGGCTCGGAGGACATCGACTGTCCTGGCGACGCGGGGGCTTGAGCCAGGGTGCCCGAAGCCGGCAACAGCAGATTCAGCGCGACGAGTGCCGAACGAAACAGCTTTGTCATGACCAGTCCTGCATCCACCGCATGATCGTCGTCATCCCTGCCCGACCTCGGAGCAAAGCGGCCGGCTCCGACCTTCGCGAACGAACCGGCGGCATGGCGCGCACAGCGGCGGATCTCACATTGGAACAAATAAAAAAAGCACGCATTATCAGCGACTTGCGAGCCGCACGAGTGTTTCAAACCGCGTGTCGTGTCAAGGCTTCGCTGCGCGACGGGACGCTGGTCCGCACCAGGCGAATGGTGCGCCTGCCGGAGGTGTCGGCGCGTGACACGTCGCGTCGCCGCATCGAGCCGGCGACGATCGGCCCGGCCCCGGGCCGGTTTCCGCGTCCATGCTGTCAGCGGATTGTCGCGCTCGCGCCGGCCATGCCGCATGCGCGACCGGCCGGCCGCTGCTGCGCCCGCATCTTTCGGGTTCTTGCCGACCTTGCTGGCGACGCTGCCGGCCCGACCCTGTCGGGCCGGGGCAGATCTCAGTAGAGACCGCCGGTGCCCGAGCCGATAGCGCGGCCGCCGCCGGACGGGGCGCCGGGCAGGCCGCCGCCATCGCCCGCTGCCCCGATCACCGAATAGCTGTCGGGCGGTGCGGTGCCGGGCTTGAAGGCTTCGAGGATGCCGCCTTCCCCGCTGGTGCGCATGCCGGTCTTCGGATCGACGCGGATCAGCTTGATGCCGGCCGGCACGCGGAACGGCGTCGCCGGCTTGTCCTTCAACGCCGCCATCATGAAGTCGCGGAAGATCGGCGCGGCGTACTGGCCGGCCGTCGCAGACGAGCCGAGCGACTTGGGCTTGTCGAAGCCCATATAGACGCCGACGGCGAGGTCCGGCGAGAAGCCGCAGAACCACACGTCCTTGGCGTCGTTGGTCGTGCCGGTCTTGCCCGCCAGAGGCTTGCCGACCGACTTCACCACGGTCGCCGTGCCGGCGTTCACCACGCCTTCCAGGATCGAGACCATCTGGTAGGCCGTCAGCGGGTCGATCACCTGCTCGCGATTGTCGATCAGGCGCGGTTCGGGCTGGTTCGCCCATTTGTCGGCGTTGCAGCCCTCGCAGGTGCGCTGGTCGTGCCGGAAGATGGTCGTGCCCGTGCGATCCTGGATGCGGTCGATCAGCGTCGGCCGGATGCGCTTGCCGCCATTGACCAGCATCGAATAGGCCGCGGTCATCCGCATCACGGTGGTCTCGCCCGCGCCGAGCGACATCGACAGCACCGGCTGGAGATCGTCGTAGATGCCGAAGCGGCGGGCATATTCCGCGATCAGCGGCATGCCGACATCCTTGGCGAGACGCACCGTCATCAGGTTCTTCGAGTACTGGATGCCGTAGCGTAGCGTATGCGGGCCGCTGAACTTGCCGCCGTAGTTCTCCGGCCGCCACATGCCGAGACCGCCGCCCTGGTCGATCTCGATCGGCGCGTCCAGGATGATGCTGGACGGGGTGTAGCCGTTGTCGAGCGCCGTCGAATAGACGAAGGGCTTGAAGGACGAGCCCGGCTGGCGCATTGCCTGCGTCGCGCGGTTGAACTCCGACTGGTCGTGCGAGAAGCCACCGACCATGGCGAGGACGCGGCCGGAGAACGGGTCCATCACGACGATCGCGCCGTTGATCTCCGGAAGCTGGCGCAGGCGGGCATAGCCCGGACGGCTCGTCATCGGCTCGACATAGACCACGTCGCCGACCGAGACCGCCTGCGAAACGCGCGCGCGCCGGGTCCACTTGATGCCGTCTCCGGCCAGCGTGACGGTCTCGCGCTTCGGGTTGAGGTTGCCGGCATTGTCGCGCAGCGGGTGGAGGCCGAGCTTGGCGCTGTCGCCGTTGACGTCGAGCACCACGGCGAGCCGCCAGGGCGCGACGTCGCCGAGCACCGGCAATTCGCCGAGGGCCTTGCCCCAATCCTGCCCGGCGATGTCGAGCTTCTGGATCGCGCCGCGCCAGCCGCGCGCCTCGTCGAAGCGCACGAGCCCGTCGACCAGCGCCTTGCGGGCCATCAGCTGGATCTTGGGATCGACCGTGGCGCGCACCGAGAGCCCGCCCTCGAGCAGCTTCTTCTCGCCGTAGCGATCCTGCAGCTCGCGGCGGATTTCCTCGGCGAAATAGCCGGCGGCGATGTTGTTGGGCGAGACCTGGCGCGGATTGACGCCGAGCGGCTGCTTCTTCGCCGCCTCTGCCACGTCGCGCTTGACGTAGCCGTTCTCGACCATGCGATCGATCACGTAGTTGCGGCGCTCGATCGCGCGGTCGGTATTGCGGAAGGGCTGCAGGTCGCTCGGCGCCTTCGGAAGCGCGGCGAGATAGGCGGCTTCCTGCAGGTTCAGCTCGTGCACCGACTTGCCGAAATAATTCAGCGCCGCCGCGGCGATGCCGTAGCTTCCGAGGCCGGGAGCCGGCGCACCGAGATAGATCTCGTTGAGGTAGAGCTCAAGGATCTTGTCCTTCGAATAGGTCGATTCCAGCTTCAGCGCGACGAGCGCCTCGCGGATCTTGCGCTCGTAGGATTGCTCGGGGCTCAGGAAGAAGTTCTTCGCCACCTGCTGGGTGATGGTCGAGGCGCCCTGCTGGCGGCGATTGGTGCCCTTGTTGCGGAAATTCGAGATCGCAGCGCGAACGAGGCCCTCGGGATCGACGCCGATATGCTTGTAGAAATTCTTGTCCTCGGCGGAGATATAGGCGTCGACGACCAGCTTCGGCACGGCCTGGATCGGGATGTAGAGCCGCCGCTCGCGCGCGTATTCGGCGATCAGGCTGCCGTCGCCCGCATGGACGCGGGTCATCACCGGCGGTTCGTAGTTCCGCAGCTGGGCATAGTCGGGCAGGTCCTGCGAATAGTGCCAGATCACACCGCCGGCCACGGCGGCGCCGACCACGAAAGCGATCGCACCCGCGGCGAACAACCACCCGAAGATTCGCAGGATAAACCGCATTTCAGGTCCCGGACCCCATCTTTCCACCCGGCGGACGCCCGGTCGAGGCGCTTCGCAACGCGAAGCTATAGCATGATCGAGATGGCGGAACCGTGGCCTCACGACCACAATTCGGTTCAACTCGAACGTTTCGCGAACTAAGGCGCGTGCCGGTTCTCGGCCGCCTGCCCGACCGAGGCGCGTTCGCGGGCGAAGTATTCGTCGACCGCTGCCCCGACGGCACCGACGGCTTTTCCGCGCCATTCGGCCGAAGTCAACAGCGCGGCGTCCTTCGGGCTCGACATGTAGCCCAGCTCGATCAGGACCGACGGCACGTCCGGCGCGCTCAGAACCCAGAAGCGCGCGGAGCGCAGCGGAATCTTGTGCATCCGGACCGAGGCACCGAGCTTGTCGACGAGGTTGCGGGCGAAAACGCCCGAGAAGGTCCGTGTCTCCCGCCGCGCCAGGTCGATCAGGATGCCGGCGACGTCCTGGACCTCCTCGCTGGTCTCGAGTCCCCCGGCGGCATCCGCCTCGTTCTCCTTGGCCGCGAGCTTTGCGGCCTCGGCGTCGGTCGCCCGCTCCGAGCGGGTATAGACGGTCGCGCCCCGCACCTCCTGCGCCTGCGTCAGCGAATCGGCATGGATCGAAATGAACAGGTCAGCCTTCTCGTCCTGTCCGATCCTCACGCGGTCGGCGAGCGGCACGAAGCTGTCGTCGTCCCGGGTCATCACCACGCGGTACCGGCCCGAGGACTCGAGCTGCTCCTTCAGGGCCAGCCCGAAATTCAGGACGACCGATTTTTCGGCGATCGACGCGACGACCGTGCCGGGATCGATGCCGCCATGCCCGGGATCGATGACGATCGTGCGCCGCGTCTCGCCGGCCGACCTAGGCGGCGCCGGTGCCACCATCGCCCGGCTCGCCGGCCTGGCCTTGGCGGCCTCGGCGAGAAACTCGGCGCGGCCGACCTTTCTGAGTTCGATCGTGAGTTCGCCGAGGCCGCCCCGCGCGGTGCGGGCCTCGGCCTTCACGATCGTCGCAGGCTGGGACAGGTCGATGATGATTCGCGCCTTGTCCGTCGTGAACAGCCCGTAGCGATACCCGCTGACGAAGCCGGCATTCTTGCGGGCGCTCGGCTGGATCTGGAAGTTCGTCGACGGGAGCTCGACGATGACGCGGTCGGGAGCGGCCTGCACCCAGGCCTCCACGGGCACGACCTCCGAGAGCGCCAGCGACAGCCTGACGGTCTCGCCGTGCTGCTCGATCCGCATGTCCGTCGCGACCGGAAACTCGCTCTGCTGCCGGGCGGGTTCGCCGCGGGCCGGCAGGATGCCGAGAACGGCGCACAGCCCCGCCATGGCAGCCAGCGAACGCAACCGGACGGAAACCGCCCTCCGGCGCCCGGCTGCGGCGAATTTGCCGTACTCGCTCTGACAAATGCGTGAAAACAGCTTAAAAATCCCGCCTGCCGTCACCAATGCTTAACCATAGGCGACCCGAATCCCTAACAGGGCGTTACCACGCCACGGGGGCGCGATGAACCGCCTCGCCATGCGCGGGACGCGATCCGGTTGCGATGTGACTTGCAAATCACTGTAACCTATCTGTAATGGGACAAGGTTGCCCTCCAGCCTGCCCGCGGGACACATCCGGATCGAACCATCCGTCGGCGTCCGGTGCAGACTGGGCCTTGACCCGTTCGGGGTTCAAGGCAGCAGGTCGACCATAACGGATCGTCCGCAGAGGACGGGCCGGGGTTGCGAGTTCTGCGCCCGGCCCTGTCTCGCGAGCGTGCAAACGCGGTCTGCCCATCGTGAGAGGGGCGTGCCGCAGGTCAGGGCAGATGACGGGGCAAGCGACGCCGCACGTATCATCGGTGAAGCGTTCAATCCTGCGGAATGGCGCCGGGCGTTTCGTCCGCTGGGCCGCTCCGAACCGCGTTCCTGTCCAGACCGACCTCCCCCTCCTGCAACATGCCGGCTCCGGCCGGCGCTTCAGCGGCGCCCACGCTCGCGGCAGCGGATTTGCTTCCGCTGCCTCGCGGGCCTTGGCGGCGGCCGCGCCTATGGAAATTTCTGATGGCCAACAAAATGCTCATCGATGCCACCCACCCGGAAGAGACCCGGGTCGTGGTGGTGCGTGGATCACGCGTCGAGGAATTTGATTTCGAGTCCGCCAGCCGCAAGCCTCTCCGCGGCAACATCTATCTCGCCAAGGTGACCCGGGTGGAGCCCTCGCTCCAGGCGGCCTTCGTCGAGTATGGCGGCAACCGCCACGGCTTCCTCGCCTTCTCCGAGATTCATCCGGACTACTACCAGATCCCGGTCGCCGACCGGCAGGCGCTCCTCGATGACGAGGCCCGCGCCGAACGCGACGAGGAGCGCGACGAGGAGCGGCGCGAGAAGCGCGGCCGCCGGCGCGGCCGTGGCGACCGCGACAACCGTGCCAAGAAGGCGGCGGCCGACGAGACGGTGACGGCAGAGGTCGAGGCCGAAGCCAACGGCGACGAGCGCGTCGAGACCGACGGCAAGGAAGCCGCCATGGTCAACGAAGGCGCGCCCGCCTTCGGCGAATCCTTCGCCCCGGACGTCGCCGAGTCGGCGACCGAGGACGCCGCTGAGAACGCAGCGCCCCTGACCTTCGAGACCGTGGCCGCGCCGCAGCTCGACGCCGGCGAAGAGAGCCGCTCCGAGGAAGCTCAGGCCGAAGCCCGCAAGCCGGGCGAGGACGAGAACGGCGAGGATGAGGGCGACGAGCATGAGGAGCAGCCCGAGCAGCTCGGCGGCGGCGACGCCCTCGACGACATGCCCGAGCGCCCGCAGCGTCATTCCCGCCGCCAGTACAAGATCCAGGAGGTGATCAAGCGCCGCCAGATCATCCTCGTCCAGGTCGTCAAGGAAGAGCGCGGCAACAAGGGCGCGGCGCTCACCACCTATCTCTCGCTCGCCGGCCGTTATTCGGTGCTCATGCCCAACACCGGCAAGGGCGGCGGCATCTCGCGCAAGATCACCAATGCCGAGGACCGCAAGCGCCTGAAGGAGATCGCCCAGGAACTGGAGGTCCCGGAGGGGATGGGCCTGATCCTGCGCACGGCCGGCGCCTCGCGCACCAAGGTCGAGATCCGGCGCGACTACGAATATCTCATGCGGATGTGGGAGAGCGTGCGCGAGCTGACGCTCGCCTCCGTGGCGCCCGCGCTGGTCTACGAGGAGGGCAACCTCGTCAAGCGCTCGATCCGCGACCTCTACAACAAGGACATCGACGAGGTTCACGTCGCCGGCGATGAGGCCTATCGCGAGGCCAAGGATTTCATGCGCATGCTCATGCCGAGCCATGCCAAGAGCGTGAAGCCCTATCGCGAGCAGACCCCGCTCTTCGCGAGCTTCGGCGTCGAGAGCCAGCTCGACGCGATGTTCTCCAACACGGTGACGCTGAAGTCCGGCGGCTACCTCGTCATCAACCAGACGGAAGCGCTGGTCGCGATCGACATCAACTCGGGTCGCTCGACCCGCGAGCACAATATCGAGGACACCGCCCTCAAGACCAATCTCGAAGCGGCGGAGGAGATCTCCCGCCAGCTGCGCCTGCGCGACCTCGCCGGCCTCATCGTGATCGATTTCATCGACATGGAGGAAAACCGGAACAACCGCGCCGTCGAGAAGAAGCTGAAGGAGTGCCTGAAGGACGACCGCGCCCGCATCCAGGTCGGCCGCATCTCGGCCTTCGGCCTGCTGGAGATGTCGCGCCAGCGCATCCGCACCGGCGTGCTCGAATCCTCCTCGGTGCCCTGCCCGCACTGCGCCGGCGCCGGCATGATCCGCTCGACCCCGTCGGTCGCGCTGCAGATCCTGCGCGCGCTGGAGGAGACGCTGATCAAGAGCGCCTCGCACAACCTCACCGTCCGAACCCGGCCGGAGGTCGCGCTCTACGTCCTCAACCAGAAGCGCGCGCATCTGGCTGATCTCGAAAACCGCTTCGCGATTGCGATCACGATCTCGACCGACCCGAATCTGCTCGGCACCCGCTATTTCGAGGTCGAGCGTGGCGAGTTCGTCGGCAACGAGGCTCGCGTGGTGCCGTCTCCGTTCAAGGCGGAAGCGATCGCCGCCGATGTCGACGATGAGGCGCTCGATGCCGCCGCCGAGGCGGCAGCCCTCGATGCCGAGGCAGGCGACAGCGAGACCGCGGCCGGCGACGCCCAGGGCGAGCGCGGCGATGCCGAAGGCCGCGATGGCCGCCGCCGCCGCCGTCGCCGCCGCCGGCGGCGGGGTGGCGAGCGTGACTCGCAGGGCCTTCAGGGCGAGGGTTCCGCTGGCGAGGATGGCGAGAGCGACGACGAGGCGGACGATGACGGCGAGGATGCCGCCGCCGAAGCCGTCGTGGTCGAGGTTGCTGCCGAGGCGCCGGTCTCCGAGGTGACTGAGCCGGTTGCCGCCGAGGCGGCCGCACCTCCCGCCGAGGAGGCCAAGCCGAAGCGCAGCCGCGCCCGCAAGCCCAAGGCGGCCAAGGAAACGGAGACCGCCGAGGCTGCCAAGGCCCCCGAGGCTGCCGAGCCGGTCGCGGCAGAAGCCGCCCCGGCCGAGAAGCCGAAGCGCAGCCGGTCGCGCAAGAAGGTCGTACCGATCACGGAAGACGGCGCACCGGCCGCCGCGCCTGCGGCGTCCGAAACTGTCGCCGAAACGCCTGTCGAAGCGGCCACCGAGCCGATGGCCGGCGAGCCGGCGCCTGCACCTGAGCCGGAGGCGCCCGCCCCGCGCGCCCCGGCGGAGGAGCCCGTTGCGGTTGTCCTGACAGAACCGGATCCGACGCGCCCGAAGCGTGGTGGTTGGTGGAACCGCCTCGCCGGCCGTTCCTGAGCCGAGGCGACATCCTACGAATGAAGAAGGCCCGCTGTCCTGCAGCGGGCCTTTTTCTTGGAAAGCTCCGTTGGCGGCGACCGCGAAACCCGGCATCGTCCTCAGGTCGCGTGATGGTGCCTTGACGGAGTTCGCATGCCCCCGCCACGCCGCCCGGAACGTCTCGCTCTGACAGCCCTTGCGGTGGCGGCGCTCCTTGCGCTTGCCGTCCTCGCCTGGCGTGCCGCCGGCTGGTTCGGCGTCGGCGTCCTGGGTCTTCTCGTCCTGTTCCTTTCGGTGCGGGCCGAGCTGGACGGCGACCGCGCCGTCGGCTCGCAGATCACGCCCGGCCTCTACGCCGAACAGTTTCGCGTGGAGACGGAAGCGGACCGGAGCACGAGCGCAGGCCGCCGCACCGAGCGGCGCGCAATGATTTCGGCGGCGCGCCAGGCACGCTTGTTCGGGGCCGCTCTGGAGATCGCCGGTTTCGGTCTGTTCCTGCTGCTCTGAGCGCTCAGCCAGCCGCGGGTGCAAGCGGTGTCGGCGGCGGCACGGCCGAGATCGCCGCTGCGGCACTGGCCCCGGACTTGTTGTCCTGGTCGCCGCCGCGCACCGTGACGGCATTCGAGGCGAAGGGGATGCGGGCATCGTTCAGCGCCCGGTAGACCCGCTTCAGCGCCTCGCGCTGCAGCATCGAGGCCTGGTTCGGCTTGCCGGTGAATTTGAGCCGGATGACGATGGCGGTGTCGGTGATGTCGGCCACGCCCTGCATCTTCAACGGCGCGATGAAATGCGGCCCGTATTCCGGGTCCTCCATCAGGGCGATGCCGGTCTTCTTGATCGCCTTGCGCGCCTGTTCGAGATCGGCCGAATGGTCGAGGCGGACGTTGAACTTCACCGTCGCCCAGTCGCGGCTGGCATTGGTCAGCGAGGAAATCTGGCCGAACGGCACGGTGTGGATCTGGCCGCTCTGGTGGCGGAGCTGGATTGAGCGCAGCGAGATCTTCTCGACCGTGCCCTTGAGCCTGCCCGTATCGACGTATTCGCCGACGCGGAAGGCGTCCTCCAGCATGAAGAACACGCCCGAGACGATGTCGCGCACCAGCGTCTGCGAGCCGAAGGAGAAGGCGAGGCCGAGAATGCCGAAGCCGGCGAGCAAGGGGCCGATATCGACGCCGAGCCGGGCGAGCACGACGAGCACGGTGAGGCCGATCACGGCGCCGAGGACGACGCCGCGCAGCACCGGCAGCACCGTGGCGAGGCGGCTCGGTACCGCATCGCCATGAATCTCTTCATCATCCCCCATGGGACCGACGACGTGGCGCTTCGGCGCATAGGCATCGAAAAAGGAGCGCAGGAAGACCAGGGCCACCCAGCCCGCGAAGCCGAGGAAGGCCACGCCCGCCGCCTGACGCGTGAAGGCGGTGAACTGGTCCGAGCTGACCCCCAGCAGCAACCCGGCCCAGAGCCGGGCAATGATGAAGAAGCCAGCCGCCCAGATCACTCCGACTGCCGCGGCTCCCACCGCGGCCCCGCCAGCCTGCGTCAGCGGCGTCGCGCTGCCGGACATCTGGCGATGCATGGCGCGGCAATGCAGCAGGCTGGAGATGCCGACGACCAGGATCGGCAGGATCACCAGAGCGGCCTCGGTCAGGGCCGCGGCCTCGGCCCAGCGCCCGCCATTCGACATCATCGCCGCCCCGGCCTCGACCGCCCAGAGCAGCGCCGTCGTGGCGATGTAGAACCAGGCTATCCCGGAGGCGAAGATGCGCCGTACCGGGCCGGGCGTCTCGGAGCCGGAGAGCACGAGGGCCGCGAGGTCGTGGCGCATGTCGTGAAACCACCACAGCTTGAACGCCGTCGTGGCGAAACCCGTGAGCGTGATCAGACCGGCCGCCGGCAAGGGATCGTGGCTGATGTGGTGGGTCAGCAGGATGGCGACGACGACGATCGGCGTAAAGATGGCATAGAGGGTCAGCAACCGGAAGTGGCGCTCGGTCCTCGGCAGCGGCATGATGCGCCGTTCCGGCACGCCAGGCGACAGCAGGAAACGGCCGATGGCGATGTAGAAAGCCCCGATCGCGGCGCCGTTGGCGGCCGTCGTCAGGCTGATCGAGGCGAGGTCGTTTTCAGGCAGCCAGGTATTGCGCGCGATCCGCACGACCAGCAACGCCAGTATGATCGTCAAGACGTCCTGGGCGAGACCATAGGCCGAAGCGACGAAGCGCGGCGTGAAGGCCGGGCCGGCGGGCACGCGCTTGCGCGCGAACCAGCCGGCCAGAGCGATCCGGACGGCCAAGGTCAGCGCCAGCGCCAGCGCCACGATCAGCAGGATCCGCCAGCCGGCCGAAAGCCCGGTTCGCCCGTTGACGTTCCTCGCCCAGGCGGACTGCCAGTCCCCAGGCAGCTCGGCGATGCTGGGGATGGCCTTGTTGCCGTAGCTGACGCCTTCCACGACCTGGTCGAGCAGCGCGTCGATCTGTCCGGACAGCATGTCGTCGCCGGTCGCCGGCATCGCCACCGGCGCGGGTTTGGCGGGCTTTGCCGGCTTGGCACCTTTCGCGGGCTGCTCGGCGGGAACCGGAGTCTCGGGCGCGGCCTGCGGCGCGGTTCCCGACAGCCGGATCTCGACCTGCCGTCCCCCGGCCGACAAGGCGTTGACCATCCTGGCGATGGTGTCCGCCGTCTCGTCGCCGCGCAGGGTCAGGACGATCGGCGCCTCGGCCCGCGCCGTGGGCGCCGCGAGCAGGGCGAAACAGGCCACGAGCAGCACGGCCACCCGCTTCAGGACCGTCAGGCCAGCCATGCCATGTTTCATGGACGTCTCCGATCGGCGGCCACCGCCCCCGCGGCCCGCCCGGTGAGAGAATGCTGACCTTCCGGGAATTATGGCAAGAGCCAGTTGCGGCCTGGGCTTCAGCGGGCCCCGAGCCAGCCTCCGAGGCGCGCAACAGCCTCCTCGCATTCGGCGAGCGAACCGGCGAAGGAAAGCCGGACCGTCCGCGCCCCGCGCCCCTCGTCGAAGTCGAGGCCGGGCGTGATCGCGACACCGGCCTTTTCGAGAGCGTCGCGGCAGAAGCTCATCGAATCGTTCGAATGCCGGCCGATGTCGAGATAGATGTAAAAGGCACCGTCGACGGGCAGGAAATCGCCCAGGCCGATCTGCGGCAGGGCCTCCAGCAGGAAGGCGCGGTTGGCGGCATAGCCGGCCTTGATCGCTTCGCATTCCTCCGTCGCGTCGAAAGCCGCCTCGCCGGCCACCTGGCTGAGATAGGGCACGGAGATCGAGAAATTCTGCTGCAGGCGCTCGATCGTCCGCACCAGCCGCTGCGGCACGATGAGCCAGCCGACGCGCCAGCCAGTCATGCAGTAGTACTTGGAGAAGGAGTTGACGATGATCGCGTCGGGATCGGCGGCGAGCGCCGTGGTCGCCGGCGCCTCGTAGGTCAGGCCGTGATAGATCTCGTCCGAGATGTACCACAGCCCGAGCTGGCGGCAGCAGGCGGCCACATCGGCGATCGCCTCGGGCGACATCACCACCCCGGTCGGGTTGGCGGGGCTCATGGTCAGTACGCCGGCCAGCGGCTTCTCGCGATGCGCCCGCTCGATCAGCTCCGGCGTCAGCGCGAAGCGGGTCTCCGGTCCGACCTCGATCGCGACGGGCTCCAGGCCGAGCGCGATCAGGATGTTGCGATAGGCCGGATAGCCCGGCGCGGTGATCGCGACACGCGCGCCGGGCTGGAAGCAGGCGAGAAAGGCGAGGATGAAGCCGCCCGACGACCCTGTCGTCACCACGACGCACTCCGCCGCCACCTCGACGCCATAGCTCTCGCGATAGTGACGGGCGATGCGAGCCCTCAGCGAATCCGTCCCCAGCGCCTGGGTATAGCCGATCCGTCCGTCCTCCAGCGCGTGCGAAACCACCGTTCGGATCGAGCGCGGCGTCGGCGCCGAGGGCTGCCCGACCTCCATGTGCACGACCGAGCCGCCCCGGCGTTCGATCGCCGCGGCCTGGCTCATCACGTCCATGACGATGAAGGGCGCGACACGGGCGGCCCGCTCGGCGAGAGCCGGCAGGCCGGCCGGCGGCATTGCTTCGGGCGGAAGGGCTGGCTTCTGCATCGTCATGTCCGGTTCGGGCGGTCCGCCGGCGGGCGTAGCCGAGGCCGCCCTCGCCTGCAACCGCTGGCAAAGCTGTGATTTGACGCTAGCCCGCCGAACCACCACAAGCACGGGCTGAACCGCTTCTGTGCGGGCGTCCCTTTCGGGATGCCGCAAGCGAAAGGATGACGAGATGGCTTTCCCGACCTTCACCAGCCTGACGCGCGCCTGCCTGCGCCCCGCCGGGCTCGCGCTCGGCCTCTGGCTCGCGTCGGTCGCCGTCCCCGCGATGGCGCAGGGCCAGCCTCCCCTGACCACCGAGCAGCGCAAGGCGATCGTCGACCTCGTCCGCGAAACCATCGTCAAGAACCCTGAGATCATCCAGGACGCGCTGGTCGAGCTCGAGCGCCGCAACACCGTGGCGCAAGCGGAGGCCCAGCGCAGCGCCGTCTCGGCGGAGAAGGCCAGGCTCACCGATCCGGCTACCTCGGTGATCATCGGCAACCCGGAGGGCGATCTGACCCTCGTCGAGTTCATGGACTACAATTGCGGCTTCTGCAAAAGGGCGATGCAGGACGTGACCGCCCTGTCCAAGGCGGACCCGAAGCTGAAAGTGGTGCTCAAGGACTTTCCGATCCTCGGCCCCGATTCGGTCGAGGCGAGCCGCGTCGCCATCGCGGTCAAGAACCAGCTGCAGGGGCCGAAATACTTCGATTTCCACAACCGGCTGATGGGCGTCAAGGGACGGGTCAACGGCGCAAAGGCGCTCGAGATCGCCAAGGAACTCGGCGTCGATGTCGAGCGCGCCCGCAAGGACATGGACGCTCCCGCCACCAAGGCTTCGATCGAGGACACGGTGGCGCTGGGCGACCGGCTGGGCCTGACCGGCACGCCGGCCTTCGTCATCGGCAACGAGGTGGTCTTCGGCGCCGTCGGCCAGGAGGCGCTCAAGCAGAAGCTCGATTCCGTGCGGCGCTGCGGCAAGACCGAGTGTGCGGGCTGAACCGTTTCGGCGCGCCCCGCCCCTGCACGAGCCGGCGAGGAAGCCTTCAGGCTTCCCCTGCCGGCTCGCAGCGTTTATGAGGACGGCGTCCGCCGCCTCGCGCGGTCCCTGGAATCCACGTCCTTCATGGTCGCCCAGCCTGTGCCGCATGGCTCTCCCCTCGTCCTAACGACGCGATCCAGCCGCGGACACCCCGCTGCTTCATCCTGTCGTCCGGAGCCGAGGACCGGTGCGACCCCGGGGACGAACCCCGCGGCATTCGCCGCCTGAACCGAAACGACCGGGATGACGGCGCGACCGTCGCCCCGAGCACTCATCCGAAGAAGACGGTGACATCCGCCATGGCGACCAAGAGCCCGATCGATCCAGACCTCGTCCGCGAGCTCGCCGAGCTGCTGAACCAGACCGATCTCACCGAGATCGAGGTGGAGAAGGGCGATCTGCGCGTGCGCGTCGCCCGCAGCCTCGCGACGACCGTTCACGTGCCGGCTGCCGCGCCGCTGCCGGTGGCGGTCGCCGCTCCGGCTGCTGCCCCGACGGCCGAGCCTAAGCCGGGCGCCGCCCATCCCGGAGCCGTCACCTCCCCCATGGTCGGCACCGCCTATCGCCGCCCCTCGCCCGAGGCGAAGCCCTTCGTCGAGATCGGCACCATGGTGAAGCAGGGCGAGCGCATCCTGCTCGTCGAGGCGATGAAGACCTTCAACGACATCGTCGCGCCCCGCGCCGGCAAGGTCACCGCCATACTGGTCGAGGACGGCCAGCCGGTGGAGTACGGCGAGCCGCTGCTGGTGATCGAGTGAGGGCGGCACGCAACGACGGCGAGATCAAGATGTTCGACAAGATCCTGATCGCCAACCGCGGAGAGATCGCGCTGCGGGTGCTGCGCGCCGCCAAGGAGCTCGGCATCGCCACCGTCGCGGTCCATTCCACCGCCGACGCCAACGCCATGCATGTGCGCCTCGCCGACGAGAGCGTCTGCATCGGCCCGCCGAGCGCGCGCGAAAGCTATCTCAACATCCCCGCGCTGATCGCCGCCTGCGAGATCACCGGCGCCGATGCGGTCCATCCCGGCTACGGCTTCCTGTCGGAGAATGCCCGCTTCGCCGAGATCCTGGAGCAGCACGACATCACCTTCATCGGTCCCAAGGCGGAGCACATCCGTAGCATGGGCGACAAGATCGAGGCCAAGCGCACGGCCAAGCGCCTCGGCATCCCCTGCGTGCCAGGCTCCGAGGGCGGCATCTCCGACGACGCCGAAGCGCTGAAGATCGTCCGCGAGATCGGCTTCCCCGTCATCATCAAGGCGGCGTCCGGCGGCGGCGGCAAGGGCATGAAGGTGGTGCGCAACGAGGAGGAGCTTTCGGTCCTGCTCGCCACTGCCCGCAGCGAGGCCAAGGCCAATTTCGGCGATGACGCTGTCTATATCGAGAAATATCTCGAGAAGCCGCGTCATATCGAGATTCAGGTGCTCGGCGACGGCCGTGGCAACGCCATCCATCTCGGCGAGCGCGACTGCTCGTTGCAGCGCCGCCACCAGAAGGTCTGGGAGGAAGGCCCCTCGCCTGCCCTCAATGCCGGCGAGCGCGACCGCATCGGCGAGATCTGCGCCAAGGCGATGTCCGAACTCGGCTATCTCGGCGCCGGCACGATCGAATTCCTCTATGAGGACGGCGAGTTCTATTTCATCGAGATGAACACCCGCATCCAGGTCGAGCATCCCGTGACCGAGATGATCACCGGCATCGACCTCGTCAACGAGCAGATCCGGATCGCGGCCGGCGCGCCGCTCTCGCTCAGGCAGGCGGACATCGTCATCGAGGGCCACGCCATCGAATGCCGGGTCAATGCCGAGCACCCGGCGACCTTCCGTCCCTCCCCCGGCCGGATCCAGTCCTTCCACACGCCGGGCGGCCTCGGCGTCCGCGTCGATTCTGCGGCCTATCAGGGCTACATGATCCCGCCGAACTACGATTCGCTGGTCGGCAAGCTGATCGTCCACGGCCGCAACCGCGACGAGTGCCTGATGCGCCTGCGCCGCTCGCTCGACGAATTCGTCGTCGACGGCGTCGATACCACGCTGCCGCTGTTCCGGACCCTGGTGCGCAACCCGGACATCCTCAACGGCGACTACAACATCCACTGGCTCGAGAAATTCCTTGCGGCCGGCGGCATGGACGAGCCGCAGGCCTGAGCGAACGCCCGTCGGAATCGAGAAAGCCCCCCGCATCGCGAGGGGCTTTTTTGTTGAAGCGATCCGGCCTTCGCCGGATCAGATCGTCTCGAGCAGCCCCTTGATCAGGGCCTGGCGCGGCGCGATCGACGCGATCGACGCATATTCCTGCAGCGTATGCGCGCCATCGCCGTCGATGCCCAGCCCGTCGAGCGTCGGCACGCCGAGCGCCGCGGTGAAGTTTCCGTCGGAGCCGCCGCCCGTCATCGGGCAATCCTGCAGATCGAGACCGATCCCGGCGGCAACCTCGCGCGCGACCTCGAACAGAGCCGCGACCGCCGTCGACTTCTCATAGGGCGGCCGGTTCATGCCGCCGGTGATCCGGATCGTCACGTCCGGATCATGCGGCTTCAGGCTGAGAATGCGATTCTCCATCATCGCGCCGTCGGCAAGGCTCGTGACGCGGCAATCGACGCTGAACCAGGCATGCTGCGGAATGACGTTCGCAGCCGTGCCGCCGCCCATCAGCGCGACGCTGGTGGTGATGCCGCGGGCATAGTCGGTCATCGCCTCGACCGCCAGGATCTGGTGCGCCGCCTCGCGGATGGCGCTGCGACCGTCGGCATGGCGCGAGCCGGCATGGGCAGGACGTCCTTCCAGCTTGACCTCGAAGCGGCCGACGCCCTTGCGGGCGGTCACGATCTTGCCGCCGAGCCGGGCCGGCTCGGTGACCAGGACGGCGGCCGCGCCCCGCCCGATCTCCTCGATCATGCCGCGGCTGGTCGGCGAGCCGATTTCCTCGTCCGGCGTGAACAGGAACACCATCGGCCGCTTGGCCGTGCCGGCCGTCGCCACCTGCTTGAACGCCTGCAGCGCGAGCCAGGCCCCGCCCTTCATGTCGTAGACGCCCGGCCCGTAAAGCCTGTCGCCTTCGATGCGCACCGGCAGGTCCTTCGCGCTCGTGCCGACCGGGTGGACGGTGTCGAGATGCGACATCAGCGCCACGGTCGGCTTGCCGTTGTCGGCGCCGGCCCGCAGCGCCACCATGTCACCGAGCCCGTTCCGGCCGGCGATCCGTTCGACCGCGATCGGCAGGCCCGCGACCTCCCGCGCGACCAGGTCCATCATGCCGTTGACCCCGGCCGGATGATTTGTGGGACTCTCGAGCGCAACCCAGATGGAGAGCGCGGCGGCGGCATCGGCTTGTGTCATGGCTCGATCTATCACGAAGATGCCGCCGCGGAACAAGTGCCCCCAGGAGGGCGCAGGCGCGCCGCGGACGCATGGCGCCCCGGGTCCCGGCGGCCATGGCGACCAACCTGATCGCGATTGCCCCGCCGGCCGCCTTACGCCGTTCTGCAAAGCCGGCATCGCCGGAAAGCCGCCCCGCGCCACCAGGCAAGCCGGTGCAGCGGCGGCGCAGAGATGCCGACGCTGCGGGAAGTGGCCAGCCTCCGGAAGCGTCTCCTGCAGCCTTTCCGACGGCGCGGCACAACGAGGTCGGCGTTTCGTGCAGCCTTCCACCGTCGATCCGCATTTCTACTCTTGCCAAGGCGAGACGCATTGATTAGACCCCGGCTCACCAACGCGGCGCGGCATCGCAAGCGCCCGATCGTTGGGGGATCGTCTAACGGTAGGACCCCAGACTCTGACTCTGGTTGTCTAGGTTCGAATCCTAGTCCCCCAGCCACTTCCCTAAGTGGCCCATTCTCAAGACAAAATCTGGATAGCTGTAGCAGCCGAGTGACGTGTCATCGGGTCTCGCTCGCCGGGCTTCGCTTACGCCGCGCCATGTCAAGCAAGGCACCGTCGCCGAGCGCTCCTTCACCCCAGACGGGCGACGTTCCGCAGGTCCTCGGCCGTCGTCGAGGGCAGGCCGAAGAACTCGAGATAGGCGGGAATCTGCTCGAAAAGCATGTCCTTGCCGACCTGGACCGCACATCCCCGCGCGCCCGCCGCGGCCAGGAAGGGCGTGATCTCCTCCGCCATCACCACCTCGCCGACAAAGGTCGCTGCATCGAGACGTGCGATGTCGAGCGGCAGCGGGTCGCCGGGCTTCATGCCGAGCGGCGTGGCGTTGACGACGATGTCGAAGCCGGCAGGATCGTTCGAGCCGAGCGAGAGAGCGAGCGCCGGGTAGTGGCGCAGGAGCCTCGCTGCCAGTGCCTCGGCGGCGGCGCTGTTGAGGTCGTAGAGCCCGAGCGCGCTGACGCCAGCCTTGGCCAGCGAGGCGGCGATGGCGGATCCGACCCCCCCTGAACCCAGCACCAGCGCCCGCGCCCCGGCGATGACGCGGCCCTTGCGGAGCATGCCGCGCACGAAACCCTCGCCATCGAACATCTCGCCGGTCAGCCGGCCGTCCGCCTCCCGGCGCACGGCGTTGCACGCCCCCGCGATGGCCGCCGTCGGCAGCACCTCGTCGACCAGGCCGGTCGTCGTGACCTTGTGCGGCATCGTCACAAGCGCTCCCTGGATATTGGAGAGCCGGAAGACCAGCTTGAGAAACGCCGGATAATCCTCGGACCGGCACCCCATCGGAACGACGACGGCGTCGATGCCCTCCCGCTCGAAATAGGGATTGTAGATCATTGGCGCCTTGAAGCTCTCGGTCGGATAGCCGAGATGGGCGATCAGCCTTGTCGTGCCGGTTATCATGCCGCGCTCGCGGCAGGTGCGGACAGGGCGACGGTCTCGCCGGAACGGGCGGCGCGCTTCACCGCATCGATCACCGCCAGCGTCGCGAGGCCCTCGCGGCCCGACGCGATCGGAACCGCGCCATTGCGGATCACGTCGCAGAAGTGCTGGACCTGACGCGCGAGAGGATCTTCCGGAACGAAAGGCACGCGCTCGCGCACCAGCGGCTCCCACCAGCTGCGCTTGTCGCGGTTCGACCAGACTTCGAGCTGCGGGATGGTCAGCGCGCCATGAGTGCCGCCGATCTGGTAGCAGGACTGGTCCTGCTGCGGATAGGCGGGGTTCTCGCCCGTTGTCAGCTCCCAGCTCCACGGCGCGACGATCGTGTCGGAGACGGAGATGGTTGCGAGCACGCCGCTGGCGAAGCGCAGCAGAATCGCCGCCGTCTCCTCCGCCGCATGGCCCCTGACGGCATTCGCGCTCAGCGCCTGGACCGAGACGACCTCGCCGCAGAGATAGCGGAACAGGTCGACGTCGTGGATCAGGTTGAGCAGGATCGGCCCTGCGCCGTCCTCCCGCCGCCAGGCGGTGTCGAAATAGTCGTCCGGCTTCATCAGCCAGAAATGGCCGTGAATGGCCAGCACGCGGCCGAGCCGGCCGCTGTCGACGATCTCCTTGGCCTTCGCGATCATCGGATTGTAGCGCCGGTGATGCCCGGTGAGCAGCGCGACCCCTGCCCTCTCGGCCGCTTCGACGAGACGTCGGGCGCCGGCGAGATCGTCGGCCAGGGGTTTCTCGACGATGGCGGGAATACCGGCCTCGATCGCCTCGAGACCGTTCGCGACATGGAGCTGGTTCGGCGTCGCGATGATGACGCCCTCGGGCCGGTCGGCTGCGACGAGCTCGGCGAAGCTGCGATACCAGCGCGTGCCCAGCCGCTGCGCCAGCTCGCGCCCGCCGTCGGACGGATCGACGATCGCCGAAAGAAGCGCACCCGGCTCGCGCGCGACATGCTCGGCGTGGCGCTTGCCGATCAGCCCGGCGCCGACGATCGCGAGTTTGACCGGTGCCATGGTCAGCTCCGTTGAATTGCACCCGAGCGCGGCATCACTTCGCCTCGTCGATCAGCGTCGCGATGCGCCGGAGCCCGAGCTGATAGCCTTGCGTGCCGAAGCCGGCGATCACGCCGTCGGAGCGCAGCGAGACATAGGAATGGTGCCGGAAGGCCTCGCGCTTGTGCACCTGCGAGATATGGCACTCGATGACCGGCCCTTCGAAGGTGTTGAGCGCGTCCAGCAGCGCGACCGAGGTATGGGTGAAGGCGGCCGGATTGATGACGATGCCGGCGCCGTCCTCCCGGGCCTCGTGGATCCAGTCGATCAGCTCGTATTCGCGGTTGGACTGGTGGAAGCGCAGCTCCAGCTTCAGTTCCTCGGCGAGCTTGCGGCAGTCGCGCTCGACATCGGCCAGGGTCTCGTGCCCGTAGATGTGCGGCTGGCGCTTGCCGAGCAGGTTGAGGTTCGGTCCATTGAGGACATAGACGAGGCGGGACATGGAACGCGATCCGTGGCTGATGTGACGATCTTCAGTGCTTCTGCAGGATCTCGCCGAGGAACTTGCGCGTCCGCTCGTGGCGCGGCGCGCTGAAGAACGCCTCGGGCGGCGCCTCTTCGACGATCGCCCCACCCGCCATGAAGATGACGCGGTCGGCGACCTGGCGGGCGAAGCCCATCTCGTGGGTGACGCAGATCATGGTCATGCCCTCTTCCGCCAGCGCGATCATCGTGTCGAGCACTTCCTTGACCATCTCGGGGTCGAGCGCCGAGGTGGGCTCGTCGAAGAGCATCACCTTCGGCTTCATGCACAGCGCACGGGCGATCGCGACGCGCTGCTGCTGCCCGCCCGAGAGCTGGGCGGGGTATTTTTCAGCCTGCTCCGCGATCCTGACCCGCTGCAGCAGTTCGCGGGCCGTCGCCTCGGCCTGCGCCTTGCCGACGCCGAGCGAGCGCATCGGCGCCAGCATGCAGTTCTGCAGCACGGTCATATGCGGGAACAGGTTGAAGTGCTGGAAGACCATGCCGACTTCGCGACGCACCGCGTCGATCGTCCTGGCATCGTCTCCCAGCCTGGTGCCGCCGACCCGGATCTCGCCCTTCTGGTAGCCCTCCAGATGGTTGATGCAGCGGATCAGAGTAGACTTGCCGGAGCCGGACGGCCCGCAAAGCACGATCTTCTCGCCCTTGCGGACGGACAGGTTGATGTCGGTCAGGGCCTGGAAGTCGCCATACCACTTCTCGACATGGAACATGTCGATCATGGCGTTCGCTGGCGCGGCGGCGCTGGTGGCGGCTTCGTTCATGGCCCTGTCTCCGGCTCCGCGATTCTCAGCTCGCGGTGAAGGGCACGCCTTCGACGCTGTCCGGGAACTTGTGCACCGGCACCTTCATCCACTTGTCGTAGACCTTCTGCAGCTCGCCATTGGCCTTGATCTTGTCGATGAAGCTGTTGATCGCCGCGTTGATCTCCTTCTCCCCGAGACGGGTGCAGGCGCCGTTGTAGAGGTTCTGGAATTCGAGCTTGTTCTCGAATTCGCCCGGCCGCCCCTGCTCGATGCGCTGCATGTAGAAGATGTTGCCGCCCAGAGCCTGAACCTGGCCGGAGACCAGCGCCTGGATCGACGGCGCGTCGCCGTCATAGCGGCGGATGACCGTGCCGGCCGGCGCGTTCTTCGTCACCTGCGTATCCTGAGCCGCGCCCTTGGCGACGCCGATCGTATAGCGCCCCATATCCTCGTTCTTGGTGATCTTGTCCTTCTTGGGCCCGATCAGCACGATGGTGTTGGCGACATAGGGCTTGGAATACTGCACCGCCTTGGCGCGCTCGGGCAGCATCGCCATGGTGGCGAACAGGACGTCGACCCGGCCGGTGGTCAGGGCCGGAATGCGGTTGTTGACCTCGAGCGGCACGAATTCGACCTGGACCCCGAGCTCCTTGGCGAAGAGCGTGGCGATGTCGGCATCGAGCCCGTCCTGCTTGCCGGCGCTGGTGACGAAGCCCCATGGCGGATTGTCGCCCTGGATGCCGACGATGATCTTGCCTCTGGCCTTGATCTCGGCCGGCGTGATCGCCTGGGCGGGGCTGCCGAGCAAGGCCGGCAGCGCGAGCGCCGCGGCGCCGGCGGCGAGGAGGCTTCTGCGTGTCGTCTTGTTCATGTTTCTCTCCCTCTTCGAGCTTTTGCGTTGGTCTTCTGCGGTGAACTTGTGGTGGGCCTCAGCGCGAGGCGGTCGCCATGCGGCGCTCCAGATGCGCCCCGTAGAGCGAGAGCGGCCAGCAGATCAGGAAATAGAGGATGCCGACGATCCCGAAGACCAGCAACGGCTTGAAGGTCTGGTTCGAGATGATGTTTCCGGCGCGCGTCAACTCGGTGAATCCGACGATCGCGGCAAGCGAGGTTCCCTTGATCAGCTGGACCAGGAAGCCGACCGTCGCCGGCAGTGAGATGCGGATCGCCTGGGGCAGGATGACGTCCTTCATCCGCGAGAGATAATGCAGGCTCAGCGCCTTGGCGGCCTCGGTCTGCCCTTTCGGCACGGCCTCGATCGAGCCGCGCCAGATCTCGCCCAGATAGGCGCTGGCATGCAGCGTGAAGCCGATCGCCACCGCGACCCATGCGTCGAGTTTCAGCCCGATCAGGGCAAGCCCGTAGTAGACCACGAAGAGCTGCATCAGCAGCGGCGTACCCTGGAACAGCGCGATATAGCTGGCCGTGCCGCGCTCCAGCGGCGCGATGCCCGAGGTACGCAGCAGCGCGACCGCGAGCCCGAACACGCCGCCGCCGATGAAGCCGACAAGCGACAGCAGCACCGTCCATTTCAGGCCGGTCAGCAGAAAGAGGAATTCGGCCTCGCCCATCGCCCCCTCCTCACTTCACCGGATAGCTGAAGTAGCGCTGCGAAATCGCTGCGAAGAAACGCATCATCACCCAGGAGATGATGAGGTAGAACAGCGTGATCGTGCCGTAGACCTCGAAGGAGCGGAAACTGTCGGATTCGATCCGCTGCGCCACCGAGGTCAGCTCATAGGCCGAGATCGCCGAGCAGACGCTGGTCGTCAGTGTCAGCAGCACGAACTGGCTCGTCAGCGACGGAAAGATCGCGCGCAGCGCCGGCTTGAGCACGATCAGCCGGAAGACCTGCGCCTTGTGCAGCCCGAGCGCGAGCCCCGCCTCGATCTGCCCCTTGCCGATCGACTGGACGCCGCCGCGGATGATCTCGATGGCATAGGCGCCGCCGTTGATGCCGAGCGCGATGATGGCCGTCGGCGTCGGGTCGAGCCGGACGCCGGCCAGCGGCAAGGCGAAATAGATGAAGAAGATCTGCACCAGGAAGGGTGTGTTGCGCACCAGCTCGACGAAACCCTTCACCAGCCAGCGCAGCGCAGCGACGCGCGAGTCGCGCAGGATGACGCCGCCGATGCCGATGACGATGGCGAGCGCCATGCCGCCGAGCGCCAGGCCGAAGGTGCCGAGGCAGGCCAGCAGAAGCTGCGGCATCCCCTCGATCACGGGCGTGAAATCGAGCTTGTAGTTCATTCGCTCTCCCTGAGACGGTCGACCTTCTGCCGGGTCGGTCCGGGACGTTCCTCGCTGAAGCCTCTTGGCGGGCTTCCGTCTTCCGCATGGCTTGCGCCAGCGTGACGGGATGATAAATGTACTAACCGGTTCAATTGGTCAAGCGCAATGTACCGACCTGTCCATTTGACGGCGCGACTGCCTTCCGGCCGCCGAATCCCGTAAGCGAGGCCTTGTGACGAACCCGGTCGATTCCCGCTCAGGCAAGCGCCGCCAGGCATCCTGGACTCAGGATCCCGAGGGCGTGCGTCGCGATATCCTGGAGGTCGCGCGGGCCGAGTTCGTCGAGAACGGGCTGAGCGGGGCGCGCGTCGACGACATCGCCGCCAAGACCGCGACCAGCAAGCGGATGATCTACTACTATTTCGGCGACAAAGAGGGGCTCTACCGCGCCGTCCTGGAAGGGATGTACGATCGCATCCGCAGTTTCGAGCGCAGCCTCGACCTCGATACCCTTGCGCCCGAGGAGGCGATCAGGCGGCTGACCGAGGCCACCTTCGACTATCACATCGACAATCCCGACTTCGTGCGGATGGTGATGGTCGAGAACGTGCATCATGCCCGGCATCTGCGGGCGTCACGTACCATTGCCGACCTCAACAGCTCCGTTGTGGACGTCACGCGCCGCATCTACGAGCGAGGGATCGCGGCCGGGCTGTTCCGGCCCGGGCTGGAGCCGCTCGACATCTCGCTGACGATCAGCGCGCTGAGCATCTACAACGTGTCGCACCGCGCCACCGTGGGGCAGGTCTTCGGCTACGACATGTGCACGCCGGAAGCGCTCGCGCGCCGCCGCAGCATGACCGTGGCCGCCGTGCTGGGCATGTTGCGAGGCTGAGCGGCCGGCTGTTACCGCTGCGGCTCAACCGCGCTCGACGAGGCCGGCCATCGCCTCGATGGCGAGCTCGTAGCCGGCAGCGCCCAGCCCGGCGATGACCGCCGTCGCGGTACGGGAGACCAGCGAGTTGTGGTAGATCGCCTCGCGCGTGTGGATGTTCGAGATGTGCAGCTCGATCTTGGGCCCGTCGAACATCTTCAGCGAATCCAGCAGCGCGACCGAGGTGAAGCTGTAGCCGGCCGGGTTGATGATGATCCCGCAGGCCTCCTGCCGTGCCTGATGCACGCTCTCGACCAGTTCGCCCTCGAAATTCGTCTGGCGGAAATCGATCGCGTATCCGAGCCCGCGCGCCTTGGTCTCGCAGCGCATCTCGATCTCGGCGAGTGTCGTGGTCCCGTAGATCGCCGGCTCGCGCTGACCGAGAAGGTTCAGGTTGGGACCGTTCAGGACGAAAATGCGTTTGCTCAACGCTGCCTCCAAGAATGACGCCGCCTTCGGCGCGTGCCGACCGTGGACCGGGCGATCGGATTTGACCAGCCGCCGGGCGAAGAGACGCGCGGCTCCCCCCCTCGCCTCCCGGCCTTCCGTAGCGCGCCTCAGGCGGCGGCGGTCCTGCCGCCGAGATAGGCCGCGCGGATTTCCTCGTTCGACCAGAGCTGGTCCGGCGTGCCCGACAGAACCAGTTTGCCGGTTTCGAGCACATAGCCGCGATCGGCGACGGAGAGACCCATCCTGGCGTTCTGCTCGACGAGCAGCACGGTCGTCCCGCGCCGCCTGATCTCGGCAATGATCGCGAACACCGCCTGCACGATGACCGGCGCCAGCCCGAGCGAGGGTTCGTCGAGCAGCAGGATGCGCGGTTTCGCCATCAGCCCGCGCGCCACCGCCACCATCTGCTGCTGTCCGCCCGAAAGCGTCCAGCCGAGGGCGTTGGCAAAGCGGCGGATGTCGGGGAAGAGGTCGAACATCTCGTCCGCCTCCTTCTTGATCTGCGAGGTCTTCAGCCCGCTGCGGTTGGAGGCGCCGAGCATGATGTTCTCACGCACGCTGAGGCCGGGGAAGACGTGCCGCCCCTCGGGCACATGGGCGATGCCGCGGCGGACGATCTCCTCGGGTCGCAGGCCGGCGATGGACTGGCCCTCGAAGAGAATGTCGCCGGCCGCCGGCTTCGCCAGCCCGGAGATGGCGCGCAGCGTCGTCGACTTGCCGGCGCCGTTCGACCCCAGCAGCGTGACGACCTCTCCGGCCTCGACGACGAGCGAGATGCCGTCGACGGCCTCGACCTCGCCATAGCGAACGACGACGGACTTCAGTTCAAGCAGCGGCATCGGGACCCGTCCCCAGATAGGCGGCGATCACGTCGGGATGTTTCAGCACATCGGCCGAATAACCGTCGGCGATGCGGCGCCCGAAGTTGAGCACGGTGATGTGCTGGGCGACCTCGCTGACCAGCGTCATGTCGTGGTCGATGATGAGGATGGTCAGTCCGCGCGCCGAGATGCGCTTCAGCAGGTCACGCAGCTCGACCTTCTCCGAGGAGTTGAGGCCGGCGCCGGGCTCGTCGAGCAGCAGCAGGACCGGATCTCCGGCGAGCGCACGGGCAATCTCGACCGCCCGCTGGTGCCCGTAGGAGAAGCTCGACACCACCTCGTCGGCACGGTCCTCGAGCTCGACGAAGGCGAGCGCCGCCCGCGCCCGCTCCGCCAATGCGGCCGGGTCGTTGCCCGCGGGGCTGCCGGGGCGCTCGGCGCCGACCATCACGTTCTCCAGCGCCGTCATCGAGCGCCAGAGCCGGATGTTCTGGAAGGTCCGGCCAAGCCCGGCCCTGGTGCGCGCATGCGGCGGCAGCCCGGTGATGTCCTGCCCGTTAAGCACGATGCTGCCGGCAGTGGCCTTGTAGAGGCCGGAGAGCACGTTCAGCGTCGTCGTCTTGCCCGAACCGTTGGGGCCGATCAGCGCATGCACCCCGCCGCGCCTGATGGTGAGATCCACCTCGTCGACCGCCTTGAGCCCGCCGAAATGCTTCGACAGTCCGCGCACCTCCAGGACGGTCTCGCTGCCCTGGCCGCCACCGGAGAGCTGCAGCGCGGCGCTTGTCCTCGTCGGCAGCACCGCACGCTTGAAGCGGTCGAGCAGGCCGCGCAGATAGCCCCAGATGCCGTCCGGCATGAAGACGACGATCAGGATCACCGCCGCGCCGTAGATGGCGAGGTAGAGGCCGGGGATGCTCTTGAGGAAACGTAGCCATTCCGGGATCAGGATGAGCAGCCCGGTGCCGATCACCGCGCCGATCGGCGAGGCGACGCCGCCGAGCAGCACCATGGTCAGGAACACCACGGATTCCGCAAAGGAGAACTGATCCGGGCTGACATAGGAAAAGCCACCGGCGAAGAGGCCGCCGCCGATACCGCCCAGAATCGCCGAGAGCGCGAAGGCCGTGACCTTCGTCCGATAGACGTCGATGCCCGCGACCCCGGCCGCGAGCTCGTTGTCGCGCACCGCCCGCATCGCCCGGCCGAGCCGCGTGTCGCGCAGGTGCCAGACCAGGAAGCCAAGGGTGCCGAGCGCCGCTATGCAGAAGGCGAGATAGATCGAGCCGTCGGAGAGGAAGCCCGGACGCGGAATGGCGCGCACGCCATCGGGGCCGTTCGTGACGGGAATCCAGTTGATCAGCACCAGGGTCACGATCTGCTGGAAGGAGATCGTGACCATCGCGAGGTAGTGCCCGCCGAGCCTCAGGGTCGAGGCACCGAGCAGCGCCCCGAAGCCGGCCGCGACGCAGGTGCCGATCAGGAGGCAGACCCAGAAGTTGACGCCGTAATGCGTCTGGCCGAGCCCGACCGCATAGGCGCCGAGGCCGAAGAAGGCCGCCTGAGCCAAGTTGATCTGGCCGCACAGTCCGAGCACGATCGTCAGCCCGAGCACGGCGATGGCATAGGTCGTCGCCTGCAGGGAGATGTTCAGCACATAGCCGGTTTTGGGGACGACGATGGCGATCGCCATGGCCGCGAGGACGAGCAGCACATAGGCCGGGACGCCCCAGCGCAGGCGCGGCCGGATGTCGCCGGGAGCGGTGGTGGTCTCGCTCGTGCTCATGCTTTTTCCGCCACCCGCTCGCCGAAGATGCCCTGCGGCCGGAAGATCAGGAAGGCGATCAGCACCAGGAAGGCGAAGCCGTCCTTGTAGGGCACCGAGATATAGGCGGCACCGAAGGTCTCGATCACGCCCAGAGCCAGGCCCCCGATGATCGCCCCCGTCACGTCGCCGAAGCCGCCGATGATCGTCGCGGCGAAGGCCTTGAGCGCGATCGTCGCACCCATGCCGATCGAGACGAACAGGACGGGCGCCACGAGGATGCCGGCGATGCCGCCGATCACGGCCGAGTAGATGAAGGTGATCATGATCATGACGGCCACGGGAATGCCGAGCAGCGAGGCCATCTCCTTGTCCTGCGAGGTCGCCTGCAGCTTCTTGCCGAGCAGGGTGTGCTCGAAGAACCAGTATTGCAGCGCCACCAGCAGGGCAGTGACGACGATGATCAGGACGTACTGGTTGTCGAAGTAGACCGGCCCCAGCATGAAGCCGGGCGTGTCGAACCAGCCGGACAGCACCTCCGGTTCGGGCCCGTGGATCGCCAGCGTCGTGTTGGCCATGAAGATCGAGGCGCCGATGGTCGAGATGATGACCGGCAGATAGGTCCGGTGACGCAGCGGGTAGTAGACCGCCAGATTGAAGACGGCGCCGAGCCCCGCCATGCCGATCAGCGCGACGACGAACGCCATCCAGTAGGGCAGTCCGATCTTGACCGAGAACACCACCATCAGGAAGGCCGCCACCATCGAGAACTCGCCCTGGGCGAAGTTCACGACGTTGGTGGCCCGGAAGATCAGCACGAAGCCCAGCGCGACCAGCGCGTAGACCGAGCCGATGCCGATGCCGGTGAAGAGAAGCTGAAGAACGAGATCCATCTGTCTACCGCGCTAGCGTGAGGCCGGCCGCTTCGTCGCGGCGGACAGCGGGAAGCCGTCCGCAGCGGAAGCGTGTTGCGAGATGCAGGACGTGCCCTTCCGGGGCCCGCGGCTTCCGTCGGCCAAGCCGATCGGCGGCCGGTTTCCCGGGCGAGATCGGGCGCCCTGGCGGGCTCAGCCCAGGTTCGGCGGGAAATCGATCCGCTTGTCGAACTTGATGTCGCCCTTCTCGTTCTTGACGATGTTGTAGCCGTGCAGGCCGTCGCCGTTCTTGTCGAAGTTGTATTCGCCCTCGGCCCCCTTGTGGCCACGGATCGCCAGCATGGCCTGGCGGACCTTTTCCGGCTCGGTCGAACCCGCCTTGTTCATCGCCATCGCCAGGCAGGTGACGGCATCGTAGGTCCAGGAGGACTGGTTGTCCGGCGCGACCTTGCGGACATCACGATAGGCCTTGCCGAAGGCCTTCGAGGCCTCGCTCGAATCCTCGGCATAGTCGGCGACGCCGTAGGTGTTGTAGAGCGCCGGCCCGGCGAGCTTGAGAGCCGAGATGTTGACGATCGAGGGAGAGCCGACCCAGGGAATGTTGACGCCGAGCTGGCGCAGCTGCCGGGCGAAGATGCCGAGATCGGTCTCGAAGGTGAAGTAGGTGCCGAGGATCTCGGCGCCCGACTGGCGCACCGCCAGCACCACGGGAGTGAAGTCCTGGCTCTGGTTGGCATAGCCCTGCTTGAGGGCCATGGTCGCGCCGTTGCCGGGCAGCGCATCCTCGAGCGCCTTCGCGCCGGCCGTGCCGAAGGCGTCGGTCGAGTGCACGATCGCCCACTTCTTCTTGCCGAGTTCCTTGGTGCCGTATTGGGCGATCACCTTGCCCGAATAGGAATCGTTCGGGCGGAAGCGGAACAGCCAGGGATTGCCGAGCTTGGTCAGGTTCGGATCGGTGCCGCCGAAGCCGACAGGCTTGCCCGCCTTGAGCATGTCGGGCGCCATCGCGTGCATCTGCGTGGAGCGGATCGAGCCCAGGAAGGCGACGATGTCGGACTGGCTGGCGAGCTTCGAGAAGGCGAGCACCGCGCCGGGATTGGTGGTCTGGTCGTCCTCGAACACGAGCTCGAGCGGCTTGCCGAGCACGCCGCCGGCCTTGTTGACCTGCTCGAGCGCGATCTTGGCGCCGGTCTGGGCGAAGGAGCCGGATTCGGCCGCTGCCCCGGTCATCGGCACGACCATGCCGATCTTGACCGTGGCGCCCTGGGCATAGGCTGTGCGAAGGACGGCCGGAGCCGCAATGGTGCCGGCAAGACCGGTCGTAAACCTGCGACGGGTCAAATTCATCGTTACCTCCCGTTTTAATGGATTAGATCGGGTCTTGCAGCCCGGCTTCGACTATTGTGTATCCTGTCGGCTGGCGGCAAAACACCGCAACGTCTCATCCTTTAGGATGAGACGCCCGCCCGTCTCCGGCGAAAATCCCTCCAGCTTTCCAGGCAGGATTCCATGGCTTCCTCCGCCGCTCTGGCCCCGGTTTTCGAGCATATCGAAGCGAACCGGCCGGCTTTTCTCGATCGCCTGATCGACTATCTGCGCCATCCCAGCATCAGCGCGGAGAACATCGGCATCGCCGAGGTCGGCAATCTGCTGCTCCGGATGCTCGGCGACATCGGCCTCGAGGCCAGCCTGATCCCGACCGAAGGTCACCCGATGGTGATCGGGCGCTGGGAGAAGGCGCCGGGCAAGCCGACCGTCCTGCTCTACGGCCATTACGACGTGCAGCCCGCCGATCCGCTCGACAAGTGGCTCTCCCCGCCCTTCGAGCCGACGATTCGCGACGGGCGCCTCTACGCCCGCGGCGTCGGTGACAACAAGGGGCAGCACTTCGCCCAGATCCTCGCGATCGAATCGCATCTCAAGGTCCATGGCGAGCTGCCCTGCAACGTCATCCTGCTGCTCGAGGGCGAGGAGGAAATCGGCAGTCCCCGCATCGCCGGCTTCGTGCGCGCCCATTCGCACCTGCTGAAGGCCGATCTCGCCGTCACCGCCGACGGCCCCCGCCATGCCAGCGGAGCCCCGACCATCAAGTTCGGCTCGCGCGGCGTCGTCTCCTTCGATCTGCGCTGCCGCCACGCGAGCCGAGACGTCCACTCCGGCAACTTCGGCGGCGTCGTGCCGAACCCGATCTGGACGCTGGTCCATCTGCTGGCGACGATGAAGAACGCCGATGGCGAGATCACCATCGAGGGGCTGCACGACGATGTCCTGCCGCCCACGGCCGAGGACATCGAGGCGATCGCGCGCCTGCCGCTCGACCTCGACGCCTTCAAGCAGGGCCTTGGCCTTTCCCGCCTCGACGCGCCGCTCGAGCGCCCCTTCTATGACCGCCTCTGCTTCCAGCCGACGCTGACGATCAACGGCTTCCACGGCGGCTATGGCGGGCCCGGCACCAAGACCGTCCTGCCGAACGAGGCGCTGGTGAAATGCGACATCCGGCTCGTCGAGGCGCAGGACCCGCAGGACGTGCTGCGAAAGGTCAGGGCGCATGTCGAGAAGCATGCGCCCGAGGTCGAGTTCATCGTCGAGGAAATGGGCATGCAGCCGTCCAAGACGCAGATCGCCTCGCCCTACACCGCACCGCTGCGCCGCGCCTTCGTCGCCGCCCATGGCGAGGAGCCGCTGCTGATCCCGGCCGGCTTCGGCAGCCTGCCGAACTACGTCTTCACCAAGATCCTCGGCATCCCGGCCTTCGTCACGCCCTACGCCAACCATGACGAGGCGAACCACGCCCCGAACGAGAACATGACGCTGGACTGCTTCCACAGCGGCGTCCGGACGGGTGCGGCGCTGCTGCATGAACTGGGGCAGATGAAGGCGCCGGCCTGACCGGCCTCAGCCCTCCTTCTCCCCCTCCGGGCGCCTGCGCAGGAGCTGGAAGCCGGCCCAGGCGCTCATTCCGGCCAGGCAGAACCAGGTCAGCGCATAGATGAGGTGGGTGTTGCGGAAGCTGACGACGGTCAGCCCGCCCAGCGGCCGCGGGCCGGGCTCGGATTCGGCATCGGCATCGACGAAATAGGGCGCGACGGTGCCGAGCCCCCTCGCCTGCGCGATCGCGGCGACGTCACGCGAATACCAGCGCCCGCCGGCCGGGTCATTGCTGCGCAGGAAGCCGCCGCCGGGTTCGCTCAACCGCAAGAGCCCGGCGAGGTGCGTCCGGCCGCGCGAGACCGCGCCGCTGCGCGCCGACGGGTCGCTCCGTCCTTCCGGCACGAAGCCGCGATTGACCAGGACGGTGAACCCGCGCTCGCTGCGGAACGGCGCCAGCACCCAGAAGCCGGGGCCCTTAACCGTGACGGCTTTCACCAGCGTTTCCGGACCAGGCAGATAGACCCCGTCCAGCGCGACCTTGCGGTACTCGGCGTCGGCGGGCTCGAGGCCGGGCCAGTCCCCCGGTCCCGGCGCCGGCACCGCCTGCGCATGGATGCGGGCATCGACGCGCGCGATCAGATCGAGCTTCCAGCTCCGCCGCTCGATCTGCCAGAGCCCAAGGCCGACGAACACGCCCGTCAGCAGGCCGGCCAGCGCGAGGATGCGAAAGCGGCTCATCCGCGACGGCGGGCCACCCTCGACCCGCCCTGCCGGCGCCGCCATGGCCGCGCCCTCACATCGGGTGATCGCCCGGCGCCATCGGCATCATGTTGCTGTTGAGGTGGTACATCACCCAGAGCGAACCCGAGAGCGCGATCGCCACGATGACGATGGTGAAGATCAGCGCCATCATGGTCCAGCCGCCCTCCGAGCGCGAATTCATGTGGAGGAAGTAGATCATGTGGACGACGATCTGCACCGCCGCGAAAGCCATGATGACGATCGCCGTCGTGGTCGCGTTGCCGAGCACGTCGGCCATGACGAGCCAGAACGGGATGGCCGTCAGGATGGCGGCCAGCACGAAGCCGGTGAGATAGCCGCGCAGCGTCGCATGGGAGGCGCCGTGCTCGCCGTGATCGGCGCCATGGGCATCCGAATGGTTCTGCGGTCCGCTCATTTCAGCACGCCCATCAGGTAGACGAAGGTGAAGACGCCGATCCAGACGACGTCGAGGAAGTGCCAGAACATGGAAAGGCACATCAGTCGTCGGCGATTGGCCTCGATCAGCCCGCGTTGCGACACCTGCACCATCAGCACGGTCAGCCAGATCAGGCCGAAGGTGACGTGCAGCCCGTGCGTGCCGACCAGCGTGAAGAAGGACGACAGGAAGGCGCTGCGCATCGGCGTCGCACCTTCCAGGATCATATGGTGGAACTCGTAGAGCTCGATTCCAATGAACGCGAGGCCGAACAGGCCGGTCACGAGCAGCCAGCCCTGCACCGCCGCCTGCCGCCCCTTGTCCATCGCCAGCATGGCAAAGCCATAGGTGATCGAGGAGAACAGCAGCATGGTGGTGTTGACCGCCACCAGCTTCAGGTCGAACAGATCGGCGCCCGATGGCCCGGCCGCATAGCTGCGCCCGAGTACTCCGTAGGTCGCGAAGAGGACTGCGAAAACCAGGCAGTCGCTCATCAGGTACATCCAGAAGCCGAGCATGGTCGAGCCGCCGGAATGCTCGTGCTCGTCCTCCGTGAGATGGAAGACCGGAACGTCGGCCTTGTCTTGCTGGGCTGTCGCCGTCGTCATCGCCATCCCTCAGGCCCGCGCGAGCTGTTCGGTGCGCAGGTCTTCCTCGCGCAGGACCGTCTCGGCCGGGATATGAAAGTCCCGATCGTAGTTGAAGGTGTGCGCGATCGCCATGACGATCACCGCCGCGAAGCTCAGCGCCGCCAGCCACCAGACATACCAGACCAGCGCAAAGCCGCAGATCGTCGCGAAGGCGGAGATGATCAGGCCGGCGCCGGTGTTCTTGGGCATGTGGATCGGCCTGAACCCGTCGAGCGGACGCTGGTAGCCGCGCTTCTTCATGTCGGCCCAGGTATCGTGGTCGTGGATCACCGGCGTGAAGGCGAAGTTGTAGGCCGGAGGCGGCGAGGAGGTCGACCATTCCAGCGTGCGCCCGTCCCACGGATCGCCGGTGACGTCGCGCAACCGGTCGCGATGCTGGATGCTCACGGCGATCTGGATCAGGAAACACAGGATGCCGAGCGCGATCAGCACGGCGCCGAAAGCCGCGATGACGAACCAGATCTGCAGCGACGGATCCTCGAAATGGTTGAGGCGCCGGGTCACGCCCATCAGGCCGAGCACGTAGAGCGGCATGAAGGCGACGTAGAAGCCGATCACCCAGAACCAGAAGGAGAGCTTGCCCCAGAACGGGTCGAGCTTGAAGCCGAAGGCCTTGGGGAACCAGTAGGTGATGCCGGCGAAGGCACCGAAGACCACGCCGCCGATGATCACGTTATGGAAATGCGCGATCAGGAACAGGCTGTTGTGCAGGATGAAGTCGGCCGGCGGCACCGCGAGCATCACGCCGGTCATGCCGCCGATGACGAAGGTCAGCATGAAGGCGATGAGCCACATCATCGGCAGTTCGAAGCGGATCCGCCCACGATACATCGTGAACAGCCAGTTGAAGATCTTCGCGCCCGTCGGGATCGAGATGATCATCGTCGTGATGCCGAAGAACGAATTCACGCTGGCGCCCGAGCCCATCGTGAAGAAGTGGTGCAGCCAGACGAGGTAGGACAGGATGGTGATGACCACCGTCGCATAGACCATCGAGGTGTAGCCGAAGAGCCGCTTGCCCGCGAAGGTCGAGGCGATCTCCGAATAGATCCCGAAACAGGGCAGGATCAGGATGTAGACCTCGGGGTGGCCCCAGATCCAGATCAGGTTCACGTACATCATCGGGTTGCCGCCGAGATCGTTCGTGAAGAAGTTGGTGCCGACATAGCGGTCGAGCGTCAGCAGCGCGAGCGTGCCGGCCAGGACCGGGAAGCTGGCGACGATCAGCACGTTGGTGCACAGCGCCGTCCAGGTGAAGACCGGCATCTTCATCATGTCCATGCCGGGCGCGCGCATCTTCACGATGGTCGCGATCAGGTTGATGCCCGAGAGCGTCGTGCCGACACCGGCGATCTGCAGCGCCCAGAGGTAGTAGTCCATGCCCACCCCGGGCGAATAGGCGGCCCCCGACAGCGGCGGATAGGCAAGCCAGCCGACCTTGGCGAACTCGCCGACGAAGAGCGAGGCCATGACCAGCACGACGCCGCCGACGGTCATCCAGAAGCTGAAGTTGTTGAGGAAAGGAAAGGCGACGTCGCGCGCCCCGATCTGCAGCGGCACGACATAGTTCATCAGCCCCGTGACGAGCGGCATGGCCACGAAGAAGATCATGATCACGCCATGCGCCGTGAAGATCTGGTCGTAATGGTGCGGCGGCAGATAACCTTCGTTGGCGCCAAAGGCGATGGCCTGTTGCCCGCGCATCATCAGCGCATCGGCGAAGCCGCGCAGCAGCATGACCACGCCCAGCACCATGTACATGATGCCGATCTTCTTGTGGTCGACGCTGGTGAACCACTCGTTCCAGAGATAGCCCCAGGCCTTCATTCGCGTGATCACGGCGATGAGCGCCAGGCCGCCGATCGCCACCGCAGCGAAAGTCGCGAGCAGGATGGGCTCGTGATACGGGATCGCTTCGAGGGTGAAGCGTCCGAATACGAGCTTCCACCAGTCGGGATAGGAATTCATGGCTTCCTCGGATCGCTAGGCTTGGCCAGGCGGCCGTTCAATTGGAGGCGCGGGCGATCTCGCCCTTGCCGTAGACATCGGCCGGCGTGCAGATCGCGGTCACGAACGGACGCGGCGGCATGGGCGCGCCGCCGCGGCGCACCGATTTGTCGTATTCGAGAGCCATCACGGTGGAGATGCCCTCCTTGCCGCCGCCGCCCTTGGCGTCCATCGCCATCATGTCGCGCATGCACATCTTCGCGCGGTCGACGCACATGTTGAGAATGAGGTCGAAGAGATTCGGCGCGACATTGCCGAACTGGCGGGCGGGCTCGCGCTCGCTCGGCCGCTCGAGCACCAGATACTCCTCGCGGCCGAGCTTGTCGCCCTTGTCGCGCGCCGCCTTCACCCAGTCCTCGAAGCCGTTGCCTTCGAGGCCGCGGAAGCGGAAGCGCATGCCCGAGAAGCCCTCGCCGCTGTAATTCGCCGAGAAGCCCTCGAAATCACCGGGATGGTTGATGACCGCGTTGAGCTTGGTCTGCATGCCCGGCATCGCATAGATCTGGCCGGCGAGCGCAGGGATGAACAGCGAGTTCATCACCGAAGAGGCCGTGATCCGGAACTCGATCGGCTGGTTGACCGGCGCCACGACCTCGTTGACCGAGGCGATGCCCTGCTGCGGGTAGAGGAACAGCCATTTCCAGTCGAGCGCCACGACCTGGATGACCAGCGGCTCCTTGCGCGCCTGGGTGCTCCCCGCCTGCGCGGTCGTGATCGGCGTCGCGGCGCTGATCCGGTTGAGCGGCCGGTAGGGATCGAGCAGATGCGTACCCATCCAGGTCAGGGCGCCGAGGATGACGATGATCAGCAGCGGCACCGCCCAGATCACCACCTCGAGCGGCAGCGAATGGTTCCAGTCCGGATCGTAGTCGGCCTTTGCCGAGGCCCGGTAGCGCCAGGCGAAGAACACCGTCAGCGCCATCACCGGGATGATGATGGTCAGCATCAGTGCCGTCGAGATCAGCATGAGATTGCGCTGCTGCAGCGCAACATCGCCTGACGGGGACAAAAGCACCGCCTGGCAGCCTCCCAGCAGGGAGAGAAGCGGCAACAGCGCCAGAAAACGACGGTTTTTCAAGAGACCAAGCCCTCCGTGACCGGAAAGTTGCCGCTCTGTCTATCGTATTCTTTCGCACTGCACAGAGGACAGAATGTCCCATTGGCAGATGGCGGCCAGTTCGCTTTTATCCGGCGCATCCATGGCGTCCGGAGCCAGGGAATGTTATCCCTTTTCCGCGCGAACGAGGAAGCCCCCGAATGAGCGCCCATGCGGCAAGCCCGGCATCGACCCATCTGACGGACGAGCACGGCAGGGATCACGTCTCGCCCGGCGAGATCGCCATCGGCGTCATCATCGGGCGCACGTCGGAGTATTTCGACTTCTTCGTCTTCGGCCTCGGCTGCGTGCTGGTCTTCCCGCAGCTGGTCTTTCCCTTCGCCGATCCGCTGACGGGGACGATCTATTCGTTCGGCATCTTCGCCCTCGCATTCCTGACGCGCCCGATCGGCTCCGTCCTGTTCATGACGATCGACCGCATCTACGGCCGCGCCACGAAGCTCACCGTGGCGCTCTTCATGCTGGGCGGCTCCACCGCAGCGATCGCCTTCCTGCCCGGCTACGAGACGATCGGCATCTGGTCCGGCATCATCCTGGCGGCCTTCCGGCTGCTGCAGGGCATCGCGCTGGGAGGCGCCTGGGACGGCCTGTCCTCGCTGCTGGCGCTGAACGCCCCGCCGAACCGGCGCGGCTGGTATGCGATGCTGCCGCAGCTCGGCGCTCCGATCGGCTTCATCCTCGCAGCCGGCCTGTTCGCCTTCTTCGAGGGCGCGTTGTCCACCCAGGACTTCCTCGGATGGGGCTGGCGCTATCCCTTCTTCGTCGCGCTGACGATCAACGTCGTCGCCCTGTTCGCCCGCCTGCGCATGGTCGCGACGCAGGAATTCGCGCAGCTCATGCAAACCCGCGAGCTGATGCCCATTCCGATCACGCAGCTCATCCGCAAGCGCAGCAGCACGCTCGTCCTCGGCGCCTTCGTGCCGCTGGCGAGCTTCGCGCTGTTTCACCTGGTGACGATCTTCCCGGTGAGCTGGATCAACCTGTTCACCAATCGCTCGGTCGCGGAGTTCCTGATCGTTCAGGGCGCCGGCGCCGTGGTCTGCGCCGGAGCGATCATGACCTCCGGCCTGATCGCCGACCAGATCGGCCGCCGCCGGACGCTGATCCTGTCGGGCCTGATGATCGGGCTGTTCAGCATGAGCAGCATCATCGCGCCGCTGCTCTTCGGCGACAGCCTTGCCGGGCAGACCGTCTACGTCATCATCGGCTTCGGCCTGCTCGGCCTGTCCTACGGCCAGACGGCGGGCGCCGTCGCCTCGAGCTTCGGCCGAGAATACCGCTATACCGGCGCGGCCCTGACCTCCGACCTGGCATGGCTGATCGGCGCCGGGTTTGCTCCGCTGGTGGCCCTGACGCTGTCCAGCCGGCTCGGCCTCGCCTGGGTCGGCCTCTATCTGCTCTCGGGTGCGATCTGCACGCTGGTCGCCCTCTGGTTCGACCGCCGGCTCGAGGCCCGCTACGGCTGAGCCGGCTCCGGCAGGCCGCCTCAGCGGCCGCGCCAGACCGGCGCCCGCTTGGCGAGGAAGGCCTCCATGCCTTCCCGGAAGTCCGCGCTCGTATAGCAGAGCGTGACGAGGTCGTCGCCAGCGACGCCCTGCGCGGCCGCTTCCGTCAGCCGCCGCATCGCTTCCTTGGTCGCACGCATGGTCAGCGGCGCATGGCCGGCGATCGTCCCGGCGAGCTCCGCCGCCCGCGCCATCAGCGCCGCATGATCAGGCAGCAACTCGCTGTAGAGCCCGGCCTGCCGCCCCTCCTCCGCCTCGACCAGCCGGGCCGTGAAGACGATGTCCTTCACCAGTGCCGGCCCGAGCAAGGCGTAGAGCCGGGCGTAATTCGCCATCGAGAGACAGTTGCCGAGCGTGCGCGCGATCGGAAAGCCGAAGCGGGCGGTCACCGTCGCGATCCTGAGATCGCAGGCGAGCGCGATCGCCGCCCCGCCGCCGGTGACGGCGCCGGAGATCGCGGCCAGCGTCGGCACCGAGCAACGCTCGATCGCGCCGATCACGCCCTCGACCCGCTCCTCATAGGCCAGCGCGTCTCCGGCTCCCGAAAACGCGCGGAACTGCGCGATGTCGGTGCCGGAGGCGAAGGCCTTGTCGCCCGCGCCGGTGACGATGATCACGCGCGGATCGCCATGCGCGGCCGGGTCACGGCAGATCTCCGCGAGCCTCTCATACATGGCGAAGGTCATCGCGTTGCGTGCCTGCGGGCGGTTGAGCGTGATCGTCCCGATCCCGCTCTCGACCGCATAGAGAATATCGTCGCTCACACAGACCTCCATCAGATCACGCCATTCGCCCGCAGCCGTGCGAGCCCAGCTTCGTCATAGCCGAGTTCCGCGAGAATGGCCTCGTTGTGCTGCCCCGCCGCGGGGGTCGGCTCGGTTACCGCGCATGGCGTCCGCGACAGCGTCACGGGCTGGCCGACCACCCGGATCGCACCGAGCTCGGGATGGGCCAGCGGCCGGGCGATGCCGAGATGGCGCACCTGCGGATCGTCGAACATTTCGTCGACGCCGTAGATCGGCCCGGCCGGGACGCTGTGCTGCTCCATCACCGCGAGCCAATCGGCGCTGTCGGCCTGGGACAGCCGCTCCTCGATCATCTCCCGCAGTTCCGGCCGGCGCTCGAAGCGCTTTTCCGTACTGTCGTAGCGACTGTCCGTGCCCCATTCGGCCCGCCCCACGGCGCGGCAGAAGGAGCGCCACTGCTCCTCGCCGCCGACGCCGAGATTGATCGCTCCGTCGCGCGTCCGATAGACGCCCATCGGTGTCTGGTAGGGATGGTCGTTGCCGGCCTGCGGCGGCACCGAGCCCTCGACGAGATAGCGCGCAGCCTGGAAATCCATCATCGCGATCTGCGCCTCGAGCAGCGAGGTCTGCACCCACTGCCCCTTCCCCGAAACGGCCCGCTCCTGCAGCGCCACCAGCGCGCCGACGGCGCCGTAGAGCCCGGCCGAGGAATCGGCCAGTGCGATGCCGGCACGTACCGGTCCCTGCCCCGGCAGGCCCGTCACCGCCATCATCCCGCCCATGCCCTGCGCGATCTGGTCGAAACCGGCGCGCGTCCGGTACGGACCGGATTGCCCGAAGCCGGAGATCGAGACGAGGATCAGCCGCGGATTGACGCGATGGAGCGTTTCGAAGTCGAGCCCGAGCCGGTCCTTCACGTCCGGCCTGAAGTTCTCGACGAGCAGATCCGCCCCTTCGACCAGCCGCATCAGGATCGCTTTGCCCTCGGCCGTCTTCAGGTTGATGGCCAGCGACCGCTTGTTGCGATGCAGGTTCTGCATGTCGTAGCCGAGGCGCGGCCCGCTCATGTTCTCGTTCGGATCGAATCCCGCCGGGCTCTCGACCTTGATCACATCCGCGCCGAAATCCGCGAAGATCCGCACGCAGGTCGGCCCCGCCCGTACCCGAGTCAGGTCGAGCACCCGCAACCCCTTCAGGGCCGTCGATGGTCCAGCTTGCGCCATGGCCGTTCTTCCTCCCTGTCTGACCACCGCCCCTCGGAACCCTTGGCGGCCGAAGACGTTCGACCGCCATTGGCCGGGTCCATTCTCCGGATCCGGCTGGACTCATCGGCCCATCGCGGCGGTTTATCGATTTCTAACTGCATGCTGCATGCAGGAACAAGACTGACGGTGATGCGGGGCCGCCATTCCGCCAGGCTCATTTTCCCCCTTGAACCTGAAGTGGCTACAGCTTGTAGAAGCAATGTCCCGTAGCAAGCGCAGACGGAGACATGCCATGGCGACCAGCACCGAATCCGGCCTCAAGACCCTCTCCTGGAAGGTCGGCGGCATGGATTGCGCGAGCTGCGCGGCGAAGATTCGCGGCGCGGTGGAGCGCCTGCCGGGCGTCGACGAGGTCAGGCTTTCCGTGATGTCCGAGACGCTGACGCTCGTGCTCGACGAGGCGCAGACGAGCGCCGCGGCCGTGGAGAAGCGCGTCCACGGCCTTGGCTACACCGCTGCCGCCCTGGCGACAGACTCCAGGGACTCGACGACCCACCCGGAGGCCCGCGGCGGCGGGCATGACCACGCTCGTGACGTTTCCAGCCACGATCACGGCCCGCAGCAGCACGGCGATGCCTGCTGCTCGGCAGATGATTCCGGCCACGGCCACGACCATTCCGGACATGATCATGCCGGGCATGACCACGCCGCGCACCGGAAGAGCGACAAGGCGCCCGAACGCGCTCAGGCCGATCACGGCCACGGCTTGCCGGGCCATGTCCACGAGGTCATCCCGGAAGGCGCCAGCTGGTATCAGACAGGCAAGGGTCGGCTCGTGCTGGTGACAGGCGCTTTGCTCGCCGCTGCCTGGATCATCGGCAGCGTCCGGCACGACATCGCCTACTGGGCCTTCCTCGTCGCCTGCCTGGTCGGCGTCGCGCCGGTGGCACGGCGGGCGCTGGCTGCGGCCCGCGCCGGCATCCCCTTCACCATCGAGATGCTGATGACGATTGCCGCCGTCGGCGCGCTCTTCATCGGCGCGGCGGAGGAAGCGGCTCTCGTCGTCTTCCTCTTTGCCGTCGGCGAGGTGCTGGAAGGCGTGGCCGCCGATCGCGCCCGCGCCTCGATCCGCGCGCTCGGCGACCTCGTGCCGAAGACCGCCCTGATCGAAGAGAACGGCGCCACCCGGCAGGTCGACGCCGCAAGCCTCGCGATCGGCCAGGTCGTGCTCGTCCGTCCCGGCGACCGCATCCCCGCCGATGGCGAGATCCTGGATGGCGTGTCCGGCATCGACGAAAGCCCGGTGACCGGCGAATCGGTGCCCAAGACCAAGGGCATCGGCGAGCCCGTCTATGCCGGATCGGTGAACCGCGAGGCTGCGCTGCGCATCCGGGTGGCGAAGGCGGCTCAGGACAACACGATCGCCCGCATCATCCGTCTGGTCGAGGAGGCACAGGAGGCGCGCGCGCCGACAGAGCGCTTCATCGACCGCTTCTCGCGCTGGTACATGCCGGCGATCGTCGGGCTCGCCCTGCTGGTTGCCCTGGTGCCGCCCCTCTTCTTCGCCGGCGAATGGGCGGTGTGGGTTTACCGCGCGCTCGCCCTGCTGCTGATCGGCTGCCCCTGCGCGCTGGTCATCTCGGTTCCGGCCGCCATCGCCGCGGCCCTGTCGGCCGGGGCGCGCCAGGGCCTCCTGATGAAGGGCGGCGTCGTCATCGAGACGGCGGCCCGCACCGGTCACGTCGCCTTCGACAAGACCGGCACCCTCACCCGGGGGCAGCCGCGCGTCACCGACATCGTCGCCTTCGGGCGGGACGAGCGCGAGGTGCTCGCGCTCGCTGCCTCCGTCGAATCAGGCTCAGCCCATCCACTGGCCGAAGCGGTGCTCGAGCGCGCGCGCACCGACGCCATCGGCTTTGCTCCTGCGACGGAAGCGGCAGCGCTCCCGGGCCAGGGCGTGACCGGCACGGTCGATGGCCGCGCCGTCTTCGTGGGCGCGCCGCGCCACGCCGCCGCCCGCGCACCCTTCGACCGCAGCACCCGGGCAGCCGTCGAGACCCTCGAGAGCGCAGGGAAGACCGTCGCCGCGGTAACCGTCGACGGCACGCTGGCCGGACTCCTCGCATTGCGCGACGAGCCCCGCGCGGACGCCGCTGCGGCCGTCGCCGAACTGAAGGCGATGGGTATCCGCGCGACCATGCTGACCGGCGACAATGCCCGCACGGGCGCCGCCATCGCCGGCACGCTCGGCATGGAGCACCAGGCGGAGCTGATGCCGGACGGCAAGGTCGATGCGCTGAAGCGGCTGGCCGCCGGCACGGCGGTGATGATGGTCGGCGACGGCATCAACGATGCCCCGGCGCTGGCCGCCGCGCATATCGGCATCGCGATGGGCTCGGGCACCGATGTCGCGCTCGAAACGGCCGATGGCGCGGTCCTGAAGAGCCGGGTTCGCGACGTTCCGGCACTGATCCGCCTGGCCCGGGCTGCGATGGGGAACATCCGGGCGAACATCAGCATCGCGCTCGGCCTCAAGGCCGTGTTCCTGGTGACGAGCGTGCTCGGCTACACCGGGCTCTGGGTCGCGATCCTCGCCGATACCGGCGCAACCGTGCTGGTCACCGCCAACGCGCTGCGTCTCCTGCGTTTCGACGCCGGCAGGACGGCCTGAGGCCATGCTGATCGGTCGGGCGGCGCTCGCGAGGCGCGTCGCCCAGCCCGCGGGTTCTTATACCGTGATGTCGGCGAGCGCTCCGGTGCCGCGCTCGGTCTTTGCGTCCGCCTGACGCAGGATCTCGTCGCGGACCTTGGCCAGCACGTCGCCCTTGGCCTTGGCATCGAGCTTGTTGAATTCCTCTTCCGTCATGCCGAGCTTCGACAGAATCGCCTGCTGAACCCGTTCCTCCGGGCTCATCTGCGCGAATTTCAGGAAGTCCGCCTCGACGGAAGAGGAGGACGAGGTAGCGGACCCGCTGCTGCTGGCCGCCGAAGTGGCTGTGCTGGCCGTCCCCGCCGCGTAGGGGGAGGTTACGACCGGCGAGGCGGACCGGCCGGCGATGGCGATCGACATGGCGTTCTCCTTTTGCCTGGTCGGGCCCCGCTGCAATCCGCGCGCCGACCGAAGGCATCAGGAAAATCTCCCGTGCTGCAGGGGCTTGGCCTGCGACCGGGCTACCTTGGCGGAAGGATGGCGGCATAAAATGCCCGGCAAGAATGACCCGCCGGCAGCAACCGCGGCTCGAGCGGAATCGGGCGGAGCGGCGCAATTCGGAACGGCCGCGATTGCGACGGAAACAAGACGCCGCGCTCATTTTGCAGCGCAAAATGACAGGCGATGCCGATCCGCCTCGCTTAGCACTCGCAGCATGCCTAATTTTGAGGCGAAATGAAATGCGGCGCCGAAGCGAATCCAAATATCAGGCAGAAAATTGGTTTCATTTGAAACGAGAGCCGCACCCAACGCAGGACGGAAGAGCAAAAGTAACCGATGAGTGAATGGTTCATGCTCCCAATGCATAACGGAGCTGAATCAAAGCCTCTGTTTGCGGCACGGTGATCGACTTATATGCAGCGCACAACGAGATTGTCGCTGTGGGCACCGCCCCGGTCCGGAATATTCGCCAAGGAAAACCGCCATGTTCGTCACCATGATCGCTGCTAAGATCCGCGCCTACCTCCGTTATCGCGAGACCGTTCGCGAGCTCTCCCGTCTGACCGACCGCGAGCTCGACGATCTCGGCCTGTCGCGCTCGGAGATCAACTTCATCGCCCGCTCGCACGCCGCGGCCTGAAGTCACCGAACGAGAACCGCCGCGCATCGGGCGCGGCGCCTTCTAAGTAGTTTCTCCTAGGGCTCGCGTTTTCCCCTCCCCTCGAGCCTTGGTCGAAGAGCGAATGCCCGCCTCACGGCGGGCATTTTGCATTTCAGGTCCTGCTTTCGCTTGACCTTGACGCCGGCTGCGGACACATCCCGGCCATGACAGCCGAAAACCAGAAACCCGTTCACGTCATCGGCGGCGGCCTCGCAGGCTCGGAAGCCGCCTGGCAGATCGCCCAGGCCGGCGTGCCCGTCGTCATCCACGAGATGCGGCCGGTCCGCGGCACCGACGCCCACAAGACCGAAGGGCTGGCCGAGCTCGTCTGCTCCAACTCCTTCCGTTCCGACGACGCCGAAAGCAATGCCGTCGGCCAGTTGCATTGGGAGATGCGCCACCTCGGCTCGCTGATCATGGCCAAGGGCGACGCCCATCAGGTCCCGGCCGGCGGCGCCCTTGCGGTCGACCGCGACGGCTTCTCGCAGGCCGTCACCGCGGCACTCGAAGCCCATCCGCTGGTGACGATCGAGCGCGGCGAGATCGCCGGCCTGCCTCCCGCAGACTGGGACAAGGTCGTCATCGCCACCGGCCCGCTCACCTCCTCGGCGCTGGCGCAGGGCATCCTGTCCCTGACCGGCGAGACCTCGCTCGCCTTCTTCGACGCCATCGCGCCGATCGTGCATTTCGATTCGATCGACATGGACACCGCCTGGTTCCAGTCGCGCTACGACAAGGCCGGCCCCGGCGGCACCGGGGCGGACTACATCAACTGCCCGCTCGACCGCGACCAGTACGAGGCCTTCGTCGATGCGCTGCTCGCGGCCGAGAAGACCGAATTCAAGGAATGGGAGGGCACGCCCTATTTCGATGGCTGCCTGCCGATCGAGGTCATGGCCGAACGCGGCCGTGAGACCCTGCGCTGGGGGCCGATGAAGCCCGTCGGCCTGACCAACAAGCACAACCCGACGGTGAAGGCCTATGCGGTCGTCCAGCTGCGCCAGGACAACGCGCTCGGCACGCTGTTCAACATGACCGGCTTCCAGACCAAGCTGAAATATGGCGAGCAGGCCGCGATCTTCCGGATGATCCCCGGGCTCCAGAACGCCGAATTCGCCCGCCTCGGCGGCATTCACCGCAACACCTATCTCAACTCGCCGAAGCTGCTCGACGAGGCGCTGCGGCTGAAGGCGGATCCCCGGCTGCGCTTCGCCGGCCAGATCACCGGCTGCGAAGGCTATGTCGAGAGCGCCGCGATCGGGCTCCTTGCCGGCCGCATGGCGGCGGCCGAGAGGCTCGGCCGCGATCTGCCCCTGCCGCCGGCGACGACGGCGCTGGGCGCGCTGGTCAACCACATCACCGGCGGGCATATCGAGACCATCGACGAAGGACCGCGCTCCTTCCAGCCGATGAACATCAATTTCGGCCTGTTCCCGCCGATCGAGGGCGTCGCGACCACCGGCCCCGACGGCAAGCGCCTGAAGGGCCCTGCCAAGAGCCTCGCCCGCAAGCAGGCCCTGACCGCACGGGCGAAGCGGGTGATGGCGGAATGGGCCGGGAGCGCGCAGTCGAGGGCGGCGGAATGAGCCCTAACCCTGTCGCGCGGCCTTCCACAGGATCCATTGCCGGCGCCAGGCCGACAGCGCGATGATCGAGCGATAGGGGTCGTAGCCCTTGCGTTCCATCTGCTTGAGATAGGGCTCGACCAGCGCGACCGGCAGGAAGGCCGGCTTGATCGCAGGCGGGATCGTGTCGCCGAGGCTGGCGAGCCGCTTGAGGTGGTTGCGCGCGATCTCGCGCAATTCCTTGAGCGTATAGAGCACCCCCGGCCCGCCGCGTCCCCGCACGATGTCGTCCCGCGTGACGCCGTTGCGGGAGAGGATGTCGGCCGGCAGATAGACCTGCCCTTCCGCCGCATGCCAGGGAAACGCCCGCATCAGCCCCGTCAGCGCATACGCGACGCCTGCATGGCCGCAGGCCGTGGCCCCGCCCGGATCGCGTCCGCCGGCCAGCACGATACAGGCGAGCCGGATCAACGCGCTCGAGGTTTCGCCAGCATAACCTTCGAGATCCCGCAGCGACGGCATCGGATCGTCATAGAGATCGAAGGTGCGGGCATCGATCAACCCCGTCAGCGGCGCGATCGGCAGCCGGTAGCGCTTCATCGTGTCGAGCAGCGCGGCGGCGACGGGATGGCCCTGCACCTCGCCGTTCGGCTGGCCTTCGAGCAGGTCGCGCCACCATTGCAGCCTGACCTCGCCCGGAAGCGGCTCGCTGACCAGCGCCCTCACCCGCGCGATCTCCAGGCTGAAGGCATAGAGCGCGAAAAGCCCGTGGCGGCGAGCCTCCGGCGCATAGAGCGTCGCGATGTAGCGATCCTGATCCTGTTCCCTGACGAGCGCGGCGCAATGGGCGTAGGCATCCGGTAGGGGCGCCGACACCGGGTCGTCGCGCCGCTCGCTCTGAATCTGAGGTGTCGTACCGCTCCGGCCCGTCATCTCCGGCCTCGCTTTCGGGTCCACTCTAGGCCAATGGCTGCGCCACGGCTACGCCCGCGGGACATGGCTGTCCGAATGTCGCAGCCAGACGGGTCAGGCAATGGCGATCAGCGCTGCCGCCACGCGCCGATCCTCGCCGACCAGCACGTTGTAGGTGCGCGCGGCCGCGCCCGTCGCCATGCCCTCCACCGTGATCCCGGCCTGCTTCAGCGGATCACGCAGCCAGGGCGGGATGAAGGCGATGTCCAGTCCCGTGCCGATGATCAGGAAGTCGATCGTCTCTGCCTCGTCGAGGATCGGCTGCAGGCTCGCCGGGGTCACCTCGGAAAACTGCATCACTGGCCAGATCCGGATGCCTGCCGGCGTCGCGATGATCGAGCCCTTGTGGCTCATCTCGGCGAACCGAAAACCGCCGGCGCCGATCGCGTCGAGCGGCCAGCGCCCCGGCACGAAGCCGTCAAAGCGCGCCATCGGCGTCGGCCTCAGCCGGCCTTGGGCTTGGCGCCGGACAGGGAGCGTTCTCGCGCCTCGTCCCGCGCGCCCTGGCCGCGGACGTCCATGTAGAGCAGCACCGGCGTCGAGATGAACATCGCCGAATAGGTGCAGACCACCACGCCGAACAGCATGACGAGCGCGAAGCCCTCGATCGCCGAGCCGCCGAAGATGACGAGCGCCAGCAGCGACAGGAAGGTCGTCGTCGCCGTCATCGCGGTGCGCGACAGGGTCGAGTTGACCGAAAGGTCAAGGAGCTCCGGTATCGGCATGGTCTTGTAGCGCCGCAGCAATTCACGCGTGCGGTCGAACACCACCACCGTCTCGTTCAGCGAATAGCCGACGATGGTCAGGATCGCCGCGATCGAGGTCAGGTTGAACTCGAGCCGCGAGATCAGGAAGAAGCCCATGGTCAGCACGATGTCGTGCAGCGTGCCGAGAATCGCGCCGATGGCGAGCGGCATCTCGAAGCGGAACCAGAGATAGATCAGCACGCCGGTGATCGCGAGCACGACACCCAGCGCGCCGGCCTGCACGAGTTCGCCCGAGACACGCGGGCCGACCGTCTCGATGCGCCGGAACTCATAGGTCGCGGCAAAGGCCTCTCGCGCTTTCGCGACCACGTTCTGCTGGGCGCTCTCGCCGCCCGCCTGCAGAGGAAAGCGCATCGAGAGCTCGGTACCGTCGCCGAATTCCTGGACCTCGGCGTCGCCGAAGCCCAGGGCGTTGGCCGTCTGGCGGACCTGGGCGATCTCGATCTTGCCGCTCTTCGCCTGCATCTCGATCAGGGTGCCGCCCTTGAAGTCGATGCCGAAGTTGAGCCCGACCGTCAGGAAGAGCACGAGCACCAGGATCGAGTAGGCGGCCGAGAGCGGGTAGCTGAAGCGGCGGAACCAGACGAATTTGAAGCGGGTGTTGTCGGGAACGATGCGAAGCAGGCGCATGGCCAATCTCCTCTAGAGCTGGCAGCGTCAGAACGGGAGGTGCTTGGGCTTGGCCCAGCGATACCAGACGGCGATCAGCATCCGCGTCAGCGTCACCGCCGTGATGACGGTGGTGAGAATGCCGAGGATGAAGACGACCGCAAAGCCGCGCACGGGCCCCGAGCCCAGCGCGAACAGCGCCACCGCTGCGATCAGCATGGTGACGTTGGAGTCGATGATGGTCGCGAAGGCGCGCTGGAAGCCGGCCTCGAGCGCCGAGACCAGGCTGCGGCCCTGGTGCTCCTCCTCGCGCATGCGCTCGTAGATCAGCACGTTCGAGTCGACCGCCGTGCCGATGGTCAGCACGATTCCGGCGATGCCGGGCAGCGTCATCGTGGCGCCGATCAGCGACATCAGGCCGAAGATCAGGCAGACATGGACGAACAGCGCGATGCTCGCGATCATGCCGAAGATGCCGTAGGTCGCGAGCATGTAGATCACCACCAGCACGCCAGCGATCAGCGTCGCGAGCTTGCCGGCGTGGATCGAGTCGGCGCCGAGGCCGGGGCCGACCGTGCGCTCCTCGACGATGGTCATCTTGGCCGGCAGGGCGCCGGCGCGCAGCAGGATCGCCAGGTTGTTGACCTGCTGGACGGTGAAGCTGCCGGAGATCTGGCCCGAACCGCCAGTGATCGGAGACTGGATGACCGGCGATGAGATCACCTTGTTGTCGAGCACGATGGCCAGCGGCCGCCCGAGGTTTTCCGTGGTGATCTGGCCGAAGCGCTGGGCGCCGCGAATGTTGAAGCGGAAGTTCACGATCGGCTGGCCGGTGCGCGAATCGAATGAGGGCTGCGCGTCGACGAGATCGGCGCCGTCGACGACCGGCTGGCGCAGCACGGGCACGAGCTGCCCCGCGGCGTCCTGCGAAGGCAGCATGTCGACGTCGGTGCTGTTGGCGTCGCCGACGAGGCGGAACTCCAGCTTGGCGGTGTCGCCGAGAATTTCCTTGAGCCGCTGGGAATCCTGCAGGCCCGGGACCTGGACCAGAATGCGGTCGAGGCCCTGACGCTGGATGTTCGGCTCGGTGGTGCCGAGCGCGTCGACGCGCCGGCGCAGAACCTCCATCGCCTGCTCGACGGCCCGGCGGATGCGCTCGTTCGAGCCGGCCTCGGTCACGGTGAGCTGAATCAGCCCGTCGGGCTGCTCGGTGATCGCGATCGACTGGTTGCCCGAGGGGCCGAAGGCGCCAAGCGTACCGACCGGCTGCGACAGTTCGCGCAGCTTGGGCAGGACGCGCTCGCGCTCCGCCGCGTCGGCCACGCGGAACTGGACGCCGCGCTGGGTGGTCTGGATGCCGCCCTGCAGGCTGATGCGCTCCTCGCGCAGGATGCGGCGGGAATCGTCCCGCAGCTGCGTCACCTGGCTGCGGATCAGGTCGGCCCGGTCGATCTCGAGCAGAACATGCGAGCCGCCCTGCAGGTCGAGGCCGAGGACCACGGCATGGACCGGCAGCAGGAAGCGCGGAATCCAGGAGGGAGCGTTGTCCTCGATGGCCTTGCGCGTCTCCGGCGAAAACAGGTTCGGCACGGCAAGCCCGCAGCCGAAGAGCAGCACGAGCAGGACGAGAATGACCTTGCGGGCCTGGAGACGAAGCATCTGCGGGAACAGCCTTGTTGGGGGGCCCGGCCTCGCCTGGAGGCCGGGTCGTCGCCTCAGTTCTTGACCGGCTCGGTCTTCGAGCGCACGTCCTGGATCATGCCGCGCACGATGCGCACGCGCACGCCTTCGGCGATCTCGGCTTCGACCTCGCCATCGTCCACGACCTTGGAGACCTTGGCGACCAGGCCGCCCGACGTCACGATCGTGTCGCCGCGGCGCACATTCTTGATCATCTCCTGATGCGTCTTGGCCCGGCGCTGCTGCGGCCGGATGATCAGGAACCACATGATGACGAAGATCAGGAGGAACGGCACCAGCTGGATCAGCATGTCGGCGCCGCCACCGGCTCCCAACGACTGGGCGAAAGCGGGGGTGATCACGAAAACACTCCTTTGATGCGATGGCCACGCCCCGTCGGGCCGCGAGACACATCACGGAAAGACACGGCAAAAGCATCCGCCCGGCCGGAAAATCGCGCGGACTATAGCCAGCAATGCCATGAAATCAATCGGACACGCCCGGTTGCCCGGACGCGCTCCTCACCTATGGGCTTAGCCCCATTCGCGCAATGCCCTTGCACAACATCGCGCAACGCGGTTTAGCTAGGGCCGTGACCGTACCGGACGGTACGGTACGGTCGCCAGCCAAACCATGAAGGCGCATGCCAGATGACCGAGAACACCATCGACCAGACCGCCGCCGAGACGCTGGCGACCCTGCTGCGCATCGCCTCCGCACTCGAGCGCATCGCCCCTCCCCCGCGCAAGCCGATCGACCTGGCAGCGGCCGACGCCTTCGTCTGGCAGGCCGCGGGCGCGGAACTCGTGCCGGTGCCGAAGGTCAACCGCGTCGCGCTGTCGCTGCTGCGCGGCGTCGACCGCGTCCGTGACACGCTGGCCGAGAATACCGAGCGCTTCGCCAAGGGCCTGCCGGCCAACAACGTCCTGCTCTGGGGCGCGCGCGGCATGGGCAAGTCATCGCTGGTCAAGGCCGTGCACGCCGACACCAACCAGAACCGCGCCAAGGGCGGGCTCCCGCTGAAGCTGATCGAGATCCATCGCGAGGACATCGAGAGCCTGCCCGCGCTGATGGGCCAGCTTCGCAATGATCCGCATCGGGCCATCGTCTTCTGCGACGATCTGTCCTTCGACAGCGACGACACCTCCTACAAGTCGCTGAAGGCGGTGCTGGACGGCGGCGTCGAGGGCCGGCCCGAGAACGTCGTTTTCTACGCCACCTCGAATCGCCGCCATCTGCTGCCGCGCGACATGATGGACAATGAGCGCGCGACCTCGATCAACCCGGGCGAGGCGATCGAGGAAAAGGTCTCGCTCTCGGACCGCTTCGGCCTCTGGCTCGGCTTCCACAAATGCAGCCAGGACGAATATCTGGAGATGATCAACGGCTACGCCACCCATTTCGGACTGACGATTCCGCCGGAGGAATTGCGCCGCGATGCACTGGAATGGTCGACGACCCGCGGCTCCCGCTCGGGCCGCACCGCCTGGCAGTACATCCAGGACCTGGCCGGCCGGCTCGGCAGGACGCTGGAAAGCTGATCAGGCGCAACGGAGAGGCTGAACCGCATGCCCGGCCGTTGCGACGACGCCGTGACCGCTGCGCGGAAACACGCAAAACGGGACGGACCTTCTGGTCCGTCCCGTTTCTAGTTCGATCGGCGGGGTCTCGCGGGTACCGATCGAAGGTTGAAACCGGATTGGGCGGCTTCGATCAGTTGTTCAGATAAGGCGTCGGGTCGACGGGCGTGGAGCCCTTGCGCAGCTCGAAGTGGAGCTGCGGCGAGGCGACGTTGCCGCTCTGGCCGGAGCTGGCCACCACCTGGCCGCGCTTCACCACGTCGCCGCGCTTCACCTTGAGCTCGCCGTTATGGGCATAGGCCGAGACATAGCCGTTCGGATGGCGAATCAGGACGAGGTTGCCGTACCCCTTCAGCTCGCTCCCGGCATAGGCGACCGTGCCGTCCTCCGTCGCCTTGACCGGCGTGCCGTCGGGCACGGCGATGTTGATGCCCTCGTTGCCGCCCTTGCCGTTGAACCCGGCGATGACGCGGCCGCGAACGGGCCAGCGGAAATCGGCCTTGTCGGCACTCGACGAGCCCGCCTCCGGCTGCTTCGGCAGGCTGGCGGTGGTCTTCGGCTCCGGCGCAGGCTCGGGCCTTGCCGTTGCGGCCGGTCTCGATTCTGTGGCTGGCGCGCTGGCGACCGCGACGGGACGCGCGAGCTCCGCATGAGCCGTCGCCTTCGCAGCCGATGCCGGCCTGGCCTCCGTCACGGGGCGGGCGGCGGGCGTGGCGGCGATCTTGCGCGCCTCGGCCTTAGCCTTGGCCTCCGCCGCAAAGCGGGCGCGCGATTCCCGCATCGCACGGGCATCGGCTTCCGCCTTGGCTTTGGCTTCTGCGGCGGCAGCGGCTTTCGCCTCGGCCGCGCTGCGGGCCTGCGCATGCGTCTCGGCGGCCGCCTGGCGCGCCGGAACCGGGCCGGGCACGAAGCCGCGCGGCTCGGGCGCCGCAGGCGCGGTACGCCGGGCGGGCACGGCAGCGGCGACGGCCGCCCCGCCCGCGTTGTAGACCGGAATGGTCAGGCGGGTGCCGGGCTCGACATTGGCGTTGCTCAGCCCGTTCGCCGACATCAGGGCGGCGCGCGGCACGCCGTAGCGCGAGGAGATCATGTCCAGCGTCTCGCCCTGGGCGAGCACGATCGGCGTGCCGCCCTGCGCGCTCCACCCCGCCGCGCTGCCGCCGACGGGCTGCACCGAGGGAGCCGCCACGGGAGCAGCGGCGATTGCCGGCGCCGCCGGGCGCATGGCCACGCCGGAAGGCGGCGGAGGCAAAGCCTGCGAACGCACGACCGGGGCGGACGGCACCGGCTGCAAGGGCGCACTGGCGCTGGACCCGATCGAGCCCGTGGTCACGGGGTCGCGCATCGGCGCGGCCTGCGCGGTCCTGAACGGATTGTCGAAGGGCGTCTCGGTGAAGCGCATCGCATCGGACGAGCAGGCGCTGACACCCAGGGCAAGCAGGCAGACCGTCGAGAGACGGTGGAGGAGACGGGGCGTGACCGTTCCGGCTTGATTACGCATGGACAGAGTACTCGCGAACGACGCAACTCGATGACGGTCATTAAAGTCCCGTTCAGGTTACGAAAGTGTTTCCCGGTCGCGATTCGATTCACCTTTTTCGATTTTTTGCCGGCACCCGCCGGATCCGGATTCCGGACAGGCTAGAGCGCCTGCGAACGGCCCGGAACCAGGGGCGGCAGCCGGACCACCGGGCCGGTCGCATGGTCGAACTCGCTTTCGTCGAGCCTTGTCACCACCACGCGTCGGGCCACGCCTTCGATCCGCAGGGCTCCGACGAGCCGCCCTCCCGGGGAGAGGCGGGCCAGCAGCGCCTCGGGCACCGCGCTGGTCACACCGTTGACGAGGATGCGATCGAAGCGGCCGAGCGTGCGATCGGGCTGGAAGCCGTCGGCGTGCCGCAGATCCACCGCAGCCCCGAAGCCGCTGCCGGAGACCCGTTCATGCGCAGCCAGTGCGAGCGAGCGATAGCGCTCGAGCGAAACCACCTCCCCGCCCAGGGCCGCCAGCAGGGCGGAGACATAGCCGGAGCCGGTGCCGACCTCGAGGACGCGGGCATCCGGCTGCATGTCGAGCGCGCCGAGCAGGCTCGCCACCGTGTAGGGCGCGGTCATCGTCTGTCCGCAGGGGAGCGGGACCGAGACGTCCTGCCGCGCGAGGTCGGCGAAGCGCGCCGGCGCGAACCGGTCGCGCGGCACGCGCTCCATGGCCCGCAGCAGCGCGAGGTCGCGCACGCCCCGCGCGCGCAGGGAAAGCAGGAAAGCGACGGTGCGCTCGCCCTCGCTGGCCGGCACCTCTTCGCTCATGCCCCCTCCCCGCAGCGCCTCAGGCGAAGACCCGCGCGAAGCGCGTCAGCGTCGGCTCATGCGTCAGGTCGAGCTCCAGCGGCGTCACCGAGATGCGGCTTTCGGCCATCGCGCGCAGATCCGTCCCGTTGGCCGGCTCCTTGCGGCTGCGCTGGAAGGCGATCCAGTAATAGGGATTGCCGCGTCCGTCCTTGCGCGGCTCGAGCTTGACCAGTTCCTGGTCGCGCCGGCCTTGCACGGTGACCGAGACGCCCCCGACCTCGTCCGGCCCCGCATTGGGGAAGTTCAGATTGAACAGAACGCCCTCCGGCACGCCTTCCTCCAGCAGCCGGCGGATGATCCCCGGCGCATGATGCTCGGCGCAGTCCCAGCGGATCGCATTGCGGTCGCCCGGCGTATACGCCTGGCTGATGGCGATCGAGGGAATGCCGAGAAGCGTGCCTTCCATCGCCGCGGCGATCGTGCCGGAATAGGTCACGTCCTCGGCGACGTTCGAGCCCCGGTTGACGCCGGAGAGCACCAGGTCCGGCTTGGCCTCGGCGAGAATCGAGCGCACCGCCATGATGACGCAGTCGGTCGGCGTGCCCGCCACGGCGAAGCGCTTCTCGCTGATCTGGCGCAGCCTGAGCGGGTTGGACAGCGACAGCGAATGCGCGACGCCCGACTGGTCGCTTTCCGGCGCCACCACCCAGACGTCGTCGGAGAGCTGGCTTGCGATGCGCTCCAGCACCTCCAGCCCTTCGGCATGGATGCCGTCGTCGTTGGTCACCAGGATCCGCATCTCAGGCCGCCTTCTCGATCCGCGTCACGCCGCGCATATAGGGCACCAGCACCTCCGGCACGGTGATCGAGCCGTCGGCGTTCTGGTAGGTCTCCATCACCGCGATCAGCGCCCGGCCGACCGCCGTGCCCGAGCCGTTGAGCGTGTGCACGAAGAACGGGCCCTTGCCGTCCCTGGTCTTGTAGCGGGCGTTCATGCGCCGCGCCTGGAAATCGCCGCAGACCGAGCAGGACGAGATCTCGCGATAGGTCTGCTGCCCCGGCAGCCAGGCCTCGATGTCCCAGGTCTTCTGCGAGGCGAAGCCCATGTCGCCGGTGCACAGCGTCATCACGCGATAATGCAGGTCGAGTTTCTTCAGCACGGCTTCCGCGCAGGCGAGCATGCGCTCATGCTCTTCGCGCGATTTCTCCGGCGCGGTGATCGAGACGAGCTCGACCTTCTCGAACTGGTGCTGGCGCAGCATGCCGCGCGTGTCGCGCCCGGCGGAGCCGGCCTCCGAGCGGAAGCAGGGGGTGAGCGCGGTGAATCGAAGCGGAAGCTCTTCCTCGGAGAGGATTGATTCCCTTGCCAGATTGGTCAGCGGGACTTCGGCGGTCGGGATCAGCCAATGCTCTTCGCCCGCCCGGAACTGGTCCTCACGGAACTTCGGCAACTGCGCCGTGCCGAACATCGCATCATCGCGCACCAGCAGCGGCGGATTGACCTCGGTATAGCCGTGCTCCTCGGTGTGCGTGTCGAGCATGAACTGCCCGATCGCCCGACTCAGCCGTGCAATCTGGCTTTGCAGCACGACGAAGCGCGAGCCGGAAAGCTTGGCCGCCTTCTCGAAATCCATCTGGCCGAGCGCCTCGCCCAGCTCGAAATGCTGCTTGGGATCGTTGACGCCCTTGAGCAGCCCTCGCTCCTCCGGCTTCACGCCATGGACGTGCAGCACGACGTTGCCGTGCTCGTCGGCGCCATCGGGCACGTCGTCGAAGGGCAGGTTCGGGATAGCGGCGAGCTTCTCGTCGAGCGCATCCTTGGCGGCCTTCTCCTCGGCCTCCAGCGCCGGCTGCTGCTCCTTGAGCGCCGCGACCTCGGCCTTCAGCTTATCGGCGAGCGCGACGTCCTTCGCGCCCATCGCCTTGCCGATCTCCTTGGAGAGCGCATTGCGGCGCTCCTGCGTGGCCTGCGCCTTGGCAATCGACGAGCGGCGGACATCGTCGAGTTCGAGCAGCGAGGACGACAGCGGCGCCAGGCCCCTGCGTTCAAGCCCCTTGTCGAACGCCGCGGCGTTCTCGCGAATCCATCTGATGTCGTACATCGTCTTTCAGGCCATGCGTGGCTGCGGAATGCAGCGACGCATGCTCTAGACCGGGATCGCGCGCGAGGGAACCACCGGAGGCCGCATTCCTCGCCTCCGCCGCATCATGGACGGGCGCAAAGCGCCCATCCGCTTGCCGCGTCGTCCGGCGCCGGGATCGGACACCGGTGCTCGCCGCACGGGCGAGCATGACAGGAACGCCCTATTCCGCGCCTTCCGCCGCCCTGGCGGCATCCTTCTTCTTCTCGACGCGCCGCACCGAGAAGACCGAGAGCTCGTAGAGCAGCAGCATCGGCACGGCCAGCATCAGCTGAGAGAGGATGTCGGGCGGCGTCAGCACCGCCGCGGCGATAAAGACGAAGACGATGGCGTAGCGGCGCTTGTCCTTCAGGAACTGCGAATCAATGATCCCGGCCTGGCCGAGCAGGGTCAGGATCACCGGCAGCTGGAAGGCGACGCCGAAGGCGAAGATCAGCGTCATGATCAGCGAGAGATATTCGCTGACCTTGGGCAGCAGCGAGATGCCGGCCTGCGTCTCCGTCGCCGCCTGCTGCATGCCGAGCGAGAACTTCATCAGCACCGGCATGGCGAAGAAGAAGACCAGCAGCGCGCCGAGCGTGAAGAAGACCGGCGTCGCGACCAGATAGGGCGCGAAGGCCTGCTTCTCGTTCTTGTAGAGCCCCGGCGCGACAAACTTGTAGAACTGCGTCGCGATCACCGGAAAGGCGAAGAAGCCGGCGCCGAAGGCGGCCACCTTGATATGGGTGAAGAACAGCTCCAGCGGGCCGGTATAGATCAGCTGCGCGTTGGCCGCGCTTCCCGCCGCCCAGACATAGGGCATTACGAGGATGTTGTAGATCCGCGTCGAGAAGCCGAAGCAGATGAAGAACATGATCAGGAAGGCGATCAGCGACTTGATGAGCCGCGAGCGCAGCTCGATCAGATGGTCGAGCAGCGGCGCGCGCGAAGCCTCGATCTCGTCCTCGCCATCGCGAGGATTGGCGACGCTCATGCGGAACTCCCCTCGCCCTTCGCGGCGGCTTTCGGCTTGCGCTTGCGGGCGGGCCTGGTGGTCTCGGGCGCCGTTTCCTCCGGAACCGAAGGAGCAGCGCCTACGTCTACGGGTGCTGCCAGTTCGGCCGTCTTGACGCGGCGCGCTCGCGCCGGCTTGGCCGGCGCCTCATCCACCGCGGCGGCAGCGTCCGCGGGAGCGGCCTCGGCTGCGGCAACCGTCTCGGCCTTCGGCTTGCGGGCCCGCCTGGGCTTCGCGGCCGGCGCCTCGGCGGCGATATCGACCGGCGGCGGCATCTCGGGCGCCGGCAGCGCGGCAAGCTTCGCCTCCGCCTCCTTCAGCGCAGCTTCGTCGACCGGCTTCGCCGCGTCTTCGGTCGCAGGGGCCGCGAAATCCTTCGGCTCCTCGATCGGCTTGTAGTCGCTGTTGAGCGCGCTCGACACGCTCCCGCCGACATCCTCGACCTGCTTCTTCAGGTCGGCGAGCTCGGCCTCGCGCATCGCCTCGTTGAACTGGCCCTGGAACTCGGCAGCCATGCGCCGCACCTTGCCGACCGTCTGGCCGACCGTGCGCAGGACTTTCGGCAGATCCTTGGGGCCGATCACCACGAGCGCCACCGCTCCGATCAGCACCATTTCGCTCCAGGCGATGTCGAACATCGAGGGCTCGTCCTCTCGGAGCACGCCTCGCGACAGGTTGCCACGCAACCGGACCCGAAGACGCGTTCCCTAACAACTCGAAAGACGGACTGCAGCGACCGGGCTCACATCGACGCGGCCGGTTCCGGCGCATTCCCGCCGGTCCGGCCAGTCGGAAGCGGCCTCGGATACGGCCAAGCCGCCCCGCTGCAGCGCTGCCGGCGTCAGGCCTTGTGCTCGGCCTTGGCCTGTGCCGCGGCGTTGCTGGCCTGCGTCTGGTCGATCACCTTCGGGTCGACATTGCTTGCGCTCGGCGTCGGCTCGTCGTCCTCCGCCATGCCCTTCTTGAACGATTTGATGCCCTTGGCGACGTCGCCCATCAACTCGGAAACCTTGCCGCGTCCGAACAGCAGCATCACGATGACGCCGACGACGATCCAGTGCCAAATGCTCACGCCACCCATGGCGAAACTCCTCCGAAATGGTTCTGACCGGGGGGCCGTTGTGTCCATGACCTTGCCCGGTCGATCACTCGGCGGCGCAACCTATTGGCCTGCCGCCGGAAACACAAGGACTTCGTCCAGCAGAATCGTGGCCGTCGCTTCCAGACCCACAGTGGGATCGAAGACAAGGCGGCGACCGAACGTCATGTGCCAACCCCATTGCCTTGATATGGGGGCGCTGGCGGGAAATGAACACCGCCGCCTGGAAGGCGGCGGTGGGCTAGGCATCGCCCTCGTCCAGCGGCGAGAACAGGTCCCCCAACGGGTCTTCGTCGTCGCGCAGCCCCGGATCGTCGTCCGGCACCGGCACGGCGAGGTCCCGCGTCAGCCGCCCCTCGATGAAGCCGGCTCCCTTCAGCTCCTCGAGCCCGGGCAGATCGTCGATGCGGTCGAGCCCGAAATGATCGAGGAAGCCCGGCGTCGTGCCGTAGGTCACCGGGCGCCCCGGCGAGCGCCGGCGACCGCGCAGGCGCACCCATCCCGCCTCCAGCAGGATGTCGAGCGTCCCTTTCGCTGTGGCGACGCCGCGGATGTCCTCGATCTCGGCCCGTGTCACCGGCTGGTGGTAGGCGATGATCGCCAGGATTTCGAGCGCGGCGCGAGAGAGCCGGCGCGGCGGCTCGGCTTCGGCCGCGAGCAGATAGCCGAGATCCGGCGCCGTCCTGAAGGCCCAGCCGCCGGCAACCTGCGTCAGATTGACGCCGCGCGCAGCATAAAGCTCGGAAAGCCTGGCCAGGACCGGCTCGACCGCGATGCCCGCGGGCACCGAGTGGCCGAGCTCGTCGGCCGAGAGCGGCACTGCGGAGGCGAAGAGCAGCGCCTCGACGATGCGCAACGCCTGCGCGAAGGCCGCCGCTCCGCCGCCGTCCTCGTCACTCATCGCCTCGGCGGCCGCCATCGTCATGACGCGTCCAGTCCGGCAAACGGCAGCCCCGGCGGCCGGGCCGAGCGGCGGCGAATCGAGATCGGCGCAAAGGGCTCGTCCTGCCGGATATCGAGCAGGCCTTCCCGCACCATTTCCAGCATGGCGGACAGCGCCGAGGCGCGCACCGTCGCCTTCATCTCACCGGCCGGCAGCCCGTGCGAACGCATATAGGCGGTGAGATAGGGATCGATCTCCGTCCAGTCGCCGGCTTCGCCCACCAGCCGCTGCAATGCTTCGCGGGCTTCGACGAGCGACCAGACGGCACGATGCCCGACCGAGATATGGCCCTGGACGCGCTTCTGGCGCTGCCGTGCGTAGGCGGCCAGCAGGTCGTAGAGCTCCACCTCCCAGACCGGCCGGTTCCCGGCGACGATCTCTTCCGGCGCGCCGCGCGCGAAGACATCCTGCCCAAGGCGGTCGCGGGCGGCCAGCTTGCTCGCCGCGGCACGGATCGCCTCCAGCCGGCGCAGCCGCAGCGCCAGCGCGGTGGCAAGATCGGCCGCGCTCGGCTCCTCGCCCTTCGGTGGCTCGGGCAGCAGCAGCCGCGATTTCAGATAGGCGAGCCAGGCCGCCATCACGAGGTAATCGGCCGCAAGCTCGAGCCTGAGCGCCCGCGCCTCCTCGACGAAGGCGAGATACTGCTCCGCCAGCGCCAGGATCGAGATGCGATGCAGGTCGACCTTCTGGCGGCGCGCGAGGTCGAGCAGCAGGTCGAGCGGCCCCTCATAGCCGTCGACGTCGACGACGAGCGCCGGCTCGCCCTCCCGCTCGGCGCGATCCTCCTCGAATGGCAGCTCGGCCGTCATCCTGGCCCCGTCCCCGTCACGCCTGTGCAGTCGCCTCGGCCCGTCGAGCACCCGCTGCCCCGCCGACCCGCGCGCTCAGCCCCGCGGCGGTAAGATTCGACCTTTCAGCCCGGCAGCGCAAGGGCACCGGCGAGCTCGGCGCGCGCGGCTTCGAGATCGACCGGCTCGGGCTCGTGCCGGATGCGCCCGAGCGCGGCAGCCGCCCTGCGCGCCCGCGCCCCGGTCATCTCCGGCACGGCACCGGCGATCGCGACCATCTCGTCCATGATGCCGTGGCAATGCAGGACGATGTCGACCCCCGCCCGTATGGCCGCCCGCGCCTTGTCGTGGAACGAGCCCGACAGCGCCTTCATCGAGATGTCGTCGGTCATGATCAGCCCGTCAAAGCCGATCTCGCCGCGCATGATCTCGCGCACGATCCTGCGGGAGATGGTAGCGGGGTTCTTCGGGTCGAGCGCGGTGAAGACGACATGCGCCGTCATCGCCAAGGGCATGTCGGCGAGGTGGCGGAAGGGCCGGAAATCATGCGCCCGGAGTTCGTCGAGCGCGGCGTCGACGACAGGCAGGTCGTGGTGGCTGTCGGCCCGCGCGCGGCCATGCCCCGGCATGTGCTTGATCACCGGCAGCACGCCCCCCGCGATCAGCCCTTCTGCAGCGGCCCGGCCGAGACGCGCGACCTGGTCCGGGTCATGCGCATAGGCCCGGTCCCCGATCACGTCGTGGCTGCCCGCGACGGGCACGTCGAGCACGGGCAGGCAATCGACGTCGATGCCGACTGCCTTCAGGTCATGCGCCATCAGCCGGGCCCCGAGCCGGACGATCTCGCGCTGGCGCACCGGGTCGTTGATCCCGAGGAAGCTGCGTGCGGCGGGGTATTTCGGCCAGTTCGGCGGACCCATGCGCTGCACCCGCCCGCCTTCCTGGTCGATCAGGATCGGCGCGTGCCAGCCCACCGTCTCGCGCATTTCGGCCGTCAATGCCGCGACCTGACCAGGCGATTGCGTGTTGCGCCGGAACAGGATGAAGCCCCATGGCCGCGCATCACGGAAGAACGCGCGCTCGTCGGCGGTGAGGCTGGTGCCGAGGCAACCGGCGATGAAGGCACGCGAGGTCATGGCACCGGGTTAGGAACTGGCGGTGGCGCGGTCAAGCGGGCGGCCGGCAGCGCCGGCCGCCCGCCGCCTGTCACTTCACCTGCTGGTAGTTCTGCGCGTTGAAGGCGTCGAAGGGCAATTCGGCGATGCGGAACCAGAGCTGCTCCTTCTTCCAGTACGGCAGGAAGGAATCATAGAAGGTCTTGAAATTGGCGTTGCTGGCGGCCAGCTCGCCATACATCGCGAAAGCCTCCTTGAACGCCGCCGCCATCACCTCCTGCGGGAACGGCCGCAGCTCCGCGCCGGTGCCGGCAAGGCGAATCAGCGCGTCGGGATTGTTGTGGTCGTACTTGGCGACGCAGAGCGCATTGGCCTCGGCGCAGGCCGCTTCCACGATCGCCTTGTAGGAGGCCGGCAGCTCGTTCCACTTGTCCTGGTTGGCGAGGAAGCTGACATTGGCGTTCCCCTCCCAGAAGCCGGGATAGTAATAGTACTTGGCAACCTTCACGAAGCCGAGCTTCTCGTCGTCGTAGGGGCCGGAGAACTCGACGGCGTCGAGCGTGCCGCGCTCCAGCGCCGGGTAGATGTCGGCGCCGCCGATGGTCTGCGGCACGACGCCGAGACGCGCCATGATCCGCCCACCGAGGCCGGCGATGCGGAACTTCAGGCCCTTCAAGTCCTCCAGCGACTTGATCTCCTTGCGGAACCAGCCGCCCATCTGCGCGCCCGTGTTACCCGACGGAATGGTGTGGATGTTGTAGGTCTTCATGAAGGCGCGGCAGAGCTCGAGCCCACCACCCTGATAGAGCCAGGCATTCTGCTGGCGCGTGTTGAAGCCGAAAGGCAGCGAGGTCTCGAAGGCGAAGGCGGGGTCCTTGCCGATATAGAAGCTCGACAGGGTGTGGCTGCATTCGACGGTGCCGTTCTGCACGGCATCGAGCGCCTGCAGCGCCGGCACGATCTCGCCCGGCGCGAAGACCTGGATCTGGAAGTTGTTGTCGGTCGCCTCGGCGACGCGCTTCGCGACATGGGTCGAGATGCCGTAGAGCGTGTCGAGGCTCTTCGGATAGCTCGAGGTCAGGCGCCAGCTGATCTTGGGCTGCGACTGTGCGAGCGCGGGCGCGGCAATGGCGGCACTGCCCGCGGCTCCCGCTCCGGTGACCTTGACGAATTGACGACGATCCATGGGCAGTCCTCCGATCGATGCTCCCTTGCGAGGACGGCGAGCGCCGCGGGAGCATCGTTGGCGCCTAACTCGCATGCAGGTCGGGACGCGGCAAGAGCGCCCGACGCGCCGTCGCGATGCGCTGTGCGGCGATTCGGAGCGATCCGCGGCCCCGTTGGAGGAGCAGCAGGTCAAGGCGATGCCGACGAAAAAAGCAGCGCCCAGGAGGGCGCTGCCTTGTCGAGGATCGGAGATCGCGGTCTCAGTTCTTCGCGATGAAGCACTGCCCGCCCGCGGCCTGGAGCTGCGAGCACATCGAGGTCGCTCCATCGCGGGAATAGGGGCCGACGCGCAGCCGGTAGACGATCTTGCCGCCAGCGAGCTCCGTCCGACGGATGATCGGCGACTGGCCGTTGAGCTGCTGCGGGTATTTGCGCTGCAGCGCTGTGAAGGTCGCCTTGGCTTCCGCCTCGCTGCCAGGCGCACCGAGCTGAACCACAAAGTCGCCCGTGCCGGCGCGGATAGCGGCATTCGCGGGAGCCGGCGGAGGCGCCGCAGCCGCAAGCGGCGCACTGGCGAGGCGCATCGGCGGGACGGGCGTGGTCGCCGACGGCGTCGCGGCGCGCTCCTGGGCTTTCGGAGCCGGCGGCGCGGCGGCCGGCTGGCTCGTTCCCGCAGGAGCCGCCGCGATCGAACGGCTCGGTGCGGACCCGGTGGCGAGCGGACGGCTGCCATTGGCATCGGCAGCGGCCGCATTCTGCGCGGGAGTGCCGTCGGGGCGGATCGAGACCGTACGAACCTTGCGCGGCTCGCCGAGGCCCGGCACGGCCGGCATCGGCGTCAGGGCAGGCTCGGGCATCACGATGCTCGGCTGCGCCGCGCCTGCGTTCAGCGCCGGGGCCGCACTCGCCTCGCCCGCGGCGGAGCCTGGCCCGGGCAGCACGACCCGCGCCGGCATCGAGCGGGCGGCCTGCTGGATATCGACCGGCTGCTCCTGGTTGTCGACCAGCTTGGTCTGACCCTGCGGCGCCTCTGCCGAGCGCTCGTAGATCTGCTTGTTCTGATTCGGGACTTCGGTGCCCCCGGGATTCGTCGGCTCGACCTTGACCGGGCCGCTATCGGCCGCGATCACCGGCGGCTGGCCGGAGGTCGCGGACGAGCCGCCGCGCAGCAGCATCGCGCCGCCGACGCCGACGACGCCCACAGCGATCACCGCGGCGGCGGCCCACAGCCCCTTGCGCGAACGGCGCGGCTCGAGGTCAGGCAGGTCGTCCTCGGCATATTCCGGCTGGTAGGTCGCCTGTCCGGCGGCATAGCCGTGGGCCGGCATGTCGGCCTCATAGACCGGCTCCTGGTAGAAGCCCTGCGCCTCGTCGAGATCGCGCGGCTCCGGGGCGCCCTGCACCGGCATCGGCCGCGCATAGGCCGCCGGCGCTGGCTGGACGTAATCCTCGGCCGGCGCGGCGGGCCCCGGCTGATATTGTGGCTGCGGCTGATACTGCTGCTGCGGCCAAGACGGATCTGCCGGCGCAGGCGCGATCCGCCGCTCCGGCTCGGTCCGGCGCAGCAGGGCCTCGAACTCATCGAGCGCGCCGCGCATCTCGGCCGGCGGTTCGGAAACGGCCGGCGGCGCGGCGGCCGGGCGCGGCAGCACCACGGAGAGGCCGGGTTCCTGCCGCATCGCCGGCTGCGCGGCCTGTGGCCGCCGCTCGGCGAAGATGTCCCTGAGCGGGTCGTCCTGGCTGACGATGCGGGTCAGCTCCGCCAGCGGATCGGGCGACTGCGCGGGGCGCTGCCCCTGCCCGGCGCTCCGGAGCTGGCGCTCGAGATCTTCGAGATCGAGCGCGAAACGATTCCTAGCTGGCTCACTCATGGCATGATCCATTCCAGCACAAGCCGTTTCCTCCTATGGAAGAACCGGGAACTCTGTGCGGTCAACCTGACCTTGTGCGCGCCAGCGGAAAAGCGACCGTCAGCGCATCTCTTCCGGCGCCGCAACTCCGGCGACAGCCAGACCGGAAGCAAGGACGCTGCGCACCGCGTGCACGAACGCCAATCTTGCCAAGGTCGACTTTCGATCAGTTTGATTAACGAACCGTAATTGCGGCGAGTCCTTGCCCTTGTTCCAGAGCGAGTGGAAGGCGCTCGCCAGTTCATGCACGAAAAATGCGACGCGATGCGGCTCGTGCGCCGCTGCCGCCGCCTCGATCAACCGCGGATAAGCGGCGATCGACTTGACGATACCAACCTCCGCCTCGTCCGTCAGGATGGAAAGGTCGGCCTGCGACAATGCGGCCGGCGAGAGATCGAGATCCGGGAAGGCCTCGCGCGCCTGCCTGAAGATCGAGGCGCAGCGCGCATGCGCGTACTGCACGTAGAAGACCGGGTTGTCCTTCGACTGCTCGACCACCTTGGCGAGATCGAAATCCAGCGTGGCGTCGTTCTTGCGGAAGATCATCATGAAGCGCACCGCGTCGCGGCCGACCTCGTCGATCACCTCGCGCAGCGTGACGAAATCGCCCGAGCGCTTGGACATGCGCACCTGCTCGCCGTTGCGCAGCAGCCGGACGAGCTGGCAGAGCTTGACGTCGAGCGAGCCCTGCCCGTTCGTCACCGCCTTCACCGCCGCCTGCATGCGCTTGACATAGCCGCCATGGTCGGCGCCCCAGACATCGATCATCTCGGCAAAGCCGCGCGTGAATTTCGAGCGGTGATACGCGATGTCGTTGGCGAAATAAGTGTAGCTGCCGTCGGACTTCAGCAGGGGGCGGTCGACGTCATCACCGAACCGGGTGGCGCGGAACAAGGTCTGCTCGCGATCTTCCCAGTCCTCGTCCTTCTGGCCCTTGGGAGGCGGCAGGCGACCTTCGTAGACGAGATCGCGCGAACGCAGATCCTCGATCGTCTGATGCACGGCGTTGGTATTTCCGTCCCGCCCCTGCAGCGAGCGCTCCGAGAAGAACACGTCATGGACGACGCCGAGCGCGGCGAGATCGTCGCGGATCATCGCCATCATGCCGTCGATGGCCACCTGCCGGACGAGCGGGAGCCAGTCCCACTCGGCCTTGTCGCGCAACGCGTCGCCATACTGCTCGGCCAGTGTCTTGCCGACCGATACCAGGTAGTCGCCGGGATAGAGACCCTCGGGGATCGCGCCGATATCCTCGCCCAACGCCTCGCGGTAGCGCAGGAAGGCCGAGCGCGCGAGCACATCGACCTGCGCGCCGGCATCGTTGATGTAGTATTCCCGCGTCACGTCGTGGCCGGCGAAGGCAAGCAGGCTTGCCAGTGCGTCGCCGAACACCGCGCCGCGGCCGTGGCCGACATGCATCGGCCCTGTCGGGTTCGCCGAGACGTATTCGACGTTGATCTTCGGATCCGGCTTCGGCGCGCCGCGCCCGTAGTCGAGGCCCGCCGCGATCGCCGATCTCAGCACCGCGGTGAACACGGCAGGCTGCAGGGTCAGGTTGATGAAGCCGGGTCCGGCGATCTCCGCCTTCGCGATCTCGGCGTCCTTCGACAGCTCCTCGACCAGCAGCGCCGCAAGCGCGCGCGGATTGCTGCCGGCCTCCTTGGCGAGCACCATCGCGGCATTGGTGGCGACGTCGCCATGCGCCGGATCCTTGGTCGGCTCGACCACGACGCGCCCGAGATTGAGCCCGGCCGGAAGAGCGCCGCGCTCGGCGAGGACCGAAAGGGCGGCGTGGAGGCGGGCGGAATAGGTCTCGAACAGATTCATCGCGGTCTTGATCGTGAGGGAGAAGCCGCCCGGCCCTATCGCAGCGAGGGGGTGACGTCAAACAGCCGGCGATGCTCGTCGAGCGCGTACCAGTCGGTCATGCCGGCGATGTAGTCGGCGATGCGGCGCATGCGGCGCGCCTCGTCGAGCCCGTCGCATCCGGCCGCCCACTCCTGCGGCATCGCCCCGGGCTCGGCGCGGAAGCGGGCGAAGAGCTCTCGCACCACCTGCGCGGCCTGGGCCCGGATCGGCGCGATCCGCGGATGCCGATACATGTTGGGATAGAGGAAACCCTTGATGTCCCGGTCCGCCGTCTCGATCGCGGAGGAGAAGGCGACGACCGGCGCCGCCGCCCGGCGGATCGCGTCGGCATCCACCGGAGCGAGCCGCGCGAGGCGCGCCTGCGCTTCGCCGATCACGTCCTCGACGAAGCGGGTAATGATGCGGCGCACCAGTTCGTTGGTCAGCCGCGGCGCTTCCAGCCCCGGGTGCAGCCGCGCGATCTCGTCGAGCAGTTCCGCCAGGAACGGCACCGAGCGCAGTTCGGCATGGCCGAACAATCCGGCGCGCAACCCGTCGTCGATGTCATGGGCGTTGTAGGCGATGTCGTCCGCAAGCGCGGCAGCCTGCGCCTCGGCCGAGGCGTAGCTGTCGAGCCAAAGGTCCTGGCGATGCTGGTATTCGAAGATCGCCGCCGGGATGCCGGTCTTCGCATAGCGCGCCGTCGGCCGGCCTTCGCCGTCGAGCAGCGGCCCGTTGTGCTTGACCAGCCCCTCCAGCGTCTCCCAACTCAGGTTCAGCCCGTCGAAATCAGCATAGCGCCGTTCGAGCCGGGTCACGATCCGCAGGGTCTGCGCATTGTGGTCGAAGCCGCCGAACCCGGCCATGCATTCTTCCAGCGCATCCTCGCCGGTATGGCCAAAGGGCGTGTGCCCGAGGTCGTGGGCCAGCGCCAGCGCCTCGGCGAGATCCTCATCGAGGCCGAGCGCACGCGCCAGCGCACGCGCGATCTGGGCCACCTCGATCGTATGGGTCAGGCGCGTGCGGTAATGGTCGCCTTCATGCGAGACGAAGACCTGCGTCTTGTGCTTGAGCCGACGGAAGGCGGTCGAATGGATGATGCGGTCGCGATCGCGCTGGAACTCCCCGCGCGTGGCCGAGGCAGGCTCGCCGATCAGGCGCCCGCGGCTCCGGCTGGAGCGGCAGGCATAGGGCGCGCGCCAGCGCTCTCCGGGTTCGTGGCCGGCTGGCGGGAACGAGCCTTGTGATTGCGGCATGGCGGCCTCGTCGCGCCCGCCTGCTTGTGGAGGCGCTGCCGGGCCATTACCTTTCCGGGCAGCAAGGGTGCAAGGCGCATCTGCCCAGGGAGCCCCGAATATGTCGACCGATCTCGCGGTCAAGCCGCGCGGAATCGAAGTGACCGAAAGCGCCGCCAGGCGAATCCTGTCCGTGATGGCGCAGGAACCTCCGGGATCGATGCTGCGCGTGAGCGTCTCCGGCGGCGGCTGTTCCGGCTTTCAATATGTCTTCGACGTCGAGCGGGAAAAGGCGCCGGACGATCTCGTCATCGAGCGCGACGGCGCCACCGTCCTCATCGACGAAACCTCGCTCGACCTGCTCGAAGGCTGCACGATCGACTTCGTCGACGATCTCGTCGGCCAGTCCTTCCGGATCACCAATCCGAACGCGACGAGTTCCTGCGGCTGCGGCACATCCTTCGCGATCTAGCCTTTCAGGCCGCCTCTTCGGCCCCGCCGGCGCCGGGCGGCGTGGCCAGCCTGTCCAGTCGCTTGACCGAGGCGCCCAGAACGACGTCGCCAAAGGCGCGCACGAGGTCGACGTCGAGCTTGCCGCCCATTCCGACCAGCGTCGCGAAGGCGTCCGCGGGTGCCATCGGCGGCTTGTAGGAGCGCCGCTCGATCAGTGCCGCATAGATGTCGCAGATCGTCATGATCCGGACCGGATCGGATATCCTGTCGGCGCCGAGCCCCTGCGGGTAGCCAGAGCCATCGAGCAGTTCGTGATGGGAGAGCACGGCCGCTAGCACGGCCGGTGAAAAGCCGCCCTGGGCCACCAGCATGTCGTGGCCGATTTGCGGGTGCTGGCGCATCACGCCGCGCTCCTCCGCCGTCAACGGGCCCTCTTTGCGCAGGATCCCGAGTGGGATTCGCGCCTTCCCGACATCGTGCAGCACGGCTGCCGTCGTCATCAGCCGCCGGTCGCTTTCGCCGAAGCCGAGCTTGCGCGCGAAGGCGGCGACCAGGCCCGAGACCAGCAGGCAATGCTGGTAGGTCGCATCGTCGTGCTTCCAGACCAGATCCAGCCAGACGTCGAGATCCCCGCCATCGGCCGCCCGATTGATCGCCTCGACACTGTCGTCGATCGTCTCGACCGGCAGCGGCCCGCCGGAGCCGGCGGCATCGAGCAGTCCTGCGAGAGCGGCGGATGCCCTGACGAATCGCTTCTGCAGAACCGCGTTCGGCGTGTCCTCACGCAGCAGACCGAGCATGGCGCCGACCTTGTCGAGCAGAATTGGCGCCTGTGCCTCCGCCGGCAGGATGGCTTGCGCTCCGAGCGCGTTCGCCTGCATCTGGCTGCGCGGCGACATGTCCCGCAAGAGAAAGAGAGCCGGTGTGCCGGCCTGCCGATGCGCCGCCAGCGCACCGCGCGCCGAGCCGATCAGCTTGGGCTGCGAGAGGTCGAGATCGACGACGAGCAAGCGCCCGGCCGCCGCGCGCATCTGCTCGATTTCGGCGGGGCTGAAGGCTCTGCACGCCCCCCAGACAGAGAGCATGCGCTGCAGCGGCTGGCGCTGCTGATCACGATCGCTGAACAGAAGGACGATGACGCATGGTCTCCGGCTGACCAGCCAATCCTAGCGCAGCCGATTGACGAAGTGTAAAAATCGCGGCCGGAATCTGCCCAAATGCCGCGCAGACCCATGAAAACGCCGGCAAGATGCGATCTCTTTGCCGGCGTGCTTACCGAATTCTCAATCCGCTCAGTGCGCGGCGGCGACCCCGCCCGACTCCAGGCGAATCTCGGCTGCCATCAGCCCCTTCGGTCCCGGCCCGTAGCGCACCAGAACGGTCTGGCCGGGGATCAGCTCGACGAGCCCGTAGCGGCGCAGCGTTTCCATGTGCACGAAGACATCGGGCGCGCCCTCGCCCTTCGAAACGAAGCCGAAACCGCGCAGCCGGTTGAACCACTTCACCACCATGCGTTCCAGCCCGCTGGTCGCGGCGACGGAGACGTTGGTGCGGGCGAGCGGCATTTCGGAAGGATGCCGGGCAACCGTGGTGTCGATCGAGAGAACGCGAACGGCCTGGCGCCCGCGCGCCTTCTCCACCGCTTCGAGCACGATGCGAGCACCTTCGGCTATCGCGTTGAATCCGTCACGTTTCAGGATGGTGACATGGAGCAGGATATCCGCCCCGCCGGTCTCGGGAACCACGAAGCCGTAGCCTTTCGAGACGTCGAACCACTTGACGTATCCGGCGATCTCGATGGCGACCTCGGCCGTCCCCTGACCGGAGCCGTCGAGCCGCACGATGCGGTTGAGTGATTGAATCGGACCCATCGGTGGCCGCCCGCTCTCACCGAATTCGTCGGTCATGTGCCGCTCACCCCACGCACAACATCTTGATTCGTTGCACGACGATAGCACCGCTGCGGATTCGGGAAACAGCCCCCATCTTTTCGTCCACATGATCTGTGGCCGGGAAATGTCCGTGAGACCCTGATATTTGCGCCGGTCCGGCCTCTGCCGCCCATGACGCGGCGGAGCGTCAGCCCTGTCTTGCCGGGCCTCCCGGGCCGGACGCCAGAGGCGCCAGCGCTCTGCCGCTATCCGCCCGGATCACCAGATCCGCGATCGGGTCGAGTTCGGTCGGCTCGCGGTTGAGGATCACCAGCCGCGCGCCCTGGCGCTTCGCGATCACCGGCAGCGTCGCCGCCGGAAACACCACCAGCGACGATCCGACGACCAGGAACAGGTCGCATTCCAGCGCCAGCGCCTGGGCCCGCATCATCTGCTCCTGCGGCATCGCCTGGCCGAAGGAGATGGTCGCCGACTTCACCAGTCCCGCGCACATCAGGCAGACCGGCGGCTCCCCCGTCGCCTCGAAGACCGGGCGGATCGCCGCGAGCTCGTGGCGCCAGCCGCAGTCCAGACAGGTCGCATACGTCCCGTTGCCGTGAAGCTCGACGACCTTCTCGCCCGCGACGCCAGAGGCCTGGTGAAGGCCGTCGATGTTCTGCGTGACGATCGCCGGCGAGCGCCCGTCGGCAACCAGCGCGGCCAGCGCGATATGGCCGATATTGGGCTGTGCGTCACGATAATGGTCGTCCATCGCGAATTTGCGCCGCCAGGCTTCGATGCGCGCCTCGCGGCTTTGCACGAAGGCCTCGAACGGGATCGGCTTGTTCACCATCCAGGGCGAGCCGGGCGAACGGAAATCCGGCACGCCTGATTCCGTCGAGATGCCGGCGCCGGTGAAGCTGACGATCCTGTCCGCCCTGTCGAGCATGGCGTGGAGTTCGGCGATCGCATCCTCGGTCTCGTCATGCATTCGTTTCACCCGGTCGCTGGAGATGGCAGCCTCGCCCGATATGGCGAGGCGTTGCGACGGTTCCAAGGCGATTGACGCAAGGCCCGCGCCGCCGCAAAGCAGACAGACCATGCCGATGTCCTCGCCCGCCGCGCTGAACCCCGACCTTCTCGACACCGGCACCCCGCCCATCCCGGAGGCGCAGGGCTGGGCGCGTGCCTATGACGGCAGCCGCGGACCGCTCGTGGACCTTTCGCAGGCCGTGCCGGGCTCGCCCCCGCCCGATGCCCTGCTGCGCAAGCTGGCGGACGCGGCGGCAGAGCCGGGCAGCGCCCGCTATGGTGGCATCACCGGCGACGCCTCGCTGCGCGAACGCTATGCCGCCGAGATCTCCCGGATCTACGGCACCGCCTTCGCCCCGGCGGAAATCGCGATCACCTCCGGCTGCAACCAGGCCTATGTGGTGACGATGATGGCGCTGGCCCGTGCAGGCGACAACGTGTTGCTGCCGACGCCCTGGTACTTCAATCACGAGATGACGCTGACCATGCTCGGCGTCGAGCCGCGCCCGCTGCCCTGCACGCCCGGATCCGGCTTCGTACCCGATGTCGAAACGGCCGAGGCACTGATCGACGAGCGCACGCGCGCCATCGTTCTGGTCACGCCGAACAATCCGACCGGCGCCGTCTATCCGCCGGAGACGATCGCCGCCTTCGCGGCGCTCTGCGCAAGACGCGGCCTGTGGCTGGTGCTCGACGAGACCTATCGCGACTTCCTGCCCGAAGGCGTTGCCAGACCGCATGAAATGTTTGCCGCAAGCGGCTGGCAGGATTCCGTGATCGGTCTCTACAGCTTCTCGAAGGCCTACGCCGTCCCGGGCTGGAGGCTCGGCGCGATCACGGCCGGGGAACGGGTCATCGCCCAGATCGGCAAGGTGCTCGACTGCGTGCAGATCAGCCCGGTCAGAGCCGGCCAGGCCGCCGTGACCTGGGGCATCGACGGTATCCGCGCCTGGCGCGAGCGCAACCGCGCCGAGATCAACGCCCGCGCCAGCCTGTTCCGCGAGGCGATGGCGCCGCTGAACGGCTGGCGCGTGCTCTCGGCCGGTGCCTACTTCGCCTATGTCGCCCATCCCTTCGCCGGCGCGCGGGCAGCCGCCGTCGCCAGGCGGCTGGCGGAGGAGCGCGGCGTGCTCGCCCTGCCCGGCCCCTATTTCGGCCCCGGGCAGGAGGATCACCTGCGGATCGCCATCGCCAATGTCGCGGCCGACCGGATCGGCCTGCTCGGCGAGCGCCTGGCCGGATTGTCGGCTTGAAGCAGCCGCGTCAGCGGAACATCGCCGCGTAGCGATCGCGATAGGCCCAGACCAGCAGCAGGCCCAGCACCACGAGGATCGCCGCGACAGGCAGGCCCTGCGGGTTGATGGTGGCGTGGAACAGAACGATCACCGCCATGACCGGCGCGATCAGCGCAAGGCCGAAGGCCGGCGCGACGTTGAGCAGCAGGCTCAGCCCGCCGGCCAGGTTGACGACCTTGACGAAGGGCCAGAGGAAGCCGGAATTCTGCAGCGCCGTCTCGAAGACGACACCACGCTCGCTGGTCGGCGGGTGGATGAGCGTCGTCCCGGTCGCCAGCCACCAGAAGCCGTCGACGGCGCTGACGAGGAAGATGAGCCCGAGCAGGACGCGCGGGACGGTAACGAGAAGAATGCGCTGCATGGATGCCCCCAGCCGACAGAAAGACGGCCGGCCCGCAGGACTGCGGCGCCGGCCCGGATCTTGGTCGCGTCAGCCGTGCATCCGGTTCAACCGGCCGGCTGAGATCTACATCGTCGCGCCGATCTGCCAGGGCACGTATTCGGCGTCGCCATAGCCGAGCTCCTCGGACTTCGTCCGCTCGCCCGAGGCGACCTTGAGCAGCTTGTCGAAGATCTCGCGGCCCTTCTGCTCCAGCGAGACGCCGTCGAGCACGTCGCCGCAATTGATGTCCATGTCGTCGATCATCTTCTCGTAGATCGGCGTATTGGTCGCGAGCTTCATCGAAGGCGTCGGCTTGCAGCCATAGGCCGAGCCACGGCCGGTGGTGAAGGCCAGGATGTTGGCACCGCCTGCGACCTGCCCCGTCGCCGCGACAGGATCGTAGCCGGGCGTATCCATGTAGACGAAACCCTTCGCCTTCACCGGTTCGGCATAGTGATAAACCGCCGAAAGCGTCTTGGTGCCGCCCTTGGCCGCCGCGCCGAGCGACTTCTCCAGGATGGTGGTGAGCCCGCCCGCCTTGTTCCCCGGCGAGGGGTTGTTGTTCATGCTCATCCGGGCGCGCTCGGTATAGTCCTCCCACCATTTGATGATGTCGACGAGCTTCTCGCCGACCTCGCGCGTCGCGGCCCGGCGCGTCAGCAGATGCTCGGCGCCGTAGATCTCCGGCGTCTCGGAGAGGATCGCCGTGCCGCCATGCTCGACGAGGACATCGACGGCGGCGCCCAGCGCCGGGTTGGCGGTGATGCCCGAATAGCCGTCCGAGCCGCCGCACTGCAAAGCCAGCATCAGCTCGGAGGCCGGCACCGTCTCGCGCTTCGCCCGGTTGGCGATCGGCAGCATCACCTTCAGCGCCTCGATGCCGGCGGCGACCGCCTTCTTGGTGCCGCCCGTCTCCTGGATCGTGAGCGTCCGGAAGACGTCACTCTCGGTGACGCCGTAGGCCTCCTTCATGCGACTGATCTGGAAGCCTTCGCAGCCGAGTCCGACGACCAGAACCGCCGCCATGTTCGGATTGCAGGCATAGCCCCAGGTGGTGCGCTTCAGCACCTCGAAGCTCTCGCCGTTGTAGTCGATGCCGCAGCCCGTGCCGTGGGTCAGCGCGATCACCCCGTCGACATTGGGATAGTCGGCGAGCAAGCCGGAGCGCTTGACCTCCTCGGCCATGAAGCGCGCGGCCGAGGCCGAGCAGTTCACCGAGGTCAGGATGCCGACATAGTTGCGCGTGCCGGCCTTGCCATTGGCGCGGCGGAAGCCCTCGAAGGTCGCCTGCTGCTCCACGGGCAGCACGAATTCCGGCTTGGCCTCGGCGGCATAGGCATAGTCGCGCTCGAAGGCGTGGAAGCCGGTATTGTGTTCGTGCACCCAGTCGCCCGGCACGATGTCGGCCGTGGCGAAGCCGATGATCTGGCCGAACTTGCGGATCGGTTGATCCTTCGCGATCGGGGCGATCGCCATCTTGTGCCCACGCGGGATGCGCTTCAGCGCCTCGACGCCGGCGGCGGTCACGCCAACGTCCACCGGATCGACGGCGACGACGACATTGTCGGCGGCGTTGAGCTTGAGCGTTCGAGGCGGCGCGGATTTGTCGAGCATGGCGAACCGAAGATCCCTCTCACCGCAGCATACGGCGTTCCGCCTAGAGATGCGCTCAATCGCACCTGTTTTCAATCGGTTCAAAAGACGCCGCGGCCATGCGCCGGCAGGAAGGGTCGCCCGCCTGGGCGCGTATCCGCGCTCCGTAGCTGACGTCAACCGACACGGGAACGCGCTATATCGCCCCGCCAGCGTCGCAGCCGTCGAAAGGTGAGATCATGGATTCTCTTGCACAGATCGGCCTGGCGTTCGGCGCCTTTGCGCTCGGCATGCTCAGTCCCGGCCCGAACATCCTGTCCGTGATCGGAGCGTCGATGGCGCAGGGCAGAAAGGCCGGCATCGCGCTGGCGATGGGGATATCGGCGGGTTCGCTGCTCTGGGCGTCGATGACTGCGATCGGGCTCACCGCCCTGATCGCCGCCTATGCCGCCGCCCTGACGATCATCAAGATCGTGGGCGGCCTCTATCTGCTGTGGCTGTCGCTGAAGGCCTTTCGATCGGCTGCTTCGAGCCAGCCGATGCGCCGGGCCGGGGCGGACGAAGCCGACCATCCGGCGCTGTTCCTGCGAGGCCTCGTCGTCCAGATGACGAACCCGAAGGCCGCCCTGACATGGCTCGCGATCATGTCGATCGGCCTGCCCCAATCGGCCCCCGCATACGCCGCCGTCGTCATCGTCGCCGGCACCACCGTCCTCTCGGTGGTCGGCCATGTCGCTTACGCCGTGGCCTTTTCGAACAACGTGGTCGTCGCGGCTTATGGCCGCGCGCGCCGTTGGATCGATGCCGCGCTCGGAGTGTTCTTTGGGCTGGCGGGCTTGAAGCTGCTGAGCGGCCGGGCTTGAGCAGCGGCGCATCGGAAACGCCCGCGGCCTTTGCGACAAGGCCCTACCGCACAAACAAAAACCCCGGCCTTGCGGGCCGGGGCTCTAAAACGCAACTGAACTCTAGGGAGCACCGGCGGCGCGGAAGAGCCGCGCCACTGGATCAGTCGCCGCAGATCACTTGCCGGCAGCAGCCGGGACGGCCTTGGCGACGATGCCTTCGAACGGCTTGTAGGCGTCCTTGGCGAGGGCGGTGTAGAGCTCGCCCATCTTGGTCATCTGGGCGACGGCGCCCTCGAAAGCGGTCTTGACGTAGTCGGCCTGGATCTCGAGCGCCTTGTCGAAGGTCTTCACGCCAGCGAGCTTCTCGAGCGTGGCGGTGCCGGCCTCGAAGGACTTCTTGGCATAGTCGGTGGCCTCGACGGCGATGGTCTGGACACCCTTGGAGGTGGCGCCGAAAGCCTTCAGGGCGGCGTCGACGTTGTCCTTGGAGGCTTTCTGGAAGGTCTCGAACTGCTGCATCATGGTTTTCTCCTGGCACTCTGGGGTGCCGACTCTGGTGGCGAGCCGCGCGGCTCGGTCGTGTCGCCCCAAGGTCGTATGAAGAGATCACCACCGGGGACTGCCGCTATATTGTGCAGCGCAACATGAATGTCAAGAGAACGCTGCAATGCACCAAACGCAGATCGTTCCGACCGCAACCGTTCAACTTTTAACGGCTCCGTAACCGCATCCCCCTAACCTCTCCTGCTGTGTCCTTCGCGCCACGTCATGGCGCGCGGGTCGGACTTGTGAGTTCTGAGTTCGGGGCGTTTCATGGTTTTTGGTTGCGTTGGGTTGCGGCGGCCGCGTCTGCGGGTCGTCGCCGGACTGATCGGGGTGGTCGCCGTCGCAGCTACGATGGCCGCCTCCCCCGCAGAGGCGCGCAAGCGCCGCCATCACGCCTCCGGCGGCGGTTACACGCCGCCCTATGCCGCGATGGTCGTCGATGTGAAGAGCGGCCGCACGCTACATGCGGTGAACGCCGACGCGCCGCGTATCCCGGCATCGCTGACCAAGGTCATGACGCTCTACCTGCTGTTCGAGCAGATGGAGCGCGGCCGGCTCGACATGGATTCCGAGCTCAAGGTCTCGTCCTACGCCGCCTCCCAACCTCCGACCAAGCTCGGCCTTCGCGCCGGCACGACGCTGTCGGTCGGCGACGCGATCCGAAGCATGATCACGCTCTCCGCCAACGACGCCTCCGTCGTGGTGGCAGAGAACATCGCCGGCTCCGAGGACGCCTTCGCGGAGATGATGACGCGGAAGGCGCGGTCGCTCGGCATGAGCTCGACGCGGTTCTACAACCCGCATGGCCTGCCGCATTCGCCGCCGAACCTGACGACGGCGCGCGATCTGACCATCCTCGCCCGTGCCATCCAGGAGCGTTTCCCGCGCTATTTCCCGCTCTTCCAGACGCGCGCCTTCCAGTACGGCAGCCGCACGATCCGCGGCCATAACCGCCTGCTCGGCAAGGTCGAGGGCGTCGACGGCATCAAGACGGGCTATACCCGCGCCTCCGGCTTCAACCTGATGACCTCCGCCAAGTCGGACGGCCACCAGATCGTCTCCGTCGTGCTCGGCGGCCGTTCCGGCGCCTCCCGCGACAAGATCATGACCGATCTCGTGCTCGCCAACCTGCCCCGGGCCGCGACCGGCGGCCATTCGTCGGTGATGGTCGCCGAGGCGCCCGAGCGCGAGGAGCGTCCGCGCCCCGAGGAGCGCGTCCGTCCGGAGGAGCGCCCGCGCGTCGCCGCCGCCGAACCGGTTCCCGTCCCCGTTCCCCGGCCCGAGACGGTCGCGGCGCCGCTGCCGGCCGTCGCCCGGGCCTATGCCCCGATGCCGACCCAGACCCCGATCGCGCCGCCGCGCCCGGTTCCCGCCGGCCAGCCGCTGCAGATCTCCAACATGCGCCCGGTCACCGCGACCACGACGCCGTCGGCGATGCGCTGGTCGATCGGCGCCCAGCCGGCCGATGCCAAGGTCCTGCGGCCGCCGGCGAATGTCGACACGACCTCCTCGATCGCCAAGCTGCCGGAACCGGTCGCGGCACCGGTGAAGGTCGCCGAGGCCAAGGCCGAGCCGGCCGCCACCAGCGTCGCCCGCAAGGCCGAGCCCGCACCCGTCCGGGTCCAGGCGCCCGAGCCCGCTCCGGCCATGTCGCACCAGGCCGCCGTCGTCGCCTCCGGCAAATGGGTCATCCAGCTCGGCGCCACCGATGACGAGTCCAAGGCCAAGGAAATCCTGGCCCGCGCCCGGGCCAAGGCCGCGAGCTCCCTCGCCAGCGCCTCGCCTTTCACCGAGAAGGTCGAGAAGGGCGGCTCCACGCTCTTCCGCGCCCGCTTCGCCGGCTTCGACGACTCGAAGGAGGCGCAGAGCGCCTGCGCCAAGCTGAAGCGCGGCGGCTTCTCCTGCTTCGCCACGAAGAGCTGACCGGTCCGGGAAAGGAGTTCATGCCATGTCGCCGACCTACTCCCAGAACCCGGCGCTACCCCCGCTTCAGAAGGACGTCCTTGGCCTGATTGACGCGAGCGGCAAGGCCGCTCGTGCCGCCGGCATCCGGGTGAATGCGCTTCATCAGAGCCCGGTGGGCTTCGCGGATCGCCTCCTCGCCCGCCCCCGCCTGAAGCCCCAGGATCTCGTAGGCCTCCTGCTGCGTCATCGCGCCCGCGCCCGGCGCGCCGCGCTGCCCAGGGTCACGGTCACCCTGAGCGTCTTCACGCCAGCCGGGCGACCGGCGGTCGAGATATGCCTCTAGCAGCCGGGCCCCATCCGGGTCCCGCGCCAGACAATCCCGCATCAGCGCGCTGAGCTCGGCCGGTTCGAGGCTGTCCAGGTCGCGCCCCGCATAGGCGCCGCTCCGGACCTTGCCGCGCATCGCGCCGCTGTCATGGTCGAGCTCCATCTCCAGCAGGATCGACCCGACCTTGGAGGTGGCGCCCGGCGTCGGCCCGCCGCGGTCGGCCCAGGGAAAGCGGATGCCGCCCGGGCCCGTCGCACTCCAGCCGAGCAGCCAGGCGCCGATGCCGCCGAGGAAAACGGCCATGTCCATGCGGCCGCGCGCCATCAGCAGGGCGGCGACGCCCAGCGATGCGACGCCCCCCGCCGTCTTGCCGAGCTTGGCGAGGACCTTCGGATTGGCCCCGGCGAAGAGCTTCGCCAGCCACCAGACCAGGATCAGGACGGCGACACCGTAGAGCAGGCTCACCGGCGCGGCCCTTCCATCGACGCCAGCAGCCCTTTGACGGCCGGGCTCGCCGCAGCCAGCCGCAGCATCGCCTCGCGCCCGCCGGCGGCATAGGCGGCCGCGCCGCGCAGCAATTCGAGAAGGGAGGCCGGCGCGCCGACATCGAAGCGCGCATGCGCGCCGCCCGTCAGCCGGGCGATCATGGCAAAGGCCGTGCTCGCCGCCGGATCATGCCCTTCCTGGAAGGCAAAGCCGCGAATGCCGCGCAAACCGAGTTCGCCCGCCAGCGCAGCAAGCGCGTCGGCGTCCTCCTCCATCGCATCGCCGACGAGCACGAAGGCGCGGATCGGCACGCTGCGCGCCTCGTCCCTGACATGCCGCAGTACCCTGGCGATCTGGGTCTGGCCGCCCTCGCAGGCGATCCGCCCCATCAGGCCCTTGAGGCGCTCGGGCTCGCCGACCCAGCCGGAGGCGCGGCACTCGCCAATGCCGCGGAAATAGACGAGCTGCACCGCAAGGCCGCCGCTCTCCGCCGCCACCTCGAACATTCTCCCCTGCAACGTGCAGGCGAGATCCCATGTCGGCTGCCGGCTCATCGTCGCATCCAGCGCGAAGACGAGCCGCCCGGCCGTCCCGGCAGCCAGCGGCGCCAGCCGTTTGGCCGCGCCGAGAAAGCGGTCGATGTCGCCCGGCTTCGATGTCTCCGCCGGCGTGCTGCCGGTGGCCTTCCCTACGGCCCGGTCGTTCCGTTCGCCCATGATCTGCCGGCGGCCTTCCTGAATCGCGTCGTCTCCGGATCCTGATATTGGCCAGCGCGGCCGCATTTGCTACCCGTCCGTCGGATGGAGGAGACGATTGTGGCTGGGATCACGATTTTCGAGACGGTCGCGGCCATGCGTGAAGCGGTCGGCGGCTGGCATGCGGCCGGCGAAGAGGTCGCGCTGGTTCCGACCATGGGCGCCTTGCATGAAGGCCATATCGCGCTCGTGACGGAAGGTCGGCGCCATGCGCGACGCATCATCGTCTCGATTTTCGTCAACCCGACGCAATTCGCGCCGCATGAGGACTTCAAGAAGTATCCGCGCACCTTCGACGAGGATTGCGCCAAGCTCGTCGCCGCGGGCGCGGACGCGGTCTTCTTTCCCTCGGTCGAGGAGATGTATCCGGCCGGCTTCGCGACCCGCGTGCTGCTGCTGGGCCCGGCCGCGGTCGGGTTGGAAGATCGCTTCCGACCGACCCATTTCGAAGGCGTCGCAACGATTTGCTGCAAGCTCTTCACCCAATCGCGCGCCGATTATGCGATCTTCGGCGAGAAGGACTACCAGCAGCTCAAGGTCGTCACCCGCATGGCTGAAGATCTCGATCTCGGCATCCGCGTCGTCCCGCTCGCGACGATCCGCGAGGCGGACGGGCTCGCCATGTCCTCGCGCAACCGCTATCTCTCGGCCGAGCATCGCGCCCTGGCGCCGGCCCTCCATCGCGTGATGCAGGACCTCGCGGCCCGCATCCGCAACGAGGATCCGCTCTTCCAGGCGGTCGCCGACGCCCAGAATGAGATCATCACCGCCGGCTTCGAGCTCGACTATCTCGAAGCCCGCCACGCCGAGACGCTGGCCCCGGTCACCGCCTTGACCGACGGGCCGATCCGGTTGCTGCTCGCTGCGCGCATCGGCAGCACGCGATTGATCGACAACATCGCCGTCTGAGCGGCGGCCGCGGCAGTGCGCCGAAGCGGCGCCACGGCTTTGCAGACCCGCCCGGTCCAGCGCCTTCCCAACGCCCTGCGCTGCCGCGCGCCGGACAGAGCGAGTGCCCATGGCCGCATCGCGGTCAATTATCTTGATCATCAAGATAAATCGGGTCATGCTCCGCTCGCGCATTGTTGCAAGGAGGAGTCGGGATGGCGCCAACAGCTGCGGAGATTGTCATTGGACTGGCGATCCTGGCCGCCGCGATCGAAATCGGCGGCGGGCTCTATGAGTTCATCGTGATCGACCCGGCCTGGCCGCGCCGTCCCACGCTGGTTCAGCCGATGCATGGCGGAGTATCGCGCAAGCGCTTCTGGATCCCGGCGCATATGGTCTTCGAGATTCTGCTCCTCGCGGCGCTGACGGTCGCCTGGGGAGACGGGGATGTCCGGCGTTTGCTGCTGCTCGCGCTCGCCGCCCATGCGGCGATGCGCCTCTGGTCGGCCTTCGACTTCATTCCGAAAGCCCTCGCCTTCGAGCGGGCCGAAGCGGCAACCTTCTCTCGGGAAGCAGCGCTGCGCTGGACCCGCCGCAGCCGCTTCAGGATGCCGCTCGATCTCGCGACCTTGGCCGCGCTGCTCGCGGCCTTCTGGACAGCGATACAGAAGGCCGGGATCTGATCGCGATGCCCGATCGCGACAAGGATGAGCTGCTGCGCCTGCTCGGCGACGCCATGAGGCGGATGGGAGCGCAGAGCGTGCTCAGCAGCGCCGCAATGGCCAAGCATTTCGGCCTGCATCCGACCGATCTGGAAGTGCTCGACCTCATTTTCCTGCGCGAGACCGTCACGGCCGGCGCGCTCGCAGCCGCCACCGGCCTGACGTCGGGCTCGGTGACGGCACTGGTCGACAGGCTGGTGGCGCGCGGCTACGTCGCCCGCCGCCGCGACGAGGCCGATCGCAGACGGGTGCTGATCAGCGTGGAACGGGCTGCGACGGCGCCGATCGAGGCCGCCTACGAACCGCGCCGCATCGCCATGCAGGCACTTTGGTCGAGCTTCGACCACGAGACGCTCCGCCTGGTCACCGATTTCCTGACGCGCAGCACCGATCTGCTCGTGCGATCGACCGAGGAGATCGTGGCAGCCGACAGCGCAAGGGTCCGCGGGAGGGCGGCGCCGAGCTAGCGCGACGCAGACCCCGAGGGCGGCGATTACAGCAGCCCCAGCACCGCCAGCTCGCGCCGCATCGCCTCCGGCATCTCGCCGAGATCGCCGCCATGCTCGGCGAGATCGCGCGGCGCGTCCTTGGCCTGCAGATAGCGCCAGCCCTGGAACGGCCGGAAGGGGCGCGGCTCCACCGGCACGACCACCGGCTCCATCACCAGATGGCAGCGGCCGATCCCCTCCGGGTCGGTGAAGGGCCTGATGTCGATCAGGCGCTGGCGGGCCCCGATCTGGCCCTTGATCACCCAGTAGAGCGAGCCGCCGTCGAGGATGTCCTCGATCTTCTTCGGCACCATGCGCGTCGTGTGCAGTTGTTCGATCGGCTCTCCGCGCGCCCGGCGCTGGTCCATCCGTTCCTCGATCCACTCCTCGAGATCGGTGATCGATTCCGCGCCAACGCAGAGCTTGAGCAGGTGAAGGGCCATCGCCACAAAATAATCCCCGGCGGAGCGCCCGGCCAGCGGCCGCCGCGCTTCTCCACAGCCCGGCTTCAGGCACGGTGGGCCAGCACGTTGACGAGCCGCCCGAAGGGATCGCGCAGAAAGAAGCGCCGCACGCCCCACGGCTCCTCCGCCGGGCCATATTCGATCGGGAACCCGGCCGCCTCGACCTTTGCCAGAACCGAGTCTAGGTCCTCCACTTCGATCGACAGATCCGGCACCGGCGCGCCCGAGCCGCCCTCGCCCGCAAAGCTGAGTTGGGCACCGGCCGGGTCGCCGCCGGCCGCGTAGGTCTGGATCCAGCCATGGTCCATGACGGGGTGCATGTCGAAAATGCCGCCGTAGAAAGACTTCGCGCGGCCCGGTTCGGCGGTTAGCATGTTCGCCACGATACGCTTCACCGTCATTCACTCCTCCCGGACAGGCCACGGACACGTCATCATGCGCGGACTTGCAGACAAGGTCATCCTCGTCACCGGCTCCTCGACCGGCATCGGCTATGCGATGGCGGAACGGCTGGTCGCCGAAGGCGCGAAGGTCGTCATCCATGGCCGCGACAAAGCCGAGGTCGATGCCGCCGTCGCCCGACTCGGCTCCGCCACCAAAGGGACGACGGGCGACCTCGCCGAGCCCGACACGGCACAGGCCATCATCGACGCCGCCATCGACGCCTTCGGCCGCCTCGACGGGCTGGTCAACAATGCCGGCATCTATCCGCGCGGCATCCTCGGCGAGACCACCGCGGCGTTCTTCGACCACATCTTCGCGATCAACACCCGCGCTCCGCTGCTCTGCGCGGAGGCGGCGATCCGCGCCTTCCGCCGGCAGAAATCGCCGGGCGCCATCGTCACGGTCGGTTCGATCAACGCCTATTGCGGCCTGTCGAACCTCACCGTCTATTCGATGTCGAAGGGCGCGCTGATGACGATGACGCGCAACCTCGCCAACACGCTCGGCCCCGAGCGCATCCGCGCCAACCAGCTCAATGTCGGCTGGACCTGGACCGCCAACGAGGACGCGACCCAGCGGCGCGAGGGCCGTGAAGCCGGCTGGCAGAACCATCTTCCGCTGCGCGATGCCCCGACCGGCCGCATCATGCAGCCGGAGGAAATCGCCGCCCATACCGCATTCTGGCTGTCCGACGAGAGCGCACCGGTCTCCGGCCAGATCTACGAAGCCGAGCAGTTCCCGGTGATCGGACGGGGATGAGCCGGGTATCCACGAAGGTCTTCGAACACTGGCTCGCATGCTGGGGCCTTGTCCCGGCTGGCGAGCCGATCAGGACCCATGCCAGCCACCTGCTGCCCGTGAAACGCGGCGGCCTGCCGGCGATGCTGAAACTCCCGGATGTCGAGGACGAGCGGCGCGGCTACCTGCCCCTGGAGTACTGGAACGGCGACGGCGCCGCCCGCCTGCTTGCCCGCGGCGAGGATGGCGAGGCCATGCTGATCGAGCGTGCCACCGGCCGGCGATCGCTTGCGGCCATGGCCCGCAGCGGAGCCATGGGTGACGATGAAGCCACCGCCATCCTCTGCGATGCCATCGCATCCCTGCAGAAGCCGCGAGACCCGGTTCCCACGGGGCTGATCCCGCTGGACGTCTGGTTCAAGGACCTCGCTCCCGCAGCGGCGAAGCGTGGCGGTCTGCTCGGCCGGGCCGCGGCCGAGGCGAGCGAGCTGCTGGCGGCTCAGCAGGAGATCACGCCGCTCCATGCCGATCTGCATCACGACAACGTCCTCGATTTCGGGGAGCGTGGCTGGCTCGCCATCGATCCGAAAGCGGTGATCGGCGACCGCGCCTTCGAATACACGATCCTGTTCTGCGACCCGGACCTCGCCGATCCCGAGCCGCCGGTCGCCGTCGCGCCGGGCGCCTTCGAGCGCAGGCTGGAGATCGTGCTGGCGAAATCCGGGCTGGAGCGTCGGCGATTGCTGCGCTGGATCATCGCCTGGTGCGGTCTGTCGGCCAGCTGGTTCCTCGAAGACGAAGACCCGCTGGCGGAAATCAACCTGACGATCCTGGCACAGGCCGCTGCTGCGCTGGACGCGTAGCATATCGTCGCGCTCGCCCGCGTGGCGAGCAGCCCTTCTCCAGCTCCGCCTCCGATGGACGAGCAGGTGGCTGGTCGGGACAAGCCGGCGCACGACGAACAGCGGTTGAATCAAAAACGAAACGGTCGGCCGCAACCGATTCCGCCGGCTCGCCTATTCTCCGAGCACGACCACCTTCGCACCCTCGGCGACCTGCATCCCGGGTTCGCCGGCGACCTCGCTGACCGTGCCGTCGCGCGGGGCGGTCAGCACATGCTCCATCTTCATCGCCTCGACGATGGCGAGGCGCTGGCCCTTGGTCACCGCTTCGCCCGGCGCGACGAACAGCGCGACGAGCTTGCCATGCATCGGCGCCTTGACCACGCCGCCGGAGCCCGCCGCGGCATCGAGATCGACGCTGAAGGGATCGAACAGCGACACGGCCGTCTGCCGGCCGCGATGCAGCGCGTACCAGGTGCCGCCCTCGCCCTCGGCCAGGGAAACCTCATGCTCGCCCTCGCCGATCTCGTGGCCCGGCAGGCTGACGCGCGCGTCCTCGCCATGCCATTCGATCCGGGCCTCGACCCGCTCGCCATCCACCAGCAGCGGCAGCCCCAGCGGCTGTCGCGGCATCAGCGAGAAGGCATCCGGGTCGAGCCAGGGCGAGCGCGCCTCGCCCTCCGCGCGCCCGGCCGCCTCGACGATCCCGACCTCCTGCCGCTCTTCTTCCAATTGCAAGGCGGCGGCCGCCACTGCCGCTGCATCGAGCGGCTGCGGTTCGGCGCCGAGCGCGCTGATATTGCGGTCGATGAAGCCGGTATCGAACGGCCCCTTCCGGAAGCCCTCCGCCTCGGTCAGCTTCTTCAGGAAGGCGAGATTGGTGCGCGGGCCGGCGACCACCGTCTCGCTCAGAGCCGCGCCGAGCCGGTCGAGCGCCTCGTCGCGCGTCGCGCCATGGGCGATCACCTTGGCGATCATCGGGTCGTAGAACGGTGTCACCGTATCGCCGGCCTCGACGCCGGTATCGATGCGGATGCCCTCGCCATGCGGGAAACTCAAGGCCCAGAGCTTGCCCGTCGAGGGCAGGAACCCCTTCTCCGGATCCTCCGCATAGAGCCGCGCCTCGACGGCATGGCCGGACGCCGTCACATCGGCCTGCGTGAAGCCGAGCGGCTCGCCGGCCGCGACCTTCAGCTGCAATTCGACGAGGTCAAGCCCGGTGATCGCCTCGGTCACGGGATGCTCGACCTGAAGACGTGTGTTCATCTCCATGAACCAGAAGCCATCGGCCTTCAGTCCGTCGCGCCCGTCGGCGATGAATTCCACCGTGCCGGCTCCAACATAGCCGACAGCCTTGGCGGCCTCGGTCGCGGCCTTGCCCATCGCGGCGCGGACCTCCGCGCTCATGCCCGGCGCGGGCGCCTCCTCGATCACCTTCTGGTGGCGCCGCTGCAGCGAGCAATCACGCTCGTAGAGATGCACGACATTGCCGTGGCCGTCGCCGAAGACCTGGATTTCGACATGGCGCGGCGAGAGCACGTATTTCTCGACCAGCACGCGCGCATCACCGAAGGCGTTTTGCCCCTCGCGCTGGGCGCTGGTCAGCGCATCGTCGAAATCCTCGGGCCGGTCGACCTTCTTCATGCCCTTGCCGCCGCCGCCGGCGACCGCCTTGATCAGCACGGGGTAACCGATGCGCCGCGCTTCCGAGCGGAGGAAATCGGCGCCCTGCTCGGCGCCGTGATAGCCCGGCACCACCGGCACGCTCGCCTTCTCGACCAGCGCCTTGGCGGCGTCCTTCAGGCCCATGGCCCGGATCGCGGAGGCCGGTGGGCCGACGAAGACGATGCCCGCCGCCGCGCAGGCATCGGCGAATTCGGCATTCTCGGAGAGGAAGCCGTAGCCCGGATGGATGCAGGCGGCGCCGGCCTGTTTCGCGACCGCGAGGATCTTGTTCGCATCGAGATAGCTCTCCCGGGCAGGCGCCGGGCCGATATGATAGGCCTCGTCCGCCATCTGCACGAACAGTGCCTCGGCATCGGCATCGGAATAGACGGCGATGGTGCGCAGGCCGAGCCGCCTTGCCGTGCGGATCACGCGGCAGGCGATCTCGCCGCGATTGGCGATCAGGATGGAAGGCAGCTTGGCGGCGATCGTCATGGCGGCGGCATCCTCGGAAGACGTGCCGCCTTTATAGCCCGCCCGTTGCGTCTGTCTGCGCCTTGTTGCGCAAACCGGATTGGGACGCTTCTGCCTCCTCGCTCCGCCGCAGCGAGCGCCAGATCGCCCAGGTCGCCTGGAAGCAGATGCCGGTGACGACGAGGTCGAACAGATATTCCGGCCAGCGCATCGGCGCGACACGGGCGGCAAGCCCGACCAGCGCGAAGCCGGTCGTCGAGATGGTGTCGTTGCGGCTCGACAGCCAGGTTGCCTTGATGACCGGATTGTCCTCGCGCCGGAAGCGCCAGAGCGCGACGACAACGAGGAAGGCGATAATGATCGCGCTCGCCGCCGCGAAGCCGAGCGTCCAGATCTCGATCGGCCTTGGCCGGACGATCTTGTCCCAGAGGTCGTAGAGCGTATGCAGCCCGGCCACCGCCATGACGGCGCCGATCGCGATCGCCGCAAGGCGCTCGATCCGCGCATCGCGGCCGAACACGACCGCGGCGATGCCGTAGAGCGCGACGTCGTAGACCCAGTCCACGCCGTCCTTGAAGAGCTGGGCGTTGCCGACGGCGAGCGCCCAGGCGACGGTCGCCACCGCCTGGATCAGGATGCCGAGCGCGATACCCCAGATCGTCAGCGTATAGGCGCGGGCGACACGACGCTCCGTTCCGGGTGCTGCGGCAACGACGGGCGCCTTCTCGATCGTTGTCATCCCGGCTCCCGTCATGCTCGGGCTTGCCCCGGGGATCCCATCATCCAGCCGGACGAGACACCCGGGTCAAGCCCGGCCTGACGAAAGCGTCCTGTCCTCAGCCGCGGCCGACGAGCGGGGCCTTCGTCGCCATCACCGTGACGAAGAGGATGTTGGCGTCGAGCGGCAGCCCCGCCATATGCAGCACCGTGGTCGCGACATGCTCGACATCCATCACCGGCTCGACCTTGGTCGAGCCGTCCGCCTGCGGCACGCCGGTGGTCATCCGCCGCGCCATGTCGGTCAGCGCGTTGCCGATGTCGACCTGGCCGACCGCGATGTCGTATTTGCGCCCGTCGAGCGAAGCGGTCTTGGTCAGGCCCGAGATCGCATGCTTGGTCGCCGTATAGGCGACGGAGTTCGGCCGCGGCACCTGCGCCGAAATCGAGCCGTTGTTGATGATGCGCCCGCCGCGCGGCTCCTGGTCCTTCATCGCCCGGAAGGCCGCCTGCGTGCACAGGAACGGGCCGGTCAGGTTGGTGTCGACGACCTTCTGCCAATCGTCGAGGGAAAGGTCTTCCAGCAGCACGCCGCCCGGAGCGTTGACCCCGGCATTGTTGAACAGCACGTCGACCCGGCCGAAAGCGTCCCGGGTCTTCGCGAACAGGTTCTCGACCGAAGCCTTGTCGGTCACGTCGGTGGGGACGGCGAGCGCACGACCCTTCTCGACGCCGGAAAGCGCGATCGTCTCCTCCAGCGCATCCGCCCGGCGCCCCGCCAGAACCGTGCGGTACCCGTCCTTCAGGAAGGCGATGGCGACCGCCCGGCCGACGCCCGAGCCGGCACCCGTGATGATCGCGACCTTGTCGTGAGTGGCCATGCGTTTCCTCGTGCTTCTTGGGATTCAATCGTTTCGACCCAAAGCATAAGCGCAGGCCCGCGACAAGGAAGAGCGGCCGGCGCAGGCCGTGCCGGCGTCGGCTGCGGATATCGGCGGTCGCGTCAGGCGACGCCGTAGCGCTTGAACCAGGCCAGCATCCGGGCCCAGCCATCCTCGGCCTGCGCCTTGCGGTAGCTCGGCCGATAATCGGCGTGAAAACCATGCGGCGTGTCGGGGAAGATCACGATCTCGACCGTCTTTCCCGCCGTCTTCGCCGCCTCGCGCTGGGCCTCGACGCTGGCGACAGGGATGCCGTTATCGGCCCCGCCATAGAGCCCGAGCACCGGCGCCTTGAGATCCCCGACGACATCGGCGGCCGTCTTCGGCTGAATGTCGCTGCGGTTGCCGCCGAGCGGCCCGTACCAGGCGACGGCGGCCTTCACCTGCGGGTTGTGCGCGGCATAGAGCCAGACCGCTCGCCCGCCCCGGCAGAAGCCGGTGATGCCAAGCCGGGCGGCATCGCCCTTCGAGGAGGCCGCAGCCCATCTCGCCGTCGAATCGAGATCGGACAAGAGCGTCGCATCCGGAGCCTTCGAGATGACATCGCGCACGATGACCTGCGCATCCGTCATCTTCGAGAGGTCGCCGAGCCGGGCATAGAGTTCCGGCGCCACGGCGCAGTAGCCGAGCTTGGCGAGGCGCCGGCAGATGTCCTTGATGTATTCGTGAACGCCGAAGATCTCCTCGACGACGAGGATGACCGGGAAAGGACCCGCGCCTTCCGGCATGGCGCGATAGCCCGGCAGCTCACCATCGGCAGTCGGGATCTTCACTTCGCCGGCGACGAGGCCGTTGACGTCGGTCTTGATCGTCTGGCCGTGGACGACGGTGGTGGCCAGCGTGAAACCGCTGATCAGACCAGTCATCACGAAGCCTCGCCGTGAGAAAGGCTCGCTGACCAATCCGTCGAGTCCCTCGAGTGCTTCCCTTGCGGCGGTCCTGGTCGATGCGGGCATCACGGCGCTCCCTGGCTGGAAGCGCGGAGACTGCGGGGCCGGAGCCCATCTGCCAAGCAGCGCCGCCCTACGGCGGAGGTCACAGTGGCGTGATCACTTGCCCGGCGCGTCGGCAAGCGGCAGGTTGCGGCCGGCCAGCAGGAGACGACGGATGCAGCACCCCGGGACGAACGCCGCAGAGTTGATCGACGCACGGATCGCCGAACTCGGCGACTGGCGCGGGGCGACGCTGGCGCGAATGCGCGACCTGATCCGGCAGGCGGTTCCCGAGATCGTCGAGGAATGGAAATGGCGTGGCGTGCCGGTCTGGTCGCATCACGGCATCATCTGCACCGGCGAGACCTACAAGGCCGTCGTGAAGCTGACCTTCGCCAAGGGCGCCGCGCTGGACGACCCGGCGAAGCTGTTCAACGCCAGCCTGGAGGGCAATACCCGGCGAGCCATCGACATCCGGGAAGGCGCGGCGATCGAGGAGACGGCGTTCGTAGCGCTCATTCGCGCCGCATCCGCTCTGAACGCCTCCCGCAAGCGCTGACGACCGGCCCCGGCAGCAGCTCGTCCGAATTTCCGGCCGAAGCAAAACCCGGAATCGGCATGACCGGCAGGCCGGCTGCGGCTCGTGCCGTTACATCCGGAACACGCCGAATCTCGTCTCGGGGATTTCGGCATTGAGCGTCGCCGAGAAGGCGAGCGCCAGCACCCGGCGCGTCTCGGACGGCAGGATGATGCCGTCGTCCCAGAGCCGCGCGGTGGCGAAATACGGCGAGCCCTCCTCCTCGTATTTCTCGCGGATCGGCGCCTTGAAGGCCTCTTCCTCCGCGGCAGGCCAGCTCTTGCCCTCTGCCTCGATATTGTCGCGGCGCACGGTGGCGAGCACGCTCGCCGCCTGCTCGCCGCCCATCACCGAAATCCGCGAATTCGGCCAGGTGAACAGGAAGCGCGGGCTGTAGGCCCGGCCGCACATGCCGTAATTGCCGGCACCGAACGAGCCGCCGACCAGCACGGTGATCTTCGGCACGCGCGCCGAGGCCACCGCCGTGACGAGCTTGGCCCCGTCCTTGGCGATGCCGCGGGTCTCGACATCGCGCCCGACCATGAAGCCGGTGATGTTCTGCAGGAAGAGCAGCGGAATGCGCCGCTGGCAGCAAAGCTCGATGAAATGCGCGCCCTTGAGCGCGCTCTCGGAAAACAGGATGCCGTTATTGGCGATGATACCGACCGGGATGCCGTGGATGCGGGCAAAGCCCGTCACCAGCGTCGTGCCGTAGAGCTTCTTGAACTCATCGAACTCCGAGCCGTCGACGAGCCGCGCGATCACCTCGCGGATATCGTACTGCTTCTTGAGGTCGGTCGGGACGACGGCCTCGAGCTCGGCCGGGTCGTAGAGAGGCTCGACCGGCTCGGCGATGTCGATATCGGGCCGCTTGACGCTGTTGAGGTTGCCGGCGATGCGCCGGGCGATGGCGAGCGCATGGGTATCGTCGCCGGCATAATGGTCCGCGACGCCCGAGAGGCGGGCGTGGACATCGGCGCCGCCGAGATCCTCGGCCGAGACGACCTCGCCGGTCGCGGCCTTCACCAGCGGCGGGCCGCCGAGGAAGATCGTGCCCTGCTTCCTGACGATCACCGTCTCGTCCGACATCGCCGGCACATAGGCGCCGCCGGCGGTGCAGGAGCCCATCACCACCGCGACCTGCGGGATGCCCTCGGCCGAAAGCGTTGCCTGATTATAGAAGATGCGGCCGAAATGCTCGCGATCGGGGAAGACCTCGGTCTGGTGCGGCAGGTTCGCGCCGCCGGAATCGACGAGATAGATGCACGGCAAGCGATTCTCGCGCGCGATCTCCTGGGCGCGCAGATGCTTCTTCACCGTCATCGGGTAATAGGTGCCGCCTTTGATCGTCGCATCGTTGCAGACGATCATGCATTCGCGCCCAGCGACGCGGCCGATGCCGGCGATCATGCCTGCGGCATGGACATCGCCCTCATACATGCCGAAGGCGGCGAGCGAGCCGATCTCGAGGAAGGGCGAACCCGGATCGGTCAGGCGCAGCACCCGCTCCCGGGGCAGAAGCTTGCCGCGCGCCGTATGGCGTTCGCGCGAGCGGGCGTTCCCGCCTTGCGCGGCGGTGGCGCGGCGTTCCTGCAACTCGTCCCGCAGCGCGGCCCAGGCTTGCGAATTCGCTCGCGTCTCGGCCGAATGCAGGTCGACCTTGCTCTCGATGACTGGCACGGCGCGTTCCCTCGACGACGGTCTCCGCCGAGGTTATGGCGCGCCCTGCGGAAAACGCCAACCGGCGCGGACGCCCGGACGCGACCGGGCAATTCCGCGCCGAAAGCGCAGCTCAGTCGCTGGCCTTGTTGATCGAGCCGGTCACGGATGGCGCCGCCACGGCACCGATCGCCCCGCCGGCTACGGCGCCGATCGGGCCACCGACGAGCGCTCCGGCGCCCGCCCCGGCTGCAGCACCGGCGATGCGTTGCTCGGTCGTGTTGCAGGCGGCGAGCAAGACCGTGAGGCCACCCGCCAGAAGAAAAGCACGCATCGTCGTCCCCATGCGTTTGCCCAGTCCCCGGTCGAGAATGGGTTCGGCATGGCTAACGAGAGGTAAATCAGACCGAAACGGTGGGGCCGAACACCCGCTCGAAAGCTTCCCGCAGCACCGAATCGGCCTCGGCCATCGATACCGGCAATCCGAGATCCACCAGCGAGGTCACGCCGTGCCGGCTGACGCCGCAGGGGACGATGCCGTCGAAATGGGAAAGCTCCGGATCGACGTTGAACGAGATGCCGTGGAACGAGACCCAGCGCCGCACGCGAATCCCGATCGCCGCGATCTTGTCCTCGACATCCGCGCCGCGGTCGGGCCGGCGCACCCAGACGCCGACGCGGTCCTCGCGCCGCTCGCCCCGGATGTTGAAATCGTCGAGCGCACCGATCAGCCAGCCCTCGAGCGCCGCCACGAAGCGGCGCAGGTCGGGCTGGCGCCGCTTCAGGTCGAGCATGACATAGGCCACGCGCTGGCCGGGACCGTGATAGGTGAACTGCCCGCCCCTGCCCGAGCGAAACACCGGGAAGCGCTCCGGCGCGATCAGATCCTCGTCCTTCGCCGAAGTGCCGGCGGTATAGAGAGGCGGATGCTCGACCAGCCAGACCCGCTCGCGCGCCTCGCCGTCCGCGATCAGCGCGGCGCGCGCCTCCATTTCGGCGACGGCCTCGTCATAGCCGGTGAGCCCCTCGGTCACGACCCATTCGACCGGCTCCGACACTCCCTCCGGCAGGAATGAGACGGCCAGTTCCTCACGCATCTTCACCATGGCTTAACCATGTTTCGTTCAAGCTTTCCCTGCCGGCGACATCCGGCGCGACCATCACCGAGCCTCTTGCGCCCAAAAGCAGCCGGCAGGCAAGTTTCGCTGGTCCAATTCTGAAGTAGGGTTCCGGAGGCAGGACTTGAAGGCCGATCTCGATCTCGTTCCTGTCGAGCTCACTGTCGTGCTGGGGCAGACCCAGATGCCGATCTACAAGCTGCTGCGCCTCGGCCGCGGCGCCATCATCGAGCTCAATGCCAGCGAGACGGACGAAGTCCAGATTCTCGCGAACAACCACCCCTTCGCCAAGGGCATCGTGGTGGTCAGCGGCGCGAAGATTTCGGTCGAGATCACCCAGATGCTGAAGCGCCCGACCGTCTACACCCTCGAGACCGTCGCGGAGGCCGCCTGACGCGCAGTTTTCAGGGAAAAGACGAAAGGCTTCGCTTTTCCACAATGACACTCTTGTGGCGGCGGATTCGATTTGCTAGATCGGCGCCGCTCACCGGATGCACCGCCTGCAACCGGAACCGAGCTGCGGTCGTGGCGGAACTGGTAGACGCACTACCTTGAGGTGGTAGCGGGGAGACCCGTGGAGGTTCGAGTCCTCTCGACCGCACCAAATTCGGATGCAAGTCCCGACAACGGCGACCCGCGAGGGTCGCCGTTGTCGTTTGCGGCCTGCCATGCGATTCGCCGCTTCGCGCGTTGCCGGGCTGACAGGCGTCAGAACTTTGGTAACGTAAATCGGCGATCACCATGTCTCGTCCGATCCTCGAGAACGTCCCCTCGCATGCCACGCCTCCGCATTCTGCCCGTCCTGGCCGCCGCCGCGCTCGCGGTGCTCGGCGGCTGCGTGGCCCTCGATACGGCCGGCGACCGGCGCCCCCATCCCGGCGTCGCCGAAGCCCATAGCTACGGCATCCACGGCATCGACGTCTCGCGCTGGCAGGGCGACATCGACTGGGCCGCGGTGAAAGCCTCCGGCATCCGCTTCGTCTACATGAAGGCGACCGAAGGCGGCGACCATGTCGACCCCGCCTTCCAGCGCAACTGGGAAGGCGCGCGCCGCGCCGGCATCGCGCGCGGCGCCTACCATTTCGTCTATTGGTGCCGTCCCGCGCATGAGCAGGCGCTGTGGTTCAAGCAGCAGATCCCGAACGATCCCGACGCCTTGCCGCCGGTGCTCGACGTCGAATGGAACGGTCATTCCAAGACCTGTCCACAGAAAGTCAGCCGCGAGCTGGCGTTGGAAAAAATCCAGCTCATGCTCACCGAGCTAGAGCAGCTCACCGGCAAGAAGCCGGTGATCTATACCGACATCACCTTCCACCGGGAGGTGCTGGAGGGCCAGTTCAACGACTACGCCTACTGGATCCGCTCCACGGCGGCGAAGCCCGAGACCCGCTATGCCAACCGCCCCTGGGCGTTCTGGCAGTTCACCACCACCGCCCGGGTTCCCGGCATCCGCGGGGATGTCGACCGCAATGCCTTCTTCGGCAGCGAGAAGCAGTTCGCGGGCTGGCGGCAGGGCGAGTTCGACATCGCCAGCCGCAGCTGGGAGCGACGCCGCCCGGCGGCGCCGCAGCCCGCTCCCGCCGCGGACCAGCCGGCATCTCCCGTTCCGCTGCCTTCCGAACCCGTGCCCGGCTCGCCTGCCCCCGCTCCGGAGCAGGATATGGAAGACCTGCCGGTCGCACGCGTTCCCGGCAGCGTGCCGCCGGTGGCATCGGCCTTCCAGCCGCTCGGCGATCAGACCATCTCCGACTGACGGATGCATCACGGCGCGGAGGTCTGGGGCCGAGCTCGCATTCGGCCGGTTAACCAAGGCTGAAAAACATCCGTCGACGACGACCCAATTCTAACCGGCGCTTAACCACGCTCTCCGCATCTGGACCTGTGATGCGGGAGAAACACATGCCGGCGCGCGAGCTGATCAGCGGCAGACGATATCTGGGAGCCCTCGCCTTCCTGGCCTCGCTCGCCTGCGCGGTCGAGCCCGCACTGGCCTTCTATCCGAAGAAGGGCGACAGCGCGCCGCATCACGGCGTGCGCGACGCCCGCCGCAAGGTCATCCAGGGCATCGACGTCTCGCGCTGGCAAGGCGACATCGACTGGGCGAAGGTCAAGGACGCCGGCACCCGCTTCGCCTTCATCAAGGCGACGGAGGGCGGCGATCACGTCGACCCCAATTTCAAGCGCAACTGGATCGAGGCGAAGAAGCACGGCGTGCCGCGCGGCGCCTACCATTTCGTCTGGTGGTGCCGCCCCGCCAAGGATCAGGTCCGCTGGATCAAGAAGCACATTCCGCGCGACCCCGACGCCCTGCCGCCGGTACTCGACGTCGAATGGCAGAACGATTCGCAATGCGCCCGCCGGGTCTCGCGCGAGGATGCCCTCGAGAAGATCCAGATCATGCTGAAGGGGCTGCGCGAGCACACCGGCAAGAAGCCGATCATCTACACCGACATCAATTTCCACGAGGACGTGCTGGAAGGCGCGTTCAACGACCATCCCTACTGGCTGCGCTCCACCGCTGCCCCGCTGGCGAAACGCTATGCCCGCGACCGCTGGGAATTCTGGCAGTTCACCACCACGGGCCGCGTGCCCGGTATCACCGGCCATGTCGATCGCAACGCCTTTTTCGGCAGCGAGCGGGAGTTCGACGCCTGGCGCCAGGGGCGTTTCGACATCGGTTCGCGCACCTGGCATGGCGGCCCGCGGGTCGCGATCCGCACCCCGCCGCCGACGCCGGCGGGGCTGAGGGCGCCCAAGGCGGCCGGCGGAACACGGCTGCACTTCGTTCCGCCCGGCCGGATCCCGTCCCGCACCGCGGACAATCGCGACATCGGCACCACCGGCTCGCTCCGGCGCGACTGAGGCCAGCCCGACGGACCGTCATGGTGCTGTCATGTCGGCGGAGCCCTGTGCCGGCCCCGCCACCGCAGCACGCGATCGAGACCACACCGATGCCGACCGACCTGCAGTCCCAATCCGGCGTCATCTGGGCCTATCGCTTCGATGCGGACGGCAATCCCGCCATCGTGCCGCGAGACGTGCTGCCGGATCTGGCGCCGGACGCGGGCTTCGTCTGGCTGCATCTCGACCTCGTGCATACGCGCGCTCAGAGCTGGATCGCGGAGCAGCCTCTCCCGGACGCGGCGCAGGAGGTCTTCCTGTCGCAGGAAAGCCATCAGCGCCTCGACCATTCGGCGCAGCTCGCCTGGGGCGTGTCGCACGACCTGATCCGCGGCATCGGCGAGAAATCCGACAATGTCGGGGCGCTGCGCTGGATCATCGGCGACAGCTTTCTGCTGACCGGCCGGCGCGAGGCCCTGCACTCGATCCGGATGACGGCCGATGCGCTGAACCGTGGCGAGCCGGCCGAAAGCCCGAGCGCACTCTTCGAGCAGATCATCGAGTACATCATCGACGATCTCACCGACAGCGTCGTGCGCCTGATCGACGAAACCGACAGCGTCGAGGACCACATCCTGCTCGACCGCCTGCACGACGGTCCGCAGCGCGTCGGCGCGATCCGCCGCATCGCCGTCCGGCAGCATCGCCAGCTCAGCGGCCTGCATGTCTTGTTCCGCCGCTTCGCCGAGACCCAGTCCGGCCGCAGCGCGCCCGACGCGGTCAAGGCCACGGCGGCGCGCCTGCTGCAACGGATCGACACGCTCCACCACGACGTGCAGTCCGTGCAGGATCGTGCCCGCCTGCTCCAGGACGAGATCGCCGCTCGCTCGGCCAACCGCACCAACCGGCAGCTCTACGTGCTCTCGATCCTGACGGCGCTCTTCCTGCCTGCGACCTTCATCACAGGCCTGTTCGGCATCAACGTGAAAGGCCTGCCCTGGGTCGAAAGCGAGGCCGGCGCAGCCTATGTCACGCTCGCCTGCGTCCTGGCCTCGCTCATGGCGCTGTTCCTGCTCAGGAGGCGCGGGGTCATCGGCCAGTAGGACCCGCCCCCCGGCCAGCGTTTGCTCGCCCGAGGGTACGGAGCGACATTCGGAGGCGCCGGCGGCCGCCGGATCATCGCGCGTCCTGTCGGACGGGATAGCGATGATCTATCTCATTGCCAGAGCATCGAATTTTTCCGAAAAGTGGATTCCACTTTTCGATCCGATGCTCCGGGCCGCAGGCACCTCGCTGCGATCGTCGCGGCCTACCAGGTCATCCGAAGGCCGACACGGCCGCCGAGACTGTGGCCTTCCCCCTCGCCCACCGCGACACTGTAGTCCGCCGCCGCGAACAGGTTGACGTTGTCCGCGACACGGCCGGAAACGCCGAGCCCCAGCTGTGCCCAGCTGCCGCCGAGCCCGGTCTTCAGCGTGACCGGGAAGTTGCCGGCCAGATTGGTGAAGGTGGTCTTCGCATCGGCGCCGAAGCCGTGCCAGAGATTGGCCCGTGCCCAGGTCGTCACCAGGCGCCCGCCGAGCGACCAGTCCTTGGTCAGGCGCGCGCCGATGCGACCGTAGAGCGCGTCGGCATCGTCATATTTGGTCCAGCCGAAGCTGTCGGCGCCGCCGTCCAGCGAGACGTGCTGATAGATGAGCTGGGCCTGCGGTTCGATGGTCCAGCCGGCGCCCAGGGCAATCGGGTAACCGCCCTCGAGCGAGGCCGCGAAACCCCATCCGTCCGGCTTCAGACGCTGGCCGAACATCGAGGTCGCCTCGGCCTGATCGTACCAGGTGCCTTGCGCGACGGCATCGACATACCAGCCGCCCGCTCCCTTGCGGGTCCAATAGCCGCCCAGCGAGTAGCCGTACATCGAGGCCGAGCCGGCCCTGCCGCCGTAGACGGCGTCGACGTCGCCGGCGATGCGGCCGGCGCCGACATAGAGGCCGGCAATGTCGCGGGTGCCGTCGGCGCCCTGCCGGCGGAACAGGTCGAGCCCGGTCTGAATGCCTGCGACATCGAAGTCGTAGTTCGGGCCGTTCTTGGAGAAGTCGTTCAGGCGGCCGAAGGCGCCGGCCCCACCCTGCTTCACAGCCCCGGTCTCGCCGAAGACACGGCCCCAGGCAGCGTAGCGTCTTTCGCCCGACGACGAACGGGTGTCGGCATAGTCCTCGCCGTTGCGGTCGTGGTAGGTCCCCAGCATGACGAGGCCGAAGCGGCTGGCCATCGCCGGCACCGCCATGTTGACGGGCACCTCGACGCGGTAGTTGGGAAGACTGGCCGCTGCCGGCGCCGTCGCGGGCGGCGCACTTCCCTGCGGGGTTTCCTGAGCCGCTCCGGGCACGGTCACGGGCCCGGTATAGATCGAGCGCAGGAAATAGTCCTGCGTATCGGAGGCGCCGCCGCGGAACAGGCTGTATTCATAGGCGCCGGCAGCCACACGCCCGGCGAGCGAGAAGGCGCCCGAAGCGGTGGTGCCGCCATTGATCGCATCGACGACACGGATACCGTCGCCCGTCGTCAGGGCCCCGCCGCCGCCGGCATTGCTGATGCGCAAGGCCGACGTGCCGGTCGCGCTGCCGCCGTCGATGACGAGCTGGTCGCTCGGCGAATTATCGCCGCCGAGAACGGTGTTGAGCGCGATCGTGCCGCCCTGGCCGACATAACTGCCGGTCGTGAGCGTCGTGCCGGCCGTGCCGCCGGGCAGTCCGAGGATGACCGTTCCGGCATTGGTCAGCGAGGCGGCGGTCTGGTTGTTCCCCAGCAGGTCGAGCGTGCTGGCCGCCTGCACCGTGTAGTCCGAATTCGGGCTGAGGACGTTGGCAGCGCCCGCAGCGACCGTGCCGCCGTACAGCGTCGTCGGACCGGAATAGGTGCTCACGCCGGTCAGGCGGGTGTAGCCGTTATAGAAGTCGACAGCGCCCGTGCCGCTCATCGCGGCCGCAAAGCTGTAGCCGCCGCTCGTGTCGCTATGGTTGAACACCAGCCTGCCGGCGCCGGCGCCGAAGGCGACCGTGGGCGTGTTCAGCACGCCCGCAGCCGTGGCCGCCGCCCCGGCCGCCGCGCCGATGTTGAGCGTGCCGGTCGAGCCCGCCTGCGCCGCGATGGTGGTGCCGCCGGCGGCGTTGACGACGGCCTGGTTGGCGATCGTCAGCGCACCCGCGCCGGCATCACCCACGGCGAGCGAGGCTGCGGTTATGGACGTGCCGGCGCCGTCGATCAGGGCGGTTCCGGTGCCCGTTGCCAGGGTACCGATCGTGAAGGCGCCGCCGGCCGTCGCCGTCGCGCCGGCAAGGAGGCTCAGCGTGCCCTGGCCAATGAAGCCGATATTGATGTTCTGGCCGGCGGTCATGGCCGAACCGGGACCCGTAACTGTTATCATCCCAGTTGCAGTGGTGGGGCCGCCCGCATAGCCACCAGCATTGATGAAGCCATCAGCGTGAAGCAGGCCACCGTTTTGAACGGTTGCCGAGCCGGTTCCGCCCATGCCGCCAATATAGACATTGGCGACGCTGTTCACGGCCGAGCCAGCGCCATCGATCAACAAGAAGCCGCGAGCCCCGCTGCCGATGTGACCGACGTACAGTCCACCACCGACGGGGTTGGTGATGTTGACCTGACTGCCGCTCAGCACGTTCAGGGTGCCGGTCGAGTTGTCGTTCTGGCCGACGCCGATCGAGCCGACCGAATTCCAGACCGAGTTGTTGCTCAGGGTCATCGTGGCGGAGGAGCCAGTGCCCTGGGCGATGACGCCGGCGGCCGGGATGGCCGCTGTCGTGTTGACGGTGCTGCCGTTCGTTATGAGGATATTGCTCTGCGACCCGGCTGCATTGGCCATGAACAACACGAAACTGGTCAGCGAACTGTTATCGACGGTGATCTGCCCCGAAGTGCCGGTGGAATTGCCGAGGACGAGCCAGTTGCTGGCCGACACCGCAGCGCCGTTCTGTATGCCCAACGAGCCATTGGCCACGTTTCCGACGGTCAGGTTGCCAACCACGTTCCACGGATTGGTACCCACCGGGTAGGCGGGCGTCACGTCGCCGGTCGTGGTGATCTGCTGCGCCTGTCCCGCGGACGGAGCCAGCAACAGCGTCAACGCCGTCGCCGTCAGCAGGGAAAGTCGCAGCGACCTTCCAGGTGAATCGAAATTCTCAGCGGGTCCGCATCTCCGAGCCACAGATTCTCTCCCCCATTTTGAACATCAGCGGGGAATTCTGAGCGAGGCAGGAGGCCATGCATACCCACGGTTGCAGGCAGAGAACCCGCGTCCAGCGCATGGCGTTTCGCAATAAAAGACTTGACTCGGATAGATTGCAAAAACGCGATATACCCGATTCGAGAAAAAATTTACGTATAATTCTACAATTATTTGTATGATGAAAAATTAATCATCTTGATTACTTGGCGTACATAGTTGGGTATATGCCAGAAATCGAGTATGACAACTTGAGTAATGAATGTCATATTCAGGTATTATAGAATGTATTACCGAACGTAACTGTCGAGGCGAATTTCACTCGGGGATCGAGACAGATATCCGATCGAAAGCAGGCACGCGCCGATCGGGTCCTTTTTGCCGGCCTCGGCGCAGGTCCCGACGCAACGTCGCGCCGCGTTTCGCTGTGCCCCGCAACGATCGGAAGACGAGCCGGCGCAAAATATGGCCGACCATGCGGGGCGGCTCGCGCGAGCCGTATCACCCCGGAATGCCATCGCGACTTCGCCGGAAGCCCCGAAGCCGGTGGAGGCGCGCGCGAGCCTGCCTGTCCGATCGTTCCACCGCCTATCGGCGCAAGCCTGCGCATCGGCGCAGAGCCATCTGCCACCTCCCGCCCGCTGACTTGGCGGCCAACCGCGCTATAACCGGGCAAATGCTCCATCCGAGCCGGGAGGCCCTCATGCTCGCCAACGCGCCGCGCCCCTTCAATTTCGATCTCGGCGAAACCGCAGACGCCATCCGCGACACCGTTCATGCCTTCGCGCAGGAGAAGATCGCCCCGCGCGCCGCGGAGATCGACAAGACCAACCAGTTCCCGCGCGATCTCTGGCCGGAGATGGGCGCACTCGGCCTGCACGGCATGACGGTCGAGGAAGAGTATGGCGGCACCGGCCTCGGCTATCTCGAGCACTGCATCGCGGTCGAGGAGGTCAGCCGGGCCTCGGCCTCGGTCGGCCTTTCCTACGGCGCCCACTCCAATCTCTGCGTCAACCAGATCCGCCGCAACGGCAACGAGGCGCAGAAGCGGAAATACCTGCCGGGGCTGATCTCCGGCGAGCATGTCGGCGCCCTCGCCATGTCCGAGCCCGGCTCCGGTTCCGACGTCGTCTCGATGCGCACCCGCGCCGACAAGAAGGGCGATCGCTACGTCCTCAACGGCAACAAGATGTGGATCACCAACGGCCCGATCGCCGAGACGCTGGTCGTCTACGCCAAGACCGATCCGGAAGCCGGCTCGCGCGGCATCACCGCCTTTCTGATCGAGAAGGGCATGAAGGGTTTTTCGACCCACCAGAAGCTCGACAAGCTCGGCATGCGCGGCTCGGACACCTGCGAGCTCGTCTTCCAGGATTGCGAGGTGCCGGAGGAGAACGTGCTGGGCACCGTCGGGCGCGGCGTCAACGTGCTGATGTCGGGCCTCGACTACGAGCGCGTCGTGCTGGCGGCCGGCCCCCTCGGCATCATGCAGGCGGCGCTCGATGTGGTCATGCCCTATGTCCACGAGCGCAAGCAGTTCGGCCAGCCGATCGGCGAGTTCCAGCTCGTCCAGGGCAAGGTCGCCGACATGTATGTCGCGATGAATTCCTGCCGCGCCTATGTCTATGCCGTCGCCAAGGCCTGCGACCGCGGCGAGACCACCCGCGAGGACGCCGCCGGCGCGATCCTGATCGCGGCCGAGAAGGCGACGCAGGTCGCGCTCGACGCGATCCAGCTCCTCGGCGGCAACGGGTACATCAACGACTATCCGACAGGCCGCCTGCTGCGCGACGCCAAGCTCTACGAGATCGGCGCCGGCACCAGCGAGATCCGCCGCATGCTGATCGGCCGGGAGCTGTTCAACAAGACGAAGTGAGGCTAGAGGGCCTCATGCCGCTCTATTTCGCCTATGGCCTCAACATGGACCCGGACGGGATGGCCGGACGCTGCCCGAACGCGCGGCCGCTTGGCACGGCCCGCCTGCCGCGGCACCGCTTCATCATCACGCGCGACGGCTACGCCTCGGTGATCCGCGATCCGCGCGAGGAGGTCCATGGCGTGCTCTGGGACTGCTCGCTCGGCGACATGCGCGTCCTCGACAAGTTCGAGGAGCTGGCCAGCGGGCTCTATGTGAAGATCAGCCAGCCGGTGATCGTGCCCGGCGGCGCCAAGCGCGCGCTGATCTATATCGGCCGCTCCGGCGATCCGGGACGATCCAAGCCGGGCTATATGGAAACAGTCATCGCCGGAGCGAAACATTTCGGCCTGCCAGAGGCTTACGTCACCGGCTTGAATCGTTTTCTGACCAAGCCGACTCTCGATCTCAAGAGCTTGAATCAGGATGCGAACGCCCCGCTGCCGCCCGGCCCGGTCAAGGGCGTGCGGCCGAGGGCGCTCGCTCCGAAGTAGCCTCGCTCCAAAGTAGCTCGGAGAACGAAAAGGGCCGCTCTCGCGGCCCTTTCCTTGTTGGAGAACACCGGCGGCGATCATGCCGCCAGCCCCTTGGCCAACTCGCTGACCTGCTTCTCGAACAGCGCGCGGTAGGCACCCTCCGGACGCGCGAGCAGAGCCTCGTGCGGGCCTTCCTCGATCACCCGGCCGCGATCGAAGACCAGGATGCGGTCCATGGCGCGCACCGTCGAGAGGCGATGCGCGATCACGATCGTGGTCCGGCCTTCCATCAGCCGCTCGATCGCTTCCTGGATCAGCGCTTCCGATTCCGAATCCAGGCTCGAGGTCGCCTCGTCCAGGATCAGGATCGGCGCATCGGCCAGGAAGGCGCGGGCCAGCGCGACACGCTGGCGCTCGCCGCCCGAGAGCTTGATGCCACGTTCGCCGACCAGCGTGGCGTAGCCCTTGGGCAGGCGCATGATGAAATCATGCGCGTTGGCGAGCTTCGCCGCCTGCTCGATCTGCGCGTGCGAGGCGCCCGGCCGGCCATAGGCGATGTTCTCGGCCAGCGAGCGGTGGAACAGCACCGGCTCCTGCTGCACGATGGCGATCTGCCGGCGCAGGCTCTCCTGCGTCACGCCCGCGATGTCCTGCCCGTCGATCGCGATGCGGCCGCCGGTGACGTCGTAGAGGCGCTGCACCAGCTTGACGAAGGTCGTCTTGCCGGAACCCGAACGGCCGACGAGGCCGACCTTCTCGCCGCCCCTGATCGTCAGCGAGAAATCGCGGTAGAGCGGATCGTGATGCCCCCCGTAGTGGAAGGTCACGCCCTCGAAGGCGATCTCGCCTCCGGCCACGACTATCGCCACGGCGCCCTTTCGGTCCGGCACGCCATAGGGAAGATCGTGCATCCAGACGAGTTCCTCCATGTCGTTGACCGAGCGCTGCAGGTTATGGACGTGCTGGCCGACATCGCGCAGATAGCCGTGCACCACGGCATAGGCTGTCAGCACGAAGGCGACATCGCCTGCGCTCGCCTGCCCCTTCAGCCACAGCCAGATGACCAGCCCGATGACCGCCGCGCGCAGGAACAGCAGCACGACCAGCTGGCCGGTGCCCGACCAGGTGCCGCGCAGCCAGGCGCGCCGCGTCCTGACGCTCCACTTCGCCACCACGGTCGCGAGACGCAGATCCTCGCGCGTCTCGGCGCCATAGGCCTTCACCACGGGATTGCAGGTTATGGCGTCCGCGAGCGAGCCGCCGAGGCGCGTGTCCCAGGCATTGCCCAGCCGCGCCGCCGGCGCGACGAAGTTCAGCGAGAGCGCGAGCGTCAGCCCGATATAGGCTAGCGCGCCGACCGCCACCACGAGCCCCATCGAAGGCCAATGCCAGGCCAGCAGCGCCGTCATGCCGAGCAGGATGACCAGCGACGGCAGCAGCGCGATCAGGATCGTGTCGGTCAGGAGGTCCAGCGCCCACATGCCGCGCGTGATCTTGCGCACCGTCGAACCGGCGAAGTTGTTCGCATGCCAGTCGGTCGAGAACCGCTGCAGGCGCGCGAATGCCTCCTGCGCGACGTCGCTCATCGTCCGCAGCGTCATCGTGGTGAGGCCGACGAAGGCAAAATGCCGCCCGGCGACGCTGACGGCGGCGAGCGCGAGCATCCCGCCGAGCGCACGGAAGGCGGCATCGGCACGGTCGACGCCGCCCGCCACGGCATCGACGAGGCGCCCGGCATAGATGGGCGTGAACAGCTCGGCGAGCGTGGCGGCAATGGTGACGCCGGCCACCCAGCCGACCTGCCCCGGCCGGCGCGCCCAATGGCTGAAGGTGAAGCCGAGAACGGCTCGGAACGGCTCCCGCCGCCCGGTTTGAGTATCGAGAGACATAGCGTCATTCGGCGCCGAGACGGCAGCCGACTCCGAATCTGGAGGAGACGACGGCACGCGTCGGCTCCGGCAATGAACAGATGGATTTGGAAAAATGGCTCAGGAGGCGGCCGTCAGGCGGACCTCGCGCGAGGCCGACCTAGTGCCGGGATGCTCGCATGGGAGCGACGAAGATGGTGAATCCCATTCAGCCCTCCCTTTCTCGAGTTGGAGCCAAGGCAACGAAAATGCCTGAAGTTCAGGCAGGCGGCAACCCCGCCTCTCATGCGGCCGCCGCAAGGCGCCCCTTCGCGGAGCTCAGGACCCGGGGCCCCTCCTCACCACAAGAGCGCGACAAGTCGCAGGGCGATGACGATCAGGAATGCGGCGATGATCGTGCCGAGCACCTGCTGACGCTTGGCCCGATTCGGAAACTGGCGGACGAGGATGCGGCCAAGCGGCTTGCGGAAGATGAAGGCGGCGACCAGCAGGACGATGACGATATGAGACAAGTTGGGGCTCAGCCCTGCTTCTCGACCGCAGGCGCGACCGGCGCGCCCGCCTTCTTCCACGCGCCGAAGCCCCCCGCCATATGCGCGACCGGCTTCAGCCCCATCTCCTGCGCCGCCAGCGCGGCGAGCGCGGAACGCCAGCCGCCACCGCAGAAGAAGACGAAGCGTCGATCGTGCTGGAAGATCGGCTTGGCATAGGGACTCTCCGGGTCGATCCAGAATTCCAGCATGCCGCGCGGGCAATGGAAGGCGCCGGGCATGCGCCCTTCCCGCTCCAGCTCGCGCGGGTCGCGCAGATCCACGAAGACGACATCGTCCCGGCCGTGCAGGGCCTGCGCCTGCTCCACGGACAGCGTCTCGATCTGGCTCTCGGCCTCCGCGACGAGAGCCTTGTAGCCCCTCGTGATGGTCTGCGGCATGGCGTCGTCCTCCGGCGTTTCGGCGGCACCGTGGCTGCTTGCCGGGCACACGTCAACGCCGGCCGCGCCTTGCCGAGATGCCCGCTCCGTCGCAAGCTGCTTGCCCCTGCACCGGATCGGGTGGCAAAGCGGCACGATGATCGGATTCAGCAACCTGGACCTGGTGGCACTGGCGTTCTTCGCAGCCTCCTGGGTCGGCTATCACTATGCCGTCGAGCTCGGCCCGCACGCCGGCAAGAGCCTGAACATGCGGATGAACCTGCGCCGCGCCCGCTGGATCCGCGAATCCTTGCTGCGCGAGAACCGCATCGTCGACACGCAGGTGATGAACGGCCTCCAGAACGGAACCGCCTTCTTCGCCTCCACCTCGATGATCGCCATCGGCGGTACCCTCGCCCTGCTGCAATCGGCCGAGCGGGTGGTGGCGATCTTCGCCGACCTGCCGCTCAACAGCGCCCCGACCCGCACGGTCTGGGAGATCAAGGTCATCGGGCTGGCGATGATCTTCGGCTACGCCTTCTTCAAGTTCGCCTGGGCCTACCGGCTGTTCAACTACTGCGTCATCCTGATCGGTGCCCTGCCGCCGGCGCGCGGCCATGACGAACGGGAGGCGGAACGGGCCATCCACGAGACGGTGGAGATGAACGTCGCGGCCGGGCGTCACTTCAACCGCGGCCAGCGCGCCTTCTTTTTCGCGCTGGCGTATATGGGCTGGTTCCTCGGCCCGCTGAGCTTCATCTTTTTCACCGCAGCGGTGCTTGTCGCCATGTACCGGCGGCAGTTCGCCTCCGATGCCGCACGCGTCTTCCGCTATCCGGAGGGAGCATGACGACCGGGCCGGCAGAGCTCGAGACGGCGATCCTCGATCTGCTCGCCGGGCAGGAGCGCGGTCGCACGATCTCGCCCATGGATGTCGCCCGTGTGCTCGGCGGCGACCATCCCGACGGCTGGCGCCCGCTGATGCAGCCGCTGCGCCGCGCTGCGGTCAAGCTGATGAAGGAGGGCCGGCTCGTGATCACCCGCAAGGGGCGCCCGGTCGACCCTGACGATTTCCGGGGCGTCTACCGGCTGTCCCTGCCCGGCTGAGCCGGCGCCGGCCGTGCGAGATCAAGGGCCGGGAAAGAGGGCGTCCGTGTAGCCGGCAAGGCGATAGGCGACGAGGCCGATCCATTCCTTGAAGCCGTTGTCCGCGATCTCGAGCGCGCGCGGCGCGCGGCTGTAGGGCCGGATGAAGTCCGCCGGCTTGCCGGCTGACCAGTAGTCGACGGGAAAGGCCTCGATCGGGAAGCCGGCCTTGCGGAACACGCCCATCGCTCGCGGCATATGCCAGGCGGACGTCACGAGCAGCCAGCGCTCGCCGGGCTTGGGATCGACGAGGTTGCGGGTGAAGACCGCGTTCTCGCGCGTGTTGCGCGACTTGTCCTCCAGGATCAGCCGCCCCGGCGCAAGGCCGAGGCCCTCCATCAGGCGGCGGGCTCCGTCCGCCTCGGTCACTGTGACCTGCGAGATCAGGTTGGCCGCGCCCCCGGCGAACACGATCCTGGCTTCGGGATGCAGCCGCGCGAGTTCCACGGCCTTGGTCATCCGCGAGGCCGAGGCATTCAACACGACGTCGCCGCGCGCGAGCCCGATCGCGCCGCCGAGCACGACGATTCCGGCGACAGGCCCCTTGACCGCATCCTGCTGGGGGAACCGATCCTCCAGAGGCCGGATCACGGCTCGCGGCAACGGGCTGAACGCCATCAACCCCAGCATCACGACCGCGAACAGGCCGAGCCAGCGCGCTGGCCGCGCGAAGCGCGTGAAGGCCAGCAGCGCCGCCAGCCCCGCCAGCAGAATCACGAGGTTCACCGGCGAGAAGACGAACCAGACGATCTTGGACAGGATGAAGAACATCGCCGGCTCCGGGAAAAGACGATGGTCTTCTAAACCGGAATGCCGAAGAGTTTCTGAACCGGCCCGGGCTCAATCCGCCGGATCGTCACGGCGCGGCACGGACCGCAGCCGACGCTCACTTGATCGGCAGCGGCAAGGCCGGCCCCGCAGCCTCGCGGCCCGCGATGGTCTCGTACCAACGCTGGAGGTGCGGTCGCGGCGCGCGCTCGACGGGCATGTTGAGCCAGCGATGCACGCTCGGCCCCACCGCGATCTCGGCCATGCCGAAGCGCTCGCCACCGAGATAGCTGCGTCCCTTCGCCAGATGCGCTTCCAGCATGTCGAGGCGCTGCTCGGTGCGGGCGATCGACTCGGCGATCCTGGCGGGATCGGCGGTCGCCGGCTCGCGCATCAGGCCCCAGAAGGCCGGCGTCATCGCCGGCTGCAGTTCGCAGATGGCCCAATCCATCCAGCGGTCGGCCTCACTGCGCCGCGCCGGATTCTCGTCCCAGATCAGGCCGGCTCCATAGCGCGCCGCGATGTAGCGGACGATGCTGTTCGATTCCCAGATGCAGACATCGCCGTCCTCGAGCACGGGAACCTGACCGTTCGGGTTCTTGGCGAGGTAGCACGGCTCCTTGTTGCCGCCGAAGGGCCCGCCGATATCCACGCGTTCGAAGGCCTGTCCGGCTTCGCCCGCAGCCCACACCACCTTCTGGACATTGACGGAGCTCAAGCGTCCGAGAATCTTCAGCACGACGAAACACCTCCCTGCGGCCGATGATGACAGGCACAGGGGCCGGGTCGCTCCTGCGACGGCTCGGCGCCCCACCTGCTGCCGGGCAGGCCGTCCCGGCAGACCGAGGGTTTAGCGGCTGAAACGATTGAAGCAACGCTCGGGGCACCCGTTCACCGCTTCGTGACGGGTGGCCGCGCCCGGCCGCACCTGCCTCACGCGAATTCCATGATCACGGCATCGACGGCGAGGGAATCGCCCTCCTTCGCCAGGATCTTGGCGACGGTGACGTCCTTCTCGGCGCGCAGCACGTTCTCCATCTTCATCGCCTCGACCATGGCGAGCGGCTCGCCGGCCTTGACCTCCTGCCCGACCGCAACCGCGATCGACTTGACCAGGCCCGGCATCGGGCAGAGCAGGAACTTGCCGGTATCGGCGGCGACCTTCTCCGGCATCAGCGCGGCGAGCTCCGCCTCGCGCTGCGTATAGACATGGGCATTGGCATAGGCGCCGGCATGGCCCAGCGCGACGCCGTTCAGGATCGGGCGGACCTGCGCCGCAACCTTCACCCCATCGAGCGTGCCGTGCCAGACCGGTTCGCCCGGCACCCAGTCGCTGACGACGCTGACGCTGTGGCCCGGGAAGGCGATGACGACCGCCCCGCCCTGCTCCGTCACCTCGCCCTCGAAGCGTTCGGGGCCGAGCTGGACGACGCGCTGCCGGTCGAAGGAAACCTTGCGCCAACCCTCCATCTGCGCCGAGACGTGGCGCTTGCGCTGGTTCATGCGGTGGTCGCAGGCGATCGCGATCGCCGCCATGCGCCGCGCCGTCTCCCCCTGCGGCACCGGCAGCGAGAAACCCTCCGGGAACTCCTCGGCAATGAAGCCGGTCGAGAGGTTGCCGGCGATCCAGCGCGGATGCTGCATCACCGCCGCGACGAAGGGGATGTTGTGGCGGATGCCGTCGATGGCGAAGGCATCGAGCGCGCGCGCCTGTGCCTTGATCGCGGCCTCGCGCGTCGGCGCATGGGTCACGAGCTTCGCGATCATCGGATCGTAATAGATCGAGATCTCGCCGCCCTCGAACACGCCGGTATCGTTGCGCACCATGGCCTCGCCATCCGGCCCTTCGCTCGGCGGACGATAGGTCACGAGCCGCCCGGTCGAGGGCAGGAAGTTGCGGGTCGGGTCCTCGGCATAGACTCTGGATTCGACCGCCCAGCCGTCGAGCTTCACATCCGCCTGCGTGATCGCGAGCGTCTCGCCATAGGCGACGCGGATCATCTGCTCGACGAGGTCGATGCCGGTTATCATCTCGGTCACCGGGTGCTCGACCTGGAGCCGCGTGTTCATCTCCAGGAAGTAGAAGGACTTGTCCTGCCCGGCGACGAACTCGACCGTGCCGGCCGAGTCGTAGTTCACGGCCTTGGCCAGCGCGACGGCCTGCTCGCCCATCTTCTTGCGGGTGGCCTCGTCGAGCAGCGGCGACGGCGCCTCCTCCAGAACCTTCTGGTTGCGGCGCTGGATCGAGCATTCGCGCTCGCCGAGATAGATGACGTTGCCGTGCTTGTCGCCGAGAACCTGGATCTCGATATGCCGGGGATCGACGATGAACTTCTCGACGAAGACCCGGTCATCGCCGAAGGAGGACGCGGCTTCCGACTTGGCGCGGGCGAAACCTTCAGCCACCTCGCCCGAAGAATGGGCGATGCGCATGCCCTTGCCGCCGCCGCCGGCCGAGGCCTTGATCATCACGGGATAGCCGATCTCGTCGGCGATCTCCACCGCGTGCTCGGGGCTCTCGATGATGCCGAGGAAGCCGGGGACCGTGGAGACCTTGGCGGCGGCCGCCGCCTTCTTCGACTCGATCTTGTCGCCCATCGCGGCGATGGCGCCGGGATTGGGGCCGATGAAGACGATGCCGTTATCCTTCAATGCCTGGGCGAAGGCCTCGCGCTCGGACAGGAAGCCGTAGCCGGGATGCACGGCCTGCGCCCCGGTCGCTTTGCAGGCCTCGATGATCTTGTCGATCAGCAGATAGGACTGGGCGGCGGGAGCGGCGCCGATATGCACGGCCTCGTCGGCCATCTCGACATGCAGCGCATCGCGATCCGCATCGGAATAGACGGCGACCGTCCTGATGCCCATCCGCCGCGCCGTCTTGATGACACGGCAGGCGATCTCGCCGCGGTTCGCGATCAGAATCTTCGTGAACATGCGCGGCCACTCCCGGCTTCAGGTCCAACTGCAATAGCCGGGGTGTATGGGACGCCGCAACCGGCGTCCACCGATGCGAAAGTCGGCCACGGCATCGGGACGGACGGCACAGCCTTCGATCCGACCCGGTGCTTCAGCGATAGGCCGGCCAGAGCCCTTGTCCAGCACGCGGTCGACGCGATCCATCGGCACATGGATGTGCGGGAATGCGCAGCCTCAGCTCGCCAGCAGGACGCGATGAGCTGCCCGGGCGCTCTTCGCAGCCCCCTTGGCGAAGGCGAAGGAGAGCAGCAGTTCGTCGCAATGCTCGGCCTCGCGAACGATCTCGAAGGCGATGCGCTGAGCCGTCGGGCTGGGCCCCTCGCCGGCCGAGAGCGTCGTCACCAGCCAGTGCGCTTTGTCGCGGTCGATGACGCCGGTCGGGCGGTTCGCCCAGACGGCGAAGTCGACGACCAGAGCGACCAGGCAATCCGCGAAGGCCTCGCAGCTTTTCGGAACCGCGCGGTCGAGCGCGATGAGGACATCGACGATATCGCGGGTGATGACGATATCGTTCAAGATCTCGCGCTGAAGAACCTTGACGTCGGCTTCGTCGATCGCGTGATGATCCATCACGCGATCGACGAATTCATGAAGCTCATGTCCAATCATCTCTGAACCCCTGTCCGGCGTTGTTTTATGCCGGTATGTCCCTGTTGTGGGACCACCATGAACCCGGGGTCGGCATCAGGTAGTTAACGCGAAAATCTGAACGGTTATTCAGGTTAAACGAGGCTGAGTCGTTTTGGTTGCGAGGATGTTACTCGACTTCGCCCGGCACGCGGCCCAGGCCCGCGATCTTGGCCGGGCGCCCGATCCGCTTCGCCTGGCGCGCTTCACGCCGCGGCCGGCTCTGCCAGCCCGAGCGTCCCCGGCAGCTCGGTGATCGAGGTCAGCCGGTGCCGCGCGCCCAGCGCGACCAGGTTCTCGACCGGCTGGAAGCCCCAGGAGACTGCGACCGGAATGGCGCCCGCCGCGACCGCCATCTCGATATCGAAGGAGCTGTCGCCAACCATGGCCGTCCGCCCGGGCGTTGCCCCCGTTTCGGCCATCGCGTTCAGGATCATGCCCGGGTGCGGCTTCGACGGCGCATCGTCGGCAGACTGGACCGTGTCGAACAACCCCTGCCAGCCATGGCGCTCGACGATGAAATCGGCCCCCTTGCGCGACTTGCCGGTCGCGATGCCGAGCTTCAGCCCCGGCACGCCCTTCAGTCGCATCAGTGTCTCCGCAACGCCGGGAAACAGCGGCTCGTCGAGCGACGGATCCAGATGGGCCTGCAACCGCATCGCGCCGAAGACCTCGCGATAGGTCTGCGTCAGCACGTCGTCGGGCTGATCGAGCCCGGCGAGCTGCGCCAGCGCGATGTCAAGCGTCAGCCCGACGATACCGAGCCCGGCGTTGCGGCCCGGATGGACACGGCCGCAACGCCGGAAGGCCTCATACTGCGCACCGAGGATGATCGCCTCGGAATTGATCAGGGTGCCGTCGAGATCGAAGATGATGAGATCCATGGCGGCGCTTTAGCGCGGATCGGCACGGCAGGCCATCGCCGCCGGCTCATGCCCCCGTCGCGCGGGTGCGCGGCTCAGCCCCTCGCCTCCCGCGCGCAGCCGTCGATCGCCTTGCGCAACTCGGCCCCGTCCAGGCCCTTGGCCCTCGCCTCCTTGCGGCAGACGGCGCGCTGGGCGAGGTCCGGCCGCTTGGCGTTGAAGCAGGCGGTCAGTGCCGCGAGGCGCTCGGCGCCCTGCAGCTTGCGACCATCTGCCTCCTCCTTGCAGGAGGCGCGCGCGGCGGCCGCCGTCGGCTTGCCGTCGCGCGTCACGCCGTCATGGGCATAGAGCTGGACGCCGGGAAACTTCGCTTGCATGCATAGCCGCATCGCGGCGCGCAGATCCTCCCCCGACAGGGCGACATTCTCCGACAGACAATCCTGCCTCGCCTTGGCGCGCTCGGCCCGCGGAACCGGCTCGTCGGTGGCGGCACCGGCCGAAGCAACCGGTGTTCTTGCGGGCGCCGGCGCAGCCGTCTGGGCCGCGGCGCCGGCGGAAATTCCACAAGCGATCAGTGAAGCCAGTGCGATCCTGTGCATGAGAACCCCTCCCCGTGAGAACAAAATTGGAACATAGATTTCTTTGTTCCGCAACCGTTCTCTTTGTCGCTTTCGCTAGGGAAGGCCTCGCAGGGCCGGAGCGGCTATTCGTCGGGCGCCTCGACGATCGGATCGTAAGGTGCGTCGTCGAAGCCGAGCAGGTTCCAGCTCTGGCGCATATGGGGAGGCAGCGGCGCGCTGACGTCGATCGTTCCCTTGCCGCGCGGATGGGGCAGCACGATCCGCCGCGCCAGCAGGTGCAGCCTGTTCTGGATGCCGCCGGGCAGCTCCCAGTTCAGGATGTTGAAATACTTGGGATCACCGACGATCGGGTGGCCGATATGGGTGGTATGGGCGCGCAATTGGTGCGTGCGCCCCGTCACCGGCTTGAGCGAGAGCCAGGCCAGCTTCTGCGCCGCCGTTTCCACGACCGCGTAATAGGTCACGGCGTGCATCGCGCCGTCCTCGCCGTGCTGGGCGACCGCCATGCGCTGGTCGCCGTCATAGGCTTCCTCGCGGGCGAGATAGGTCGAGATGCGCCCCTGCTTCACGCGCGGCACACCCGCGACGAGAGCCCAGTAGACCTTGCGGGCCGCACGCGAGCGGAAGGTCTTGGCCAGCGTCGCGGCAACGAAGCGCGACTTGGCGATGACGAGGCAACCGGCGGTGTCCTTGTCGAGCCTGTGCACGAGGCGCGGCTTCTGGCCATCCTTGTCGGTCAGGGCGGCGAGCATGCCGTCGACATGCCGGGTCGTGCCCGAGCCGCCCTGCACGGCGAGCCCTGCCGGCTTGTTGAGGACCATGACGTCGTCGTCCTCGTAGAGCGTGATCGAGTGCAGGAAGCCGATCGTGTCGGCATCGGCCTTGGCCGAGCGCGGCCGCTCGGCCTGCTGCTCGAGCTTCAGCGGCGGTATGCGCACGGTCTGGCCCGCCGCGAGCCGGTCCTTGCTGTCGGCGCGCTTGCCGTCGACGCGCAGCTCGCCCTTCCGGACGATGCGCTGGATATGGCTGAAGGAGAGCTGGGGAAAGCGCGCTTCGAGGAAACGGTCGATCCGCATCTCGTTCTCGTCCTGCGTCACAACGAGCTGCTGCACGCCGGTCGACAGCACCTGCGCCGTCTCGGCCTTGACCTCGGCCCGCGTCCGCCTCGGCGCCTCAGCCGCTTGCCCCTGCCGCGCAGGGCCGGCCGGGCGCTGCTCAGCCCCCGCCTTCGGCCGTGCCGCAAGGCGCCGCCGCTCGTCATGGCTCGGCCGCTTGCCGCGGCCCCCATCGGCTGCGCGCGGCCGTCCGCCCCGGCCGGGAGCGCCCGCGGCGCGGCCGCCGGCGCCCTTGTCCGCGCCCTTGCCCGGGCCCTTGCCGCCGGCCTTCATGCCGCACCCGTCGGAAGCGCATCGACGCGGCCCGGAGCAGCGTCGCGGCGGAGTTGTGAGGTCGAGATCATCGTCGTGGAATAATGTGCAAGCCGACGGCGCACAAACAAAATCCGCCGCAATCGATCGCTCTCTTGCCCGGTACACGAAAGGACAAGGCAGGCGGCGATGAGACGGGTGGACATGACGACGGCGCTGGCGTGGCAGGCCATCTTCGGAGCGCTCTGCCTCGGGGCCGGCTGGCTGGCCGCGAGCGCTCCCGCCATCGCGCAGCAGCCGGCGCCCCCCGACTGGCCGACCGAGAAATGCAACCGCTACAAGGCAGCTTACGAGCTGATCCTGAAGCGCCAGGGCAAGGCCGGCCTCGGCCCGGAATTCCTCGCCAGCCACGATGCCTTTCTGGCTTCCAATTGCCAGGCTCGCGCCGAAGTGTGCGCGCGCAGCCCCGAGGAGATCGATCTCGCCAACAAGCTGACGCTGATGGCGATGAATCGCGGCATGTCAGGCACCTTCCTGCCGTTCTATTGCCGCAGCTGACGGGCTGGGCGCCCTCATCCCTTGCGGCGCGCCCGCAGGCGCGGGTGCACATAGAGCTCGAAGGCGATCGTCAGAACGATGAACACCAGCGCGATCGCGAAGGCGATCACCCAGTAGGACACGTCCTCCTGCGAGACGAACCAGCCGGCGATCACGGAGGGGACGAAGAGCAGCAGGCGCGCGATCAGAACCATCGTCGGAACTCATGAGACATGTCCGCGGGGCGGCCGGTGAGCCTTCATCTGGGGCCAGCCGCCCGCAAAAGACAAGCCGCATCCGCGAATGGTCCTGCGGCTAGCGCCCGCGCTCCTGCCGGAGCTTCTCCCAATACTCCAGCCGCTTGCGTAGCTCGCGCTCGAAGCCGCGCTCCGGCGGGTCGTAGAAGTGCTGGCGGCCGAGCGCGTCCGGCCAGTAGTTCTGGCCGGAGAACGCATCCGGCTGATCGTGGTCATAGGCGTAGTCGGCGCCGTAGCCCTCCTCGCGCATCAGCTTGGTCGGGGCGTTGAGGATGGTCTTGGGCGGCGTCAGCGAGCCGCGCTCCTTCGCCACCCGCATGGCGGCCTTGTAGGCGTTGTAGGCGGCGTTCGATTTCGGCGCCGTCGCCAGGTAGATCACGCAATTGGCCAGAGCGAGTTCGCCTTCCGGCGTGCCCAGCTGCTCATAGGTCTGCGCCGCCGCGCGGGCATGGACGAGCGCCTGCGGATCGGCGAGCCCGATGTCTTCCACCGCCATCCTGACCAGCCGCCGCGCCAGGAAACGCGGGTCCTCGCCGGCGTCGAGCATGCGCGCGAAATAATAGAGTGCCGCATCGGGATCGGAACCGCGGATCGTCTTGTGCAGGGCGGAGATCAGATTGTAGTGGCCGTCCTGCGCCTTGTCGTAGATCGGCGCGCGGCGCTGGATCACCTCCGACAGCCCGTGCTCGTCGAGAATTTCGCCGGGCTTGGCCGCCCGCCAGATTTCCTCGGCCAGCGTCAGCACGGCGCGCCCGTCGCCATCGGCGAAGCGGGCGAGCGCGAGCCGCGCCTCCGGCGTCAGCGGCAGTTCCCGACCTTCCAGCACCTCGGCCCGGCCGAGCAGGAAGAGCAGCGAGCCCTCGTCTAGCGCCTTGAAGGTCAGGACGCGTGCCCGCGACAGCAGGGCCGCATTCAGCGCGAAGGACGGGTTCTCGGTGGTGGCGCCGATCAGCGTGATCGTGCCGTCCTCCATCACGGGCAGAAAGGCGTCGAGCTGGGCCCGGTTGAAGCGATGGATCTCGTCGACGAAGAGCAGCGTGCCCTTGCCGCCGAGTCTGCGCCCGCGCGCCGCCTCGAAGACCCGTTTCAGGTCGGCCACACCCGAGAAGATCGCGCTGATCTGCTCGAAGCCGAGGTCGACGAGCCCGGCGAGCAGCCGCGCCACCGTCGTCTTGCCCGTGCCGGGCGGGCCCCAGAAGATCAGGCTGCCGAGCGTGCCGGAGGCTACCAGCCGCGTCAGCGCGCCGTCCGGCCCGGTCAGGTGCTCCTGCCCCGCCACCTCGGCAAGCGTCGTCGGCCGCAGCCTGTCGGCGAGCGGGCGAGGCCCCGCCTTGTCGAGGCCGGAGGCGGAGAAGAGGTCGCTCACCCCGGGAAGACCGAGGTGATCGTCTGGCCCTTGCGCGAGATCGTCACCTCCCAGGCGCGGCGCCGCTCCCGCAGGATCGCCTCGACGTCGCGCGATGTCGCCATCCGCTCGCCGTTGAGTGCCATGATGATGTCACCCTTCTGAAAGCCGATATTGGCCGCGCTGCTGCCCTCCTCGACATCGCTGACGACCACGCCCTCATTGGCCGTCTCCATCGAGAGTTCCTCGGCCAGGGCCGGCGAGAGGTTGGCCACGGTCAGCCCTGCCAGCGGCGAACGGCTCGTCAGCTTCACGGGGTCGCGCGGGCGGCTTTCGGGTGCCGCGATCAGCTTGACCGGGACCGAGATGCGGTTGCCGTTGCGCAGCACGGTCAGCATGGTGGTGCCGCCGATCGGCCGCGTCGCGAAGCGATAGCCGAAAGCCTCCGGATCGTCGACGGCGACACCGTCGACGGCGAGGATCACATCGGAACGGCGCAGGCCCGCCATATCGGCAGGCCCCTTCTCGACCACGCTGGCGACGACCGAGCCCGCCGGCCGGTCGAGGCCGAGCCCATCGGCGACATCGGCCGTCAGCGCCTGAAGCCGCGCGCCGAACCACGGGCGCTTCACGGTCGTGGCGCCCGCCTTGGCGCTGTCGACGACCAGGCGGACCATGGCGGAGGGGATCGCGAAGCCGATTCCGACGCTGCCGCCCGAGCGCGAATAGATCGCCGTGTTGATGCCGACGACGCGGCCCTTCATGTCGATCAGCGCGCCGCCGGAATTGCCGGGGTTGATGGCCGCATCCGTCTGGATGAAGGACTGTGCGTCGCCGACGCCGATCTGCGTGCGCGCCAGCGCCGAGACGATGCCCTGCGTCACCGTCTGGCCGACGCCGAAGGGATTGCCCATGGCAAGCACGATGTCGCCGACCTGCAACTCGTCCGTATCGGCCAGTTCGATCGCGGTGAGGTTCTTCACGTCGGCGACCTTGAGCACGGCGAGGTCGGTACGCGGGTCGCGCAGCAGGATCTTGGCCTCGACCTCGCGCTTGTCGGCGAAGGCAACCTTCACCTCGCTCATATTCTCGATCACGTGGTTGTTCGTCACCACGAGACCGGCCTGCGCATCGACGACGACGCCTGAGCCGAGCGACCGCTGCACGCGCTCACGCGGGACGCCGAAGCCGCCGTCACCGAAGAACCGGCGGAAGAACGGATCGTCCATGAACGGGTTCTGCGGCCGCTTTTCGACGCGCGCCCCGTAGACATTGACCACCGACGGCGCTGTCCGCTTCACCAGCGGCGCAAAGGACAGCGTGATCTGCTCGCGCGTCTCCGGCACCTGGCGCGCCTGGCCGAAGGCCGGCCAGGGCGCGAGGGCGGCGCCGAGCGCGCATGCGAACGCGGCGGCGGCCAGCCTGTTGCGATATCCTGCAAAGCCTTCGGTCATGCTGTCCTCGTCTCGAAACAAGAGCCTGTCGCTGAAGCTCGCAACCGAGCGGTCGATCGGCATTCCGCACTCTGCCGGGCTCGATCGGCGCCGGCTTCTCATCGACATGTCGTGCAAGCGCGCCTCCTCGGCAAGAGCCGAAGCGGCAATCCGCCCACGCCGATGCCTCGCAGCTGCGGACAACCAAAAGAAAAAGGCGGCCCGAAGGCCGCCTTTCCGGAAAACTGCCGACGATGCAGCCGCTCAGGCGGCTTCGTCTTCCGCCGTGAAGACCGGGCCGGAATCCTTGCCCTTGGCCTCGACGTCGCGGTCGACGAACTCGATGATCGCCATCGGCGCGTTGTCGCCGAAGCGGAAGCCCGCCTTCATGATGCGGAGATAGCCGCCGTTGCGCTCCTTGTAGCGCGGGCCGAGGACCGCGAAGAGCTTGCCGACGAGCTCGACATCCTTGATCTGCGCGATCGCCTGGCGGCGGGCGTGCAGGTCGCCGCGCTTGCCGAGCGTGACCAGCTTCTCGACGACCGGACGCAGGTCCTTGGCCTTCGGCAGGGTGGTGGTGATCTGCTCGTGCTTGATCAGGGCCTGAGCCATGTTGGCGAACATCGCCTGGCGATGCTCGGCCGAGCGGTTGAAACGACGACCGCGGAAACCGTGACGCATTGTTTGGCTCCTTCGTTGCTTACGGCCGCCGTGCCACGGTACGGCCGTTCCTTATGCTCCGGCTCGGGATGAACCGGGCGGGGTTGGCGCGGGATGCCTCCCGCGCCGGTTGAAGCTCAGTAGTGCTCTTCGAAGCGCTTCGCGAGCTCTTCGATGTTCTCCGGCGGCCAGCCCTGGACGTCCATGCCCAGGTGAAGGCCCATGGTGGCGAGCACTTCCTTGATCTCGTTCAGCGACTTGCGGCCGAAGTTCGGGGTGCGCAGCATCTCGCCCTCGGACTTCTGGATGAGGTCGCCGATATAGACGATGTTGTCGTTCTTGAGGCAGTTGGCCGAGCGGACCGAAAGCTCGAGCTCGTCGACCTTCTTGAGCAGCGCCGGGTTGAAGGGCAGCTGCGGCGCGGCCGAGACGGCCTCTTCCTTGCGCGGCTCCTCGAAGGTGATGAAGACGGCGAGCTGGTCCTGCAGGATGCGGGCGGCGAGCGCCAGCGCGTCCTCGGGGGTGACCGAGCCGTTGGTCTCGATCGCCAGCGTCAGCGAATCCTTGTCGAGGTTCTGGCCTTCGCGGGTGTTCTCGACCCGGTAGGACACCTTCTTGACCGGCGAGTACAGGCTGTCGACCGGGATCAGGCCGATCGGCGCATCCTCGGGGCGGTTCTGCTCGGCCGGGATGTAGCCCTTGCCGGTGTTGACCGTGAACTCCATGCGGATCTCGGCCCCGTCGTCGAGGGTGCAGAGCACCAGCTCGGGGTTCAGGATCGAGACGTCGCCGATGGTGTTGATGTCACCGGCGGTGACGGTGCCCGGGCCCGACTTGCGCAGGGTCATGCGCTTCGGTCCCTCGCCCTGCATCTTGATGGCGATCGCCTTGATGTTGAGGACGATGTCGGTGACGTCCTCACGGACGCCCGGAATCGAGGAGAACTCGTGCAGTACGCCGTCGATCTGGACGGCGGTGACGGCCGCGCCCTGGAGCGACGACAGGAGCACGCGGCGCAGAGCATTGCCGAGCGTCATGCCGAAGCCGCGCTCAAGCGGACGCGCGATCACGGTGGCCAGACGCTTCGGGTCGTCTCCGACCTTGACTTCGAGCTTGTTCGGCTTGGAAAGATCCTGCCAGTTCTTGCTGATCACGACCGCACTCCTGGTGCTGAATTCATCTGGCGGCCGAAAGCCGCCCCGGACAGGCGCCCGCCCCTGCGGGCGCCTTCAAGGCTACAAGTCAGGCGTCAGACGCGACGGCGCTTGCGCGGCCGGCAGCCATTGTGCGGGATCGGCGTGACGTCGCGGATCGAGGTCACGGTGAAGCCCGCGGCCTGGAGAGCGCGAAGAGCCGACTCGCGGCCCGAACCCGGACCGGTCACCTCGACCTCGAGGGTGCGCATGCCGTGCTCGGCAGCCTTGCGGGCGGCGTCCTCGGCGGCGACCTGCGCGGCGTAGGGGGTCGACTTGCGCGAGCCCTTGAAGCCCATCGTACCGGCCGAGGACCACGAGATCGTGTTGCCCTGCGCGTCGGTGATGGTGATCATGGTGTTGTTGAACGAGGCGTTCACATGGGCGACGCCGGAAACGATGTTCTTGCGTTCCCTACGGCGAACGCGCTGGGCTTCTTTAGCCATGGTCTTTTCTCTTGTCCTTCAGGCGCGCCCGTCATTCCAGGCGCTGGGGAAGCCGCCCACCCCTTCGGGTCAGGCGGCGCAAAGCAGCGGGCCGGAGAACCGGCCCGCCGAAATCACTTCTTCTTGCCGGCGATCGGCTTCGCCTTGCCCTTGCGGGTGCGGGCGTTGGTGTGCGTGCGCTGGCCGCGGACCGGCAGCGAGCGGCGATGGCGCAGGCCGCGATAGCAGCCGAGATCCATCAAGCGCTTGATGTTCATCGAGACCTCGCGGCGCAGATCGCCCTCGACGAGGTAGTCCCGGTCGATCGCCTCGCGGATCTGGAGGACCTCGGCGTCGGTCAGCTGGTTGACGCGGCGCTCCGGCGCGATGCCGACCTTCTCGACGATCTCCTGGGCCTTGGCCGCGCCAATGCCGTGGATGTACTGCAGGCCGATGACGACGCGCTTGCCGGTGGGAATGTTGACGCCCGCGATACGAGCCATGACCTCATCTCCATGTCGGCCGAAGCGCCCGATGGCACCCCGGCGGTGGGAAAAATCCCGCGTCCGGTGGAGGCCGGCTCATGCAGGATGTCGAACGATTCCACGCGAGAACGCGACGTCGCCCCTTCTTGCGAAGGTAACGGCATCGCTCCCATGAAACCGGATAGCGGCTCGTTAGCGACTCGGGCTGCAGGAGTCAACCCATGCAACCCAAGATTCATGCCAACGAGCTGGCGAAGAGCTTCGCTCTAGCCGCGCACTGTTTCTGACAGTGCACTCTCGATCGCCGCCGAGACCGCATCGATCGGATGCATGCCGTCGATCTCAGTCAGCTGGCCGCGCTTGGCGTAATAGGGCGCCACGATCGCGGTATCGCGATTATACGCCTCCAGCCGGGTCTTGAAGACCTCCGGATCGTCATCCTTGCGTACCGGCTGGCCGGCCGCCCTCGCCTCCTCGGCGCGGCGGACGATGCGATCGACAAGCTTCGACTGGTCGACCTTGAGCTCGAGCACCGCGTCGAGCTTCAGGCCCTTGCCTTCCAGCATCTTGTCCAGGGCTTCGGCCTGCGCCAGCGTCCGCGGGAAGCCGTCGAGGATGAAGCCCTTCTTGGCGTCCGGCTCCTCGATCCGGTCGGCGACGATGCCGATGACGATCTCGTCCGAGACCAGTCCGCCTGCGTCCATCACGGCCTTGGCCTGCTGGCCGACCGGCGTACCGGCGGCGACGGCTGCGCGCAGCATGTCGCCGGTGGAGAGTTGCGGAATGCCATGCTTCGCGACGATGCGCGCCGCCTGAGTGCCTTTGCCCGCCCCCGGCGGCCCCAGGAAAATCAACCGCATCTTATCTCCGCGCTCCTCGCAATTTGGCCTTCTTGACCAGCCCCTCGTACTGATGGGCCAGCAGGTGCCCGTGGACCTGGGCCACGGTATCCATCGTCGTCGTCACCACGATGAGCAGCGAGGTGCCGCCCAGGAGGATGATCGGAATCTGAGCATAGGTGATCATGAACTCGGGGATAAGGCAGACGATGGTCAGATAGCCTGCGCCGAGCACGGTGATCCGGGTCAGGATGCGGTCGATATGCTCGGCCGTCCGCTCGCCGGGACGGATGCCCGGCATGAAGCCGCCATGCTTCTTGAGGTTGTCCGCCGTCTCGACCGGGTTGAACACGATCGCCGTGTAGAAGAAGCAGAAGAAGATGATCAGCGCCGCATAGAGCACCATGAACAGCGGCCGGCCATGGGCGAGATAGGTCGCGATCGTCGAGAGGATGCCGGTGCCGCCCTGCGCCTGCGAGAAGCTGGCGATCGTGGTCGGCAGCAGCAGCAGCGAAGAGGCGAAGATCGGCGGGATGACGCCCGAGGTGTTGAGCTTCAGCGGCAGGAACGAGGTCTGGCCCTCATACATGCGGTTGCCGACCTGGCGCTTCGGGTAGTTGATCAGCAGGCGCCGCTGGGCGCGCTCCATGAACACGCAGAAGGCGATGACGCAGATCGCCATCACAAGGATGCCGAGCAGAAGCCCGGTCGAGATCGCACCTTGCCGGCCGAGCTCGAGGGTCTGGGCGAGCTGCGCCGGAAATTCGGCGATGATGCCCGCAAAGATGATCATCGAGGTGCCGTTGCCGATGCCACGGCTGGTGATCTGCTCGCCGAGCCAGAGCAGGAACATCGTGCCGCCAACCAGCGTGATCGTGGTCGAGAGCAGGAAGAACGGCCCCGGCTCCAGCACGAGATTGCCCGAACCTTGCAGACCCACGCCGATCGCATAGGCCTGGAACACCGCCAGAACCAGCGTGAGGTAGCGGGTGTACTGGTTGAGGATCTTGCGGCCCTGCTCGCCTTCCTTCTTCAGCGCCTCGAAGCTCGGAATGACGCTGGAAAGCAGCTGCACGATGATCGAGGCCGAAATGTAAGGCATGATCGCCAGCGCGAAGATCGCCAGCCGGCCGACGGCGCCGCCTGAAAACATGTTGAACAGGCCCAGCACGCCGGCCTGGCCCTGCTGGCGGAACAGGTCGGTCACCGCATCGGGATTGATCCCCGGCAGCGGGATATAGGTCCCCAACCGATAGACCAGCAGCGCACCGAGCGTGAACCAGATGCGCTTCTTGAGTTCGTCCGCCTTGGCGAGCGCCCCGAAATTGAGGTTTGCCGCTAGCTGTTCAGCCGCCGATGCCATGCGTCGGATCCCTGGGTCTCAGTCGATATTGAAGCACGCCGTCTGCCGAAGTCGCGGTGCGATTTTCAGGGGCGTACTGTGCGTCAAACAGTCGAACGGCGGCCAAGGCGCATGGCCCGGCCGCCGTTCGCGAACGTCATGTAGGCGTTCTGGTCACGCCTGTGAAGCGGCGGCCAGGATCTTGACCGAACCGCCGGCCTTCTCGATCGCCGCGACGGCCGACTTGGAAGCGCCGGCGACCTCGAAGGCGAGCTTGGTCTTGAGCTCGCCATTGCCGAGGATCTTGACGCCGTCCTTGGCCTGGCGCGTGATCACGCCGGCGGCGACGAGCGCCTCGACGGTGACGGCGCCCTTGGCATCGAGCTTGCCCGCCTCGACGGCCTCCTGGATGCGGCCGAGGTTCACCTCGTTCAGCTCCTTGGCGAAGAGGTTGACGAAGCCGCGCTTCGGCAGGCGCCGATAGAGCGGCATCTGGCCGCCTTCGAAGCCCTTGACCGCCACGCCGGCGCGGGCCTTCTGGCCCTTGACGCCACGTCCGCCGGTCTTGCCCTTGCCGGAGCCGATGCCGCGGCCGACGCGGATGCGCGACTTGGCCGCGCCTTCGTTGTCACGAATCTCGTTGAGTTTCATGTGTCTGCCTCCTCACTTCGCGTCGACGACGCGCACGAGGTGCTTGACCTTCTCGACCATGCCACGCACCGCGGGGGTGTCCTGGAGGGTCGAGCGGCGGCGAATCTTGTTCAGGCCGAGACCGATCAGGGTCTGGCGCTGGGTGGCGTCGCGGCGGATCGGGGAGCCGATCTGCTCGACGGTGACGGTCTTCTCAGACTTTGCCATCGATGCCTCCTCACGCTTCCGCGGCCGCATCCGCGCCGGCGTCGCGGCGGCGGGTCTGCAGGGCCGAAACCTTGAGCGAGCGACGGGCCGCGACCGAGCGCGGGCTGTCCTCGTTCTTCAGCGCGTCGAAGGTGGCGCGCACGAGGTTGTACGGGTTGGAGGAGCCGAGCGACTTGGACACGACGTCCTGCATGCCGACCGCCTCGAAGACGGCGCGCATCGGGCCGCCGGCGATGATGCCGGTACCGGCCGGAGCGGCGCGCAGCACGACCTTGCCGGCGCCATGGCGGCCCTGCACGTCGTGATGGAGGGTACGGCCCTCGCGCAGCGGGATGCGGACGAGGCCGCGCTTGGCGGCTTCCGTCGCCTTGCGGATCGCCTCGGGAACTTCACGGGCCTTGCCGTGGCCGAAGCCGACGCGGCCCTTCTGGTCGCCGACGACGACGAGCGCGGCGAAGCCGAAGCGACGTCCGCCCTTCACCACCTTGGCGACGCGGTTGATGTGGACGAGCTTGTCCACGAATTCGGAATCGCGCTCTTCGCTATCCCGACGCTCACGCGGCTCTCTAGCCATGTGTTGAGTCCTCTTACTTGCGCGGACGAGGATCGAAGCCCCGCCGCTCGCTCGAGCCTAACCCCGTGCGTCATTGCCCGGGGAAGCTTGGAAACGGGTTTCGCCCGCCTGGCGCTCGCGCACCGGACGGGCGAAATCCGAAAACCTCAGAAGCTGAGGCCGCCCTCGCGGGCCGCATCGGCCAGCGCCTTGACGCGGCCATGGTACATATAGGGACCGCGGTCGAAGACCACCTCCGTCACGCCGGCCTTGACCGCGCGCTCGGCGACGATCTTGCCGATCTGGGCGGCGGACTCGACATTCGCGCCGGACTTGATGTCCTTGCGCAGGTCCTTGTCCAGCGTCGAGGCCGAAGCGAGGGTGACCCCCTTCACGTCGTCGATGACCTGGGCGTAGATCTGCTTGCCGGTGCGGTGCACCGACAGGCGCGGGCGACCATTGGCAACCGCCTTGATCGCGCGGCGAACGCGGGCCTTGCGGCGCGCAGTGTTGTCGTTCTGCTTGCTCATGGCGCTTACTTCTTCTTGCCTTCCTTGCGGAAGATGAATTCGCCGGCGTACTTGACGCCCTTGCCCTTGTAGGGCTCGGGGCCGCGATACTCGCGGATCTCCGCGGCGATCTGCCCGACGACCTGCTTGTCGATGCCGGCGACGACGATCTCCGTCGGCTTCGGCGTCGTGATCGCGATGCCGGCCGGGATGTCGTAGTCGATGTCGTGGCTGTAGCCGAGCGACAGCTTCAGCACCTTGCCGTTCACGGCGGCGCGATAGCCGACGCCGTTGATCTCGAGGCGCTTCTCGAAACCGGCGGTGGTGCCGATCACGAGGTTGTTGATGCGGGCACGCGAGGTGCCCCAGAGCGCGCGGGCGCGCTTCGACTGCGAACGCGGCTGCACCGCGATCGCGCCGTCCTCCATGGCGACCGAGACGTCCTCGGGCACCTCGAAGGAAAGCTCGCCCTTCGAGCCCTTGACCTTGACGAGCTGGCCGGTGACCGAGGCGGTGACGCCCGCGGGAACCGGAACCGGCTTCTTACCGATACGAGACATTGGATCTCTCCTGAAGATGAGCGGCGCCTGACGGGTCAGAAGACCCGGCAGAGCACTTCGCCGCCCACGTTCTGCTCGCGGGCCACATGGTCGGCCATCACGCCCTTCGGCGTCGAGACGATGGTCACGCCGAGGCCGTCGGCCACGCGCGGCATGGTCTCGACCGACGAATAGACGCGGCGGCCGGGCTTCGAGACACGGGAGATCGACCGGATGACCGGCTGACCCTCGTGATACTTCAGCTCGATGTCGAACTCGGTCCGGCCGTTGCCGAACTCGGTCGTCGAGTAGCCGCGGATGTAGCCCTCGGTCTGAAGCACGTCGAGCACGCGGGCCCGCAGCTTCGAGCCGGGGGTGGACACGCGCGACTTGCGGCGCATCTGCGCATTGCGGATGCGGGTCAGCAGATCGCCGAGCGGATCAATGACTGCCATTGTTCCTGTCCTCCTTACCAGCTCGACTTCACGAGGCCGGGAACCAGCCCCTTGTTGCCGAGCTCACGCAGCGCGACACGCGACATCTTCAGCTTGCGGTAGAACGCACGCGGACGGCCGGTCACCTCGCAACGGTTGCGGATGCGGTTCTTGGCCGAGTTGCGCGGCAGCTCGGCGAGCTTCAGGCGAGCGAGGAAGCGCTCGTCCATCGGCTGGTTGTCGTCATTGGCGATTGCGAGCAGACGAGCCCGGCGGCCGGCGAATTTCTTCACCAGCTTCCTGCGGCGCTCGTTGTTCTCGACGGAGCTTTTCTTAGCCATCGATCTCTCCTGGTTTCCGCGTTTGAACGGTCAGTTCACTGCCGGAACGGGAAGTTGAAGTGCTTGAGCAGGGCGCGCGCCTCGTCGTCCGACTTCGCAGTCGTGCAGACGATCACGTCCATGCCCAGGACCTGGTCGACCTTGTCGTAGTTGATCTCGGGGAACACGATGTGCTCCTTGATCCCGAGCGCGAAATTGCCGCGCCCGTCGAACGACTTCGGGTTCAGGCCCCGGAAGTCGCGCACCCGCGGAAGCGCGATGGTGACGAGCCGGTCGACGAACTCGTACATCCGCGTCTTGCGCAGCGTGACCTTGCAGCCCACCGGCATGTTCTCGCGCAGCTTGAAGCCGGCGATGGCCAGGCGGGACTTGGTGATGATCGGCTTCTGGCCGGCGATGAGGGCGAGATCGCCCGCGGCGTTGTCGACCTTCTTGCGGTCCGCCGTCGCCTCGCCAACACCCATGTTGATGACGATCTTCTCGATCGTCGGCACTTCCATGGCGTTCTTGTAGCCGAATTCCTTGATCATCGCGGGACGGACGACGTCCTCGTAATGCTTCTTCATGCGCGGCGAGAGAGCCGCCTGCTGAGCTTCAGCCATCGATCAGATCCCCCGAACGCTTGGCGAAACGAACCTTGCGGCCGTCATCGAGCACCTTGAAACCGACGCGGGTCGCCTTGCCGTCCTTGGGATCGGCGACGGCAATGTTCGACAGGTCGATCGTCGCTTCCTTGCTGATGATGCCGCCCTCGGACTGCGGGGACTGCTTGGTGTGGCGCTTCACCAGATTGACGCCACGCACGACGGCGCGGGCATCCTTCGGGAGCACCTGCAGCACTTCGCCGGTCTTGCCCTTGTCGCGGCCGGCGAGCACGACGACCTTGTCGCCCTTCTTGATCTTCGCAGCCATCACAGCACCTCCGGCGCCAGCGAGATGATCTTCATGTGGTTCTTGGCGCGCAGCTCGCGCGGAACCGGTCCGAAGATACGGGTGCCGACCGGCTCCTTCTGGTTGTTGATCAGCACGGCCGCATTGCGGTCGAAACGGATCACCGAGCCGTCGGGGCGCTTGACGTCCTTGGCGGTGCGCACGACGACCGCCTTCATGACGTCGCCTTTCTTCACGCGGCCGCGCGGGATAGCTTCCTTGATCGAAACGACGATGATGTCGCCGACACCGGCGTACTTGCGCTTCGACCCGCCGAGAACCTTGATGCACATCACACGACGCGCGCCGGAGTTGTCGGCGACGTCGAGATTCGTCTGCACCTGGATCATGGCCTTGATCCTTCCTAGTGGTATCAGGCGGTTTCCCGGACGGCCTCAGCGCTGGCCGGGACTACGACTGACGGGGGTCGATCGCCCCCTGGCCTCAAAACAAAACACGATCCGCAACGGTGGCTTCCACCTTTGCGGAGAAACATGTCCGGCTTCTTTCCGCCCCGCCCTGCCCCGTGATTCGGGGCCGGGCGAAGCCGTTCCCGACTTACGCCTTGGGGGCGTCGTCGAGTACAACCCAGCTTTTCAGCTTGGAAATCGGCTTGGACTCCTCGATCCACACCGTGTCGCCGACCTTGAACGAACCCGCCTCGTTGTGGGCGTGATAGTTCTTCGTGCGGCGAACCGTCTTCTTGAGGAGCGGGTGCGTATAACGCCGCTCGACCTTGACCACAACAGTTTTGTTCTGCTTGTCGCTGACGACGACGCCCTGCAGTACGCGCTTAGGCATTATTCTCTCCTCACGCGCTCGCCGCGACGGTCTTCGACCGCTGCAGCGTCTTGATACGGGCGATGTCCTTGCGCACCTCGGTGACGCGCGCGGTATTCTCGAGCTGGCCCGTCGCCTTCTGGAAGCGCAGGTTGAACTGCTCCTTCTTCAGCTTGAGCAGTTCGTCCTGGAGCTGGTCCGTGCTCATCGCGGTGAGGTCGGACAGACGCTTGGTGGTTTTCATCTCGCCCTCCCTTACTCGGCGATGCGCTGGATGAAGCGGGTCTTGATCGGCAGCTTGGCCGCGCCGAGGCGGAGCGCCTCGCGGGCGATCTCCTCGGACACGCCGTCGAGCTCGAACATGATCCGCCCCGGCTTGACCTTGGCAGCCCAGAATTCGGGCGAACCCTTGCCCTTACCCATGCGGACTTCGGTCGGCTTGGCCGAGACCGGCACGTCGGGGAACACGCGGATCCAGACGCGGCCAACACGCTTCATCGCGCGGGTGATGGCACGGCGGGCGGCCTCGATCTGCCGGGCGGTGACCCGCTCCGGCTCCTGGGCCTTCAGGCCGAACTGGCCGAAGTTGAGGTCCGTGCCGCCCTTGGCGACGCCGTGGATGCGTCCCTTGAACTGCTTGCGGAACTTGGTGCGTTTTGGTTGCAGCATGGCTCTTCTCGATCAGCCTTACGCAGCCTGCTCGCGACGATCGCGATCGCGGTGATCGCGATCACGGCCGCCGGAACGGCCGCCCTCGTCGGAGAGGCGCTTGTCCTGGGCCATCGGGTCGTGTTCCAGGATCTCGCCCTTGAAGATCCAGACCTTGATGCCGCACGTCCCGTAGGTCGTGAAGGCGGTCGCCACGCCGTAATCGACGTCGGCGCGCAGCGTGTGCAGCGGCACACGGCCCTCGCGATACCATTCGAGGCGGGCGATCTCGGCGCCGCCGAGGCGGCCCGAGCAGTTGATGCGGATGCCCTCGGCGCCGAGACGCATCGCCGACTGCACGGCGCGCTTCATGGCGCGACGGAAGGCGACGCGGCGCTCGAGCTGCTGGGCGATCGAGTCGGCGACGAGCGTCGCGTCGATCTCGGGCTTGCGCACCTCGACGATGTTGATCGTCACGTCGGCCTTGGTGAGCTTGGTGACCTCCTTGCGGAGCTTCTCGATGTCGGCACCCTTCTTGCCGATCACCACGCCCGGGCGAGCCGAGTAGATGGTGACGCGGCACTTCTTGTGCGGACGTTCGATGATGATCTTCGAGACGGCGGCCTGCTTCAGCAGCTTCATCAGGGCGGCGCGGATCGCCATGTCCTCATGCAGCAGCTTGCCGTACTCGCCCTTGCTGGCGAACCAGCGCGAGTCCCAGGTCCGGTTGATGCCGAGGCGAAGGCCGATCGGATTGATTTTCTGACCCATCGTTCTCTCCTCAGGCCTGCGCGGCAGCCTGCTCGCGCACCACGATCGTGATGTTCGAGAACGGCTTCATGATACGGGCGCCACGGCCGCGGGCGCGGGCGTGGAAGCGCTTCATGACCAGCGCCTTGCCGACGAAGGCCTGCGCGACGACGAGATCGTCGACGTCGAGATCATGGTTGTTCTCGGCGTTGGCGATCGCGCTCTGCAGGCACTTGCGAACGTCGGTCGCGATGCGCTTGCGGGAGAACTCGAGATCGGCGAGCGCCGTCGCGACCTTCTTGCCACGGATCAGCTGAGCGACGAGGTTCAGCTTCTGCGGCGAGACGCGCAGGTTGCGGGCGACCGCAACCGCTTCGTTCTCAGGCAGCGCACGGGGGGCGGATGCTTTACCCATGGCTTACTTCCTCTTCGCCTTCTTGTCGGCGGCATGGCCGTGGAAGGTGCGCGTCGGCGAGAACTCGCCGAACTTGTGGCCCACCATCTCCTCGGACACGGACACCGGCACATGCTTCTGGCCGTTGTAGACGCCGAACGTCAGACCGACGAACTGCGGCAGGATCGTGGAGCGACGGCTCCAGATCTTGATGACTTCATTACGGCCCGAGGTCCTGGCGACCTCGGCCTTCTTCAGGAGGTATCCGTCGACGAACGGACCTTTCCAAAGCGAACGCGCCATGACGGACCTCAGTTCTTCTTCTTGCGGGCGTGACGGCTCGACACGATGAACGTATCGGTCCGCTTGTTCGAGCGGGTCTTCTTGCCCTTGGTCGGCAGACCCCACGGCGTGACCGGATGACGGCCGCCGGAGGTGCGGCCTTCACCACCGCCATGCGGATGGTCGACCGGGTTCATCGAGACGCCGCGGTTATGCGGGCGACGGCCGAGCCAGCGCGAGCGACCCGCCTTGCCGTCGTTCCGGTTCATGTGATCCGGGTTCGATACGGCACCGACGGTGGCGTAGCACAGGCCCGAGATCAGGCGTTGCTCGCCCGAGTTCAGGCGGACGATGACGTAGCCTTGGTCGCGGCCGACGATCTGGGCGTAGTTGCCCGCGGACCGCGCCAGCGCGCCGCCCTTGCCGATCTTCAGCTCGACATTGTGAACGATCGTGCCGATCGGCAGCGAGCCCATCGGGGCGGCGTTGCCGGGCTTCACGTCGACATTGTCGCCCGCGACCACCGTGTCGCCGACAGCCAGGCGCTGCGGCGCCAGGATGTAGGACTGCTCGCCGTCCTGATACTTGATCAGGGCGATGAACGCCGTGCGGTTCGGGTCATACTCCAGCCGCTCGACGGTCGCCGGGATGCCGGCCTTGCCGCGACGCTTGAAATCGACCAGGCGCAGCGTGCGCTTGTGGCCACCGCCGCGGAAGCGGACGGTGATGCGGCCGAGGTTGTTGCGGCCGCCCGAGGAGCTCTTGCCCTCGGTCAGAACCTTGACCGGCTTGCCCTTGTAGAGCTCGCTGCGGTCGACGATCACGAGCTGGCGAAGGCTCGGCGTGATCGGCTTGAAATGCTTCAAAGCCATTGTGCTTCCCTCACAGGCCCGTGGTCACGTCGATCGAATGGCCCTCTTCGAGGGTCACGACCGCTTTCTTGACGTCCGAGCGCTGGCCGAGCCGGCCCCGGAAGACCTTGACCTTGCCCTCGGTGACGATCGTGTTGACGCTCTTCACCTTGACGTCGAAGAGCTTCTCGACCGCGGCCTTGATCTGCGGCTTGGTCGCCGTCTTGGCGACCTTGAACACGACCTTGTTGTGCTCGGAGAGCGTGGTCGCCTTCTCGGTGATGACCGGCGCCACGATCACGTCGTAGTGGCGCGGGTCCAGGTTCTTGGCGGACTGGCTCATTTGAAGCGCGCCTCCAGCGCATCGACAGCCGCGCGCGTCAGGACGAGCTTGTCGCGACGCAGAATGTCATAGACGTTGATGCCCTGGACCGGCAGCACGTCGACGTTGGGGATCGAGCGAGCGGCCAGGCCGAAATTCGTATCGATCTCGGCGCCGCCGACGATCAGCGCGCTCGACAGGTCGAGCTTGCCGAAATGGCCGAGCAGCACCTTGGTCTTCGGCTCGGACAGCGTGGCATCGTCGATGACGATGATGCCGGCATCCTTGGCCTTGGCCGAGAGCGCATGGCGCAGAGCGAGCGCGCGGACCTTCTTCGGCAGCTCATGGGCATGGTCGCGCACGACCGGACCGAAAGCCTTGCCGCCGCCGCGGAACTGCGGAGCCGAAGCCGCGCCGTGGCGAGCGCCGCCGGTGCCCTTCTGCTTGTAGATCTTCTTGCGGGTGCGGTCGACTTCCGAGCGGCCCTTGGACTTGTGGGTCCCGGCGCGGCGCTTGGCGAGCTGGTAGCGGACCATGCGGGCGAGCAGATCGGCACGCGGCTCGAGGCCGAACACGGTATCCGACAGCTCCAGGGAGCCGGCCTTACCGCCTTCAAGAGTGACGATATCGAGTTTCATCACGCGTTCTCCTCAGCCTGGGCCGCAGGAGCCTCTGCCTTTGCCTCGCCGGCAACCTTGAACTTGCCCGGCAGCGGCGCATCCTTCGGCAGGGCGCGCTTGACGGCGTCGCGGACGTGGATCCAACCGCCGGCGACGCCCGGAACGGCGCCCTCGACGAGGATCAGGCCGCGCTCGACGTCCGTCTGGACGACGCGCAGGTTCTGCGTGGTCACGCGCTCGGCGCCGAGATGGCCCGGCATCTTCTTGTTCTTGAAGGTCTTGCCCGGGTCCTGACGGCCACCGGTCGAACCGATCGAACGATGCGAGACCGAGACGCCGTGCGTGGCACGCAGACCGCCGAAGTTCCAGCGCTTCATGCCGCCGGCGAAGCCCTTGCCGGTGGTGGTGCCGGAGACGTCGACGAACTGGCCGACGACGAAATGGTCGGCGGTGAGCTCGGCGCCGACCGGGATCAGCGCATCATCGCTGACGCGGAACTCGACGATCTTCTGCTTCGGCTCGACCTTGGCGACGGCGAAATGGCCGCGCTGCGCCTTCGAGACGTTCTTGACCTTGGCCAAGCCCGACCCGAGCTGCACGGCGGCATAGCCGTTCTTCTCGACCGTGCGATGCGCGACGACCTGGCAGTTGTCGAGCTTCAGCACGGTGACCGGAATGTGCTCGCCGGCATCCGTGAAGATGCGGGTCATCCCGACTTTCTGTGCAATCACACCGGAACGCATCGGTGCATACCTTCCCTTGGGGTCATGTCCATCCGGGGTGAGCCGGAAACAGAGGACCCGTTAAAACTGGATCAGAGCTTGATTTCGACGTCGACGCCGGCGGCGAGATCGAGCTTCATGAGGGCGTCGACCGTCTGGGGGGTCGGGTCGACGATGTCGAGAACCCGCTTGTGGGTCCGCATCTCGAACTGCTCGCGCGACTTCTTGTCGATATGGGGCGAGCGGTTGACGGTGAACTTCTCGATGAGCGTCGGCAGCGGGATCGGTCCGCGGACCTGGGCGCCCGTGCGCTTCGCCGTCGACACGATCTCGCGGGTCGACGCGTCGAGGACACGGTGATCGAACGCCTTGAGGCGGATCCGAATGTTCTGACCGTTCATGGTCTTTGTTCTCCGTGACGTGAAAAGGCGAAGGCCCAGAAGGGCCCTCGCCCCCCACGAAAACGCGTTACGCGATGATGCTGGCGACGACGCCTGCGCCGACGGTGCGGCCGCCTTCGCGGATGGCGAAGCGCAGCTTCTCTTCCATCGCGATCGGGGCGATCAGCGTCACCTCCATCGAGATGTTGTCGCCCGGCATCACCATCTCCGTGCCCTCGGGCAGCGAGACCACGCCGGTCACGTCCGTCGTGCGGAAGTAGAACTGCGGGCGGTAGTTGGTGAAGAACGGCGTGTGGCGGCCGCCCTCTTCCTTGGTCAGGATGTAGGCCTCGGCCTTGAACTTCGTGTGCGGCTTCACCGAGCCCGGCTTGCACAGCACCTGGCCGCGCTCCACGTCCTCGCGCTTCGTGCCGCGCAGCAGCGCGCCGATGTTGTCGCCAGCCTGGCCCTGGTCCAGCAGCTTGCGGAACATCTCGACGCCGGTCACCGTCGTCTTCTGCGTGTCCTTCAGGCCGACGATCTCGATTTCCTCGCCGACCTTCACGATGCCGCGCTCGACGCGGCCCGTCACCACCGTGCCGCGGCCCGAGATCGAGAACACGTCCTCGACCGGCATCAGGAACGGCTGGTCGACCGGACGCTCCGGCTGCGGGATGTAGTCGTCGACCGTCTTCATCAGCGCGATCACCGCGTCATGGCCGATCTCCGGCGTGACGTTGTCCAGCGCGGCCTTGGCCGAGCCCTTGGTGATCGGGATGTCGTCGCCGGGGAAGTCGTACTTCGAGAGGAGCTCGCGGATCTCCATCTCGACGAGCTCCAGCAGCTCGGCGTCGTCGACCAGGTCGACCTTGTTCATGAACACCACCAGCGCGGGAACGCCGACCTGGCGTGCCAGCAGGATGTGCTCGCGGGTCTGCGGCATCGGGCCGTCCGCCGCCGACACCACCAGGATCGCGCCGTCCATCTGCGCCGCGCCCGTGATCATGTTCTTCACGTAGTCGGCGTGGCCGGGGCAGTCGACGTGGGCATAGTGACGGTTCGGCGTCTCGTACTCGACGTGCGCCGTCGAGATCGTGATGCCGCGAGCCTTCTCCTCAGGCGCCTTGTCGATCTGGTCATACGCCGTGAACGACGCGCCGCCCGACTCAGCCAGAACCTTCGTGATCGCAGCCGTCAATGACGTCTTGCCATGGTCAACGTGACCAATCGTTCCAATGTTGCAGTGCGGCTTCGTCCGCGAAAACTTCTCTTTGGCCATCGTAGCCTCCGTTCAATCTCTCAGTGTTCAGTCGAAGGTTCCGGTCAGGCGTACTTGGCCTGGACCTCGGCGGCGACTGCCGACGGAACCTGCTCGTAATGGTCGAACTGCATCGTGTAGTTCGCGCGGCCCTGCGAGAACGAGCGCAGCTGGTTGACGTAGCCGAACATGTTCGCCAGCGGCACCATCGCGTTGATCACGACGGCGTTGCCGCGCATGTCCTGGCCCTGGATCTGGCCACGACGCGAGTTCAGGTCGCCGATGACCGAGCCGGTATAGTCTTCCGGGGTCACGACCTCGACTTTCATGATCGGCTCGAGCAGGACCGAGCCGGCCTTCTGCAGGCCTTCGCGAAGACCGGCACGCGAGGCGATTTCGAAGGCCAGAGCCGACGAGTCGACCTCGTGGAAGGCGCCGTCGATCAGCGAGACCTTGACGTCCACCACCGGGAAGCCGGCGAGCACGCCGGACGAGATGACCGACTGCAGGCCCTTCTCGACGCCCGGGATGTACTCCTTCGGCACCGCGCCGCCGACGATCTTCGACTCGAACTCGAAGCCCTTGCCGGTCTCGTTCGGCTCGACCGTGAACTTGACGCGGGCGAACTGGCCCGTGCCGCCGGTCTGCTTCTTGTGGGTGTAGTCGATGTCGACCTTCTTGGTGATCGTCTCGCGATAGGCCACCTGGGGCGCGCCGATATTGGCGTCGACCTTGTAGGTGCGCTTCAGGATGTCGACCTTGATGTCGAGATGCAGCTCGCCCATGCCCTTCAGGATGGTCTGGCCGCTCTCCTGGTCGGTCGAGACGCGGAAGGACGGATCCTCGTTCGCAAGCTTCGACAGGGCGAGGCCCAGCTTCTCCTGGTCGGCCTTGGACTTCGGCTCGATCGCGATGGTGATGACCGGCTCGGGGAACTCCATGCGCTCCAGGATGACCGCATGGGTCGGATCACAGAGCGTGTCGCCGGTGCGGACGTCCTTGAGACCGGCCAGGGCGACGATGTCGCCGGCATAGGCCTCCTTGATGTCCTCGCGGTTGTTCGCATGCATCAGGAGCATGCGGCCGACGCGCTCCTTCTTGTCGCGGGTCGAGTTGATGACGCCCTGGCCGGCTTCGACCTTGCCGGAATAGATGCGGCAGAAGGTGATCGTGCCGACGAAGGGGTCGTCCATGATCTTGAAGGCGAGCATCGCGAAGGGATCCTCGTCCGTCGGATTGCGGACGGTGGGCTCTTCGGTCTTGAAATCGATGCCTTCGACCGCGCCGCGATCGACCGGCGACGGCAGGAAGTCGACGACGGCGTCGAGCAGGGGCTGCACGCCCTTGTTCTTGAAGGCCGAACCGCAGAGCACGGGATGGAAGGCGCGGCGCTGCACGGCCGTGCGGACCAGCTTGCGCAGGGTCGCGGCATCCGGCTCGGTGCCTTCGAGATAGGCTTCCATCGCGGCGTCGTCCATCTCGACGGCGGCCTCGACGAGCTTGTTGCGGTACTCGGCCGCCTTGTCGGCGAGATCGGCCGGGATGTCCTTCTCCTCGAAGGACGCGCCGAGCGCCTCGCCGTTCCAGACGATCGCCTTCATCTTGATCAGGTCGATGACGCCGGCGAAGTCGGACTCCGAGCCGATCGGAATCTGCAGGCAGACGGGCTTGCCGGCGACGCGGTCGATGATGTCCTGGACGCAGCGATAGAAATCGGCGCCGATCTTGTCCATCTTGTTGACGAACACGATACGCGGGACGTCGTACTTGTCGGCCTGGCGCCAGACGGTCTCGGTCTGGGGCTCGACGCCCTGGTTGCCGTCGAGAACGCAGACGGCGCCATCGAGCACGCGCAGCGAACGCTCGACCTCGATGGTGAAGTCGACGTGGCCGGGGGTGTCGATGATGTTCAGGCGGTTGTCCTGCCAGAAGCAGGTCGTCGCAGCCGAGGTGATCGTGATGCCACGCTCCTGCTCCTGCGTCATCCAGTCCATCGTAGCGGCGCCGTCATGGACTTCGCCGATCTTATGGGACTTGCCGGTGTAGTAGAGGATGCGCTCGGTCGTCGTCGTCTTGCCCGCATCGATGTGGGCCATGATGCCGAAGTTGCGATAACGCTCGATGGGATGGGAACGGGCCATGATCGTGTGTCCTGAAGTCCGGGCTTCCGCTTACCAGCGGTAGTGCGAGAAGGCGCGGTTGGCTTCCGCCATCCGGTGCGTGTCTTCGCGCTTCTTGACGGCGTTGCCGCGGTTGTTGGCGGCGTCCATCAGCTCGGCGGAGAGGCGCTCCACCATCGTCTTGTCGTTGCGGCCGCGGGCGGCAGCAATCAGCCAGCGGATCGCGAGAGCCTGGCGGCGCTCGGTGCGGACTTCGACCGGAACCTGATAGGTCGCGCCGCCGACGCGGCGGGAACGGACCTCGATCGCCGGAGCGACGTTCTCGAGCGCCGACTTGAAGACGCCGAGCGGCTCGCTCTTGGTCTTCGCCTCGATGATGTCGAAGGCACCGTAGACGATCCGCTCGGCGGTCGACTTCTTACCTTCGTACATGACCGAGTTCATGAACTTGGTCACGACGATATCGCCGAACTTCGGGTCCGGGATAACTTCGCGCTTTTCGGCACTGTGGCGGCGGGACATCGTCTAGTCTCCGGTCAATCTGGAACGCTGCGGACCGGCTCGGCTCGGACGAGCCCGCCGGTCTGGCAGAAAATTACTTCGGACGCTTCGCGCCGTACTTCGAACGGCGCTGCTTGCGGTTCTTGACGCCCTGCGTGTCGAGCACACCGCGCAGGATGTGATAGCGCACGCCGGGAAGGTCCTTCACGCGGCCGCCGCGGATCATGACAACCGAGTGCTCCTGAAGGTTGTGGCCTTCACCCGGAATGTAACCGATCACCTCGAAGCCGTTGGTCAGACGCACCTTGGCGACCTTGCGGAGCGCCGAGTTCGGCTTCTTCGGGGTCGTCGTATAGACGCGCGTGCAGACGCCGCGCTTCTGCGGGCAATTCTCAAGCGCCGGAGCGGTGTTGCGCGCCTTTACGGGCGACCGCGGCTTGCGGATGAGCTGGCTGATTGTCGGCATTCTGGCCTCTCGCCCCACTGAGCGTTTGGAAATTCCTGGTCAAATCTCCCAGGCCAAGCAAAGCCATGACATAAACGAAGCCGCGCCATCGGCGCCCGTTCAGGGGCCTCAGGCGCGCTCGCCAGCAGAGGAACACGGAAAATCCCGCGTTCATGCATCCTGCCATGTCGTCGTTCGACGCTGGAATTCCGACGGAGTTTCGGTCGCGAACCTCGCTCGCGAAACATGCGCAAGCGACAAACGTGTCCGACAGCCGTCGACAGTGGCGCGCTTATGACTCAACCGGAGATTCGCGTCAAGCCCGAAACCGCTGAAAACGGCGGGTTTTGCGGGGTTCTGGCCGGCTGCGCCCGCCCCTGCCTTTCCACGCAAGAAAAAGGCCGCCCCAAGGGGGCGGCCTTTCCGATCGTTGCGTGGTCGTTCGGCCTTACTCGGCGGCCGGCAGGACCGCCGCGGCTTGGGCAGCGGCCTTCGCCGCGGCATCCGCCTTCTGGCCGACGATGAGATCGTCGCGGCGCGTCGCCACCTGCTTGATGCGGGCGACCTGGGCGCCAGTGCCGGCCGGGATGAGCGAGCCGACGATGACGTTCTCCTTGAGGCCTTCGAGCATGTCCGACTTGCCGTTGACCGCCGCCTCGGTGAGGACGCGGGTGGTCTCCTGGAAGGACGCCGCCGAGATGAAGGAGCGGGTCTGCAGCGAGGCCTTGGTGATGCCGAGCAGGACCGGCACGCCGGAAGCCGGCTTCTTGCCCTCCGCGCGCATCTTCGCGTTGATCTCCTCGAGTTCGACGCGATCGACCTGGTCGCCGGTCAGGATGTCGGTGTCGCCGCCATCCGTGATCTCGACCTTCTGCAGCATCTGCCGGACGATGACCTCGATGTGCTTGTCGTTGATGCCGACGCCCTGGAGGCGATAGACCTCCTGGATCTCGTTCACCAGATAGGCCGCCAGCTCCTCGACGCCCTTGATCGCCAGGATATCGTGCGGGGCCGGGTTGCCGTCGAGGATGTAGTCGCCGACCTCCACGACGTCGCCGTCCTGGAGATGGATGTGCTTGCCCTTCGGGATCAGGTACTCGACCCCGTCGGAACCGTCATGCGGCGTCAGCGTCACGCGGCGCTTGTTCTTGTAGTCCTTGCCAAAGCCGATCACGCCGGACTTCTCGGCAATGATCGCCGCGTCCTTCGGACGACGCGCCTCGAACAGCTCCGCCACGCGCGGCAGACCACCGGTGATGTCGCGGGTCTTGGCCGAGTCGGTCGAGACACGCGCCAGCACGTCGCCGGCCTTGATCGAGTGGCCAGGCTCCACCGAGATGATGCCGTCGACAGGCAGGATGTAGCGGGCATCGCCACCGCGGGCGAGCTTCGCGATCTTGCCGTCAGGCCCCGTGATGGTCATCGCGGGCTTGAGGTCGGCCGTACGGGCCGAGCCACGCCAGTCAATGACGACACGCTTGGAGATGCCGGTCGCCTCGTCGGTCGTCTCGGTCATCGACATGCCGTCCACGAGATCCTCGTAGCCGACCTTGCCGTCGACCTCCGCCAGGATCGGGCGGGAATAGGGATCCCACTCGATCAGGCGCTGGCCGCGCTTGACCTTGTCGCCCTCGTCGACCCGCAGCTTCGAGCCGAACTGGACACGGTGCACCGCACGCTCGGCGCCATCAGGCCCGACGATCACGATGGCGATGTTGCGCGCCATGGCGATGAGGTCGCCGTCCGAGTTCCGCGCGACGTTGCGGTTGCGCATCTTGACCGTGCCTTCGAAGTTCGACTCGACGAAGGACTGGTCGGCGATGGTGGCCGCGCCGCCGATGTGGAAGGTACGCATGGTGAGCTGCGTGCCCGGCTCGCCGATCGACTGCGCCGCGATGACGCCGACGGCCTCACCCATGTTGACGGGCGTGCCGCGGGCGAGATCGCGCCCGTAGCAGGTGGCGCAGACGCCATTCTTGGTCTCGCAGGTGAGAACCGAGCGGATCTTCACCTCCTGGACGCCGGCGGCGTTGATCTTCTCGATATGGCTCTCCTCGATCATCGTGCCCTTCGCCACCAGGACGTTGCCGTCGATGTCGGTGACGTCCTCGGCCGCGGAGCGACCCAGGATGCGCACGCCGAGCGAGGCCACGACCTGGCCGGCATCGACGATGGCGCGCATCTTGATGCCGTTATCCGAGCCGCAATCCGTCTCGGAGATGATCGCGTCTTGCGCCACGTCGACGAGACGGCGGGTCAGATAGCCCGAGTTGGCCGTCTTGAGCGCCGTGTCGGCGAGGCCCTTGCGAGCGCCGTGGGTCGAGTTGAAGTACTCAAGAACGTCGAGGCCTTCCTTGAAGTTCGAGATGATCGGGCTCTCGATGATCTCGCCGGACGGCTTGGCCATCAGGCCGCGCATGGCGGCGAGCTGGCGCATCTGCGCCGGCGAACCACGGGCGCCCGAGTGCGACATCATGTAGATCGAGTTGATCTGCTTGTCGCGGCCGTTGTCGTCCTTCTGGACGGTCGAGATGCGGGCCATCATCTCCTGGGCGAGCTTGTCGGAGCACTTCGCCCAGGCGTCGACGACCTTGTTGTACTTCTCGCCCTGGGTGATCAGGCCGTCCTGGTACTGCTGCTCGTAGTCCTTGGCGAGCGCGCGGGTGGTGTCGACGATCTGCCACTTGTTCTCCGGCACGACCATGTCGTCCTTGCCGAAGGAGATGCCGGCCTTGAAGGCGTGTTTGAAGCCCAGCCCCATGACGCGGTCGCAGAAGATCACCGATTCCTTCTGACCGCAGCCGCGATAGACGGCGTCGATCATTCCGGAAATCTCCTTCTTCGTCATCAGCTTGTTGACGACGTCGAAGGACACGGCCGGATGCTCCGGCAGCGCGGTCGAGAGGATCACGCGGCCCGGCGTGGTGTCGTAGATCTTCGTGTACGGCTTGCCGTCATGGCCGACGCCGGTCCAGCGATATTTGATCTTCGAATGCAGCGTCACGACCTTCTCGTGCAGCGCGTATTCGAGCTCGCCGAAATCGCCGAAGATCTTGCCCTGACCCGGCTCGCCGTCCGAGACGATCGAGAGGTAGTAGAGGCCAAGCACGATGTCCTGCGACGGCACGATGATCGGCTGGCCGTTCGCCGGGTGCAGGATGTTGTTGGTCGACATCATCAGCACGCGCGCTTCCAGCTGCGCTTCGAGCGACAGCGGGACGTGCACGGCCATCTGGTCGCCGTCGAAGTCGGCGTTGAACGCGGCGCAGACCAGCGGATGCAGCTGGATCGCCTTGCCCTCGATCAGCACCGGCTCGAAGGCCTGGATGCCGAGGCGGTGCAGCGTCGGGGCGCGGTTCAGCATCACCGGATGCTCGCGGATGACCTCGTCCAGGATATCCCAGACCTCCGGCTTCTCCTTCTCGACGAGCTTCTTGGCCTGCTTGACCGTGGTCGAGTAGCCCTTGGCGTCGAGGCGCGCATAGATGAACGGCTTGAACAGCTCCAGCGCCATCTTCTTCGGCAGGCCGCACTGGTGCAGCTTCATCTCCGGACCGACGACGATGACCGAGCGGCCGGAATAGTCGACGCGCTTGCCGAGCAGGTTCTGGCGGAAGCGGCCCTGCTTGCCCTTCAGCATGTCGGCGAGCGACTTCAGCGGGCGCTTGTTGGCACCCGTGATGACGCGGCCGCGGCGGCCGTTGTCGAACAGGGCGTCGACGGACTCCTGCAGCATCCGCTTCTCGTTGCGGATGATGATGTCCGGCGCGCGCAGCTCGATCAGGCGCTTCAGGCGATTGTTGCGGTTGATGACGCGGCGATAGAGGTCGTTCAGGTCCGAGGTCGCGAAGCGGCCGCCGTCGAGCGGAACGAGCGGACGCAGATCCGGCGGGATGACCGGAATCTGGGTCATCACCATCCATTCCGGCTTGTTGCCCGACTCCTGGAAGGCCTCGATGATCTTGAGGCGCTTCATCAGCTTCTTGGGCTTCAGCTCCGACGTCGTCGTCGCGATCTCATGCTTGAGATCGGCGTTGATCTGGTCGAGATCGAGCGCGCGCAGCATCTCGCGGATGGCTTCCGCGCCGATCATGGCGGTGAAGGTGTCCGCGCCGTACTCCTCCTGAGCCCGGACATACTCCTCCTCCGACAGCAGCTGACGGTCCTTGAGCGGGGTCAGGCCCGGCTCGATGACGACGTAGCTTTCGAAGTAGAGGATGCGCTCGAGGTCCTTGAGCGGCATATCCATCAGGAGGCCGATGCGCGAGGGCAGCGACTTCAGGAACCAGATATGCGCGACGGGAGCGGCCAGCTCGATATGACCCATGCGCTCGCGCCGGACGCGGGCGAGCGTGACTTCGACGCCGCACTTCTCGCAGATGACGCCCTTGAACTTCATGCGCTTGTACTTGCCGCACAGGCACTCGTAGTCCTTGATCGGCCCGAAGATGCGCGCGCAGAACAGGCCGTCACGCTCCGGCTTGAACGTGCGGTAGTTGATGGTCTCCGGCTTTTTGATCTCGCCATAGGACCAGGACAGGATCTTCTCCGGGCTCGCGATCGAGATCTTGATCGCGTCGAAGGCCTGCTGGACCGGCTGCTGGCCGAAAAGGTTCATGACCTCTTGCTTCATCGCCTGTCTCCTCTAGCCGGCGGGGGCGAAGGCCACCCTGCCCGGCTCGTCAAATCCGTCAGCCGGCGGCGTGAGTGCCGCCGGCATTGTTCAAGGTGTCTGGCAGCGGCTTATTCGGCCGCTTCGGCCGGCGGCAATTCGCCCGGCTTCACCTTGTTGTTGATCAGCTCGACGTTGAGGCCGAGCGAGCGCATCTCCTTGACGAGAACGTTGAAGCTCTCGGGGATGCCTGCCTCGAAGTTGTCCTCGCCGCGCACGATCGACTCGTAGACCTTGGTACGGCCCGCGACGTCGTCCGACTTCACCGTCAGCATCTCCTGCAGAGTGTAGGCGGCACCGTAGGCTTCGAGCGCCCAGACCTCCATTTCGCCGAAGCGCTGGCCGCCGAACTGCGCCTTGCCGCCCAGCGGCTGCTGGGTGACGAGCGAGTACGGGCCGATCGAACGGGCATGGATCTTGTCGTCGACCAGGTGGTGCAGCTTGAGCATGTAGATGTAGCCCATCGTCACCTTGCGGTCGAAAGGCTCACCCGTGCGGCCGTCATAGAGGGTCGACTGACCAGAGCTATGCAGGCCGGCCTGCTCCAGCAGCCGCTCGATATCGGCTTCCTTGGCGCCGTTGAACACCGGGGTCGCGACGGGAACGCCGCGGCGCAGGTTCTGGCCCATCTCGACGAGTTCGTTCTCGTCCATCGAGGCGATGATCTCGTTATCCTCGTAAACGGCGTCGAACTCGGCCTTCAGCGCCTTGAAGTCGTTGGACTTCTTGTAGGCGTCGAGAGCCTTCGAGATCTGCTTGCCGAGACCGGCGGCAGCCCAGCCCAGATGGGTTTCCAGGATCTGGCCGACATTCATGCGCGAGGGCACGCCGAGCGGGTTCAGCACGATGTCGGCATGGGTGCCGTCCTCGAGGAACGGCATGTCCTCCACCGGCACGATGCGCGAGACCACGCCCTTGTTGCCGTGACGGCCGGCCATCTTGTCGCCCGGCTGGATCTTGCGCTTCACCGCGACGAAGACCTTGACCATCTTCATCACGCCCGGGGGCAGCTCGTCGCCGCGCTGCAGCTTCTCGACCTTGTCGAGGAAGCGCTGCTCGAGGCGCTTCTTCGACTCGTCGTACTGCTTCCGCATCGCCTCGATCTCGGTCATCAGCGAGTCTTCGGCGGTCGCGAACAGCCACCACTGCGAACGCGGGAACTCGCTCATCACCTCGCGGGTGATAACCGTGTCCTTCTTGAAGCCCTTCGGGCCGGCCAGCCCGGTCTTGCCGGTCAGGATCTCGGCCAGACGCGCGAAGGTGTTGCGGTCCAGGATCGCCTGCTCGTCGTCGCGGTCCTTGGCGAGACGCTCGATCTCCTCGCGCTCGATCGCCTGGGCGCGCTCGTCCTTGTCGACGCCGTGGCGGTTGAACACGCGGACCTCGACGATCGTGCCCTGCACGCCGGGCGGAACCCGCAGCGAGGTGTCGCGAACGTCCGAAGCCTTCTCGCCGAAGATGGCGCGCAGCAGCTTCTCTTCAGGCGTCATCGGGCTCTCGCCCTTCGGCGTGATCTTGCCGACGAGGATGTCGCCCGCAGCCACCTCGGCGCCGATATAGACGATACCGGCTTCGTCGAGGTTCTTCAGCGCCTCTTCCGAGACGTTCGGAATGTCGCGCGTGATTTCCTCAGGACCCAGCTTGGTGTCGCGGGCCATGACCTCGAACTCCTCGATATGGATCGAGGTGAAGACGTCCTCGGAGACGATCTTCTCGGAGAGAAGGATCGAGTCCTCGAAGTTGTAGCCGTTCCACGGCATGAACGCGACGAGCACGTTGCGGCCGAGCGCGAGCTCGCCGAACTCGGTCGACGGGCCGTCCGCGACGATATCGCCCTTCTTGACGACGTCGCCGACGCGCACCAGCGGACGCTGCGTGATGCAGGTCGACTGGTTCGAGCGCTGGAACTTCTGCAGCCGGTAGATGTCGACGCCCGGCTTGGTCGGGTCGGTCTCGCCCGAGGCGCGGATGACGATACGGGTCGCGTCGACCTGATCGACGATGCCGGCGCGGCGGGCCGCGATCGCGGCGCCCGAGTCACGGGCGACGACCGCTTCCATGCCGGTGCCGACGAAGGGCGCGTCGGCGCGAACCAGCGGCACCGCCTGGCGCTGCATGTTCGAGCCCATCAGAGCGCGGTTGGCGTCGTCGTTCTCGAGGAACGGGATCAGCGCGGCTGCGACCGAGACGAGCTGCTTGGGCGACACGTCCTGGAAGTCGACCTTGTCGACCGGGGTGACGACGACTTCGCCCGCGCGGCGGCAGACGACAAGGTCGTCCGTCAGGCGGCCTTCCTTGTCGACGGCGGCATTCGCCTGCGCGACGTTGTACTTCATCTCCTCCATGGCGGAGAGATAGATCACCTCGTCGGTGACCTTGCCGTCGCGGATCCGGCGATACGGGCTCTCGATGAAGCCGTACTTGTTCACCCGCGCGAAGGTGGCGAGCGAGTTGATGAGACCGATATTCGGGCCTTCCGGCGTCTCGATCGGGCAGATGCGGCCGTAGTGCGTCGGATGCACGTCGCGCACCTCGAAGCCGGCGCGCTCGCGGGTCAGGCCGCCCGGGCCAAGCGCCGAAAGGCGACGCTTATGCGTGACTTCCGAGAGCGGGTTCGTCTGGTCCATGAACTGCGAGAGCTGCGAGGAACCGAAGAACTCGCGCACGGCGGCAGCCGCCGGCTTGGCGTTGATCAGGTCCTGCGGCATGACCGTGTCGATATCGACCGAGGACATGCGCTCCTTGATGGCGCGCTCCATGCGCAGCAGACCCAGACGGTACTGGTTCTCCATCAGCTCGCCGACCGAGCGCACGCGACGGTTGCCGAGATGGTCGATGTCGTCGATCTCGCCCTTGCCGTCGCGCAGGTCGACCAGCGCCTTGACGACGGCGAAGATGTCCTCCTTGCGCAGGATGCGCACGGTGTCCTCGGCGTCGAGGTCGAGGCGCATGTTCATCTTGACGCGGCCAACGGCTGAAAGGTCGTAGCGCTCGGCGTCGAAGAACAGCGACTGGAACATGTTCTCAGCCGTCTCGAGGGTCGGCGGCTCGCCCGGACGCATCACGCGGTAGATGTCGAACAGGGCTTCCTCGCGGCGCGAGTTCTTGTCCACGTTGAGCGTGTTGCGGATATAGGGGCCGACCGTGATGTGGTCGATGTCGAGCACCGGAATCTCGTCGAAGCCATCATCGACCAGCTGCTTCAGCAGCTTCTCGGTGATCTCCTCGCCGGCCTCGGCATAGACCTCGCCCGTCGCCGGGTTGACCAGGTCCTCGGCGATGTACTGGGTGTACAGGTCCTCGTCCTGCGCGCGCAGGAACTTCAGGCCCTTCTCGGCGAGCTGGCGGGCCGTGCGGGCGACGAGCTTCTTGCCGGCCTCGACCACGACCTCGCCGGTATCGGCGTCGATCAGGTCCTCGGTCGCCTTGAAGCCCTTCATGCGCTCCGCATCGTAGGGAACGCGCCAGCCCTTGGCGTCCTTGGTGTAGGTGATGTGGTTGTAGAAGCGGTTGAGGATCTCCTCACCGTCCATGCCGAGCGCGAACAGCAGCGAGGTGACCGGGATCTTACGCTTCCGGTCGATACGGGCATAGACGATGTCCTTGGCGTCGAACTCGATGTCGAGCCAGGAACCGCGATAGGGGATGATGCGCGCGGCGAAGAGCAGCTTGCCCGAGGAATGGGTCTTGCCCTTGTCGTGGTCGAAGAACACGCCCGGCGAACGGTGCATCTGCGAGACGATGACGCGCTCGGTGCCGTTGACGATGAAGGTGCCGTTGTCGGTCATGAGCGGCATGTCGCCCATGTAGACATCCTGCTCCTTGATGTCCTTGACCGACTTGGCCTGGGTGTCCGGGTCGATATCGAACACGATCAGGCGCAGCGTCACCTTGAGCGGCGCCGAGAAGGTCATGCCGCGCTGGCGGCACTCGTCGACGTCATATTTCGGCGGCTCGAAGGTGTACTTCACGAACTCCAGCAGCGAGGCGCCGGAGAAATCGCCGATCGGGAAGACGGACTTGAAGACGGACTGCAACCCCTCGTCGGCGCGGCCGCCCTTGGGTTCGTCGACCATCAGGAACTGATCGTAGGACGCCTTCTGAACCTCGATGAGGTTCGGCATCTCCGCCACTTCCTTGAGCTTGCCGAAGAACTTGCGGACGCGCCTGCGACCCTGGAGCGAATTGACCATGTTGTTCCTCGCGTTCTCTGGGCCCGTTCCGGCGCGTGGCCGCTCCGGAAGATCCCAACCTCTCCGTTCAGAGCCGGTTCCGGCATGGGGACACTGGCGTGCCCCTCGTCGGGTTCGGCTCCATGGACGGCTCACCCGGTGGTCCGGACCGGCGGGCCAGGCCGCCGGGTGAGCCGTTCGACGCGACGCGTCGACTTGATCGTCAGCGAAAGTTCCGCCGCTCGGTTTCGACTGGCTTCCGCGGCCGCCTCCGCATCTCGGCGCGGAAACGACGCAACAGCCCCGGAGGCGCTGGCCGCGCCCCGGGACTGTCAGTTTCGACTACGGTCGGACCGGCATCAGCCGGCCCTGGCTCACTTGAGCTCGACCTTGGCGCCGACGGCCTCGAGCTGCTTCTTGAGCTTCTCGGCCTCGTCCTTGGCAACGCCTTCCTTGACCGGCTTCGGAGCGCCTTCGACCAGGTCCTTGGCTTCCTTGAGGCCCAGGCCGGTGATGGCGCGGACTTCCTTGATCACCTCGATCTTCTTGTCGCCGGCCGAGGCCAGGACAACGGTGAACTCGGTCTGCTCTTCAGCAGCGGCGGCGGCAGCGCCACCGGCAGCCGGGCCAGCCGCAACGGCGACGGCGGCGGCAGCGGAAACGCCCCACTTCTCTTCGAGCATCTTGGCGAGGTCAGCGGCCTCGAGAACGGTGAGCGACGAGAGATCGTCGACGAGCTTGGCGAGATCGGCCATGTTTAACTTCCTGTCTTAAGAGGTTCGAACGATAAGGGTTTGCTGGCTATCAAGCCGCATTCTTGTCGGCATAAGCCTGAACCACGCGAGCCAGCTTGCCGGCGGGCGCGTTCGTGAGCTGCGCGAGCTTCGTAGCCGGGGCCTGGATAAGGCCGATGAGCTTGGCGCGCATATCGTCGAGCGAGGGCATCGTGGCCAGAGCCTTGACACCATCGGGGTTCAGGGCGGTCGTGCCCATCGCGCCGCCCAGGATGACGAGCTTGTCGTTCTCCTTGGCGAAAGCGGTGGCGACCTTCGGCGCCGCGACCGGATCGTTTGAATAAGCGATCAGGGTGGGACCCGTCAGCAGCTTGCTGATGGACGCGACGTCGGTGCCTTCAAGAGCGATCTTGGCCAAGCGGTTCTTTGCGACCTTAACAGTGGCGCCATTCGCCTTCATCTCGCGACGAAGCTTCTGGAACTGGGCCACGGTCAAACCCGCATAGTGGGCCACGACGACGACCGACGTGTTCGCAAACACGCCGTTCAGCGACGCGACGGCATCTTTTTTTGCCGCTTTATCCACTGGGCTCTCTCCGGTAGGCGACAAGCTTTGAGGGCCTGCCGCCGGTTGCAAATGCCGCTTCCCGAAACCCCGGTTGACACCGGCGTCCCGCAAAGCGACGCTTGGTGCCCTGTCCCCGCTCCCGACCCCTGAGGGTCACGATCGGGCGAGATGGTTCGAACCGTCTTGTCCGGATCTCGCGATCCGGGACTAAGCTCTTGCACCGTCTATGCAGGCCTCTTGGCGAAATTATGCTCCCGGACGAACCGGGAAGGCACCTGCAGTCTCAGACAGGACTGGATGATTCTGACCTTGGAAATCGCTCCCCACCGCCCTAATCACCCATTCTTCAGCGGAAAACCGCCGAAAAACGCGAAACAGACCCCTTCGTGCCAGGCACGCCGGAGCCCCTTCACTCATGGAAACAGGCGTGCCTATAGCGCCTTCGCCTGCTTCTGCCAAGTAGGCTCTTGACTTCGTGAAATCAAGAGCGGGGGGGCGGCCGTCGTTGCAGCCGCCCTGCCCTGAAGCCCGATCAGCCGCCGATGACGGTGTTCGGCTCGATCTTGACGCCCGGGCCCATGGTCGACGACAGCGCGACGCGCTGGATGTACGTGCCCTTGGCGCCGGCGGGCTTCGCCTTGGCGACCGAGTCGACGAAGGCCTTGATGTTCTCCGAGAGCTTCTCGGCCGAGAACGAGGCCTTGCCGACCGCAGCGTGGACGATACCGGCCTTCTCGACGCGGAATTCGACCGAACCGCCCTTCGAGGCGGCGACGGCGGCGGTCACGTCCATGGTGACGGTGCCGACACGCGGATTCGGCATCAGGCCGCGCGGGCCGAGCACCTTGCCGAGACGGCCGACGAGACCCATCATGTCCGGGGTCGCGATGCAACGGTCGAAGTTGATCTCGCCCTTCTGCACGGTCTCGACGAGGTCCTCGGCGCCGACGATGTCGGCACCCGCAGCCTTGGCCTCGTCGGCCTTGGCGCCGCGGGCGAAGACGGCGACGCGCAGCGTGCGGCCCGAGCCGTTCGGCAGGTTGCAGACGCCGCGGACCATCTGGTCGGCGTGACGGGGATCGACGCCGAGATTCATCGCGATCTCGACGGTCTCGTCGAACTTGGCGTTGGCGCGTTCCTTGATGAACGTGACGGCCTGATCGAGCGAGTACAGCTTGGTGCGGTCAATGCCTTCACGGCCCTTGACGACGCGCTTTCCGACATGTGCCATTGGTCAGCCTCCCTCAGCCCACGACGTCCAGGCCCATCGACCTGGCCGAGCCACGGATCATGGCCGAAGCCGATTCGACGGTGTCGCAGTTGAGATCGGCCATCTTCTTCTCGGCGATCTCGGCGATCTGCGCAGCGGTGACCTTGCCGGCGGCGCCGCCACGGCCCGGGGTCTTGGAGCCCGAGGTCAGACCGGCCGCCTTCTTGAGGAAGTACGAGACCGGCGGCTGCTTCATCTCGAAGGTGAAGGAGCGATCCTGATACGCGGTGATGATCACCGGAATCGGCATGCCCTTTTCCATCTGCTGGGTCTTCGCGTTGAAGGCCTTGCAGAATTCCATGATGTTGAGGCCGCGCTGACCGAGCGCGGGACCGATCGGCGGCGACGGATTGGCCGCGCCCGCCGGAACCTGAAGCTTCACGTAGCCCGTGATCTTCTTCGCCATGATGGCTGCTCCTGCCGTCCGTTCCGTTGCCTATCGGAACGACGACGCCCCTGCCTGCCGACGCTCTCCGCCGGGGCCGGGGTGGTTGCAGTGCGTGGTGCGGCGCCTGTGATCCGGCTGGCGACCGGCACGCCTCCCACGCGGTTGAGGCGCGCCCTATGACATAAGGCAGCGCCGAAGGGAAGTGGATTTGTCGGGGGCGTAGGCAATGGGCAGTAGGCAATCGGGATAACGACCCGGCAGTTCCGACTGCCTATTCCCTATTGCCGACTGCCTCCCCCATCAGCCTCTCAAAGCTTCTCGACCTGGCCGTATTCGAGCTCGACCGGCGTGGCGCGGCCGAAGATCGAGACCGCGACCTTGAGCCGGGCGCGGGCGTGGTCGACATCCTCGACGACGCCGTTGAACGAGGCGAAGGGGCCGTCGGCGACCTTGACCTGCTCGCCGACCTCGAAGACCACCGTCGGCTTCGGCCGCTCGATGCCTTCGGCGACCTGGCCCTTGATCCGCATCGCCTCATGCTCGGGGATCGGCATGGGCTTGGCCTTGTCGGCCCCGAGGAAGCCGGTGACCTTCGGCGTGTTCTTGATGAGGTGGTAGACCTCGTCGGTCATCTCGCACTTCACCAGCACATAGCCCGGGAAGAACTTGCGCTCGGTATCGACCTTGCGGCCGCGACGGACCTCGACGACCTTCTCGGTCGGAACCAGCACCTCCTCGAACTTGTCGGCGAGGTTGCGCTGCGCCGCCTGGTCGCGGATCGACTGCGCGACCTTGTTCTCGAAGTTGGAATAGGCGTGGACGATGTACCAGCGGGTGCTCACGTTCGTAATTCCGTTCAACGGGCGCCGAGGATGACGCCGAGACCCCAGCGGATGATGGTGTCGGCGAAGAAGAAGAACAGGCTCGAGACCACCACCATCGCGAGCACCAGGCCCGTCGTGATCAGCGTCTCGCGGCGCGAGGGCCAGGTGACCTTGGTCGCCTCGGAGCGCACGTCCTGCAGGAACTGGAAGGGATTGGATTTAGCCATGAACCACCTCGGGTTCCGATACGGCCTGCGACCCCTGCCGCAAGGCCGAATCGGCCGTCCTGAAACATTCGCGGCGCGGGACCCGGGAGGGTCGCGCGCCGTCATTGGCAAGCCTCTTACATTGCCCGGAGCCTTTAGCCAAGCCCTTTGGCCGGGATTGATCGACCCCGTTGCAGCGACATCAGCAGGAAGAACGGCCGTTCGCGCTCCTTCGCCCAGCCCGGCTCGGCCGCGACCTGCTCGGCACTCGGCGCCCATTCCACCAGCTTGGTCGGCGCGAAGCCTGCTTCCAGCATGAGATCGAGATAGGTCGCGAGCGTGCGGTGGCGTTTGACCACCCCCTCCGCCAGCCAGTTGCTGACCCGCCTGCCCTCGTCGAGATAGCCGTTGACCGGCCATGCCGCGCGACCATCGGCATCGATCAGCCACTCCTGTCGCGCGGGTGCCGTCATCAAGGGATGCTCGACGGAGCATACCAACACCCCGCCCGGCTTCAGCGCCGCGTGCACACGGCCGAGCAGGCCGGCTAGATCGGCGAGGTAGTGGAAGGCCAGCGAGCTGTAGGCGAGATCGAAGCGTCCGGCCGGCGGCGCGAAGCGTTCGAGATCGGCCCGCTGATAGGTAATCCGGGCGTCGGCCGTCTCACGCCGCGCCCGCTCCAGCATCTTCTCGGAGACGTCCACGCCGAGCACGCTCGCAGCCCCCTCGCCGGCCGCGAACCGGCAGAACCACCCGAAGCCGCAGCCAAGATCGAGCACGTGCCTGCCGGACAGCACCGGCAGCATCGCACGCAGTACCGGCCATTCCGGCGCCCCGTCCAGCCCATGGACGGAGCGCGCGAGCTGGCTGTAGCCCGCGAAGAAGGTCTCGTCGTCGTAGATGTTCTGGGTCATGGCGCCTTGCCGGTCTGCCGGCAGCGGGCGCATCGCCAGTCGTCGGCGCGACGACTGGCAGGGGCAGCAGGGCTCGAACCCGCGACCTGCGGTTTTGGAGACCGCCGCTCTACCAACTGAGCTATACCCCTGCAGGTGCGCGTCATGTGCCCCAAGGCGCGATGCATTTCAAGTCGAAATCGCGCAGCTTCCTCATTTGCGATAGGGGCCGAGTTCGCGGGCATGGCGCTCCACCAGCCTCAGGCCGAATTCGGTCGGCCTCAGCGCCGGGCCGCGATCGTGGATCGCGATGCCGGCCCGCGCGCCGAAGATGCGCTTGCCATAGCAGATCAGCGTCTCGATCGACTGCATGATGAAGGTGATCGCCGGCAGCACGTCGCGATAGGCAGCCTCCGCTGCCGCCTCGTCGCCCAGCCGGTAGAGATTATAGGCGCGCAAGGCGTAGTCGATCGTGTCCGGCGCCAGGATCATGCCGGTGCAGCCGGCGCGGAGATTGTCGATCAGCTCGAGCCCGCCGCGCCCGTTCAGAATCGGCAGCCGGCCTTCCGTCACCGCGATCAGCCGCTCGATCTCGATGGCCGAGCCCTCGCCCTTGATCAGGCTGATGTTCGGATGCCGGCGCGTGAGCTCTCCGATGTCCTCGGCGGACAGCCCTCGACCCATATAGGCCGGGGCGTTCTGGATCGCGACCGGCAGCGCGGTCGAATCGGCGATGCGGCCGAAGAAGTTCATATATTCGGTGGCGCCGAAGCTGCCGACCATCGGCGGCTGGAGAATCACCCAGTCGGCCCCGTTCCTTTCGGCGACTTTCACCAGCTCGGTCTGCTCGGCCACGGAAGAGCCGAAGATCGTGAAGGCGAGCGGCTTCTTGCCGGCCACATCCTCGGCCATCCACTCCATCACCGTACAGCGTTCGCCGAAGCCGAGCTTGGAGACCTCGGTCGCGAGCCCAAGCGCCGCCATGCCCTGCACATCGAGATCGAGGCTGATCTGCACCTGCTTGCGCATCGCCGCCCGGTCGAGCCGCTCGTGCTCGTCGAACAGCGCGAAGACGATCGAGTGGATGCCCGGAAAGGGCGGCTTGAACGGCATGGGCAGCATCCTCCACGGCGGAGCGGCTGGTCCGCTCTCTCGATGCGATTGAGAGCATGGAATGGGAGTCCAACGCATCCCGTGCGCATGGAAGCGCCCTTGCGCTCAGCTCATGGGCAAACCGTCACGGGCAAAAGAAAAAGGGCGGTGTCGCCACCGCCCTTTCCCAAATCAGTCTGCGTGCAGCCGATCAGGCAATGATCGAAGCAACCACGCCTGCGCCGACGGTGCGGCCGCCTTCGCGGATGGCGAAGCGCAGCTTCTCTTCCATCGCGATCGGGGCGATCAGCGTCACCTCCATCGAGATGTTGTCGCCCGGCATCACCATCTCCGTGCCCTCGGGCAGCGAGACCACGCCGGTCACGTCCGTCGTGCGGAAGTAGAACTGCGGGCGGTAGTTGGTGAAGAACGGCGTGTGGCGGCCGCCCTCTTCCTTGGTCAGGATGTAGGCCTCGGCCTTGAACTTCGTGTGCGGCTTCACCGAGCCCGGCTTGCACAGCACCTGGCCGCGCTCCACGTCCTCGCGCTTCGTGCCGCGCAGCAGCGCGCCGATGTTGTCGCCAGCCTGGCCCTGGTCCAGCAGCTTGCGGAACATCTCGACGCCGGTCACCGTCGTCTTCTGCGTGTCCTTCAGGCCGACGATCTCGATTTCCTCGCCGACCTTCACGATGCCGCGCTCGACGCGGCCCGTCACCACCGTGCCGCGGCCCGAGATCGAGAACACGTCCTCGACCGGCATCAGGAACGGCTGGTCGACCGGACGCTCCGGCTGCGGGATGTAGTCGTCGACCGTCTTCATCAGCGCGATCACCGCGTCATGGCCGATCTCCGGCGTGACGTTGTCCAGCGCGGCCTTGGCCGAGCCCTTGGTGATCGGGATGTCGTCGCCGGGGAAGTCGTACTTCGAGAGGAGCTCGCGGATCTCCATCTCGACGAGCTCCAGCAGCTCGGCGTCGTCGACCAGGTCGACCTTGTTCATGAACACCACCAGCGCGGGAACGCCGACCTGGCGTGCCAGCAGGATGTGCTCGCGGGTCTGCGGCATCGGGCCGTCCGCCGCCGACACCACCAGGATCGCGCCGTCCATCTGCGCCGCGCCCGTGATCATGTTCTTCACGTAGTCGGCGTGGCCGGGGCAGTCGACGTGGGCATAGTGACGGTTCGGCGTCTCGTACTCGACGTGCGCCGTCGAGATCGTGATGCCGCGAGCCTTCTCCTCAGGCGCCTTGTCGATCTGGTCATACGCCGTGAACGACGCGCCGCCCGACTCAGCCAGAACCTTCGTGATCGCAGCCGTCAATGACGTCTTGCCATGGTCAACGTGACCAATCGTTCCAATGTTGCAGTGCGGCTTCGTCCGCGAAAACTTCTCTTTGGCCATGACACCCTTGTCCTCGAAGGCGGCCCTCCGGGGCCTTGAAACCGGGTCGCATTAGGGGTTTTTGCGCGGCGATGCAAGAATGCTCGCGCCGAGCGGGCGCGAGGCGGCAACCGGAGGCGCCACCCTTCCCCATTCCGGCGTGGCCAGCCTTGCGAAAGGAGCCCGCGCGGCTAAGCTCGGGCGATCGCAGGGAGCGGCGAAATGCGTCCGGGAATCGCAACCCTGATCTGCTGCGGCCTCGTGTCGATGGCGTGGCCGGGTCTGTCGGCGCGCGCACAGGAATTGGCGCGGGCGCCCGAGCTCATCCCCGGCTGGACCCTGCTGGTCAGCCCCTATGGCTGGGCGGCCTCGCTGCGGGGCAAGGGCTCGCTCGCTGGCGTCTCGACCCATATCGACGTGCCGTTCTCGGAGATCCTGGACCATCTCGACATCGCCGTGATGGGCAATGTCGAGGCGACGAACGGGCGCTTCGGCTTCTATCTGGACGGGCAATACGTCGAGACCAGCCAGACGGAGCAGCTGTACCGGCATCGGATCGCGGTCGGCATCACGACGACGCGGCTGTCGGCCGGAGTCTTCTTCAAGCTGCACGAGATCGCGCTCGAGGGCACCACGGTGTTCGGACGGCCGCGAACGATCTCCTTCGAGCCGACGGCCGGCGTGCGCTGGACCAAGCTCGCCGGCGACATCGGCGTCCTCGGCATCGGCTTCGGCAAGAGCTCCGACTGGTATGACCCCTTCATCGGGCTGCGGATCAATGCTGATCTGACCGATCGCTGGAACCTGTTCGCCGAGGCCGATGCAGGCGGGACCGGTCCGTCGCAGTACAGCCTCCAGGGCCAGGTTTACCTGGGGTACCGGACTCTGCTGTTCGGACACGAGACGGTGCTCAGGGCGGGCTACCGGGCGATCTACCAGAACTATCAGGCCGAGGATTTCACCCGCCGGGGCCGGTTTCGCTGGGACGTGACCCAGCACGGCCCGGCCTTCGGCCTTACCATGCGCTTCTAGTCGCAGGCTTCAGGAGAACGATGAATGGTTCGCGGAAGGCATCGGACCGGGAAGCGCCTGGCAGCGCTCCTGATGGCAGCGACCCTGCTCGGCCAATCGGCCGTGGAAGCCTGTACGCGCTTCGTCTATCTCGGCGCCAACGGACAGGTCGTCACGGCGCGCTCGATGGACTGGAAGAGTGACGTCGCCACCAATCTCTGGATCATGCCGCGCGGCGTGGAGCGCAGCGGCGAGGCCGGCCCGAACTCGATCCGCTGGACGGCAAAATACGGCAGCGTCATCGCCTCAGGCTACGATATCTCGACGACCGATGGCCTCAACGAGGCCGGGCTGTCGGCAAACCTGCTGTGGCTGGTCGAATCGGAATATCCGGCATTCGACGGGCGCTCGAAGCCGGGCCTGACCATCGCCGCCTGGGCGCAATATGCGCTCGACAATTTCGCGACGGTCGCGGAAGCGGTCGAAGCGCTGCGCCAGGAGCCCTTCACCATCGTCACCGACGCCGTTCCGGGCGAGACGCGGCTGGCGACGCTGCACCTCTCCCTCTCCGATGCCACCGGCGACAGCGCCATCGTCGAGTATATCGGCGGCAAGCAGGTCATACACCACGACCGCAAGTACCAGGTGATGACCAACTCGCCGGTCTTCGATAAGCAACTCGCCCTGAACGAGTACTGGAAGCAGATCGGCGGCACGGTGATGCTGCCCGGCACCAATCGCGCCTCCGACCGCTTCGCCCGCGCTTCGTTCTACGTCAACGCGATCCCCAAGTTCGACGACCCGAACCGGGCTGTCGCCAGCGTCTTCAGCGTGATCCGCAACGTCTCCGTGCCGTTTGGCCTGAACACGCCGGAAGAGCCGAATATTTCCTCGACGCGCTGGCGCACCGTGGCCGATCACGGCCGCAAGCTCTATTTCTTCGAATCGGCGCTGACACCCAATACCTTCTGGGTCGACCTCAAGAAGATCGACTTCGCCAAGGCGGCCGGCACGCGCAAGCTCGAGCTCGGTCCCGACCAGGACCACACCTACGCCGGCGATGCGACGGAGCGCTTCGTGCCGGCGAAACCCTTCGACTTCCTCGGCCTGAAGAGCTGATCGGCCCGGCCCGCGCTACTGGAACACACGCCGGTAGCGCGCCACGGCCTCCGCTTCGCCCGAGACCTTCTCCGGATTGTCGGAGAGCTTGACCGCCGGCCGGCCGTTGGCCCTCGTCACCTTGCAGACCAGCGACATCGGGTCGAGCTCGCGCGAGCCATCGGGCGAGCAGCCGACGAGGTCGTTGGTCAGGTCGGTGCCCCAGCCGAAGGCCATGCGCACCTTGCCGTCGAAATGATGGTAGACGCGCTCGATCGCATCGACATCGAGCCCGTCCGAGAAGACGAGCAGCTTCTCGCGCGGGTCGCGTCCGCGCTCCCGCCACCACCGGATGATCGTCTCTCCGGCCGGGATCGGCGGCGCGCTGTCCGGCCTGAACCCGGTCCAGTCGGCCACCCAGTCCGGCGCATGGCGCAGGAAGCTCTGCGTCCCGAAGGCGTCGGGCAACGCGATCAGGAGGTTGCCGCCATAGACCTGGCGCCATTCGTCGAGCACCCGGTACGGCGCCCGCAGCAGCTCCTCGTCGGAATCGGCCAGCGCCGCCAGCACCATCGGCAATTCATGGGCGTTGGTACCGATCGCCTCGAGATCCGTATCCATCGCCAGCAGCACGTTCGAGGTGCCGGTGAAGGCGGGTCCCAGCCCCTCCTTCAGGGCGAGCACGCACCAGCGCTGCCAGAGATGGCCGTGGCGCCTGCGGGTGCCGAAATCGGAGAGCTTGAGGTTGGGCAGCTTCTGCAGCCGTTCGACCTTGTCCCACATCTTGGCCTTGGCGCGCGCGTAGAGCACGTCGAGCGAGAAGCGCCTCTGGCCGAGCATGACGCGGCGCGCCCTGAGCTCGTTGATGATGGCAAGCGCCGGCACCTCCCACATGGTGGTGTGGGTCCAGGGGCCGTCGAAATGCAGCTCGTATTGGCCGTCGACCTTGCGCAGATCGTAGTCGGGAAGCTGGAAATCGGCGAGCCAGGCCATGAAATCCGGCGAGAACATCTGCGTCTTGCCGTAGAAGCTGTTGCCCGAAAGCCAGATCAGCTCCTTCTTGGTGAAGCGCAGCGAGCGGGCATGGTCGAGCTGCGCGCGCAGCTCGGCTTCGTCGACGATATCGGCAAGGCGGATGTGCCTGGACCGGTTGATCAGCGAGAAGGTGACGCGGACTTCCGGGTGGAAGGCCCGGATCATCTGCAGCATCAGGAGCTTGTAGAAATCCGTGTCGAGCAGGCTGCGGATGATCGGGTCGAGCCGCCAGCCATGATTGTAGGTCCGCGTCGCGATGTCGGTGTAGATCATATCGGCATCAGATCCGGGGCTGTCCGGCAACGGGACGGCGGGTTGCGGCGCGCGGGCGCCGGGCGATGAGCCGCATCAGAACAATGCCTTGGCCCAGGGCGCAAGCGCCGGCCACGCAGCCATGCCCAGCGAGAGGACCATGAGCGCCGCCAGCAGCACCCCGAGCAGCGGCAGGACGGCACGGAAGACGGCGCTCGCCGGAACCCCCATGATGCCGCTGACCACATAGACCAGGATACCGAGCGGCGGTGTCAGCCCGTGGATCATCAGGTTGACCACCAGCACGACGCCGAACTGGATCGGATCGAGCCCTGCCGCCGCCGCGACCGGGAGCAGCAACGGCGCCAGCAGCAGGATCGCGGCGCCGATATCGAGAAAGAGCCCGGCTATGAGCAGCACCAGGTTGGCGAGCAGCGTCACCGCCAGGGGCCCCGCTCCAAAGGCCGTCACCAGCTCCGCCATCTGTGCGGAGACCTGGTCGACCGCGAGCAGGAAGGCGAAGGGTGCCGAGGCGCCGATGAGCAGGCCGATGGCCGCGGATTCGCCCGCCGCCTTGCGCAAGGCCGCCGCCACTCCGCGCACGCCGAGACTGCGCAGAGCAAGGCAGGCGGCGATGGCATAGGCAACGGCAAGGGCAGAGGCTTCGGTGACCGTGACGACCCCGAAGCGGATGCCGACCACGATCACGACGCCGAGCCCTATCGCGGGAAGAGCGCCGATCAGCGCCCTGCCCCGCTCCGCCGCGCTGGCCTTGGGCGCCGCATCGACGACGCCGCGCACGCTGAGATGGATGCCGATCGCGAGCGCCAGCGTCAGCACCGCGCCCGCCACGAAGCCGCCGACCAAGAGCGAGCCGACGGAGAGGTTGGTCGCGCTCGCCAGGATCAGGAAGGCGATCGAGGGTGGGATGATGTTGTCGAGGATCGAGACGCCGGCGACGATCGCCGCCGCGTTGGCCGGTGGGTAGCCGCGCGCCACCAGCGTCGGCGCCATGACCTTCGCTCCGAAGGCGGCGTTGGCGATGGAGGATCCAGAAGCCCCCGAGAACAGCGCACTGGAGACCAGCGCGGTCTGTGCCAGCCCGGCGCGCCAGTGGCCGACCAGCGTCGCCGCGAAGCGGATCAGGCGCTCAGCCAATCCTCCCGCGGTCAGCATTTCGCCGGCCAGCAGGAAGAAGGGGATCGCCAGCAGCAGGAACTTGCCGACGCCGCCGACGGCCGTCTGGACGATGGCCGGCTCCGGCATCAGCCCGCCGAGCGGCGCCGTGATCGAGACGCCCGCCAGCAACGCCGCCGGCAGCGGCGCGCCGAGCAGGAGCCCGGCGCCGGCGAACAGCGTCGCGACAAGGCTGGGTGTCACGGTGACGTCGCAGTGCAGCCGCGTCAGCGCGTAGAGGCCGAGCCCCAGCGCCAGGGCGCCCAGCGCATCGGCCAGCGTCCGTTCGCGCCGGATGTGCAGGAAAAGCAGCAGCGCCGTCAGCCCGCCGGCGCCGGCAAAGCCGGCGAAACGCAGCCACTCCGGCAGGCCGAGCACCGTCGAGGACCCGCCGACCAGCATCGCCACGCTCGCCCCGCCCATCGCCAGAACGAAGGCTCCCTGAAACGCGATCGCCTCCGCCAGCAGGCCGGCGACCCGCCGGCCACCGGCCGGCAGCAGCTTCACGACCACGTCCAGCCGCATCGCGAGCGGGCCCGTCACCGCCAGCGGCGCGCCGACCGCGACCAGCGCGAGGAACAGCCAGGTTGCGAGCTCGTCGGACCAGACGAAGCCGCCGCCGAGGAGGTAGCGCCGCAGGACGGCGACCATCACGACGCCGAACAGGGCTGCGAGGATCGACGCTCCGGCGATCTCGAGGGCGGCGCGCAGCCGCGCCTCGGCGCGGTCGAGAGCTCCCGTCGTCTCCACCCGCCGTCGCATGCCCTCGCTCGTCCCCGCTTCTGTCCGACGCCGTCTCTCACTGGAGAGCGGACGGCGGGTCCGTCAAGCGGATGCCGCGCCGGATCGCCCCTCGGCTTCGCACAAGCCGGAACGAGGCGGCCTGCTTCGCCATTGCGGGACAGCCCCCTCTCAAGCTATTTCGCGGGTTCGATCGGGATTTGATTGCACATGGCGTCCGAAACGACATCGCCTGCGGCCGGCTTCGGCGCCAGCCCCTCGGCCCCTTACGACCTGGCCATCATCGGCGGCGGCATCAACGGCTGCGGCATCGCCCGCGACGCGGCCGGGCGCGGCGCCTCCGTCGTGCTGTTCGAGAAGGACGACCTCGCCAGCGCCACCTCCTCGCGCTCGACGAAGCTGATCCATGGCGGCCTGCGCTACCTCGAATATTACGAGTTCCGGCTGGTGCGCGAGGCGCTGATGGAACGCGAGCGGCTCTGGGCCATCGCGCCGCACATCATCCGGCCGCTCCGCTTCGTCCTGCCGCATCACAAGGGCCTTCGCCCGGCCTGGCTGCTCCGGCTCGGCCTGTTCCTTTACGACCACATCGGCGGCCGCAAGCTCCTGCCCGCGACCCGCACGCTCGACCTCGCCCATGATCCCGCCGGCCGGCCGCTCAAGGACGATCGGGCCAAGGCCTTCGAATACTCGGACTGCTGGGTCGAGGACGCCCGTCTCGTCGTGCTCAATGCCATGGATGCCGCGGTGCGCGGCGCCGCGATCCACACCCGCACACGCGTCGCAGCTGCGACTCGCGAGAACGGTCTCTGGCACCTGACGGCCGAAGGGCCGCAGGGACGCTCCGACGTCTGGGCGAAGGCGCTCGTCAACGCCGCCGGCCCCTGGGTCGGAGAGGTGCTGAACGGCGTCGTCCACACCAACGCCAGGGCCGGCGTCCGCATGGTGCAGGGCAGCCATATCGTCGTGCCCCGGCTCTATGAGCACGATCGCTGCTATATCTTCCAGAACGCCGACGGCCGGATCATCTTCGCCATCCCCTACGAGCAGGACTTCACCCTGATCGGCACGACCGATCGCGACTATCGCGGCGATCCGGCCGATGTCGCCGCCACCCCGGAGGAGATCGCCTATCTCTGCGCTGCGGCAAGCGAGTATTTCAGCAAGCCGGTGACGCCGGATTCCGTGGTCTGGACCTATTCCGGCGTGCGCCCGCTCTACGACGACGGCGCCTCGAAGGCGCAGGAAGCGACGCGCGACTATGTGCTGACCCTCGATGCGCCGGAGGGTTCGGCGCCGTTGCTCTCGGTCTTCGGCGGCAAGATCACGACCTATCGCCGCCTCGCGGAATCGGCGCTCGAAAAGCTGGCTCCACACGCTCCCTGGGCGGCTCGTGCGGCCTGGACGACGAGCGGCGCGCTGCCCGGCGGCGATTTTCCGGTGCGCGGCTTCGATGCCCTCGTCGACGAGCTCGCAACCACCCATCCATGGCTCGAGCGCCGCACCGCAACCCGGCTCGCCCGCAGCTACGGTACCCGCGCACGCGACATCCTGGCTGGCGCGAAGAGCATCGCCGATCTCGGCCGCCATTTCGGCGCCGATCTCTACGAGCGCGAGGTCCGTTACCTGATGCGGGCGGAATGGGCGCGCCGCGCGGAGGATGTGCTCTGGCGGCGCAGCAAGCTCGGCCTGCGCTTGTCACCCCGGGAGCGGGAGACCCTCGACAGCTTCATCCTCGACCAGGCCGCGCTGGCTGCCTGAGCCTTTTCCTGCCTTGTCAAAGGGTTGCGCGGCAAAGCGGAATCAATTCCGCAAGCCGTCTTCCAAGCCGGGATCTCAGAAGCCGCAGATCTCGACCAGCTTTTCCTGGGTCCTCGGCCCTGGAATGCCGTCGACCTTGAGCGGCGGATAGCTCTTCTGGAAGAGCTTCACCGCACGGGTCGTCTTCGGTCCGTTGATGCCGTCGACGCGGCCGGCCCCGAACCCCAGCGCGTTCAACCGGAACTGCACCCCGGTGAGATAGTCGGGCCGGGGAGCGCTCTTCTCGCCGGCCTTGATGACGACCTCCGGCATGCGGATCACGGGCCTGCCGTTCCGGCGCTCCTTGAAGGCGGCGAAGCTGCCCTTGACGATCTCCGCAGGGGCCGGGTCCTGCTTCGTCGGCGCCGAGGTCGCGGCGACCACCACCGGGGCAGCCAGCTCGATGCCGTCGGCGGTCTCGATGGCGGTGACGCCTTCGATGACGACGGCGACGCCCTTCAGCAGCGATAGCCCCTGCTCCAGCACGCTGGTGAACGCCATTCCGTCCACCGCGCCGACCGCCTGACCGCGCATCAGGCTGATTCCGGCCGAATCCACCGCGCCATAACCCAAGGAGTTCACCAGGCCTTCGAGCGTCGCCTGGAAGCGCCCGCCATAATCGGCGAAGCGCATCCGGCCGAGCGCGTCGCGCGCCGCGATGACGCTGTGCTCGATCACTTCGCCGCGCGTCGTCGTGCAGCGGATCGCGAAGATCGTCACGCCGTTCTCGCCCTGGGCCAGCCGGACGACCTCGTCCACCGAGCGCGGGTTGGCGAACCGCTTGATCTTGACGCCCTGCGAAATCAGGAAGTCGAGCACCTCATGGACATGGGCTCCCAGATTGCGCAGCCCCGAGGAATCCGTGCCGATCGAGCTCAGCGGCTTGCCGACCGCCTTGGCCATGTCCTTCACGGTGATGAAGTAGTTCTTGCCGCGCAGGATCGACATCGCATTGTTGACGGCCTGGAAGGTGCAGGGGCCGTTGACGCCCTCGACCTGGACCGCAAGCCGGATCTGCCGAAGATGCGCGAAGCGGGACAGCATTCCGCCGGCCTTCCCGAGCGGGCCGAGAATGGCGAGCAGGCGCAGCGCGTCCTTGCCGAAGCCCTTGACGCCGCCCTGTGCCATGCCCTCGCCGAAGCGCAGCACGTCGACGAAGCCGGCACCTAGCTCCATCGAGGTCTGGACCCCGGTCGCGACCGTCACGGCCCACCACTGCGGATTGTCCTGCACCCATTCGGTCAGGATCTTCTCGGTCTCGCGCTTCTGCTTGTCCCACCAGTCGGCATATTCGGACAGGGCCACGGGCGTCTCCATGCAGCCGGCACCTCGGGCGCGGACGAAACTCTCCCGCGCACCGATGCCTCGGCGAAATGCGACCGGCCCGCGCCGCCCCGACGGCGGTGCGGGATGCAGCCGGCCGCTGTTGGTCGCAGCGGGGCCGCCGCAGGTTCACGCCACGCGATAGGCGAAGCTGCCGTCCTCGACGGTCACCGCAGCCTCGGTCAGCGGCTTCTTCTCGAGCTGCAGGTTCAGGATCGCGCGCGAGAGCGCCGGCAGCATCGAGTTGGTGATGATGTTGTCGATCATGCGTCCGCCCGAATCCGGGTCGTTGCACTGGCCGACGATGTGCTCGACCACCGCGTCGTCATAGACGAAGGCGGCCTTGTGGTTCTCGCTGAGCCGCTTGCCGATGCGCCCGAGCTGGAGCCTGACGATCCCGGCCAGCATGTCCGAGGACAGAGGATAATACGGAATCGTCACGAGCCGCCCGATCAGCGCCGGCGGGAAGACCTTGAGCAGCGCCGGCCTGAGCGACACCGCCATCGCCTCGGGATCGGGCTTGGCCGCGCCGTTGGCGGACATGTTCATGATCTCGTCGGTGCCGACATTCGAGGTCAGGATGATCAGCGTGTTCTTGAAGTCGATGCGCCGGCCGGTGCCGTCCTCCATCTGGCCCTTGTCGAAGACCTGGAAGAACAGCTCGTGCACGTCGGGATGCGCCTTCTCGACCTCGTCCAGCAACACCACCGAATAGGGCTTGCGCCTGACAGCCTCCGTCAGCCGCCCGCCCTCGCCATAACCGACATAGCCGGGAGGCGCGCCCTTCAGCGTCGAGACGGTATGCGCCTCCTGGAACTCGCTCATATTGATGGTGATGACGTTCTGCTCGCCGCCGTAGAGAGCTTCAGCCAGCGCCAGCGCCGTCTCGGTCTTGCCGACGCCGGAAGGGCCGCAGAGCATGAACACGCCGATCGGCTTGTTGGGGTTGTCGAGCCGGGCGCGGTTGGTCTCGATCCGCTTGGCGATCATGCCGATGCCGTGGCCCTGCCCGACGACGCGCTTGTTCAGCGTCTCCGCGAGATTGAGCACGGTCTCGATCTCGTCCTTGACCATCCGGCCGACCGGGATGCCGGTCCAGTCCGAGACGACCGAGGCGACCGACTGCTCGTCGACATGGGCATAGATCATCCGGTTGGCCGGATCGATCTCGCTGAGCGCGGCGAATTTGGCGTTGAGCGCGGCGCGCGAGTCTTCGGGATCGGCCGTGGCGAGCGGCACTTCCGCCTCCGCCGGAGCGGCTTCCTCCGCCTGGCCCTCGGCGGCCGGTTTGGCTGCCTCGGTCTTCGCCTCGCCGCCCGGCGCCTTCTCGCCGAGCTTGGCCCGCAGCGCCTTGATCTCCTCGACGATGGCGAGCTCGCTCGCCCAGGCGGCTTCGAGCGCCGTCAGCTTGTCCTGCTTCGCCGCGATCTCGCCCGCGATCTCCTCCAGCCGCTTGGCGCTGTCGGTGCCGAGATCGGCATCCGAGGTCAGGGCGGCCTTCTCCTGCTCCAGCGAGGCGATGGCGACGCGCGCATCCTCGATCGCCGCCGGCGTCGCGCTCTGGCTGATCGCCACGCGGGCGCAAGCCGTGTCGAGCAGGCTCACCGCCTTGTCGGGTAGCTGACGAGCCGGAATGTAGCGGTGGGACAGCGAGACCGCCGCGACGATCGCCGCATCGGATATGCGCACCTTGTGATGCTTCTCCATCGGGCCGATCAGCCCGCGCAGCATGGTGCAGCAGCGCGCGACGTCCGGCTCGTCGACCTGCACCGGCTGGAAGCGCCGGGTCAGCGCCGGGTCCTTCTCGAAATACTGGCGATATTCCGACCATGTCGTCGCCGCGATCGTTCGGAGTGTGCCGCGCGCCAGAGCAGGCTTCAGCAGGTTCGCGGCATCGCCCGTGCCGGCCTGCCCGCCGGCGCCGATCAGCGTATGCGCCTCGTCGATGAACAGGATCACCGGCGTCGGCGAGGACTGCACCTCGTCGATCACAGAGCGCAAGCGCTGCTCGAACTCGCCCTTCATCGAGGCGCCGGCCTGCATCAGGCCGATATCGAGCGCGCAGACCTTCACGCCCTTGAGCGGCGGCGGCACGTCGCCGGCCGCGACGCGCTGGGCGAAGCCCTCGGCGATCGCGGTCTTGCCGACGCCGGCCTCGCCGGTGAGGATCGGGTTGTTCTGGCGCCGCCGCATCAGCACATCGATGACCTGGCGGATCTCGTCGTCGCGTCCCAGGATCGGGTCCATGCCACCCTCGCGCGCCTTGGCGGTGAGGTCCTGCGAGAAGCGGTCGAGCGCGGTCGTGCCCTTCGGCCCCTCGGCGGCGTCCGCGCCCGGCGTACCGGCGGCGCGCAGCCCCGAACCGTCCATCGGCCGCAGGTTCTCCTCCTGCGAGCCCTCCCAGATCTTGCCGTAGCCGGCCGCAAGCTCCTCGACGGGGATCTTGGCGAATTCCTTTGACAGGCCCGTCAGCACCCGGCGCAGATCGTTCGACTTCAGCGCCGCCACCAGCAGGTGCCCGGTCCGGATCTGCGTCTCGCCGAAGAACAGCGTCGCGTAATGCCAGCCGCGGTCTAGGATATCGACGATACCGTTGGCGATGCCGGGCATCTCCGTCTCGTTGCGACGAAAGCCCTCGACCACGCTGCCGAGCTCCATCAGCAGCTTGGCGCGGTCGAGCTTGTAGTGATCGGCGGTCAAGGTCAGATCGTTACTGCTGCCCTGCAGGATCTGCAGCAGCCAATGCGCCAGCTCGACATTGCGATTGCCGGCGCCCTTGGCCTGCCGGAGAGCCTGCAGAAAAGTGTCGTAGCCGATGCGGTTGAGTTTGCCTGTGACGGCTTCGAGGCTGATATCGGCCATGGTCGTCCCCTTCGGTGTCAGTTTTGGCCGGCGCGGCTGCGTTTCAGGCGCATGCGCTCGGCGGGATGGAAACGGGCGTCGCGGCGCAGGGCGCCCTCCTCGATGGTCCAGTTCGGCGCCATCCAGCTGGTCCAGCCGAGCTGCCCCGACTGGCCGAGCCGCATCGGCTTGACCTCGCCAACCGGCAGCGCGAGCTCGACATCCCATTCGAACTGCTCACCGAGATGCAGGAAGACGGCATCCGCCAGAGGTTCGCAGCGGTCTCCCTCGGGCAGGAAGCGCTCGAACTCGGCAAGGTCGCGCGCCACGATCTTCACGCGGAACTTGTCCTCGACGCTGTAGACGCTGGCGCCGAGCAGCGCGTCTGCGCCGAGCGTGCAATGCCCTGCGCCGAGCTGCGTCCGGTCCGCCGGATCGAAGGTGAGGCGCATGCCGACGAACTGCTCGATCTCGACGTGAGCCTTGAACAGCCCCGCCAGGAAGCGCTGCAGCCGCGAGGCCGATTTCGCCTGGGCGCCGATCAGCCCGGCATGGGCGAGCTTCTCGGCATCGGGCACGCTGTCACGATCGAGATAGGGCTTCGAGCCCACCCCGATCATGCTGCCGATATAGGCGGCGAAGCGGTCGAGATCCGGCCGGTCGTGCTGGGCGATCGGCCGGGAATCGGCCCAGGCGCGGTAGAAGAGCTGCAGGAAGCGGTGGTTGAAGATGTCGAGGAATCGCGGGAACGCGTCGTCCCGCGCGATCTGCCATTGATAGCTCTCCTCGGTCGTCGCCAGCGGCAGCGCGCCTTGCGGGCCGAGCAGGCCGAGGAACTTCACGAAGAGCCTGAGCCGTCCCTGCGCATCGCGGTCCGCCGCGGCGATCGTCGAGGCCGGGAAGTCGAGGAAGGCCTGCTCGCCCAGCGCGACATATTCCTCCTGCCGCGACGCGACAGCGCCGATGCGCCCGCGTTCCGGGAAGCTGCGCTCCAGCCGGCGCAGCACGGCGTAGAAGTCGAAGCGCCACGGCTCGGCTTCGAGCTGCGCCTGGTAGCTCGCGGCCTTTTCCGTGGAGCGTGCGGCTTCCTCGCTCACAGGATGCGCCTCGATCCGGCTCGCGGCGGAAACCGCATGACCTCGCCGCGTTCGACCGTGCGGATCACCGTCTGGGCGAAATGGTTCATCGCCGCGTATTCGGCGAAGAAGCGGTCGAGAACCGCCCCCAGCAGGAAGACGCCCGAGCCTTCGAAGGCCTTCTCGTCGAGCAGCACGGTGATCTCCAGCCCGCGCGCCGCGCCCGTGCCGGCCCGTTGCGGGAAGCGGCGGACGACCGGGCGGCTGTCGACCTCCTTGATGCCCCGGATGCGACGCTCGGTGGCGCTGTCGGCGAGATCGGCGAAGAGCGAGAGCAATTCGCGCAGGGCCTCGCCGTTGCCTCCCGCGCCGCGCTGGACGAGGCCGAGCTGGTTCAGGCTGAGCAGGTTGATCAATCGCCACGTCACCACGCCGGTCGAGGCCGTCTCGGCACGCAGGCGCAGCTGCGAGACCACCGGCTCGCGCGGCGGCGTCGGGCCGGCAAGGCAGGAGACATCGAGCGAGACGTTGTCGATCAGCCGGAAATCGGCGCCGCCCACGCCGGTCGGCAGATGTTCGGTCAGGTGCCGGTTGGAGCAGAGCGCCCGCACGCTCAATTCGGCAACGGAGTGGTTGTCGTCGACCCCCGCCGGCTCGACCAGCGAGATGAACATCTCGGTCCCGGTATAGTCGGAGACCCGGCCCTGGCGGCGCTCCGCCGAGGACCGCCGCCGCGGCAGCCGCCGCTGCGTGTAGTGCAGCCCATGGACCGGAGAGGCCCCTTCCGGCGACGAATAGAGCGGGTGAACCGGCTGCTTGTCGCGGCCGCCGGCATAGTGGGCATGGACGGAAAGGATGCTGTGCGGCTCGTAGTCAAGCGCGCGGCTCCGGTCCGGCACGACGTGGAACTCGTGCTGGTTGCTCTTCACCGGGATGCGGTCGGCCGACTTCTCGAACAGGTTGACCGCCGGTGCGGCGTAGAGCGCGAACATCTCCTTGCGCACGGCGCCGGGCAGCCGGGTATTGATCTCGTCGAAGACGAAGATCAGCTCGACCGTCTTGGCCGTGAGCTTCGGCAGGATGTCACCGAGCCCGGCGAGCTTGAAGCCGATGAACTTGTGCGGAAACCAGAAGAGCTCGCGCAAGAGCTCGAAACCGCGGAACACCCGTGTATCCGTCGGCAACAGCGCCTCGTCCTCGTCGAAGCCGACCTGTTCCAGGCGACAGGCGTCGCCGGGGGTCACGACCGGATCGCCGAACGCGTCGAGATGCCGGAAGTGGATGCCGATGCAGTTCGCGAACAGCTGCTCGTAGAGCGCAACCGCATCCGCCTCGTTGCCGAGCAGGTGAACGGGAAGCTCCTTGGTCCGGCAGCCGGCGAACCAGCTCGCCGGATTCTTCAGCGCCTGCGCCGGTGTCGGCTCCTGCTCCGCATCCGCCATCACCCGATGGGTCAGCGTCAGTCGCAGGCCTGCGAGCGCACGCCCGCCGATCGGCAGGCCCAGCGCCTGCAAGGTCCCAGGCGTCGGAATATACTCCGCCGCCGTGATCTCGAAGGGCCACAACGTGACGGAACGTCCCAGCCGGTAGCGGCAGGCGATCCGCCGCTCGCGCTCCAGATAGCTGGCGTCGAGATAGGCGCCGCGCGGGATGCGCACGCCCTCGCGCAGGGCCGGGTCGGAATAGAGCGGCGTGATCCCGGCCAGCAGGGCGGAGGGGGTCGGCGCGAGATAGTTCGGCAGGAACTGCTCGAGCAGATTGTTGGTGAACTCGGGAAACTCGTGCTTCAGCTTGAGCTGGACGCGCGCGGCGAGGAAGGCAGCGCCTTCCAGCAGTCCGCCGACCATCGGGTCCATCCGCTCTCCGACCAGCCCGCCCAACCGCTCGGCGATGCCGGGATATTCCTCGGCGAACTCCTTGCTGTGTTCCATGAACAGCCGGAGTTCCTGATTGTAGAGGTCGAGAAACTCCTGGTTCATCGCATCAGCGTCCCTTGATCGCGATCTTGCCGGTGTCGAGTTCGAGATCGGCGACGAACTCGACCGGCACGTTCAGGGGCTCGCAGTTGAGATCGGCGCGAACGAGAAACCGCACCTTCAGCTCGGCGCGGTCGAGCGAATCGTCCCGCTCGACCGCGATCGATTTGCGGATCAGGCGCGGCTCGTAGCTCATCAGGGCCGCAGTGAGGTCTTCGCGGATCACGTCGACGCGGTGCTCGTCGATCGACAGCCGCGTCATGTCGGGAAAGCCGTGGTTCAGGATGGAGCGGCGGACATGCTCCAGGCCGGACAGGTCGACGGCCGAGGCGAAGTTGATTGTATTGACCAGCGCATCGAGGTCGAGCCCGATCTCGCGGCGCAGCTTCGGCTCGGTGATCGCGGCGCGCGGCGCCGCGCGCCGTTGCGCGATGACGCGCTCGCCGCCCTCGCCCCGCAGGTCGAGCGCGGCCTTCGCATCCTTCTCCAGATGCGCCTCGCGGAATGCGAACATCAGGGGCGGGCGCAGCCGCTTCTTCGAAACGGGATCGGCCATGGATTTCCGGTCGCCGGACAGGGCGCGCCGGCCCCGGATGTCCCGGAGCCGGCGCGGCCTGGCTTACTTCTTGTTGGCCTTGAGATCCCAGCTCATCGGAACCGGGGCATCGAGCGTGCCGTCCTTCTTCTGCGGCCGGTAGTCGAACTTGATCTTGGCGTAGTTCAGCGAGAACTGGTCGGTCGGGATGCCGTTGCCGCCGGCAGCGTCTCCCGAGGCGTAGCTCGACACGAGCAGGTCTTCGAGCGTGATCGTGTAGAACTCCTGCTGGTCCTCGCCCTGCTTGCGCACGTGCAGGGTCGCCTTGGAGATGTGCTTTCCGTTGGCGCAGAACAGCGCGATCGTCGGCGAGGCCTTGCTGGTATGCGTGGTGAAGTGCACGTCCTGGAAGCTCGACTTGCCGGCGCCGCCGCCGGCGCCCATGGCGAAGGAGCCCGCGTTGCTGATGCCCCAGGAGAAGGACTGGACCTCGATCGAGTCCTTGATCTTGCTGTCGACCGCTTCGCCTTTGACGCCGTCGATCTCGAGCAGAAAATCACTGGCCATAATTGCCTCCGAAAAATGTGAACGACTGGAATGCTCGCTCCTGCGAGCGGGTTACGGGCGCACTTCTCCTGCCGCGCCGCCTCGACCGGCAGGCACGCCGAAGACTTCTCTTGTTGCCGTCACCTATCGCTCAGGTGACGGTCATTGCTTGGGAGCTGGCAGTCGCGACACCAGGCTCAGGCCGATATCCATGCCCTCGAGCTGGAAGTGCGGCCGCAGATAGAACTTGGCCGAGTAGTAGCCAGGGTTCTCCTCGTCCTCGAAGACGTCGATGCGCGCGTCGGAAAGCGGGCGCCGGGCCTTCGTTTCTTCGCTGGAATTGACCGGATCGCCGTCGACGTACTCGGTGATCCATTCCTGCAGCCAGCGGCGCAGAGGCTCCTTTTCCTTGTAGGAGCCGATCTTGTCGCGAACCATGCACTTCAGGTAGTGCGCGAAGCGCGAGACCGCGAACATGTAGGGCAGCCGCGCGGAAAGGTTGTCGGAGGCTGTCGCCGCGACGCCGTCAGGCCCGGAGAAGGCCTTGGGCTTGTAGAGCGACTGCGCGCCGATGAACGCCGCCTTGTCGGTGTTCTTGCGGTGGATCAGCGGGATCAGGCCCGACTTCGCCAGCTCGGCCTCGCGCCGGTCGCTGATCGCGATCTCGGTCGGGCACTTCAGATCGACGCCGCCATCATCCGTGGGGAAGGTATGGGTCGGCAGGTTCAGGACCTCGCCGCCCGACTGGACGCCGCGGATGCGCGTGCACCAGCCATATTCCTTGAAGGCGCGGTTGATGTTGACGGCCATGGCATAGGCCGCGTTCATCCAGGCGTATTTGTCGCCCTTGTGGCCGTCGGTATCCTCCTCGAAGGCGAACTCCTCGACCGGCTCGGACTTCGCGCCGTAAGGCACGCGGGCGAGCACGCGCGGCAGGCAAAGGCCGACATAGCGGGAGTCGGCGGCGTCGCGCAGGCCCTTCCAGGCCGCATAGTCCGGCGTGTCGAAGACCTTGCCGAGATCACGCGGGTTGGAGAGCTCGGTCCAGGCATCCATGCCCATCAGGTTGGGATCGGCGCCGGCGAAGAAGGGTGCATGGGCCGCGGCGGCGACCTTGGAGAGATCGCGCAGGAGCTGCACATCCGTCGCCGTGTGGCTGAAGTGATAGTCGCCGACCAGACAACCGAAGGGCTGGCCACCGAGCTGGCCGAACTCCTGCTCGTAGACCTGCTTGAACAGCGGGCTCTGGTCCCAGCGCGCGCCGGGATAGGTCTTGAGGTTGCGGTAGAGCTCGTTCTTCGAGACGTTCATAACCTTGATCTTCAACTGCGAGTCCGTCTCGGAGTTGAAGACGAGGTAGTTGAGGCCGCGCCAGGCGCTCTCGAGCTTCTGGTATTCCGGCGCGTGGATTACTTCGTTGATCTGCTCGGTCAGCTTGGCGTCGAGCCGGGCGATCATCTCCTCGATCGTGTCGATGACGTCGCCCTTGATCAGGGTCGAATCCGCCAGCGCCTGGTTGACCAGGGTCGCCACGGCGTTTTCGACTTCCGTCGCCGCGCGCTCGGTCTTGGGTTTGAAACTCTGCTTCAGGATCGACGAGAAGTCGTCGATCTCGCGCGTCTCGACTGCTGCCCCGCCGGGCTGTTGGGTCTGTGCTTCCGCTGCCATTGCCGCCTCGTTCGCTTCGCCGCCTGCGGGCCCGCAACGCGGGCCCGCGCCCCGTCTCAGTTCTGCGCTTCGCCTTCGGGCTTGTCGCCCTTGCCGAGCTTGTCCTTGAGCGCCGCCATCAGTTGCGGATCCGCGAGCAGCGCCTTGATCTGGTCGCTCGCCGCCATCTTGCCGTCCATGTAGCGCAGCAGGTTGGCGAGCTGCTCGCGCGCCTCCAGCAGCTTGGCCGTCGCCGGGATCTGGCGCGCGATGGCAGCCGGGTTGAAATCCTCGAACTTGCTGAACTTCAGCGCGACCGAGAGCTTCTCGTTTTCGTCCTCGCCGAGCTTGTTGGGGACGTTGAAGTTCACCGCCGGCTCGATCGCGGCCATGCGCTGGTCGAAATTGTCCATGTCGAAGTCGAGGAACTTGCGCTGCGAGATCTCGGGCTTCTCAACCGCCGAGGCGTTGCCCGACAGATCGGCCATCACCCCCATCACGAAGGGAAGCTCGATCTTCTGCTCGGCATTGTAGGGGTCTTCGTAGGTGATGTGCACCCGAGGCGGCCTGTTGCGACGGATGAACTTCTGCCCTGAATCTCCGGCCATGATGCATGCCCCTCTGGAAATCCGACCGCGCTGACGCAGCGCGATACTCTATAGAACTTCATGCTTCTTCGATATAGTCTCGTCATCGCCACGAGAGGTTCAAATCAATCGCCACCTTCTGTCCTAACTGTCGGACTCCGGCAGTTGCGCCACCTCGGGTAGGATATTGCCGAGCAGCGACATGAAATCATGCTGCGCCAGGGCACAGGCCTTGTCCATGAGGAGCGGAGTGGGATGCGACGGCTCCACTTGCCGGTAGAAGGCGGCGACCGCCTTCATCGCGCTGACGGCCTCGGTGCGGTTACCGATCACGATCGCCGCGACCGCGGGCTCGCCGGGGGGATGAGCCTCTTCTTCCGTGACGGCCGCTTCCGCATCGTCCGCGGCCTCGCCGTCACTCTCGCTCCCGTACGCGCCGTCGCTCTCGTAGGCATCGTCCGAACCGCCGGCGTAGCCTTCCTCGCCGTCTCCCGCCTCGGACCCATCGGGCGCCGGCAGGCGCTCCAGCGGCAACCGGAACCGGCGCAGCTCGCCGATCTCCAGAACCGCCTTGTCGATATGGTCCGGGAACATGATCTGGATGACCTCGATCAACGACTTGCCGATCAGCTGCTGCGCCTGCCCGATCAGGAGGACAGCCGGGCTCGACGGCTCGGTTCTGCGAAAGTAGCCGAGGCAGGCGGCAAGCGTATCCTTCACTTGGATGATGCTCGACAGGCTGCCGGGACCGAAGCTCGGGGCGCTGGCTGCCGGGTTCTGCGCATCGTTCGCCGCCGGCGCTGCCACAGCGGCCTGATGGCCCGGCACGCGCCGCGCGGCCGCAGCGTCCAGGAAGCCGGCGATCTGGTCCAGGAGCGCCGCCAGGCGCGGAAAGCCGAGCGGATGATCGACGCCCACCTTCTCCAGCCAGGTCGAGCGCAGGCGCGCCAGCGCATCGCGGGCGGCGTTGATGCGGGCGAGGATGGCGGCCAGCTCGTCGACATCGACTTCGGCAAGCGCCGCCTGGATCGCCCCCGCATCCGGATGCTGCTCGCCTTCGACCAGCTTCGTCTCGCCGGTGGCGACGAGCTGACTGCGGAAGATGAAGGCGCCGATCCGCCGGCTGGTGAACAGCGGCGCGTGCTGCAGCGGCAGCACCACCGTCGGCAGTTCGTCGAGCCCCTGCAGGGCGACCTCGCGCATGATGACGTCGCCGTTCATGGCGCGCGGATGGACCGCATCCCAGTTCTCGCCGAGGATGTCCGCCATGGCTGAGAGGCAGTCGACGAAGCCGCCGACATCGCGATTGAGGATCGACAGCTTCGCCGCGAGCACGAACAGCCGCAGGTCCTGCGAGCGAGCCATCAGCTTGCCCAGATCGGCGAAGGCGGCGGGAAACTCGATGCTCGTGCGGTCGAAGGCGACCTGCCGCCCCTCGTCGTCACGGCGGAAATACGCGGTCGGCAGCGCGACCTCGAGCCGCGCCGTGACGTTCATGAAATCGACGTCGTCCTCCAGATCGGGCCCGCAGGGACCGTCCTCCACGAACGGCTTCGACAGCTCCACGAAATTCAGTGCGGCCATGCCTCTCCCCGCAATGCCCCTGCTCGCTAGGCGAAGCGGCGGCCGGCACCCTGCCCGGTCCGCCGCCCGCGCCTCAGTTGGTACGCAGGCGGGTCTCGACGCGGCGGTTGTCGCCGGAGAGCGGATCAGCCACCAGCGGCTGCGTCTGGCCCAAGCCCTTGGCGACCAGGTTCTCGGTGTTGACGCCCTTCTCGCCGAGATAGCGGACCACCGCCTCCGCACGCCGCTCCGACAGGTTCATGTTGTAACTGGGCGTGCCCGCCGCATCGGTATGACCCTCGACCATGAAGGTCTTGCCGGTGAGCTCCGGCGTTTTCAGGGCCTTGGCGAACTCGTCGAGATTGACCCTCGCCTCCGGCTCCAGCACGTCGGAATTGTACTTGAACTTGACCACGAGATCGAAGGCGCTCGGCGGCTTGGCGACCTCGACCGCGTGACCGGCCTTGGCGCATTCGGCCTCGGTGCCGATGCACAGCCCGCGGGTGACGCCTGCGGCCGGCTTCGGCGCGACGCCGGGCTGGAAATGCTTGATGATGTCGTCGGCCTTGTAGGTCTGCGCCACGGCGCCACCGGCCATGGAGAGAACCATCGAGCCCGTCAGAGCGACGAATGCAACGAGTGCGGTTTGCTTGCGCATGGGAGCCCTCCCGATGAGGTATGCCATTCGGCGAATGAAGACTTCAGGAGTCAACGATGACTCTGAGAGTTAGTTACGTCAAGGGCAATTCAGGTTCAATCGACGAGAGGTTTCGTTGATGCCTTCAAATCCAGGACAAGAACAGAGAATTGCATCTTTTGTGACGCCAGCCGGCAAAGATGAATTTTCTCTTATCCGCTTCGACGCGGATGAGGCTCTGAGCGAGCTGTTTACTTATAAAGTCGACGCCATCAGCAAAACTGAGAATGCCGACCTGCAAAGTATCATGAGCGAGAAATGCTCGATCAAGTTCACGCTCAAGAACAAGAACGAGCGTGTCCTGAATGGTACGCTGGTCGATGCGCAGTGGCTCGGCCAGCAGGACGATCTCCACGTCTATCGCTTCACGCTCAGGCCGTGGCTCTGGCTGCTTTCGCAGCGCTCGGACTGCCGCATCTTCAAGAACAAGACGGCCGTCGACATCATCAAGGAGATCTTCAAGAAGGAAGGCTCGGCGAGCTTCGACGATCGCACCAGCGAGACGCTGCAGCCGATCGACTACTGCGTGCAGTATCGCGAGACGGATCTGGATTTCGTGCTGCGCCTGATGGAGCAGTACGGCATCTACTACTATTTCAAGCATGGCGACGGCGACCACAAGCTGGTGCTCTGCGATTCCCGCTCGGGCCATGACGAGGTCATGCCCAGCGCCGAGTCGAGCTTCGACGGCGACAGCTCGATCTTCGCCTTCGTGCCGCCCGGCAGCCGGTTTCCGCGCGCCGATGTCGAGCATCTGACGCAATGGTCGACGATCCGGCGGCTGCGCACCGGCAAGGTCGAGCTCAAGGACTATGATTTCGAGAAATCGGAGTCCGACCTCACGGCCCGCGCCGAGGAAGGCTTCGCCAAGGCCAAGTCCTACGAGGCCTATGATTATCCGGCGAGCTACACCAAGCGCGACCAGGGCGAGCATTTCGCCCGCGTCAGGGCGCAGGCCGAGCAGGCGAAGGACGATCGCCGCTATGCGAGCGGCGAATCCCCCAGCCTCTATCCCGGCGCCCTGATGAAGCTCGGCGACCATCCCTCGGGCGGCGAGAACGCGGAATATCTCGTCGTCCGAGCGAAGCATTCGCTCGGCGGCCAGAGCTACCGCTCCGGACAGCAGGACGAGGCCTTCTACAACGGCTCCTTCGAGCTGCAGAAGAGCGACCGGCGCTTCCGCGCGCCGCTCGTCACCCCGCGCCCGAAGGTCTACGGGCCGCACACGGCCAAGGTCGTCGGCGAGAGGAACCAGGGCGAGGAAGGCGACATCGACGTCGACGAATACGGCCGCATATGGCTGCGCTTCCACTGGGACCGCGAGGATGGCTCGACCTCCTGCCGCACCCGTGTCGCGCAGATGTGGGCCGGCAAGAGCTGGGGTGGGCAGGTCATCCCGCGCATCGGCCAGGAGGTGATCGTCGAGTATATCGAAGGCAATCCCGACCTGCCGCTCGTCGTCGGCGCCGTCGTCAACGACCAGCACAAGCCGCCCTACGACCTGCCGGCGAACAAGACGCAATCCGGCCTCAAGTCGGAATCAACCGACCATGCCGGCTTCCCCGACACCTACAACGAGATCAAGTTCGAGGACCTCAAGGACAACGAGGTCCTCGAAATGCGGGCCGAGAAGGACCACAAGGTCACGGTCAACAACATCGAGACGCGCGAAATCGGCGAGCGTTTCCAGGGCGGCAGCTATTCGCGCGAGACGACGCTCAAGCTCGGCGACGACAAGCTCGACATCCAGAACGGCAAGCTCGACGTCGAGGCCCTGACCGAGATCAACCTGAAGGTCGGAGAAAGCACGATTAAGATGACGCCCGGCAGCATCGAGATCAAATCGCCGACCATCACCATCCACAGCCAGGCCATGACCGAGGTGAAGAGCGACGGCACTGTCGTCGTCAAAGCCCCGATGGTGACGATCAACTAGCCGGAGCCGTCATGTCACGCCTGCGCTTCAGCACCGCCCGCGAAGTGTTCGAGACCTACCCCGCCGCCCATCAGGCGGTCACCATGCCGCCTACGACGGAGCCCCCGCTGAGCTTTCTCGCAAGGCTGCTGAAGGGGCCGGCGCCGATGGAGGCCGCCGGCTTCTGCGCCTTTCTGCTGCCGCGCCGGGAGGCGGTATGGTGGGCGCTGCAGGCGGTGCGCTCCATGCAGCCGCCCGGCATGCAGGACCCTGGGCTCGCCGCCGCGGAAGCCTGGGTGCGGGAACCGGGCGACAGAACGCGCTTCGAGGCCCTGCGGCAGGCGCAGTCCGGCGACCGCTCGCGGCCGGGCACCTTCGTGGCCTGGGCCGCGGGCTACTCCGGCGGCAGCATGTCGGAGGGTCACCCGATCCCCACCCCGTCGGACCTGACCGCCAAGATGGCGCGCATCGCCGTGCTCAACGCGATCAACCGCCTGCCGGCGCGCGATCGCGAAGGCGCATTGCGCGCCTGCGTCGAAGCGTGCATTCGTTTGGCCGAAGACGAGGCCGGCAGGCGCTGACGCGCAAGCCGGAACGAGACCTGTGCGATGGCGTTGACACTGACGATCGAGAACGAGACCTCCCTGCCCGACGGCGGTCCGCTCAGCGTGACGACGAGCGGCGGGCGCGGTCTCGACATCGGCCGGGACCAGCATCTCGACTGGGCGCTGCCCGATCCGTCCCGCGCCGTCTCCGGCCGCCATTGCGAAGTCCGCTTCCGCGACGGCGCCTGGTGGCTGCGCGACATCTCCACCAACGGCACCTATGTCAATGGCGGCGAGCACCGCGTGCAGTCGCCCTATCGCCTCCAGCACGGGGACCGGCTGGAGATCGGCCATTACATCATCGCCGTGACCATCGACGAGGAAGCCGGCCAGGCTTCGGCGCAGGCCGCCTCGGCAGCGCCTCCTCCCTACGCCGCCAGCCCGGAATCGCTCTGGGCCCCGAGCGAGGAGGCCGCGCCGCCGATCGCCCGCCGGGACCTGATGCCGCCGAGCCATGCCAGGCCGGTCCATGCCAGCTTCATCGACTGGGCGGCCGACATCCCAACGCCGGCGGCGGAGCCGGCCCCGCCTGTGGCACCCTCGCACGGCTGGCCATCTTCGCCACCACCGGCCGCTCCTCAGGGCGACGATTTCGCCTGGGCGCCGTTGCAGCCGGCTCCGCTCCCGACGCCAGAGCCGATGGCGCCGATTCCCACGCCGCGCCGGCCCACCGCCAGCGGCCCCGTCGCGGCAAACCCCTGGGACGAGCCGCCCGCGACAGAACCGGCGCCCGAAACGGCGCCGGTCGAGCCCGTGGCCGCGCCGGCCGCAGTGCCTGTTCCCCCTTCCGGTCCTGCTTCGTCGAACGCCCCCGCCGGCATCTCGATGGGCGAGTTCATGCAGCGTTTCGCCAAGGGCGCCGGGGTCTCGCCGCAGGCGCTGGCGATGCAGGATCCCGGCGCCTTCGCCGAGCAGCTCGGCGGGTTGATGCGGCTGATTGCCGAGGAGCTGAAGGGGTTGCTCGCGGCCCGCGCCGAAAGCAAGCGCATTGCCCGCAGCACCAACCAGACGATGATCCAGGCGCAGGACAACAATCCCCTGAAGTTCTCGCCGACGGTGGACGATGCGCTGCAGCTGATCTTCGGCCAGCCGCGCAGCGGCTATCTCGATGCCAGGCGCGCTTTCGACGAGAGCTTCCGGGACCTCAAGGCCCACCAGATCAAGACCTATTCGGCCATGCAGCACGCCCTGCGCATGCTGGTGGAGGACCTTGACCCGCAGGCCGTCGCGGAGTCGACCGCGCCGGAGGGCGGCATCGGCGGGCTGATCGGCTCGCGCAAGGCGAAGATGTGGGATGCCTATGTCGCGCGCTGGGAAGCCAAGACCGCCCCCTATGAGGACGGGCTCGTCGACGCCTTCATGATCTATTTCGCCGAGTGCTACGACCGCGGCGGCAAATAACCTTGGCCTGGCCGGTGGCGGCTCAGCGCTTCGCCGCCACCGCCGTGATCTCGATGCCGTAGCCGGGCGAGGCCAGCTTCGCCTCGACGGTGGCGCGGGCGGGCGCGTGGCCTCTCGCCACCCACTTGTCCCAGACCGCGTTCATCTCGCCGATCCGGCCGATGTCGGTCAGGAATATCTGGACGCTGAGGATACGTTCCTTGCTGCTTCCGGCATCGGCGAGCGTCTCCTCGAGCAGCGCCAGCACCTCCTCGGTCTGCTCGGCGAGCGGGCGCCCTTCGGTCTTCTCCGGCACATGTCCGGCCAGGAAGACGATGCCGTTGAAGATGGCGGCGTCGCACCAGCGGGCCGTCAGCCCGATGCGTTCGATGGTCATGGCGAATCCTTCAGGGTTCGGTGGAGGCAGGTCCGGCTTGGCGCCCGGTCCCGCGCCGGTCAAGCCGCACGCATCGCCGCGGCGGATCGCCGGCACCGGCCTCGCCTTCGGCGCGTCTTCTCGACCGGGAAAAAGGATTCAGCATTAACGACTTATGCGCCCTTCCTGAATCAGTTCGTCATCATCCGCCGATGATCACGGTCGGCAGGCCCATGATGATCTTGTTGGGTGGCCCCAGCGCCTCGAGAATGGTGTCGCCCATGCGGCAGGCCGGAAGGTTGTTGATCAGCACCGTCTGCGATCCGTCGATGACCACGCCGGGTCCGTGCGGCTGCGGCGGCATCAATGTCAGGCAGTTGTGGATGTCGGCGCCTCCGGCTCCACCCGTGATCGTCGAGCTCATCGCCGAGAGCGCCGCGGTCTTGGCCGCTTCCTCCGCCGCCTTAGCAGCCGGCGCGCCAGGAGTGCCCGCGGCTGCGAGCGTCGCGGCGGCAGCGGCCTGCAGCGTCGCGTCCGAGGCAGCCTTCGCCGCCTGCATCGCGGCGGCCGCCGCGGCCGGGACCCCGCGCCAGGCCGGCAGGTTGCCGATCAGCACGTTCGGACTGCCGGGGCCCGGCTGCAGGATGCCCGGCAGCGGGTGGACGACCGGGTCGGTGACACGTGCGGCAGGACCTTTCGGCATGATCGCCTCCGGCGGTGGACAGGCTCGCTTCCCTGACGACTGCCGCGAAACTCCGCCAGCCGCATCCTTCAAGTCAATGACGGCGCCTCGCGCGCGTGACGCTAGCATTTCGGCTGGTGACGCTGGGACATGTCCCGGATAAACTCAAGATGCCTGCCTTGGAGTGAGCGAGACCGGGATGTCGTGGTACAGCAAGGTCGTCTGGTCGGAAGGGCTGTTCCTCAGGCCGCATCATTTCCAGCAGAGCGACCGCTATTTCGAGAACCTGCTGGAAAGCCGCGTCCGCAGCGTCACGCCCTATCCCTGGGGCTTCTCGGTGTTGGAGATCGACCGCGACCTGGCCCAGCAGAGCCGCATCGGCTTGCGCCGCGCGGTCGGCGTGATGCCGGACGGCACGCCCTTCGCGATGCCGGACAACTCGCCGCTGCCGGCCGCGATCGAGGTGCCGGAGAACGCCGCCGGCCAGCTCGTCTGGCTTTCGCTGCCGCTTGCCGCCGCCAATACGCGGGAGGTCGATGACGCGCTGAACGGCTCGGCCAGCCGTTATCTCCCGGCCAATGAGATGTTGATCGATTCGACCGCCTCGCTGCGCACCGAGGAGGACATCGACGTCGCCCATCCGCGCCTGGCGCTCGAACTGCGCAAGACCGCCAAGGCCGGCTATGTCGGCCTGGCGCTGGGCCGCATCCTCGAAGTGCGCGACCGCGCCGTGCTCTTCGACGAGAAATTCGCTCCGCCGGTGCTGGTCTGCTCGGCCTATCCCGTGATCGAAGGCTGGCTCGACCGCGTCATCGGCTGGATCGACAACAAGCTGGAGGAGCTCGCACGCTACGCCGCCGATCCGACGGCCGGCGGCGGCCTGCAGAGCGCCGATTATTTCGTGCTCCAGCTCCTCAACCGCAACATCCCGGTTCTGAAGCACATGCGCCGCTCGCGCTTCGTCCATCCCGAGCGGCTGTTCACCACCTTCGCGGCGCTGGCGGGCGAGCTTGCGACCTTCACCACGGCCGAGCGCCGCGCCCGCGACTATCCAGCCTACGATCACGACGATCTGGAGAACTGCTTCGCTCCGGTGGTGCGCGACATCCAGGACTTCCTTTCGGCCAATCTCGGCCGCCGGGCGATCCGGCTGGAGATCGTCGAGCGCGCGCAGAACGCCTTCATGTCGACGATCCGCGACCGCAGCCTCGTGCGCAACGCGACGCTGGTTCTCGAAGTCGCGGCGCGCCGGCCATTGACGGAGATCCAGGCGCAGTTCCCGCAGCTCTTCAAGGTCGGCCCCAACACGAAGATGAACGAGATCGTCCATGCCCATCTGCCGGGCATCAACCTCGTCCATCTGCCGACGCCGCCGCCGCAGATCCGCGCGCTCACGGATCATGTATACTTCTATCTCGACCGCACCTCGCCGCTCTGGCCGGAGTTCAGCACGGCGAGTTCGATCGGCATGCATTTTTCCGGTGACTGGCCCGATCTCGAGCTCGAGCTCTGGGCCGTTCTGGAGGGCAGGCGATGAGCGACCCGGGTTCGCCTTCCGACCCGTTCGGCCGTTCCGAGCGGACCATCATCAGGCCGAACCCCGGCGGGCGCCGCGCGCCCCTGCCGCCCGCTCCCGCCGCGCCCGCACCGGGCGCGCCGCAGGCGCCCCAGCCTTATCAGCCACCGCAAGTGCCCTCGCCCGGCGTGCCCGGCACGGGCGACGAATGGATGTCGCAACCGGCGCCGATCCCGCAGCGGCAGGCTCCGCCGCCTCCGGCCGGCGGCCAGTCCCTGCCCCGCCGCGACCAGTTGCTGACGCCGAACGCCAACCCGCTGCTGCGCGCCGCAGGTCCGCTCCTGCTGCTGCTCGGACGGATGCGCGCCAACCTCTCGAATGCGCCCTTCGCCCAGCTCCTTGGGCAGGTCGGCGATTCCATCGAAGCCTTCGAGCACGAAGTCCGCGCCGCCGGCGTCTCGCACGAAGCCGCACAGACCGCGAAATACGTCATCGCTGCCAGCGCCGACGACATCGTCCAGAACATCCCCGGCGACGACCGCCATGTCTGGACGCAGTACAGCATGCTCTCGCGCTTCTTCGGCGAGCGCATCGGCGGCGTGCGCTTCTTCGAGATGCTCGACAAGGCCAAGGCCGACCCGTCGGTCAACTACGACCTGCTGGAGCTGATGCATGCCTGCCTGGCACTGGGCTTCCAGGGCATCCACCGGACCTCGGCCGGCGGCGCCAACAACCTGCAGATGATCCAGCGCAGCCTGTTCGAGACGCTGCGCCGGGTGAAGCAGCCCGACCCCGAACTCTCGCCGCGCTGGCGCGGACAGGCGATCGCGCAGGCGCTCGCCGGCTTCAAGGTGCCCGTCTGGTCGGTGGCAGCGATCGCGGCCGTGGCCCTGCTCGGCGTCTATTTCGTCTTCCGCGCGCTGCTTGCAGGCAATGCCGAGGCGGCCTCGACCGCCCTGCTCTCGGTCCATCCCAAGGGCGAGATCGGCATCATGCGCAAGGTGTTTTCGGCTCCGCCGCCGCCTCCCCCGCCGCCACCGCAGCCGCCCAAGGTCTGCGCCGCGGTGCAGCCGCCGATCACCTGCCAGGTCACGCCCAACGTCATCATCGTTCGTTTGGCCGGCATCGCATTGTTCGAGGCGGGCCAGGCGGCGGTGCGCAGCGAATTCCAGCCGCTGATCGAGCGGATCGCCGCCGTGCTTGAACAGGAGGGCGGTGCGGTCAAGGTCGTCGGCCACACCGACAGCGTGCCGATCCGCACCGCGCGCTTCCCCTCCAACGTCGTGCTCTCGCAGGCCCGGGCCAAGGCGGTGGGCGACCTGCTGAAGGCCAAGCTCAGCAAGCCGGACCGGATCAGCACCGAAGGCAAGGGTGCCGACGTGCCGATCGCGCCGAACAGCACCGCCGCCGGCCGCGCCCAGAACCGGCGCGTCGAAATCCTGATCCAGCGGCAGAACTGAGGGGGCGCGCATGAACCTCGCCACCTGGCTCCGCATCGTCGCCATCCTGATCGGTGGGCTCGCGCTCGCCGCGCTGATCTGGTTCGGCGGTCCCTTCCTCGCTTTCGGCGAGGTCCGTCCGTTCGAGTCCTTCTGGGTCCGGCTGTCCATCGCCGTGCTGCTGATGCTCGGCGCGCTCGCCTGGATCGCGATCCTCGTCATCCGCCGCCGCAAGGCCACCGCCGCGCTGACCGAGGCACTGGAAAAGGAGGAAACCGGCGACGGCGCCGCCCTCTCCAGCGCTATGAAGGACGCGCTCGCCACGCTGAAGAGCGCGCGCGGCAAGGGCGGCGACTATCTCTACGACCTGCCCTGGTACGTCATCATCGGCCCGCCCGGCGCCGGCAAGACCACGGCACTGGTCAATTCCGGCCTGAAATTCCCGCTGGCCCGCGGCGCCACGCCCTCGGCCGTCGCCGGCTCGGGCGGCACGCGCTATTGCGACTGGTGGTTCGCCGAGGATGCGGTGCTGATCGACACCGCCGGCCGCTACACCACGCAGGACACCGACACCAAGGCGGAGAAATCGAGCTGGCTCGCCTTCCTCGACCTGCTCAAGACCAATCGCCCGCGCCAGCCGATCAACGGCGTCCTCGTCGCGATCAGCGTCGAGGACCTGCTGACCTCGAGCCCCGAGGAGATCGCCGCCCATGCCGACGCGATCCGCGCCCGCCTGCTCGAACTGCATGAGCGCCTGAAGGTCGATTTCCCGGTCTATGCCGTCTTCACCAAGGCCGACCTCATCGCCGGCTTCAACGAGTTCTTCGGCGCGCTGACCGAGCCGCAGCGCCGCATGGTCTGGGGCCATACCTTCCAGACCGCCGACAAGACCCGCAACATGATCGGCGACGTGCCTCCGGAATACGACGCGTTGATCGAGCGGCTGAACGAGCGGCTGCCGGATCGATTGCAGGACGAGCACAACCCGACCGCGCGCGCCCAGATCTTCGGCTTCCCGAGCCAGATGGCGACGCTGAAGCGCTCCATCGTCGATTTCCTGACCCGCGTCTTCGAGCCGACGCGCTACCACGCCAACGCGACGCTGCGCGGCTTCTACTTCACTTCGGGAACGCAGGAGGGCACGCCGATCGACCAGCTGATCGGCGCGCTCTCGCGCAATTTCGGTTCGGATCATGCCGGCGCGGCCTCCTACTCCGGCAAGGGCAAGAGCTATTTCCTGACCGAGCTGATCCAGAAGGTGGTCATCGGCGAGTCCGGCTGGGTCTCGACCGATCTCGGCGCCGCCCGCCGCTCCACAGCCCTGCGCATCGCCGGCTTCACGGCGGTGGCGCTGGTCTCGCTGGCGGCGCTCGGCCTGTGGTGGACGAGCTTCTCGCGCAACAGCGACCTGATCACCGCGACCAATTACGGTCTCGCCGACTACCGCAGCGCCGCCGCGCCCGTGCTGCAGGAAACCACGATCTCCGACCGCAATTTCAGCCGCGTCCTGCCGCTGCTGCACAAGCTCAGGAACATGCCGACGGGCTATGCCACGCAAGGCGAGCCGACACCGACCCTCGCCACCTTCGGACTGAGCCAGCGCGAGCGCCTCCAGAACGCGACCGAGATCACCTATCAGCAGGCGCTGGAGCGGATGCTGCGCCCGCGCATCATCTTCCGGCTCGAGGAGCAGCTCGAGCAGCAGGCCAACAATCCCGGCTTCGTCTACGAGGCGCTCAAGGTCTACATGATGATCGGCGGCCAGGCGAAGATGGACCGCGACCTCGTCACCTCCTGGATGCGGCTCGACTGGGCCGAGAACCTCTTCCCCGGCCCTGCCAACGCCAAGGGCCGCGAGGCGCTGGAGGAGCACCTCACCGCCATGCTCGACCTCGACGAGGGCGACAGCGAGCCGGTGGTCAAGCTCAACCAGTCGCTGATCGAGCAGAGCCAGCGTACTTTGCGCCGCCTCAGCATCGCCGAACGGGCCTACGAGCTCCTCCGGACACAGTCGCGCAGCGACAGCGCGAAGGACTGGGTCGCCTCGCAGCGTGGCGGCTCCGACGTGCGGCTGGTTTTCGAGGGCGTGAGCGGAGAGGATCTCGACCAGATCCGCGTGCCCTATTTCTACACCTATGACGGCTTCCAGAACGCCTTCATCGGCCGGCTCGGCGACATCGGCGACCGGATCGAGAAGGAGCGCTGGGTGCTGGGCGAGAATGCCGACCAGCAGGCGATCACCGCCCAATACGCCACGCTGTTCCAGGACCTGATGAAGCTCTACAGCCGCGACTATGTCGCGACCTGGCAGAAGACGTTGAAGCGGCTGAAGCTCAGGCCTCTCAACGCCGACAAGCCGCGCTATGTCGCGCTCAGCGCCATCTCGGCCGCGACATCGCCCTTCAAGCAAATCCTCGAATCGATCCGCGACGAGACGCAGCTCACCAAGGAGCGCCCGAACGCGAAGAAGGCCGTAACGGAGGCTGCAGCCAAGCAGGCCGCCCAGACGCTCGACCAGCGTGCCAGCCAGGCGCTCGGCCGGCTCGGCTCCAGCCTGCCGATGGCCTCGGCCGGCGTCGACCGGGTGCTTGCCGGCGGCAACGACGTCTCGCTCGGCGCCGATATCGAGGCGCAGTTCAAGCCTTTCCACGTGCTCGTCGACGGCGATCTCGGCCGCCGGCCGGTGGACCAGCTGCTGCAGACCTTCTCCGAGATCAGCCAGAACCTCGCCACCGCGGCGACCAATCCGGCCCAGTCGGCAGCTGCGAATGCCGCGCTCGTGCCGTTGATCGCGACCTTGCGCGCCAATTCCTCACGTTATCCCGCGCCCTTCGACGGCATGATCGTCCAGGCGGTCAACGACTTCGAGGGCGATGCCACCGGCGCCACGGTCGCGCTGCTCAGGCAGGCCCTGTCGGAGCAGGTCACCGGCGTCTGCAACGAGATCGTCACCAACCGCTACCCCTTCACCAAGGCGAGCGCCCGCGACGTGCCCCTCGCCGACTTCGCTCGCCTGTTCGCGCCCGGCCAGATCATGGACAAGTTCTACAAGGAGCGACTGGAGCCCTTCGTCGATACCTCCAAGCCGCAATGGAACTGGCGCGTCGACAGCCGCGTCGCCCGGGCGCTATCGCCGACGACGTTGCGGGAGTTCCAGCGCGCCAGCGAGATCAAGGAGGCCTTCTTCCCGACCGGCGGCAACCTGCCCTCCTTCCAGATGGTGGTGACACCGACCGCCCTGTCCGCAGACGCTTCGAGCGCCAAGCTGGAGATCAACGGCTTCACCGTCGCCAGCCAGCAGGGCGTCAACACGCCGACTCCGGTGATGTGGCCGGGCGGCGGCGTTGGCAAGACGGCGATCACGCTGACGCTCGGCGGCGGCAACGCTTCGGGGGGCATGTTCGGCGGCGGCTTCTTCTCGTCCGGCTCGTCCGCTCCCCAAGGCGAGGCCAAGCTCTTCGAGAAGGACGGCACCTGGTCCTTCTTCCGCCTGCTCGATGCCGGCTCGGTGCTGAAGCAGGGCGACAATGTCGGCTTCACGCTCAATGCCGGCGGCCGGCAGGTCGGCTACGCCTTCGGCGTCGGCTCGCTCAAGAACCCGCTGATCTTGCCGGCGCTGCGGGAAATCCGCTGCCCTTCCGGAATCTGACACGTGTCCTGCGGCCTTTTCGGCAAGCTTCCCGCCAAGCGCGACTTCATCGCGCTGAACGCCCCCTCCGGCTTCCTCGCCGTTTACGAGAAATGGCTGCAGGGCGGGCTGACGGCGAGCCGGCTCGAACTCGGCCAACGTTGGCAGGAGGCCTATCTCAACGCGCCGATCTGGCGCTTCTGGCTCGGGAGGGCGCATGGTGGGCAGACCGTCGCCGGCGCGTTCATGCCCTCCGTCGACGGTGTCGGCCGCTATTTCCCGCTCACCGTGTTCGCCGCCGCCGGTGCGGGCGCTGCGATCCCGCCGCCCGAGCTCGATCCGCAGGACAGGTGGTTTGAGGCGATCGAGGAGTTTCTGCTGCAGGCGCTCGAGCCGCAGGCGAGCTATGAGGCGGTCGCGCAGCGGCTGGCTTCGCTGCCCATCCCCGACGACCATCACCTTGCCGCCCCGCCGCAGGACATGGTCCGCCTCTCCGACGGCACCATCGTCAGCGCCGCGACGGGCTCCAGCTTCCCGGAGCGGCTCACCGCGCTGCGCATCGAGGATCACGCCCGCGCCTATGCCCATGCCTGCTATGTCTGGACCGTGGGCGGACCGAATTTCGAGCCGCTGGCGCTGACCGGCCAGGCCCTGCCGGACCCGCACCTTTTCTCCGGGCTGCTGACCGGCCGCTTCGACGCCCATCTCGAACCAGAACGCGCCAGCTCCTGAGGGTTGCGCCATGAACGACGTCCCCCGCGAGACTTCCGATTTCGAGACCGGCTGCATCAGCCACACCGGCAAGGTGCGCAAGGCCAACGAGGACAATTTCATCCTGCGCCCGGAGCTCGGCCTTTGGGCCGTCGCGGACGGCATGGGCGGCCATGAGAACGGTGCCCTCGCCAGCGCCACCGTGGTCGCCGCCCTGGAAGGGGTCGGTGCGGCCGCTTCGGCATCGGACCTCCTCGCCATGCTGGAGGACAGCGTGCTCAAGGCGAACGAGACGCTGCGCGAGGAGATCCGCCGGCGTGGCGCCACCATGGGCGCGACGCTGGTCGTGCTGCTCGTCCACCAGCGTCACTTCGCCTGCGTCTGGTCGGGCGACAGCCGCATCTATCTCGTCCGCGCCGGGCAGATCACCCAGATCTCGCGCGACCATACCGAGGTGCAGGACATGGTGGATCGCGGCCTGATGACGCCCGACGAGGCGAAGCGCTCGCCGCGCCGGCACGTCATTACCCATGCGATCGGCGTCCACGACATGCCCGAGCTCGACATCGAGAGCGGCGAGATCGCCGATGGCGACGTCTTCATCCTCTGCTCGGACGGGCTGACAGAGCATGTCGCCGACACCGAGATCCTGGGCGCCCTCGAGGCCGGCAGCGCGCAGGCGGCCTGCGACGCCCTGCTCGGGCTGACGCTGGAGCGCGGCGCGCGCGACAACGTCACGGTCATCATCGTCCGCTATCGACAAGGCACGGCCGAGCGCACACGCTGGATGCCGAACCGGCGCACGCCAGGGAGCACACCGTCATGAGCGACGACTCCGAGCGCACCGTCTTTGCGCCCCGCGCCAACGCCCGCATCGGCACGACTCTCAACGGCATCTACCAGATCGAGAGCCTAATCGCCGTCGGCGGCATGGGCGAAGTCTATCGCGGCCGCGCCATCCAGACCGGTGACGCGGTGGCGATCAAGATGATCCGCCCCGACATGGCGCGCGACGAGGCCGTGCTCGCCCTGTTCCGGCGAGAGGCGGCCGCCCTGCACAACCTCTATAACGAGGCCATCGTCCGCTACTACGTCTTCGCCATCGACCCGGTGAGCGAGACGCCCTATCTCGCGATGGAGTTCGTCGACGGCCAGCCGCTTTCCGAGCGCATAAAGGAGCGGCCGCTGACGGCCGAAGAGGCCAACGTGCTGCGCCAGCGCGTCGCGCCGGGCCTGCATGCCGCCCATCGGCTCGGCATCATCCATCGCGATATCTCGCCGGACAACATCATCCTGCCGGGCGGGGACCCCTCGCGCGCCAAGATCATCGATTTCGGCATCGCCCGCTCCAGCATCCTCGGCGAGGGCACGGTGATCGGCTCGGGTTTTGCGGGCAAGTACAACTATGTCTCGCCGGAGCAGCTCGGCCTCTACGGCGGCGAGGTCAGCGGCCGCTCCGATATGTACTCCTTCGCGCTGGTGCTGGCGCAGGCGCTGACCGGGCGCGCGCTCGACATGGGCGGCTCGCAGGCCGACATCCTCGACAAGCGCCGCCGCCTGCCCGATCTGTCGGCGGTCGACCCCGGCCTGCGTCCATTGCTGGCGCGGATGCTGGCGCCCGACCCTGAAAACCGCCCTGCCGACATGGCCGAGGTTGCCGCCTGGCAGCCGCAGGCCACGACCGGAAGGAAGGCAGCCGCCGCTCGCTCCCCTTCCGATCCGCCGAGGCGCTCGGCCCTGCCGCTCGTCGCCGGAATTGCCGCGCTCGCGCTGCTGGCCGGCGGCGGCTTCTATGCCTGGACCGTCTTCGGGCCGGGGAAAAGCGAGCAGGCGGCGAGGCTGTCCGCCGACAACCCGCCGGCGCTTTCCGAGCAGCCCCTTGCCGCCGGGCCGGCTGCCTCCGCAACCAGCGCCCCGGTCTTGACCGAGACGAAGCCCGAAACGCCCGCACCGGGCAACAGCACCCTGAACCCGCCGAAAGCGGCCCAGGAACCGGCAAGCCCGCCGGCATCCGCCGGGTCGACGTCGACGCCGGCGACCGCACCGCAGCAGCAGAGGCCCGCCGGCAGCCAGATCGCCGTCAACGAGAACACCGCGCAGAATCCGCCCTCCCCTCCGGTCGTGCCACCGCCCGTCACGCCACCACCCGCCCCGGAGACGACGCAGCCGGCAAAGCCGCCGACCATCGGCAGCGCCGAGAAGCCGCCGGCCGTGAAGCCTCCGTCCCCCAGCACCGAGAAGCCTGCCGCGCCGAAACCTCCCGCCCCGAAGCCTCCCGTCACCGGCACCAGCCAGCCGCCGCCGGTCGAGAACACCAGCACGCAGGAGGCTGAACCGCGTACGCCGGCGGAGCGGGTCGAGCGCTATATCCGGGACTATGACGGCGGCTCCTGCTTCTTCCTGTGGCCGCTCGAGATCGGCGACCGCAAGGCGGTGCTCGAAGGCTTCGGCAGCGGCACCGAGCCTTTCGTCGCCTTCGACGGCGCCTTCAAGGCCGCGCAGGGCTTCGAGGCACAGATCAACCTGCGTCCGCTGACTACCGCGCAATGCCCCATGGCCGAGTTTCTCAGGCAGCCCGGCGTCGCGATCGACCGCAGCGTCAAGCTGCAGATCGGCAACTTCAACATGAAGAGCGGCGAGGTTCTGAACGGCTCGGTCGAGGCGGGCGGCGGCCTCAACCTCGACATCGTGCTGATCGGCGACGATGGCCTCGTCTACAACCTCGCGAGCTTCATGAAGCGCGAGGGCGACAAGGTGACCTTCAACCTGAAGCTCGAATCGACCGGCGGCGCAGCCCGGCCGCAGACGGTGCTCGCGCTCGTCAGCCAGGCGCCCCTGCCGGCACTCTCGGGCCCCAACCCGGCGCCCGCCGCCGAGTTCTTCAGGAACCTCAAGCTCGATCTCGCCCGCCAGACCGGGAAGCTCGGCCTCGGCATCAAGTATTTCCGGATCGAGTGAGACGGGAGCCGAGGCCGGCTGCCCGCCTCGCGGACAGGCGGCCCGCTCTTCACATCTCGCGATAGAGCACGCCCCATTCGTCCTGCCAGACGCCGGCCGCATCCGCCACCACGATCGGCGCGCGAATCTCGTTCGCCAGTCGGATCGCGGTGCGGAAGGCATCCTTCGCCGCCATCTCGTCGCTGACGAAGTCGTTGACGAGCTGCCCGGCGGCGAGCTCGGCCGGGCAATGCACGCGGCCATAGGCCTCGCCGCCGCGCTCGGACAGGCTGAGCGTGATCGCATCCGCCTGCGGTTCATCGACCTGTTCGAAACGGTTGCCCGCCATGGTCACCACTCCTTCCCAAGCCCCGGCCCCGGCGGGGAATGAAACGCCACAGACGGGTTTGCCTGCGACACGAGGCAGTCCTTGAAACTCTTCACTTCTTCGGCTGCGGCCGGGCGATCCCCGGCCCCATTGTCGGCCGGACCGCGCTGTAGCGATCGAGCCTGATCCTGATCATGTCATTGAACTTCTTGTGGACCTCGGACACCGAGAGCGTCTTGGTCTCGCCGCCGGCATCGGCATAGAAGATCGGCCGGTTGGCCTGGGCCGGCTTGGGCAGCAGCTCCGCCGCCTTGACGCCGGGCTGCTCCTCCATCGTCTCGATGAAGGTCTGTGCCGCATCCGGCCCGAGGAAATGGATCAGGTAGATCTCGCCGCCGGTGAGATGCCGGCCGAGCGCCCGCTCCAACCTGAGCGTGTCGCGCTTCAGCATCTCGGCCGCCAGCAGTGCCGAAATATAGGGTTCGCGCCGCATGTCGAGGATGCGCTGGCGCTGGCTCGAATCCGTGACGACGAACTGCCGCCCGGACTTGCCGATCAGCTTGGCCTCGGCCGCGAGCCCGTGCCTGGCGCCGAACTCGTAGATCACGCCGAGCCAGGTCTGCTCGATGAACTGGTAGAGCCCGGTCGCCGAGGAGGTCTGCGCCTTCACCGCCGTCGAGAACGAGGATTCCTTGTCGGCGACCGCCATCAGCAGCGTCGGGTCGGCGCCCACGACCTTGCTGGCCCGGACGATGGTGTCGACGAGGTGGCGGCGGATCTTGATCGGGCCGAAGGTCAGCACCTGGTCGGGATCGCCGCTGGATATGACCGGAGGCGGCTGCGGGGCGCCGCTGGGAGAGACCGGTCCCGCCCCCGGCATCCCGCCGGCCTTGGGCGGCACCAGCAGGATGTTCGAGGGCAATTGCAGCTGGTTGACCGGAACCTGCTGCGTCGGCGCCTCCTCCTGCGGCTTGATGTTGGCCAGCGAGGGATCGTTGTCGAGCGCGAATTGCGCGGCCTGCCGGGCTCCCTCCAGGTCCTGCTCGACCGAGGACAGGATCAGGGACGGCCGCGCCGGCGCGTCCTTGAGCGACGGGATCATCCGGTCGGCGGCGAACTCGGCCTCGTCCCGGGCCGGCTCCTGCTGCTGCAGCCGCGCATAGGCGAGCCCGACCACCGCCGCGACGACGCAGCCGACGCCGACGGCCACGGCCACGATCGCCATCCGGCCCGAAGGCCCCTTCTTCGGTGCCGCGGGCGGATCGGAAACCGATGGGCTCGCGGCGGCGGTTCGCTGCGGCTGCGGCGACCCGGCGGGCACTACTACAGCGGGGGCCAGGGCCGACGCGGGACGTGGCGGGACATCCGCCGGAATGCCGCGCGGCGCGGCTGCTGGCGGTCCCGCCGTCGATGGAGCGGGTCGGAGAGCCGGGCGCTCCGGGGCAGGCGGCAGGGCCGGAACGGCGGCTGCGCCGGGGGATGTCGCATCGCTCTCGCCGGTGACCAGCCGCCTCAGCCCGGCAAGCCAGGCCGGCTCGCCCGCGGCACCGAGTGCAGCGAGTTCGTCGACGATCCGCTTGGCCGCAAGCTGGGGCAGCCCCGCCTCGCGCGTCAGGGCTGTCGCGGCGGCCTTGCCAGGCTGTTCCGCCGTCAGCTTCACCGCGAAGAACCAGTGCTGCAGCGCGGTGCGCCGGCTCTCCAGCGGCGTGCCGGCGGCCGGGTGAATCAGGTAATTGCAGTGGTTGCAGGCGAAGCCCCGCAATTTCGGGCGCGCCTCGAAGATCGCCGGCCTGCCGCAGGCCGGGCAGGCCATCGCGGTGCCGCCATGGCGCAGGCGCATCAGCGCGGCGAGGCAGGCCTCCTCCGGAAAGGCGATCTGAAACTGGCGGAAGCGCTCGCTCATCCCGACGAACCGCGCCCTCTCCTCATGTAACCTAAGGTTATGCTTCCCGGCTGCGGGCGACAATCGTCAGCCATGCAGCAGCCCGAGCCGGACGACGTCCTGCAGATGCATCGCGACTTCCGCCTCCGTCACCCGGTCGGGCAACCCCGACGCCGCGGGCCCGGCCGCCCGCGCCTCGTCGAGGAAGCTGTTCATCTCGTCGAGCAGCATCGCCTGGTCGCGCGAACCGTCGAGCAGGCAGACGAACTTCCGGACCAGCACGCCGTCGAGCATCACCGTGCGATGGCGCAGATCGGTGACCTCGGCGGAGGTCGAGGCCTGCCAGCGGACGACCGGGCTCGCCACGGGCCGCTCGCCGAGGCTGGCGGCGAGCGGCGGGGCCACGAGGCGGACGTCGAGCAGGCCGGTCTTGAAGATCGCGATCAGCGCCTCGTCGAGCCGCGCGGCCTCGCGCTCCCGGTCGAGACCCGCAGCGGCCTCGGCCGCGGCGGCATCGAGCGACCGCCGCATGAGATCGGGATAGGCAATGCTCGCCGGCCAGGCCTCGCCGAGAATGCCGAGCGCGGCCTTGCAGGCTGGCAGATCCACCGACAGCTTCACGCCTTCCTGGAACGCGAAGCGTTCGACGCCGGGCTTGCGTTCCTCCTCGCTCTCCCGAACCGGCCGGACATCGGCAGCGAGACAATAGGGTTCCAGCGACCCGGCGCCGATGCCGCGACGCAGCCTGATATCGCCGCGGCACAGCAACGTCTCGCGGAAGGCCCGGCCGATCAGCAGATCGAGCGCCTGCTCGCGTGCCAGCGGAGGATCGGCAGGAATCTCGGCAAGCATCCGCTGCGCCGGCCCTTTCGCCGCTCCGTACGGGTTCGGAAAGGAAGCCTCGGCGAGAAACTGCAGCCCGTGACGCTCGCCCGCCGCGAGCACCTCGTGCAGCGCAAAGGGCCGTGCGATCGGATTGAGATCGTCATGGTAGAGCACGCTGTCCGGCGTGTCCTCGATCTGCTTCTCGCGCTGGCGCAGGATGGCGCCGTGATAGCTGTCGGGGTCGCTCGCCTCGGCATAGGCCTTCAGCGCCGCCCGCGCGACGCGGACCCGCTCGCGCGGATCCGCGATGTCCCGCGTCTCGAACAGCATGACGTCCCGCGCCAGATCGCGGAAGCGGCAGCCCGGCAGGGCGTTGTAGCTGACATAGGCGACGCCCTGAGGCGCCAGCAAGGTGCCGAACAGGGCGATGATCCGCTCGCGCACGGGATCGGGCACCCAGGAATAGACACCGTGGACGATGATGTAGTCGAAGATGCCGATCTCGGGGGTGAGCGCGAGGATGTCGGCCTGCTCGAAGACGATGTTGGTGAGCGCGAGCTCCGTCACAGCCTCGTTCGCCTTTCGGATCGAATCGCCGCTCAGGTCGATGCCGAGGAAGCGGCTTTCCGGATACTGCGCCGCCATCGGGATGAGGTTGCCGCCCCGTCCGCAGCCGAGTTCGAGCACCCGCATTGCCGCGGGCGGAGCCGGGCGCATGCCGTGGAAATGCGCGATCGTGCCAAGGCGCGCCGGATGCGTCTGGGCGAAGGAGTGCCCCGGATAGGCCACCGCGTCATAGGGATTGATCGCTGGATCGCTCGTCATCGCCGCCCGCCCGACACCGGTGCCGACATTGCACCCGATGCCAGAATGCCACGCCTCATTCATTTGGAGGAGCGGCAGCGAAACGCCTGCGGAACGGCGCCGGAAACCGGCTGCAGGCGCGCCTGAAGCCACTTCTGAGCCGGCGGCAAACCGAATAGCATGGCTCGCTCAGCCATGCAGGAGGTGCCCATGCGCAGCGGCAGGATCGTTCATGTCGTCGGCTGCCACGCCGCCGGCGAGGTCGGAGACGTGATCGTCGGTGGTGTCGCTCCTCCGCCGGGCGACACGCTGTGGGAGCAGTCGCGCTTCATCGCGCGCGACGAGACTCTGCGGAACTTCGTGCTGAACGAGCCGCGCGGCGGCGTCTTCCGCCACGTCAACCTGCTGGTGCCGCCGAAGGATCCGCGCGCCCGGATGGGCTGGATCATCATGGAGCCGGCCGACACGCCACCGATGTCGGGTTCCAACGCGATCTGCGTCGCCACGGTGCTGCTGGATACCGGTATCGTGCCGATGCAGGAGCCGACGACCGAGCTCGTGCTCGAGGCGCCTGCCGGGCTCATCGCCATCAGCGCCGCCTGCCGGGACGGCAAGGCGCAGAGCATCAGCCTGCGCAACGTCCCCTCCTTCGCGACCGAGCTCGACGCCGCTCTCGAGATCGAGGGCCTCGGCACGCTCGCGGTCGACATCGCCTATGGCGGCGACAGCTTCGTGATCGTCGACGCGCCGGCCCTGGGCTTCGCCATCGCTCCCGACGAGGCGCGCGATCTCGCCGAGATCGGCATGCGGATCACCCGGGCGGCGAACGAGCAGCTGGGCTTCGCCCATCCCGGCGACACCGGTTGGAACCACATCTCCTTCTGCCAGTTCGCAGCGCCGGTCGAGCGGGTCGACGGTGTCCTGACCGGTCGCAACGCCGTCGCCATCCGGCCCGGCAAGATCGACCGTTCGCCCACGGGCACGGGATGCTCGGCGCGGATGGCCGTCCTGCACGCGCGCGGCCAGCTTGCCGTGGGCGAGCCCTTCGTCGGCCTCTCGATCATCGGCTCGCGCTTCGACTGCATGATCGAAAGTCTCACCCAGGTCGGCACGGCGGCGGCCGTTGTTCCACGCATCACCGGCAGCGCCTGGGTCACGGAGACGCGCCAGCTCATGCTCGACCCGGCCGATCCCTATCCGGCGGGTTACCGTCTGTCGGATACCTGGCCGCAATGGTGAGCCTTCGGATGGTGACGGCGGCCGAAAGATTCCGCGCCTCCATCAAATGAGGGGCGCGCCCGGGCCCGCGCGCTGCGACGATGCTCGCGCGGCATCGGAAAGCGGTCAGATGAAAGCAGGAAACAAGCTCTCGGTTGCGTTTCGCCGCGCCAGGATCAGGCGCATCGGGATCAGGTCCGGAAAGCCGCTCCAGCCGGCCCCGCAGAAGGGGCCGCGTCTGCAGCTCGTGGTCTCGAACACGCCCGCTCCGAAATCCTAGGGTCAGGCTGCTGCGGCAGGGTGCAGCAGGCCGGGACGGCGGCCCCGGATTGGCCGCGACGCCGGCTTGGCGGGCCGGGCTCGCCGCTCGCAAACGGCGACCGGCCCGCTACCTCGGCGGGGATCGCGAGGACAAATTCACGCGGAGCATCGACGGATGGCGCCGCGGCGCTTGACTTCCCCCGCCATGATGGGGAATTTGGCGCCCGCCGCGGGTGTAGCTCAATGGTAGAGCAGCAGCCTTCCAAGCTGAATACGAGGGTTCGATTCCCTTCACCCGCTCCAGCCTGCTTCGTTTGGACGTGCAGGACTTTGGCGCTCTTCCCTCAACCGTCGCCCGTCATCGCAGAGCTGCATGCGCGCAGCGCTGGCATCCCGTGCTGGGCATTGCAGCGGGCATATGATTTGCTAGCTGAATGGGACCCCAGGATTCTATTCGCGGCACTCATATGTCTCAGCCTGCCGGCAAGCTCGCCACCGCCACCGTCTGCCTCGCAGGGCAGCGCCCCGGACCCATCCCTCTGAGCCGGGCATGACTGCGGCCGGCGCCTCCGCATCGTCCGGCGCGGCGATTGCCGCTGCGGTGGCCGCCCAACGCGCCTGGGTGGAGCGTCTGTTCGACCGTTTGGCGGCCGGCAGCCCGGGCGAGCCCGGCATCACCCGCGACACCTACGGCACCGGCGAGGATTTTGGCCATCGCCTGCTCGTCGAGCACGGCAGGGAGCGTGGCCTTGCCGTGTCGCACGACATCGCGGCCAACACCTATGTCACCCTGCCCGGCCTCGACCCCGCCGCCCGGCGGATCCTGATGGGATCCCATCTCGACAGCGTGCCGCATGGCGGCAATTTCGACGGCGCGGCCGGCGTGATCGCAGGGCTCGTCGTCATTGAGACCCTTCGTGCGCTCGGCGTCCGACCGCGCTGCGACGTCACCACGATGGGCGTCCGCGCCGAGGAAAGCGTCTGGTTCCAGGTTTCCTATATCGGCAGCCGTTCCGCCCTCGGCACGTTGCCGGACGGAGCGCTCGAGGCCAGACGCATCGACGATGGCCGCGTGCTGGCCACGAGCATCGATGCCAGCGGCGGCGATTCGGGCAGGATCAGGCTCCGGGAACGTCATCTCGACCCGGCGACGATCCGGGCCTTTCTCGAAGTCCATATCGAGCAGGCGCCGAGCCTGGTCGAATCCGGCCTGCCGGTCGCGATCTGCACCGGCGTGCCGGGGAATTTCCGTTATCCGGACGCACGGATCGTCGGACGGCACGACCATGTCGGGACACCGCGCCGCTTCCGCCGCGACGCCGCCATGGCCGGCGCCGAGTTCGCCATGTTGCTGGACCGGATCTGGGAGGAGGAGGAGGCTGCGGGCTTCCCGATGGCCGTGACCCTCGGACGCTTCCACACCGATCCGGCCGTCCATGGCCTGACCACCGTGCCAGGCAGCTTTGCCTTCAGCCTCGACGTGCGCGCCTATGAACCGGCAGTGCTGGAGCGGGTCGAGGCCCGCATGCTGGCCGCCATCGCCGGGATCGAGACGCGCCGCCGCGTCGCCTTCAAGCTCGGCACCCGCGCCAGCGCTGCCGTCGGGCCGGTCGATCCCACGATCGTTGCCGGCCTCGAGGCGTCCGCCGCGCGCCAGGGCATCCCAACCATGCCGCTCGGCAGCCCGGCGTCCCATGATTCGGCGGCTTTCGCGGCTGCCGGCGTGCCCGTGGCGATGCTGTTCGTGCGCAACGAGCACGGCAGCCACAACCCGCAGGAGGCGATGGAGATCGACGATTTTCTCGCCGCCTGCACGATCTTGGCGGACTGGGTGGCACGAGACGTCGCTTGAGTCGATGGGCGCTGCACGGCGATCGATATCGTGGTGCGGCGCCGGGAAGGACGGCAGAACATGACGAGCCCTTACGATCTGGTCATTCGCGGCGGCGTGGTCGGCGCCGCGACCGGCAGCTTCCGCGCCGACGTCGCGGTCAAGGATGGCAAGATCGCCGCGCTGGGCCAGGGCCTGGCGACCGGCGCCCGTGAGATCGACGCGAGCGGCAAGCTCGTTCTTCCAGGCGGTATCGACACCCACGCCCATGTCGAGCAGGTCTCCGCCGGCGGGCTGCTCAACGCGGATACCTTCGAGAGCGCCACGACCTCCGCTGCCTTCGGCGGCAACACCACGCTGATATCCTTCGCCGCCCAGCATCGCGGCCTCGATCTGCGCAAGGTCGTCGACGACTATGCGGCGCTGGCCCGGCGCGGCGCGCTGATCGACTACGCCTTCCACCTGATCGTCGCCAATCCCGACCGCAAGACCATCGCGGAGGACCTGCCGTCGCTGATCGGCGAAGGCCACGCCTCGATCAAGGTCTTCATGACCTACGACCTGATCAAGGTCGACGACGAGCCGCTGCTCGACCTGCTGCTGACCGCCCGCCAGAATCGAGCCCTCGTCTGCGTCCATGCCGAGAACCACGGCATGATCTCCTGGATGGGCCGGAAGCTGGTCGAGAAGGGCTATGTCGCGCCGAAATATCACGCGATCAGCCATCCGCGCGGCTCGGAGGCGGAGGCCTTCAACCGGCTGATCACGGCGGCCGAACTGCTCGACCAGCCGATCATGATCTTCCATGTCTCGACGTCGGAGGGCGCGCAGGTGATCCGCGACGCGCGCGGGCGCGGCCTCAAGGTGTTCGCCGAAACCTGCCCGCAATACCTCTTCCTGACGCGGCACGACCTCGACAAGCCGGGGCTGGAAGGAGCGAAATGGATGTGCTCTCCGCCGCCGCGCGAGCAGGCCGATCAGGACGCGCTCTGGCAGGCGCTGGCGCTCGGCGACATCCAGACGGTGTCGTCCGACCATGCGCCCTATCGCTTCGACGAGACCGGCAAGCTCTCGGCCGGCCCGGGCGCGACCTTCAAGCAGATCGCCAACGGCCTGCCCGGCCTCGAGACGCGGCTTCCGCTGCTCTTCGACGCCCTGGTCTCGCGGGGGCGGCCGGAATTCGCCGGCCGCGGCCTCGACGCCTTCGTGAACCTGACCGCGACCGCCCCCGCGGCAATCTACAACCTGCCGGGCAAGGGCGCGCTGCTGCCCGGCTACGACGCCGATATCGCGATCTGGGACCCCGCCAGGACGATCACCATTGCCGACGAGGCGATGCACGACCGGACGGGCTTCACGCCCTTCGCGGGCCGCAACGTCACCGGCTGGCCGGAGCATGTGCTCGTCAGGGGCGAGGACGTCGTGACCGCAGGCAGCCTGCGGGCCCGGCCCGGTTCGGGCCGCTGGCTGCGGCGCGACGGCGGCCCTGCGGCCGAGCCGACCGGGCGCCTGACCGCCGACATGGACCCGCAGCGGAACTTCGGCGCAGCCCTCCTCACCTGAGTTGCGCCGATGCATGCCAAGTCATCCCGCGCTGCGCCGCTGCTGATCGACGGCCCGGCCGACCCGCGCTCCCTGCGCCGCCTCGAGGATGCGCGCTTCCTCACCGGAAGCGGCCGCTACCTGGACGACGAGGCCGTGCCGGGAGCGCTGCACGCCATGGTGCTGCGCTCGCCCCACGCCCATGCCACGATCCGGTCCATTGATGCCGCGGCCGCCCGCGCGCTGCCGGGCGTGCAGGCGGTCTATACCGGAGCCGACCTTGCTGGGCTCGCCCCCCTTCCCTGCTCGCTGGCGGTCGCCGGCGAAGCGCCTCTGATCGTGCCGCCCCGACTGCCCCTGGCGCGCGAACGCGTCCGCCATGTCGGCGATCCTGTCGCCTTCGTCGTCGCCGAGACCGCCGATCTGGCCCGCGAGGCCTGCGAGCGGGTGGCCGTCGACTACGACATCCTCCCTGCGGTGACGGAGCTTGCCGCTGCTGCGGCTCCTGGCGCTGCGCAGATCTGGCCGGAAGCGCCCGGCAACCTGGCGCTGCGCTATCGGCGGGGCGACGAGCAGGCCGTCGCGGCCGCCTTCGCGAGCGCGGCGCATGTCGTGAGCTGCCGTCTCGTCAACAACAGGATCGCCGCCGCTGCGCTGGAGCCGCGGGCGGCGCTGGGCGTCTTCGAGAAGGCGGGCGGCCGCTACCAGCTCTCCCTCAGCGGCGCCTCGGTTCACGACATCCGTCGCGAGCTTGCAGCCGTGCTCCGTGTCGGACCCGAGCGGATCGACGTCGCCTGCCCCGATGTCGGCGGCGGCTTCGGCATGAAGAACGTCACCTATCCGGAATATGCGCTGCTGCTGGTCGCGGCGGAACGGCTCGGACGGCCGGTCCGATGGCTGGCCGAGCGCATCGAGGACTTCGCCGGGGGCGTCCACGCCCGCGACAACCTGACCACCGGCAGTCTCGCCCTCGACGCCAAGGGCCGCTTCCTGGCCTTGCGGGCCGAGACCCTGGCCAATCTCGGAGCTTATGTTTCCTCGCTCGGGCCGGGCAGCGCCACGACCGCTCCGACCCCCGCCATGGGCGGGCTCTACGACATCCCGGCGATGACGATGGACGTCCGCTGCGTCTTCACCAACACCGTTCCGATCGATGCCTATCGCGGCGCCGGCAAGCCCGAGGCGAACTATCTGATCGAGCGGCTGGTTGACGAGGCCGCGCATCGGCTGCGGATCGACCCCGCGGTGCTGCGCAGGCGCAACCTGATCCGCCGATTTCCCTACCGGAAGCCCTTCGGCGCGGTGCTCGATGACGGCGATTTCCGCGGCAACCTCGATCGCGTCCTGGCCGCGGCAGACCGTGCCGGCTTCCGGCGGCGCCGGGCCGCGTCGCTTCGGCGCGGCAAGCTGCGCGGCTTCGGCATCGGCTGCTTTCTGGAAACCTCGCGCGGCGCACCCGACGAGGACGCATGGCTGTCCTTCCGCCCCGACGGCGGCATCGCCATGGCTGTGGGGACCCAGTCGAACGGCCAGGGCCACGAGACGAGCTTCGCCCAGCTGCTGTCACGGGAGCTCGGCCTGCCCGTGGCGCGCTTCCAGCTCGTCCAGGGCGATACGGCGCGCGTGCCCAGCGGCGGCGGGCACGGCGGCGCCCGGTCGCTGCACATGGGCGGCGGCGCGCTGGTCATCGCCGCCCGGTCCCTGGTCGCGGCCGGCAAGCCCGCCGCCGCGCAGCTCCTCCAGAGCCATCCCGATTCCGTCGCCTTCCGCGACGGCCGGTTCCACGCGCCGGGCGCCGGCGAGGTCGGTCTCGTCGCCGTCGCGCACCATGTCGCCGAGATGACGGGACGGCCGCTCTCCGGCCACGGTTCCCGCCGCGACGCGCCACTGACCTTTCCCAACGGCGCTCAGGTGGCGGAGGTGGAGGTCGATCCGGACACTGGCGAGGTGAGCCTGCTGCGCTACCTCGCCGTCGACGACTACGGCACTCTGGTCAATCCGCTGCTGGCCGAGGCGCAGGTTCATGGCGGCCTCGCCCAGGGCATCGGTCAGGCGCTGATGGAGGAGGCCCGCTACGACAGCGACGGCGGCCAGCTCCTCAGCGCGACCTTCATGGACTACGCCATGCCGCGCGCGATGGACCTGCCCGCCTTCGAGCTGGCGCTGGTCGAGCTTCCGACCAGGGCCAACCCGCTCGGCGCCAAGGGCGCCGGGCAAGCCGGCTGCATCGGCGCGCCCCAGACCGTGATCAACGCGATCCTCGATGCGCTGCGGCCTCTCGGCGTGGCGCATCTCGACATGCCCGCCACGCCCGAGCGCGTCTGGCGGGCGATCCGGGACGCGCGACGGTCTACCCGGCCATCATGCGCGGCAGGGCCGTGACGATCTGCGGAAACAGGGCGATCAGCACGAGCAGCAGCATCAGCACGCAGAAATACGGAATCGCCGCCCGGGTCACGGTCAGGATGTTCTTGCCCGTGATGCTCTGCAGTACGAAGAGGTTGAAGCCGACCGGAGGGGTGATCTGCGCCGCCTCGATCAGGATCACCACGAAGATGCCGAACCAGAGCAGGTCGATTCCGGCCGCCTGCACCATTGGCAGCACCACCGAGGAGGTCAGGACGATGATCGAGATGCCTTCGAGGAAGCAGCCCAGGATCAGGATGAAGACGGCGAGCACAGCCAGCAATGCATAGGGCGAGAGGTGCAGGGCCTCGACCCAGCCCGCCAGAGAGCGGGGAATGTCGACGAAGGCGACGGCGATGGTCAGGCAGGCGGCGCAGGCGATGATGAAGGAGATCATGCAGGAGGTGCGCATCGCCGCCATCAGCCCCTCCATGAAGCTCTCCCGGGTGAGTCCGCCGCCGATGGCCGCGAGGACCAGCGCCCCGAGCACGCCGATGGTCGCGGCCTCGGTCGGAGTCGCGATGCCGCCATAGATCGAGCCGACCACCGAGGCGATCAGCAGCGCGACCGGGATCAATCGGCGCGACCTGTAGAGCTTCTCCAGGAACGGAACCGGTGGATCGGCCGGCGGCATCTTGTCCGGGTTGAGCAGGCTCCAGACCGCCGTGTAGCCCATGAACAGCGCCATCAGCAGCAGACCGGGCAGAATGCCGGCGATGAACAGCCGCGCGATCGAGACCTCCGCCGTGACGCCGTAGACGATCATGATGATCGAGGGCGGGATCAGCAGCCCAAGCGTGCCGGAGCCGGCGAGCGTCCCGATGGTCATGTTGAGCGGGTAGCCGCGCTTCTCCAGCTCGGGCACGCTGATGCGGCCGATGGTGGCGCAGGTCACGGCCGAAGAACCGGCGACCGCGGCCATGATGCCGCAGCCGAGCACGTTGACGTGGAGCAGCCGGCCTGGCAGCCGCGACACCCAGGGCGCCAGCCCCTGGAACATGTCGGCCGACAGCTTCGAGCGGAACAGGATCTCGCCCATCCAGATGAAGAGCGGCAGCGAGGTCAGCGCCCAGCCCCAGCTCGAATCCCAGAGCGTGGAGGCGATCAGCGAGCCCATCGGCGCCGTGGTGAAGAGGCCCATCATCACCATGCCGACGGTGAGCAGCGAGAGCGCCACCCAGACCCCGCCGGCGAGCAGCAGAAGCAGGGAGCCGGCGAGCACCAGCGAGGCGAGAACGGTCGTATCCATCATCGGCCCCTATGCCACCGGCCTGTCGAGCTCGATCTCGTCGGGCGCCCCGTAGCGGGGCCTGCCGCCGCCGAGCAGCCAGACGAGCTCGTCGATGAAGGCGATCGCCAGGGCGGCGATGCCGATGGCGACGCCGCCTTGCGGTATCCAGAACGGCATGGCGAGCAGGCCCGGGCTGACGTCGTTGAAAGCGTGGGACTGCAGCGCCAGCGCCCCGACATGCCAGGCGAGGAACGAGACCACCACCGTGCCGAGCAGGCAGTTGAGGACCTCGACCTTGTGCCGCCAGCGCTCCGGCAGGCGATCGACGATCAGGTTGATCCGGACATGGCCGCCGCGCCGGAAGGTATGGGCCAGCCCGAAGAAGGTCGAGGCCGCCAGGCAGAGCCCGGCCGCCTCGGTGGCATCGACCGTGATGCCGCGCATGCGCCCGGCGATCTGGGCGATGATGGCCAGCCCGATGCCGACCATGAAGGCGGCGGCGAGGTAGCCGCACGCCTCGTAGAACCTGTCGAGAACTCCGCGTATCACCGGTCACCCCGCTGGCATGCTTCAAAAAGGGCAGCGTGCAGCGGTCCGGCTATTTGAGGCTCTTCTGATAGGTTTCGTAGACGGCCTTCTCCTCGGGCGTCGCGGCGTTCAGCCAATCGGCGACCATGCCCTTGCCGGCTGCCGCGATGGCGTCGAGCACGTCCTGCGGCGCCTGGGCGATGGTCATGCCGTGGCTCTTGAGCACGCCCTCTCGCTCCTCGCCGGCCTTCTTGGACAGTTCCCAACCGCGCTTGGTCGCGGCCTCGCCGGCCTCCAGCACCACCTTCTGCGTCGCCGGATCGAGCTGGCGGAACGCCCGTTCGTTGACCAGGATCGCATTCTTGTTGTGCATCGTGCCGGTATAGGTGAAGTGCTTCACGTAATCCCAGATCTGCACGTCGGTTCCGGTCTGGGCGCTGGTCCACAGCGACTGGATCATGCCGGTCGAGAACGCCTGGGGCACTTCGGCGAAAGGCAGGATCAGCGCTTCCATGCCGAGCTTCTCACCCATGATCTGCGTCTGCTTGGAATAGATGCGCAGCTTCTGGCCCTTGAGGTCGGCGAGCGCCTTTAGCGGTTCCTTGGTGTAGAAGCCCTGCCCCGGCCAGGCGACATAGGTGATGGCGCGCAGGCCGTTCTTCTTGAACATCGCATCGAAGAAGGGACGCTGGGCGTCCGTCAGCTTGGTCGCCTGATCGTAGGTCGTGGCGACGCCCGGGATGTTGTCGAGATTGTACATCGCCGCCTCGTTGCCGTAGACGCCGAGGCGGATCTCGCCGATCTGGATCTGGCCGGACTGGACGGCGCGCTTGACCGCGTCGAGCTTGATCAGGCTGTCGTTCGAGCGCAGGTCGATCTTGAGCTTGCCGCCGCTCTTCTCCTCGATCTCCTTGATCATCTGGCGGATGTTCTGGGTGAAGAAGCTGCTCTCCGGATAGCCGGAGGCCATGGTCCAGCTGGTCTGGGCCAGGGCGGGAGCGGCCAGTCCGACGCTCAGGGCGAGCGCGGCGGATGCAATCAAAGTCCTGCGTTTCATGATTCCCCTCGTTCTTGTCCCGCTGCGGCTGGCGCGCGGGTTTCAGAAGCCGGAACCGGGCCGAGGCGCGATCGGCGGCTAAGGGAGCACTCCACCGCGTTCCCGCGATAGCATCCAATTGAATTTTGCTGTTGTTGCGATAGATTTCATTTATCGGGCGAAAAGCGGCTCGAAAATTGCATGTTTTCTGAAGCCGCTCGGAGGCCTGATGCCGAACTGGACCTTGAAGCAGCTCGAAAGCTTCGTCTGGGTCGCCAAGCTCGGCAGCTTCCGGGCGACGGCCGAGCGTCTGAACACGACGCAGCCCAATATCTCCGTGCGCATCTCGCAGCTCGAATCGGTGCTCGATGTCCGGCTGTTCTACCGCGATTCAGGCTCGGTCGCCCTGACGCCGATCGGGCATTCGCTGCTGGGGCAGGCCGAGCGGGTTCTGCAGGCCGCGGAGGAATTCTCGCAGCAATCGATCAGCTCGGACCAGCAGATCGGCATCCTGCGGCTCGGCGTCGCCGAGCTGATCGCCCAGACCTGGCTGCGCGACTACCTGCTCGACCTCCGGCAGGTCTTTCCGAATGTCGACGTGGAGCTCAAGGTCGATCTGACGCTCAAGCTGCGGGAAGAGCTCGTCTCGCGTTCACTCGATCTGTGCCTGCTCAACGGCCCGATCTCGAACTTCAACATCAGCAATATCGACCTGGGTTCGGTGCCCTATGTCTGGACAGCCTCGCCGAAGCTCGCCCTGTCCGGCGCCGACATCGCAACGCTGGCCGGGCAGTCGATCCTGACCCATGCGCGCACCACGCGCCATTTCGTCGAGCTCTCGGCGCATTTTCGCGACCTTTGGGAAAAGCCGGTCCGGATCGTGCCGTCGAGCAGCCTCGCCGCCTGCCTGCAGATGACGCTCGACGGGCTCGGCATCGCCCCGCTGCCCCGCACGCTGGTCGAAAAGCTTCTGACGGCCGGCGAGCTGGTCGAGATACCCTACGAATGGAAGCCGAGCGCCCTGGTCTTCACAGCCTCGTTCGCCCATACGCCGGCAAGCTTCCTGCTCAAGCGCTCCGCGGAACTGGCCATGGATCGGGCTGTCCTGCACCACTGAACAGGCACCACGGCGGACCTTGCCGGAAAAGCCTCCGATAAAGATCTCCTATCGAATAGCATTGAAAATAATAATTCGACGACATCGGCGGCCCGCTCCATCTTCCGCCTCTCAGACAACGGAGGCGCGTAAGCCATGTCCATTCTCGGGGCCCGCCTGGGCGTCGATATCGGGGGAACCTTCACCGACGTCGTGCTGGAGCAGGACGGAGAGCGGTTCTCGACCAAGGTCCTGACCACCTATGCCGCGCCGGAGGATGCGATCATCGAAGGCATGCACCGTGTCTGCGAGAAGGCCGGCATCGCGGCCTCCGCCATCGGCCAGATCATCCACGGCACGACGCTGGCGACCAATGCGCTGATCGAGCGGCGCGGCGCCAAGACCGCGCTCATCACCACCGAAGGTTTTCGCGACGTCATCGAGATGCGCACGGAAAGCCGCTTCGAGCAGTACGACCTCAACCTGACGCTGCCGGCGCCGCTGCTGCCGCGCAACCGGCGCTACACCGTCAAGGAGCGCATGGATGCCCGCGGCAAGGTCCTGGCCCCGCTTGATCGCGCGGCCGTCGAAGCACTGGTCGATGAACTGCGCGAAGCCGGCTACGAGAGCGTCGCGGTCGGGCTACTGCATTCCTATGTCAACGACGCCCATGAGCGCCTGATCCAGGAGGTTCTGGCCGAGCGCCTGCCGGGTGCGATGGTCTCGCTCTCCTCGGAAGTCTCGCCGCAGATGCGGGAATACGAGCGCTTCAACACGACGATCGCCAACGCCTATATCAAGCCGCTGATGAAGAGCTATCTCGTCCGGCTGAAGGGGCGGCTGGCAGCCGAGGGCGCCTCCTGCCCGATCTTCCTGATGCATTCCGGCGGCGGCATCATCTCGCTGGAAAGCGCCTCGGAATTCCCGGTACGCCTCGTCGAATCCGGCCCGGCCGGCGGCGCGGTCTTTGCCGCCGACATTGCTGCGCGGCATGGCCTGAAGAAGGTGCTCTCCTTCGACATGGGCGGCACCACTGCCAAGATCTGCCTGATCAAGAACTACACGCCGAAGACGGCGCGCGTCTTTGAAGTCGCCCGGACCTATCGCTTCAAGAAGGGCTCCGGCATGCCGATTTCGATCCCGGTGATCGACATGGTGGAGATCGGCGCCGGCGGCGGCAGCCTCGCTCGTGTCGACTCGATGAACCAGATCCGCGTCGGGCCGGAAAGCGCGGGCTCCGAGCCCGGCCCGGCCTGCTACGGCCGCGGCGGCAAGCGCCCGGCCGTGACCGATGCCGACGTCATCCTCGGCAAGATCGACCCGGACAATTTCGCGGCCGGCACGATCCCGCTCTTTGCCGACCAGTCGGCCGCGGCGCTGGAAGCCGAGATCGGCGGCAGGCTCGGCATGGCGGCCGAGGAAAGCGCCTGGGGTGTGGCCGAGGTGGTCGACGAGAACATGGCCAACGCCGCCCGCGTCCATGCCGTCGAGAACGGCGAGGACCTGTCGGAATACACGATGATCGCCTTCGGCGGCGCCGCACCTCTCCATGCCGGCCGCCTCTGCGAAAAGCTCGGCATCGCCCGCTGCCTCGTGCCGCCCGGTGCCGGCGTCGGCTCGGCCATCGGCTTCCTGCGGGCACCGTTCAGCTTCGAGGCCAACCGCACGCTGTTCATGCGGCTCGCCCAGTTCGACACGGCGCGCGTCACAAAGCTCTTCGGCGAGATGGAGGAGGAAGCGACGCGGGTGGTGCGCTCCTGCGGCTGGTCCGGCGCGATCGAGGCCGAGTACAAGATCTATATGCGCTATGCCGGCCAGGGCTGGGAGATCCCGGTGACGCTGACGCCTGACGAGGCCCGCGCCGCCGATCCCGCGGTCATTCTGAAGCGCTTCGAGCACGAATACGCCAATCTCTTCGGACGCACCGTGAAGGGGCTCGCCGCCGAGATCACGGTCTGGTCGGTGAACGCCCATACGCCGCAGGAGGCGGTAGCCCCGGTCGCCCCGGTCTCGCAGATGCGCGACGCCCCCGCTGAAGGCCGCCGTTCCGTCTTCGATGCGGGGCTCGGCCGCCGTGTCGAAGCCGAAGCCCATCACCGCGCGAACTTGCCCGCCGGCGGCCGGATCGCCGGCCCCGGCATCGTCACCGAGGACGAGACCACCGTCATCGTTCCCTCGAGCCGCTTTGCCGTCACGCTGAACGACGGCTGCATCGATATCCGCCTCACTGAAGCCGCACCCGCCGCTGCCGTCGCCGCGCCGAAGGAGCCCGCCCATGTCTGAGATCTCCAAGGTCGCCTATCAGGTCATGTGGAACCGCCTGATCTCGGTCGTCGAGGAACAGGCGCAGGCGCTGATCCGCACCTCCTTCTCGACCTCCGTGCGCGAGGCCGGCGACCTCTCGGCCGGCGTCTACAACGAGAAAGGCGAGATGCTGGCGCAGGCGGTGACCGGCACGCCCGGCCACGTCAACGCCATGGCCGATGCCGTCGCCCATTTCATCCGCCGGATCGGGCGCGAGAACATCGCCGAGGGCGATGTCTACATCACCAACAATCCCTGGGAAGGCACCGGCCACCTGCACGACATCACCGTCGTCAGCCCCTCCTTCCACAAAGGCCGCCATGTCGGCTTCTTCGCCTGCACGGCCCATATCGTCGATATCGGCGGGCGCGGCTTCGGCGCCGACGCCAACTCGGTCTATGAGGAAGGCCTGCATATCCCGATCATGAAGTTCGTCGATCGCGGCACGGTCAACGAGACGCTGGTCACGATCATCCGCGGCAATGTCCGCGAGCCCGACCAGCTCGTCGGCGACGTCTATGCGCTCGCGACCTGCAACGAGATCGGCCATCGCCGCCTGGTCGAGATGATGGTCGAGTTCAGGCTCGCCGACCTCGCCGGCATCTCAGACTTCATCCTGACCAATTCCCGCCAGGCGACGCTCGACAAGATCGCCGCCCTGCCCCGCGGCGAGGCGGAAGGCCATATGCGGATCGACGGCTACAGCCGGCCGATCGACCTCAAGGTGAAGATCTCGATCGAGCCGGACGGCGTGCTCTGCGACTGGGCCGGCACCTCGGGCGTCGACAAGAACGGCATCAACGTGCCGCTGGTCTATACGAAGGCCTATACCTGCTATGCGCTGAAATGCGCGATCGCGCCGGAAATCCCGAACAACGCGGCCTCGCTGGAGCCCTTCCGCATCACCGCGCCGGAGCACACCATCGTCAACGCCGTCTGGCCGGCGCCGGTCGCGCTGCGTCACATCATCGGCCATATGGTGCCGGACACGATCTACGACGCGCTCGACAAGCTGCTGCCGGGCCTGGTCCCGGCCGAGGGTGCCGGCAGCCTCTGCAACTTCCAGGTTTCGCTCCGTCCGCGCAGCGACGGCCCCTGGCCGGCCGATCCCGTGCGCGCCGAAGTGCTGACCTTCAACTCCGGCGGCTCGGGCGCCAGGCCGGCGCTCGACGGCATGAACGCCACCGCCTTCCCTTCGGGCGTGATGACGATGCCGGTCGAGGCGACCGAGCAGGTCGGCCCGGTGATCGTCTGGCGCAAGGAGCTTCGCCCCGATTCCGGCGGCGCCGGCCAGCATCGCGGCGGCCTCGGCCAGCATATGGAGGTCGGCGCCTGGGAGGGCTACGAGTTCGACATCCAGGCGATGTTCGACCGCGTTCATCATCCCGCCCGCGGCCGACGCGGCGGTGGCGGCGGCGCGCCGACGACGATCGCGCTCGACGACGGCACGGCGATGAAGGGCAAGGGCAAGCAGTTCGTGCCGCATGGCCGCAAGGTGGTGATGGCCTTCCCGGGCGGCGCCGGCTACGGCGCGCCGGGCGAGCGTGAACAGGGCAGCGTCGAGCGCGATCTGGCGCTGGGTTACATCTCGGCCGAGGCCGCCCGCGCCGAGTACGGCCTCAGCGAGGGCAAGGTCGCCGATGTGCTTGCAGCCTCCCGCCGCGGCGAGCTGCCCCGCTAGCCTCGCTCCGGACCGGAAGCCGAAAGGGCCCGGAGTTCCACCCCTTCGGGAATCGTGGAATGATTCCGGGCCCTCGACGGTCGCCGAGCCGAGCCGTCTCAACCCCGTTTTCGTTGGAAGCCGAGCGATGAATCTGCCCTCGAACAAGTTCCTGGCCTCGATCCGCGCCGGCCGGCAGCAGATCGGCCTGTGGCTGAGCCTCGCCAGCGGTTATGCGACGGAGGCCGTCGCCGGAGCCGGCTTCGACTGGCTGCTGATCGACACCGAGCACTCGCCCAACGACCTGAGCTCGGTGATGATGCAGCTGCAGGTGCTCGCGGCCCATCCGGGGACACCGATCGTGCGGCCCGACTGGAACGACACCGTGCTCGTCAAGCGCCTGCTCGACATCGGCGCGCCCGGCCTGCTCTTCCCGATGGTGCAGACACCGGAGGAGGCAGCGCAGGCGGTCGCCGCGACGCGCTATCCGCCGCGCGGCGTCCGCGGCGTCAGCGGCTGCAACCGCGCCAACGGCTTTGCCCGCATGACCGATTATTTCAGCCGCATCGAGGAGGAGACCGCCGTCCTCGTCCAGGTCGAGACGCTGACGGCGATCGAGCAGGCGCTCGAGATCGGACGGGTCGACGGCGTCGACGGCGTCTTCTTCGGCCCCTCCGACATCGCCGCGGATATGGGCATGCTGGGCAAGCCGAACGACCCTGCGGTCTGGGACGTCATCCGTCCCGCGGCCCGCAAGCTGATGGAGGCCGGCATCCCCGTCGGCACGCTGGTCTTCGATCCGCGCCTCGCCAGGAACCTGCTGGCTGAGGGCTTTGCCTTCGTCGCCTGCGGGTCGGATGCGGTCATTCTGGCGCGCGGTGCCGACAGCCTGCTCGCCACCATGAAGGGCTGAGCTCCAGCCGCGCCGGCCTCCCGGAAACCGGAGACGGCGCGGCCGACGACGGCCGCGCGGCTGGCGCCCGCTTCGCTCAGTTCCAGCCCGATTCCCGCTCGCAGGCCCTGCGCGCCCCCGGATTGGCCTTTTCCCACTGCGTGATCGAGCGGGTCTCGTTGTCGCTCATCTTGTTGTTCATGCAGGTGCAATAGGCCGATACCACGGAGGCGGCGACCTTGGCGTCCTGGTTGTCGCTGAGGCACTGGTTGATCCATTTGCGGTCATCCGCCGTCTGGGCGAAGACGGACGAGGCAATGCAGGCGCTGCCGGCGATGGCCAGCGCGAAAAGCGTGTGTCTCATGATGGGTTCCCTGAGTCATGCCGCCTTCCGGGCGGCAGGCTCGACGCTTCGACACAGCGGGCAACGCGGTCAATACGTGCAGCCTCTGTTGACCCGCCAAATCAAAAATAGTCAGTCCGGCAGGTCAGCGTGGACGGGGTCGCGATTCGATTTGAACCGCGGTTCTGCGGCTGCGCGGACGACAGAGGCTTTCCGCCGCGCCCTGCATGGCTCATCCTCGCCTTTTCGCCGGCCGATGGCCGGAATGGCGCCGGCGTTGAAATGACGGATTGCGCTGCTCGGGCGGCGCGAGGCAGAACGGCTGGTCGTCGCGGGTGCCGCCAGCCGGCACCCGCCGGAGCTTGGAAGGTGAGATGGTTACGCAGGTCGAATTGGCATCGGGAGTGGAGCGTGCGTTCCTCGACCACGGATACCAGTATCTGACCATGACCGCGCTCGCCGATGCGATCGATGTCACGCGTCGCACCGTCTACAACTACTTCCGTTCCAAGGAAGAAGCCTTCCGGTTCCTGATCGAGACGGCCAACGCGCGCGCCGTCGCAGCCGGGATGGCCGCGGGTCGCGACGGCCTGGCCCAGGGTCTGGACCCGGTCGAGATCTTCGCGACCGTGCTCGACATCCGCTACGGCGAAAACCGGCGGCGGCTGGCAAGGTCGCCGCATGCGATCGAGATCAACGACCAGGCGTTCCGCCGCTGCCGCGACCTGATGATCGCCTCGGCGATAGCGTTCCAGGCCGAACTTGCCGCCCTCATCGAGGACATGCAGGGGCGAGGGCTGATCCGGCTCAGACCGGGCATCAAGGCCGATGCGCTCGCCCAGTTGCTTGCCGACGGCGCGCGCGGCACCAACCAGAGCCTCCCGCCGACCGATCCGGAGACGCTCAAGCTGCGCTATCGCGCCATGGTCGGGGCCATCATCCACGGGACCGCGATGTCCGCCTGAACGCGGATCATTGGCCAGGCTTCGGCAGACGGGCGCTTTCTGGCGGATGGCGCCACGCCAGGCCCGGCCAAGGCCGACCCGTGTGATGCCAGAGATTCACAAATTGCACTTTAATGTGCAATCTGCTTTTGATGCCGCCGAGCTGCAGGACTGCAGTGGGCGGCCGAGGGCGGAGCATGCAAGCGGTGGACAGCCGGGCTGCGGAGCTGATCGCGAGCCCGCAATTCGACCTCGTGGCCAGGCATCTGGCGGCCGGCTTCTCGGCAGTGCAGGAAAACGTGCCGCGGCTGGCCTCGCTGTTCGCCACGCAGCAGCGCTGGCTGATGTCCCATGTCGCCCTGGCGCGCCACTTCCGCGGCGTTCGGATGGGCCGGCCCGGTCTCTCGCGCCGCGACTTCCTCGATGACCTGCAGCCCTTCGCCCTGGCCAGCCGCAACACGGGCGCGTCCTTTTTCGCCGAGGCTTTGCATTACGGGATCACCCAGCCCTGCCAGGCCGACGGCCAGCGCGGCGAACTGGTCGAGCCTGCTCCGGCGACGCTCTCGGCCCTGACAGAGTGGTTCGCGCTTCATCTGGCGGCGCTCGATTCGATCGAGCCCGGCGGCCGCCTGGCGCTGCTGCGGCAGCATGGCGGCGTTCTCTTGACAGCGATCCAGCCGCTGGTCGCCGATGAGCTCATGTGCTGCACCGCGATCCGCAGGCCGCCGCCGGCCTATGGCGTCTTCGCCTCGGTGGATGACGGCGGCAGCCTGATGGACCGCCTGATCGTCGGGCTCGACCCCGGCGCCTCCCGGCACCAGGAGCGCGCTCTCACCAATGTCACCTCGGTCTCGGCACTGGCACGGCCGCTCAACCTTTCCAGGACCCATGCCGGCCGCACGCTCGCGGCCGCGGCCGCCGCCGGCGCGCTCGGCTGGAGCGGCAGGCCCGGCCGCTCGCCGATCTGGCTATCGCGCGCGTTCCGGGCGGAGTATGCGCAGATGCAGGCGTTGAAGCTCGCGATCATCGACGCCGCCCTCGCAGTCGCAACCAATGGCCTGAAGCTGGCGGCGATCGCGGCGGATTGGCGCGGCCGGAGCATCGAAGGCGCATGGGACAACCCCTCGCACTGACAGCCACCCTCGCAAGAGCGGACGGCCCGGCCGTAGCGGTCCCGTCCGGCGCAAGCACAGATATCGGCGCGCGCCTCGACGCCCTGCCCTTCTGCCGGATGCGCCTCGCGGTCCTCGCGGTGACCACGCTGGCGCTGTTTGCCGATATCGCCGAGGTCGCGCTCGGCAATGCGCTGGGCGCGATCTTCCAGGCCCCGCCTCACGTTATGACGCCGACGGAACTCTCGCTGTTTCTCGCCGCGATCTTTGCCGGCGGGGCCGCCGGGGCCCCGGCCTTCGGCGCGCTCGGGGACCGGACCGGCCGCCGCCTGGCGCTGCAGCTTGCGCTTGCGGCGGTGGCGGCCGGCTCCCTCGGAGCGGCGCTCAGCGCAACCACGCCGGCGCTGATCGGCTTCCGCTTCCTGTCGGGCCTCGGCATCGGCGCGTGCCCACCGCTCATCGCCGCCTATCTGGCCGACGTCATGCCGCCGCGTGTCCGCGGCAGGATGGTCTGCTTCTGTGCCGGCCTCGCCTTTCTCGGCGCGCCCGCGATCATCTTCCTGATGCGCGCGGCCTCGCCGGAGACGCTCGGGGTCGCGGGCTGGCGCTGGGCGCTGGGCTGCGGCGGCGTCCTTGCGGTGATCGCGGCCGCGCTGCTGCATTGGCTGCCGGAATCGCCGCGCTGGCTGGCTGCGGCCGGCCGGCTGGCGGAGGCGGAGTCCGCGCTGCGCCGCTTCGGCGGTCCGGCCGCGGAACGCGCCGCGCCTGCGGTCATCGACGACAGGCCGCCGGCCGCGCCAGAGCGGCAGCCGGGCCGCGGCGCGCACTCTCCGCTGCCGCTGCTCTGCGGCCTCTATCTGCTGTCCCCCTGGGCGACGATCGGCTTCCCGCTGATGAGCGGCGCCGTCATGGTCGCCAAACGCTTCAGTATCGGTGATTCGGTGGTGGCGGCCGGGCTCATCATGGTCGGGCCGGTGATCGGCAACCTGCTGATGGCGTCGGCGATCGACCGCATCCCGCGCAGGGCCAGTCTCGTTCTCGCCGCCGCGGTCATGGCCTGCCTCGGCCTTCTGTTCGCGGCGGCCAGCAACTTCGCCAGCCTCGTGATCCTCGGCATCGCCTTCGCATTCGCCAGCGCGATCTATGCGAGCGTGCTCGGTGTCTACGCGGCCGAGATCGTGCCGACCGGATCACGGGCTTCGCGCACGGCGTTCGCCTGGGGAATCGGCCGCCTCACCTCCATCTTCGTTCCGCTCGTCTTCGTCGCGTCGATGCACCATCTCGGCGTCTGGGCGATGTTCGTGCTGATCGCGCTGGCCCTGATCGCCAGCATCGCGCTGGTCGTCGTCGCCGGCCCGCCGGGTCGCTCCAGCCAATCCGTTGGCTGACCATTTTTGAATCCCCTATTGCACAAATTCGAGCAATTTGAGAATTGTCGGCCGTGCCCCGCGGCCTCTCCTGCCGCGGGCAGGCTATGGCGGGGGACGAAATGGTGGTGGAACGGTCGACAGCCGGTGCGGCGGCCTGCGTGCTCTGGTTTCTGGCGGCCATCTGCCCGGCCGGCGCTCAGCCGAGCGGCGGCAAACCCGGTTCAGCAGGCCCTGCGGCAGCGGCGGCACCGGCGGTATCCGCCGAGCCCAGCCTGACGACCGCGAGCTTCGGGGACTGGACCCTGCGCTGCCAGCGCGTCACGGAAACCACCGGAACGGCCCGCATCTGCGAGGTCGCTCAGATCCTGCAGGCCCAGGGCCAGCAGGCGCCGATCGCCCAGGTCGCCATCGGCCGGATCGCCAACGGCCAGCCGCTGCGCGTGACGGCCGTGATGCCGGTCAGCGTGTCGTTTCCGAGCAGCGTCCAGATCGCAATGGGAGACAAGGAGGCCAAGCCGCTCGAGCTGACCTGGCGCCGCTGCATCCCGACCGGTTGCTTCGCCGACATCGCCGCGAGCGATGAGGCGTTGAAGCCGTGGCGCAAGGCGGCCGAGGCCGGGCGGATCGTCTTCAAGGACGCCGCTGGCCGCGAGCTGGCGCTGCCGCTCTCGGCCCGGGGCCTCGATCAGGCGCTCGACGCCCTGGCGAAGGAACGGCTGTGAGATGAAGGTCGGCCGAGCCTCCCGAAGCCGCCGCACCGCGCCGAGCCCGCGTCCGGCCGGACCGGTGGCATCGCCACCCCGCCCGGCGCCGGCAGCCCGCCGCCAGCACTGGCTCGTCGGCCAGGTGATGGCCCTGGCGCTGTGGAACGCACCGGCCTTCGCCCAAAACATCATCACACCCGACGGCCGCACCCAGACCAATGTCGCCGTCAGCGGCAGCGTCACCACCATCACCACCGGCACCGTCTCTGCCGGTGCCGGCTACAACTCCTTCTCGCGCTTCGAGCAGGCGGCGGGCACGACCGTCAACATGCACCTGCCGCAGAACACCGGCGCGCTGGTCAACATCGTGCGCGACGGGCCGGTCGTCATCGACGGCATCCTGAATTCCTACCGCAACGGCCAGATCGGCGGGCACGTCTATTTTTCGGATTCGGCCGGGTTCACGGTCGGCCCGAACGGCGTGGTCAACACCGGACAGCTTACGGTCAACACGCCGACACGCGACTTCCTCGACCAGGTCGTCGGGCCCGGCGGCGTCGTCAATGAGACGCTCGCCGCGCGCCTTCGGGCCAACGACGTGCCGATCTCGCCGGATGGCCGCATCTCGATCGAGGGAGCGGTCAACGCGCGGCGCGGCGTCTCGCTCAACGGCCAGTCGGTCAGCGTGGCCGGCAGGATCACTGCCAATGCCGCGCCGGTCGACATCGCCGAGCGTCGCGAGCGGCAACGCGCCGCCTTCGCCCAGAGCGTCAACACCACGGGCCTGCGCCGGGGCGGCGCGATGGTCGCTCGCAAGGGTGGCGGCATCGAGATCCTCGCGGCCGGAACCGCCTCGATCTCCGGCCAGCTCACGGCCCAGGCGCGCGGGCGCCGCAGCGCCGGTACGATCGCGGTGCGCTCGGGCAAGGGCACGAGCATCGCCGCGACGGCCAGGATCGCCGCCACCGGCGTGGCGCCCCGGCACGGCAATCCCGCGGGTGCGGCGGAGGGCAGCGTCAACCTCGCCGACGGTGGCACGGTCTCGCTGACCTCGGACGCCGCCATCGCGATCGCGCGTGGCGCGACGATCGACGTCAGCGCCGCCCGGGAAGCGGCCGGCAAGGCAGGCTCGGTGATCGTCTTCGCCGGCACCGACCTCGACGTCGCCACCGGTGCGGTGTTCCGCGGCCTCGGCGGAACGAGCGGGGATGGCGGTTTCCTGGAGCTGAGCGCCCGGCAGACGGTGACGCTCGGCGCCGTCGATGTCGATCTCTCGGCGCGCAGCGGCAAGGCCGGCCTGCTCTACATCGACCCCTCCGACATCGTGATCGGCAGCGGCGGCAGCGCCAACATGATCACCAACGGCACCAATGTGGTGCTGGAGGCGAGCAGCAGCATCACCATCGCCGGCGACGGCATCATCGACACGCGACAGTTCAACCGCGCGGCCAATGGCGGCGTGCTCTCGGCTGCCAACCCCTCCACCGGCAATTCGGGCTCGATCTCGCTCGCCGCGCCGAACATTTCGATCGCCGGCAAGCTGCTCGCCGAGGTCAGCCCCGGCAGCGGCTACGCCGCCGGCGACATTACGCTGACGGCCTCCGCCTCCGACGCCCGAAACTCCGGCAAGGCCAGCGCATCCGCCGTCATCGAGATCGGGGGCACCGTCTCCGGCCGCGACGTCAAGTTCCTCGCCGATGCCAGCGGCGTCTCATCCTTCCTGAATCCGGATCTGGGCATCGCGCAGTTCGCGGGGCAGACCAACCTCGCCATCCTGAGCGGCCTCAACGGCGGCTATGTCGCGAGCGACATCACGGCGCGCGTCTCCATCCAGGACACCGCCTCCGTCACCGCCACGCGCGATCTGGTCATCAGCGCCACCGGCGCCCAGGAGGCGACCCTCCCGGCGATCTCGTTCACGGCGGTCTCGCCGGCGGCGGTGGCAGTCACCTATGCCGAGCTCAAGGCCCGTGTGACGGCGGAGGTGCTCTCGGGCGCGACGATCTCGGCCGGGCGCAACCTGACCGTCGCCGCCAGCAACGAGGCGACGCTCGGCGCGACGGCGCTCGCGCTTTCCGGCGGGCAGACCCTCGCCAATTTCGCCGTCGCCGTCGGCACCACCGATATCCAGACCCGCGCGATCGTGAGCTCCGGCGCGGACGTCACGGTCGGCTCCGCGGGAAATGTGCGGGTCTCGGCGATCAACAACAACGCCTTCTCGACCTCGGCCACCGCGATGTCGATCAGTGGCGGCACGGTCGGGATATCCGTCGCCTATTCCGACGCGCAATCGAGCGCCGTGGCTCGTCTCGGCGCGTCTCTGGGCTCCAGCGGCAGCCGGGTCGGCACCGTCACGGTCGAGGCACTGTCCGACAACAGCAAGAACGCGACCACCTCTGCCGTCACGCTTGGGCAGAACCTGATCATCCAGGGCATCGGCATCAGTGCGGCGGTGGAGACCGTCTTCGCCCCGCTGATCTCGAAGCTCGCGCCGATGGAAGTGGGCAAGTTCGGCAGCACGCTGACGCTGGCATCGAGCAATCTTTCGGCGAACGCGTCGATCGCGGCCGATACCGGCGGCAGCGCCCCGACCATCTACGCCGACAAGGCGGCGGTGGTCAGCGACGTCCGCGATTTCGCACTGCGCCTCTCCGCCGATTCGGGCACGAGCTCGAACTCCAAGAACCCGAGCGGCATCGACCCGGAGGCTATGACGGCCATGTCGGCCGGGGTCGTCTACGGCGCGATCAACCACGCCTCGCAGGCCTCGATCGGCGCGGGCGTCACCGTCGACGCCACCAACGCCATCGGCGTCTCGGCGACGACCGAGGTCCCGATCGCCAATACCTGGACCGACTGGGCCGGACCCGCCGAGACGATCTCGCACCTCAACGGAACCTTCGGCGTCGCCGGCAACATCCTGACGAGCTATGCCAGCGCCACCGTGGAATCGACCGTGCTCGGGCTCGCCGGTGCGGTCGACTACTACCGGATCGGCAACACGACGGAGGCCTATGTCGGGCCCGGCGCCACGCTGCGTCAGAGCAGCGGGCTCGGCACCTGGACGGCCACCCTCGGCACCGGCGACGCGGTGAGCTTCGACAAGCGCGTCGCGGTCGTCGCCACGACGACGACGGAGACGATCGACGTCGCCGGCAACTACGGCATCTTCTCGGGTACCGGTGCGAATGGCGGTTCCGGCGACGCGGTCGGCGGCTCCTTCGCCGACATCGGCCGCCAGAGCAGCACCGTCGCCGCCATCGGCGCCGGCGCGACCGTCACCGCGCTCGAACTCGAGGTCGCGGCAACCACCTCCGACAGGATCTTCGTGCTGGCGCCGACCTCCGGCAAGGCGGCCGGCGATTTCGCGGCCAACGGCATGGTCGCGCTGGTCGGCATCGACAACCGCACCCTCGCCTCGATCAGCAACCAGGCGACGATCGACGTCACCAGCGTCGCGGTGGCCGCGCATCAGTTCGTTTCGCTCTTCGCGCTGACGGGCGCCGTCACCTATGGCGGCGGAAATGCCGTCGGCATCTCGGTCGCGGCGCTGGACACCGCCGGCGTCACGCGTGCCTATGTCGGGGACAATGCGACGGATCTCTCGGACAACCGGCTCGGCGGAGGCTATGGCGCCGGCCTGATCACGACCCGCTCGCTCGACGTCGAGGCGGTAACGGACGGGCGCATGACCGTCGCCTCGATCGCCGCCGCTGTCTCCGATCCCAATGCCTCGAAGCTCAGCTTCTTCAAGGCGGCTGCCGCGGAGGGCAAGTCGCAGGCGGCCTGGACGCGCTCCGGCGCCGGCAGCGGGCTCAGCCTCACCGCGGCCGGCAGCGCGGCGGTCGCGACGACGACGCTCGGCACCTCCGCCTGGATCGACGGCGCGGTCGTCGTCGGCAAGGACAGCGGTACGGTCACGACCGATGTCGCGGCGTCGAACGCCACCATCGCGGAGCTGGGCTCCGGCTCGGCCGCGCTGAACCTCACCGGCGCGTCGAGCCCGCTGAGCGGGGCCCTCTCCGGCGCCGTCTCGATCGGCATCTTCGACAACAGCACCGATGCGCGGATCAGCGATTCGACCATCACCGGCGCAGGCGACACCACCGTCCAGGCGCTTGCGGGCGGTCGCCAGACCGTGGTCGGCGTCAGCATCGCCGCCGCCCGCGCCAACAGCGGCGCGGCTGCGATCTCGGGCGCGATCGGCCTGATCACCGACAGCGTCACTGCCCAGATCGAGCGTTCCGCCATCGCGGGCATTTCCGGCGCCTCCTCCGGCAACGACGTGCTGGTCAACGCCTACCGCACGACGGATATCGGCATCGGCGGCGGCGCAGCCTATGCCGGCGCCCAGGCCGGGCTCGGCATGGCCTTCACCTATGTCTCGATCGCCGATCCGAGCGGTCGCGACGCGGTGGCGGCCCTCGTCACCGATTCCAGCATCGGCGCGATGGATCGGTTGAGCGTGGTCGCCCGGACCTCGAGCCGGATCGCCTCGGGCGCGATCGCCGGCGGCGGCGGTCCCAATTCGAACGGACTCGCCGGCGCCTTCGTCATCAACGATGTCAGCCCGACGACCCGCGCCGCCGTGACCGACGGCGCGGGCGCTCCCGCGCGCATCGCCATGGACGGCGACGTCATCGTGCTCGCCGATAGCGGGCGCGACGCAACGCTCGACGCCGCACTGGCCAGCCGGATGGCGGCGACCGATCCCGGGCAGATCGACTTCAGCGGCAGCGCCACCAACGCGGATGGCGCCGCCAACCCGACCGGCGCCTCGATCGTCGCCGTCGCGGGTGCCATCCAGGCCGGCCAGAACAATGCCGGCATCTCCTTCCTGCTCAACACGATCGCGCAGTCGCATATCGCGACCATCGCCAATATCGACCTGACCAGCTCGACGGCGGTGAGCGTTCGCGCGCAGGACGGCTCGACGATCACCGGCGTCGCCGTCGGTCTCGGCGTGGCGACCGGGCAGTTCGCCGGCGTCGCCTCGATCGCGCTGCAATCCATCGACAATGTCGTCACGGCCGATGTCAGGGGCGGCAGCATCGCCAGCCGGGACGTCGCCGTCAGCGCCCAGGCATCGTCCGCCATTCTCGGCGCCGCCGGCTCGCTCGGCTTCAGCATCGGCGCCGTGGCGGCCGGGCTCTCGACGGTCGACGCCAGCATCGCCAACACGGTCGCCGCCACGATCGACGGCGCCACGGTCCGCGCCTCGCGCGACGTGCTCCTGGAGGGGCTGTCGACAGCGACCATCGAGACCACCGCCATCGGCATGGCGATGTCGCGCAATGTCAGCCTCGCCGGTGCCGTCGCCAACAACAGCGTCGCCACCGATGTCGGCGCGACGGTCACCGGCGCCGACATCATCGCCGGCAACAATCTCGGCCTGTTCGCGACGAATACCGATAAGATCGCGGCGGTTGCGACGGCGGTCGCCGCGACGGCCGCGGCTCCGGGCGCGGCCGGCGGCGTGTCTCTGGTCAACAACACGATCGGCGGCGCGACATCCGCCGCGATCGCCGGCAGCACCGTCGATGCGCGGGCCAGCGGCACCGGCTCGCTGAGCTACACGGCCGGCCAGCTCGCCAGCGCTCCCGACCTCTCGACCGCCAACAGCCTCACCACCTCGCAGCCCGATCTGACGATGACGGCCCGCAGCGTCCACGGCCTCGGCGTCGTCGCGACCTCGGCGCAGTCCGTCCTCGCGAACGCGATCACGGACGGCGTCGCGATCTTCCCGGTCACCGCAGCGATCGCGGTCGTGCCGATCCGCAACGTCCTGGCCGGCAGCACCAGCGCGACGATCGATTCCAGCCAGGTCGATACCCGCCTCACCGGAACGGATTCGACGGCCGTCGCCGTCGAAGCGGCAAGCCATTCCTATGCCGGGACCTTCATCGTCGTCGGCTCGGTCGGCGGTGTGGCCGCGGCCGGCGCGGACGCCAACACGGTGATGGCGCGCAGCACCCGCGCGGCGGTGACGAACTCCACCACAGGCACCACCACGCCGGGCTACACGGGCGCGGGCGTGACGGCGCTCGACATCGCCGCGAACGCCTCGCAATCGGCTGCCAGCAACGTCATCGGCTTTGCTGTCGGCATCGGCGGCGCCGCTGCGGCCGGCGCCGTCAACAGCTTCCAGGCCCTGACCAGCGCCTCGCTCGGCCAGGGCCTCGTCACGGCGGGCCGCGTCGGCGTCAGCGCCGACGGCCGCAACGGCTTCTACGCCCAGGCGGCGGTCGGCGCGGGCGGCGCGGTCGGGCTCGGCAGCGCCTTCGTCGTCGGCACCAGCCGCAATACGACCCTGGCGATGGTCGGTGGCGGCACCGGCCAGACGACGCTCAACCTGAACGGGGCGCTCGCCGTCGCCGCCAGCAGTTCGAACGCCTTCACGACGCTGGCCGCCGGCGGCGCTGCGGGCGGCTTCGCCGGCGTGGCCGGCATGGTCAGCTTCGTCGATGTCGAGAACGAGACCCGCGCCGGCCTCTACGGCGTCGCCGCCACGATCCGCCCGGGAGCGACGCAGAGCGTCAACGGCAGCAGCGTCGCCGCCGGCATCGTCGTCACCGCTTACGAGGCGACCAGCATCGACCCGACCACCGGCGCGGGAGCGACCGGCAGCCTGGGCCTCGGCGCGGCGGCCAATATCGCAAGCCTCGACAGTCGCGTCCTCGCCGACATCTCCGGTTCCGTCCTGTCCGCGCCGGGCGCCGTCTCGGCCTCCACGACCTCCGACCGCGCGGTCGATGCGCAGACCGTCACCTACGGCGTCGGCGGCTCGCTCGGCATCGGGGCGGCCGTGGCGGTGATCTCGGTCGGCACCGGCACGCCGTCCGGCGCGCAGGGCGAGGTCAATGCCGGCGGCGACGGCACGCTCTCGCGCGTGAATCAGCTCACCGCCGGCAACGCCGATCTCGTCCTGAGCACGGCCGGGCTCGCCAGCTACCGCGCCTATCGCGGCAGCGCCGCGGCTGCGATGAGCGACGCCGATCTGCGCGACGACGCACAGGCCGAATACAATCTGCTGCTGGCCAATGGCAGCGTTGCCAACGGCAGCCTGACGCTGAGCGCCTCCGGCATCGCCGCCCTGCGAAGCGCCGCAGCGAGCGCGCTCGGCGTCGTCAGCCCGACCGATGCTCAGGTCCGCGACTGGGCCGCGAGCCGCTACGGCGCGCTCAGCGGTGGCACCGTCGGCTATCTGATGAGCGATGCCGGTGTCGCTCGCTACCGGCTGACGGCAGCGTCTGCCGACGTCAGCGACGACCAGATCCGCAGCGCCGCCAATGACGCCTACCAGCGCCTGCTCGCCAACGGCTCGGCCGCCGACGGCACCCTGACGCTGACGGCCGAGGGCATCGCTGCCTATCGCAGCGCCGCCAGCGCGAACCTCGGACATGCGGCGACGGACGCAGAGGTCCAGAGCTTCGCCAATGCGCAATATGCCTTCTTCACCGCCAATCGCAGCCGCAACGCCGCGCCAGTGGCGCTGAGCGCGAGCAGCCTTCTGGACGCCGCCGGCTCCGCCACCGCCGCGACGGTCACGGGCGGCAGCATCGCCAGCGGATCGGTCGCCGTCTCGGCGCTGTCGCGCACGACCACCAGCAACCGGGCGACGGGCGAGGCGCGCGGCGCGGTCGCCGGCGTCGGCGCCGCCACGGCCTACACCGAGATCGGCGACGCGGTCTCCGCCCGGCTCGACCAGATCGCGGTGACCACCGGCTCGATCGCCGTCACCGCGACCTCGGCCGACGGCACCGGCTCCGCGGCGCGGGTCGAGGCCTTGGCCGGCGCCGGCGCGCTCGGCGCCGCAGCCGGCGCTGCGGTTGCCGACAGCTCCATCGCCAACACCGTCACCGCGACGCTGGGCGGCACCCTGACCGTCACCGGCGCGACCACGGTCACGGCTGGGAACAGCCAGACCAGCCGCTCCGACGCCTTCGGCGCCACGGTCGCGGGCGGGCTGGCGCTCGGCGTCTCGCTGGCAAGGAGCAGCGCCGACAGCACGGTCGCGGCGAACTACCTTGCAGGCTCCAGCCTGACCGGCACCGGGCTCGCCATCGGCGCCACCAGCACGGGCGCGGCCTTCGCCGCGGCGACGGCCGGCGTGGGCGGCCTGCTCCTCGCCGGCGCGGGAGCGCAGGCGGACGCCACGGACGCCACCGCCGTCTCGGCCGTGATCGGCGCCGGCGCATCGGCCAATGTCGGCACCGGCGCAATCACTGTGTCGGCAACCGCCTCGCCCGACGCGAAGGCACTCGCGAAGGGCGAGGTCGTCGCCGGCGGCCTCGCGGTCGGCGCGGCGATCGCCCATGCCACGGTCTCCCCGCTGGTGGGTGCCGCGATCGAAGGCAACGCCGCCCTGCCCGCCAGCCAGTTCACCGCAGGCAGCCTCTCCGTCCGGGCCACGGGTTCCGTCTTCGGCGACGCGGCGACCGACGTCGCGGCGCTCACGGGAGAGACCGGCGACTTTGCGCGCGGCGGCCAGTCCGCGACAGCCTCGGCCGTGTCGGGCTCGGGCGCCTACTATGTCAGTGCGGTCGGGAGCGACGCCCGCGCGAGGAATACCAGCTCCGTGACGGCGAGCGTCGGCGACCACGTCCTGATATCGGCTGGAACCGTGACGATCAGCGCCGTCAACACGACGCTCCAGGGCGCGACCGCGAGCGGCTTCACCGCGAGCATCGCGGCCGTCGGCGCCGTCAACGCCCAGGCCGACGCGCCGACCCATACGCTCGCCTCCTTCGGGGACGGCGCGACGGTGAACGGCAGCAGCACCGGCAGCTTCACGCTCTCCGCGAGCGGCAACGACACCCAGATCGTCCATGCCCAGGCCGGCAGCGGCGGCCTCTACGCCGGTTCCGGCGCAACGGGCTCCACCTCGAACGACGCGAATGTGACCGCTTCCCTCGGTGACGGCGCCGTGGTCGTCAGCGGCCTCGTCACGATCGCGGCGAGCCATGACGCGAACTACGCATCCCTGATCGACAGCCTCCAGGCCTCGGCACTGGGCGCCAGCGCCGCCCTTGCCCGCAACGGTGCGGATGTCGACGTGCTGGCGACACTCGGCGCCGGCAGCCGCATCGCTGCGGCAGGCCCCAACACGGCCGGCTGCTACCTGTCGAGCTGCCTGCAGGCGATCGCGCTCACCAGCCGCAACGCCTTCACCCAGCTCGATCTCGGCGACTCCGTGCAGGCGGCGGCCGGCGGCGGCATCAACGGTGCCGGCGCCACCTCGACGACGCGGATCGACGGAACCTCGCGCGTCGACCTGGCCGACGACGTGATGCTGACGGCGGGCACCAGCGCGACCGCCGCGCCCGGACCGATTCTGGTCCAGGCCTGGACCGAGCTGACGGGCGACGACACCGCGACGCTCACGACCGGAGGCCTGCTGCAGGGTGCCGGCGTCTCCTCGCGCTACACTGCCATCGTCGACAATGCGGTGACGCTCGGCAGCAACGATGCGCTGACCTCGTTCGGTGTCATCAACATCGGCACCTACACGCTCGCGAATGTCCGGGCCAACGCCTATGTCAGCACCTACGGTCTCGCCGGTGTCGGCGTGGCCGATGCGGATGTGACGGTCCATTCCGGCAACGACGTGGTGATCGGGACGGGCTCGTCGCTGCTCGGTCTCTATGATGTCAACGTCACCGCCGGCCGCGACGGCTCGGGGCTGCGCACCAACACCCTGAACGGCGCGGCGAACGCCCTCGGCTATGTCCGCGGCCTGGTCGCGGTACCGGACGCCGACGCCTCGACCGACCTGCAGAACCGCGCGCGCGTCGAGGTCGGCACGGGCGCCAGCATCGCCAGCGCCCAGAACGTCACCCTCGGCGCCTATGACGGGCTGCTCAGCGCCCATGCGGACGGCACCGGCCATGGCTACCAGCTCTACTTCATCCCGGTGACGGCGGGGACGAGCAGCCCGGGCTCCTCCTCCAGCTCGACGCTGGTGATGAACGGCACCGCGACGGCAGGCATCTACAACACCCAGCGTGTCGAGATCGGCTGCGGCAGCAACGCCTCCGAGCAATGCGGCCCGAACGACACGCCGACGATCCGCTTCGTCAGCGGCGCACCGGTGAGCGCCGGCTACGACCCGGCGTTCAACGCCGTTGCCTACATCAACGCCCATTACGACGCCTCGGTCGCGGGAACGCTGATCGCGGGCGTCAACGGCGCGCCCGTCAAGGCCGTGCATCTGACGCAGCTCTATGCCGCCGGCGGCAACGTCTTCGTCAACGCCGGCAGCGTCCAGGGCAGTGGCACGCTGACGGCCAATGGCGGCCCCTCGATCACGGTCATCAACCGCAGCAACGCCTATCTCGTGCTCGACGGCGGCGCCTACATTCCGGAATCGACCGGCGGCCAGATCGTCGGCAACAGCGGCTCCCTGACGCGCCATGCCAATCCCGATGCGGCGCCGATCGTCACGATCGACAACGCCTATACCGGCCAGCTCGACGCCAGCGGCATGGGCCCGGCGCTGCTGATCGCCAGCAACCTCACCAATCTGGCCGGCGTGGTCTCGCTCAACAACACCCAGGGTTCGTTCGGCTTCTCAGGGCAGCGCATCGACGCACTGCAGTTCAACGCCACCGTGCCGAACGGCGCCGTCGCGATCTCGTCGAACGGCCCGAACGGCATGTACAACGCCGGCGCATCGCCGCAGGCAGAGTATGGTTCGTACATCTACTATCCAGGCGGCGGGCCGGGCTCGACCGGCTTCAACGTCGACGAGGCGGTCTACGCTGCTGCAAACGCGCTCGCCGCCGGGCAAGGCGCGAACGATCTCAACTATTTTCTCTACGGCCGGCAGGACGAGGGCACGACGCGCAATTTCTCGATGCAGTTCTACGGCAACTGCATCGGCTATATCGGCGATGCCGGCTATGCCTGCACCGGCGGCTATGACATGGGCAACGATATCCGCTTCATGGTCATACCGACGATCCAGACCTACCGGCAGAGCAATCCGACGGCCCAGGGCGGCGGCACGCAGATCTACGGAGCCCAGGTCGCCATCAAGGCGACGACGATCAACGTCAACGCCTCGATCGAGGCCGGCCGCGTCACCGACTGGCAGGGCACGATCGGAGGCAATGTCGGAGACATCCTGCACGCCAGCCGGCAGGGCTGGCTCGACAGCGGCTACACCACGGTCAGCTTCGCCAGCATCTTCGGCGGCGGCTGGGCGGCGCCGAACGCCGTGCCGATCTCATACGACGTCGTGAACGACCGCCTCGTCATGGCCGATGTCAACGCCTCCTCGGGCGGAGGCTCGGTGCTGCTCGACGGCCAGATCATCAGCACCAACACGCTCGGCAGCATCAAGGTCAATGGCGGCTTCGGCAATGTCAGCGTGAACAACCTCTCGGGGCTCGACCTCGTCACCAACCGCATCAATACCGGCACCGCCGCCGGCGTGAATGCCAGCGTCAGCAAGATCACGATCATCGACCGGCTCATCACCTCCGGCCTGAACACGAAGATCTACGCCTATACGCCGGGCTCCGGCATCGCCGTCTACCAGACGATGAACGGCGCCCAGCCGACCTCCGGCCCCGTCGAGTTCATCTCCGGCGCCACCGCAAGCTACGATCCCGTCGCCGGTACGCGCTATGAGTGGACGCAGCAGGCCCTGCTCCAGAAGGAGGGGCTGACCCCGCAGACCACCCAGGTGCGCGATCTCGTCTCCTACTGGCGCTACGATTCCGGCACGTCGAGCAACCCCTGGGTCTATGTCGACGCCCAGTCGCCGAGCACAAATCCCGGCGCGGACTGGATGTACTGGTGGTCGCGCAATGCGCAGGCTCCCAGCGGGGGCGTTTCGGGCCGGATCACCAACAAACCCGGCTTGATCGGCGTCGGCCTGACGCAGGAGATCACCGGCGGCCAGCTGGACTTCATCAACAACGAAGCGCATTACGGCGGCTGCAACGGGCAGGCGATCAACCACTGCGACCGCGACTTCGTCGCGCAGCCCGGCGCCGGGCAAGCGATCTGGAATTACCAGATGGTGACCCGCGCTTTCGTGCAGGTCACGGCTTCGGTCAAGGCCGACAACCGCTTCGGCATCAGCTTCGCCGGCAATGCCGCCGGCACGGTCAACATCAATTCCAACAGCTCGGTCCTGCTGCAGGGCAATATCGTCAATCCCAGCGGATCGACGACGGTAACCGCCTCGGCCGGCAGCATCACCCAGGCGCCGAACGTCTCGATCCTCAGCAACGACCTCACGCTGAACGCGCGCGACTCGATCGGCACCGCTGCCCAGGCGATCCGCACCACCTTGACCTCCGGGGCACAGCTCAGCGCTGTCACCGGTGCCGGCGGGATCAACCTCGACATCACCGGCAGCGCCCGCGTCGTGGCTCTGCGCGCCGAGGGTGCCACCGGCAGCTATGGCGACATCACGGTCCACGCCACCGGCAGCCTGGACGCGGTCGCCTCGGCCACGGCCAACGTCGTCGGCCGCAACATCACGCTCGCCAGCGACACCGGTGCGATCGGCTCGGTGACGGAGCTGATGAAGCTGCGGGCCGTGGCCACGCTCCTGCCGAACGGCAGCTATGTCGACGGCGTCGTCAATCTCTCCGCCCGCGGCGATATCGGTATCGCGCAGGTCGCCGGCGACCTGCGCGTCGGCGAGATCCGAAGCGATGCCGGCGATGTCCGCATCGACGTCAGCGGCGGCCGGCTGGTCTCGGCGGCGGGCGAGACCGCCGCCCAGGCCCTGAGCGCCGACCAGCTATCACAGGTCTCGCGGGCGCTGAAGCTGACCTCGGCGGACGGGGCGGACGCTGCCGCCCAGGCCAGCATCGCCGCCTTCGAAACGCAGGTGACGCAGAGCTACCGCCTCTACGGAACGCTGATCCGCAACGGCAGCGTCGCCAACGGCGTCTTCACGCTGAATGACGACGCGATCCCGCTCTACCAGGCCTTCGCGGATGCCGCGCTCGGGCATGCCGCGTCGGCCCAGGAGGTCAGGGACTACGCGGCCGGGCGTTATGCGAGCTATGCGGGCGTCTTCGAAACCGCCTATGGCAGCAGCTGGGCGAGCCAGGCCCGCTTCGGCGCCGGTTCGCTCGAAACCGACTACAGCTTCAGCGCGACGGCGGCCGACGCCGCCGCCGGCCTCGCCACCCGGATCGCGGGCGATGCGGCCTGGACGGACCGGCAGCTCGTCTCGGCCATCAACACGTCCGCCCTCCAGCCTGCCTCCGGCGTCGTCGGCAACGGCGCGGCGCTGGTTGTCGGCCACGACGTCACCTTGAACATCGCCGGCGGCATCGGCTCCCTCGCGCCGGACATGCAGGTCGCCCTCTCCGACATCCGCAACGGCTCGCTCACGGACGCCCAGCTCGCCGCCCTCGCCGTCGCGACCACGGCCGGCAGCGTGAAGCTCATGGGGCAGGCGCAGGACGGCGGCCTGGTCGAGATCGCCGATATCAACCATGTGCCGGCCGGCGTGACGCTGACGCGGGTCGATGTCCGGCAGACGACACCGCTCTTCATCAACGCCACCGGCACCTTCTCCGGCTCGGCCCAGGGCGACATCTACGTCCAGGCGACGACGAACGTGCAGTCGTCGAGCACGCCGCGCTCGGCCGGCGGCACGCTGACGGTCGGCAGCCTCACCGCCACAGGCACCATCAACCTGCAGGCTCCGCAGGCGATCGCGGTCGCGACCGGCAACGACGGCGCGACACCGCGCAACCCGGTGCAGATCCAGACCGGTGGCGACCTGGTGCTGGTCGCAGGCGGCGGCGGCATCGGTTCGGCCGCCACCCCGCTGACCTATCAGATCGGCGGGCGGCTGGTCTCGGCGTCCGCCGCGGCCGGAGACGCCTATCTCGTCGCCAACGCCGGCACGGCCGAGATCGGCCGCATCTTCGCCTCCGGCACCGCCTCCCTCACCGCTCGTTCCGGCGGCATCCAAGGATACCTGCCCGGCGTATCGATCTCGGCCGCGGCGATCCGGCTGACGGCGACGGGTGATGTCGGCTCGCCCTCGACGGCGCTCGGCCTCCAGACCGGCACCGGTGGAGACATCTCCGGCAGCATCGGCGGTTCGGCATGGTTTTCGGGGGCCGCCGTCGGCGGCCTGCCCGCCGCCACCTTCCGGATCGGCACGCTCGCCGCCGATGACGGGCTCGTCGTCAATGCCGATGGCGACCTCCGCGTCGTCGGCACCGTCACCTCGCAGGACGGCGAGATCAGCCTTGCGGGCGCCGGCATCGCCATGGCGAGCGGCAGCCGGATCGACGCCGCCGGGGCCGTCAGGCTGTCCTCCAGCCTCGGAATCGTTGCCGGGACGATCACCAGCGGATTCGTTCCGGCGGCGGGCGAAAGCTCGATCGCTCTCGTCGCTGCCGCGGCGATCACCGGCAATGGCGACGCCGCAGCCGGTCTCGACGCGAGCCAGCCAGGAGGCCTCATCGCGCTCTCGGCAGGGACCGGGATCGGCTCGGGCAGCACCGCGCTCGCCTTCGCGGCCCCGTATATTTCGGCGCGCAGCCTCATCGGTGACATCCATCTCTCGGCAGCGGCCGGCACGCATGCGACCGCCCTCACTGCCGATGCGGGGGCGATCGGCCTGTCGGCTGCCGGCCCCCTCGCGGTCGACACCGCGGCGAGCTTCGCCGGCACCGCCTTGAGGAGCAGCAATGGCGGCTTGACGGTCGGCCTGCTGCAAGCGGGCGCCGCCAGTTCCATTACCGCGACAGGCGCGATCGTCCTCGCCAGCGTCTCGACCCGCGCCGGCGACCTGACGGTTACCTCGACCGCCGGCGGCATCGACGCGAGTTCGATCGCGGCGGCCGGCGCGGCGACTCTCACGGCAGCGACCGCCGTCTCCCTTACCGGCGCCCTGACGGCCGGCGGAGCCGCGACGGTCACCGCGCATGACGGCACGATCCGCCTCGGCAGCCTGAGCGCCGGCGCGACCTCTGCGCTCGACGCGATGGGCACGGTCACCATCGACGGCACGGCCGCGACCAGTGCCGGCGACCTCGCCGTGAGCTCGACCGCTGGCGGCATCGCCGCGGGCTCGATCACGGCGGCCGGCGCGGCGACCCTCACGGCCGGAACCGCCGTCTCCGTCACGGGCAATCTGACGGCAGGCGGAGCCGCGACCGTCATAGCCCAGAGCGGCACGCTTCGGCTCGGCAGCCTCAGCGCCGGCGCGACCTCGGCACTCGAGGCGACCGGCTCGATCACCGTTGCAGGCGCTGCTGCGACGAGCACCGGCGATCTCGCCGTGATTTCCTCGGGCGGCGACATCACCATCGCGACCGTCGCCGCAGCGGCGGGGGCGCATCTCGACGCCCGCGGCTTCCTCGACGTGGCCGTCTTCAGCGCCGGCACCTCGGCGCGGCTCGAAGCCGGCAGCACCGCGCGTCTGCAGCGGGCGGTTGCGGGCGGGTCGCTCTCGATCGCGGCCGGCGAAATCGATGCGGCCACGCTGTCGGCAGATGGCGACATGACGCTCAACGCGGGCCATGCGCTCGCCATCGCGACGCTCGACGCCGGTGGCGCCCTCTCGGCCCGTTCGGACGCTGGCGGCATCAGTCTGACATCGGCTCGATCGGCTGCGGGCGCGCGCCTCGATGCCGCTCAGATGATCTCGCTCGGGAGCCTCGACGCCGGAACCGGCGCGCTGGCCATCGCATCCCGCCAGTCCGGGATTGCGGCAGGCCGCGTCGCCACCACCGGCGATGCCCTGCTGACGGCACAAGGACCCCTTTCGGTCACCGAGCTGCGCGCCGGCAACATGAAGGCCACGTCCACGGCGGGGGCGATCTCGATGGCGGCCGCGACGCTCACCGGCGACGCATCCCTCGTGGCGGCGACACTGCTCTCCGTCGGCACGATTTCGGCCGCCGGATCGACCAGGCTGGACGCCGGCGGAGGCCTTGCCGCGGGACGTATCGACAGCGGCGGCCGGCTCGAGATCGAAGCGGGAGCCGGAATCGCTCTCGACGCAGCGACGATGCGCTCCGGCGACCTCACCCTGCTCGCCCGCACCGGCGGCATCCGGGCTGGCTTGCTGTCCGCAGCCGAAGCCGTCTCCGTCCACAGCGCGGGCGACGTGACGCTGGACGACCTGCGCAGCGGAGCCACGGCGAGCCTCGTCGCGGACACCGGTGCGCTGGCGATCGCGTCCCTGTCCGCCGCCACGGATGCGACCCTGCAGGGCCGGTCCATCGTCTTCACGCGCATCGAGGCGGGTGGCAGCGCCACGCTGCTGGCGCAGGCCGATATCGCCGGCAACCGGATCTCGGCCACGGATGCGCTGACCCTGCGGGCCGGGCGCAGCGGCCGCGGCTCGATCGCCATCGCGATCGGCGCGGCCCGCAACGTCGCGGCCAGCACCTTGGGCGACATCTCTCTCGGGCGCTTCGCCGCCGGCGACGGCATCGTCATCCTCGGCCGGCGGATTACGGCGGACATCGTCCAGCTTCCCGGAGAGGTCGGCACGCCGCTCGCGCTCGACATCGGCGGCCTGGATCGGCGCACAGCAGAAGAGGTGGCGCTATCGATCGAGGCGGACCGCGTCCGGATCGGCCGGTTCGACGCGGTCGATGGTCGCATCGCCGCCACCGCGAGCCGGCTGGAGATCGCCAGGGCCTTCGTTCCCGGCGCGCTGGAGCTGCGTGTGCCGGCGATGTCCGTGCTGGCGAGCAATCGCTCCATCGTTCCGGTCGGCGGCTACGACGTCCAGCTCTACCCCAATCATCGCGAGTTCTCCCTGGTGATCGATGGCAGGCGTCTGACCTCGAGCGCCTTCGTGACGGCGGCCGACACCGACGTGGTCGACGTCCCGGCCGGCAGCGGGCCTGTCTCGCAGGAACTCGCGCGGCTCGGCGCGGTCTTCCCGACCGGGCTCTCCTTCGCCGATATCATGCGCGGCTTCGTGCTCGGCAGCGACGGGCGCTGGCGCAGCAAGGATGGTCCGGAAACCACGGCGAGCATCGCCGGCTTGGGCGGTAGGCCTCCCGTCAACCTTGACGGCATCGGGGAGCAGCCTTGAGCAGAACGAGCCTTGCCTTCGGCCTCGCCATGGCCGCGGGAACCATAGCCTTCGCCGAGCCCGCAGCGGCGCAGTTCGTCGTCCCGCAGACGCTGGAGACGGAGGCCGGCCGCCAGCAGCGCGAAATCGAGCGGCAGACTGCACCACAGCGCCAGCGCGGCCCGGGATTGGTCGCGCCGGCACCCGAGGCGAAGCTGCAATTCCCGGCGGGCGGCGCCACCGTCGTGCTCCGCCGCATCGACTTCGACGCCTCGCATTTCCTGAGTTCGGCGGAGCTCGACGCCATCCGCTCGCGCTATCTCGGCCGGCGCGTCGACCTCGCGGAGATCGGCCTGCTGGTCCAGGCGGTCAACGACCTCTATGCCGATAAGGGACAGGTCACCGCCCGCGCGGTTCTGCCGCCGCAGAAGCTCGATGGCGGCGTGCTGAGGATCCGCCTCGTCGAGGGGCGCGTCGGCAGGATCGGCGTCTCCGGGGCGGTTCGGACCTGGCCCTGGTACGTTCGCTCGCAGGTGCCGGCCGGCGAAGGCGAGATCGTGGACGCCCCCGCGCTCAATCGCAGCATCTCGATCTTCAACCGGCTCAACGAGCTGCAGATCCGCGCCCAGCTCCAGGCCGGAGCCGGCTTCGGCCTGACCGATCTCGACCTCGCCGTAACGGAGCCGCTGCGCAACACGCTTCAGCTCTCCTATGATAACCAGGGCGTCTCCTCGACCGGCCGCTACCAGGGCATCCTGTTCTGGCGCCATCACAACCTGCTCGGCATCGACGACAAGCTCGTGCTCTACGGCTCGCGGGGGCGGGGCAGCATCCTTGGCAGTGCTAGCTATACCCTCCCGGTCTCGCCATGGGGCACGCGATTCGGTCTCAGCCTCACCCGCTCCGCCTACCGGATCGTCACTGGCGCGATCCGTGAATTGCGGCCGGAAGGCGTCTCGGAAAGCCGTTCGCTGACGCTGTCGCAACCCGTCTTCGCCACCGATGCGATCCTGCTGCAGGCGACAGGCGCGCTCGGCGCCGGCAGCGGCAGCAGCAAGCAGCTCGGCTTCACGACGGTCGAGACCGGCTACACGCGGGCCACCGCCGGCGCGGCGTTGACCGTGACCCTGCCCAACCTCTCGCACCAGTCGACGGTGAACTGGTCGCAGGTCGCGCATCGTGACAGGCTGTCGGGCGCCCGGCGCAACTATACGATCTGGACCGGCAACACGGCGTCCGTCTGGCGGCTGACCGACGACTTCTACGGGTCGCTCGTCGGCGCCTGGCAGGTTACCGGAGAATCGCAGTTGCCCGGCGACCAGATCTTCCAGATCGGCGGCCCGACCACAGTGCGCGGCTATCCGATCGGCAGCGCCTTCGGCAATTCCGGCTTCTACGGCCAGGCAGAACTGCACTACATTCTGCCCGAGCCGCTGAAGTCGCTCGAGGCGCTCGTCTTCCTCGACCACGGCCGCACCGACTACAACGCCGCGACGCATTTCCGCGCGACGTCGCTGGGCGCCGGGCTGATCTGGCGCCCCGTCGAATGGGCCTCGCTGGAAGGCGGCGTCGGGCACCCGCTCGAACGCGTCTCGGCGGCGCAGCGGGACGTCGAGCTCTATTTCCGGCTCACCCTGCGCAAGACGCTCTGAGCCGCCCGAACGGCTTCTCCCGACTTCCCTACGGACAAGGACCCGCCATGGCCTCGCTCCCGCTCTTCTATTCCAGCATCGCCGTCATCGACCGCGATACGCATCGCCAGGCTCGCATCGCCCCGGCCGAGAGGCCCTATGCCTTCGCCGCCGGCAGCCACGTGCTCCCGGCGCTGCTGGCGGAGTTCGTGCCCGGCTGCCGCGACATGCCGATCCTCTTCCTCGAGGAGAACGGCACGGTCTCGCCGCTGTTCATGGTCGGCATGCGGCCGGGCGAAAGCTGTTTCGTCGACGGCGACGGGCGCTGGCGCGGCCGTCACGCCCCGGCCTATCTGCGACGCTATCCGTTCATCGGCGGGGAAATCTCGAGCGAGCGGCAGGTCGTCTGCATCGACGGCGGCTTCGCCGGGCTCGATAAGGCCGAGGGCGAGCGCCTGTTCCAGGACGATGGCGAGCCGGCCGAGGCGCTGCAGCGAGTCATCGCCTTCGTGGCCGAGTACAGCGAGGCGGCGGAGCGCACCGCCGCCTTCGGCGCCCAGCTCAAGACCCTCGACCTGCTGCAGACCGTGACCATCGAGATCCGTTCGGCCGATGGCGGACATTCGAGCTTCAGCGGCTTTGCGGCCGTCGACGAGCAGCGGCTCAACGCGCTGCCCGACGACGCCTGGCTCGACTTGCGCCGGAAAGGCTATCTCGGGCCGATCCAGGCTCACCTCATCAGCCTCACCAACGTCTCGCTGCTGGGAGAATGGGCCACGCGCCCGGCCTGAACACCGCGCCGGCCGGCACGCGGACAGTCGTGGAGGGGATCGAGCCCATCCTCCCGACAGGCGGCGCAACGCACCGCCCGGGCTTGTGACGCCAGCCGCTGAGTCGCCGGCGGCGAACATCTGCCGCAGAATGCGGTTGCGAACGGACAGTCATCATGTTCCCTTACGTCATCATTAATAAGACGAAGCAAAAGAAATGCCGGGCGAACGACATTCCGCCGTGTGGTTGCGCGCCGCCATCGTGTTCGCCGCCGCCCTGCTGCTCGCACTCCCTCTGATGCTGCGCCGCTAGCGGCACGTGCCCTTTCGCCGCGGGGCTCCTTTTTTGCGCCAGATCAAATCGGCAGTGGCGCGTCCATGCTTTCATTCAGCGCGGTCCGAATTCGGGATCACTCTCGAGTTCTGTAGTGAGCGGAGGCCGAGATGAGGATAGAGAAGGCGAAGCGCGGAATCAGTCACTCTGACTACGATCAGTGTAATATCTTTCTATTGAGCGCATTCTTCTGCTTGATCGGCAACAATCGTAACGACGCTCACCTGCGAAAGATGATCGAAGATGCGATCGTCGCTTTGCATGAGGCCAGAAACATCACCTCCTCGGCACAGGTATTGCCGTTCGTTCCGCGAAAGCGGCGCTCCCCCCGACAGCCGGCAGGGTCGATCGATCAGGGCTCGGCGGCCATTCAGTCAGATCCGTTGCCGACCGGCGCCTAGCCTAGCCAAGCCGAGCCGATCGGCCGGCACTCCGATCCGCCCATTGCTTCGGGAGAATGCTCGTGAACGGGATCAAGGAACGTTTGCTCGTCCCGATGTTCCTGACTGCGTCTGCCGCCGCGATGCTCGGCTGGCTTTCGTTGCTCGGATGGAGCACCTGGCGCCTGCTGTTCTAACGGTGCTTGAGCGGTCACCGTCGACCGCGCACGGCCCCGCGCCAGAGCGGGCCGCATCCAGAACCGACACGTCGGAGAAAAAGTGGTGGGCCGGGCCGGACAAATCAACGAACATTTATGTAATTGAAATTGTTATATAATCCCACATACCGTCAAAAGTGACACCGCGATCGGCGCTTTGCCGCCGGATACGCAAGGCGAGCTGCACATAACTGGCGGGCGGTCAGTGGTACCGCCCATGTCCTGAAGTCTGGCAGGGCGCTGGATCGATGCGCGCCCATCTCCATTCGCCTGAGGTCGTAGCGCCTTGCCCGTGAGTTCCCGGCTATGGCGTCCCCCCGCACCCGAGCGCCCTCCAAGGAGCCGAGAGCTGTCTAGCGCCCCATTGCGTAGAACTCGTCGTTCGGGCGCATGCTGGTCACGTTGGCGAGGCGGTTCGACATGCCGAAGAAGGCCGCAATGGCGGCGATGTCCCAGGTATCGTCCTCACTGAAACCGTGCTCGTGCAGCGTGGCGATGTCGTCGTCCCGGACCTCATAGGCGCGAGCGGAGACTTTCATCGCGAAGTCAAGCATCGCGCGCTGCCGGGGCGTGATGTCGGCTTTGCGGTAGTTCACCGCCACCTGGTCCGCGATCAGCGGATTCTTCGCCCGCACCCGCAGGATCGCGCCATGAGCCACGACGCAATACTGGCACTGGTTGGCATTGCTGGTCGCGACCACGATCATCTCGCGCTCGGCCTTCGTCAGCCCGTCCGCCTTGTTCATCAGGGCGTCGTGATAGGCGAAGAAGGCGCGGAACTCGTCCGGACGATGCGCGAGCGTCAGGAAGACGTTTGGTACGAAGCCGGACTTCTCCTGCACGGCGAGGATCCGCTCGCGGATATCGTCCGGCAACGCATCGATCTCGGGGACGGGAAAACGGCTGATAGCGGGCTGCGTCATGTCATCGATTCCTTTCCTGCACGAAGGCGGGCGCTGCTGCTGCGTCCCGCTCGTCCAGTCCTCGTGAGGCGCGGCGCTATATGGCGACCAGCCGGTTCATCTGCTCGCGATAACGCTGCGCCGCATCGCCGGCCTCGCCTTCATAAGGCTCGATCCTGACGAGACAGGTATGGGCCGAGCAGCCTTGCCCGAAGCGGGATGTCCCGATATCGACCGTCAGGACGTTCGGATTGCCGGCGACGTCGAGGCCGCTATTGCCGGTGGGCGTGAACCAGGCGCCGGTCGGCAGGACGACAACCCGGCGCCGCACCCCGTCGCTGATCTGGGCCGTCGCGAGGCAGGCCCCACGCTCGTTCCAGAGCCGGACCGTCTGGCCGTCGGCAATGCCGAGGGCTGCCGCGTCCTCTGGGTGAAGCCGCGCCTGCTCGCGGCCGCCGCGCTTGCCGGCCATACTGGCAGCGCTCGTCTCGAGCTGGCTGTGCAGCCGCCCCTCGGGCTGGTGGGAGATGAGGTGGAACTGATCGGCGGCACCGGCCGCACCAAGCCATTCCACCGGCTCGATCCAGGCCGGATGGGCCGGGCAATCGTCGTAGTCGAGCGCCGCGAGAGTGCTGCTGCCGAGGACGATCCGCCCGCTTTCGGTCGCGAGAGCATTATCCTGCGGCTTATCGCGAAACGCGGACAGATAAGTGTGTTCGGCCTGCGTCGGGCAGCGAGCATAGCCCTGGGCCCAGAAAGTGTCGAAATCCGGCATCTTGAAGCCAAGACGCGCCGCGGCATCGTCGCGGGTCGTTTCGTAGAGGTGGCGCAGCCAACCCATCTCGTCGCGGCCTTCGTCGAATTCCCGCCCGATGCCGAGCTTTTCGGCGATCGCCCGGAAGATGTCGAAATCGGAGCGGGACTCCCCGACCGGCCCGATCGCCTTGTGCATGGCGATGATGCAGTCGGAGCGCTTGTTGCCCGCCATATCGTTGCGCTCGATCGACGTGTTGGCCGGCAATACGATGTCGGCGCGCTGCGCGGTCGCGGTGAACATCGGGTCCTGCACGATGATCGTTTCCGGCCGGGTCCAGGCCTCCGCGAGGCGGTTGAGGTCCTGATGGTGGTGATAGGGGTTGCCGCCGGCCCAGTAGACCAGCCGCGCATCGGGATAGGTGCGGGTCTCACCTTCATAGGTGTATGCCTCGCCCGGATGCAGCAGCATGTCGCTGATCCGGGCGACCGGAATGAAGCTTTTCAGCGCCTTCCGCAATTGCGGCATCGCCGGCGACTTCGCGAGATTGATCGGCGCACCGACGCCCCCGAGCGACGCATAGCCATAGCCGACCCCGCCGCCCGGCAGGCCGATCTGGCCCGTCATCGCCGCCAGCGCCAGCGCCGCCCAGAAGGGCTGCTCGCCGTGATGGGCGCGCTGCAGGCTCCAGCTCACCGTCAGCATCGAGCGCGTCTCGACCAGCCGCTGCGCAAGCGCGACGATCAGGCTCGCCTCCAGCCCGGTAATGCCGGCGGCCCAGCCCGCGTCCTTGGCCACGCCGTCCAGGCTGCCGTCGAGATAGGCGATCAGCCGTTCGGAGCCGCTCGTGCAGCGCTCGAGGAAGGCGCGGTCGTGCCGGTCCCGCCTCAGGATCTCGCCGGCAAACCCGAGCATCAAGGCCGCATCGGTATTCGGCCGGATCGGCCACCATTCGGCGCCCAGCCAGCCGGGCACGTCATCGCGCAGCGGTGAAACCAGGACGACCCTCACGCCCCTCTCGGCGATCTTGCGCAGATGGGTTTCCAGCGCATGGCTGGCGATCCCGCCGGCCTCGTTCTGCGCCGTCCGCGGCGAAAGCGCCCCGAAAACGACCAGCGTCTCGCTGTGCTGCGCGATGGTGTCCAGCGTATTGGCCTCGCCGCCGCAGGCGCTGTCGTCGCCCAGCGTATGGCGCAGGATCACCGGCCCGGCTGCGATCGAATATGTGTCGGCGTGGCCGGTATAGCCACCGACCAGGTTCAACATGCGCTTCAATTGCGACGGCGCGTGGTGGAACCGGCCGCAGCTGGTCCAGCCATAGGACCCCGCGAAAATCGAGGCGTTGCCGAAGCTCTCCGAGACGCGCTTGATCTCGCCCGCGACGAGCGAGGTCGCCTCCTCCCAGCTCACCGGCACGAACCTGTCGCGCCCCCGGCCGCGGCGATCGCTCCTCTCGCGGCCTTCGAGCCAGCCCGAACGGACCAGCGGGGTCAGGACACGGCGCTCCGTGCTCGCCCAATCGCGGACCGATTGGTTGATCGGCGACGGCGAAGGATCATGCTCGAAGGGCTCGATGCCGACGATCCTGCCGTTTTCGACCAGGATGGTGTAGGCGCCCCAATGGCTGCAATGCGGGTAGCGCTGGATCGAGCTCATCCGAGCACCTTCCGCGACGCGGGCATGCTTGCCTGCGTCTCATCCCCCCTGGCCCCGCCCTTCGGCGCCGGCTCGAAACCCGGCAGCACCCCGGCGAAGAGATCGCCCTGCACCCCGACCTCTTCGAGCACCTCCGCCGTATGCTCGCCGAAGCGCGGCGGCGCCAGCCGATAGGAGGCCGGGGTCCGCGACATCTTGATCGGGCTGCCCGTGCCGCGATAGGCGCCGATATCGACCACCATGCCGCGGTGATGCGTATGCGGATCCGCCATCACCTGGTCGATGGAGCGCACGGCGCCGCAAGGCACGCCGGACTTGATCAGCAGCTCGGCCAGCGGACCGCAGTCGAAGCCCGCCATCGCCGCCTCGAGATCTCGCTTGAGCGCGTCGCGGTTGATGTTGCGGTCCTTGTTGGTTGCGTAGCGCGCATCCTCGGCCAGCTCCGGCCGGCCGATCACCTTGCAAAGAGTCGCGAACTGCCGGTTGTTGCCGACGGCCAGAAAGAGCGGCGCATCGCGTGTCGTGAAGACGTCATAGGGGGTGATGTTGGGATGGGCGTTGCCAGAGCGGCCCGCAACCTGTCCCGAGAGATAGAAATTCGGCAGATGGGGGTGCAGCAGCGAGACCCCGCAATCATAGAGCGTCGTCTCGACGAACTGCCCCTTCCCACTCGATTCCCGTTCCTGCAACGCCATGAGGATGCCGATCACGGCGTTCAGCCCCGTCACCATGTCGACGACTGGCAATCCCACGCGCAGCGGCGCACCGCCGAGCTCACCGTTCACGCTCATGATGCCGGCCGAGGCCTGGATCGCCGCGTCGTAGCCCGGCAGACCGCCGAGCGGCCCGTCCCCGCCGAAGCCCGAGACGCGGCAATGGACGAGGCGCGGGAAGCGCCGCTCGAGTTCCGCACGCCCAAGGCCCCAGCGGTCGAGCGTGCCGGTCTTGAAGTTCTCGATGAAGACGTCGGCCGTCTCCAGCAGGCGCAGCAGCAGCTCGCGGCCTGCCTTCTGCGTCAGGTCGAGCGCCATGCCGCGCTTGTTGCGGTTGAGGCCCAGAAAATAGCTCGCCGCGCCTTCAAGGAAGGGCGGCCCCCAGCCGCGCGTCTCGTCGCCCGCCGGAGGTTCGATCTTGACGACGTCCGCACCATGGTCGCCGAGGATCTGGCCGGCATAGGGTCCCCCGAGAACCCGGCTGGCGTCGATGACCTTGATGCTGGCCAGGGAACCGATGCGAGAATTCATATCCTGTCCTGCCGATTGTCTCTTGCGGATCGAAGCGTCACGCATGGACCTCGCGCCGCATCTGGCTTGCGAATTCCGGATAGGTTTCCGCGAGCTCGTCCATCACTTGTCCGCGCAGCAGCGCGAGCGTCTCTCGATCCGGCGCCGGGGTCCGGCCGGTGTCCCGGGGATCCGCAAATGCGAATCCCGTCGCCTCCCGGACCTCCTCCAGCGCGTGGCCGGGATGGAGGCTCTCCAGGGTGAAGCCCGGCCGGGTCTTGTCGAAGCTGAACAGCGCCTTGCCAGTCAGCAGCGCCACCGGCCCGCCGGTCCGGTGGACGCCGGGCGCGCTGGTGCCGGGCGCACTGATGAAATCGACCTTGTCCACGAAGACGCGTGGGCTGTGTTCCTCGCGGAAGAGGATGACGCGCGGCACCACGAAATAGAGATAGGCCGAGCCGAACGAGCCCGGCCAGCGCGGCGTCGATGCCGGATAATCGCCGACGCCGACGAGATTGATGTTGGCCTGTCCGTCGATCTGGCCGCCGCCGAGGAAGAAGGCGTCGATTCGCCCCTGACCCGCACAATCGAACAATTCGGCGGAGCCGTTGGTGAAGAAATTATGCTCGACCGAGCCGAGGATCGAGATCCTGACCGGCGGCGCGCCCGCGCGCTTCTTCATGGCCCGCAGCAGCATCGCGCCTGCGGCGGGGATCGGCGAGGAGGCGCCGACCGCGACATGCCGGACACCGTCGAGGAGTCGCGTGATCGTGGCGATCAGGATTTCGCGGGGATGCACCTCGGTCACTGCGCGGGCTCCTCGGCGCGTCCCGCGGCAGGTTGGGCCATATAGGTGGCGAAGCCTTCCGCCGTGCGGGCGGCCTTGGCATAGCGCAGGATCTCGGCTGTGTCGGTGGCGTATTCTCCCCAGAGCCCGTAAGGCCAGGCACCTCTGGGAGCGACCGCGATCTCTGTCACGTAGAGCGCCGGCAAGGTTCCCGCTGCGCTCGTCTCGCTGCCGAGCAGGTTCTCGTCGATGATGCGTTCGACCGTGACCAGGGTCTGCCCTGCGGCATAAGCCATCGCAGCAAGCTCGCGGCGCCGCCCGATCCAGACATTGCCGTTCCGGTCCGCCATCGGCGCGTGGAAGATGGCGATGTCGGGACGTGCTGCCGGGATCAGGACGATCGGGTCGCGGTCCTCGGCGAAGGGGTTGTCGATCATCCGCCAGTCAGGCCGGAAGCGCAGGACATCGCTACCGACGAGGCCGCGCAGAGGCTGGAAGGGATTGCCCTTCTGCGCCGCCATGAGCGCGGCATGGATCGCCGGGCAGGTTGCGTCGCGCACTACGATCCGTCCTTCGCCGACGGCCTGGTTGAAGCGCGGAGCCCCGCCCGCCTCGCCGAGCGAGACCGCGCTCGTCTCGACCGAGCGGACGAGCCCGGCGCCGATCAGCTGGTCGACCTGCAGGCCGCCGGTCGGAACGCAGAACAGGTCGAGATCGCCGGCGCCGCGCTCGATCAGCGCCCGGGTCATCGCCATCGAGACTCCCGCATAATCGACCGGCAGCGCGAGCTGCATTCCCGCCTCGACACGGGCCGCCATGCCCCGAAGGTCCATCGCGTCCTTCTCCCTCCGAGCCGACCCCGCGATCTCTGCGGCGCCGCGGTTATTGTTCTATAATATAGAACGCAATTCTGAAATAACCCTAGCGGCACGCCGATCGCGGTGTCAACATGCCCTCCACGGCACCCGAAGCGATCGTCCGCACTCCTGTCACCGAGCTCGATGAGACAGCTTGACAGCGCGCAGAGCAAGCTGATTACTGAAAGAAAACAGAATTGCGTTCTATAATTCAGAACGACGGGAGAGACGTGATGGCGACGGAACTGGCCTCTCGTGCCATGCCGGCGGCGCAGGTGGGACAGCCGGGAGCGGCTCGTGCAGAGGGCTCGATCGGCTCGGGCATCGTCATGCGCGAGGTAGTCAAGAACTACGGCGCCTTCCGTGCGGCCGACCGTATTTCCCTCGATATCCGGCCGGGCGAGTTCATCACCCTGCTCGGCCCATCCGGAAGCGGCAAGACGACGCTGCTCAACCTGCTCGCCGGGTTCCAGAAGCTCGACGGCGGCGAGATGCATGTCGACAACGCGCCGATCGACCATGTGCCGACCCACAGGCGCGGCTTCGGCATGGTGTTCCAGAGCTACGCGCTGTTTCCCAACATGACCGTCACGCAGAACGTGGCTTTTCCGCTGCGCATGGCCGGCGTCGACCGGGAAAGTGCACAGCGCCGCGTCGGCGAAACGCTCGAGATGATGCGTCTTTCCGAACACGCCGCAAAGACGCCCTCGCAGATGTCGGGTGGCCAGCAGCAGCGCGTCGCCATCGCCCGCGCCATCGTCCGGCGCCCGAAGATCGTGCTGATGGACGAGCCGCTCAGCGCGCTCGACCGGCGGCTGCGGGAATCCATCCAGATCGAGATCCGCGCACTGCACCGCACCATAGGCAGCACCATCCTGTTCGTCACGCACGACCAGGGCGAGGCCCTGACGATGAGCGACCGCATCGCCGTGATGGACGCCGGGCGGATCGTGCAGATCGGCACTCCAACCGACATCTACCGGCACCCGCAGAACCGCTTCGTCGCGTCCTTCGTCGGCGAGAGCAACCTGATTGAGGCCGAGATCGTGCAACGCCGCGGCGCCACGATGGCGCTGCGCAACCGGGCCGGCTACGTCTTCGAGGCCGATGCCGGGCACGGCATCGAGGTGGGGCGTGCGGCGGTGCTGGTGCGGCCGGAGCGAATCGCCATCGCAGGCAGCCCCGGTCCGAACACGATGCCGGTCACGGTGACGTCGGCCCTGTTCCTCGGCGAAGTCCTGCGGATCGAGGCCCGGACCGAAAGCGGCGAGACCTTGCTGATCCGCTGCATGGACACGGCAGGGCGGTCGCTGCCGGATGTCGGCGAACGCCTCCATGTAAGCTGGGGTGCCGCCGATTGCTGGGTGCTCTCGTGACCGCCCTTGCCGCAGCCTCCCATCCTCGCCGCCCGGCGGGCTTCGCCGTCAGGCTATCCAACCCGGCATTGCTCCTGCTGCCGGCCGCGCTCTTCCTCGGCTTCATCTACCTGTTGCCGGTCGTCGATCTCTTCCGCATCAGCGTCAGCGGCCCGACATGGTCGACCTTCTTCGAACGCGTCTTCTCGGTGCCGCTCTACTGGGACGCGCTCGTCCGGACGATGCAGATATCCCTTACCGTAGCGACGCTGTGCCTGCTGCTCGGCTACCCGACGGCGCTCCTGATCCGGCGTACATCCGGCATCGCCAGAATCCTGGTCACGGCCGGAGTGCTGCTGCCCTATTTCATCGCCATCCTGATCCGCACCTATGCCTGGATGGTGCTGCTCGGCCGCAACGGCCCGGTCAATAAGCTCCTGACCGGGCTCGGACTGCTCGGCGAACCCGCCCAGTTCCTCTTCAACCGCGGCACGGTCCTGCTCGGCATGACGGCGGTGCTGCTGCCGATCATGGTGCTCAGCATCTATTCCAGCGTCTCACGTCTCGACGTGGCGCTGCCGCGGGCCGCGCAAGCCTCCGGCGCCGGACCGATCGCCACCTTCTGGCGCATTCTCCTGCCCCTCACCTTGCCCGGGATGGGCGCGGGCTTCCTGCTCGTCTTCGTGGCCGCTCTCGGCTTCTTCATCACCCCGACGCTGCTCGGCGGACCGGGCGACCAGATGTTCGCGATGCACATCGTGCAACAGGCCGATTTCATCGGCAGCGAGGGCTTCCTTCAGGCATTGGCCGTGGTGCTGCTGATCATCACGCTGCTCTTCGTCGCGCTGGCCGGCCACTTCCTCGGCTTCTCCTTCATCTGGGGCGGCGGCCAGCTCGCGGAGGGGCAACCTCGTCCGGCAACCGCGCATGAGGCGGTGCCCACTCCGCAGCGGCGGCTTCTCGCCGGAGTTGCAGACCGTGTCGGCTGGCCCGCCTTGCGGCTGCTGAGCCGGCTCAACCCAGCCTGGGGCCGCTGGACCGTGATCCTTCTCGGCGGCGCCGTCATCGCCACGCTGATCCTGCCGATCCTGGTCGTGATGGTGATCTCGTTCAGCAGCGCTTCCTACCTCACCTTCCCGCCGCCGGGGCTGTCGCTGCGCTGGTACGAGAAGTTCTTCTCCGACCCCAACTGGATGGAGGCCTTCTGGAAATCCTCGGTGATCGCCGCCACCTCGGCTATCATCTCGGTGACACTCGGCGCCTCCGCCGCGATGGGAATCGTGCGCAGCGAGATCCGCGGCAAATCGATCATCATGCTGCTGCTCGTGAGCCCGGTCATCGTGCCGCCGGTGGTGCTCGGTCTGTCGCTCTACAGCCTGTTCCTGCGCTTCGACCTCGTGGGAACGATCTGGGGGCTCGCCTCAGCCCATGCGATCGGCGGGATTCCGCTCGTCGTGATCATCGTCTCGGCCGCGCTCCAGGGCGTCGACAGGCGGCTCGAACAGGCGGCCGCCCTGCATGGCGCCCCCCCGCTCACCGTGTTTCGCACGGTGACGTTGCCGGCGATCGCACCCGGCCTCGCTGCAGCGGCCTTCTTCGCCTTCCTGCACTCCTTCGACGAACTGGTGCTGTCGTTGTTCCTGTCCAGCGCGCAGTTGAAGACGCTGCCGCTGATGCTCTGGGCCGACATCAACTACCAGCTCAACCCGGTTCTGGCGGTGGTTTCCTCGCTCGAGGTCCTGCTGGTCGTGATCGGGCTCGCGCTCGCCGGCCCGGTGCTGGCGCGGACACGCGCCGGCGCCTGACTAACAAATCAAACAAAAACGGGAGGGATGAAGCACATGACGAGACGCATGACGACCTGGCGGATGCTTGCGGTCCTGGCCACCGTGGCATTGCCTGCCGGCCTGGCGCAGAGCGCCCATGCCCAGAGCAAAGAGGTGATCGTGCAGGATCCGGGCGGCGCCTACGGCGAAGCCCTGCGCAAGATCATGTACGGGCCGTTCGAGAAGGAGACGGGCATCAAGGTCGTGACCGTCCAGGAAGCCCGCAGCGGCCCGCGGCTGAAGGCCCAGGCGGATGCCGGCAAGGCGGCCTGGGATCTCGCCTTCATCTTCGACCAGGAGACCAAGTTGCTCGGCGACTGCTGCCTCGCGGACATCGACTACAAGAAGCTCTCCGAATCCGCGCAGAAGACGCTCGCGGCGATGCCGGACAACCTCAAGCGGCCCAAGGGCGTCGCGCTGCAGGTGATCGGCGTCGGCCTCGCCTGGAACAAGGACAAGTACAAGCCCGGCAACGAACCGCAGAGCTGGGCCGATTTCTGGGACGTCAAGAAGTTCCCGGGCCGGCGCTGCATGCCCGCCTGGTCGCGCTTCACCTTCGAGGCGGCGCTGATGGCGGACGGCGTGCCCCAGGACAAGCTCTATCCGATCGACATGGAGCGGGCGCTCAAGAAGCTCGCGGAGATCAAGCCGCATATCACCAAATGGTGGACGACGGCCGCGCAGCCGCCGCAGCTGCTCCTCGACGGCGAGGCCGACATGTGCATGGCCTATACCGGCTCGATGAGCAAATTCGCCCTCGAAGGCGCCCCCGTCGCGCTGACCTGGAACCAGGGCTTCGTCTATTACGACTTCTTCTCGATCCCGAAGGGCGCGCCCAATTACGACAACGCCCTCAAGGTGCTGTCCTGGCGGCTCGACCCCAAGCGCGCCGCCGAGCTGACGTCGAATTTCCCGGTCGCGCTGCCTTCTTCGGTCGTGTTCGACGCGGCCGACCCGAAAATCAGCACCTACTGGGCCAACAACCCGAAGAACCTGGCGCAGGCCATCGAATGGAGCCCTGACTATTGGGGGGCCCCAGCACACGACGGCCGCGCGACCAACGAGGAATTCGGGCAGGAGAAGCTCAACGCGCTGTTGGCCAAATAGCCGGCCGGCGGGAAGGCGGCTGCCCCGGTTGGCGGCCGTCTTCCCGTCGCCTATGCCGGGGCATAGAGATTTCCGGCTCAGGGGAAACGGGTCACACGATGGACAAGGCTTTCACGAAGGGGCTCCGGCTCCTCGAGGTTCTGGCACGAAGCAGCAAGCCGCGCGGCATCACGGACCTCGCCGGCGAGCTCGGGTTGACCAAGAGCAATGTCCATCGGCTGCTGGCGACCCTTCAGGCCCAGGGTTTCGTCCGGCAGGCGCCTCCGCCGGTCAGCACCTACGAGCCGACGCTGAAGATCTGGGAACTCGGAAGCTGCGTCGTCAGGCGCATGGACCTCGTTTCCACCGCGCGGCCGGCCATGGAGAAGCTGGCGCAAGCGACAGGCGAGACGGTGCATCTCTCCGTACTTGACGACACCGACGTGGTCTATGTCGACAAGATCGAGAGCCAGCATCAGATCCGTGCCCATACCAGCGTCGGCATGCGCGCGCCCGCATTCGCCATGGCGACCGGCAAGGCCATGCTCGCGCATGAGCCCGACGAGGCCCTCGAACGCTTCCGGCCGCTCTTCAAGCGCTACACCGCGACGACCCGCGTGACGCTCGATGAGCTCATGGCCGATATCGCGCAGATCCGTCAGCAGGGCTACGCCGTGGTCCTGCAGGGCGAATGGCGGGACGGCATCGCGGCCTGCGCCTGCGCCATCCTCGGCCGGGCCGGCGAGGTCGTCGGCGCGATCGGCATATCGGGACCCGACTCCCGGCTGAAACGCAAGGAGTTGAAGCAGTTCTCGGAAGAGGTTCGAAAGGCCGCCCTGTCGATCAGCACGGCCCTCGGCCATTCGCCCCCGCACTGACGCCATCCCCATGCGCCGCACGACCGGACCCACACCGCCGCGAAAGGCACCGCCATGACCGACAGCTTCCGCGCCATGACAATCGTCGAGCACGACGGACGCCCGCGTGCCGAGTTCCGGGACCTGACCGTGGCGGATCTTCCCGATCATGATATGCTCGTGGCCATCGCCTTCTCGACGTTGAATTACAAGGACGGCCTCGCAATCAGCGGCAAGGGACGGATCGCGCGCCGGCTGCCCATGGTGGCGGGAATCGACCTCGCAGGGACGGTCGTCGAAAGCCGCTCGCCCGATTGGAAGGCCGGCGACAAGGTTCTGGTCAATGGCTGGGGCCTTTCAGAGACGGAATGGGGCGGCTATTCCCGCTTCCAGAGACTCAAGCCCCAATGGCTGACGCCGCTGCCCGATGCCTTCACCTTCGAGGAGGCCATGGGCATCGGCACCGCCGGTTATACCGCCGCGCTCTGCATCGATGCCCTCGAGGGTTGGGGAGCGATCGCGCCGGGCGGCCGCGAGGTGCTGGTGACGGGCGCGGCCGGCGGCGTCGGCTCGACCGCGATCAGCCTGCTCGCGCGCAAGGGCTACACCGTCACAGCCGCCACCGGCAGACCCGAGACGCACCCCTATCTTGCCGAGCTCGGCGCCACCGCCTTCGTAGAGCGGACGGCCTTGGCGGAGAAGGGAGGCGCGCTGCAGAAGGAGCGCTGGGGTGGCGCGGTCGATTCCGTGGGGTCGACGACCCTGGCCAATGTGCTGGCGCAGACAGCCTATGGTGGTGCCGTCGCGGCCTGTGGACTGGCGGGCGGCATGGACCTTCCGGCGACCGTGGCGCCGCATATCCTGCGCGGCGTGAGCCTTCTCGGCATCGACAGCGTGATGGCGCCGGCCGCGAAGCGCGACAGCGCATGGAAGACGCTGGCCAAGCATCTCGACAAGGCGCAGCTCGGCCGGATCGCTCGCATCGAGCCGATGTCCTCCCTGCCGGAGTTGGCGGAGGACATTGTCGCCGGCAGGATTCGCGGCCGCGTGGTGATCGACGTTTCGCGCTGAGCTTCGTCCGCCGTACCGCATGCAGCCATTGAAAAGTTGCATGCGCTTTCAATAAAATGAAATTGTGTTCTGAACTGCAGAACAGATCGTCGGCACCGCCCGGGGATCGCCGGAGCGGGGAGGCTCTGCGGGATGGGAGGAAACCAGGACGACCGCGATCTGCGGCAATCCATCGTCGACGCCTGCCGGGAGATGACGGCGTCGGGCATCAATCAGGGCACCTCGGGCAATATCGGCGTTCGCGTCGACGGCGGCATCCTGCTGACGCCGTCAGGACTGCCCTACGATCAGATGACCCCGGAGGACATTGTCTTCATGGACTGGGGTGGCGGCTGGAAGGCGCGAGAAGGCAATGTGCCCTCCACCGAATGGCGCTTCCACCTCGACATCCTCAAGGCCAAGCCCGAGGCGCAGGCGGTGGTCCACGCCCATCCGACCTACTGCACGATCCTCGCGATCATGCACAAGACCATCCCTGCCATCCACTACATGATCGCCGCCGCTGGCGGGAACGACATCCCTTGCGCGCCCTACGCCCAGTACGGCACGGCGGAACTGTCACGTTTGGCGCTCGAGGCGCTGACCGGACGACGTGCCTGTCTCCTGGCCCATCACGGCCTGATCGCCACCGGCGTCAGCCTGCGCAAGGCGATGTGGCTCGCCATCGAGGTCGAGACCCTGGCGAAACAGTATCATGGCTGCCTTCAGATCGGCACGCCGCCGCTCCTGCCGGACGAGGAGATCGACAGCATCCTGAAGCGCTGGGGCCAATACGGCCTGCGCGAGAGGAAGCCCTTGGCCGCAGATCCGACCGGCGCCGCCTGATCCGACGCTGCCGCCGCCATTTTCCCTCTCTTTCCGAGAAGACTTCCGATGTCGCACACCCATGATGTCAGCGTCTGCGGTTCCTACATCCTCGATATCCTGGGCGTGCCCGTCACCGAGATTCCGCCCGGCGGCACGCGCTACCTGATCGATGAGATCCGCCTCACGGTCGCCGGTACCGCGGGCGGAACCGTCGTACCCTGCGCACGGCTAGGGCTGAAGGCGCTCGCGGTCGGCGCCGTCGGCGCGGACGAGAAGGCGGACTGGGTGCTGGACGCGCTGAAGCGCGACGGCATCGACGTCTCCGTGATGGAGCGCATCGCCGACAGCCCGACCTCCGCCACTATTCTGCCGATCCGGCCCGACGGATCGCGGCCCGCCCTCCATGCTCGCGGCGCCTCGGCCCGCTGGCGCATCTCGCCTGCAGCGCAGGCGCGTGCCTGCGAGGGCCGGATCGTCCATCTCGGCGGTGTCGGCTCGCTGCTGGCGATGGATGGCGAACCATCGCGCGCACTGCTCGCCGATGCGCGCAAAGCTGGCCGCACCACCACGCTCGACCTGATCTCGGCCCGTGCCGAGACCCTCGCATTGGTGGAGCCGCTGCTGCCGGAGGTCGATTTCTTCATGCCGAGCATCGACGAGACCGCCGCGATGGTCGGAACCCACGATCCTGCCGCCTGCGCGCGCTTCTTCCTCGACAAGGGTGCCGGCGCCTGCGCGATTTCGCTCGGAGGGGACGGCTCCTTCGTCATGACTCGAGACGGCCAGGCGTTCACGATGCCGGCCTTCGAGGTCCCGGTGCGCGATACCACCGGCTGCGGCGATGCCTATTCCGGAGGCTTCATCGCCGGCCTTGCCCGCGGCTGGACACTTCCGGAATGCGCGCGCCTCGCGACTGCGACAGCTGCACTCGTCGCCACCGGCCTCGGCTCCGGCGCGAATCTGGTCTCCTTCGACGAGACCGTGAACGCGATGAACAGCCTGCCGGTGCGCAAGCCCACCTGCCCCTTATCCTGAAGCTGCTGCGAGAACAGACATGACCAGACAAGCCATCGTCACGGGCGCCAGCCGGGGCATCGGCCGCGCCATCGCCATCGGGCTCGCCGAGCGCGGCTACGACCTGGCGCTGACCGATCTTGCGACCCAGAAAGCCGCGCTGGATGAAACCGCGGCCGAGATCGGCAACCACGGCCGCCGTTGCGTCATCGCTCTGGCCGATGTCAGCGATCCCGCCGATTGCCGCCGCTCGGTGGCGGAAGCGGTGCAGGGTCTCGGCCATGTCGACGCCCTCGTCAACAATGCCGGCATCCTGAAGCTCGCCTCGATCGAGGAGCTGACGCCGGAACTCTGGGACACGACGCTCGCCGTCAATGCGCGTGGGGTCTTCCAGATGACCCAGGCGATGATCCCCCATATGCGGGAACGGCGATACGGCCGCATCGTCAACATCGCCTCACTCGCCGCGCGCACTGGCGGCCCCGGCCAGTCGCACTATGCCGCGTCGAAATCAGCGGTAGTCGGCTTCACCCGCGTCGCCTCGATGGAATTGGGGCAGTACGGCATCACCGTGAATGCAGTCTGCCCTGGCATCATCCAGACAGAGATGGGCATGAACAACCTGCGCGACCCCGAGCGGGTCGCGTATTTCGAGAAAGTCACGGATCTCCACAGGCTCGGGAATCCCGAGGATGTCGTGGGTCCCGTCGCGTTCTTCGCTTCGGACGATTCCGCCTTCGTGACCGGACAGGCCCTGAACGTGGATGGCGGCATCTTCTACAGCTAGCTGTTAAAAGCATCAGGCCGAGGTTGTCGCCAGCCTGCTCGGACGAGCCGCGGGGTTGAAGCGACCCACGGCCTTCGCAAGGCTGGCGCCACACGTGCAGCGAACCGCACTCGGCTTGCCCGAGAGGCCGCTGCGCTCCTGATTCCGGAACCGAAATCGAACGCCTTATTCCCACACCTCATCGTCAGGCGCAGGGAACGCCACTAAAAAAAGAAAAATCAAATACTTAGGAAAAAAATGGTGGGGGAAGCAGGACTCGAACCTGCGAAGGCATAGCCAGCGGATTTACAGTCCGCCCCCTTTGCCGCTCGGGACATTCCCCCGCCTGCGCCCATGACCGGCTCTTCGAGCCGCGGGCCACCGATATGTCACTGTCGTGACGACCGGCAGGCGCGGCCGGACTTATGGTGACCGGGCCGCGGCGTGTCAACGGCAAAAAGGTCGCCGGCGCAAATTCCTTCCCGTCGGAAGGCCGTTCCTGTGCAAACGCGCTCACGCCGGGGCTGCGAGATGCCTCATCATGAAGGCGACGCGCTCGGCGATGCTCGCCCGCGGCAGTTCCAGAAGCGCGTAGCCGAAGCGCGGATAGGCTTGGAGCATCGCCTCACAGGTCTGCTGCGCCTCGGCGAAGTCCTGCTTGCGCTCGGCATCCCCGGCGAAGATCTCGGGCCATGGCGGCGCGATGAACACGCTCCGGCGGTAGCGGCATTCGCGGGCGGCCCGCTCGACGGCTTGCGATACAGGCAATCCGCACAGCGAAAGATAGCCGGCGATGTCGGGAATGCCGCGATCGAAGAACACGAAGCCGGTCCTGCTCCGCGCCGCCGCATGATTGCGCAGGTCCCGGGCCAGCATCAATGCCGCGAAGCGCTCGCGATCGGCCCAGGGCAGCCCCTGCCCGCCTGCCGCGAGCTGCTCGCGGATGACCTGTCGGCCCGCTTCCGGCATCACCGCATGGCCGGAAGCCGCGAGAGCCTCGATCAGGGTAGTCTTGCCAGAGCCCGGGCCGCCGGTGATGACCACGAAGCGCTGACTGGCATCTGCCATGGTTTGAACCTTTCGAAGGGAAGGAGGGGCGCGCGGATCGTTCCGCGCTGGTCAAGAGCGCCGTGCCGTGGCACGGCAGGCGGAGAAATTCTGGAGAAAGCGATGGCGCCGCCATTCCGTCCCAAACAGGCCAGGCCGGCCGGCAACCGGCCGGGCGGTCATGCCCGCCGCGCCGGCGCCCCGCCGCCGCACCGTCCCGGCGATATCGACGAGGCCGTTCTCTATGGCGTCCACCCCGTCGTCGAGGCCCTGCGCAACCCGCACCGGCGCTTCCGGCGCCTGCTCGCCACCGAGAATGCGCTGCGCCGCCTGCGGGAGGAGATCGGTGACTTGCCGGTCGAGGCGGAACTCGTGCGCCCGTCCGAGATCGATCGGCTGCTGACGCCCGATTCGGTGCATCAGGGACTTTATCTGGTCTGTGAGCCCCTGCCCTCGCCCGATCTCGACAGCCTGCCGGACGATGCCGTCGTCCTCGCGCTCGACCAGATCACCGACCCGCACAATGTCGGCGCGATCCTGCGCTCGGCTGCCGCCTTCGGCGCGGCGGCGGTGATCGTCACCATCCGCCACTCCCCGGCCGCGACGGGCGTGCTGGCGAAATCCGCCTCCGGCGCGCTCGAACATGTCCCGCTCGTCGCCGTCCGCAATCTCGGCGACGCGCTGGAGACGCTGGGCAAACGCGGCTTCCTGCGCCTCGGCTTCGATTCGGAAGGCGATGTCGCGCTCGAAGAGGTCGCCCTGCGCCGGCCGCTCGTCATGGTGATGGGCGCCGAGGGCAAGGGTCTGCGCCAGCGGACCCGCGAACTCTGCGATCATGTCGCCCGGCTCGAAGTGCCCGGCGCGATCACCAGCCTCAACGTCTCCAACGCGACGGCGATCGCGCTTTACGCCGCGAGCCGCCGGCGCTGACCGGTACGTCGGCCGCCGGTTTCCGTCGGACCACCGGCGGCGAGGCGGCGCGCCTGGCCGCAACGCCAGGCGCTCTCCTGCGGGATCGGCCTACCGCCGCGGCACGGTCAGCAGCAAGGCTCCGGTCTCGGCATGGGCATAGCGCGTCCGCCTGCCGGCGGGCTCGGCCGCCCCGATGCGGATGACCCGCGCCGCGGGCCGCAGGCGCGGACCTTCCAGCCGGTAGATCGTCGGCTCGGGCGGCGGCCCCCGGCGGATGCCGGCGCGCGCCGTCAGGTTCTCGAAGGAATCGGCATCGACGGGCGGCGCCGGTTCGGCGGGATGCGCGATGACGGCGACCGTTGCGCTGCTCCCCGGCGGATAGAAGAGCCAGGGATCGACAAAGCCCGGGCCGCCCCAGGCCCAGCGATGGTGCCGGCCGCGACGAAAATCCGCGCGAGCAGCCCGCGGATTGCTCCGGAAGGCGCGCATCTCGGGGTGATGGATCGAGGCGGTGCTCGTCGCACGGGCCCCGGCACCGCCTCCGCGACCGCCGGCCAGAGCCGGGTCGAGCGACAGATTCGCGGCCAGCAGCAGTCCGCAGGACAGGCCGATGATACGCAACGCCATGGTGCGTCTCCTCATCCGCATCTCGTCAGGCCTCCGCAATTGGATTATAGTGAACCGGCGGCCGCTGACCAGCCTGCATCGACGGCGCTTCCCCGCCGCATCGCTCCTCCATCGATAGTCTTAAGACCAACGGTGCAAGACCAAGTGCTTGATTGCGCCCGTGTCTTTCCGCGCGCAAACCTCAGCGTCGATCCGGAACGGTGCGGGAATCCCGCCGTTCCGGCGGCGCGGAAACCGGATCGATCGAAGCCGGGCCGCGCTGCGGAAGCGCATTTCACCAGGGGAGGCAACACGCCATGAGCATGGCATCGCAGACATCGGGATCGGCCTCCGCGCCGCGGCCGATGACCAGGGAAGAACGGAAGGTCATCATCGCCTCGTCGGCCGGCACGGTCTTCGAGTGGTACGACTTCTATCTGGCCGGCTCTCTCGCCGCCAACATCGCGCAGACCTTCGTGCCCGGCGACAACGATACGGCGAAGTTCATCTTCGTGCTGTTCGGCTTCGCCGCGGGCTTCGCGGTGCGCCCCTTCGGCGCGCTGTTCTTCGGCCGCCTCGGCGACATGATCGGCCGCAAATACACCTTCCTCGTCACCATGGTGGTGATGGGCCTCTCGACCTTCCTGGTCGGCCTGCTGCCGAGCTTCCAGAGCATCGGCTACGCCGCTCCCACCATCTTCATCGCCTGCCGCCTGCTGCAGGGCCTCGCTCTCGGTGGCGAATACGGCGGCGCCGCGACCTATGTCGCCGAGCACGCCCCGATGGGTCGCCGCGGCTTCTACACCTCCTGGATCCAGACCACGGCAACGGTCGGCCTGTTCCTGTCGCTGATCGTCATCCTGATCCTGCGCCTCAGCATGGCGCCGGAGACCTTTGCCGCCTGGGGCTGGCGCGTGCCCTTCCTGCTCTCGATCATCCTGCTCGGCTTCTCGGTCTGGATCCGCCTGCAGCTCGCCGAATCGCCGGCGTTCCTGCGGATGAAGGAGGAAGGCACCCATTCGAAGGCTCCGCTCACCGAAGCCTTCGGCACCTGGGCCAACGCCAAGATCGGCATCGTCGCGCTGCTCGGCGGCACCGCCGGCCAGGCCGTGGTCTGGTACACCGGCCAGTTCTACGCGCTGTTCTTCCTGACCCAGACGCTCAAGATGGACGGCACCACCGCCAACCTGCTGATCGCGTTCTCGCTGCTGCTGGGCACGCCGTTCTTCATCTTCTTCGGCTGGCTCTCGGACAAGATCGGCCGCAAGCCGATCCTGCTGGCCGGCTGCCTGATCGCGGCGCTGACCTACTTCCCGCTGTTCACGATGCTCGCGAACACGGTGAACCCGAAGCTCACCAGCGCGACCGAGAACGTCAAGGTCGTGCTCACCTCCGATCCGGCCGCCTGCGGCACGCTCTTCGACCCCGTCGGCGTGCGCACCTTCACCAAGCCCTGCGACGTGGTCCGCCGCACGCTGGCGACCAACTCGATCCACTACGAGCTGGTCCCCGGCCCGGCAGGCTCGCCGCTCAAGGCGACGGTCAACGGCACGGACGCCCCCAGCGGAGCAGCCGAGCTCGTCGCGGCGGCCCAGGCTGCCGGCTATCCCAAGGCGGGTGACGCCAGCATCCTGAAGACGCCCTCGATCGGCCAGGTCCTGAGCGACGGCCGCGCGCTCAAGGCCGTCGGCATCCTGTTCGTGCTCGTGCTCTTCGTCACGATGGTCTACGGCCCGATCGCCGCCCTGCTGGTCGAGCTCTTCCCGACCCGCATCCGCTACTCCGGCATGTCGCTGCCCTACCACATCGGCAACGGCTGGTTCGGCGGCTTCCTGCCTCCGACGGCCTTCGCCATCGTGGCGGCGAGCGGCAACATCTTCTCGGGTCTGTGGTATCCGATCATCGTGGCGCTCGGCACCTTCGTGATCGGCCTGCTCTTCCTGCCCGAGACGAAGGATCGCGACATCCTGAAGTGATCGCCGCCCGCGGCGGCGATCACGGCCCCGCCCGCAAGGGCGGGGCCTTTTTTATGGCCAGCGTTCAGAGCAGTGCGAGCGCCACGCCGGTCGCGCTGGTCAGCACCACCACCAGCCAGGGCGGCGCCTTCCACACCGTCAGCAGGACGAAGCCGGCGAGTGCCACCGCGAAATCGGGCGGGCCGGTCACCGCGCTTGTCCAGACCGGGCTGTAGAGCGCCGCCGCGAGCACCCCGACGACGGCGGCGTTGGCGCCGCGCATCGCGGCCTGTGCGAGCGGCCGCCGGCGCAAGGCGTTCCAGAACGGCAGCGCCCCCGCCACGAGCAGCAGCCCGGGCACGAAGATGCCGACCAGGCAGATCGCGGCTCCGAGCATGCCGTTGGGCCAGGGTTCCATCGCGGCGCCGAGAAAGGCTGCGAAGCTGAACAGCGGGCCGGGAACGGCCTGAGCCGCGCCATAGCCGGCGAGGAATCCGTTCGCGTCGATCCAGCCGGGCCGCACCACCGCCGTTTCCAATAGCGGCAGAACCACATGTCCTCCACCGAACACCAGCGCGCCGGCCCGATAGAACACGTCGAACAGCGCGAGGGCGTGGCTGCCGCTCGCCGCCGCGGCCAGCGGCAGCGCCGCGAGGAGCAGACAGGCGGCCGCCAGGGCGCAGGCGCCCGCGCGGCGCGACAGCGCAAATGCGAGATGGGCCGGGCTCGCGGGCGCGCCGTCGCGGCACAACCAGACGCCGAGAAGGCTACCGGCCAGGATCGCCGCGATCTGCCCGATCGACCCTGTCGCGAAAACCACGACGAAGACCGAGAGAAGAGCGATCGCCGCGCGCGGCCTGTCCGGAGCCAGCGAGCGCGCCATTCCCCAGACGGCCTGCGCCACGACCGCCACCGCGACCAGCTTCAACCCGTGAACCAGGCCCGACCCGACCGGCCCGCCGAAGGCGCCCGCCCCCATGGCGAAGAGAACCAGCAGCGCAGCCGAGGGCAGCGTGAAGGCGCACCACGCCGCCAGCCCTCCCAACGGGCCGCCGCGAAGCAGGCCGAGCGCGAAGCCGACCTGGCTCGAGGCCGGGCCGGGCAGGAACTGGCACAGGGCGACGAGATCGGCATAGCCGGCCTCGTCGATCCATTTGCGCCGCAGCACGAGCTCGTCGCGGAAATAGCCGAGATGGGCGACGGGCCCGCCGAACGATGTCAGCCCGAGCTTGAGGAATGCGCGAAAGACCTCGCCCGGTCTCGGGGGCTCTGTCCGCCCGGCCATGTCCTGCGGCACATCCGCTTGCAAGGAGGAGTTCATGGCGCAGCGCGCTCCGCATCCGTGGCCTAGGGACAGGAGAAGCGCTTTATCGCCTGTCGCCCGGCGGCGGTAGCCGCTGCCGCGCGGTCCGCTCGCCGTGCTTGCTCTCCTGCCCGCCGGCTGGTAACCGCTAGGGGTCGCCGACGGGCTCGGGTCCGAAGGGCGGCTGCCGGCCGTTCCGGCCGGCAATCGGCGCCGGAATAGCACAGCGGTAGTGCAGCGGTTTTGTAAACCGAAGGTCGGGGGTTCGATCCCCTCTTCCGGCACCATTCGAACTTGCGACCCAGCAGTTGAGTTCTTGGCTGTTTCGGCCGGGATTCGAGCCTTCAGGCATAATTTTACGCATATTTGTCGCAGGTTTCGTTGTGATGCGGTTGCGGCCTCTGCCCGCGCCGCACCGGCCTAGGCCCGCCACTGCCCTCGCCTGCCACGGTCGCGCCTCGACAAAATCCGTACAAAACCCAGCCTCGGTGTTCACGTTTCACCCCTCGCTGGACACGTCGACCATCGGCAGCGATCGTCGCATCTCAAGAGCGGGAGGGAATCATATGGCGACGTTGTTGACCTGGCTGCCGGCAGTGGCGGCCATCGCTGCACTCGGGTCCGGCGGATTCTGGGTGGCAGCAGCGATTATCGCCACCCCAATGCCTACAGCGTGGGCTAGCGGGCCGCCGTGGTCCGTGGTGAACAAGATCGAGAAGCAGGCGCGGCGAAATGCGATCGCGGCCTGGCTCGCCGCTATTTCGGCCTTTGCGCAGGCCGGGACACTTCTGCTGCCGAGACTGATAGGCGCCTAGCCTATCACCACGCCGTCCAGCCCTTCACATAGCCGCGGCGGCGAATGTTCTCACGGATCTCGCGGCGGGCGAATTCGCGATTCCGCTCTGTCATCCGGAAATTGTCCGCCCAGAGCGGCGACGTCCCCGAAGCGATGATGGGATCGGCGCCGATCGCGACGGCGCGCAGGATGTCGGCGTGGCAGTCGACGAAAGGCGAACACCAGCAGCAGAGATCGCGGCCGTCGCCGCCGGCGTGCCAGGTCAACTCCGCGCGGATCTGATCCAGCGTCGGCGGCAGCGGGCTCCCCTGCTGCCGGAGCTCGGCCAGGGCTGCATCCTGGACCGGTTGAGTCATATCGGTGAGCCGGCCGGCGATCCAGTGGGCGAAGAGCTTCGCCGCCGCCCATTGCCGGGCCTTCCAGGTGTCGAGATGCCAGCAGCCGGCCAGCGCGATCGCAGCCGGGCCGGCGACGCGAAAGGGGTTGCCCCAGCGGCCGAGGCCTTTCCCGGAGCGGCCGACATAGACGGTATCGCTGGGAACCCGCGCCCCAGGCTTCCGGCTGCGCTGGATCCGCTGCCCATACTGCGCCATCAGCGGTGCGCCTTGCGGGCCTGGTCGCGCGCGGCGTTGAGCTCGGCCATCATCGCCTCGGATCCCCCGGGCTTGTCGGGGTGGCGTTCGGCCGCCAGGCGCCGGTAGGCGGCATCGATCGCCGCTGGCGAGGCATCGGCGGCGACGCCAAGGATCTCGTTCCAGGGCTTGCTGCCCGGCGGAGGAAGCGCCGCGGCAAAACCGGCCATCGCGGCTTTCACCATGGCGACGCCGGCATGACGCATCTCGGTGCGGCGCGCCTCGAGGACGTGATGAATGGCCTGGAGGTTCTCGGCCGGCTTCCCGTAGATGTCGACGGCGAAGCAGCGCTGCTCGCCGTCCCAGAGGAACCACACGGCGACGCCGGGATCGGACGGCTTGTCCTGGCCCAGACTGACGTTGGACGAGATGATGATCTCGCTGACCGGACGGCCGCTGTCGGCACCGAAGCGGCGCAGCGAGTCGCGGACATTCGCCAGGGCGCCTGACAGGCTGGTCCGGAACTGGGATGTCCGACGGGATTTCGCGCGCGGCATGCCGTGCGGCCAGGACAGCGGATAGGGAGTCGTCATCGTTTCACCCTGAAGTGCGAGGCCGGCCAGGCCAGCTTGAGATGCCCGATCGCCGGCTGATGCGCGGTGACCGCCACGCCGAAATCCCGTTCCACGGCGGCGCCGGCGATGATCGAGAACAGCACGGACGCTCCGCCCGGGAAGCGCTCGAGGTCCCCGGCGCGGCCGCGGAGGTGCGGGCAGTGCTTCAAGGCGAGCTCAGCGCAGCAGCGATGCACCGGCGACTCGGCCGTCATGAACCAGCCTTCATTGAATTCGCCGAGCTTGAACCACCAGCGATCGCCGGCGGGCGTCTCGTCCCCGCAGACGGTGCAGCGCATCTCCATGATAGAGCGGCGCTGCCGGACGAAATGCGGCTTCGCGAAGACCGGCTTGCCGACGCCGGGATTGTGCGGCGAGCACATCGCCCGCTTGCCCTTGGCCCAGCGGCACGGTCGGACCTCATAGCGGTCCTCGCCGGTCCAGGACGCATTCCAGGGAACGATGGCGCCGCCGTAGCTCAGGACCGGCATGACCGCTCCCTCTTCGCCCATTCCCAGCCATGGATCACGGCATCATGCGGGAGAGCGTAGTGACGCTCGCAGCGGAATCGAGCGACATACCGGGCGCCAGGCTTCGTCGGCATCAGGATCTCGACGACCTTGAAGGCGGTGCGGCCGCGCGCCGCCATGATGTAGTCGCCCAGCCGCGGCAGTTCGCCCGGCCAGTGCAGGGCCGTGAGCATGGCCGGCTTCATAGACCTTCTCCACGCAGCAAGCCGTCTTCGCATTGGCCTCCGCCGCCGTCTCCACCATCCCAATTGGTGCCGTCGAAATCTGCAACGATCAGGCGACGGCCGCGCTCGTCGGCATCGCCGCGAAGCGAACCGCTGCCGGCGCCGCCAAAAAGGATCAGCCCGAGTCTGTTCGCGTCTTTCATGGCTCTATTGATGCGGCGTGCGATCCTGTCGACGGCTTTCACGTCAAGCCCCATCGCGCGGCACTCGTCTTCGTTCGCCAGCATCACGCCCCCTCCTCATCGGCGGGCATGCTTCGGCGCCAGCGTTCGCTGCGCCATTCGGGCGCGTCATTCGGCCAGAACCGCGCCGCATCCTCGAAGAGGACCGGGACCTCGGAGGGGTTTTCGTTATACTGGCGGCCGCCGCGCGCGCCGGCGCAGATGGCGAGCGCCTGCTCGCGGTCATAACGGCCTGCTTCCTCGAGCTTGGCGCGATAGCCAGCTTCGTCAGGCCCCCACCATGCGCTATGCTCGTTGGACCAGACGACGTAATCCGCTGCGCAGACCATCTTCCCTGCCTTCGGGGTCGGGAGGGATGCCAGCGCGAAGTCGGCCAGCTTGCGGTAGCGCTGCCAGCGAGGGCTCGACTGATCGGGGAGCCAATCGAGCTCGATGCCATCGCCTCTCGCTATCGCGCGCGCAACGCTGTCTCGCGCTTCTGCTTCGGCAGGTGTCGAGAGACCCGGTAGGGGGCCGCGACCGTGGCGTGTCGCTCGCTTGGCACGGATGCGCGCGATCGTCTCCGGCCGGATGAGGTTTGCGAGATCGGCTTCGGCGCATTCCATCAGGCCGTATCCGGCCTCATTGGCCAACGATGTCAGCGAGGTCATAGCCGCGCCGATCTCCTTGCCGGGCTCGCCTACCGGGCGACCATAGGTGTAATCGACGAGAGCGTGTGCCTCCTCGCGCGTCATGCCGAAAGCCTGACAAACTTCGTTGGCCTCCTCCGCAAAGCGATCACGGCGCTCGGCAACGTCGGTGGGGTCGCCATCGAACAGAACCGCGCACGCCTGCGCCACCCGGCTAGGATAGCTCGCCACCGCATCCCCCCCGGTCGGCAAGGCTTCTGCCTCGGCACGGGGAGCCTTGAACTTCACAGAACGCGGCTCGATCCGGTCCAGCGAACCGTCCGCATTGACGCGCAAGTACCCCGCGCCGAATAGACAAGCATCTTCCCGCGCTTCTGCCTCGGCAGGGGATGGCGACGCGGGAGCGGACAGGGCGGCGTCACGCGCCTTGGGGAAAGGCTGCCACAGGGTTGGGTTCTCAAAAGACTGGTTCTCGAAATCATACCAGCCCTCGCGACGACGGCCTTCGCCATCATCCTCGACCTGCCAGCCGCACTGATAGGTGAAAGGCCCTTCGCATGCGATGAAGGTGACGCGTTCGTCTTTAGGCGCCGTGCTGATATCTCTCCATCCGTCCCCGCCGCCCGCAGGCTCCGAGGCGGACTTGGCGAGGGTGGCGGGGCCTGTCCAGCGTTCCTGCACGTCCGCGAAGGGCGGAATTTCCTGACCGAAGCGACCCTGTTCCCATGCGTCCCATGCGCCTCCCTTGACCCGACTGCGCCATTCCCACGCTCCGCTCGTCTGGGAAGGCAAGGCTTCTGCTGGGGACGTCACGCCACGATCCTCCGTTCGAGCTCGGCGATGGCTCCATCGATATCGGAGCGCTGCCGGCGCATGTGCTCGAGCTGCTGCTGGAGCCTCTCTCGGTCGAATTGCCCGGCCTGGATCTCGCGCAGGCTGAAGCCCAGACCTGTGAGCTCGACGATTCTGCGGATCCGCTCCCGATCGGCGTCGGAGTACAGGCGTTCGCGGCCCTTGCGCGTCGGCTTGATCAGGCCGCGCTGTTCGTAGAAGCGCAGGGCCCGCAGGGTCAGGCCGAATTCCGCGGCCATCTGGCCGATGCCATAGGTCGTCATCGCTGCGATTCCTTCTCAGTGCGGCGTTTGAGGGTGCTGAGCTTGTGCTGCAGCTTCGCCCTGGCCAGCAGCGTCGGCTTCAGCTCGGCAGGCGCGTCGTCGAAGGCGAGGAAGGTCTTGTGCCGACCACCGTTGAGGCGGGCGAGGACGGCGCGCGGCACCGCCTCCCAGTTCGACGGATCGGTGTTGGTCTTGTCGCCGTCGAGGCATTTCAGGACGAAGCCTTCCGGCAGCGGGCCGTTGGCCTTCTCCCAAAGCCAGCGATGCTTGTGGACCTGCCTGGTCGCGGCGCCGGTCCAGGGGTTGCGTTCCTCGACGATCAGGATGACGTAGCCGTCCTGTTCGTCGATGCGCTCATGCCCGGGCCCGCGATAGGTGTGAGGCCGCTGCCCCTTCTTGAAGTGCGTCCGGACGGCGTTCGGATGAAGCCCGCCGGTACCCGGCGCGCAGCGCTTGCCCTTGTTCCGCGGCGCCTGGCCTTTCTCGAACCGGCCCGTACGCCCGGTCTTCCAGCGCTGGCGCTTCCGCGCCGCCCTGACCTGGGCAGGAGAAACGTCCTCCCGGCCGAAAGCCGCGCGGAACCCGCGATAATACTCCTCGTGTGGCAGGGTGGCGTTGGCCCGTAGCCAGGCAACCTCCTCAGCATTGAACAGCCGCAGCCGCCCGGCATAGCGGCCTCCGGCCCGGCCGACCTTCCAGCCCTTGCGCTTCCGCAAGGCATGGAGGTGCTCCATGCGAACATCGGGCCTGTCGAAAGCGGTGACGAAACCGCTGTGATAATCGGAGATCACCATCATCCGGGTGGCCTCGAGCCAGGCCATCTCCTCGTCGCTGTAGGGGATGACCCGGCGCTTCATGGGATCGCCTTGAGGCCACGGCCTTCGATCGCCGGCATATAGGGCCCGATCTTCGAGCCGTGCTCGGCCATGAGCGATGCCGCCTTTACCTGCAGAGCGGCGTTGCTGACGATCTGACCGGAGACCTGGACGATCGCTTCCGCGCGCTTCACCTCGCTGGCGATCTGATCGGGCGTCAGCCCCTCCTCGCCGAGACGCTCGAGCTGCGCGAAGAGATGATCGTTGAGGTCTGACAGCTTGTTCTTCACAGCGGGCGCTCCCAGAGTTTCAGCGGCAGTTCGTAAGGCAGCATCAGCGGGTGCAGGGGATGGCCGTCCCCGGCCCTGCCCCAGCACTGCAGCTCGGCGCCGATCCGATCGGCGATCGCACAGGCCTCGCGCCAGCGGCCGTGCAGCCGCGCAGGTAGCTTCGCCAGCGGCCCCCAGGCGACGACCCGGATCTCCGATTCCCGCAGAGCCTGCTCGATGTAGCGGTCGTTCTCCGGACCGATCGGATCACCGACTCCGCGTAGCGCGCGGACATCGCGATCGCGCCAGGCGAACTTGTTCCAGACCAGCAGCCGGCTGGCATCCATGCGGCGGGCGAAGCCGACCATCCGGCGCATCGTGGCGTCGTTCTGCTCGCCATCGGCCGTCGACGGGTTGACCAACCCGATCGAGATCACCGGGCCGGGCCCGCCGAATTCACGAACGGCGAGGTAGCGGTACCGTCCGCAAGGCGAGGTCACAGCCGACCCGGCGGGAGGTGTGGCGGGGAACAGCGTCATGGCTCTCGCCCCTCGAAAACAGGCGGCTGGGCGATATGCGTGCAGCTATAGGCGAGGCGCTTCCGGCGGATATCGGACCACGCGATCTCGTCGACGCGGAACAGCAGCGGCAGGCCGTCACCCGGCAGCCATTCGATGATGCTGCCCGCCTCGGCATGCATGCCACCCCGAATACCCATGCGGATCGGATCGGACGTGATGAATGTCCATGGGTCGCCGGGCCTGAGGTCGCGCCAGGCCGGGCGGAAGCGCTCTCCGGCAGTCATCATAGCCTGCACTCCCATAGCCCTTGCGCGCCTTTCGCCGGGATCGGCGGCTCCAGCGGCTGGACGTCGAGCATCGGCCAGCCCCAGTTGAAGGTGCCGTCGCGGTCGGAATCGTTGCCGGCGCCGAACTCTCCCGCGATGTCGTCGCCGCGGCGCGGCCGGCCGACGACGGCAGTGCAGACGACATGAGAAAGCGGGATCGAACGCTCGCTGGCTGTGCCGAACAGGGTATCCGGCGACTTCGACAGCGAGGCCAGGATCTGCTCCAGCGCCGGGATGGCGATCTCGGCGTTGAGACAGGGATTGGTCATCCTGGCATCGCCCTTCAGCGCCAGCAGCAGGGCACGGACCTCCGAGCCCCGCACCGGCCGAGCCCCGGCGTGGATCGCGATGCGCTGACCGACGATCGCCGGCGGCGGCAGCCACCCGCGGAACTCGAAAGGCTTCGCCTTGATGGCAATCAGCGAGGCCCAGGGCTGCCACACGGTAAGGGCTTTCATGCCCGGGCTCTCCTGTTCATGATGCCGGCATGTCCAATGATTCGATGCCTGAAGGCTGGGAACAGCGAGCTGTCGAAGTATCGAGCGTCGCACTCGCCACATCGGTCGCGGCGCTTGCGATGCAGGTGTTGGGCATGGCTGACCGAGTGCCGGACAGCGACAAGGCGCTCCGCGCGCTGCTCGTTAATGTTGCTCCGGACGTCTCGGACGCGGTGATCGATGCCGCCCTGGGGCTGGTCGTTCACGCCCTCGGCCAAGTTGAGGTTCTCCGGGCGAACGGACTGCCTCGGCACTAAGAGTTGGCGCCTCATGAAAGCGCCTCCGGGAATTCGAGATGCTCGCGGCCGTCGAGAAGGCGCCCGGCTTTGGTCTTGCCGAAGCGCGCTATGATCTCGGCCCGCTCATCACTGGGATCACCCCAGACGGCGTCCTGGCCGACCAGATGACGTCCTGTGGAGGTTACGACCGAGCATTCGGCCGTGCCCGGGGGATGAAGTTCGCAGGGCCCATACTCCCCCCACTGCTTCAGCATGAAGGCGGTGCCGGTCTCAGCGCAGAGATCGCGGTCGGCGCGAGCCCAGTCCGGATGCGACGGGCGAGCGTCAGCCCCGCTCTCGCCGCCATAGATGATCCAGGACAGCCGCGGGCCATGATCGAAATCCGGGCCATCGGGATACATGGTCCCGCTCTCCCCGGTCAGCCAGTTCCACATCCGCTTGCCGTCCGACGACACCCCGCTCCAGCGGATCGCGCCGAGCGCCGGCTCGTGGCTGACGCCGAACCACTGCCGGCCTGCGATCGGAACGTTGAGCAGTTTGGGGATGTCACGATCGGCCTCGTCCTGGTCGACGACCGTGATCATCAGCCCGACATGGTCGAAAGCTCCATCGAGCCAGCCGAACGGCAGCTTGCCGGCGATGTTGCCGACTCGCTTGGTGAGCAAGATCCAGCGCAGATCCGGGGTATCGCGGATCAGCTCCCAGAGCTGGCGGCGCCAGGTCGGGTCGACGGCGCTGTCGAACACATCCGCCAGCGAGGCGCAGAACACCCGCGGCCAATGGCCATGCTTCGCTCGAAAGGCCTGCGCCTTCCGGTTCCAGATCCGCGGCTGGGCCCAGTTCGAGGCCGAGGTCCGGCGCCGCGGAGCGTGCGGCCCCCAGTTGGCAACGCCGGCGAAGCGGCGATTGCGGGTCTCGGCATAGCAGTGGTCGCAACCCGGGCCGACCTTCTGGCAGCCCTCCCAGGGGTTGAAGGTGTGGTCGCACCACTCGATCGCGGAATTCTCACCCATCGATGCGCGCCATCACGATGAAGATCAGGCCCAGGCTCAGCAGGAGTGCTGCAGCGCCCGCGGCGGATGAGGCCTGGGGGTTACGATCCCGGAACAGGGAGACTGCCCGGACGCCTTCCAGCGCTCCGAACACGCCGAAAACGGCGGCGCCGGCCTGAAAGAGCGGCATCATTGGTCCGGCCTCGCCAGGTGCGCCGGGATATCCGCCTCGCCCGCCTTCCAGCGTGCGATCATCGCCCCGAGCACGGTGATGATCTCGCCCCGCTCGGTTGCGGAGCTGATGTAGCTGCAGCGGCCCTTGGTCCAGACGAACAGCGTGAACGCGACGGGCTCGCCGGCCGCTTCGCGGATCTCCTCGTCGACGACACCGGCGATACGGCGCAGATCGCGCGATACCGCCTCCATGACGTGTTGGCTGCGATCAACCGTCGACATCGTTGTCCTCCTCGTCGTCATCGGCGAGGAAATCGTCATCCTGGTCTTCGTCGGGAGACTCGGCCGGAGCCGGCAGGGCGGTGCGCGACGGCGGCGCATAGCCGCGGTTGACGCGGATGGCGGAGGTCTCGTCCGTCGGCGTCATCGAGAAGATTGAGGCACCGCCGTAGTAGTGGCTGCTGAAACCGGTGATGGCCTGCGTCTCGTAATCAACCTTCGGGATGTCGATGCGCAGCATCTTGGTCCCGAAGCGCTCCTCCTCGCGGACGCGGCCGACATGGCGGCGATGCCCAAAGATCTCGACGACGCACCAATCCCAGCCGTCATCCTCGGTGGCCACGGCCGCCTCCTCCGTCGTCTGTGTCATGCTGCGATCCTCCTGGCCTGGTCGGGGGTGGCACCGGCGGCACGGGCTCCGGCCTCGGTGACGCGCCAGCTGTTGTCGGGGTAAAGGCCGGGGCGCGGCCCACTGTGCAGCCGGGCGAGGCCGCGACGCTGCAGCTCCTGGAAGACGAGATCGTCAGGCGAGCCGGGCTCGGCCATGAACATGTTGCGATAGGGGTTGCGAGCGCGGTTCAGCCCCAGGGCGTGCTGCAGGCAGTCACGCTCGTGATCCGAGATGCCGGACATCGTCATCGGGTGCATCACGCCCTCCCCTTCGGACGGCGCGCCCGTTCCACTTCGGCCCGGGCATTGGACATCTCGCGGCGGGCGTTGACCTGCCACGCCGCGACGGTTTCCATCAGCGCGCTGCGCATGATTAGCCGGCGACCATGCGGCGCCTTGAAGAACGGCAGCTTGTGGTCGTCGGCGAGCCGGCGGACCTGCCGCTCGGTGAACGGCTCGCCGTCGACCCGATGGATGCCGAGCGCGGCGAGCTCGCGGCTGACCGCGTCGAAGTCGAGTGCGCGGTCGCCGTCCGTCATGCCGTCTCTCCGACGGCCTGGAGGTAGAGGTCCATGATCGCCTCTTCCTCCTTGCGCTCGTCGAGATCGCGTTTCCGCATCGCGATCACCTTGCGCAGCACCTTGACGTCGTAGCCGATGCCTTTGGCCTCGGCGTAGACCTCCTTGATGTCGTCGGCGATCGTCTTCTTTTCCTCCTCGAGGCGCTCGATGCGCTCGACGATGCTCTTCAGCTGATCGCCCTGAACCGGGTCGTCCATGTCACTGCTCCTGGTGGATTGCGTAGGAATGCTGGGCGAGCTCTTCCGTCGACATCGCGTCGATGGCCGCCAGCGTTTTGTTGATGGAGATCTCGAGCAGCTCGACCAGGGAAGCCCGGACGGCCGCAACGTGCTCCAGCCCTTTAGGGCTCTCCGCCCGGAAGCTGGCGAGGGTCACACCGACGATCTCGCCGAGACGCGACACCAGCGCCGTCGAAATCTCGGCTTGGCTGCTGCCGCGCGCGATCTCATCGGCATACCAGTCGTCCAGCGCCGTTGTGGCCAAGCCAACGCGCGCCCGGAGACCGGCGGCGCCAGGGGCGCTGGCCCGCGAGGCGAGCGCCGCACGGCTTGGAGCGAGCTTGCGCTCCATGTCTTCGCGATCGACAATCACGTCGCGCCTCCCTTCAGTTCGATCTCGCAGATGTCGGCGATCGCCTTCGCCAGGTCAGGCGAGGCATTGCCGTTTTCGTAGGACCGCAAGGCATGGAGCGCGGCGCGCAACGCCTGGCGCTGATGCCAGAACCGGGCTTCCCGCAGCAGCGTGCGGGCAACGCCGTCCGAGCTGCCGTTGCCATGTGCATATCGCTGCAGGGCACCCTGGTAGGCCTCGCCGCGGACCACGGCCTCGAGCAGCGCCTGGTCGTGTTCGTCGACGGGGACGCTCATCGGCCGGACTCCATGGCGTGGATCACAGCCCAGCCCGCCGGGGTCAGCCAGACATAGCCATTGCCGGCGAGCTCGACGAAGCCGAGGCCGCGCTCGGCGCGCCCGGTGACCCGGTTATGACGGCTGACGAACAGGCGCTTGCCGACGGTCGCGGCACACCAACCACGCGACTTTCCCGCCTTGGTGGAAACGCAGCGGGATTCCGGCGATTTCGTCGCCCCGTTCGACAGGCCCTCGCGGGTCGCGGCGGCGATGATCTTCATGACCAGGATCTCGCCCGCGGTCAGGGCATAGCCGTCGATGCGGGCAAGCTTCCGGCCGACATCGGCAAGAGTATTGGCCTCGCCATGCGAGACGCCAAGCTTGCGGCCCAGCTCGTGGCCGGTGAGGCCGGTACGCTTCGCCTTCCGCGCCAGGGCGAGATCGAGCGTCATCGGCTGCCTCGCGCCGACAGCTTGACGATGCAGGCACTTACGCTCGTGCCCGACGCCTTGAAGGAATCGGCGGGCAGGTGTTCGACGAGGTCGCCGCGATCGGCGAGCCACTGCCGGAAGAAGAAGGTCTTCGAGTTGGTCCTGAAGACGATGCCCGCCGACATCACCGCGACGAGGACGCCGCCCGGCTTCATGCGACGCTCCGCCGCCATGACATGGTCGATATCGGCCTGCCGCGCGAAGGGCGGGTTCATCACCACCCGATCGAAGACGCCGATCTGGCCGGCCGCCGCGAAGGCGAGGAAGTCGCCCTCCAGGACCATGGCGTCGTGGCCGGTCAGTTCGCTCACCAGCCTGAGAGACCGCTTCGGGTCGATCTCGACCGCGAGGACCTGGGCGCCGGCGCGCAGTGCCGGCAAGGCAAGGCACCCGATGCCGGCGCTGGGTTCCAGCACCCGCATTCCGGGCTCGATCTCCGCCAGCGCGGCGACCCGCGCCGCGATTTCCGGAGGCGTGTCGAACTGCCCGAGCTCCTGCTTCCGGCCGACGCCCCCGCTCAGGATGACCTGCTCGATTGCCTCGCCGGCGTCGCCGTCGAACACATGGCAGCCCGCCTTGCGGTTCCATTTGCCGCCGGCGGCCTCGACGACCTTGTTGACGGCCCGGTAGAGCTTGGGCTCGATCCGGCCGGTCAGGGTCAGCGAATTGCCGGCGCAGACGGACTTGTCGAGCTCGGCGAGAACTTCGGCCGGGATCGCACGCATCACCGGGTCTCCCTGGACTGGACGAGGCCCCAAAGCGCCGAGGCCCGGCGCGTATCGAGGCGGAGGAAGGCGCGGAAGGGGTCGTGCTGGAACTGCGACCAGCCCAGCAGGTCCTGGGTGTCGAGCACGCCGGCTTCGACAAGCTCGTGCCGGTCGATCGAGAGCAGGATCCGCAACCGGTTGTGGAAGGCGCCGAAGCCGACATCCCCGCCGCAGCCGGCCAGCATCTGCTCGGCCCGGCGTTGGCGATCGGCTTCGACCGCGCGCTCCAGGCGTTGGGCCGCCGTCACCGTGACGATGCCGTCGAGCTCCGGCGCCGCCGCCACCAGGCGCAGACGCTGCGCGGCAACCTGCGCGGCGTCGTCGAGATCCGTCAGCGGCAGCCGGACCGATGCATCGAGCGAAGCCGTCATCGCGCCACCTCGCCGGCCAGAGCAGTGGCAAGCTGCGCCGAGTAGAGCCCGGCCGGGTCGCGGCCGAGCAAAACGGCCCGGAAGTGCCGCTCATAGGGAACCTGGTCGAGCTCGTTCCAGAGCCGCCACCAATCGCGTTGGTCGTAGATGTAGTCGTTGAGCAGCTGACGCTGGCGCCAGGTCCGGGCATGCGCCCGGTCGATCCACACGATCAGGACGAGCAGCAGCCCGACTCCGGCGCCGATGACGAACGCCGACATCATGCTGCCGCCCTCGCCCGCCGTATCGGCATCGTCGAACGCAGCGCGGGACGCTGCTGCGGCCGGAGCCAGCCTTCGTTGCCGGCATTGGCCTCATAGTCGATACGGGCGGATTGTCCGGGCGCGGCCTCGAGGTGCACCCAGAGATCGTCACCTTCCAGCGTCAGGTGATAGATCGCGCCGTTCGGCGCCGTGAGGGTGATGGAGCCGGAGCCGAGCTCGCGCGACATCGCGCCGATCTCCGCGCGGATGCCGTCCGCGATCTGGCGCAGTTTCGCCTTCGCCGCAACGGCAGCGATATCGCCGCCGACGATGAAGTCGAGCGCGGCCGAGATCCGCTCGCGCAGGTAATTCGTGAGCGGCCGATCTTCGGCCAGTTGCGCGGCGATGGAATCGACCTCGAGACAGAAATCCCGGGCCGGATCGGCGTCATGGCCGAAACGGGCGAGGCTGGCCATCGCTCACGCCCCCGCGCCGAGTGCGGCCCAGATCAGGACCGCGGCGAGGAAGACGCCGACGCAGGCGAGCTCCACCAGGGACAACAGCGCACGGCGGAGCAGCAGCTTGGCGCCATGGGCGCGGATCTCGTCAGAAGTCGGGAGGTAGCAGATCGGCTGCAGAGGCGCCGCGGGGGCGGCCGGAGGCGGCTCAAAGCGGATGATCCCGGCAAGCGGGCGGGCAGCGACAGGCGACATCGGATCAGCCCCGGATGCGTTTCGATGCCGCGATGATTACATAATGCAATCAACAGTCGTCAAGCACGAAATGTATTCACCGGCCCGTTATGCTGTCGCGCGGACTGGAGGAAGCATAAATGGGGCGGATCCGATTCGCGTCAGCAGCAGCGCTGGCGTTGCTCGCGATGCCGGCCATGGCTGAGTCGACGAGGGTGCCGGATGGTCGCGCCTTCCTGAAAGACCCGCACGCCTTCATCGGAAAGCATGTCCGCGTTACGTCGATCGGCTGCGTCGATCCCGGCGACGGTTTTCTGTGCGCCACGCGCCTCGACGGTCAGGTCCTGGTGATACAGGCTACCGCGCTCGGCCCGCTGACCGATCAATCCATCGCCGAAAGCCTGATCGGCCCCTGCAAGGGCACCGCGAATCTGGCAGCCCGCCGATGCCGGGTGAACGCGCTCGTCGAGGTCAGGGCTGTCGCGCAGGAGATGGTGGATACGGACGAAGGATCCGTGCAGCGCGTCACCCTGCAGGCCGGCGTGATCGAGATGGCGCGGCCCTAGCCGGCGAACTTCACCCACGCGATGCGCCCGGCCGAGACGATCTCGACCTCGTCGATGTCCTCGAAATTTAGGCTTGTCAGGTTGAAAAGCCCGTCGGGCCCGCGCTTGATCGTCTTGATCAGCCGGGTGCCGTCAGCCAGCACGACGAGCGCCATCCGGCCAATGAGCTGCTGCGGTGTGAGATAGCGGCGTTCGACGGCGAGCACGTCGCCGTCGTGAAACAGCGGCAGCATGCTGGAGCCTGTAATCTCATAGAGCTCGCAGGTCTCGGCGATCTCGAGCGGGATGCCGACCACCGGCCAGGCATCCGCATGATCCTCGACCATGACCCGGGCCCCGGCACCGACCCGCCCCATGATGGTCGCGACGACCTCGCCGGGTTCGGCGGTCCGCCGCGGCTCACCGGCCCCCGTCATCAGCCAGGCCAGATCGACCCGGAAGGCGCGGGCGTATTTGCGGGCATCCTCCTCGGAGAGGCCCTTCTTCAGCCGGCTGCCGTTCTCATGCGTGATGTAGGTCGAGCTCGGCCAGCCGCGATCGGCGGCCACCTGTCGCGCCGACCCCAGCCCTGAAGTCTCGCGTGCCCAGCGCAGCCGGGCGGACTGGGTCGACCAGTCCGGGTTTGTTGCCATGCACAATCTGATACGCGCGACGTGATTACATTTGGTGATTGACGAATCTGAGCGCATTTTGTAGTCACTCCTCATCGACGCAGTTTCGGATGAGCGATGACGCCGACACCGACATGCTTCCGGGAGCTGATCCTGGCTCTCGGCGGACCCGCGAAGGCGGCGGACAAAACCGGTCTGCGGCGCGAGCACCTGACGGTGATGTCGTCCCGCGACTCGATCGCTCCGGAGCACTGGCCGGCGCTGGAGACAGCCGCGGCCGATGCCGGGCTCTGCGTCGACGCTTCCGATTTCGCGCGCTGGCGGGCCGATAAGGCCGAGGCCAGGCGCGCGGCCGAAACCGCTGCTGCATGACGATCCGGGCTGACGCCGGACCGGAATTTGAGACGAGGGCTGAGACGATGGACATGAGCTTGGGGCTCCAGGGGGCGGTGGCGATCGATGACCCTTCCTGGCAGCTGCCGACCGGAGAGGTTTCCCCGAACCGCGAACCGCGGGCCCCGGAATCCGGACATCTGTCCAGCCGCCTCGGCTTCGTCGCCCCGGACTGGCTCGACCACCTCTCCGATTTCCTGCGGCGGAAGCACCCGCTGAAGACCGCCGATGCCGTAGCGGCGCGCTGCCGCGGCCAGATCTCGGCGGAGCAGGTCCGGAAATGGCTGAAGCGCCGATCGGCGCCGAGTGGCATCGCCATGCTGTGGCTGGCGACCTGCTACGGCCCCGAGCTGCTGCAGGCGCTCTATGGGCCCTCGCCCGTCGGGCTTCCGGGCTGGCTCGACAAGCTGATCGCCGTCGAGCGGGCCGACAGGCTGGGCGCCCGCCTGCAGGCGCTGCGTGCCGAGCTGGACACGGAGATCGCGCGGAGCCGGCTCTGATGCGCGGCCCGATGCGGCACTTCGCCGGCCTCTGCGGCTGGTTCTGCGCATGGCGGGCCTCGTACTGGCTCTCCGCCTGGCAAGGCAGGCAGGACGCGGCCGAGGACGCCGCCGCCCGCTACCGGCTCTGGCTCGCACGCGCCGGAGCCTTCTCCAACCGCGACAGGGGCTGACCATGGCGTTCAAGGACCAGTGGACACCGGAAGAGGACGACCTGCTACGGCGCTGCGCCGAGCAGGGGCAGAGCGCGGCCGCAGCCTCCATCCTGCTCGGCGACCTGTTCGGCGTGAACCGCTCCCGCATGGCCGTGCTCGGGCGGGCGAACCGCAAGGGCATCGCCTTCCGTGGACAGGACGAGGCGCTGGCCCGCCAGAAATCGGAAGCCGCCGAGCGCCGCAAGGCCCGCGCGGCAGAGCCGCCCAAGCCGGACGCCAGAGCAGTCGCGGCCGAACTACAGCGCCGCCGTGCCGAGATCAGGGCCGAGGCCGGGCGGAACCACGCGGCCCAAGCCATGGCGGGCTTCGCCGAGACCGCTGAAACGGCTGCCGAGCCCGCCGGCGACAATCCCGGGGTTCTCTTCCTCGAGCGCGGCTTCCTGCAATGCGCGATGCCGCTGCCGGGCTGGGATCAGGCCGGGCCCTGGGAGAAGCGGGTCTGCGGGCGGCCGGTGACCTTCCGGCCCGGCGCTTCCGGCGCTGAGCCGACATCCTGGTGCCGGAGCTGCAAGCCCCTGGTCTACTCGCCGAACCAGGCGCGGAAGCTCGATCCGAAGGCGCTGGCCAAGCTCGACAAGTCGATGAGGGCAGCATGACGGCGCTCTCCCGCGAATTCGCCGGCGCCGGCGCCATGCTCGCCCGCCTGGTCGATCTCGGCTCCCGGGCCGGGCTGTCGGCGACGCAGACACTGCTGCACGTCCTGGACGGCGCTCCTCTGCCGGGGCCGCCTGCAGCGCCGGCCTCGGTCGCCGACATCGTCGATCGGATGCGCGCCGCGGATCATGTCGTCGTCTCGACCGAGATGGCGCGTGAGGCAGAACGCCATGCGCGTATGGACATCGATATCGGCCAGCCGATCGTGCAGTTCCTCAGGAACGACGAAATCAGCCTCGGCGGTCTGCTCACGATCGAAGAAGCGCTGCAGCCGTCGGAGAAGCGGGAGAAGATCGCCAACCTCTACGGCTCGACCGCGCTCCGGAATGGCCGGCTCGCCGAATTGACGGGATCCACGCCGGGCTCGGTATCCTTCTTTCTCAATGAATTCCGCAAGGCAGGCGATCCCCGCATCATCCGGGGTGATCGGCTGCGCGGCATCAACTTGTCCGGGACTGAGACCCCGGCCGAGGCGCCCATGGCAGTAGACGGGGTCGGTGAGGACTGCGCGACGGCGCTCCCGAGCAAGTCCGACGACATTCTGCCCGCCGGGTTCAACGAGGAAGGCCGACGGGCCGACCTCGTCCCGGATGTTTTGCCCGAAGGGGCAAGAGAGTGCGCCGAACGCGACGCCGAGGCCCAATCCTCGGGTGGAGACGTCGCGGCTTTCCCGGCCCCGCCAGCCGTCCAGGAGGACGCGCAGGAAAAGGGGACAGTCCGTCAGCAGGAGACGACGCTCGAAGCGCCGGAGCCCGCCGACACCGCTGCTAGGCCGGCGGGACCCGGGCAGGATTTGCCGGATACGGCAGACGGCATGGTGGGCGGCTTTCCGGTTGCTGCAGCGCCATCTCATGCGGAGGAAACCGGCGATGAGGGGGTCGATAGCGCGAGCACCCCGACGGGCGGAGAGAGTGCCGCAGAGGAGGCCGGTTTCACCCCCCCAGCCGAGCCGGCCTCCTCGTCCTCTCCTTCTTCCGACCGACGCCCCGATCTGCATGAGCGGTTGATCGAGCTCTACGACACGACCGAGCGGACGCAACGCGATCTCGCCGCCGAGCTCGGACTGAAGGAATACAAGGCGTCGGAGATCCTGAAATCGGCGCGCAGCCTCGGCGACGCCCGCGTATCGCGGGGCGATTCCGTCCGCGCCGAGATCAAGGCGCGGAAGCTCGCCGAGGAGAAGGCGGCGCGCGACGGCCGTGCGAAGGCCGCGGCGCAGCAGCCGACGGCCACCGACGAGATCGTGCGGCTCTGGCGCGATACCCTGCTGAAGCAGAGCGAGATCGGCGAGCGGGTCGGCAAGAGCACCCCTTATGTCGGCGCGATCATCTCCCAGAAGCGGAAGGCGGCCAGCCCCGATATCCGTGTCGGTGATCAAGCCCGCCTGAAGGCCGAGGCCGAGCGCCTCAAACCGGTGGAACCAGCCGAACCGCCGCCGCAGCCCGTGCGGACCGCCGCGTCGCCCCTGGAATCGGCGCCGGCCGCGATTGCCCAGCCTTCTCAGGACGCGCCCCCCGCCTCGCGTCGAGCGCGCGACGTCGACCATCCCGGCGATCTCGTCCTGCTCAAGCAAGGCGAGGTCCTCGCCGTCGACCGCGGCTGGATCGTCGGTCCGGCCGGCGTCCTCAAGGGCTTCCCGCTGATCAATGCCGTGCTGATGACGCTCGCCGCCGGGGAGCTCTTCGACGCCACCGTCGTCGCCAAGAAATGCGCGGTCCGCAGCGGCGACGCCGTGCTCGCCCAGCTCAGCCACTGGAAGGCCGATCTCGGCACGATCGGCGTCGAAGTCGTCCGGGTCGGTAAGGCCGATGTCCGGTTGAGGAGAGCCTGATGCCTGCGCCGACCCCGATGCCGCTCGACGAGCTGATCCGCCGCCTCGGCAATGCCGCTCAGACCGAGATGTTCGCCATCAACATCATGGAATGCGCCTCCGCCCGGCTCGGTCGCGACGGCATCGACACGGATGTCGTCGCCCAGACCCGGCGGCAGGGCGAGGCTCTGGGGCTCGCCCATAAGATCGCGGTCAAGCTGCGCTCCAATCCCGAGCTCGTCATCGGTCTCGGGCTTCAGGACGTCGTCAGCCTCGGCGACCCGGCATGAAGGTGTTCTCCCGCGAATTCGTGACGGCAGCCGGATCGATGACAGCGCTTGCCGCCCGCGTCACCGGCGTCGCGGAAGACCGGTTGCGCCAGCAGGAATTCCAGTCCGACGTTCTCTGGCTGCGCCGGCTTTGCGCCTGGCTGATGCGCGATGTCGCCGGGCTGAAGTCGCTCGACATCGCGGCTTGGCTCGGCGTCACCCCGGCGTTCGTCAACGAGGCCTGCTTCACCGCACGGCGCCGGATCTCGGCGCGCGGGGTCGATCTCGGCCGCCCCGACGACGACGTCGCCCGCGATGTCGCCGCCCTGCTCTCCCCGTATCCAGTCGTGACCGCGATCTGCGCGCCGGTGCCGCTGGCAGACTGCATGATGGCGGTAGCCCTGGCCTTCGGGCTGAGCCGGCAGGAGCTCGCCGGCGCCGGCCGCAGCCTGCGAGCCGCCCGGGCCCGCCACTGCTTCTCCTGGCTCGCCGGCATTGCGGCGGCGGCGGAACCCAAGGCGATCGCGCGCCAGATCGGCCGCGGCCGTACCGCCGTTTCCCACGGCATCGCCTTCGTCAATCGGCGCCCCGGCTCCGCGTCCCTGCGTGCGGAGCTGCTCGCCGCGCTGGCCGGCCCCGATCTCCCCAGCACCGAGTCCCTGCTGCGCTTCGGCCGCGACCTCGAAACCCTCACCCGCTCCTCCACCATGGAAAGGCTGAATCCATGATCGATGCCGACTTCCAGGAAGACGTCTGGCCGAAGGCCGCCGACGACGCCCTCGAGATACCGCCGCCACTGCCCGACGACACCACCGTGCCGCTCGACCGCCTCGACGAAGGCGGTGACGACAATGTCAGGACCTCGGCCTCGAAAGTCGAGATCGAGGCACTCGCGGCTTCCATCGCGCATCGGGGCCTTCTGCAGCCGCTCGTCGTCGCGACGGCGGGAGGCCGCTACAAGGTCGGCGCCGGCAACCGCCGGCTGAAGGCGCTGAAGCTCCTGGCGAAGCGCGGTACGATACCGAAGGACCACCCCGTCCGGGTGACCTTCGCTGCCGCCCGGGATCTCCATGAGATCAGCCTGACGGAAAACGTGATGCGGGTGCAGCTGCACCCCGTCGACGAGTTCGAGGCGTTCCGGGACCTACAGGATTCCGGGCTCGCCGTCGCCGAGATCGCCGATCGCTTCGGCTTGAAGGAACGACAGGTCCGTCAGCGCCTCGCCCTCGGCGGCCTGGCTCCGGAGGTCCGCAAGGCCTGGCGCGACGGCCGGATCGGCCAGGAAAAGGCGGAAGCCTTCACGCTCTGCGACGACCACGACGTCCAGCGCGAGGCGCTTGCCGCCGGGCTGAAGAGCAAGAGCCACTGGAACGAATGGGAGGTCTCCCGGATCCTGCGGGCCGGGCGGGAGCAGGCGAATTCCTCAGCCATGAGCTTCGTCGGCAGGGAAGCCTATCTCGCCGCCGGCGGAACGCTGCGCGAGGATCTCTTCGGCGACATCGTCCTCGTCGAGGCGCCCGACATCCTGTCCCGGCTGTGGTCGGAGAAGGTCGAGGTGCTGAAGCAGGAGCTCCTCGGCAAGGGCTGGGCCTTCGCGGTCCATCGCGGCGAAGTCGAGCGCAGCTATCTCTGGGCCCGTCTCCCGCTCGATCGCTGGATGACCGACGAGGAGAAGGCCGCGGCGAAGAGGGGCGGCAATGCCGGCTGGAATGCCACTCAGGCGGCGACCAGGCGCGCCGCGGACGATGCAGCCGCCCGCGCGGCATCGGGCGTGATCATCGAGATCCAGCGGGACGGCTCCGTCGAGCTCGATGTCCTGCGGCTGCGGCCGGCCCAGGTCGACTCGGAAGACGGCGAAGAAATCGACGACGAGGACGATACCGGCAACGAGCACGGCGATGCGGATGGCAATTTCGCCGATGCGGATGACGAGGAGGCCGATTCCTCCGCCAGCACCGCGGCGGAAGATACCGGCCCGGATCTGCCGAGGGGGCTTTCCGAAAACCTCTCCGACGACCTCGGTGACGTCATCGCGGAATGCCTGGTCGCGGATCCGGTCCTGGCGCTGCGTGCCGCGATCGCCGGGCTCACCGCCTCGCGCTGGGGCTCGCCGGTCCGGCTGCAGCAGGACGGCTCGCCGCGTCGGAAGCTGCTGTATCACGATTTCAGCTTCACCGACCGGTTCGCCGAGCTTGCCGCTCTGGACCGCGAGCAGCTGCTCGTCGAATTCGCGAAGGCCGTCGCCGGCGCGCTCGAAACCCGCCGTTCGCAGGTCGATATGGATCCGAAGCTCGCCAGCGGCCGCGACGTCCTGGTCGCGGCGATCGCGCCGGACGCTTTTCGCGCGGCGGTGACGAAGGCCTTCGATCCCGGCCGGTTCTTCGCGCAGGCCCCGGGCGCGGTGGCGAAAGCCGCTGCCGAGGAGGCCGGGGCCGGTACGATCAAGGGCAAGAAGGCGGAGCTTGCGGAGCGGGCGACGGAGCTCGCCACCGCGACCGGGTGGCTGCCCGGGCCGCTGCGGACCGTGCACTATCAGCCTCAGACGATGCCGGGAGAGACGGCATGATCGTCCAGCCCGTCGCCGACAGCGTCAAGGCCGAGATCGTTCGCCGGTATCAGACCGGCGAGCCCATTGCCGCGATCGCCGCTGGCTTCGGCGTCAGCATCGGCTATCCAGCCAAGCTGGCGAAACGGCGCGGCGTGCCGTTGAGGCAGCCGGGAAAATCGAGCGCTCTGCGCGCCAAGCGGTCGCTGATGTCCTGGAAGCCGGAGGCTGACATGGCGCCGCGCCGTGCTGCCGATCCGGCCGACATCCGCGGGCGCCTGCTCGCCGGCGAACCGATGCTGCTGATCGCCGCGGATCTCGACCTCGGGCTGGATGAACTCGTCGCCGCCGCGCAGGCCGCGCCATGAAGAAGCGCCGGTATCTCTCGGAGGAACAGGCCAGCGAGATGCTGCGTCGCTACAGCGCCGGAGTGGAGCCGGTCAGGGCGATCGCCGCGGCGTTCGGCGTCGATCCCTCCTATCCCGGACTGTTGGCGCGGCGCAGCGGCATCGCCCTGCGGAAACCCAATCGATTCAGCAAGCAGCTGGCTGGGAGCGGCGAGCCTCGATGAAGCGCCGCGTCGCCAAATTCGCCAGCGAAGCCGCGATGTGCGCCCAGTTCATCGCGATCGCCACCGGCGCCGTCGCACGCCCCGGCTGGGAACGCCAAGGGCCGAAGCCGACAGGGTGGATCGCCTATCCCGAGACGGCTGGCTGGGACATCCTGCTGGTACGAGAGCGCGACGGATTCCAGATCGGTATCCAGGCCAAGCTCAGGCTCAACGACGACGTCATCCTGCAGGCGCTGGAAAGCCGCCATATGGCGTGCTTGCCCGGGCCGGATTGCCGGGCTGTGCTCGTCCCGGAAGGGACCGGGTCGGCGCTGCATCACCTTTTCTGCCAGCGCGCGGGCATCCAGGTCGTCACGCTCGATGAGGACGGCCGCGTCCGCCCAGAGGTTCCCCGCCAGGACATCGACGAGTGGGATCGCTGGACCAGCGACTGGCCTCAGATGCTGCCGGTCAGCCGGGAAGCGTTGCCTCCCGTCGTGCCGGATGTCGCCGCCGGCGTGAAATCACCGCTGCAGCTCACCGCATGGAAGGTCAAGGCGCTCAAGCTCGCCGTCGTCCTGGAGAAGCGTGGCTGGCTATGCCGCCAGGACTTCAAGCACCTCGAGATCGATCATCGCCGCTTCCTCGACAATCAATGGCTCGTCGCCATCGATGGCGCCTGGCGATCCGGGCCGCACTGGCCGGACTTCAAGCGGCAGCATCCGCGAAATTTCGACGAGATCGCTGCGCTATACGACGACTGGAAGCCGGCCGAGCCCGCAGGCGAGTTCGGGAGGCTGATGTGACCTCCAGTTCGTCAGCTTATCGCCGTTCGCTCGAAGGCCTGAATGTGCTTCAGCGTCGTGGCAATCTCGGAACGCAAGGCTCCATCCATCTGGCGGAGGAAATCGCCGGCTTCGTGAGCCCGGCGGACATTGCCGCTCCAATGTTTGTAGAGCCGATCGCGGACGGGAGAATCCTGCCAGATCCCGTTTCGCTGAATCTCGGCAATCGCCGCAAGCCCCAGCGTAAGGTTCGTCTGCATGCTGAAGAGCAGGTTGAGAACGATCTTCCGCGGCGCGGCGGCCAGCGAAGCATCACCCGCAAGATCAAAGGTCTGCATCTCGCGAAGACACTCTGCCAGTTCGTCCCAGCCCGACACCAGCCGTTCTCTGACCTGGTTGAGGGCGACCATGGGTATGGGGCCGCTGACGTCCTGCGGGGCGGGCGAGATCTGCCGGAGAAGGTCGAGGATCCTTTGGACCAAGGCGCGCTCGCAGTTCAACTCGGCAACGCGAAGCCGCAGCACCGTGGCGCCGGCGATGGCTGTCTGGCGGCGGGATGCATCGAACTGGCGGGCGACCCAAAGCAGCGTGGCGCCGGCGATCGCCGTCGTCAGAATGCTGCCGATCAGCGATTGATAGCGGTTCAGCCAGAATTCAAAGCAGCCGACGCCGCCGGCCGCTTTCATCACGATGCGGCGGCTCTCGATGCTGCAGGCCGGCTCGAGCCAGACATAGAGATGAAGCGCGGCCGCCAGGCACAGCACGATCGCGCTGGCGACGAGCATTTCCCGGGTTGGCCTCTGCATGTCCCCACCGTGCCGGTCCGGCGTGACGTGATCAATCCGCGGAGGGCGCGCGTGTGAAGATCCGCACAGGTCTTTTCCGCTACGTCCCTCACCCCAAGGTCGATGCCTATCATCGCCGCGGCTGGATGATCGTCGGCGATCTCGGTCGCGTGCACGGCTTCTGGTCGGTGTTGATGTGGCGCTGCGATTGCGGGGCGGTTTCATGAGGCCGCCCTCTGCGAACGAAAGGGCCCGCCGGTTGCACCCGGCGGGCCCCATCTTGCTCCGGTTAAAACTCCGGTATTCAAGCCGGCTCGAAGCTGACCACCAGACGACCGCCCAGAGCACGGGCTGCTTCGTCGAGTTGGTCCAGCTTGGTGCCGTGGCGCGGATTGAGAATACGGCGCACCTCGCCCTCATTGCGATGAAGCTTCTTGGCGAATTCGGTCTTCTTGAGACCGCTTGCCTTCCAGGCTTCATACACAGCCGCCTTGGCGGCCAGCGTGGCGGGCAACGCGATTGCGCGCTCGCCGGGCTGCAAGGCCGAAGGAACCGGGATCTCCATATCGTCGTCCATACGACCGACGACAGCGACCTCGATCGCATCCGCTGCAAGCGCGATCGCCTCCTCGATGGAAGAGCCGGAGGTCACAACCTCCGGAAGATCGCGCACGCTCACCACGTAATCGTCACCCTCGCGGGTGATCGCCGTGGCGAACATAAACCAAGCCATCCATTCAGTACTCCTCTGTGTTGTGGATCCGAGGGGTCGAACATTGATCATCGATTTGCTTCCCAGCCTTGTCCTCTAGAGGCCACCCGGAACTCCCGCCGACTAGAGGTCGGCGGGGTCGATCCCGAGTTGTTTCAGGAAGCGCTCGATTCTGCCGGGGTTCAGGTCCATCTGCAGGGTCGAAATTCGGTCAGCGACCGTGATCCTGTAGTGGGAGCCGTTTCCTTTCTTCTTGTCGACAGCGATGGAAATGCCTCGCTTCCGACAATAGCGCCGAAGGGCCCGGACAAGCTGATCTCTATTCACACCTCATCTCCGATTGCGATGAGGTGTGTATCGTACAAAAATGTCCGAAAGTCAAGTCGGATCGGACAAAAATGTACGACGCTTCTGAGGGCGGCATGATCATCCGCCGGCGCCGCACACGCAACTTCACGATCCTCGAAAACGAGGTGCTCGACGACGAGCGGCTCTCGCTCGCGGCGATGGGCTTGCTGGCCTGGCTGCGGTCGCGGCCCTCGGACTGGTCACTGTCGGTCGAGCATCTGCGCGGCCGCTTCAAAGTTGGCCGCGACAAGATGCATGAGCTTGTCCGCGAGCTCGTCGAGGCCGGCTGGATCACGCGCGAGCGCAAGCGTGACGAGGTGACCAAGGCCTATTGCGGGATCGAATATGTTGTGCTCGACGAAGCATCGCCGCCTAGCGCTGGTGTTTCGGAGGCTGAGCCACATCCGGAAAATCAGGACGTGGCCCAGCCCCATGAAGGCGATCTGTTCCCGGAGTGTTCCGAGCCACATCCGGCTTTGCCGCATCCGGCAAATCCGGACGCGTATATAAGAACTGAGAATAACCAAGAACTATCCCACACCCCCTTACCCCCGCTCCTGGCAGCGGCCAAAGAAGGTGTGTGTGCTCCGTCTTCGGTTCTCGATGCCTGCGGCTACGTCATCGCCGAGCCCCCGCGGCCGCCGGCGCGGTTCGACGAGATCGCCGAGGCCTGGCCATGGGAGGATGGCGAAAGCCGGATCCAGGCCGAGGCCGCGTTCCAGCGCCTTGTCGAGACGGATCGCCGCCATGCCGTCGCCGCTGCCGGCGCCTATGTCCGCAGCCGGGAGCGCGGCGGCCGCAAGCGCAGCCACCTGAAGACCTATCTCTCCGACCGGCTGTTCCTCGACTTCCCCTCCGACAGCACGACTTCGCTGCCGGCGAAGCAGGTCTTCATCGCCATCGGCACTCCCGAATTCGCGGCCTGGGACCGCGCCTATCGCGAGGCCGGCAAGCCCGGAATGCCGTCGGCGTCCCGTCATGAGGGCCGTTCCGGCTGGTGGCGGCCGACGCGCTTCCCGCCTTCGGGCTGGCGGCCGGAGACCATGCCGCGGACCCGCGACGGACCGGCCGCGGCCTGACCACGATCGGAAAGACTCGGGGCTGAGCCATTTCGACCAGATGCGGTGACGATGACGACGACGAAGAGAACGGGACGGAAACGGAAAGACCCGCTCAAGGTCAAGCGAGACAGGGCCGGGCGCATCCTCGACAGCGCCCTGATCCAGGACAGGGCCGGAACCCGGCAGGCTCAGGCTCAGCGTTTCCGGGCGCTGGGCGCGCAGGGGGTGCTGGATCCGCGGCTCGGCACCACGCTGGGCCTGATGTTCGTCCTGCATGTGCCGGTCCGAATAGGGCCTGAGGAGTACGATGCCGCCAGCTGGCTCGCCGATCGGCTGAAGGCCCATGACGAGATCGTGCTGGCGCTGCGGCGGTCGCCGCCGTCCTCGACCGGCGAACGCGGCGGCGGTGGAATGCGGCTCAACGCGCTGGAACTGCAAGCGCTGCGGGCGGCGGGAAAGTCCGACGCGCTCGTCGACGATGAGGCCCGCCGCATGATCGATCAGGCCGAAGGCATCAAGAACGAGATCAGGCGGGCCAAGGCCGCGATGGGCGGCGGCACGCTGGGCGAACGGCGCTGGAAAGCGCTGACCGCCTGCTGCCGCGACGAAGGCTTGGCGACGCCGGATCAGATCCGCTTCGCCGTCGAGGGCATGGTCGAGATGGCCTGGGCCGGTGGCTTCTACCGCACCAAGCGCCGCAAGGCCCGCAACGCCAAGGCCGCCTGGGGGCATGACGTCAACGCCGTCGAGATCGTGCGCGTCGTCACCGGCGGGCCCGAGGAGAAGCCCAAGGGCGCGAAGGCCGCCAAGGGAAGGAAGGAACCATGACCAGGCGCCAGAAGGCGGAACTTCCGCCCGAGCTCGAAAGGGGAACACGGCGCGTCCGCGAGCTCCTGCCCTATGCGCAGAATTCCCGCACCCATACCGCGCAGCAGGTCGAGAAGATCGCAGATTCGATGCGCCGCTTCGGCGTCACCTTCGGCCCCCTCGTGGACGAGAACGGCACGATCATCGCTGGCCATGCCCGCGTGATGGCGGCCGAGCTCGCCGGCTATGCCGAGATCCCGGTGACGATAGCCCGGGGCTGGAGCGAGGAGATGATCCGCGCCTACGTCATCGCCGACAACCGCCTGGCCGAGGAGGCCGGCTGGGACGATGAACTGCTCCGCGCCGAGATCGAGGCCTTGTCGGCCAGCGGGTTCGACCTTTCGGCGACGGGCTTCGAGGATGGAGAGCTCGAGGCCATTCTCGCCGGCGAAGAGGAAGCCGACGAGGAGAAGCCCGAGGATGACACACCCGATGAGGTCTGCTCCCGCTGCGGCCGCACCATCGTCCCGGACAAGGATCTGACCCGGCGGGCTCGGAAGAAGCGGAAGGCCCGCTCCACGACGATCACGGCGGGATCTGGCGCTGATTCGCACAAGACGGAGGGTGACGCATGATTGGCGGAAGAGCCGGCATCATGGCAGCAGCGGGTATGAGGCGGGCAAGTTCGGTCTCTCATCGGTGCGCGCCTCTGTCGATAGTGTCGATAGTGTCGATCCTAGCCCCCAAGGCCTTGCGCAATTCGAGGCACATGGCACACCAGAAATGCACCGTGACGAACTGTGCCTGCATGCAGGCGAGACCGTCGCACCCACGAGCTCCGCAGGTTCAGCCCCGGCGGGGCTCGTGTCGTTTCAGGCAGGGCATCCAGCCCACCCCAGCGAGAGGTCAGGCAGAGTTGCGGCGCGGCATCATGTGTTGCAGGGATGCAACGGCGGGTCCTTCCGAGGGCGGGGGGGCCTACGGAGCGCGCCGCCCCCCGCCGTATCACTCAATGTTGCCGGCCATAGGGGGTTCCGCCGCCAATCCGGCGGTCCGATGAACCCATGGCGACGCCGCCGAAAGCGGCGCCGGGCGTCAGCGAGGAACAGCTCGCGAAGCTGCTAGGCTGCTCGGATCGGAACATCCGGGATCTCGCGAAGCGCCAGCTCGTCGTCAAAGTCGCGCCCGGCCGCTACGATCTCGGCCGGTCGGTCCAGACTTACGTCAAGCACCTCCGCGACCAGGCGGCAGGCCATCGTTCCGGCGAGGATGACCTCGTCGTCGAGCGCGCCCGGCTCACCCGGTTGCAAGCGGAGGAGATCGAAGTCCGGCTCGCCGTCCGCCGGGGCGAGCTGATCGCCATCGATGAGGTGTCGCCGGCGCTGGAGCGCATCGTTCGTGCCGTCCAGCTGTCGCTGCTGGCGGTCGCGACGAAGGCTGCCGGTCGGCTGCCGCATCTCAGCCGACACGATGTCGGTGTCGTCGATGCCCTGATCCGCGAAAGCCTCGCCGATGCCGCGGTCGAGAAGCTGCAGGGCGCAGTCGAAACCGCCCGGAAAGCCGCGAAGCGCAAGGCATGACGAAACACGTCGGGCCGCAGGATCTGCTCGTCGAGCGGGTTCTGCGGCTCTTCGCTCCCCCTCCCCGGCTGACATTGTCGGACTGGGCGGCTGAGCACTTCTATCTGCCCGAGCGGTCCTCTGCGGAGCCCGGGCGGTTCAAGCCGTGGCCGTACCAGCGCTTCATCCTCGACGCCATCGGGGATCCGGCGGTCGAGCGCGTCACGGTGCTGAAGGCCGCCCGCGTCGGCTTCACCAAGTGCCTGATGGCCGCGATCGGAGCCTCCGCAGCAACCCAGCCATCGGCCATCATCCTGCTGGTTCCCACCGACGACGACGCCAGGGGCTTCGCCGTCGACGAGGTCGAGCCGGCATTTCAGGAGTCGCCGGCGCTGGCCGGTCTGCTGCGCACCGGCCGGAACGACGGCCGGAACACCATGGTGATGAAGGCCTTCCTCGGCGGGGGCTCTCTCAAGATCCTGGCCGCGCGCAGTCCACGCAACCTCCGCAGGCATGACGCGAAGCGCCTCTTCATCGACGAGGCCGACGCGATGGAGGTCACCGTCGAGGGCGATCCGATCGCGCTCGCGGAAAAGCGCACCTTCGCCCATGCCGACCGCAAGATCGTGCTGGGCTCGACGCCGACGCTGGAGAACGTCAGCAACGTCGAGCGGGCCTGGAAGCAGTCGAACCAGACGATCTTCGAATGCGCCTGCCCGCATTGCGGGCACTGGTTCGAATTCCAGTGGGAGCAGATGCGCTGGCCGGAAGGCGAGCCGGAGAAAGCCTGGCTCTGCTGTCCGAGCGGGAAGAACTGCCGCATCGAACATCGGATGAAGGCCGAGATGATCGCTGGCATGCGGCAGCGCCCGCTGCGGCCGGAGATCAAGGATCATGTCGGTTTCCGGCTCTCGGCGCTGATCTCGCTTTTCGCCAATGCCGCCTGGGGCAAGCTGGCGGCGGAGTACGAGAAGGCCAAGAAATCCGGCCCGTCCGAGATGCAGGTGTTCACCAACACCGTGCTCGGCCGGCCGTTCCGGCTTAGCCAGGCGCAGGTTGACGAGGACACCCTGCAGGCCCGGGCGGAATCGTTCGGGTTGTCCTTCGATCCGATCGGCGGCGCCTGGGACGCCGCCCTGCCGGCCGAAGTCCTGTACATCGTCGCTGGAGTCGACGTGCAGCATGACCGCCTCGAGGTCGGTCTCTGGGGTCTGTCCGAGGACCGGATGTTCGCCCTCGGTCACGAGGTCCTCACAGGCGACACCGCCTTCCCGGAGGTCTGGGGCGATCTCGACCAGTTGCTGCAGCAGCGCTGGGCCCATCCGCTCGGTGGCCGTCTCGGCATCGAAGCCTGCTGCATCGACGCCGGCGACAGTTCCGGGCGCCAGCGCAGCGCGCGGCTGATGGCCTTCACCCTGGAGCGCCATGGTGGTTGCCGGACCTATGCGATCCGCGGCGCCTCCAACCCGCAGCCGGAGCCGGTGAAGCGGGCGCAGAAGCTGAAGATGCCGGGCCGGCTCTGGCTGGTCTCGGTCGACCAGTTCAAAGCGGACATGTGGTCGCGCCTCGAACTGCGCGATCCCAGCCCGGGCTGGGTGCACTTCGCCCGGCACCTGCCGCGCGACTGGTACGAGCAGCTGCTCTCCGAGCCGCCGCAGATCGTCTACCGCCGCGGCCGGCCGCAACGGGAATTCGTCCGGATCCCGAACCGCCGAGCCGAGGTCCTGGACTGCTTCGTCTATGCCTCGGCGGCGCGACATTTCTTCCGCCCGGACTGGGCTCGCCGTGCCGCGGATCTCGCCGTCGGCGCCGCCGATCCCCAGCCCACGGCAGCCAAAAAGGACGCGGCGAAGGATCTCGCCGCTCTGTTTCGCAAGAGGTAACCCGATGTGCAGATGTGCTGACAGGCGCGCCGCGACCGCGGCCGGCGCCCGCGCCGTGCTGCGCGGCGATCTTTCCGAGGCCGCCCGACAGGTGAAGGCCGTGACGGCTTCCGCCCGTCTCGATCTCGAAATGGCGCGCGCGGCGGCCGCCGCGCGGCTGGCCCGCCGCTGATGGCGATCTTCATGGCCCGGCCGGGCGGGCTCGTTCGCTATGAGGGCCTCCGCTCGGCCGGAGCGACGGGCAAGAGCGCCGTCGCCGGCGGGACCGGGCTGGTTATCGACGTCAACGCCGCTGGCCTGCACGGGCTGGCCGACATGTTCGCCCAGGCCGTGCATCTCGCCCCGGTCGCCGCGGCACGCGCGCTCAACGCCACGAATTCCAAGGTGATGACACAGATCTCGCGGGTTCTCCCAAAGCAGACCGGCCTCAGGGTCGCCAGGGTGAAGGCCGCGCTGAAGAAACAGAACGCCTCGGCCGGGAGCCTCGTCGCTGCGGTCCATGCCCGTGGGCCGTATCTTCCGCTGTCGCAGTTCGGGGCTCGAGAAACCCGCAGAGGCGTCTCGGCGGCGCCCTGGGGCAAGCGCCAGGTGTTCGATCACACCTTCACGAAGGGCGGCCGGTTTCCGAACCGGGTCGCACTGCAGATGGGTGGTCACGTCTTCAAGCGCCTCGGCAAGTCGCGGCTGAAGATCGCCATGACCTACGGGCCGGCGATCCCCGTCGAGATGGTCAAGGATGCCAGCCGGGAAGCCTATGAGCGCACCGTCGCACGCGAACTTCCGGGCGATCTGAACCGGGCGCTCGGCTCGGTGATGAGGGGCTTCTGATGCTGTCGCTCACGCCGGAGCAGATCGCCGAGATCCAGGCGCAGCTCGCTGAGGCAAAAGCCGCCCGTCATATCCTGCTGACGCAGGGCGGCGTCGTGAAGACGATGACGCGCGCACGGGATTCGATTCAGGAGACACAGTGGTCACCGGCGAAGCTGTCAGACCTCGAGCGCTATATCGCCGAGCTTGAGCGCCAGCTCGGCCTCTGCCCCAGTATTGTCCGCGCCCGCTCGCGGCGGGTGATGTTCTGATGCAGCCCTTGCTGGACGCCAGCGGCATCCCGCTCCGCGGTCGGCCGCCGGAATCGACGCATGTCGGCGCCTCCCGCACGCATCCGGATCTCGCTGCCTGGCGGCCGCCCCGAATCTCGGGACAGGCGGCGATCTCCGCCGACCGCATCGCGATGTCGGCGCGGGCCCATGATCTGGCCCGCAACGACGGCTGGGCCTCCGGCGGGGTCAGTCGCGTCGTCGACTGTATCATCGGTGACGGCTGGCGTTGTTCAGCAGTGCCCAACGCCAAGGCCCTCGGCATCACGGCGGATCAGGCCAGGGATGTCGGCGACCAGTTCGAGGCGGCGTGGACGATCTACGCCGAGGACCCGGACAACTGGGGTGATGCCGCGCGCCGCCTGCCCGTCGCCGGAAACCTCGCCCTAGCCTATCGGCATTTCATGTGGGATGGCGAGGCCTTCGGTGTCCTCCGCTGGCGGCGCAGCCCGGCCCCATGGCGGACCTGTCTGCAGCTGATCGACCCTGACAGGCTGGCCAATCCGCCGGGCCTGCCGGAGAGCGACGTGCTCCGCCAGGGCGTCGAGCTCGGCGGCTGGGGCGAGCCCCTCGCCTACCATGTCAGAGTCCGGCATAGCGCCGACGGCATCACCGCGCCGATGAACGACCGCTTCGAGCGGGTCGAGCGGGAAACCCGGTGGGGCCGCCGGATCGTCCTGCACCATTTCGAACCGGAGCGGGCAGGCGAGGTCCGCGGCATCTCGCGGCTGAAGACCGTGGTGAAAAAGCTGCGGATGCTCGGTCGCTATGACGAAGCTGAGCTGCAGGCCGCTGTGCTCAACGCCACGCTGGCGGCCTTCCTGAAGTCCGACTTCGATCATAAGGCCCTGATGGAATCCCTCGGCCAGATCGATGGCGAGACCATCGCCGGCGGCATCGACGCCTATAACGCCAAGCGCGTCGACTACTGGCGCGAGAACATGGTCGACCTGCCCGGCGCCAAGGTCACCGCGCTGTACACAAACGAGGACATCACGTTCCCGACGGCATCGCGGCCGTCGGCGCAGTTCGAGATGTTCGAGCGCACTTGCCTGCGCAACATCGCCACGGCGCTCGGCACCACCTACGAGCAGCTTTCCATGGACTGGGGCGAGGTCAATTATTCCTCGGCCCGGGCCGCGCTGCTCGAGGTCTGGCGCGGCTTCTACGCCCGGCAATGGTTCTTCGGACACGGCTTCCTCGCCCCCTGGTACCAGGCGGTGATGGAAGAGGCCGTCGATTCCGGCCGGGTCAAGCTGCCGGCCGGGGCGCCATCCTTTCACGAGGCCCGGGCAGCGTGGTGCGCTGCGCGCTGGGTCGGACCGGGACGCGGCTGGGTCGATCCCTACAAGGAAGCCCAGGCCGCACAGCTCCGGATGTCGATCGGCGTCTCCACACTCGAGCACGAGGCCGCCGAACAGGGCCTGGACTGGCAAGAGGTGCTGCAGCAGCGCGCCTGGGAAAACGAGTTCGCCAAGAAGCTCGGCCTGCCTCCCGTCCATGGTCTGCCGCCCGATCCCGCGACTTATCCGCCTCCTCCCGACGACGAGGAGCCGCCCGCCCGCAAAAAGAAGGAGCCGGCATGAGCGAAGGGCTCTTCCGGATCGCGGACCTCGCCTTCAACCGGCCGCTGCTGATCGAACACGAGGCCGCCGCGATCGCCGCTTCCGTCCTGCTCCCGCGTATCGGCGCCGAGACGATTGTCGACCTGCCGGCCGACCCCCAATCAGTGGAGGCCTCGGCCTTCGTCGGCACACCGGTCTATCGGGCAGATGGCAGATTCGCCGGTTACCGCATGGCCGGGGACGGTGTCGCCATCGTGCCCATGCGAGGCAAGCTGGTGAACCGCGGCGCCTACATCGGCGCATCATCGGGGCTGACCAGCTATGAAGGCATGCAGGCGGTGTTCAATGCCGTCCGCAACGACAACCAGGTCCGCGCCGTCGTCATCGATGAGGACTCTCCGGGCGGCCAGGCGTCCGGCGCCTTCGAGACCGCCGATCTCGTCCGGCAGCTCAATGCCGAAAAGCCGGTCGTCAGCTTCGTCAATTCCCTTGCCTGTTCCGCGGCCTATCTCATCGGCGCAGCGGCGGGAGAGATCGTGCTCACGCCTACGGCCTCCGTCGGCTCGATCGGCGTCATTTTCATCCACCTCGACCGCTCGGGCGAGATGGCCAAGGCCGGGGTGCGGCCGACGATCGTCCACGCCGGCGCCGGCAAACCGGACGGCAACCCGTTTGAACCGCTTCCCGAAGCCGTCCGCGCCGATGTCCAGCGCGAGGTCGACGGCCTCTATGCGGAGTTCGTCTCAGCCGTCGCCAGCTATCGCGGCTCCCGTCTGACCGAAGATCGCGTCCGCGCCCTGGGCGCACGCGTCTACCGCGGCCGCGCCGCCGTCGAAGCCGGCCTCGCCGACCGTGTCGCCACCCTGGACGACGTCGTCGCCCAGCTCAGCAGCCCGAACCGCCGTCCCGGCGGGTCACAGCAGAAAGGATCGCGCATGTCCGCGACCGAGAAGACCGAGCCGGGCGGAGATGCCGGCATTTCCCAGGCGGAGCATAACACCGCCGTCACCGCCGCCCGGCAGGAAGGCCAGCAGGCCGGCCTCGCCGAAGGGCGGGCGCAGGAGAAGACCCGCCTGAAGGCGATCATGACCTGCGATGCGGCCAAGCCGCGCCAGGCCGCGGCTCTGGCACTCGCTCTGGAGACCGACGTCTCCGCGGAACAGGCGGCCTCGGTTCTCGCCGCCACGCCGGAAGCCGGAAAGTCCGGTCTCGGCCAGTTGATGGCCGGCGTCACCGAGGCCGATCTCGGCACCGGTGCCGCTCCGCAGAAGCCCGAAACCAACGCCTTGGCCGCTCGCATGGCGAAGCGGTTCGGCAAGAACTGAGGAGGCCTGCATGACCCTGCGCGGAACTGAGCCCAAGCGGCCCTCCGACGTTCTGAAGCGTCACGAGCCCGATTTTTCGCTGGAGGAGCGCATCGCTGCCTCCGGCTCCGGTATCATCCAGATCGGTCATGTCCTCGGTGCCGTCCTTGCCGGCGCCGCGACCGCCGCGGCCAAGGCCGGTGGCAACACCGGAACCGGCACAATCTCGGCGGTGACCAAGCTCGCCGATGTGAAGACCGGCATCTATTCGGTGCGTTTCACCACGGCCACCGCCTTTACCGTTCGCGACCCGAACGGTGACGTCGTCGACACCGGTACCGCCGGTGCCGCCTTTGCCAACGATATCGGCTTCACCATCACCGCCGGCGGCACCGCCTTCGTCGCCGGTGACGGGTTCGATATCACCGTTGCGACGGGTTCCAGGGAAATGAAGCCCTACGATCCGACGGCGACCGACGGCAGCCAGATCGCGAGCGAGATTTCGATCGGCTATGCCGATGCGACCTCCGCGGCCGCGAAGATCCTGACCGTCGCCCGCCAGGCGGTCGTGGTCCGCAACGAACTGGTCTGGGGCGTCGCCGTGACCGCCGACCAGAAAGCCGCCGCCCTCCTCCAACTCGAAAAGGCCGGCATCCTCTCGGCCCAGGGAGCCTGACACATGGCCGCCACCCAGAACAGCACTGTGCTGGATCTCTTCGACGATCCGGTCTTCTCGGCCCGGGCCCTTACGGACGCCATCAACCTCGTCCCCAACAACTACGGCCGCGCCAACGAGCTCAACCTGTTCCCGATCCGCGGGGTCGCCACGACCTATGTCGAGATCGAGTACAAGAACGGCGTCCTCAACCTGCTGCGGACCGCCGAGCGCGGCGCCCGCGGCACCGCTGGCCTCCGCGGTCGCCGGAATGTCCGGATCTTCAAGATTCCGCACATCCCGCACATCGACGCGCTGCTGGCGGCCGACCTGCAGAACCGCATTCCCTTCGGCGCCACCAATGTGCTGGAGCGGATCCAGGATGCCACGAACGAGAAGCTCGAGGACATGACCTCGAAGCATCACATCACGCTCGAAGCGATGCGGATGTCCGCGCTCGACGGCGTCCTGCTCGACGCCGACGGGTCGGTCATCATCGACTACTACGCCGAGTTCGGCATCACCCGGAAAACGGTGGACTTCGAACTCGACGTCACCACCACCGAGGTGAAGAACAAGAACATGGAGGTTCTCCGGTACATGGAGGACAACCTGCTCGGCGAGACGATGACGTCGGCGCGCGCGCTGTGCTCGCCGGAGTTCTTCGACGCCTACACGACCCACCCCAACGTCAAGGCGGCCTATCAGTACTACACCTCCCAGCAGGAAGTGCTCCGCAACGACGTCCGGCGCGGCTTCAAGCACGCCAACATCTTCTGGGAGGAATATCGCGGCAACGCCAACTACGTCGCCGACGACGGGTCGGTGCTGAACCGCAAGTTCATCCCGGCCGGCGAAGCCCGGATCTATCCGGAGGGGACCCGTCAGACCTTCCAGACCTATCTGGCGCCGCCCGACGCGATGTCCGAGGTAAACTCGGCCCCTGGCCCGGATCAGCTGATCTATGTCACCCAGGAGCGTCTCGATCACGACGCCGGCATCGAGTTCAAGAGCCAGTCGAATCCTCTCCCGCTCAACAAGCGGCCGGCGCTCGTCGTCACCGCGACGATCTGAGGAGCCCAGCGATGCGGATCCTCATGTTGAAGAGCTTCTCCTACAACGTCGACGACGCCGGAACCTTCCGGCGGACGTTGCCGGAGGGCCTGACCTTCGACGAGCCGTCCGAGGTCGCCGAAGCCGCGATCGCCGCCGGTTGCGCGAGACGGATCGGAGATCGCGTGGTGATCTCCGAGGAGGTCGACGTCGCCAACTCTGCCGACACCGAACACCTCGCCGGCACGGCCGCCGCCGATCACGGAGACGATGGTCTGGCGCGCGTCGAAAGCGGTCCCGCCGCGGAGCCGGTCAGCCCGGCACCGGCGCCCAAGCGGGGCAAGAAGGCCGACGGCGACGATGTCGCCCCGGCCGAGGCTGTCGACCCGGATTGATGCCGAGTGCCTTCACTGCGCGGCACAACGCCGCGCAAGCAATCATAGACGCGCGGCACGGCGAGCCGTTCCAACTGGTGCCGCGCGCCAACAAAGCCCCAGACCCGACGAGGCCGCTTCCTCTGGGTGCGCCGGTCGTCCGCGCAGGGGTCTTCCATGAAGCTCCCGCTGAATCTCGCCATGAGATGAACGGCAAGGTCGGAGGCCTCTCCATTCCGGGGCTTCCGGCTGGCACCCGCGTCGTCGTCATCTCGTTCCAACGCACCCAGATCCCGACGACCTGGCGCTCGGCCACCGTGCCCTACGGCATTCGCCGCGGCGATCTGATCCTGCGGCAGGACGACGGAAGCGCGTGGGTGGCCGAGGACGTCGAGCCCGGCGGACCTTCGCGCGTGGAATGCCGCGTGCTGGAAGCCAAGGACCCGGGCTGATGTCGCTGACCCGCATCGCTCTCAGGCTCGCGGCACTCGCCGCCATCAAAGCCTCACCCGCGCTTGCCGGTGTTGCCGTCTTCGACTCGGCCTGGAGCCATATCGACCGGACCTCCGACGATCCTTACGTTCCTGTCGTCATCGTCAGCACCGAGGACGTCCTGGTCGACGAAAACGAGGTTCGCTTCGAGACCAACCGTCGCGTCGACATGCTCATACAGATCTCGTTGGCGACGCTTGAAGGGGCATTTGCGGAAATCGCGGCCGACGACTGGGATACCGCCGAGGTGCTGCTCGACATCCTGGAACAGGAAATCGACTGGGCGCTGGAGCGCGATCCGACCTGGTCCGGCCTCGTCCAGCACGTCGACAAGAATTCCACGACGGTGCGTGACGCCTCGGGCGCGACGAAGATGCCGCACCGGTTGCTGGTGCTGAGCGCCAGGGTGTTCGAGATCGAGCAGCAGGCGCCGGCCATCGCTCCGAACCAGCCGGCACAAGGGCTCGATCGATGGGGTGCGGTCATCGCCAGCCTCGCCGCGGCGCGGCCGGCCGAAGACAAGGTCCGACAGATCCTGGAGAACCGCGCCGCCATCACCCTGGCCGAGCAGGTCCAGCGCCTCGCCACCGTTGCCATGAAATTCCGCCCGGCGATGGAGCCGAAACCGGGCGACGATGAGACCGTCGAAACCATCGACGTCACCGTCGAGCTGCCGGCGCCTCCAACTCCCTAACCTCTCCAGCAACAGGAACCCACGATGGCCACCATCAAGGTCAGGCCGGCGGATGGCGCGCGCGTCGTCCAGCCGGGCCCCGGCGGCATGCCGATCCCCGCAGACGGCATCGAAGTGCCGGACACCGCCTATTACCGCCGCCTCATCCTCACCGGCGATCTCATCGATCTCGGCGCCGCTGGGGACGCTCCGGCGCCAGCCGCGGCCGAGGTCACCTCGCCCGCCCCGGCACCGGAAACCGGCGGCCGCCGTACCACTCGGGCCCAGCAGGAGTAAGCCATGGCGACGACGACCTTCGACCAGATCTCCTCGACGACCCGCTCCGGGCTGTTCCATGTCGAGGTCCGCAGCGGCGGTACGCCCTACCAGGACCGCCCGCGCACCCTGTACATCGCGCAGAAGCTCGCCTCCGGCAGCGCGACGCTGTCGGTTCCCGTGCTGGTCCCGTCTGAGATCGCCGCGGACGCCTATTTCGGCGCCGGCTCCGATCTTGCTAGGATGTGCCGAACCGGCATGATGAACCGGCCGACGAACGAGTTCTGGGCGCTGCCGATGCCGGATCCGACCGGTGCCGACGCCGCCACCGGCATGATCGCGATCGCGGCGATCCCGGGCGGCGGCATTTCCGGCCCGATGATCGTCGAGATCGGCGGTGTCCAGGTCGTCGCTGCCGTTACGAAGGCCGATACCCAGATCACGGCGGCCACGGCATTGGCTGCGGCGATCAACGCGGCGCTCGTCGAGGTGTCCGCGGCCACCAATGCCAATGCCGGCGAAGTCGAGTTGACCGCACGGCATCCCGGCGCGCTCGGCAACGATATCGACATCTATGTCCCGGCCAGCGGCAACGCCATCGGCGGGACGCAGTCGGTGGTGACTGCGATGTCCGGTGGTGCCGCGACGCCGGCGCTCGCGCAGTGGACCACGGCGCTGGCCGCGCTTGGTGACGACGAGTTCGACACCTGGGGCCAGCCGTGGACCGATACGGTCTCCCTGGACGCCATCAAGGCCGAGTTCGACGAGCGCTGGCACGACAACCAGCAGATCTACGGCCACATGATCACGGCGAAGAAGGCGACCGTCGGCGCGCTGTCCAGCCTCGGCAGCGCGCGCAACAACAGCCACGAATCCATCATCGGCTTCGACGGCTCGCCGACCGGGTGCCAGATCTGGGCGGCCGCCGTCGCCGCGATCGCCGGCTTCCACCTCACCGATGCCGGCAACGGCGAGATCTCGCGGCCGCTGCGGACCCTGGCGCTGAAGGGGGTGAAGCCGGCGCGCGATCGGCTGAAGCTGTTCACGAAATCGAACAAGGAGACCCTGCTCTACGACGGGATCTCCACCTATGACGTCATGCGCGACGGCACCGTCCAGATCGACCGCGTCATCACCACTTATTCCCAGGCGCCGACTGGGGCGATCGACTGGACCTGGCTCAACATCAACCAGGTCTACCAGGCGATGTACGTCGTCCGTTCGATCAGGAACGCGGTGCTGACTGCGCATGGTCGCCAGGGCCTGGCCTCGACCGACCGCTACGATCTCGAGGCGATCACGTCGCCGGCGGAGGCGAAGGCAACGCTCATCGCCGAGTACAGCCGGCTTGAGCGAGCGGGTGTCGTCGAGAATTCCGGGCTGTTCGCCCAACTCGTCCAGGTCGACCGCAACGAGACCGATGCCGACATGCTCGACGTCTATCTGCCCTTCGACGTCGTCAACCAGCTCCATGTCTTCCGGACCGCCGCGGTGCTGTTCCGGCAGTTCCCGCAGCAGGCCGCGGCCTGATCCAGCCCTGAAAGGAGCCAGCCATGGCGACCAAGCGCTTCGGCGGCAAGATGACGCTCATCTTCGCCGGCCGAAAATTCGAGATCATCGGCAATTGTGAGCTCGACACGCTCGGCAAGTCTCGCGATAGCAAGGCGACGGCGAGCGGCAAGCCCTACAGCACCGAGGAGATGCTGCCCGGCAAGCTCACCGTCGATATCCTGGAAACGATCTCTGGTCCGGATTTCCGGGATGTCTTCGATCTCGTCGATGAGAACCTGACGCTGATCGAGCAGACCGCCAAGCGCATGCATGTCATGCCGGAGACGGAGATGACCGGCACTATCAAGCGGGATCGCAAGACCGGTCAGGTCAGCGGCGTCGAATTCTCCTTCCCGGTCGACGGCTATCAGGAGACCGCGCTTTGAATCCGGTCCGGATCCCGCTCGAGAAGCCGGTCACGATCGGGACCAAGGTCTACGACCACGTCAAGGTCCGAGCCCCGACCTATTTCGACTACATGGACATCGGCGAAGCTCTGTCGACCCGACACGTCGACGGTGAGGGCTTCACCGTCGAGCATCTCGACCGGCTGAAGGCGTACGCCGAACGCTGCGTCACGACGGGCGATGATGAGGTCGCCGAACCGGCGGTGCTGATCGCCGGTGGGTTCAAGCTGGCGCGCAGGGTCCACGAGGTGCTCTGCGATTTTTTGTACCGCCTGCAGGAGGGGGTTGGGACGACTACGCCGACCACCTCCTCTTCGGACTCCGCTGGCCGCCCGGCGACGTGATGAAGCTGCCGCTGCCGCATCTCGTCGAGCTGCTGGATCGGGCTGTGGACTGGCGCGAGCGGAACAAGGGTCGATAGATGGCGCGCGATCTTCAGTCACGCGTCGTCATCACGGCGGAAGACAAGACTGCGGCCGCCTTCCAGTCCGTCGCGTCGAAGCTGAAGGCGCTGTCGTCTGCCGCCAAGCAGGTGAAGACGGTCGCCGAACAGGTCAGCGCCGTGAAGTCGGCGATGGCGGCGGCCGCTCCAGCCGAGCGGATCTCGATATACCGGCAGACTGCACAGCGGACGCTCGAGCTGGCGCGGGCGCACCAGGAAGCGCGGAAGCAGTTCCGGGCAGCCGCGCGCGAGATGAGCCAGATCGGCCCGCCGACCCAGGCGCTCGCGCAGCGCTACCAGGGTCTGCGCGAGCAACTGCAAGGCACTGGCCGGGCCCTTGCGGACCAGAAGGCCGTGCTGGCCTCTGCCCGCGGTTCGATGCGCGAGATCGGCGTCGACGTCACCAGATTGACCTCGGAACAGCGACGCCTCGAGTCGGCCACGCGAGCCGCTACCGACGCGCAGCGCCGCCAGCACGCCATTCTGGAGCGCCGGGCCCAGCGCCGGGAAGCCTGGGGGGCCGCCATGGGTATCGCCGGGGTCGGGGCCGCCCGCATGGGCAAGAGCCTGGCCTCGCAGGCGACGACGTCGATCGCCGAGTTCGATATCGCGGTGAGGAAGCAGCGGGAATTCACGGATATCCCTGCAGAGGCGCAGAAGCAGTACCTCATCCCGCAGGCGAAGCGCATCGGCCAGGAAACCCAGTTCACCAACCTCGATATCGTCAAGGCACAGACGGCATCGATGCAGGGTTTGCCGAGCTCCATCACCGGCCAGATGAAGGCCGTCGTGGCGCAAGGCATGATCGAGAACGTGAAGAACTATGCGCTCGTCATGGAAGCCGACATGCAGCGCGCGGCGGAGGCCATCCGATCCTATCTGCAGGCGACCGGCAAGGACATCTCGACTAAGGAAAAGGCGCTCGCCGAGGCACAGAAGGCCACGAATCAGCTGGTCAAGATGGCCAAACTGGGCGGCATGAACGACGACGACGTTCAACAGGCGCTGAAATTCGCCGCAGCGACCGGGACCGGAGCCGGGCTGTCGCCTGAGACCATCATGGCGGTTGCCGCCCTGGCCCGGCGCGGGGGTCTCCGCGGCGACGAAGCCGGTGTGTTCATTCGCGCGGCATCGTCGAAGCTTGTCGCCCCGACGAAGAAAGGGCTGACCGCGCTCAATGCGGCCGGCATCGACTATTCGAAATACGTCTCGATGCCCGATCGGCTGGAGACGTCGGCGCTGGAAGCCCAGTTCAAGCTGCAGTTGGGCACCGGCTTCACCGACAAAACCCGCGCCCGCCTCGCCGGTGTGCTCTCCGACAAGTCGATCCTGGGCGACCGCGGCCGTTTCATCCAGGCGGTGACCGAAGCGGTTGAACAGCAATTCCCGAAGACCAAAAAAGGCACGATGCGGCCCTCCGATCGGGTCAATGTCGCGAAGGCCGCAGGTGACTTCTACAAGGTCTCGGCCGAACGGGTCGACTCGCAGAAGCTGCTCGACGACATCATGGGGTCCAATATGACCCTGGCCCAGCTCAACGCCTTCTTCACCGACAAGCATGGTGGCAAGGCAGGCATCACGCAGCGACAGCGTGACGAGTACAACGCCGCCAGAAAGGAGCTGACCAAGGTCGGAGACGATCCGGACTTCGCGAAGCGTAAGGCGGACGAGATCATGGGCGGCATCGGCGGCTCGTTCGAGCAGGCGAAGGGCGCCGTCGAGAATTTCGTGCTGGCCGTCGGCTCCGCAAACGAGAGGATCATCAAGTTCGGCCTCGACGGCTTCAGCGAAGTGCTGGATTCATTTTCGAAGCTTTCAACCGGCGGGCAGCAGGTGGCCACAGCCTTCGGCGCCTTGGCCGCGGTCGGCGGTGGCGTCTACGGGTCAGCTAAGCTTCTGGGCCTGCTGACCGGCGCGGGCGGCCTGTCCGGTTCGGCGGTAGCGCTAAATGAGTCGGCCGCTGCCTTGACCGCCGCTGCCGCGCGCCTCGGCGGCGCCGGCGCCCTGTCCGGGGCGACCACAGCCGCGGCGGGGGGCGGTGCGGCGGCCACGGCCTCCCGGCTTCCCTTTCTCGCCCGGCTGGGGCTGGGGACGGGTGTCGGCGCCGTCGCGGCGGGTCTCGGCTACGCGATCTATGAGATCGGCCAGGCCAATGCGGAAAAATATAAGGATGTCGCCCCGGGCGAGGTCCATAACGAGGGGCGCAAGCGCATGCATCGCGCCAACGAGCTCTATCGACAGCGCATGGAAGACTTCAAGCGCGATAACAAGGTCGAGCTCGAAGGCAAGGCCGACGTGAAGGTCGACGTCAGCGTGAAGCTCGATCCGAAGCTTGAGGCCAAGCTCGACAAAGCGATCTCGGCGACCGGCCATCTTTCCGCCACGGGCAGCACCGGCGTCGGATCGACCGGCCGGACGATGCCTGAAGCCTCGGCCGACGGGATGAACTACTGATGCCGGTTGGCCGCGACTGGGCGCGGGATCTGCGCCCGGCATCTTTCCGTGGGGTGCCCTTCGAAACCGACGACGACGGCATCCGAGATCTTCTTCGCCAGGCCGTGCACGAGATCCCGAACGGATCCTGGACGGTCGAGCGCCTTGGCCCAGGCGCCGGCGAGATCACGATCCGCGGTTACGTCGCCTCATCCCGCGCCGATATCGAGGCTGCCGCGCTCAGCGCCACCTTCAAGGATGACAGGCCGGGCCTGCTGGTCCTGCCCATGGTGGGGCCGGTGCAGGTCTCTCCACTCGAGCTCAGCCGCGACCGCAGTTCCTCGAAGCACGGCTATGTTTCGCTGTCGATGCGCTTCGTCGTCAGCCCGCCGCGCCAGGCCGGGGTCAGCGTCGACTACCTCGCCAATCTGGTCTTCACCGCGAGCGCCGGCTTGCTCGGGACGGCCGTGCAGCAGATCGCTACGATGCTGCAGACCGTTTCCACCGCGGCCTATGTCGTCGATGCCGCGATCGGCAGCTTCGCCGGCGTCGTCGCAGCCGTCGACCAAGTCCGGGCGGCGTCCCGCTCGACCGCATCTGCCGACGTCGCAATGACGCTGACGCGCCTGGGCTTCCGTACCGCGGAGGTTGCCGAGGATGACCGGCGCGCCGAGTTGCTCACCGAGCTGACCACGGCAGCCGTCGACCTTGCCGATGGGATGGACCCCGCCTCGGTCGCCGGCGGCTTCCGGCCCTTGCGATCTCTCGTCGCCGCGGTTCCGGACAGCGCCGCAGCTTCGGACGTCGCCGCTGCGGCGAACGCATCCGCACTGGCCTCGCTGGCGCGGATCTCCGCGCTTTGCGTCGAGGCGGAGGCGATCGCCCGCACCAGCTACGCCGATCGCGACGGCGCCGAGGCTGCCCGCACCAACTTCGCCGCTCGCGCCGGGGCGGAATCGGAGGCCATCGTCGCTGTCGTCCAATCAGCTGGCCGACGACCGGCAGCATCCTCGGTCGTCACCGGATTGGCGGAGCTCCAGCGCGCCGTCGTCGATTATCTTGGCACCGCCGCGCTCGATCTGGCGCCGCGTGTGACCGTCGAGACCAATCAGAGCCTGCCGGCGCTGGTCTGGGCCTGGACGCTCTATGCCGACCCCGCCCGCGCAGGCGAACTCCGCCGTTTCAACCGGGTACCGCGGCCGGCCTTCATGCCGACGCGGTTCCGCGCGCTGGCACCGACTGTCACCATCGGGCGCGGCCCCTGATGCTCGAAGTTCGTGAGAACGTCAGCATCATGGTCGGCGGCGAGCCATGGCCGGACTGGGAAAGCCTGACCTGGACGGCGGCGATCAACGAAGCGGCACGATCACTGACCCTCGACGTCGCGCCTGACAACGCCAACCTGGAGAAGATCCACGCCTATTTCTCCGGGCGGGCGCCGATCGTGGTTCGGAGCTCCCACGTTGATGGCGCCGAAGGCGATCTGGTCTTCACCGGAAAGCTGGACAGCAAGATGCCCGGGATGACGTCGGGACGTCGGAGCTTCCGGATCGCTGCCCGGGGCACCGGCGCAGCGCTGGTCGACAACGCAGCAGTGCACAGCACCGGCCGCTTCCGGTCTATGACGCCGAAGCAGATCGCCGAAGCACTGGACGAGACGAACTGCCGGATCGTGGCCGATACCGGCGCCGGCATCGTGATCCCGCGTTTCCAGATCACACCTGGCGAGACCGTCTTTGCCGCCCTGGAGCGGATGACTCGCGATCGCCGGCTGACGCTTCGCGGCGAAGCCGACGGGGCCGTCGCCATCACCAAGGGTGCGACCGGGCGCCGCCATGCCGGCGGCCTCATCGAGGGACGGACGCTCGGCGATTCCTCGGCGACCCACGATTTCTCGAAGCGGCATCACAAATACATCGTGCGCGGCCAGAGCCCGGACGGCACCGGCGCCGATTCGACCGAAATCGAAGAACAAAGCGAGGATGACGGTGTCGAAGGACCGCGCACCCGCGTTCTGATCGCCGACAAGGACCTGCAGAAGAGTGATGCCAAGGAGTATGCGCAGCATCTCCGCGACCGTGCGGCCGGAAACGCCTTGAAGGCTTCGCTCGAGCAGCCGGGCTGGCGCGATGAAGCAGGGACGCTGTGGACGCCCGGAAACCTGGTCTGGGTTGAATCGCCCTGGCTCGATGTGCGCCAGGACCTGCTGATCGAGAGAGTCTCCGGCACCCAGACGAAGAGCGACGGCAACGGCGGCGGATCGAAGGCCAGCCTCAGCCTCGTCGATCCCCGCGCCTATGGGGGCAAGAAGGGCAAGGGCAACAAGTCGGGATCCTCCTGGACGATGAGCGAGGACGAATGAGCCAGGACCAGACCCGCGCGATGATCAGCCGCGGCCGGCTGATGGGCAGCGACGACAGCGGCGACTATCAGAAGATCACGGCGCGCGGCTTCGCCCGTGAGGAGCTCGAGGGTATTGTCCGCCATCAGCAGTTCGGGCTGTCGTCGAATCCGGGGCCCGGATCCGAGGGACTGCTGCTGCGTCTCGGCGGCCGCGCAGAGCGTACCATCGCCATCCTGTTCGAGCTCCTCGGCGCCCGGCCGAGGAGTCTGCCGGTCGGTGCGACGGCGCTCTACAACGCCTTCGGCCTGGTCTGGAAGCTGCTCGCCGACAAGGCCGATCTCGATCACGGCGGCAAGAACCTGCATGCCCGTGGGGCCGGCAAGGTCAAGGTCGAGGCCTCCGACTGGATCCAGCTCGACGGCTCGGCAGTCTATCTCGGGAAGCCCCCGTACTCCCCGGTGATGACGCAAGACGGACCATCGCAGCACGTCTTTGCCGGCATCGGCCCCGCGGCTCCGGACAGCCCGGCCGGCTCGATCTGAACCCATGGACATCCGCATCGTCACGGACGGCACCGCGGTGCCGCTCTCCGCCTATTGGGACACCGTCTGGAACCCGGAATTCTCCGAGGGTGACTGGGCGCTGACCGACCCTAGCGGAAGCGCGGGGACGCAGGGCGGCCTTGCTTCTCGCGCCGGTCTCGCCACTGCGATCCTGCTGGCCCTGTTCACCGACAAGCGGGCCCCGGAGCATGTCGTCCTCGACACCGCCGATCGCGGCGGCTGGTTCGGCGACCGCATCGATGTCCGCGAGGACCTCGGCGAAACCGACCTCGGCTCATGGATATGGATCTACGAGCGCTCGGCGCTGACCGCAGATCTCCCGCAGAAGATCCGTGACGCCGCGACCGATGCGCTGGAGCCGATCCGGTTGCAGGGCGCCGTCGCCCGGTTCGACGTCGCGGTCGACATGGACCGTGCGGCCGAGACGATCGACCTCTTCGTCGATGCCTTCAGTCAGGACGGCACCGTGGTGTTCTCCCAGCGCTTTTCGATCCTCTGGAACCAGGTCTGACATGCCTTGGCCGATCTCCACACCAAGCGAAATCGCGGCCAGGCTGCGCGCCGGGTTCGACGGCGCCCTAAACGGGGCGCTAGCCCGTTTATGGCCCAACAACGTCTCGGTCTCGGCGAAGGTCTTCGGCGGCGGGCTCTCCGAAGTCTACGACTACCAGGCCTGGATCAAGGACCAGATCTTCACCCGCACTTGCGCCGATGAGGTCCTAGAGGATCACGGCGCCGATCTCGACTTGCCGATCCGGGAGGCGACCGCAGCAACGGGGCTCGTCGTCGGAACAGTTTCCGCGGCAATCGCTGTCTCCGCCGGAACCATCGTCACCAGGGGCGACGGCCGCAGCTACAGCGTCGTCGCCGATATCGGTACCTCCGGCCCTGGTGATATCGCCATCCAGGTCATGGCCGTCGAGCCGGGCGCCGGCGGTGTCGCCCTGCCCGGCACGGTGATGACGATCGCCGGCGTCGACGGCGCTGTGGTCGATGGTGCCGGGCTGACCGGCGGGGCGGATCGGGAAAGCTATGACAGCTACCGGGAGCGGCTGCTGTTCTTCAAGGCCTACCGCCCCGGCCACGCCCGGCCGTCGGATTATGTGATCTGGGCCAGCGAGGTTAGCGGGGTCAGCCGCGTCTTCGTCGAGCGCCGCCCCTATGGCCCCGGCACGGTTCGGGTCTTCCCGCTCTTCGACGGGATCTACGAGGACGGGATTCCGCCCGCTGGCGAAATCGCCCGCGTGCAGAGTTACCTCGACGTCGTCGGCGCCTCCGGTGTCGCCGACATCATCGTCGCGGCCCCGGTCGCGCAGCCGATCCCGGTCGAAATCGACGAGCTGAAGCCGAATCTCATCGGTGTCCGCAACGTCATCCGTGACGAGATCCGCGCAACCGTCCGCCGCCGCGGCGTTGTCGCCGGCTCCGATACTCCGCACCCCGCCATGCCGTTTCTGGCCACGCCGCAGAGCTTCTCCCGGTCCTGGATCGGGCAGGCCATCTCCAACGCTGCGGGCGAGGACCGGCATGACCTCATTCTGCCGGCGAGCAACGTCACCGTCTCGGCGGGCAGCATCGCGACCTACAGCGACCCGGTGTTTTCGTGATCCTCGGACGTCTCTGCCCGTCGATCGAGGATGTCCGAGCCGCCGTATTCGCCTACCTGCCCCGCGGCCGGGCCTGGCAGACCAGGAGCGGCGGTCCGCATCCCGGCTCAATTCTCTACGGGTATTGGTCTGCGGTCGCCGACGAGGTGAAGCGGCTCTACGACCGGGGCTGTGCGCTTGAACTGGAATTGCTCTGCTCGACGGCCGTCGAAACCAAGCCGGAATGGGCGGCCGAGGTCGGACTGCCCGATGGCTGTGGCGTCGAGCAGGACCCCTGCCCTCGGGGTCATCCGATCTTGGGCGATCTCTGCGATCTCCTGGAAAGAACCGCCGCATCGGCGGGCTTCAGCATCGTCTGCTCCCGCGCCGCGATCTATTGCGGCGAGCGCGTTGGCCGCGCCCGCGCGGGCCGGGCCCGCGCCGGCGGCGCCGGGCGGCCTCGCTCAACACTCGTCATCCTGGTCGACATCGCTGCCATGGAGCAGTTGCCGGCCTTCCGCCCCGCCCGCTCTGGGCGATACCGGTCGGGCCTTTTGAGGCGCTGCGGTTTCGACGTTGCCAAGCTGCGCTGTGTTCTCGAGCCCTTCGTCCCGGCACATGCCGAGATCCTTATCCAGCCGACAGGAGCCTGACCGTGGTCAAGCCACTCATTCCGCCCGCCGTCGACGTCCTGGGCCCCTACCTCACGACGCCTCAGAGCGTCAGCAGCCGCCCTGGCCGTACGGGTGATGCCGCCGGCGACGGCTTCAGCTGGTTCAGGGACTGCACAGATGAGAATTCTGAGGACGGGACCCCGCTAGGAGCGGAGTTCCTCAACAATCTGAAGGCTCAGTTCATTACGCTGTTCCAGGCGGCCGGGCTTACTTTCGATGCCGACGAACTGCTGGCCCTCGCGATTCAGTCGGGCCGCGTGAATTTCGGCGGCACCTCGGCGGGGACGGCTAACGCCCCGAGCATTACGCTGGTCCCACAGCCGACCGATTGGTCGGCGCTTGTCGGAGCGGATATCAACTTCGTTGTCGGCATTACCAATACTGGTCCGGCCGCGCTGGCGGTCTCCGGGCTTGCGGGGACGAAGCCGATCGTTCGCCCCGGCGGCGCGGCGCTAAAAGCCTCCGACCTTGTCGCCGGCGCCGTGTTCCGCGGCATGTACGACGGCACCTCGATCCAGATGGCAGGCATCACGCAGAGCACGCCGGGTAGCGTCGATGTCTACGGTGTGCCCGGCACCACCAATTGGACGGTTCCGGATGGCGTCTTCAAGATTCGTGCGCGGGTCTGGGGCGCTGGCGGAGGCGGGGGCTCAATGATCAGCGCCGACGGCGCCGGCGCCGGCGGCAACGGCGGAGGGTACGCCGAAGGCGTCTATTCGGTCACGCCGGGGGACGTCATCGCTATCGTCGTCGGGGCCGGCGGCGCCAAGGGCACCGTGGCCGGGGGCGGCACCAATGGGCTTCAGGGGGGGACCTCATCCGTTGGATCTCTGCTCTCCGCAACAGGCGGTGGTGGGGGTGGTTCTGGCTACGCCGGATACGCAGCACTGGCTTCGGTGATCAAAGGGGTCGGGACTGGGGGCCAGATCAATCTCGATGGTCAAGTCGCAGCAAATGCTTACGTCATTGGGGCCGTCTACATGGCCTCGGCTGGTGCCGGCACCTACAACACTCCAGGAACGGCCGCCTCGCGCGGCAACTCGTTCAAAGGTCAGCAGCCCGGCGGAGGCTCGTCAGGCGTTGCCGGCATCGTCACGAACGCCACCGACGGCGCCGACGGCATGGTCATCATCGAGTACTGAGGAGCGATTCGATGCAGAAGTACGCTCGCGTCATCGATGACCATGTCGTCGAGACCTTTACGCCTCCGGAGGGCGGCAAAATCGGGGATTGCTTCCATCCTGACATCGCTGCCGAATTCATTCCTTGCGGTCAGGCCGTCGGTCAGGGCTGGACGGTAGCCGGAGGCAAATTCACCGCGCCGGGTCCGGTCGTTCCGGAGGAGGCGACAGATGGCCAGGACTGAGTATTTCACCCATCCCAAGATTGCCAAAGCCGAAATCCCGGCATGGGAGCAGACGCCGTTCGTGCTGAATGGCGATCTCTATCATGCCGGCTTCCGGCGGGCCTGGTCGGCGACCTGTGGCCACGGCATCATCATCGAGAAATTCGATGCGGTGCGCCGATGCTTCTACAAAGTCGGCGACCTGCCGACCGATCGCTATCTCGGCTGCGTCCTGACGCTCGACGATGGCCGCGTAATCGTCTTCACGACGACGGACGTCGCCTTCACTGAAAACAGCGTCATGGCGCGGGAAGTCGACCCTGAGACGTGGACCTGGGTCGGCGAGGAGTGGGAGGCATTCCAAGCGCCCGTCGGGTTCAGCGTCTTCAATTCCAGCGCGTGCGTTTATCCAGGCGGGTACGCGCTGGCGGTGGAGACAGATGAGGGCAACATCGGGCCAGACGGTAAGCCCATCGCTTTCAGCATGCGGATCGTCACTTCCACCGATCTGCACACCTGGGCCCCCGCGGGCGGATTGTTCTACCCGGACATCTATTTCGCCTGTCCCTCCATCCGCTGGGTTCCTGAGGCTGGGCGTTTCATGGGAACCTTCCTCTGGCAGAACAAGGACCCTGCACTTCCGGACGATCATCCGCTCAAGATCATCTTCGAGAGCGGCACCTTCTGGATCTCTGCGGACTTCGCCTCATATGACGTTTTCCACGGGAGCCCGACCGTTGATGCACATGCGCCGCTGATGTCGCCGGATGCCTGCGAAGGCGTCAACAACTCCGATGTCGATTTGGCCGAGTGGTTCGACCCGATGCCGCGCCCCGGCTTCCCGGAAGGCGGATGGGTTGTCCACTACGTCTACATGACGGGTGATCAGAAGACCTGGGCGTTCAACAACTACGCCAGGTTCGAGGGCCGGCTAATCGACTATTACCGGTCGCTCTGGCCAGCGTGAAATGAGCCGCTTGGCGAAGTTCTGCGCCGGCATCTCGACCAAACGATAGCTGCAGTAGGCAGCAGCAAGGGTTAGGCCCAGCGCGATCGCAGCCTGGATCGGCGTCAAGAAGCCGAACTCGCCGACCGCTCCCATAACGAGCGGGTGAAGCAGGTAGATCGAAAAGCTGATCTGCCCGGCAAGCGTGAGCGGCTTCCAGCGCAACCATATGACCAGCGGGCTCCCGTAATGGGCTGCGGCGATGGTGCATGCCGCGGCCAAGGAAACGGCGGATACGCTGAAGCCGTTCTCGTGCTTACTGACGGCAGCGATGCTCAATCCGATGGCGACGAGGAACAGCGCCGACCCGATCGTAGGCCTTTGCTTCTCGTCGGTGATCAGGAGCCGGTAGACCAGCATCCCGGTCAAGAACGAGTGGAAGTGCCAGAAGATCGTGAAGTTAGGCTGTTGAATGCCGAGGAACGTCGTGATGGCTTCGCAGACCGGCGGCCACATCAGTATCGCGGTTACGGCGACCATGCTCCAGGGCGCGGTGATGAGCCAGGCGAGCACGAACGGAAACATGAAGTAAAACAGGAACTCGACGAAGATCGACCACTCGACGCCTATCAGGGCATTCCTCGTCGTGGGGTCGAAGATGCTGATGAGCGTCACCTCGCGGACCAGGACTTCGGCAATGTGCTGCGCCGGCATGCCACCATGCATCTTGATCACCGCGGTCACGGCGCAGACGGCGTAGAACAGCGGCATGATCCGAAAATAGCGACGGATGAAGAAGGCGCGCCAGTCGACGGGTGTCCCCTCGAACGCCTGAGGTAGGCTCAGGCAGAGGCAGAAGGCAGAGACGACGAAGAACAGCGTCACGCCGTATTTTCCGTGGTCGACGAAGGCGTTCCCGGTTTCTCCGAAGGCGCGAAGCCCGAAGCCCCCCGAGTGGATCAGAAAGACCGCCAGCGCTGCAATCGCGCGTAGGCCGTCGAGCTCCAGAATGCGCCGCTTCATATCTGGCGCTTAGCACGTTCCCGCCCCACCAGCCACAGCCGCCTACGGGCGGCGTTTTTTCTGTCCGGAGCTACCCATGATCCGCGTCGTTCTCGCGGGCGCTTTGGCGCTCGCGCTTCTGCTTGGCTGCACGCCGCACCAGCCACCTGGTGGCGATCTCTGGCGAGTTCCGGGGCTCGGCCGATGAGCCTCGTCAGCAACTGGCGGCGGGTGCTTCGCCATGCGTGGTCGATCCGCTTCATCATCGGGGCAGGCGTCCTCGCCGGCGCCGAGGCCGCTCTCCCACTGGTGCAAGAAGTACTGCCCGTGCCGCGCGGCTGGCTCGCGGCTGGCTCGCGGCTGCATCGCTCGCCGTCACAGCCGGCGCCTTCGTTGCCCGTTTCGTCGCCCAGCAGTCGGTGTCGGGAGGCGGCGATGCCGATCAATAAGATCATCGCCACAAAGCGGGGCAAGGCCGCGATCGCTGCGGCGCTCATGGCCGCCGCCGTCGCCTCCTATCAGGCGGTCCAGATGCCGGCTGCGGTCATCCTGACGACGGCGGCCGCACCATGGACAGGACCGTGATCCTGCCTATCCGGTCGAAATAGCCGGCGCCACAGCTTCACCCACCGGAGAGATCAATGACGGCTCAGAATTTCGCGCCGGCGCTTGCGCGCGTCCTGGTGCATGAGGGCGGCTATGCCAATCACCCGCAGGACCCGGGCGGCGCGACGATGAAGGGCGTGACGCAGCGCGTCTACGACGCCTATCGCACCCGCCGGAACCTCACGAAGCGCTCGGTGGCGTCGATCGAGGAGGCCGATCTGCAGGCGATCTATCGCCGGCAGTACTGGGACGCGGTCAAGGGCGACAAGCTGCCGGCCGGCGTCGACTATGTCGTGATGGATGGCGCCGTGCATTCCGGCCCGTCTCAATCGGCCAAGTGGCTGCAGCGCGCGCTCGGCACCGTCAAGGTCGACGGCGTCATCGGCGAGGCGACGCTGGCCGCCGTCGAGGCCCATCCGGACCATGACCAGCTCATCGCCCTGATGATCGGCCGGCGCCTCGCCTTCCTCGAGGCGCTGCGCACCTGGCCCGTATTCGGGCGCGGCTGGGCGAGCCGCGTGGCGCAGGTCAAGCAGATCGGCCAGGCCTGGGCGACGGGCTCCATCGGGCCGCAGCCGGCCTTCTTCCTCGGCGGCAACGCCAAGGCGACGATCGACCAGGCGAAGCCGCTGCCCGCCAAGGGCCCGGCCGATGCGACGACTGGCGCCGGCGTCACCTCCGGCACGCTCGGCGGCGTGATTGAGGCGGCGCGCCAGCAACTCGATCCGCTCGCGGCCTCCTCCACCGTCATCGGCTATGTCGTCACCGCGCTCGTCGTCACCGGCGTGCTGTTGACCGCCGGCGGCTATGCCTATCGCTGGTATGCCGCCCGCAGGGCAGCGCGCCGGGCCGATGCGCTCGACCTTCCCGAGGGCGTGGCGGCATGAGCGCGCTCCTCGGCGGCCTGCTCTCTGCGCTCTGGCCCTACCTCGCCGCAGCCGGCGCCGCGCTCGTCGCCGTGCTGACGGCCTATGGCAAGGGCCGCTCCGACCAGAAATCGAAGACCGAAACGAAGGATCTCCGCGATGCGAACGACATCCGCAAGCAGGGCGCGGACGCTCGCGCTGGCGCTGCCATTGCTCCTGAGCAGCTGCGTGACGACGACGGGTGGCGGCGAGACTAGGGCCGCGCTCTGCGACCAGTTCCGCCCCGTGCGCTGGTCGCTGAGCGACACCGACGCGACGATCGCCCAGACCAAGCAGAACAACGCGGTCGGCGCGCGCGTCTGCGGGTGGATGCCCGGGAAATGATCGCGCGGCCCCGGCCCTCGGCCGGCCCATACAGCTCGAACCGCCTGTTCGAATGGATCATGGCGGGCGGGCTGCTGCTGATCGCCTTCACCCTGGCGCTCCCCGGTGACTCGCTCGACAGGGGGACGCTGCGGCTGCTGGCGGAGAACGGCGCCAGCGAGGAGGCCATGGCGGTAACGCTGGCCTGCATCGGCTCGATGCGGTCGATCGCTCTCTTCGCCAATGGCAAGCTGCCCGTCTACGGGCCGCTGATGCGCTATGCCGGCTCTTTCGTCGGCGCCTTCGTCTGGATGATGCTGATGCTGCCACTGGTCTACGACAGCCTGCTATCCGGCAAGGTGTCGATCTTCGTGCCGCTCCTTGGAATGCTGACACTCGGAGAGCTGATCTCCGTTTACCGGGCGGTGAGAGATGGCGGATTTCGCAGGCGCTGAGATTCTGAAACCCTTCCCGCTGCTGCAGCTCGCCGGCGGCGTCGTCGTCATCATCCTGGCGATCTTCATGACCCTGCGCGGGGCGAAGGACAACAAGAAGGACGGCCACCTCGCGCCGCAGGGGCATGACCCCTTCGGCCTCGTCGTCCTCGGCAATTCCATCCTCGCACAGCTCAGCATCGTCGCGGAGGGCGTCCGGCGGATGTCCGCCCGGATGGATGATCTTCATGACGAGCAGATCAAGACCAATGCTCGCCTCGGCGAGATGACCGATCGCCACGCCCGGGAGATGGATTCCCTGCGCGACACGATCGAGCGGGTCGAGCGCAAGCCCCGGCCGGGGCGGCGCAACTGAATTCGGCATCAGCCGATCCGCGCCGGCGGCTTCCGGCCATCACCAAAGGAGAAGACCGATGACGGTCCGTGCCAAGTTCTTCGTCAAGTCGATCAACCACATGGGAACGCCAGGGAGCGACCCCGTCGCCGAGATCGCCATGGCGCCGGTGTTCGGCAGCTACGGAGACGGCAAGGTTAATGAGACCTGGTCGAAATACACGCCCTCCGGCGAGCTCAAGATGACCGTCACCAATCCCGGCGCCATCGAGCAGTTCGCGATCGGCAAGGCTTATTTCCTCGACTTCACGCCGGCTGACTGACGCCGCGATCGCCTCGGCGATCGTCTGGCCGGCATTATCAACCGCCTCACTGGGCGTTTTCCTCCGTAGACCGTGAGCCGGGCTCCGAAAGGGGCCCGGCGCTCTTTCTTGTTGTGGCATTCGCGCTTCCAAGGTAGTTTCCAGGCAGACCGGCGTATCGTGGGCTCGCAATCCGCAACCGTGACGATTTTAATGCGGCTTGGTCTCCCGCGGCGATGAGCGTCCATCGCAAATGCGCTTGGCCACCGCCAAGCTCGGCAATCAAACATGGAGAAGCGCCACATGGCGCGATCTGGCCACTGGGCGAGAGCCCTTGTGCTGGAGCTCGTCCGCGCCGGCCTCGTAGGGCTGGTAAGCGAGCTGGTGAAGCACGCTGCGAGAAACTTAATCTCGTAAATAGCTCGGCCCCGTCAGCTCCCGCTGGCGGGGCCTCTTTTTTCAATACCGCTTCGTCTCGGCGTTGCTGCCGATCCGGCGCATGTGCTCGACGTGGGCTGCCCAGCCTTCTTCGCCGATAAAGATCAGGTAGCGTTCGAAGGCCTTGCGGAAGGCCGGGAGGCAGCCTTCGCGCGTGGCTGCTCTGCCTTCCGTCGGCGTCGCCTGCCGGACGCCGTTGGCGAGCTCCCCAGCGTGTATGTTGATGGTCCAAGTCCAATGCGGCTCGTCGCCGCTCGGACCCTGCTGCTGGGCGATCGAGCCGACATAGAGGCCCCGATAGATGACCTTCCAGAACTTGTCGTCGTCCTCGGGACGAGGGTGGCCGGTGTAACTGCGCCGGAGAACGAGCGCGGCGCGTGACATGGTCAGTGCGCCGTAGCTGGCTGCAGGAAGCGCATCTCGGCGAGCTTGGCATCGATGGCGTGATAGAGTGCTGACGGTGGCTGCGGCTTGATCGCGGCATCGCCGGCGCCGATCGTGCCCCGGCGGGGGACCAGCATGTAGTTGCCGTCGACTAAGTCGGCATCGATGACGACGATCTCGAAACTGGCATCGTCGAAGCACCGGGTCAGGGTTGCCAGCACCTGGTCCTGGTCGGTCGCCGCCGAAGCGGCATGCGACGGGCCGATCGCGATAACGAAAGCGTATTTCTCCGTTGCGGCGGGCATGTTGCACTCCTGACCGTTGACGACCCGATGCCGTGTTCTCTTTATGTTCCATTTCTGACGAAGGCCAGGCGTGCCGTCAATCGTCGCTGCAGGCATCTCGATCTGCCGGTCTCTGGCGGCATTGCATGGGATTCCCTTATAGTTCGCGAAACGAGGGCTGATTGATGGCATCGCTGCAGAAGCGGACCTGGACGAACAAGACCGGCGAGATCTCGACGGCCTGGCGCGTCACCTATACCGACCAGAGCGGCCGGATCCGGACCAAGCAGTTCGAGAAGCGCGCCGACGCCAAACAATTCCGCGACACCGTCACCTCGCAGGTCGCCGACGGCACGCACGTCCATGACCGTGACACCATCACGGTGAAAGAGGCGGCCAAGATCTGGCTCAAGGCGACACTCAACGGCCGGGACGGCCGAGCTCCAGTCGAGGAACACACCTACAAAACCTACCGAAGCACGGTTCGCAATCAGATCGAGCCCCGTCTCGGCTCGGTGAAGCTCAGCAAGCTGTCGAGAGCGGCGATCGCCGCCTTCCGCGACGATCTGCTGGCCGACGGCGTGACGCGCTTCACCACGAAGCGCGCGGTGAGCACTCTCGGAGCGATCATCGACGAGGCGATGTCCCGCGAGTTGGTCGCCGTCAATCGCGCCCGCGGCGTCAAGGTCGCGACCAGGACCCGCGACGTCGACGAGGATGACGAGCGTGTCGAGATTCCTGACGCCGACCGGGTCCGGGATCTCGTCGCACGGGCCCGGCTCTGGAGCCAGGCGCCGCCGGCGATCGTCATCAAAGGGCGCACCACCAACAACCCCCGCTTCGCCAAGGAACGCGGGCGCATGCTCTACGTGCTGCTCCGCGTTGCCGTTGCGACCGGCATGCGAATTTCGGAGATCCTCGGACTGCCCCGCAGCAATGTCGACCTGTCCGCCGGCACCATCACGGTCTCACAGCGCCTCTCCCAATCGGGCAAGATCGGCAAGCCGAAGTCGAGAGCCGGATATCGCACGCTCGATATCCCCGGCGACGTCGTCAAGGAACTCCGGGAGTGGATCCTGCAGCGGCCGAAGGGTGAGCTCGATCTGGTCTTCCCCAACGCGTCCGGAGGCGTTGAGCACTACACCAACTTCCGCCGCCGCTTCTGGCTCCCGCTGATGCAGGCCATAGGGTCGGCGCGCATGGTCCCGGCCGGCGACGAGGATACGCTTGATCTCGAGTGCGACTTCACCATCCACTCGCTTCGGCATTTCCATGCCTCGCAGTACATCGCCACCGGCGCAGACCCGCTCGATGTGAAGACCCGCATGGGCCACTCGTCGATCCAGGTCACCTATGACGTCTACGGCCACCTGTTCCAGAGCGCCGAAGCTCAAGCCCGCCGGCGGGCTCAGGTCGAGCGCATGGAGGCAGAACTGTTCGGCGGCCGCCCGGCGGGCGACTAGACCTGCCCGCCGGGCGCCTCGACAAAATCTGTACAAAATCGGCCGATCTGCTCCGCAGCGAATTGAAAACTCACATTTTGCCGACAGATTTGTAAACCGAAGGTCGGGGGTTCGATCCCCTCTTCCGGCACCATCCCTCTCCTGGCGGACGCCCGCTTCCCGTCCCGGATCGATCCCCGGCGCCCTGCAAACCTTTATCTCCGCGGCTCCCGCCTGGAACCTTCACCGCATCTCGCGCGTCATCCGAGACCGGGATCGCCGGTGGTGATAATCTCCCGTATCGAAGCCGGCGCACCGGCATGCCTCCATTCGACGAACCCCGGGAGGGGTCGATGAAACCGATCGCAATCGCGCTCCTTCTGGCACTGGGGCCGCATGCAGCCCTCGCTCAATCGCGCCCCTCGACGGTGACGCGCCCCTGCGCCGCGAGCCGACAGGAGGTTCTCGCACATGGAGCCGCCGTCCTGGGTACCGGCGGGCAGACCTATGACCGCTTCGTGCGGGATCGCAGCTTCTGCCAGTTCGACGAGGTCATCGAGCCCGCCTGGGTGCCGAGCCGGGACATGCCGGCCTGCTTCGTCGGCTATCGCTGCAAGGCCGGCACCTTCTGGGATGACTGAGGCGAGGCCGGACGGAACTGCCGGCCGGTCCGGCCGTTGATGATCCGGGGCGATATGAGCAAAGGAGATGCGCGATGCGTCGCCTGTTCCTGATCGCGGCTGCGGTGGCGCCGCTGTTCTTCGCCGCCGGCACCGAGGCGATCGCCCAGCATCGCCCCGGAGGGCACGGTTTCCATCCGGGCGGTTTGCACGGCGGCTTCCGCGGCGCCCAAGCCTGGCGTGGCGGCGGCTGGCGTGGCGGTTACCGCGCCGGCCATGTCGCGCGTCTCGGCGCCTGGCGTGGCAGCTATTACCGTCCGTATCATCGCCGCTGGGGCGGCTATCCTTATTGGGGTTGGGGCGCTGGTCTTGCGACGGCGGCGACCCTCGGCGCGCTCGCGACCTATCCGGTCTACCCCGACTATTACGATTATCCGGCTTACCCGGTCTATCCGGCCTATGGCGCCGTTCCCGCCGCCTCGGGCGGCCGCTGTAGCACGCCGGTCAAGGTCTGCACGCTGTACGAGCGGGCGCCACTCGGCATCGGCTGCTCCTGCCGCGTGCCGGGTGGCCGGGCGCGGGGCACGGTCGTCGGCCCCTGATCCGGACCCCGATTTCGGGCGCGGGGTCAGCTGTCATCGGAGGCTGGCCGCCGCCTGCCGCAATGCGGTAGGATAAGCGGAGAATGCCTGCCGGAAGCTGCGTCGCGGCCGCCGGCCTCCTGATCGTGTCGCGGAACCGAATGGACGACCGGAATCAACTTCTGGCGCTGGCGCAGCGTTGCGAGGCTTCGAGCAAGCCTAACCGCGAGCTCGACGCCGATATCTACGAGGCGCTGGGCTTCACCGTGCGGCGCAAGCCCGCGCGCCTCTCCACCCGGCGGACCCCTGCGGGCGGCATCTACCAGCAGGGCAATTTCTGGAAGTCGCTCGGAGCGGTCAGCGCCGATATCGACGTTGCCGTCTCGCTGCTGCGCGAGAAGGCCCCGGGCTGGAGCTGGAGCCTGCAATGCCTGGCCTCGGACGAGCCCCTGGCCTTCCAGGCGCTCGTCGCGGAGTGCTCCGGACAGGGCGTGATGGGCTCGCTCGCACTCTGCGCCGCTATGCTGCGGGCGCTGGCACGCAAGGGGCCGGCGGAATCCGAATGAGCGGGTTTCTCATCACGGAAACTTGACCCGGCACGCGGCCGCGGCGGTTGAACCCGCCGCTTGCGCCGTTACCTTCCTCGGCCAGCAACGAGGAGGAACCGATGCAGACCATGCGCCTGTCGCGCCGCCACACTCTCGCCGGCGCCGGAGCGCTGGCCGCCTCGGCAGCGTTCGGCCTGCCAGTCCTGTCGCCTGCGCAGGCCCAGGCTCCCGCGGGCGCACAGGCCCCCGGCTTCTATCGCTACAAGATCGGCGACATCGTCGTGACGGCGATCCATGATGGCTTCGGCCGGCGCCCGCTCGAAGGGTTCGTCCGCAACGCGGAGCTGGCGGATGTGAAACGGGCGATGGCGGAAGCCTTCCTGCCGCAGGATGCGCTCCAGATCACCTTCACCACGCTGGCGATCCAGCACGGCGGCAAGCTGACCCTGGTCGACACGGGCAACGGCGATTCCGGAGCACCGACCTCCGGCACCTGGATGGCGAACTTCAAGGCCGCGGGCCTCGACCCGAAGGATGTCTCGAGCGTCGTCTTCAGCCACTTCCACGGCGATCACATCAACGGCTTCCGCCTCAAAGACGGCAGCGCCGTCTTTCCCAATGCCGAGGTTCTGGTGCCGGCGGCCGAATGGGCGTTCTGGATGGACGATGCGAAGATGAATGCCGCGCCCGACGGCATGAAGGGTGCCTTCGCCGGGGTTCGCCGTGTCTTCGGCCCGGTCGCCAAGGATGTGAGGCGATTCGAGCCCGGCAAGGAACTCCTGCCCGGGCTCACGCCGGTCGCCGCGCCCGGCCACACGCCCGGCCACACCGTCTTCGCGCTCGCCTCCGGCAACGATCGGATGATGATCATGTCCGATACGACCAACCATCCGGCCCTCTTCGTCCGCAATCCGGATTGGTCGGCGGTCTTCGACATGGACGGCCCGCAGGCCGCCGCGACGCGCCGCAAGCTGCTCGACATGGTGGCGGCCGACCGGATGCAGGTGGCCTTCTACCATGCGCCCTTCCCGGCCGTCGGCTTCATCGCCAAGGAGGGCAACGGTTTCGAGATGGTGCCGGTGCAGTGGAGCTCGGCGGTCTGAGAGCCCGGCGAGGCGAAGGATGGGGCCGGGCTCGCCCGGCCTTTTTCATCGCCCCCGAGTCTCGCGCCTTCCGCCCGGGCCATGCTAAGCCGGTGGCGATGCCGTAAGGCCCGCCGCTTCAGGACCCGTCATGACCGAGCGATTTGGCGCGATCTCCTTCGTCGCCAGCGAAACCCCGGAAGCCGAGGCGGCCCTGGCGAAGCTGGTGGAGCGCTATGGCAATGCCGATCCCGTCGAGGCCGATGTCATCGTCGCGCTGGGCGGCGACGGGCTGATGCTGCAGACGCTGCATCGCTTCTTGGGCACCGGCACGCCGATCTACGGCATGAACCGCGGCTCCGTCGGCTTCCTGATGAACGAGTTCAGGGAGCGCGGCCTGCGCAAGCGCCTGGAGGCGGCCCAGCGCAGCGTCGTCCATCCGCTCTCCATGCACGCGGTGGATCGCAAGGGCGCGCAGGTCGAGGCCAAGGCGATCAACGAGGTCTCGCTGCTGCGACGCTCCTATCAGGCCGCCAAGCTGCGCATCTCCGTCGACGGGCAGGTCCGGCTCGCCGAGCTGATCGCGGACGGCGTTCTGCTCGCCACCCCCGCCGGCTCGACCGCCTACAACCTCTCTGCCAACGGGCCTATCCTGCCGCTCGATGCGCCGCTGCTGGCGTTGACGCCGATCTCCGCCTTCCGGCCGCGGCGCTGGCGCGGGGCGCTGCTGCCCGACTATGCCAAGGTGACGATCGACGTGCTGGAGGCCGACAAGCGCCCGGTCAGCGCGGTGGCGGACCATACCCAGATCGACGAGGTCGCCTCGGTCTCCATCGAGATCGACCGCACGGTCGACCTCGTCATGCTGCACGATCCCGGCCACAGCCTCGACGAGCGCATCCTGCGCGAGCAGTTCGGTTATTGAGCCTTCAGGCGGCGTCGCGCAGGTCGGTGTTCTCGAGCTCGATCAGGAAAGACGGATCGGCCTCGACCAACAGGGCGAAGGCGGCGTCGTCGGCGAGCGAATCGGCCATCAGCCGGGCCTCCTCGCGTGCCGCCTCGGCATCCAGGCGCCGCAGCAGCGCCATCAGCGCATCGGCCTCGCCGCCCTCCATCGCCTCGCAGGCGAGCAGCACCTCGCGCAGCAGGCTGCGGTCCATGCCCTGGCGCGCCGCGCCGGCATCGAAGCCGCGCGCGTTCAGCGCGAGGATTGCGGCCACGAAGGCCGGCTCCAGCGCCGCCGGTAGCCCCGCCTTGCGGCAAAGCGCTTTCAGGCCGGCGCCGCGCCGGTCGCGCAGCAGCGCCGCGACGCGGGCGGCAGGCAGGTCCGACAGGATCACGAAAGCCGCCTCCGCCAGCGCCGGCTCGCCGCTCAGCAGCGAGCGCAGCATCAGCCCGGGCGTGAGCCGGCCGGTCGCACGCAGCACCTCGACGATCGCCGGAGCGTCCGTCGGCTCTCCGCCAGCCGCGAGGGCGACGGCGACGCGCTCCGTCGATTCGCGGGCCAGCCGCAGGCTGCGCTCGGGCGTCAGCCAGCCGCAGCCCGAGACGAAATGCGCCAGTGCGTCGGAGACCCGGGCGGCGATAACCTGCCTCAGCCCGGGCGGCAGATCCTGCCGCTCCAGCAGGGCCTCGCGCAGTACGCCGCTGTCGCCGCAGCGCTCGATCATCCGCTCGAACGAGAAGTCGGGGATATCGGCGGTCCGGTTGCTTGCGAGGGTGTGCAGGGCTTCCTCGCACCCGACCTCGGCCAGCGCCGCGGCGACGCTGGACGGAAGGCAGCGGCGCATCGCGATGGCGCGCTGGGCGAGCACGTCGCCGACGGCTGCGGCATCGACCAGATCGGCCTCCGTCAGCACCGGCGAATGAGCCAGCACCAGCGCTGCGACATCGCCCTGCTCGGCGATCAGGCCGAGCGCGAGATTGCGCGGCGTGCGCGGCGAAGCCGCCATTTCCTCCGCGATGGCGCGGCGCACCAGCGGCGAAGGGTCGTCGATCAGCGCGATCAGCGCGGTTTCGGCCTCGTGCTGATCCTCCGGCGCCAGATTGGACCGGAGATAGGCACCTGCGAGCGCGGCCGCGCCGGATGCGCGGGCCTCGGCGGGCGCCGTGCGGGCCCAGAGCAGAAAGCGACGAACGATCATGCGTCGCCCCCCTGGAGCATGAAGGACGACAGGTTCAGCGGTCCGCGCCGCGGCTTTCCGGCCTGGGCGGCACCGGCCTGCGGAAGGCCGAGATCGGCCGGGCGCTGCGGCGGCAGCGGCGCGGCCACTGCGGCGCCTTGCCCTTCCGACGGCCGGGCGGCTGCGCCCTCGGCCGCCGTCGAGGCGTCGCTCTTGATCCGCGGGAAATAGCGCTCTGCCCCGTCCAGCGAGGCCGTGCGGGTACCGTTCGCGCGCGGCGACGTCCATAGATTCGAGACGGCCTTGGAAACCGGCTCGCGCGAGCCCCCGGTCGAGAACAGGCCGATCAGACCATGCGCCCGGCCCGGCTGCAGCGCTGCCGCGATCTCGGTCACCGGCATGGAATCGTCGCTCGCCACGCTGCCGCTCGCCGTCGTCGCCGCGATCTGGGTGCTGGCATGGCTGGCGGCCAGAACGCCATAGACTTCCTGGACGCTGCGCGCCCGGCCGGCCTTGTCGTAGAAGATGCCGCGATTGGCCGCAGCCGCATCGGGAAAGTCCCGGGCGGCGACGCGGCTCGGATCGCTGGCGGCGGCCTTGATCAGGTCCGCGGCGCCGCGCGCGCCGAGCACATGGGCCATGTAGAGCTCGCCCGCCTGCGGCTGGCGCCCCAGCGCCCCGGAGAGCTGGTCGCGATTCTTCTGCGTCAGGGCTCCCGCCATCACCGCGGCCACCTGGGGATCGTTGCGCAACTGCAGAATCTTCTCGCGCAGGGCGGGATCGTTGACGGTCAGCCGCCCGCCATTCTCGCTGATCGCATCGGCATAGTTCTGGAGTCCCTGCTTGGGCCCCTCCTGCTTCACCATCGACAGCCAGGTCTGCTCGATGAACTGGAACAGGCCGGTCGCGCTCGACGACTTCGCCTTGGCGTCCGGCGCCAGCGCCGATTCGCGCTGCGCCGTCTTGAGCAGGTAGTCGAAGCCCGTCCCCGTCCGCTCCGCGCCCTCGCGGATGGCGCTGACGACCGGGTTGGCGGCGGCTTGGGTCTCGCGGCTCGGCGGCGTGGTGAACAGGAACATCAGGGGTCTCGGGCGCGCCGCGCCGCGACGCTGCGGGGACGCATCGAAAGCTTTCCTCCATTATGGTAAGCGAAGCGTTAAGGCGCCGCCGTCCGCGCCGGCCGGACTGCTTTCCGCTTCCCTCCGCCCACGGCGCCCTTTACGACTTTCCGCGCCGGCTCAGTGGCCGGTACTGGACGATGCGGAGAGGATCGATGGCCGAACTGGTGCGTCACAAGCGCGGCGGAATCTATTTCGAGGACTTCCAGGTCGGCGCCGTCATCGAGCACGGCCTGACGCGGACCGTCACGCAGATGGACAACATGTTGTTCTCCAACATGACGCTCAACCCGCAACCCCTTCACATCGATGCGCATTTCTGCGCGACCGAGACGGAATGGGGCAAGCCGCTGATGAACTCGCTCTTCACCCTGGGGCTGATGATCGGGATCTCCGTCAACGACACGACGGTCGGGACCACGATCGGCAATCTCGGCATGACCGACGTCGCCTTTCCCGCCCCGCTCTTCGAGGGCGACACGGTGAATTGCACTACCGAGATCGTCGCCAAGCGCGAGTCGCGCTCCCGGCCCGATGCCGGCATCGTCGAGTTCCTGCACAAGGCCTACAAGCAGGACGGCACGCTGGTTGCGCAATGCCGCCGGCAGGCCTTCATGCGCAAGCACCCCGCCCCCGCGACGGTTTCGGTCTGAAGCCGATGCGCTCGCTCCTGTTCGTGCCGGGCGACAGCCCCAAGAAGCAGCAGAAGGGCCTGGAGAGCGGCGCCGACGCCCTGATACTCGATCTCGAGGATTCCGTCGCGCTCGATGCCAAGCCGCAGGCCCGCGCCATCACCCTCGATTTTCTGCGCACGGCCCGGGCCCTGCCCAGCCGCCCGCGGCTGATCGTGCGGATCAACGGCCTGACCACGGGTCTGAGCGAGGCCGATCTCGACGCCGTGATGCCGGGTGCGCCGGACGCGATCATGCTGCCGAAATCCGAAGGCGGCATCGATGTCGGCCATCTCGCCGCCAAGATCGCGGTGCGCGAGGCCGAGGCCGATCTTCCCGACGGCGCCACCGGCATCCTCCCGATCGCGACCGAGAACGGCAAGGGCGTCTTCGGCCTCGGAACCTATGCCCGCGCCTCGCACCGGCTGATGGCGCTGACCTGGGGCGCCGAGGACCTCTCCGCCGATCTCGGCGCCGAGACCAACCGGCTGGAGGACGGCTCCTATGCCGACCCCTACCGCCTGGCCCGCACCCTGACCCTGTTCGGCGCGAGCGCGGCCCAGGTCGACGCGATCGACAGCGTCTTCACCAACTTCCGGGACGAGGCCGGGCTCAGGGCGGAATGCGTTGCCGCCCGCCGCGACGGCTTCACCGGCAAGATGGCGATCCACCCGGCGCAGGTCGCGCCGATCAACGAGGTCTTCGCGCCCTCGCCGGAAGCGCTCGCCAAGGCCGAGCAGATCATTGCGCTCTTCGCCGCCAACCCCGGCGCGGGCGTGATCGGCCTCCATGGCGAGATGCTGGACCGCCCCCATCTGATCCGGGCGGAGCGACTCGTCGCCCGCGCTCGCAAACTGGCTGAATGATCGACAGCAGGTGATTCCGATGACTCAGGTTTTCGAAGTGTCCGGCATGCATTGCGGCGGTTGCGCCTCCCGCGTCGAGCGCGCCGCGGCAGGCCTGGCGCCGGGCGCGACAGTCACGCTCGATCCGCCGCGCCTGACGCTGCCGCAAGGCGCCGGGCTCGACGCCGAGACGATCAACAAGGCCCTGGCGCAGCTCGGTGACTACCGGGTCAGGGGGCCGCTGGCCGAGGGCGGCTGACGACGCCTGGACATCGCACGCCCTACCGGACGCGCGATGATCCATCTCATTGCTGGAGCGCCGCATTTTCCCGAAAAGTGGATTCCACCTGCCGGTCCGGCGCTCTAGCCTCCGGCCGGCCGCTGCAGCGAGAACAGGCTGGTGACCTCGGCATAGTCCGAATAGCCGCAACGCGCGATCGGGTTGGCGCCGGCGGTATCGAAGCGTCCGTCCTTGACGAAGTCGTCGTCGATGAAGATGCCGACGACCTGGCCGATCACCATCCAGCGTGGGACGTCGTTGCCGTCGATGTCCCTCAGTTGCTGGATCGAGACCGCCTTGCATTCGAGCGCAGCGGGCGTGCCGGCCACCCGCGGCGGTTTGACGAAGCGCGACGCGGCCATGGCGAGCCCGGCATGGGGATATTCGCTCTGCCCGCGCGGCAGCGGCGCCGAGGTCAGGTTCATCTGCTGCATCAACGCGCCCGAGACGAGCGAGCAGGTGAACTCCCCGGTCTCCTCGATGAAGGAGACGGCATCCTTTTTGTTCTCCGACGAGAACATCACCATGTTCGGCCGCGAGGAGATGGCGTTGAAGAAGCTGTAGGGCGAGAGGTTGACCGCCCCTTCGGCGCTCAGAGCCGTGATCCAGCCGATCGGCCGGGGCGCGACGATGGCCTTGAACGGGTCATGCGCGAAGCCGAGGTCGTCCCGCGTCGCCGAATAGATCATTCCTCAACTCCCGAAATAGCTGACGATATCGGCCATCACAGGCCGGTCGCGATCGCTGATCGGCGCGGTCGGCGTGCCGATATGGACGAAGCCGGCGACGCGCTCGTCGGCGTCGAGGCCGAATTCGGTCAGCACCTCCCGGTCGAAGGAGAACCAGTTGGTCAGCCAGGAGCCCGCATAGCCCATCGCATAGGCGCCGATCAGCATCGTCATGCAGACGGCGCCGGCCGAGAGCTCTTGCTCCCAGAGCGGGATCTTGGCGTGTTCGCGCGCCCGCGACACCACCGCGACGATGACCGGCGCATGGGTCAGGCGCTTGCGCTCGAACTCGACCTGATCTTCGCTGGCCTGCGGGTTGCGCTCGCGGAACACCCGCGCCACCACCTCGGCAGCCTCGTTGCGAGCCTCCCCCTTGAAGACGATGAAGCGCCATGGGGCGAGCTTGCCGTGGTCGGGCACCCGCGCCGCTATCGCGAGGAGCTCGTCGAGCTGCGCGCCTTCGGGGCCGGGAGCGGTGAGGAACTGCGGCGGCACCGAGCGACGCAGCTTGAGCAGGGAGAGCGTATCGGTCATGAAACATCCGCGACGATGAGAACAGAGCCTGACCTAGGGCTTTGCCTTGATCAGGACAAGCGAACCTGCTCAGACATCGCCGCAAGAGCATTCTGCGGAAAGGCGGGAGCCGGTCTTCTGCCCGAGGACTGCTCCGGTTGTAAGAGCTGGATCGCTGGCACGGCTTTCGGTGATTCCATCGAGGCGGGCGATCGAGGCGCCGAGGACGAGACGCATGGTTGAACTGGATGGCTTCGAGGCCGGCCGCCGCATCCTCGGTGCGCTCGCGCTGCTCGCGGCCCTGCTTGCGCCCACTCTCTCCCCCGCCCAGATTCCGCCGCAGCGCCCCGAGGACGCACAACCCGCGCAGACGCCCGGCGACCCGCCGGCCCTGCAGCCGGCGCCGCAGCAATCCATCTGGCCGGCGGCCCCCGTTCAGCTGTCCCTCGGCGCCCAGTTCGCCAATGATCGCAAGCCGATCCGCTCGGGATTGAACTGGCGCGTGCTGTCGGAGACCGCCGACGGCTCGGCGCCGCGCATCGTCGCCCGCTCGGATAGCGCCAATCCGAGTTTCACGCTGCCGCCGGGCAGCTATATCGTCCATGCCGCCTATGGCTTCGCCAGCGGCACCAAGCGGATCACCCTGGGCGCGCAGGGGCTGAACGACCAGGTCGCGATCAGTGCGGGGGCTCTCACGCTCGCCGGCTCGATCGGCGATACGCCCATCCCGGCCTCCCAGCTCACCTTCCAGGTCTTCGTGCCGCTGCAGGGCAACTCGGAAGGCCGCCTCGTCACCGGCGACGCCAAGGCCGGCGACCTCATCCGCCTGCCCGAGGGCACCTACCATGTGGTCTCGACCTATGGCGATTCGAACGCGATCCAACGCGCCGACGTCCGTGTCGAGACCGGCAAGATCACCGATGCCACCCTGCACCACCGCGCCGCCAAGGTGACGCTGAAGCTGGTCGCGCAGGCGGGAGGCGAGGCCTTCGCCGGCACGGCCTTCAGCGTGCTGACGCCGGGCGGCGACGTCATCCGCGAGGCGATCGGCGCCTTCCCTCAGGTCATCCTGGCGGAAGGCGACTATGTCCTGATCGCCCGGCAGGAGGGGCAGGTCTATTCGCGCGACTTCAAGGTCGAATCCGGCATCGACCGCGACATCGAGGTCCTGGCGAAATAGCCTGCCCGGTCGCGGCGCTCAGTCGGTCGGGGGAGACTCGGCGCGAATCGTCTGGATCTCGATGTCGCCGACCGCCGAAACGATCCCGTCCGCCAGCCGCGAGGCGAGGCAGCGATAGCCGGCATCGACCAGGTGCAGCCCGTTCATGCCGACGAGTTCCTCCTCGGTGAACTGCTTCGAGCGCGACCAGCCCTTCATCATCGCATAGCGCGGGAACAGCGAGACGCCCTGCTGCTCCGCGGTCCGGGCCAGCACGGCCCGGTAATCGTCGAAATGCGGATAGCGCCCCTCGCGGGGCAGCCAGGGCAGATCCATCAGGATCATGTCGATCCCGGCGGCACGGGCCTTGGCGATGCCCTTGCGCAGGATCTTGGCGAGCTTCTCCTCGCCGATATCGCGGATCGCGTCGTTGACGACGGTCTGCCAGATCACCACCGCAGGCTTCTCGTCGATGACGTCGCCATCCATGCGCAGCAGCATGTCGTAGGCCGACTGGCCGCCGACGCCCTTGTTGACGACGCGGACCTCGGCGCCCGGCAAACGCCGGCGCAGCTCGCTCTGCAGGACGAAGGGATAGCTCTTGTCCTCGGCGCTGGCGCCGGAGCCCGCCGTGGTCGAGGAGCCCAGCGCGACGATGGTCAGCCGCCCGGTCTCCTGCATCGCCTTGCGCGCCGCGGGCAGCGCGGGCCTGAACGTCTGGAGCGCGCCGGCACGGCAACGCTGATCGGTCGGCGCAGTCGCGACGAACGGCTTGGCCGAGGCGACCGAGGTCAGCGCGGCGAGAAGGACGGCCGCGGCGCTGAGGCGGCGGATGCCTCGGCCGGTTCCGCGCGCTGATCGCGAGTCGTGATCGAACGGTACCACGAGAGGAAAATTCCTAGCCCTGTCAACACTGTAACGCCGCCGGCGCAAAGCAGCAACTGGACGTCCAGGGCGAAGGAGGTTTCCGCCAGCACGATCTGCCCGATGATCGCCAGCACGATGCCGACGCAGAAGACGTGCAGCGAGTTGCGCCCCGAGCAGGCGAGAGCCCGGCCGACACGCGAGCGCGCAAGCCGCCCCTCGGCCGGCAGCCAGCGGATCACCAGCCACGCCAGGGCTCCAAGGTGCAGGAGCCGGCTCCAGGCGAGGTTCGTCTTGTCGGAGCCGAGCTGCACGGAATCGAACCAGTCGTTGAACGCCGCGATGCCAGTCGGATTGCCGGCGGGGATCTTCACCAGCCAGGCAAAGACGAGGAAGGTGACGGCGGCGAGGTCGAGCCAGCGCAGGCGCGGCGCCGTCAGTCCCAGTTGCGCCGCGCGGCCCAGGATGATGCCGAGCGTGAAGATCACCTGCCATGCGAAGGGGTTGAAGAACCAGTGTCCGCCCGAATTCGGCAGGTTGAGATCGAGCGCGAGCGCTCCCTGCCAGACCATCAGCGACAGCGCCAGCGTCAGCGCCGGGCTGAAGCGCACGCCGTAATACAGCGCCGGGAACAGGGCGAGCAGCACGATATAGAGCGGCAGGATATCGAGATAGGACGGCTGGTAGGTGAGCGTCAGCGCGCCGATCAGCGCGTCCACCGTGTCGCGGAAGAACGGCTGGATGTTGATCGCCTCGATGTAGAGCGGGTTCTGGGTGCGCGTCACCGCCGCCGCGATCACGCCGCAGACGATGATGAACACCGCCATATGGGCGATGTACAGCGTCCAGATCCTGGCGCCGAGCTTCAGGGCGGCGATCCAAAGGCCGCGCGTCTCTATCAGCCCACCATAGGCCAGCGTCGCCGACACGCCAGCCAGCAGGACGAAGGCGTCGGCGCCGTCCGAAAAGCCGAAATTGTTCGGCATGTAGGCGGAGAGGACGTTCCCCGGCATGTGGTTGATGAAGATGATCAGCAGCGCAAGCCCGCGCACCATGTCGATGCGCATGTCCCGCCCCGGCCGGCGCCTTGATCCGCTTTCGGCGCGGCGGCCGAACAGCATGAAGCGCTGCAGTGACGGGTCTGACGGCACGAAAGACGGTCCTTTGGTGGGCTTCGCCGAGCGGAAGGCGCAACGCGCACCCCTCGACACGGGTTCCAGACGGGGGCGGCCGGCGAAGGTCTCCCGCAGGAACCGTTCATCTGCCGTTCATATAACTCGGTCGGTTCGCCGTCACGCGGCGCGAAGTCACAAGCCCGTGTGAGCGGGCCTGCGACGAATCACAGGAACCTCTTTCCTGCGGCTGAAATGTGATCAATTCGTTGCGGCGCCGCCTGGCGCGCAGGCCTAGTAGGGCGGCTCCGCGTAGAGCGGTTTGCCGTCGATCAGCAGGCGCTTGATCGCGGCCTCTCCCGAGGAGGAAACGGCGACGACCACCTCGATGCGGGCCTTGTCGGTCGTCTCGATCGCCCGGCCCTCGCCCTGCGGCACGAAATAGCTCTCGATGCCGTATGCGATGCGCAGCCGCCTGCGGTCGCCCGAGCAATCGAACCGGCCCGCATCGTCGAGGGCGCAGGCGCTGGTCGAGACCACGCGCCCGGCGATCACGACGGCCCCGCCCCCCACTGCGGGCCAGTCGCGCGAAACGCTCGCTGCACGGGCGAAGCCTTCGGCGTCGCGCCCGAGCGTCACATAGACGGTCTCGCCCGTCTTGAATGCGCCAGCCCCGGCTCCGGTGTCGACCACGCTGATCGGATAGCCGAACACGACGTAGTCGCCGCGGAACAGGTCGCGCGGGTCGACGGGCACCGTCCTCAGGCGGATTTCGGTGCCATGGCTCAGGATGCCCGCCCGCTGCTGCACGAGCGCCAGCAGGCCGGCGATCAGGAGCAGCGCGCTCGCGACGGCCCGCCAGAGCGGCGGCACCTTCGCGGCAACGGCGTCGGCGGATACGCTGCGCATCATGACGCCTCCCCTGCCGGACCATTGAGCCGCGCGAACAGCCGCCTCGCCCCCCAGGCCGTGGCGAGCAGTGCCGCTCCGGCGGCAAGGAAGAACAGCGACTGGTCGAGCAGCGTGCCGATGGTCTGCCAGAGCAGGATCAGGATGGCGACGCCGAACAGCACCGAACCCGCGGTGAGAATGCGCCGGATCCCGCCGGCCGCCCCGGCTACCACGAGCGCCGTGGCCGACAGGAGAATGAGGCTCGCCACCGCGATCCGGCCGGGCATGCCGGCGACGCGGTCGCTCCAGAACACAACCGGCACCAGCAGCGCGAGCAGCAGCCCTGCCGTCAGCGGCCAGGCGAAGCGCCGCTCGCGCGCAACCGCGCCGAGCAGCACGCTCAGGGGAACGGCGGCGGCATAGGCATAGAACACGAAGAGGAAGGCGTGCCCCGCCCGCGCTTCATGCGCGTCGAGGATACGGGCCAGCTCGACATTGAGCGCGACCACGAGGCCGATCAGCCCCCAGGGCAGGCAAGCGGTCAGCACGGCCGGCCCGCCGCGCGCGAGCGCCAGAGCGCCCAGCGCGACGAAGCAGACCGCGATGGCGAGACCATAGGCGAGCAGGCCGTAATCGAACGAATGCTGGAGCAAGACCCCGGGCGCCGTGCCGAGCCAGAAGGCAGCCGCGAGCACGGCGAGGTGGTGCACCAGCCTGTTGCCGCGCGAGAGCGCGATCCACAGTGCCGGCAGGTAGAGCGCGAAGAAGCCGTAATGCGTCCGCCCGGCGGCCTCGTCCCACCGTCCACCGCTCCAGGCGCAGAGCGCGACGAAGGCGATCGCCAGCGCGCCGTTCGAGCGCATGAGGAATGCGGCCGCCAGCGACCCGATCGCGAGCAGCATCGCCCCGCCCGGCCAGTCCTCCGGCAGATGATACATCTGTCCGACCAGCGCGAGCCCGGCCCCGAAGATCAGCACGCCACAGGTCGTCGCCGCGTCGGCCCCGCCTTCGGAGCCCGCCTTCTGCAACCGGTAGGCGACGAGGAAGGCCACGGCGATCGCGGCGAGAATCATCGCGAGCTTCACCAGCCGCGGAATCGCCTCCCAATTCGCGGCGACAAAGGCCGCGACTGACGAGGCGATCAGCAGTCCGCCGAACAGCCCGAGCAGGGCCGGCAGGCGAAAGCCGGCGTGCTCGCGCGCGACATCGCGCCGGATCGCGCCGGCGCCGTCGGCCGTCAGCCAGCCCTCATGAACCCAGCGGATCAGATCGGCTTCGAGCCGTTTGCGATAGGAACCGGTCAGCATCGCCCGTATCTGCCATGAGCCGACCGGGTTTTACCAGAGGCAGCCATCACAGCCGCCCTTCTCGCCGAGAGGGAAGAAGGGCGGCGGCGGATGGTGCTAGGCCGCCTTCGATTTTCGGATCCGCGCCAGATCCGGCGCTTGCGCCTCCTGCGTCAGCGCTGCGAGCGCCTCCGAAAGCGGCATCACGGTCTGGGCCTGGCTGCCGAGGCGGCGGACCGTCACGGTCTTCTCCTCGGCCTCGCGCTTGCCGACGGCGAGGATGACCGGGACCTTCGCCAGCGAATGCTCGCGCACCTTGTAGGAGATCTTCTCGTTGCGCAGGTCGGCGCGGGCACGCAGGCCGGCACCCATCAGGGCCATCGTGACCTCTTCGGCATAGCCATCCGCCTCGGAGGTGATCGGCGCGACGATGACCTGTTCAGGCGCCAGCCAGAGCGGAAAATGTCCGGCATGGTGCTCGATCAGGATGCCGGTAAAGCGCTCGAGCGAGCCGCAGATCGCGCGGTGGACCATGACCGGCTGCTTCTTCTCGCCATCGGCGCCGATATAGAAGGCGCCGAACCGCTCCGGCAGGTTGAAGTCGACCTGCGTCGTGCCGCACTGCCAGTCGCGACCGATCGCATCGCGCAGGACATATTCGAATTTCGGCCCGTAGAAGGCGCCCTCGCCCGGATTGATCTCAGTCTTGATCCGGTTGCCGGACTGGGCCGCGATCTTCTCCAGCACGGAAGTCATGACCTGCTCGGCATGGTCCCAGACCGCATCGGAGCCGACACGCTTCTCGGGCCGCGTCGAGAGCTTGATGACGAGGTCGTCAGTGAAGCCGAAATCCTCGTAGACCGAGAGGATCAGGTCATTGATCTTCAGGCATTCGGCCGCGAGCTGCTCTTCGGTGCAGAAGATGTGCGCGTCGTCCTGCGTGAAGCCGCGCACGCGCATCAGCCCGTGCAGCGCGCCGGAGGGCTCGTAGCGATGGACGTTGCCGAATTCGGCAAGCCTGATCGGCAGGTCGCGATAGCTCTTCAGACCGTGCTTGAAGATCTGGACATGGCCCGGGCAGTTCATCGGCTTCAGCGCGAAGACGCGATGGTCGCGCTCGGCATCCTGCGGATTCTCGAAGGCCGCCGCCGATTTCACCGCGAACATGTTGTCCTGGTACCAGCCCCAGTGGCCCGAGGTCTCCCAGAGCGACTTGTCGAGGATCTGCGGCGCGTTCACCTCCTCATAGTCGGCGGCGAGGCGCCGGCGCATATAGGCGATGATCTCCTGGAACAGGCGCCAGCCCTTGGAGTGCCAGAACACGACGCCCGGCCCCTCCTCCTGGAAGTGGAACAGATCCATCTCCCGGCCGAGCTTGCGGTGGTCGCGCTTCTCCGCCTCCTCGATCTGCTTGAGATAGGCGTCGAGCTCTTCCTGCTTGGCGAAGGCGGTGCCGTAGATGCGGGTCAGCATCGCGTTGTTCGAGTCGCCGCGCCAGTAGGCGCCGGCCGTCTTCATCAGCTTGAAGGCGTTGCCGACCTTGCCGACCGAGGTCATGTGCGGGCCGCGGCAGAGGTCGATCCAGTCGCCCTGCGCGTACATCTTCAGCGTCTGGTCGGCGGGGATCGCATCGACCAGCTCGACCTTGTAGGCCTCGCCCTTGGCGGCGAAGAAATCCTTGGCCTTGTCGCGGCTCCAGACTTCCTTGGTGAAGGGTTTGTCGCGCGCGATGATCTCGCGCATCTTCTTCTCGATCGCCGGGAAGTCCTCCGGGGTGAAGGGCTCGTTGCGGGCGAAATCGTAGAAGAAGCCGTTCTCGATCACCGGGCCGATCGTCACCTGCGTGCCGGGAAACAGTTCCTGTACGGCCTCGGCGAGGACGTGGGCGGTGTCGTGCCGGATCAGTTCCAGAGCGCGCGGGTCTTCGCGGTTCAGGAGCTCGATCTTGGCATCCGCAGTGATCGGGTCGGCGAGGTCGACGACGGTGCCGTCGAGCGCCATCGCGACGGTTCGCTTCAGCAGGGAGGGAGAGATGCCCTTGGCGATCTCGACTCCGGTGATGCCGGAGGGGAACTCGCGCTTGGCGCCATCGGGAAATGTCAGGGAGATCGTCATCGATCGTGCTCCTGCTCACTCGGGGATACGGACCCCGTAAGTCAGACCGGCTGCCTGTCGGAAGAGCGCGCGGGCCCGCAGCCGGTTCGGCGCGCGCGAGGCCCCTCGCCTATACGACGATCCCGCACTGCGCAATCGCCGAGAAGCCGACCTTGCCGATTTGTCATGCGGTGGTCAGCGGCCCGCAATCATGCCGCGATCACCCTGGATGCTCCCCTCAGCCGCCTTCGAAGGAACCGCCCGTGATCCGCATCGCACTCGCCACGCTCCTGCTCGCCGCCGCGCTTCCGGCCGCCGCTCAGAACCGGGGCGCGCTGCGCGCCGCCTGCCAGGCCGATTTCGCGAAGAACTGCCCCGGCATCAAGCCCGGCGGCGGCCGCCTGGTCGCCTGCATGCGCGAGAAGCAGGCCTCCTTCTCCGACGGTTGCATCGACGCGCTCAGGACGGCCCGGGCGCAGCGCCAGGGCCGGTAGGCTTGGTCGTTTCGGTGGCCTGCGCCTCCGGATTCAGCGTTCCGCGCCAGCGACCGTAGCGCCAGGGACTGTACCAGCGCGCATCGGCCGGCAATTCCTCGCAGACGATATCGATGCCGCTGGTGCCGTAAGGGTGGCAGCGGCAGATCCGCGCCGCTCCCATCCAGCCGCCGCGCCACAGGCCGAAGCGCTGGATCGCCTCGTCCGTATAGCGCGAGCAGCTCGGCCAATGCCGGCAGTGCCGGCCGACCAGCATCGACAGGCTGAGCTGATAGGCACGGATCGCGACATGCGCGGCCCAGCGCGGCCAGCGATCTATCTTGTGCAACCGCGAACATCTTTGTTTAACAAAGAGACGCTGAAATAAGGCGTCTCCTTCGTTTTGCCGATCCGCCACGTCAACCGCTTTCATCGATCGATTTCATAACATGATGCGCGCCAATCATTTTCGCCATGCCCTGGCCGGTTGCGGCCTTCTCCTCGGCCTGGCCCTCGCCACGAGCGCCGAGGCCCAGCAGCGCCCCTATCTGCTCTGGCTCGACGGCGCCAAGCTCGACATCGCCAAGATCACCGGCCTGCCGCCGGCGCAGAACAGCCCCGAGGCGAAGGCCGAATTCGACGAGGTCCTGCGCATCTCGCAAGCCCGCACGCCCGAGCGCGAGAAGGCCGCCATCGCCGATCAGCGCCAGGGCCTGGTGAATTTCCTCAATGGCATGGACACGCGCTATGTCGACAATACCCATCGCGAGGTCCGCCTGCTCTTTCGCGAGGCGCAGATCGAACTGGCGATCCTGCTCAAGAGCGTCCACCGCCTGACCAGCCGGCCGCGCCCCTTTGCCGTCTGGAACAAGGTGCGCGTCAAGCCGTGCCCCGGCGCCAGGCCCGAGGGCACGTCCTTCCCATCCGCCCACGCCGCGACTGCCGCGCTCTATGCCGAACTGCTCAAGACGGCGGCGCCCGAGGCCGGCGAGAAGCTGGAAGAGCGGGTGAAGAGCTATGACGAGAGCAGGCTGGTCTGCGGCTTCCACTATCCCAGCGACCTCGCAGCAGGCGACAAGGTCGGCCGCGCCGTCGCCAAGGCACTGCTCGCGGACAAGGCCTTCAAGGCCCGTTATGACGAGACGGTCCCGGAGATCCGCCTGGCGCTCGGGGCGAAATAGTCAGGCCGCCGCGCTTTTCCGCTTGGCCTCGATCTGGTCGATGGCGTCGACCACGGCATCGAAGGTCAGCATGGTGGAGGCGTGGCGCGCCTTGTAGTCCCGCACCGGCACGAGCACGGCGAGATCGGCCCATTTGCCTTGCGGCGGTTCGGCGTTCTCCTTCAGGATCGCCCGGGCCTGCTCGCGCACGTCGCGCAGTTCCTGCGCCGTGGAGCCGACGACGTGCCGCGCCATGATCGAGGACGAGGCCTGCCCGAGCGCGCAGGCCTTCACCTCGTGGCCGAAGCCGGTGACGACATCGCCGTCCATGGTGACATCGACTGTCACGGTCGAGCCGCACAGCTTCGAATGCGCCTTGGCGGTCGCGTCGGGCGCAGGCAGCCGGTCCAGAAGCGGGATGTTTGCGGCAAGCGCCAGGATGCGCGTGTTGTAGACGTCGTCCAGCATGGCTCAAGTCTCTCGCCGGTCTGGTATGATCGGCCTCGGGCCACAATATAGGGTTGATCGCCGCAAAACGGGAGGGCATGGGAACCTCTTCCGCCGCGAGGCATCGAACTTGTCGCAACGGCCTCGCTGCAATGGTCGGTTCTGGCCGGAGGGCGGGGCCTTTTATCGTCCCAACGGGAGGCGCCACATGGTCCCTGTGGTTAAGTCCTTGTCCGTCGAGAGGCCCGTCGGCCCCTCCGCCGACAAGTTTCCGGTGCGCAAGCCGACGCAGGAGGAGGCCGAGGCCGCCGTCCGTACCCTGCTTCTCTGGGCCGGGGACGATCCGTCGCGCGAGGGGCTTGCCGAGACGCCGCGACGCGTCGCCAAGGCCTACAAGGAATTCTACAAGGGTTATGCCGAGGATCCCCACCATATCCTCGACCGCGTCTTCGAGGAGGTCGAGGACTACCGGGACATGGTGCTGGTGCGCGACATCCCGTTCTATTCGCATTGCGAGCATCACATGGTGCCCTTCGTCGGCAAGGCGCATATCGGCTACTACCCGTCGAAAGGCGTCGTTGGCCTTTCCAAGCTCGCCCGTATCGTCGACGTCTTCGCGCGCCGCCTGCAGACCCAGGAGACGATGACCGCCCAGATCGCGGATGTGATCGAGGCGGCGCTGGAGCCGCGCGGCGTCGCGATCCTGGTCGAGGCTGAGCACATGTGCATGTCGATGCGCGGCGTACAGAAGCAGGGTTCCTCGACGATGACGACGCAGTACCGCGGCCTGTTCCGCGACGACCCGGCCGAGCAGCTTCGCTTCTTCACGATGGTGAAGTCGCCCGGTCTGTGAGAGCCCGCGTCGATGCCGGCGGCAACCCCGGCGTTTCCGAGCGGGTCTCTCGCCGTTAGAAGGTCCGGGACCTGCATTACCCTGGAGTCGCCATGAGTGTCTTTCCCGCCCCGGCCGACAAGCGCACCCTCGAGGAGGGCACGGTGCTCAGCCCTCGTTTCGACGCGAGCGGCCTCGTCACCTGCGTCACCACCGATGCGGCGAGCGGAGAGCTGCTCATGGTCGCGCATATGAACGCCGAGGCGCTGCGGCGCTCGATCGAGACCGGCGAGGCCTGGTACTGGTCGCGCTCCCGCCAGGAACTCTGGCACAAGGGGGCAACCTCCGGCCAGATTCAGACGATCGTCGAGATGCGCATCGATTGCGATCAGGATGCGGTCTGGCTGAAGGTCGAGGTGGCGGGCGACGGCGGCTGCTGCCACACGGGCCGCCGCTCCTGCTTCTATCGCCGGCAGCCGCTGCGGGCGGAGGGCTCGGCTCCGCTTGTCTTCGCGTGAGCCGCCGGCAGGGCTGCCCTGCTCCGCCGTGCCTTCACCTTTCCGTCAAACGAGGCGGATAGTGCAGAGTGGCATGCCGTTCACGTTTCGCTCATCGCATTGCGGGATTCTGGACCTCTGCGGAGGGACGCATCCATGTTGTGGGACAAAGCCGCGCGACGAGCCGTCGGTCTCGGCGGAGGTGGAAGCACCATGAACGAGATGTCGTCCGCGCCTGAGCTGCCGATGCGGCGCAAGCCGAAGATCGGCCTTGCGCTGGGCGGCGGCGCGGCGCGTGGCTGGGCGCATATCGGCGCGCTCGAAGTCCTGATCGAGGCGGGCTTTGCGCCGGAGGTCATCGCCGGCACCTCGATCGGCGCGGTCGTCGGCGGCTGCTATGCCGCCGGCAAGCTTTCCCAGCTGGCGGAATTCGCGACGGGGCTGACCAAGCGGCGCGTCGTCGGGCTCATGGATTTCCACATCGGCGGAGCCGGACTGATCTCCGGCGGCCGGCTGAAGCGGCTGCTCGAGGACCATCTCGACAACGTCCGGATCGAGGAGCTCGACCAGCGCTTCGTCGCCATCGCCACCGAGCTCGGCTCCGGTCACGAGATCTGGCTGACGCACGGCCCGCTGATCCAGGCCTTGCGCGCTTCCTATGCCCTTCCCGGCATCTTCGACCCGGTCAAGCTCGGCGGCCGCTGGCTGATGGACGGGGCGCTGGTCAACCCCGTGCCGGTCACGGCCGCCCGGGCGCTCGGCGCCGATGTCGTGATCTGCGTCAATCTCAACAACGACCTCGCCGGCCGCGGCACGGTCATCCAGAACTACGCCTCCGATCCCGACCCGGATTCGGAGCAGAACGGCGACGCGACCGATCTGGAGATGCATCGCCCGTCGCCGCGCTGGTTCGATGGCATCAGCGACGCCGCCAAGCGCGTCCGCAACCTCGTCGGCCGGCCGAACGATAACCGGCCTGGCCTTGCCGGCGTCATGATCGACGCCTTCAACATCACCCAGGACCGGATCTCGCGCTCGCGCCTCGCCGGTGACCCGCCGGACGTGATGATCGGCCCGCGGCTCGGCCGAGTCGGCCTGTTCGACTTCCACCGCGCGGAGGAGACGATCGACCTCGGCCGCCAGGCCGCTCACCGCGCCCTCGACGAGATCGCGACGGTCGTCGCCGCCAACCACATCCCTTCGGTCGGCTGAGACCGCGGATCGGAAAGCGGATCGCCGCCCGCTGCCGGAGGGGCGGCGCGGCGATCGCCCTCGTCACGCCATCGCGATGTAGTTGCGCATCGCCTGGCTCTCCGCCTCGATCGCCGCGACGCGATGCTTCACCACGTCGCCGATCGAGACGATGCCGATGACGCGGCCATTCTCGATCACCGGCACATGGCGGAAGCGGCCGGTCGTCATGATCTCCATCAGCTCGTCGACGCTGGTCTGCGCCCGGCACGTCACCACCTTGGCCGTCATCACGCGCGAGACGGCGCTATCCAGCGCAGCGGCTCCCTCTGCACCCAGCGCCCGGATGATGTCCCGTTCGGACAGGATGCCGACCAGCGCGCCATCGGCCCCCATCACCACCACGGCGCCGATCCGCTTCTCGCTCAGGACGCGCACCGCTTCCGCGAGGGTGCGGTGCGGCTGCACCGAAATCACCTCCCGGCCCTTGTCGCTCAGCAACTGCTCGACATTCATCGAACGCTCCTCCTGCCATGGCGCGCCGCCCCGCGGCGCGCGGTTCCGCTGACGCTCCAGGGCTGCCGGCGAACACGCAGTGCCGGACAGGCCCGAGGAGTGCTTCGCAATGCAGGGGAGTGTGAGATAAGACCGCGGCGCAGGCAAGGCGCTCTGCGGCGCTCAGCGGCTTTGCCGGCCGCGATCGAACAGCGGAAACAGCAACAGCCCGACGACGAAGCCGCCGATATGCGCTTCCCAGGCGATACTGGTCTCCTCGCCGAAGATCGGCACGAGGCCAGCGCCGAACAGGATGTTCGTCACGAACCAGATGCCGGTGAACAGCAGGGCTCGGGAGTTGCGCCAGAGCTGCCCGAGCGGCTCGACCGGAATCGCCCGGACGACCGCATCGTCGCCGAGATCGCCGAAGCGCAGCCCCGGCGCGAAGACGAAGCGGATCGCCGCCGCCGTCGCCCCCGAGATGCCGGCCGAGGCGCCGACCAGCGGCAGCACGTCGAGTTCGCGCGACCACCAGTGCAGCAGCGCGCCGCCGATGGTCGCCAGCGCCATGAGGTTGAGGAAGCGGCCGCGGCCGAGGCGGCGCGCCACCGGGCTGCCGAAGGCGGCGAGCCAGAGCCCGTTCGAAGCCAGATGCAGCCAGGAACCGTGCAGGAAGCCGTAGCTCAGCAAGGTCCAGAGCCGGACCCCGCCATCGGCGAGCAGCAATTGCACGAGCTGAAGCCGGTCGCCGACATCCTGGCCGACAGTCGACTGCGCCAGCGCCCCCACCACGTCGTCGAGCCGGCCCGGCGAAAGCCACAGCGTCAGGCGCGCCGGGACGAAGGCGAACCACGACATCACGACATAGTCGTTGTAGTCGGAGAGAAGGCTGCGCCCGGCATGGATCAGCGCCAGCACCGCCAGGAGCTGGACGACCACGGGCGGCAGGTTGAAGGCGGGTTCGCGCGCCGGGGGGCGAGGATCATGGGAGGCCATTGCGCCGCAACATTTGCCGAAGCGGCGGGAGCGCGCAAGATGCCGGAAGGCACCGCCCCCAAGGAGCGGCATGTGGCTGGCCGCAACCGCGGCTCCGGGACGGGCGCGCATCGGCGGGGCGCGCGGCGTTTCAGGCTTTCACTCACGAAAAGGGAGAGAGCGCGAGACCCTCTCCCTTTCCGCCGGCTGTGCCGCCGCCCGGATGTCCGGACGACGTGTCACGCCCCCCTCCAGCCCGCTCGAGGCGACCTGCCGCCGCCCCGAATTCCACGGCATTTGATACGCATTTTAAGCGTCTTCCACAAAAGCAAGACTTCATTAACCCTAACCGGCCCGGCGCCTCCCCCGACTCAGTCGGCAGTGGCAAGACGGCATGACGGGTGCGTCTTCGATCACCTCGGAGAACGATTCGTCTCCCTTTCGGACGGATCTGCGCCATCGCTGGACGCAGGATCGACGACTGGGTCAACCGGCTACATGGGCGCAGGATGAAGAACACGAGCACACGACTGGTCTTCGACTACTGGGACGCCTTGCGCGGCGAACGCTCGGCGCCCGAGCGCGGCGAGATCGAGCCCGGAGCGTTGCGCCATGCGCTGGCGGATACCTTCATCCTCGAGAACGAGCCGATCGGCCCGGTCTTTCGCCTGGCCGGCACGCGGCTCTGCGCCCTGATCGGCCACGAGCTGCGCGGCCGCCCCTTCACCGCCCTCTGGCCGGATGTCGAAGCCCAGGGCGACATGCGCCGCCTTGTCCAGACCGTGATGGACGAGACGGCCGGTGCGGTCGCCGGGCTTTCCGGCGAAAGCAGCACCGGCACGCCGATCTATCTGGAATTGCTGCTGCTGCCGCTGCGCTATCGCGGCCGCACCCATGCGCGGATCCTCGGCGCCCTGTCGCCCGCCCTGTCTCCGGAATGGCTCGGGCTCGACACCGTCGCCAGCATGCGGATGATCTCGCTGCGCATGCTGTGGCCGGCAGCGTCCGCCCGCCCCGCGGCACCCGAGCCCCAGCGCGCGGGCCCGCCGCGCCTCGTCGTCCTGCCCGGCGGCCGGGCCTGAGCCGGCTCGCTACGGGGGCGGCGGCGAGCGGCGAAGCCCGCGTCCTCTAACCCTCCGTTAACCGCACCTGCCTAGGATCGCCCCGAATCCAGGCTGGTCTTTGATGTTGAGCGCGCTCCAAACGCCCCGGGCGGCGGCCGTTCCGGTCGAACGCAGACGGCACCACCGGATGAAGGTGGTGCTGCTGGGCCGTTACATGCTGCCCAACCGGATGGAATACCCCTGCCAGAGCATCGACATCTCGCCGGGCGGGGTCCATCTCGCCGCGCCGGTCAAGGCGGCCCCCGGCGAGCGCGTCATCGCCTATCTCGAACATCTCGGCCGGATCGAAGGCAGCTGCGTGCGGACCACCATGGAAGGGTTCGCCATGACGATCACGGCGACGAGCCGCAAGCGCGAGAAGTTCACCGCCCAGCTCACCTGGCTCGCCAACCGCGAGGAACTCGGCCTGCCGGAAGATCGCCGCCACGAGCGCATCGTCCCGCGCAATCCGCGCTCCCTCCTCTGCCTGAGCGACGGTTCGGAACATCCCGTCCGCATCATCGACATCTCGCTCTCCGGCGCCGCCGTCTCCAGCGATCTCGATCTGCCGATGAACACGCCGGTTCGGCTGGGCAGCACGCCGGCACGGATCGTGCGTCGTTTCGACGGCGGCTATGCGGTCGAATTCCGCTTCCCGCTCTCGGCCGACCTGCTCGACGAGAATCTCGAGCTCTGAAGCGGGCCGGCGCGGCTCCCGTCTCGACCGGCCCGACCTCCAAGTCCGTCTTCCAATGCAGCGCTCGGCCGCTCCCGCTGTCGGGCTGGCGACCAAAACGCCTTTCGCACCGCCATGCCTCTCTCCCCGCATCGTGCCCGGCGAGCAGCCGCGCCCTGCCTGGCGGAATCGAATGTCGGGGAAAAGCTGCGGCGGCGGCTTCGGGGGCCGTCGACTTCTGGTAATGATCCGGTAAGTTAACCGCCTCTTGCCGCCGAACGAAGCATTAATGGTTAATCCTTTGTTCCGCCATTGAAGCAAATCGTTACTTCTCGATTTCAACAAGATTGCCCCTGATATTCACCGCCGCCGTTGCTGGGCGAATTGCATAAATTTGTACGCTTTCACTTCAAGTGAAATCCATCGGCTGAGCAGCATCGTCTCCCCGGGACAGAAAGGGGACGACATGTTTTCTCTTCATCGTACTTTGATCGGCAGCGCTTTTATCGCAGTCATCGGCCTGGCCGGCGCGCCGGCGCTGGCGCAGCCCTCGTCCGGCGTTCCGGTAGCGAGCGCCCCCGCCGTCGCCAACGGCGACGCACGCGCTCCCTATGCCTGGACGGACTTCTGCAAGCGCATGCCGTCGGAATGCCGGGTCGACACACGTGAGCCCGATCACGTCGAACTGACGCCGAAGCTCTGGAAAACCATCGTCGCGATGAACAACCGGATCAATCGCGAGATCGAGCCGATCACCGATCAGGATCATTGGGGCGTGGTCGACCGCTGGGACATCCCCACCGACGGCAAGGGCGATTGCGAGGACTACGTCCTGCTCAAGCGCAAGCGCCTGGCCGAAGCCGGGCTGCCGCGCCGCGCCATGCTGGCGACGGTCGTCATCGACGAGGAGAACGCCGGCCACGCCGTGCTGATGATCCGCACCGACCGCGGCGACTTCGTCCTCGACAACAAGCGCAATGCGATCCTGCCCTGGAGCCAGACCGGTTACGTCTACGTCAAGCGGGAGTCGCAGTACCAGACGGGCTGGACCTCGCTCGGCGGCGCGCAGACGCCGACGGTCGCCTCGGTGCAGCGCTGAAGGAGCGCCCCGGCCGCGCTGCGGCTCGGGCAGGCTGGCGACCGGCTCAAGGGTCAGGTCGCTCACGGGAAAGGCGAGGCTCGGTCACGTCCCCACCCACCCGTCCCCAAGGATCGGGTTTCGCCAGGGCCGGCTTTCCGACGGGAGAGCCGGCCCACTTCTTTCAGGGAAGCGCTCAATCCAGCCGCTTCAGGCCGGCTGCGAACTGCCGCCAGCGCCTTGCATAGCCCGCCGCGGAAGCCGCGATGCCGGCCGCGGCCTTGTCGTCGAGCGTCCGGATGGCCTTGGCCGGAGCGCCGACGATCAGCGAATTGTCGGGGAATTCCCGGCCCTCCGTCACCAGGGCGTTGGCGCCGACCAGGCTGTTGCGGCCGATCCTGGCGCCGTTCAGCACCGTCGCCCCCATGCCGACCAGGCTGTTCTCGCCGATCGTGCACCCGTGCAGGATGGCGCGGTGGCCGATGGTGCAGCGGGCTCCGACGGTCAGCGGGAAGCCCATGTCGGTATGAAAGACGCAGCCTTCCTGGACATTGCTGTCCTCGCCGATCTCGATCCATTCATTGTCGCCGCGCAGCACGGCGCCGAACCAGATTCCGACGCCGGCCGCCAGCCGGACCCGCCCGATCACATGGGCATCGGGCGCCAGCCACCATTGCCCTTCGGCGGGCGTTTCCGGCTTGTCGCCGTCGAGCGAATAGAGCGGCATCGGATCCTCCTGGCCTGAGCTGTCGAGGATTGCAGGCGCCGGCGCCCTGCCGTCAAGCGGCGAGAGCCTGCAGCAGATCGAGGACGACGCGGCCCGAGGCCATGCTCCAAAGCGCCGCGATCATGCCGGCCAGCAGGGCGAACACAAGGGGACGCCCCTCGATCCGCCGGCCGCGAACCGTGTTGCGCAGGATCAGGAACGGCGCGCTGAACACGACCACCGGCACGCTCGCGAGCGCGGTCAATCCTCCCGCCTGCAACAGCTTGAAGTCGGCCCGGCGGGCGGTGAACAGTTCGAACGCGCTCGCCAGAAGTCCTGCGAAGGCAAAGCCGAGGAGAATGGACTGCAGCGCCTCGAGAGCGGCAGGTTGGATCGTCATGGCGCGCAGCCTCATCGAGCGTATCGCGCGGGAGACTGGCCTGCGAGCCGGCGGCGGGAAAGGAAATCCTTAACGAATAGTAAATGATCACGGTTAACGTTTCGTCAATCCAGACCGGCAAGGCTGCGCATGTCGCGATATGATCTCTGGCACAATCCGCATCAAACCGCGTGAAATATCGATAGTTTCGTCGTATGAGTGTCGCAGACTACAGAATACGGCTCGATTCTTCGGCAATGTCAGGCATCACCCTGCTTCTGGCTCAGGCGCTGATCTATTTCGGCGTCATGGCTTTTCTGTTCCGCCTGCGCCATGTGATGGGCCTCGGCGCCTTTCTCTGTGCGCTCGGCGTGATGCATTTCCTCGAGACCTATCTGGCCGCGGTCTTCTTCATCCAGCTGCCCTTCGGCCTGTTGTCGCCCGGCTCGACGGTGCTTTTCTCGGGCAAGCTGGCGATCATCCTGCTCTTCTACATCCGGGAGGATGCGGAGACCGTCCGGCAGCCGATCTACGGCCTGCTGGTCGGCAACTTCCTGATGGTGGCGCTGGTCATGACGCTGCGCCTCTACGGATCGCCGGTCGCGTTGCCGGGGTACAACCCCGATCTCGCCCTCATCGACCAGATGGGTGCGCTGATGGTCTGGGGCACGACGCTGCTCTTCGTCGATTCGATCGCGCTGATCCTGCTCTACGAGAGACTGCACCGGCTGCTGCCGCATGCGGCCGTCCCGCGTGCCTGCCTGAGCCTGGCGCTGATCCTGAGCTTCGACCAGGTGAGCTTCTTCATCGGCCTCCACGCCATCAGCGGTACCCCCTGGGACGCGCTGTTCGGCGGCTGGATCGCCAAGATGGGCGCCGCCGTCGTGTACAGCGCCCTGATCGGCCTCTACCTCCTGCTGTTCGAGCGCGATGTCCAGGAGGCCGCGCCTCAGCCCCTTGCCGATGTCTTCTACAAGCTGACCTACCGGCGCAAATATGAGGAACTGCTCGGGAAGAGCGGGCAGGACGCGCTGACCGGCGCCCTGACCCGCGAGCGCTTCGACACCACCGGCCCGGCGATTCTGGCGCGAGCGGGCGCGCTGCGAAGGCCGCTCAGCCTGGCAATGCTCGATGTCGACCACTTCAAGAGCATCAACGACCGTTACGGCCATATCGCCGGCGACGAGGTGCTGCGCCGCGTGGTCGAATGCCTGCGCGGCGAGATCCGCGGCGAGGACGCAATCTTCCGCTATGGCGGCGAGGAGTTCGTCATCCTTTGCGAGAACATGCCGCATGCCGCCGCCCTCGCCCATGCCGATCGGATGCGGGTCGCGGTCCACCGCACGCTCGCCCAGGAGTTTGCCGCCGCCCCCACCATCAGCATCGGCGTCGCCACCTTCCCCGACGACGCGCCGACCCTCCGCGATCTCCTGGCCCATGCCGACAGGCATCTCTACGACGCCAAGCGCCGCGGCCGCGACCGCGTCGTCGGCAATGCCGAGCACCGCGACAGGACGGCGGCCGGCTGAACCGGCGCTTTATGGTTTACGCGCCGTTAAGGCCGCGGTGATTCAGTGACGCGAACCCGTTCCGAAGGCACCGGACATGGCTGCGTCGCTTCAACATCATCTGCCCGGGCATCAGGCCGCCGCCCTGACCTCGATGGTCCGCCAGCGGCTGCGCCGCCAGCCGCCGCCCCTGCCGCGCGCCGATGGCGCCGTGCTGAAGGCAGCGTTCGCCATCCTGCTCGTCGGCGCGCTCGCCACCGGCGCCGCGCTGTACTGGACGCATCGCCGCGATGTCCCCTCGGCCGAATTGCAGCCCGCCCGCGTCGGCGAGGTCGCGCTGATGATCCCGCGGAACCTGACGGGCGTCGACGACGGCGATGGCGACCGCAGCCAGCTGGTCGGCATGGCGCGCCTGCGGCTCGCCTGGCCGAATCTCGGCCCGGCCGGCCCGCAGGATCGCTACAAGCTCCTGATCACCCTGAGCCCGCCGGACAAGGTCAACGAACCCTCGCGCCAGCTCGCCACCTATGCCCGCTTCCTGACGCCGATGGTCTGGTCGAATCCGGGCGGGCTGGTGGTCCGCGGCTTCCGCAAGGGCTCGCCCTTCGAGGGCGACGAATTCTACGTCTCGGTGCCGGATGGGCGCGGATTCGCCGCGCGCTGCCCGATCGACACCGGCAATCTGCTGGAGGAGCCCTGCCGCGTCACCTTCCAGCATCGTGGCATGGACGTGAACATCCGCTTCCCCCGCGCCATCATCGCCGACTGGGCGGTGATGCTCGGCGGTGTGCGCCGCACGCTGGACGGCCTGATCCGCTGAGCGGAGCGGCCCGACGCGCTCGGGCCATTCCCCAGTGAATGTCAGCCCTCGAGGTCGACGTCGAGGATCGCCATGGTGAAATTGAAGGAGCGGTCGCCGTCCTCGTCGTCGACGTGGATGATGCCGATATACTCCTCGCCCATGTAGACCTCGGCCGAGTCGGTCTTCTTCATCCGCGCCCGCACGGTGATGTTGGTGTTGCTGAAGGTCCGGCGCAGATAGTCCTGCAGCTTGGCGAGTTCTGTCTTGTCCACGATGCGTGTCCCTTTCTTTCGGCCGGGAGCGATGCCATGCCGGGCCGCACAGGGCAAGCGAAAGCGGGCCCCGCGCCGCGCCGGCACCCGGCTTGCGCCCTGCTCCGCGATCCGTAGCATGCGCCTCTCCCGACCCTGAGGACGGATCGCATTCATGACTCCCTGGCTTCCCGCCGCCCTCGCCTATGTCGCGGGCTGGCTCGACTTCCAGCGCCGGCAGCACGACCAGCCGGGCGTCGCCGTGGCCATCGCGAGCGGCGGAGAGATCGTGCTCGAAGCCGCGTTCGGCAGCGCCGACCTCGCGACAGGAGAGGCGCTGACGCCGCGCCACGGCTTCCGCATCGCCTCGCATTCCAAGAGCTTCACCGCCGCCGGCATCATGCGCCTCGTCGAGGATGGGCGCCTGCGGCTCGACGACAAGGTCGGCTCGCTGATCGACGGGCTGCATCCGCAGGTGGCCGCGGTCACGATCGGCCAGGTCCTGTCCAACAGCGCCGGCCTCACCCGCGACGGGCCCGACAACGGGCAGTTCTTCGACCGCAAGCCCTATTGCGACAGGGCCGAGCTGCTGGCCGACCTCGCCGCGCCTCCCGTCTTCCCGGCCGCACAGCGCTTCAAATATTCCAATCACGGCTTCGCCCTGCTCGGCCTCGTCATCGAGGCGGTGACCGGGCTGAGCTACAGCGAATGGATCACCGACGAGGTCGTGGCGAAAATCGGCCTGCTCGAAACCAAGGCCGATATCGAGCTCTGGGGCCCGCGGCCGCTGGCCAAGGGTCATAGCGGCACCCAGCCACTGGGCTACCGCGTCGTCATTCCCGGCGACAATCCCGGCCGGGCGATGGTCTCCGCCGCCGGCTTCGTCGCCACCGCCGCCGATGTCGCGCGCTATTTCGCGCAGCTCTCGCCGCGCGCGGAGACCTCGCTGCTCTCGCCGCTCAGCCGGCGCGAGATGAGCCGCCGGCTCTGGCCGGACGACGAGGCGAGCCTCGGCCGGCATTACGGCTACGGCACGATTCACGGCGGCGACGGCGACTGGCGCTGGTTCGGTCATTCGGGCGGCTTCCAGGGCTTTATCACCCGCACCTGCGTCTTTCCCGAACAGGACCTGACCGTCTCCGTCCTGACCAATGCCATCGACGGCCTGGCCCATCCCTGGCTCGACGGCGTCGCCCATATCCTCAGGACCTTCGCGGAGCGCGGCGCACCGCCGGCCGGGACCGAGAGCTGGAGCCGGCGCGGCTGGTGCATCTGGGGCGCAGGCGATCTCGTCCCCGTCTCCGGGCACGTCCTCGTCGCCAATCCCGCGCTGTTCACCCCTTTCCTCGATGCCGGCGAGATCACGCTCGACGGCCCCGACCACGGCCGCATCACCCGCGCCTCCGGCTTCAACAGCCCGGGCGAACCGGCGCGGCTGGTGCGCGACGAGAGCGGCGCGGTGCAATCGATCTGGCTCGGCGGCGGGCGCTTCATCGGCGAAGAGGACATGAAGGTCGAGATGCTGGCGCGCTATGTGGAGAAAACGTCGGGTTGACCGCGCCGGAATCGCGCGCGGAAGGCACCTTGGCCCGCGCGAACGCCTTCGCCCGCCCGCGCCGGGGCGCGTTCGGTCGCGATGAGGGGCAGCGGAGCGCCGCGAGGCGCAAGGTGTATAGGGCCGCTTCCATTGAGCCAGGATGCGGCGCGGGGGGATTGAGCCACCCTCCGCACGCCCCGTGGCGCTCCGCCTTCGGCGATTTTTGGCTCCGGGCCGCGCTTATAAGGGCGCGGCGGGCCTGCCCTGCCGTCCTGCGGCCTCAACGCCCCATAGGGTGCGCCACACCGCGGTGTCGGACAGGACCGCTTCCGCCAGCCCGTCCAGCGAGCTCCTCGCACAGGGGCCGTAGTACCCCCAGGGCGGTGCCCCGAAGCCTCCCGGGAGTGGGGCGTAAACCCACCCGCAGGCGCCGCCCCCGTCCCCACCAACGGCATACCTCCGGATGGCTGCCCCTCGGGGACGAGGTGCAGCGATCATAGGCGCGGCTTGTGAGGGCGGGGACAAGTTCTCTGTCCCAGCCTGAACGCCGCGCGGGAATGCCACGTATTCGCCGCCTTCGGCGCGCCATCCTTGCCGCGAGGGCTGACCGATGCGCTTGATCGCTTCACTTGCCATGGTGCTGCTGCTGGCTGCGGGAGCGATGCCGGTTCGCGCGCATGAGGCTCCCAGCGGCTGGGAGTATCCGTTCTACTGCTGCCTCGATTCAGACTGTGCTCCGATCGCGCCCGAGGCCGTGCGCGAAGGCCATGGCGGCTTCATCGTCACCATCGCGCCGGGCAAGCACCCGATGTGGTCGCAGGAGCGGCGCGAGCCCCTGATTCTCGAAATCCCCTATGACAAGGCGAAGCAATCGCCCGATGGCCACTGGCATCTCTGCATCGACGATGCCGGAGACCTGCTCTGCTTCTTCGCGCCTCCGGGCGATTCCTGACACGGACCGGGCCACCAGATGCTCCGAGCCAGGTTGCGACGAGCAGCTTGGCGCGATCCCCCGCGGCCCTGTAAGAGGCGGAACGCTCGCAACCGCCCGGACGCCATGACCGCCCTCGACGACCTCCTCACCATGCGCGACCTGCTGCGCTTCGCCGTCTCGCGCTTCAATGCGGCGGGGCTGAGTTTCGGCCACGGCACGACCAATGCGCTCGACGAAGCCGCCTTCCTGCTGCTGGAGGCGCTGAAGCTGCCGATCGACGACATCAATCCCTGGCTGGAGGCCCGGCTGACCCGCGAGGAGCGCGTCCACCTGCTCGATCTCATCGAGAAGCGCGTGAGCACCCGCAAGCCCGCCGCCTATCTCGTCGGCCGCGCCTACATCCACGGCCTCGGCTTCCGCGTCGACGAGCGCGTCATCGTCCCGCGCTCCTATATCGGCGAGATCCTGATGCGCGGCATGCTCGAATCGGACGGTCTCGGCCTGGTGCCGGAGCCGGAGGAGATCGGCCGCGTGCTCGACCTCTGCACCGGCTCGGCCTGCCTCGCCATCATCGCCGCCGGACGCTTCCCCAATGCGGACGTCGACGCGGTCGAGCTCTCACCGGCAGCGCTCGAGGTCGCCCGCCTCAATGTCGCGGACTACGATCTCGAAGAGCGCGTCCATCTCTTCGAGGGCGACCTGTTCGCGCCGCTGAAAGGGCAGCGCTACGACCTCATCATCGCCAATCCGCCCTATGTCACGGCGGAAGAGGTCGCAGCCTTCCCGCCGGAGTACGGCAGCGAGCCGCAGATGGCCCATATCGCCGGCGCTGACGGGCTCGACATCACGCGCCGTATCCTGGCTCAGGCGCGCCGTCACCTGAATCCCGGCGGTGCGCTGATCTGCGAGGTCGGCACCGGCCGGGAGGCGCTCGAGGCCGAATCCGACCTGCCCTTCACCTGGCTCGACACCGAGGAGAGCGAGGGCGAGGTCTTCTGGATCGATGCGGCAGACCTACCGCGCTGAGCAGGCAGCGGCGGCGCTCAGCGCATGAAATGCAACGTGCGGAAGCGGCTGCGGAAGGCGGTCACCTCCTTCGCTACAGCCTCGGCCGGGCGCGAGCCGTTCAACCCCTCGGCGATATAGCCGGCGAGTTCCGGCATGTCGGCCGCCGTCATGCCGAAGCGCACGATCTCGGGCGTGCCGAGCCGGAGCCCGTTCACGTCGCCCTCCACCGCCGGCAGCGGCAGGCCGATGCCGCAGGCGAGGATGTTGACGGCGCGCAGCTTCTTCGCCGCCGCCTGCCCGCCGCCATAAGGCGCCGCCTCGATGGCGAACTGGTGCGAGGTCGTCATGCCCCGGTCGCGGGCGAAGACCGGCACCTGCCGCTCACCGAGCGCCTCGGCCAGCGCCTTCGCCGTCTTCGCCATCTCCTGCGCATAAGCGCGGCCATAGGCCTTCCAGTCCAGCAGCGAGACGGCGAGCGCCGCCGATTTCGCAGCGTCGAAATTCGCCGTCAGCCCCGGATACGCGATGGCGTCGAGCTTCCTGGCGATCTCGGCGTCGTTGGTCACGATCAGGCCGGAAGGCGGGCCGCCGAGGCTCTTATAGGTGCTCATCGTCATCAGATGGGCGCCCTCCTCCAGCGGCTGCTGCCAGCCATGGCCGGCGATCATGCCGGACATATGCGCGGCGTCGAACAGCACCAGCGCCCCGACCTCGTCGGCGATGGCGCGAATCGCGCGGATCGGATGCGGGAAGAGATTGAGGCTGCCGCCGATCGAGATCAGCTTCGGCTTGAGGCGCAGCGCATCGGCCCTGAGCTTCGCGACATCGACGGTGTAGTCGACCGGGTCGATCGGCGCCGGATGGGTGACGATGCCGTAGAGCCCGGCTGCGCCCGCGCCATGATGGGTGACATGGCCACCGATCTCGCCCGGCGGCGCGATGATGCAGTCGCCGGCCTTCGCCGCGACCATGAAGGCATAGAGATTGGCGATGGCGCCCGAGGGCACGCGGATCTCGGCATATTTCGCGCCGAAGACCTCCGCCGCGAGCTCGGCTGCGATCACCTCGATCTGCTCGATCGCCTCCAGCCCCATCTCGTATTTGTCGCCGGGGTAGCCGAGCGAGGGGCGCGCCCCGATCCCGGCCGAGAGCAGCGCCTCGGCCCTGGGGTTCATGACATTGGTCGCCGGGTTGAGATTGACGCAGTCGCGCTCGTGGATGATGCGATTCTCGGCGGTCAGCGCCGCGATCTTCTCCGCGATGGCATCGAGCGGCTGGCCCGCCGTCTCGGCGGCGATGCGCTGGATGTAATCCTCGCTTGCCTGCGGCACCCAGTCGCGCCGTCCCAATGCCGTCATCGCCATCCTCCGAAAAACCAGCGCTCTCAAGAATGCTGCCATAACAGCGGTTTGCCGCACGCCGCGCAAATGAGTATTGCTGCTTGGGAGCCTGAGGAAATCTCAGTCTCGACACGGAGCCCGCCTCTGCCCGTCAAGCCGCCGCGCCCACGCCTGCCGCCGCTCAACGCGCTGCGCGCCTTCGAGGCGGCCGCGCGGCTGGGAAGCTTCGTCAAGGCGGCGGATGAACTCGGCGTGACGGCCGGCGCCGTCACCCAGCATATCCGGCAGCTGGAGGCGACGCTGGGCGTCCCGCTCTTCCGGCGGATGCCCCAAGGCGTCGCCCTCACCGATGCGGCGCGCGAGGCGCTGCCGAAGCTGACGCGCGGCTTCGACCTGCTCGGCCAGGCCGTGCAGGCGCTGCGCGACAGCGAGCCACACCGCCCGCTCGCCATCGCCGCCTTGCCCTGCATCGCCCAGCTCTGGCTCTCGCCGCGCCTTGGCCGGCTGCAGCAGGCCTTTCCCGGGCTGCAGATCTCCGTCTCGGCCATGGAGGAACCGCCGGACCCGCGGCGCGATTCCCACGACCTGTCGCTGTTCTACCGGGATGCGGCGGCGGAGCCGTCCGCGCTCCGGATCGGCCCCGATGCGATCCTGCCGGTCTGCGTGCCGCCGCTGGCCGAAAGGCTGGTCTCGCCCGCCGATCTGGCGGGGCAGACGCTGCTGCACGACGCCGTCTGGCGCGGCGACTGGGCGCGCTGGCTCGCCATTGCTGCTCCGGGGTCGAGGGTCGATCCGGCGCGCGGCCCCGCCTTCTCGCTCTACAGCCTGGCGCTCGACGCCGCCCTCTCGGGCGCCGGCGTGCTGATGGGGCGGATGAGTCTCATTGCGCCCCATCTGGCAGCCGGACGTCTGGCGGCGCCGTTTCGGCAGGCGGTTGCGACGGCCGACAGCCTGACCTTGACGCCGGCCACGCACCTCGGCGCGCATGCGCGCCGCATCGAGGTGATGGAATGGCTCGTCGCCTCGGCGGAAGCCGCTCAGATATAGGCGCCGCAATCGCCTGCGAGGATCTGGTCCATCGAGCGCGAAGGCTCGGCGCAGCCGGCCTCGCCGACCACCTTGGCCGGCACGCCCGCCACGGTCTTGTTGCGCGGCACCGGCTGGAGCACGACCGAGCCGGCCGCGATGCGGCTGCACTGGCCGACCTCGATATTGCCGAGGATCTTGGCGCCGGCACCGATCAGCACGCCCTTGCGGATCTTGGGATGGCGATCGCCGCCCTGCTTGCCCGTGCCGCCCAGCGTGACGCCGTGGAGCATCGAGACATTGTCCTCGATCACCGCCGTCTCGCCGACGACGAGCCCCGTCGCATGGTCGAGGAACACGCCCTTGCCGATCCGGGCGGCCGGGTTGATGTCGGTCTGGAAGATCTCCGAGGCACGCGACTGCAGGTAGAGCGCGAAATCGCGCCGGTTCCGCTGCCACAGCCAATGCGCCAGCCGGTGGCATTGCAGCGCATGGAAACCCTTGAAGTACAGGACCGGCTCGAGCACCCGGTAGCAGGCCGGGTCACGGTCGAGCACGGCGAGCACGTCGGCGCGCATGCCGGAGCCGATGGCGGCATCCTCGGCCATCGCCTCGGCGAAGGCCTGCTCGATCAAATCGGAGGTCACGGCCTGGTGGCCGAGCCGCAGCGCCACGCGGTGCGCCACGGCGCCCTCGAAGCTGGGCTGGTTGAGCACCGAGGCGACGATGAGCGTGCCGAGCGCCGGCTCGGCCGCGACCGCGGCCTCTGCCTCGCTGCGCAGGCGCGCCCAGACGGGATCGACCCGGTCGAGGCCGGTGGCGGGATCGCGGGCTTCGATGGCGGAGCGCCCTGACGGCATGATCGTTCTCCGGAAAGGGTCGTCGTCGGAAGGAGAGCCTAGCCGTCGCCGGGGACGGCATCAAAGGCTGGCGTCGAACAGGATTGAATCGAAAAGCGAGGCGCCGGATTCAGTCTTTCAGGAACCGTCGACAACACATTGGCGTCGCCCGCATTTTCCAGAACGCCCCTCGTCGGCCGGAAATTCTCACAAACGCGCGAGAAAGTCGAGAACCGCCTGCTTGTGGCTCTTGTCGCCGACGGCGAGGTTGTGGTCGCGCCCCTCGATCGCGAAGGACTGCGCGCCGGGAATGAGCTTTGCCAGTTCGGGACCGGAGCCGGAGACGTCGTCCTTCGTGCCGACGCTGATCAGGGTCGGCACGGCGATCCGGCCGACCTGCTCGGCGGTCAGGGTCTGGCGCGAGCCGCGGATGCAGGCGGCGAGCGCCCTGAGGTCGCTCTTCGTCTGCTCGGCGAAAGCGCGGAACATGCGCTGCATCGGGTCGGTCAGCGAATCGAGCGAGGGGGCCTCCATCGCATCGGCGATGCCGATCGGCAGCCCGACGCCCTCGACCAGATGGATGCCGAGCCCGCCGAGCAGCAGCGCATTCAGGCGTTGCGGATGCGCCAGCGCCAGATGCGCCGAGATGCGTGCGCCCATCGAATAGCCCATCACCGCTGCGCGCGGGATGTCGAGATGGTCCATCAGGCGGCGCACATCCTCGGCCATCACCTGCGAGGAATAGGCGGCCGGATCGTAGAGCTTTTCGCTCTCGCCATGGCCGCGATTGTCGAGCGCGACGACGCGGTAGCCGGCATGGGTCAGCGACTTCGTCCACTGGGTGTTGACCCAGTTGATGACGTGGGTCGAGGCGAAGCCATGAACGAGCATCACCGTTTCGTGTTTCGGCGTCTCACCGGTGGGCGCGAGATCGATATAGGCGATGTTCACACCGTCGGAGGAAAAGCTCTGCATGGGTCCCGTCGCGATCCTTCTCTCGATGCCGCCTTCCCTGCCATGCCGGGCCGGCTTTGGGTAGCGGGCGCCACGCGGCTTGCTTATGAACGACGGCCATGACCGAACCTGCCGCCGCCACCCCCTCCAGCTCGATCCCGGCTCCCCTCGCCAAGCGAAGGCGCATCCAGCTCGTCGACCTCGCCCGCGGCATCGCGCTGCTGGCGATGTTCGTCTTCCATTTTGCCTATGACCTCTCGAATTTCGGGCTGATCGAGACCGATATCGCGTTCGAGCCGGGCTGGCGGCTGTTCGCCCGCTGCATCGCCGGCTCCTTCCTCGTCGTCGTCGGCATCAGCCTGGTGCTGGCCACGCGCAACGGCCTGAACCGCGCCGCCTTCCTGAAGCGGCTGGCCATGGTCATCGCCGCTGCCGCTGCGGTGACGCTCGGCACCTTCTTCGCGATGCGCGACAACTTCATCTTCTTCGGCATCCTGCACCACGTCGCGCTGGCGAGCGTGCTCGCCCTGCCCTTCCTGCGCCTGCCGGTCCTCCTCGTCGTCATCGCGGCGGCGATCGCCTTCGCCCTGCCCGCCTTCGTCGCAAGCCCGCTGCTCGACCAGCCCTGGGCCGTCTGGATCGGATTTTCCCGTGCCCCGATCCAGACGGCGGACTTCGTGCCGGTCTTCCCGTGGTTCGGCTGCGTCCTCTCCGGCATCGCGCTCGCCCGCCTTGTCCTGCCGCGCCTCGAGGCAACCGCTGCGGCGAGCTGGCGGCCGCGAACGAAAGCCTCGCGCGTCCTGTGCTGGGGCGGGCGCCACAGCCTGCTCGTCTACCTCGTCCACCAGCCGCTGTTCATCGGCCTGATCATGCTGGCGACCCATGTCGTCACGCCGCTCTCGCCGGACGAGCGGGCGTTCCGGGCCGAGTGCCAGCGCAGTTGCACCGGCCCCGCCCTGTCCGGGCGGGCCTGCGGCGAGGTCTGCGCCTGCACGGTCGACGGCCTGAAGCGCGAAAATCTCTGGCAGAAGGCCCTCACCGATACGCTCTCGCCGGAGGAAGGCACCCGCATGACCCGGCTTGCCCAGGCCTGCCTGCGCGGCCCGTGAGGCGGATGGCATGCCCGGGGTGCGCGGCGCACACCCGTCTCGCCCTCAACAGCCTCTGGCATCTCGCTGCGTGTCGGGATAGGTTGCGCGCGCATTCCAGCCTTGAAGAGCGAACAGCCATGGCCGCGACCGGCATCCCGCATTTCCACAATGACCCCGGCGTCGCCACGATTCACATCGGTGCGCGCGAGTTCATGTGCATCGGCGCCAAGCCGCCCTTCGACCACCCGCATGTCTTCCTCGACATGGGATCGGACGCCGAGATCATTTGCCCCTATTGCTCGACGCTGTTCAAATACGACGCCTCGCTGAAGGGCGGCGCCTCGAACCCGCCGGAATGCGAGTATCACGACGCCGCCAAGGCGGCCTGATCTCCGCGACCCGACCGGCCAGCCCATCGCGCAGGTTCTGAGGGGCACCTGCGCTCCCCGACGGTTCCCCGCACGCCGCCCGATCGAAGGCTTTCGCCGTGACTGCTCCTCACCTCCTCATTGCCGGCGCCGGCATTGGCGGCCTGACGGCGGCGCTGTCGCTGGCGCGGCGCGGCATCGCCTCGACCGTCATCGAGAAGCGCACCGGCTTCGGCGAGACCGGGGCCGGCCTGCAGATCACCCCGAATTCCGGCCGCGTGCTCGATGCGCTCGACCTCGCCCTGCCGCTGAAGCGGGTCGGCGTCTCATCACACGGCCTGACGGTCCGGCGCTGGCGCGACGGCCGTTCGATCGTCGAGATGCCGGCCGATGCCGCGCGGCAACCGACGCCGTTCCGCCTGCTCAGCCGCATCGACCTGCACACCATCCTGCTCGATGCCACCCGCGCCATGCCGAACATCCGCTTCATCGTCGGACGCGGCGTCGAGGATGTCCGGCAGGACGAGGCGGGCGTCACCGTGGCGCTCACCGGCCAGAACGGCGGCGAACGCCTGCAAGGCCTCGGCCTGATCGGCGCCGATGGCCTCTGGTCCCGGGTGCGCAGCCTGGCGGGCGACGAAGCCGCGCCGGCGTTCACCGGCTACGAAGCCTGGCGGACCATGATCCCGACGGCCTCCGCCCCGCATCTCGCCGGCGAAAAGCCCGGCGTGACCCTGCATCTCGGGCCGCGGCGCCATGCCGTCCACTACCCGGTCTCGAGCGGCCGGCAGATCAATCTCGTCGTCCTGCGCCAGGCCCAGGAGGCCCGTGAGGGCTGGAGCCGCGAAGGCCGCCGCGTCGCGCTGCGTGAGCATCTCGCCGAGGCGGCACCGGCCCTGCGCCAGCTCGCCGACGCCGCCCCGGGCTGGCAGGTCTGGTCGCTGTTCGACCGCAAGCCCGCCGCGATGGCCAAGGGTCGGATCGCGCTCCTCGGCGACGCCGCCCACCCGGTCCTGCCCTTCCTTGCTCAGGGCGCCTCGCTCGCCATCGAGGATGCCGGCGTGCTCGCCCGGCTGCTCGCCGGACATCTGGCTCAGGAAGGCGCCGCCGGCGTGCCGGCCGCCATGGCCGCCTACGCCGCGACCCGCGCCCGGCGCGTCGCCCGGGTGCAGGAGACGAGCCGGGAGAACGGCCGCACCTTCCATCTCGGCTGGCCCTGGAGCATCGGGCGCGACCTGGTGCTCAAGCGCCTCGGCCCGGACGGCATGAGCAGCCGCTATGGCTGGCTCTACGACTGGCGCGACGCGGCCTGAACCGAAGCGGCCCGGCGCAAGAGTCGCAGGTCCCATCTCGTCAGCGCCGCAATTCGTTCCTATCTCTTGGCGCGGGAAGGAATGAAAACGACATGATCCGCGTCAATCTACACGATCGGCTGAACGGACGCGCCGCTGCGGCGCCGCGCTGGGTGACCTGGCTCGTCATGGCGGCGAGCTTCGTCATCGGCGTCACCCTGTTCCTGGTGGCGGCGAGCCTCGCGCTCATCCTGATTCCGGTCGTCGCAATCGCCGGCGCCATCGCCGTCTGGCGCCTCAAGGCGAAGCTGAAGGCGGCCGGCTTCGACCGCGCTGCAGATCCCTTCGCCGGCCAGCGGCCTGCCGCCGACCGGATCGAGATCATCGACGCCGAATACCGCGTCATCGAGCCCGGCGAGCCGCCGCGGCGCTGATCCGGCCGCCTCACTCGATGGGGCTGACCAGGATCTTGTCGATCCGGCGCCCGTCGAGATCGACGACCTCGAAGCGCCAGTTGTCCTTGTCGAAGGTCTCCCCGACATTGGGCAGGCGGTTCATCTCGGCCAGGATGAAGCCGGCGACGGTCTGGAAATCGGCGTCGCGCGGCATCGGGATGCCGAACTCGGACGAAAACTCGTCGGCCTGCATCCAGCCGGCGACGAGGTAGGACCCGTCCGGCCGCGCCACGACGGCGGGCTCGCTTTCCTCTTCCTCCTGGAAGGCTCCGGTGATCGCCTCGAGCACGTCGGCAGGCGTGATGATGCCCTCGAAATGACCGTATTCGTCGAAGACCAGCGCCATGTGCACCCGGCTCGAGCGGATCTCGCGCAGGACGTTGAGCGAGCTCGCCGTGTCCATCACGATCGGTGTCTCCTGCACATGCGAGCGCAGATCCTCCATCGTCCCGCCCTGCGACAGGAAGGCGAGCAGATCCTTCACCAGCACGACGCCGACGATCGAGTCGGGCTCGCCGTCCTGCACCGGCAGGCGAGAGCGGCGCGTCTCGCGCAGCTGCCTGCGCAACTCCTCGACGTCATCCGCGAGGTCGATGAGCTCCACCTCGCGCCGCGGCGTCATCAGGGCGCGGGCGGAGCGATCGGCCAGGCGCATGACGCCGGCGATCATCTCGCGCTCGTCGCGCTCCAGCACGCCGGCCGTCTCCGCTTCGGCGATGATGGTGCGCACCTCCTCCTCGGTGACCCTCTCCTCCGATTCGCCCTTCTGACCGAGCAGCGCGAGCACGGTCTTGCCCGAGAGATCGAGCAGGAACACCAGCGGCGCGCCGATCCTGGAGAGCAGCGACATCGCCGGCGCGACGCGGGCAGCGACGCGCTCGGGATCGCGCAGCGCGATCTGCTTGGGCACCAGCTCGCCGAGGATCAGCGAGAGGTAGGTGATGGCGACGACGACGATGCCGACGCCCAGCGTATCCGATGCCGATTGCGAGAAGCCGTGCGCGCCGAGCCATTCCGACAGGCGCGTGCCGAGCGTGGCACCCGAAAACGCGCCCGAGAGCACGCCGACGAGCGTGATGCCGATTTGCACGGTGGAGAGAAAGCGGCCGGGGTCTTCCGCAAGGCGCATGGCTGTCGCCGCGCCTCTGTTGCCCTGATCGCTGAGAACCTTGAGCCGAGCCGGCCTCGAGGAGACGACGGCGAGTTCCGACATGGAAAGCAGACCGTTGATGACGGTCAGCACCACGACGATCAGGATTTCGGTTAACAAAACCAGCCTGCACACTGCAAAGCCGCGACATCTGGCAGCCTGCTTCCGGCCCCCTTATAGCGTATTGCGCCTCCAAAGCGATGGGGCCCGCCCAAGATTCGGTGACCGAGCCATGACGACCGCCAAGCCGAGCTTCTGGAATCCCTCCGAGATCGCCCGCCCTGCCGGCGATGCGCGCCTGCGGGCGCCCTCCGCCGAGCGCAACCGCGACGCGATCCTCGCCGTGCTGCGCGAGATCCTGCCGGCCGAAGGCCTCGTCCTCGAGATCGCCAGCGGCTCGGGCGAGCATGCCCTGCATTTCGCCCGCGCGCTCCCCGCGCTGACCTTCCAGCCGAGCGATCCGAGCCCGGAAGCGCGGGCGAGCATCGCCGCCTGGATCGAGGATTGCGGGCTCGCCAACATCCTGCCGCCGATCGCGATCGACGCAGGCGGCGAAGCCTGGCCCGCGCTGGCTCCGGCGGCGATCCTGTGCATCAACATGATCCACATCGCGCCCTGGACGGCGGCCGAGGGGCTTTTCCGGCATGCCGCCGGCCTCCTCGCCGGCGGGGGCATGCTGTATCTCTACGGCCCGTTCCGCCGGTCGGACCGCCCCCTCGAGCCCGGCAATGCCGCCTTCGACGAAAGCCTGCGCAGCCGCGACCCCGCCTGGGGGCTGCGCGACCTCGAAGCCGTCACCGCGCTCGCGACCGCCGCCGGCTTTGCCCGCCCCGAGATCGTCGAGATGCCGGCGAACAATCTCAGCCTCGTCTACCGGCGCCGCTAGCGGGCAGCCTGCCACGCTTGCATCGCAGGCCGCAGCCCGCTACCGCTCGAACCGCGCGGACGTGGCGAAACTGGTAGACGCAAGAGACTTAAAATCTCTCGGCCTTCGGCTATGCGGGTTCGATCCCCGCCGTCCGCACCAGTGCCCTCCGGGCGCCCTCAATGCGGATGCGCGGGCTTGTACCATTCGACGCCGTCGGGGTTGACGTAGAGGCCGGGCGGCACGTTCGCGCCGATCGGCTCCTCCTTCATCGGCACGCGCACGGTGTCGTCGCGGTCCCCGCTCCGGGTGGCGGCGCCGGAGGATTGGCCGGCATGCCGGTGCGCGCCGCGCCCGACATTGCTGACCAGGCCGATCACGCCGCGCTGGCCGGTGACCTTGTCCTGCAGTTCCGAAACCGGCCGCCCGGCGAAAGCGATCGCGGTCCTGCCCTCCACGACCGGCAGGGCGCGCGCCGACGCGCCCTCGCCTGTCACCCGGACCCCGACGAAGCGCGGCACATAGGTCGCGCCGCCCTTGCCGAAGGATTCCCACCCGCCCGACGCGATCATCTGCGCGCCGCAGCGCCCGTGGCTGCGCTCGCAGGCCGCACGGGAGGCATAACGCGGCGCCTTCTGCAGGAATTCGGCATGCGCATTGCGGTAGGCGAACTCGCATTGCTCCGCGCTGAGCCTGCCGGCCTCGACGCATTCGTCGCGCCGGACATAGAGCGCGCCGGGCGGCTGCGCCGCGAGATCGCCCGGTCCCGCCAGCGACAGGACGGGAGCGAGCGTGGCGACGCGGAGGGTGGCGAGGATGGAGGCAGGGATCATCATGCGATGCAACATAGTTACGATTGTGGCCGAACATTGCCTGGGCTCATCCTAAACGAACCGAGGCTCCCTTTTCAAAGCAGCGAGCGGCGCGAGGCGGCGAGCTCGCGCGTGGCGCCGTAGTCGATCTTGCCGTTGCCCAGCACCGGGATCGCCTGCGTCACCAGGATCGCGCGCGGCACCCAGAGCTCCGGAAAGCCCTGTGCCCGCGCGCCTTCGAGCAGGGCGGCGCGGTCGGCATCCGGCTTTTCGGTCACCAGGATGAGCTGCTCGCCCTTGCGCGGATCGGGCAGGCCCACGACGACGTGGTTCTGATCGGGCCAGAGTTTCGCGATCATCGTCTCGACCGCCGCCAAGGAGACCATCTCGCCCCCGAGCTTGGCAAAGCGCTTGGCCCGCCCGCGAATCGTGACGAAGCCGTCCTCGATCACCACGATGTCGCCGGTGTCGTGCCAGCCGCCTTCCGGCGGGACGATCCGGCCCGGCTGCGCCGGATCGAGATAGCCCGCCATGACGTTCGGCCCGCGCAGCCGCAGCCGCCCGCCCTCATGGATGCCCTCGACCGGGTCGAGCGCCGCCTCGAGCCCCGGCAGGATGCGGCCGACCGTGCTCTCGCGCAGCGCCCGCGGCGTATTGACGGCGATCACCGGCGAGCATTCCGTGCAGCCATAACCCTCCAGGATCGTGGTGCCGTAGGGCTCCCACATCCGCTTCGTCTCGGCCTTGACCCGCTCGGCCCCTGCGACGACGAAGCGGACGCTGCTGAGGTCGTCCTTGTCCGAGGCCCGGGCGTAACCCTGAAGGAAGGTGTCGGTCGCGAGCAGGAAGGTCGCCTTCATGTCGCGGATCAGCTTCGGCACCTGCTTGTAGTGAAGCGGGCTCGGATAGAGCACGACCTTCATGCCGTGCAGCAGCGGCACCAGCATCCCGGCCGTCAGCCCGAAGGAGTGGAAGGCCGGCAGCGGGTTCATGAAGATGTCCCGCTCCGAGATCGCGCCCCCGGCATGGGCGAAGACCTGCCTTGCATTGGAGACCAGGTTGGCGTGGCTGAGCACCACGCCCTTCGGCGTGCCCTCGGTGCCGGAGGTGAACAGGATCACGGCCGGATCGTCGGGCTTGGCCTCGTAGCGCCTGTGCGCCAGCCCGGGCGCCAGGCTCTGCAATGCGCCCCAGGCCTTGTCGAGACTGGTCACCTGCTTGCGGACGTCTTCGAGATAGATCACGCGCCGCCCCTCGCCGAGCGCGGCGATCTCGGCGTCGAGTTCGCCCTTCTCGACGAAGCGGCGGGAGGTCACGATGGTCCTGAGCTGCGCCAGCTCCCCCGCCGCCCGCAGGTTGCGCACGCCGGCGGTGAAGTTCAGCATCGCCGGCACCCGGCCATAGGCGAGGAGCGAGAACAGCGTCACCGCCATGCCCTGCATGTTCGGCAGCAGCACCCCGACATGTTCGCGCTCGTCCGTCAGCGCCGCGAGCTTGCGCCCCAGCACCAGCGCGCCCAGCACCAGCCGCCCATAGCTGATCGGCTGCCGCTCCGGATCTTCCAGCGCGATGCGACTCCTGCCGTGCCGTTCGATGGTCTGGAGCAGGGCGCGAAAGACGGTGACGCGGGCTGCGGCGGCGTCGAAGGTGGTGGCGGCCATGCCTGGCTCGTCTCCGGTCGGCGGTTCCTCGGCCGGTCAACGTAGTGCCATCGGCGCGGGTTGCAACGCTTGGCCGGCTTCACCCATGGAAGCCCTCACCCCGGGGAGCCGCTATCCGAATGCACCGATCTCGTGCTGGATCGCGCCCGAGATCTCACGGATCAGGGCGAACAGCTCGCCCATCGGCACGAGCACGTCGCGGTGCAGGGCCTCATAGGTCCCGCCTTCGCGCGGCCCGGGCGGCTCGCCGAAGTCGAGCCCCAGGGTCGGGTCGGGATCGCGGGGAAAGATCTCGCCGAGCAGCGCCAGCGACGCCGGCACGTCGAGGCGCAGCAGGCGCTCGAACAGCGCCTCGCGCGTGACGCCGGCATGCGGCCGGAAATCGGGCACATGCACCGCCTTGAGCCAGATCCGGTGCAGCGCCGCGAGCCGCAGCGCGTGCAGCGCCGCAAGCCTGACCGGCATGCGCGGCACGTCGTCGGCCGTGGCCCTGAGCTTCAGCGCGTCGGCGCTCAGCCGCCAGAACAGCCGCCTGAGCGCCGGCGCGAGCTCGAGCCCCGACAGCGCGTCCGCGACGGCGAGGAGTTCGTCGCGCCGCCCTTCCCTCACCGTCCGGCGCGCCCGGTCGAACCAGCTTCCCGGATCAAGCGTGTCGAGATAGGCGCGCAGCACGTCGAGGTCGCTATGGCCCATCGCATGGGCGGCGAGACGATAGGCCCGGTCGAAGCGGTCCGACTGCTCGCGCATCGCACCGAAGAGGTCGGGCGCGCGCGCCGCCGCATGGCCGATGCCGTGCAGGCTGTTGGCCATCCAGCCGAGCTGCTGCAGGATGGCGTTGTTCGGGATGGCGCGCAGTTCGCGGGGATGGCGGATGCGCGCGGGGCCCGCACCTTCCGTCTGCCGCGCTGCCGGGCGCGATCCGGTCTTGTCGAGCAGCGAGGGGCCGAAGGTGCCGATCAGCGCAGCATAGCCGGGATCGTCGACGAGCGCGTTCATTTCCTCGCGCACGGTCTGGAAGAACTCGCTGGCGAAATCCGGCTCGTCATAGATCGGATCGTCGCCGGCTTCGGGTGCCGCGAACACCGCTTCCGCGATCCGGCCGATCGTTGCGCCCGCCAATGCGGAGGTGCCGAACAGCAGATAGCCGTCGCTGCCCTGGAAGCTGGTCTCGCGCACCGTGGCGATGCCGGCCTTCGCGAAGGCCTGCCTGGCATAGGGCGGCTCGAGATAGGCCAGCCGGTCGGCCAGGCTGTCGGCATGGGCGCCGCGCCCGACCGATTCGCCATGCGTGTCGAAGATCACGAGTTCGACGCCGGTGAGCTCGTAGCGGGCGAGCAGTTCGCAAATGCGGATGCGCAGACGCTCGACCCAGAAGGTCGAGGCGACCTGCCCGACATAGCGCCCCGAGTCGGAGTAGCCGAACTGGATGCAGAGCCGGCCGTGCTGCTTGAGATAGTCGCGGAAATGCGGGCTGCGCAGCGCCTCGTCGATGATGCGCGGCCCCTGCTCCAGCGCATCCGAGGTCTCGAACAGCGGCGAGATCTCGACCTTGTCGGCGATGCCGAAGCGGCTCGCCAGCCAGAGCGCGCAGAGCAGCGTGTAGCCGGTCTCCGTCTCGGCGATCAGGAAACGCACCGGCCGCGAGCCGTCGACATGCTTCACGATCTGCGCGATCGTCATCATCATCCGCGCCGCCGAGGCCCGCTCGGCAGCGAGCCCCCCGAAATCGACGCCGACCGGCTCGACCTTGCCGAGCGCCGCATTGGCGGCGGCGAGGAACGCGCGTCGCTGAGCCGGCTCGGCCGGCTCGCCATCGGAGGGGATCACCCCGCGCAGCGCATTGTGGAGCTGCGAGGCGTTGAGCCGGAAATGCGGCAGCGCGATCGAGACGCCGTGAGCGACGACGCCCGCCCGCACAAGCGCCAGCACCAACCGGGACTTGTCGTCGGCGGTTGCCGCCAGGGCCTCGTCCAGCACCGCGAGCAGGCGCGACGAATCCGGCAGCGCCGTCTCGCGCTCATGCACCAGCGCCAGGGCAAAGGCCTGCAGCGCCTCCAGCGAAGGCTGCGTCCCGATCGGCGGAGCCAGAGCGAGCTGTCGCTGGACTGCGTCCCGTGCAGCGCCGACGAGGTTGCGCAGCGCCTCCGTCGCGGACATCTCGGGCAGCTTCTCGAGGATGCGGGCGAATTGCCCGTCCTTCGATTCAAGTCGGTAGCGCAGCGTGTCCCACCAGCCGATATCGGTGCGGCCGTCCGTGTCGCAGCCGACCCAGGAGGCCAGGATGACCGGGCGCGGCGCGAGGTGCGTCCACTCTTCCGGCCAGCGCCGCCGCGCCTCGGCGAGCAGGGCGGCATTGAGCCGGTCGATGGCGTCCCGCGCATGGCGCACGGCGAAGCGCGCCTGCTCGAACTCGTCCTGCAAGGTGATGCGCCCGTCGGGGCGGAAGCTCAGCGCCGGCGCGTCGATGACGGCGCCGGCAGCCTCGTCGCCCGAAGCGAGATCGGCCAGCGCATGCGCGAGCCGGCGCTGCATGCCGAAGGTCGGATGCGCGGTGAACACCGCGCCGAAGCGCGGCCGCTCGACCGCGGCGCGGAAGGCGGCGAAGGAATCGGCCTCCTCGCCCTGACGCCGCGCGATGGCCGCGAACGCTGCCGCCTCGTCCCGCTCGAGCCCGACATAATGCGCGAGGCGCCCAGCCCGCTCGCGCAACGCCCGGCGCCCGAGCAGCCGCACCAGCTCCCCGGCCGCCGCGACCGACAGCTCGCCCGAATCCATCAGCCGCGTCAGCCACAGCGTCACCCGCAGCACCGGATTGCCGAAGGGATCGTCGCGCGAGGCCAGCCGCGCCTGCTCGATCTTGTCCTGCAGGTCATCCGCCAGGGCAACGATGTCGACAGCCGGGATAGGCGCCTTTTCGATCGTTTCCGGCATGGCGATATCTCCCGATCCCGGCCCATGGCGCGCCGCCCGCGCTCTTCTTGCTGCATTGCAGCATTCCTTGCGGTGCGGGGCAAGCCCGGCGCGTGCCGGCGCTTCGATATTTTTACCCGGATTATATTGCCAGGAGGAAAGCGTCGCGCTAGAAGGCCCGCCAACCCAGGAAGCACCACGATGCCCCATCCGCCCATCCCGAACTGCACGGCCTTCCGGGGCGATGCCCGCCTCGCGCACGGTCCCCGTCCCGAGGTCGCTCTGGCCGTGAAGGCCGCGCTCGAATCCGATCCGACGGCCACGATCCTCGTCTTCGACGACGGAACCGGCCGCGCCGTCGACTTCGACCTGCGCGGCACCCCCCAAGACATCGTCGCGCGGCTGCAGGAGCCCCGCCCGCCTGCCGAACCCCTCGCCGGACCGCCCGCCGAGCGCGGCCGCGGCCGTCCGAAGCTGGGCGTCGTCGCCCGCGAGGTCACGCTGCTGCCGCGCCATTGGGAATGGCTCGCGGCGCAGCCCGGCGGCGCATCCCAGGCCCTGCGACGCCTCGTCGAGGAAGCGCGTCGCAGCGACGGCGGCCGCAGCCGGGCCCGGCAGGCACAGGAGACGGCCTATGCCTTCATCTCCGCCATGGCCGGCAACCGCGAAGGCTTCGAGGAAGCCTCCCGCGCGCTCTTCGCTGGCGACGCGGCAGGCTTCGCCGCTCACAGCCGCAGCTGGCCGCCGGATATCCGCGCCCATGCCGAAGCCCTCGCGGCCGATGCCCTGCCAGCCGGGTGAGACGATGCCGACCTATCTGGAGCCTAGTTGGGAAGCCGGGCGCGACCTCGTTCGCCGTGGCATTCCCGGCGAGGTGGTGATGCTCAACCTGCTGCGGCTGCGCCCGGTGGCGGATTATGCCGCGACGCCGGAGCTGGCGCCCGGCCGGCCGATCAGCGGCGCCGAAGCCTTCGAGCGCTATGTGGCGCATACCCGGCCGCATCTGGAGGCCAGCGGCGGCTCGCTCTTGTTCCTGGCCGAGGGCGGCCCGCTCCTCATCGGCCCGCAGACCGAGCGCTGGGACCGCGTCATGCTCGTGCGGCAGAGATCGGTGCAGGATTTCATCGCCTTCGCGGGCGATCCGGCCTATCTCGCCGGCCTCGGCCATCGCACGGCCGCCGTCGCGGATTCGCGGCTGCTGCCCCTCGTCGAATCGCCCCTGCCCGCCTGACGGCCAGCGTCCCGCCGCTCGCAGACGAAAACGCCGTGGCGGGCTGCGTGCGGCGCCATTGTCAGGGGCATGGTCGCCGGGCATAGCGCCGCCACCACCTCTCCGCGCATGACAGACGCCGCCCCATGACCACCCGCTTGAAATGGCTCGGCATTCTGTGCGGCCTGACGACATCGCTGATCTGGGGCGTCCAGGCCGTCGTCTCCCGCCACGCGATGCTGGCGGGGTTGTCGCCCGCCGACGTGACGATCCTGCGTTTCGTCGCAGCCTCCGCCGTGCTGATCCCCTGGGCGGCGACGCGCATCCGCCCCTTCCCCGTCGGCGCGCTCGGCTGGAAGCGCGCCTGGTTCATGGCGCTGCTGGTCGGCCCGCTCTACAGCCTGATTCTCGTTGGCGGCGCCTACTTCGCGCCGGCCCTGCACTCCTCGATCATCTCGCCGGGGCTGATCCCGGTCTTCACCGCCGCGCTGGTCTTCCTCGTCACCGGCGAACGCGCCGGGCGGATGCGGCTTGCCGGCCTCGGGGTCATCGTCATCGGCATCGCCATCTTCTCGCGCGACGCGCTGCTGGCGACGCCATCCCGGCCCGATGCCTGGATCGGCGACCTGCTCTTCGTTCTCATCGCCCTGATGTGGTCGGTCTTCGGCCTGCAGGCGCGGCGCTGGGGTGCGAGCTCGATCGAGGTCACGGTGGCGTCCTGCGTGCTGGCATTGCCGCTGCTCGGCGTCGTGGCGCTCGCCTTGCCGGTGCATATGATGCAGGCGCCGCTCGCCGAGCTGCTGCTCCAGGCGGTGTATCAGGGGGTGCTGGTCGGCGTCGTCGCGCTGTTTCTCTATGCCCGTACCGTCGCGATGCTCGGCGCGGCCCGGGCGACCCTGTTCCTGCCGCTGGTGCCGCTCGTCACGGCGAGCTGCAGCGCCCTCGTGCTGGGCGAATACCCCTCGCCGGCCGAGATCGCCGGCATGGCGGTCGTCGTCGCCGGGATGCTGGTCGCGTTCCGCTCGCCCTCGACCGGCTGATGCCGCGGCTCGGTCAGCCGTTCAGCCCTGGTGCCCCTTGGCGATCGGCTCGACATAGGAGAGGCCCATGTCCCACGGAAAATAGATCCAGGTGTCCTGGCTGACCTCGGTGACGAAAGTGTCGACCACGGGAACGCCGGCCGGCTTGGCATAGACCGTGGCGAAATGCGCGTTCGGCAGCATCTCGCGCACCACACGCGCCGTCTTGCCGGTATCCGTCAGGTCGTCGACGACCAGCACGCCCTTCCCCTTGCCGTCGCCGACCGCCTTGATGCTCGGCGCGACGTCCTTGAGTACCTTGAGCTCGGACTGGTTCTTGTAGTCGTGATAGCTCGCGATGCAGACCGTCTCGATCAGCCGCAGGCCGAGCTCGCGGCAGATGATCGCCGCCGGCACCAGCCCGCCGCGCGTGATGCAGACCATCGCCTCGAAGGGCCCCTTCTCCGCCAGCCGCCAGGCCAGCGCCCGGGCATCGCGGTGAAACTGGTCCCAGGAAACCGGGAAGGCCTTGTTCGAGGTCGGTTCGGCCATGGCGAGCGCTCCGGGCTGATCGCGGCGCCAAAGGCGCCCGTTCTCGACCGAAAACCCTATTGCAGGGCGACTGGCAAGACCCCGCCCGCCGCGATCCCCAGCGACACCGCCTCCGCTGGCGCTCCGGCCTCAGAATTCAGCCCAGCCGTCGCCGCCGCCGGCGGCGAGGCGCCGCGCCGGACGCATCACCGGCCGCGCCGCAGCCTCGACGCCGCCGACCGCAGCGGCAGTCTGATGAACGAGATGCGGACCGGCCTGCCGGCGCTCGCCGCCGAGCGTGAAGGACGAGACCATGGCCGTCAGCGCCTCGGTCTCCTGCTTGAGATCGCGCGCGACCTTGGCACTCTGGTCGGCCAGCAACGAGTTCTGCTGCGTGATCTCGTCCATATGCGCGACCGTGCGGGCCATCTCGTCAATGCCGTTGGCCTGCTCGGTCGTGGCCTGCGAGATCTCGCTGACCGTCACCGCGACCTTCGAGGCCGCATCGACGATCTCGCGCAGCGTCGTCCCGGCATCCTTGACCAGCCCGACACCGGCTTGAATCTGCTGCGCAGAGTTTGCGATCAAGGTCTTGACGCCGTTGGCGGATTCGCTGCAGCGCGCCGCCAGTGCCCGCACCTCGGTCGCCACCACCGCGAAGCCGCGCCCGGCGTCGCCGGCGCGCGCCGCCTCGACCGCGGCGTTCAGCGCCAGGAGGTTGGTCTGGAAGGCGATCTCGTCGATCATCGAGATGATCTCGGAGATGCCGGAGGAGGCCTTCTCGATGCGCCCCATCGCATCGACCGCTTCGGTGACGATCGCGCCGCCGCGTGCGGCGACCTCGCTCGCCTCGTTGCCGAGCTGGACCGCCATGCGCGAATTGCCGGCGCTGTGCTTGACGGAGGCGGCGAGCTGCTCGGTGGTCGCCGCCGTCTCCTGCAGGCTGGCGGCGTTCGCCTCGGTGCGCTCGGCGAGCTGCTGGCTGTCCGAGGTGATCTTCAGCGACGCCCCGTCGATCCGCTCCGAAATGTCGCGGACTGAAGCGACGACGCCGGCCAGCGTGTCGAGCAGGTCGTTGACGCCGGCGCAGAGCGTGGCGACCTCGCCGCTCTTGCCTTCCAGCGGAACGCGGCCCGTCAGATCCTTGTCCTTGGCGCGCGCGATGGTCTCGGAGGTTTCCTTGACCGCCGCCTCGAGCTGCTTGCCCTTGAATGTCGCGGTGATGTCGGTGGCGAACTTCACGACCTTGTAGGGTTGCCCCTGCGCGTTCAGGATCGGGTTGTAGCTCGCCTGGATCCAGATCTCCCTGCCGCCCTTGCCGATGCGCCTGTACTGGCCGGCATCGTATTCGCCGCGGCCGAGCCGATCCCAGAAAGCCTTGTAGGCGCTCGACTCGCGTTCCGCCGGATCGACGAACATGCGGTGATGCTGGCCAACGATCTCCGGCAGCGAATAGCCGAGCACGGCGAGGAAATTCTCGTTGGCATGCAGGATCTTGCCGTCGAGCCCGAATTCGATGACGGCCTGCGCCTTGTCGATCGCGGCGCGCTGGCCTTCCAGATCGGCGAGGCGGTTCTTCTGCTCGGTGATGTCGAAAGCGTACTTGACCACGCCAACCGGCTTGCCGCCCGCTCCGATGATCGGGTTGTAGCTCGCCTGGATCCAGACCTGCTTGCCGCCCTTCCCGACGCGCAGGTACTGTCCGCGCGAGAATTCGCCTCGGCCAAGATCCGCCCAGAACTGCTTGTAGGCTTCGCTGCCGCGCTCCTCGGGCAAGACGAACAGGCTGTGATGCTGGCCTTTCACCTCGGCGAGGGAGTACCCCATGACATTGAGGAAGTTCTCGTTGGCATCGAGCACCCTGCCTTCGAGGTCGAAGTGAATCACCGCTTGCGAGCGATTGATCGCGGCGATCTGCCCCGCATTGCGCCGGCCCGCCGAAAGACCTGAAAAGAACGACATCCATACCCCCTTGGCATGCCGCGCAGCCGATCGGCGCGCAGGCCGTCGTCAGATGAAAGCCGATGGGAATACCGCCCCGCGACGCCGCGGGAGCGGCCAGAACTCATTTTTAGGAAATCTAAAGTGCCTCGAAAACGGTTTACGAATACTTTACGACAAGAGAGGTCGTGCAATAATGATACAATCAGAATAGTCTAAATCGTCTTCGAGTAAAATATCGACAGAATTCAATCGCAAGAACGACAGCAATCGACGAACGGCACTGCCTCACTGAAGAGCGGCAATGACGACACGCGCAAAAGTTGCAACCCCTACTGCTCGTTACGAAACAGGTCTGCCATGGTCGCGGATCATCTTCTTCACATCCGCCATTGCAGCCTGGAGTTGCTGAGCATCCCGCGACCTCACCACAATGTTGGTATCGGGCCCCGTCTCCGACCAGAACGGATAGGAGCCGATCGACACGCCCGGATGGGCTTTCGCCACGGCAGCGAGCGGCCCGCCGATATCGCCTTCGCGCAGCCCCGCCTGCACCGTCTCGGAGAGGATCTTGGCGCCGGTCGTCAAGGTCGGCGCCACGACGTCGAGCATCGCCTGCATGATCGACGGTACGCCGGCCATGACATAGACGTTGCCGATATTGAAGCCCGGCGCCTTCGAGATCGAGTTCGCGATCAGCTCGGCGCCTGCGGGAATCCGCGTCATCCGCATCCGCGCCTCGTTCAGGTCCTCGGCGGAAAAGCGCTCGCGCATCATGGCGACCGCGCGCGGATCGTAGTCGATCGGCACGCCGAAGGCGGCAGCCACCGAATCGGCCGTGATGTCGTCATGGGTCGGGCCGATGCCCCCCGTGGTGAAGACATAGGTGTAGCGGGCCCGCAGCGCGTTCAGCGCCGCCACGATTTCGTCGGTCACGTCCGGCACCACCCGGACCTCGCGCAGCTCGATGCCGATATTGGTCAGGTATTCGGCGATGTAGCCGATGTTCTTGTCCTTGGTCCGCCCCGACAGGATTTCGTCGCCGATGACGAGGATCGCCGCGGTCACGATCACCGGGGGCTGACTGTTCTGGCTTGCGGACATGGTGGCGCTCCTGACCTGACGGACCAAGAGCTATGATGCGGCGAGGCTTTGCTCAAGCATGACCGGTTGCACGCCGGCCATGACCGTCTTGCGCGATCAGGTGGCCTCGCGCTCGAACAGCATGTTCATGCGCGTCTGGCGGACCAGCCGGTAACCGCTGCGCTTCAGCAGCCCGGCGAGATCGCTCTGCCAGCGCTGGCGCGAATCCTCGATGACGATGAAGCCGGGCCAGAGCGAAGGCGGCGCATCCCGCAGGAAGGGCTCCAGGATCAGGTCCTCGGCGCCCTCCACGTCGAGCTTGATCGCGTCGATGCGCTCGTAGCCCTCGCCTTCCACCAGCGCCAGCAGCGTCATGGCCGGCACTTTCACCGGGCTCGCCGTCGTCGAGTTGAGGATGCGCACGCTCGATTCGCCGCGATTGGCCGGGTCGATGAACAGCGTCAGCTCGCCGGGCTTGTCGGCCAGGGCGCAGGCCACCGCCTTGACGGTGCCGAACGGGTTCTGGGCGATGTTGTAGGCAAGCCGGGCGAAGACGTCCGGCTGGGGTTCGACCGCCAGGATGCGCGCCCTGCGCCCGGCCCGAGCCGCGACGAACAGCGAATAGGCGCCGATATTCGCGCCGACATCGATGAAGGTGAAGCCCTCGTGCATCCGCGAGGCCAGCATCTCGCGCTCGACCGGATCGAAATATTGCGGCGTGAACAGCACCCGCTTCTCGCAGACGTTGCCGTCCGGATAGAGCCGCATCTTGGCGCCGAGCGCCTCGATGTCGACCGGGGTGCCCTCGAGCGAGCGCAGGCCGATCCGGCGCAAGGCGTAGGCGCTCTTACGGCCGAGGAAATTGTCCGGCGCAGCGCGCGTCCGGTTGATGATGCGCGCCAGAAAGGGCTTCGGCGCGAAGGCGCCGAAGGGCTGCTCTTCCGCCGGGGATGGAGTGGTGATGGCCATTGCGGCAGCCTGATACACCCTGCGGCAGCGCAATGCCAGCCATTCGCGTGCGCCTGCACGCTTCCGGCTTGCCTCGAACGCCAAACGCAATAGATATGGGGCAAGGAGTTCCCCGCGCGCGATGACATTCGAAGACACCATCGGCCGCTCGCGTCCGCGCGAGCCCGCCATCAAGATTCACGGGGCCGAGGCCTTCGCGGCCATGCACAAGGCCGGCCGGCTCACGGCCGCGGGCCTCGACATGCTCGGCGCCTACGTCAAGCCCGGGGTGACGACCCAGCGCCTCGACGATCTCGCCTTCCAGTTCGCCATGGACAACGGCGCCTACCCGGCGACGCTGTTCTACCGCGGCTACACCAAGTCGATCTGCACCTCGATCAACCATGTCGTCTGCCACGGCATCCCCGACGACAAGCCTCTGCGCGAAGGCGACATCCTCAACATCGACTACACGCTGATCGTCGACGGCTGGCACGGCGATTCCAGCCGCATGTACGGCGTCGGGGAGATCTCGCGGAAGGCCGAAAGGCTGATCGAGATCACCTATGAAAGCCTGCTGCGCGGCATCAAGGCCGTGCGCGCCGGCGCCACCACCGGCGATATCGGCTTCGCCATCCAGCGCTATGCCGAGGCCGAACGCTGCTCCGTCGTCCGGGACTTCTGCGGCCACGGCATCGGCCAGCTCTTCCACGACGCGCCGAACATCCTGCACTACGGCAGCCCCGGCGAGGGCGTCGAGCTCAAGGCAGGCATGGTCTTCACCATCGAGCCGATGATCAATCTCGGCAAGCCGGGCGTGAAGGTTCTCTCCGACGGCTGGACGGCGGTGACCCGCGACCGCTCGCTCTCGGCCCAGTTCGAGCATCAGATCGGCGTCACCGAGCAGGGCTGCGAGATCTTCACGCTCTCGCCGGGCGGCCTCGACAATCCGCTCGCCGCGCGATGAGCCAGCGCCCGGGCAAGGGATCGCGCAAAGCCTCCTCGCCCGCGGGTCTCTTCGCCGAGTCGGCCGCCCCCATGGCTGCGGCCGCCCCCCATTATCACGGCCATCGCGAGCGGCTGCGCGCCCGTTTCCAGGAGGCCGGCGCCGATGCGCTGCCCGACTACGAGCTGCTGGAGCTGCTGCTCTTCCGCTCCATCCCGCAGCGTGACGTCAAGCCTCTCGCCAAGGAACTGGTGCAGCGCTTCGGCTCCTTCGCCGAGGTCCTGGCCGCTCCAATCGCCCGCCTGACCGAGGTCAAGGGCGTCGGCGAAGGCGTGGCGCTCGATCTCAAGATCGTCGAGGCGGCGCTCCGGCGCATGGCGAAAGGCGCCGTCGCCAAGCGCACCGTCCTCTCCTCCTGGTCCTCGGTCATCGATTACTGCCGGATGGCGATGGCCTTCGCCGAGCGGGAACAATTCCGCATCCTCTTCCTCGACAAGAAGAACGCCCTGATCGCGGATGAGGTGCAGCAGACCGGCACGGTCGACCACACCCCGGTCTATCCGCGCGAGGTGATGCGCCGGGCGCTCGAGCTCTCGGCCTCGGCGATCATCCTCGTCCACAACCATCCCACTCAACCTATTTCCATCACGCTCGATCACGCTCCTAACCGTTGAATCACTTGAACTTTTAGGCTTGTCGTAGCGCAGGACGTTGTGGCATATTGGGGTCGG